>Ga0247733_1000002_pt1 | contig 611360 bp, 579 predicted proteins | sample UWRJL043104R2_FD_180932 | JGI IMG/M metagenome (GOLD analysis project Ga0247733, IMG submission 180932) | Plant litter microbial communities from Arlington Agricultural Research Station in Wisconsin, United States - UWRJ-L043-104R-2 | ecosystem: Environmental > Terrestrial > Plant litter >... | reverse complement strand
GACGACAAAAAGACGGCCTCAGCAACCCCGACATCATCCGCTGCCTCAAACGCTACGTCGTCAGAGAGATCTACCAAGCCCTCAAAACCGACCTCGGCTGGACTTGACACAACATAGGACCTTCGCGGCGCTCGTTCCTCGCGTCGCTACTCAACCAACCAGTAGCCGAAATACTCGTTGGTCGAGTGCGAGCGCCAGCGAGCGTATCGAGACCATGGTCGTAGATCGCAGGTGATGGTTTCGATACGCGGCGCTCGTTCCTCGCGGCGCCACTCAACCAACAAGTAGCCGAAATACTCGTTGGTCGAGTGCGAGCGCCAGCGAGCGTATCGAGACCATAGGCCGCGACACCGACCGTGATTTCGATACGCGGCGCTACTCAACCAACGAACTGCGCCAGACGATCCACTCCCCGTGGGGCGACGCCGTTGCCAGGGCGGTGCCGTCCAGGCCGAGCACGAAGGTGCCGGGTTGCTGTTCGCCCCTGAGTGCAACCATCCCGGCGGCCTCGAACGAGAGCCAGTGCGCTCCGAGGCGCGCGACCTCGGCCGCGAACGCCTCGCGTGCTGCCCGTGGCAGGTAGACGAGCGTTCCGGCGGTGAGGATGACGAGGGCTACGCCCGCGGGAGCGGTCGCCGCGAGCGCGGAGAGCTCCGCCGTCGCATCACCCGCGACGAGCGTTGGTGGCTCGCGTCGGACGATGGCCGCCGCATCCCTCGCCCGCTCTCGACGCTCGACGGCCTCGGGCGGCACCGACACGTCGAGCCAGCGCAGGTCGCCCCCGGTCGCGACCGACAGCGGCGCGAGGTCGATGCCCGCGCGCCAGACGATCGACGGCATCGCGGTCGGCAGCGGCACGTCGCCGGTGATCGCGCACTCGAGAACCACAGCGCTCGGCCCGTCGGCGGGGTCGATCCGCGTTTCGGCGCCCGACGCGTCGCGGTACCGGTAGCTGTAGCGGTCCGGATACAGGCACAGCGCGGCGGACGCCCCGACCTCGAGTAGCGCGATCGGCCCGGGGATGAGCGACAAGGCCGGCAACAAAACGGCGCAACGCTGCGGTTCGTTGGTCTGCGTCATCCGCTGTTCTGCTTCGGGCGCGACGGACGCCCAGTTGCTCACCAGCCAGTCGCGAAAGTCCGCGTAGGCACCCTCGGGCGCCCCGAGCAGCCGCGACACCGCGAACACGAGCTGAGGCTGCCGCCTGCCGCGGGGTAACTCCGCTATCAGCGCGAGAACGTCGGCATCCTGCGCGACGCCAGCAGCCCACTCGGCATACAAACCGTCGACCTCGCCGGCAACGCGCGCGTACCAGGCCGCCGTCTCATCCACGCGCCCAGTCTGCCCCGCCGGTCACCGACTTGCCCACTTTGGCCCCGAAAATCGCGAAAAATGGGGCCAAAGTGGGCAAGTCGGTGCTGGGGTTACGCGGCCTTGCGAGTGCGCTTCGCCAGCAGGACGATCAGCACGATCGCGGCCACCAGCAGCAGGGCGAGCAGTGCGATGATCGCGATCGCCCAGACCGGAACAGCGGATGCCGCCGGCTCGGCCGCCACCACGGGCTCCGGCGTCGCGGACGGCGTCACCACCGGCTCGCTCACCGCACACGCGGCATCGGCCGTGATCTGGATGGTGACCGGGTCGAACTCTTCGCCGGTCTCGTAGGTTCCGAACGCGGCAGCGCCGGCGGGCGTCAGCGACGCGGGCGCGTCGGTGATCGTCGTCACCCCGGCCTCGGTCGTGGTCGTCGCGGCAGCGAGGTCGAGCGTCACGAACTCGATTCCGGGGCTGTCGATCTCTTCGCCTTCCTGCGTTGTTCCCGCGACATCCAGCGACAGGATCGCGGTGTCGCCGTCGAATCGCACGACCGGGTTTGAGACCGTCGTGTTGAGAATGCCGCCGTGGCCCGTGAAGTTGATCGATCCGGGGAAGGTCAGCTCTCCGGTGCCGGTCGCGCCGTCGTACGAGCCCGTTCCGCCCGGGAAGCCGAAGCTCGGCACTTCGTAGGTCGCGCCGTCGGCGACGGTCCACTCGCCGTTCGCGATCGAACCGCTGATGTAGCTACGGAACGATTCCTTGAAGCCCCAGGTGATCGCGGCGTCGGAGACGAGGCAGGATGCGGCGGTCGTCGTCACCATTGCCGCAGCGATATCAAGTGAGATGCCGCGGTCAACCGAACCCTGGAACGTGAGCGTGTGCTTGCCGGCGAGCGCCGCCGGGAGCTTGCCGGTCCAGCTGACGACGCCAGCGGCATCCGCTGTCGCGTCATCGGCCAGCACGACCGGATCGGAGTAGACAACGACCAGGATGCCCTTCTCGTTCGGCTCGAAGCCGTCGGCGGTCGCGGTGAGCTCATCGCCCGCGGTGAGGGTGTCAGCGCCTTCAACCGTGATGCCGGTCGCCGACGGCGCGGTGGCGTCGGCCGTGTTCTTCTTTGGGAATGACGCAACCGTCGAGGTTCCTCCACCGGATGCCTTGGCCCGGCCGATCACGAAGGTCACCGGGTCGAGTGCTTCGCCGGCCGCGTAGAACGACGAGCCGTTGTACGAGAAGACATCCGCGCCGTCGAAGGTCAATGCCGCGGGAACACCCGCGTAGCGAACCGTTCCGTTCGGCGTCGACTTGGAGCCAGCCGCGAGGTCGAGAGTCGCGAAGGCCTTTGCCGCTCCACCGTTGACGCGCACGAGCAGCGTCGCTGACGTCGCGCTGTCGATGCGCACGACCGGGTCGGAGAGCTTGATGTCGAGGATTCCGCCGTGTCCGCTGAAGCGCACCGAGCCGGAGTACTTCGAGGTGCCCACCCCGGTCGAGGCCGAGTAGATTCCGCCGCTGGCCTGGCCGAATCCGAAGACGCCGCCCGAGCTCGTCGCGCCGCTCGTCGAGATCGAGCCTTTCGCGATCGTGCCGGTCACGTACTCGCGGAAGCTCTGCTTGACACCCCAGTCGAGCGACCCGGCGCCGACGACCGGCTTCTTCGTGCCGAGTACCGAAAGGCTGTCGGACGATCCGGAGTGCAGCACCGGATTCGCTGGCGTGAACGTCGCCGTGTAGTCGTGGTCGCCCACGCTGAGCTTCGCTGTGCGCACCGTCACGCTCGACGACGTGGATCTCGTCAGTTCGGTCGTTCCCCTCGTGATCGTGAGCGTGCCCGCGACCGCCGGTGAAACCTTTGCGGTCAGTGCGACGGTCTTGCCGGCGACAACCTTTTTGGCGGATGCGGTGAGCTTGACGCTCGTTGCCGCGACCTCCGCGAAGCGCACGGTGGTTGCCGTCTCGAACGGTGCATAGGCGGATCCGCCCCCGCCGTAGGTGTAGATGCCGTACGTGCCGGTCGCGGGTTCGCCCGCGAATCCGGGGGCGACCTCCAGCGTCACCTCGAAGGAACCGTCGGCATCGATCGCGACCGCTCCGGCATCCGTTCCTCCGACCGTGGCGAGGTCAGCCGCATCCACTGCCCAGGCGACGTCGCCGTTGACCCGCTCGGTCGATGCTGCGCCGGCGCTCGGCTTCCAGTTGCGGGAGTACTTGCCGAACGCGACGTAGACGCCACCGAACTTACCCGCGAGCGGCGGGGTGACGGCGTTGGTCTCGGTACCGTTGGGCACAAAGTTCTTGCCGGTGATCGTGATGGTCTCGCCGGCGCGGTCGAGGCCGCTCTTCTTCGAGACGGTGACCTTGGGGGTCGCCGGCTGGTCGGGATCGGGGTCAGGATCTGTGCCGGGGTCGGGGTCGACGGTCGTCTCGACCGGCCAGGAGAAGCTGAGTGGATCGAGAGCGGATCCGGTTGCATAGTTGGGCAGGATTGCGTTGCCGGCCGCGGTGATCGCGGTCGGGGCCCCGGTGAACGAAACGACGCCGGTGACCGAGGTTTCGGTTGCTGCGGAGAGGTCGACGGTGGCGAACTCGAGGTCCTGCGCTTCGACGAACTTCGACGGGTCTTCGAGGCTGTTTGTTCGTATGTCGAGGATGATGACCGCGTCATCCGCGCTGATGCGCTCGACGCGCACGTTGGAGAGGTCCATGTCGAGCAGCCAGCCGCCCGCGCCGTCCTCGTGCCCCTGGAAGTGGATGCCGCCGTCGTAGGCGACGCTGCCCTCTTCGGCGTCCGCGGTGCCGGCGCCGCCGGTCCAGCTGAACGGAACGGCATCCGTCACGTTGCCCGTGAGCGTCCACTTGCCGTGCGCGATGGGGCCGGCGATGTAGTTACGGAAGCTCTGCTTGAAGCCCCAGCTCATCGTCGCTGCGGTGACGTCGCCATCCGCAGCGGATGCCGAAACAGCTCCGAGAGAGAGCCCGCTTCCCACGAGGAGCACGGTCGTCACGGCGGCGAGCGCCGCGCGCAGGCGCGGCTGTAGGGCGGTTTTCACAGATACTCCGGGGGGATTGATTAGCTAAGGCTAGCCTAACTTCGACCCTACGGGGCTGGCGCTGGCCTGTCAAAGCGTCGGCGCTTGACGCTGCCTTCCGCGTCCCCCACCGAGTTCTCCACTACGGAAATTCAGGCAATTGACCCTCATTAGCCCCGAAAGTGGCACTTTTTCGGCCGTTGGAGAGACAAACTCCTGAATTTCCGTGGTGCATCAGCGGGTAGCGGGCGTTGCGCGGAGTTGTGCGTCAGGCGAGCGAATACCACAGCTCGCGTCAGGCGAGCGGCTCCCCGGCGCGATACATCGAGATGTGGTCGATCCCCGCCTCGTCGTAGGTCTCACCGAAGCTCACGAATCCGTACTTCGCGTACAGCGGCGCAATGTAGGACTGCGCGTGCAGAACCATCGACTTCTCGCCGTACGACTTCATGACCTCGGCGACCAGCACCTGCGCGAGCCCTTCGCCGCGCCGGTCCGCCCGCACAACGACTCGCCCGAAGGTGGTGCGGGCGTCGAGGTACTCGGGTTCGTCGTTCTGGATCACGCGCAGGTAGGCGGCCGCGCCCACGGCATCCGCTATCCAGAAATGCTCGGTGGTGGGCTCGAGGTCGCGGTAGTCGAGTTCTTCTTCTTTGACTCCCTGTTCCCAGAGAAAGACATCCGTTCGCAGCTTGGCGAACGAATAGAGCTCAGAAGTCGTCAGATCTGCCCAGTACTTACGGATCACGGAACATTCAGGCATGCCGACGAGTTTAATGTAGAGATGACTTCCCTCTGATGAGGGCGCAGCTAGGAGACAACGATGACGTACAAGGTAGAGAAGACCGAAGAAGAGTGGCTGGCCGAGCTCGGACCTGTCCAGTACAAGGTGCTGCGCGAAGCCGGCACGGAGCGCCCCTGGTCGGGTGCGCTGCTCGACGAGAAGCGTCCGGGAACGTACACCTGCGGTGCCTGCAACGCTGAGCTCTTCAAGAGTGGTGCGAAGTTCGACTCCGGATCGGGATGGCCGAGCTTCTACGAGTCGATCAACCCGGAGGCCGTCGAGCTCAAGGTCGACAACACCCTCGGCATGACGCGCACCGAGATCCTCTGCGGAACCTGCGGATCGCACCTCGGCCACCTGTTCGACGACGCGTACCAGACCCCTACCGGCGACCGGTACTGCATGAACTCGCTGTCGCTTGGCTTCAACGAAGACGTCTCGGCCTAAGTGTCAGCACTGGACGCGGTCCGCCGCCGCCACTCGCACTCGAAGGTGACGAGCGAGGCGCCGACCACCGAACAGCTGCTCCCCCTTATCGAGGCAGCGGCAACCGTCGCCGACCACAGTTCGATGCGGCCCTGGCGCCTCATCGAGTTGCGCGGGGATGCGCGGCTGCGCCTCGGCAAGGCGCTCGCTGAGTCCGCGGGCGCAGAGGGCAAGGATGCCATCAAGATGGCCGAGAAGCCGCTGCGCGCATCGCTGCTCATCGCGGTTGTCGCGTCGACCAAGCCCAGCTTCAAGGTTCCGGAGTGGGAGCAGGAGGCCGTGGCGTCCGGCGTCGCACACATGCTGAGCCTGCTGCTCGACGAGGCTGGCTGGGGCGTGTTCTGGCGCACCGGCATCCACACCCGGTCGAAGGCCGTGCACAAGATGCACGAGCTCGCACCGAACGAGTACCTGCTCGGCTGGCTGTACGTCGGCGGATTGCCGGACAAGGTCAAGAGCGAGAAGCCGTCGAAGTTCGACGGGCGGAAGGTGCTGAGCGCGCTGTAGGCGTACGGGCTGGCGCCTGGCGGGCTCGCGTGCTCGCGGCGCCGGCATCCGCTCGTCTCGGGCGCCGCATCCGCTGAGGTGGCCCAAATCCTTCTTTCCGCGGTCCGCGAAGGAGGATTTGGTGCACCTCAACCTGGCCGGGTCTACTCCTGGCCGGTGGCGCGGATGCGGCGGCGCGTTGGCAGCGCCGCAATCGCGACCGCGACGAGCGTGATTGCCGCCGCCCCGAGGGTCGTGCCCGAGATCGGGTGGCCGGCGACCGGCGCGACGAGATCCAGCACCACGGACGACAACAGCTGCCCGGCGATGGTCGAGAGCCCGAGCAGCAGTACGCCCGTGATGCGCACGACGATCGCGGCGCCGGCGATGAAGATGACGCCGATCGGGCCTCCGAGGTAGAGCCACCACTCGGTCGGCAGCGAGGTCGGCCAGCCAGCGCTCACGCTGTGGATGAGCGTGATGATCAGCAGTACGGTCGTGCCGACGACGAAGTTGATGAAAGTCGCGGTGAGCGGCGAATGGGCGATCTCGCGCACCTGGCCGTTGACGGCTTGCTGCCAGCCGATGCCTATTCCGGCGATGAACGGCATAAGCAGCAGCCAGATCGGAAAGTGCGCGTCGAGCTGTCCGCTCGCGGCAACCCCGACGCCGACCAGTACGAGCGCCGATCCGATCAGGCGCGGCGCCGTGACCGGCTTGGCGACCATGGTGCCGAGCCCGCGGCGGTCGATGACCAGGCCACTGAGGGTCTGGCCCGCAACGATCGCGACCGTGAAGATGGCGACCCCGATGATCGCCGCGGCGACTCCCTGCGACAGCACAAGGAACGCGCCGGCCGCGCCGCCCGCGACGTACCACCACGGGGTGCGGCGCTCGCGGAGTGAGGCGATGACGAGTCCGAAGCCGGTGCGTCCGGTGCGGGAGACCAGCATCGCCACGATGAGAATCAGCAGCCCGCCGCCGAACGAGATGAGGGCGGCGAGAAAGCCGTTGTCCAGTTGCGCGCCGAGTTCGCCGTTGATGCGCGACTGGGTGGCGATGCCGGCGCCAAACACAAGGGCGACAGCGGATGATGCGGCGACGAGCGCACGTGACGGCGCGGGTCGTGGAGTGTGTGTGGGAGGTGGCGAAACGGTCATGGTCTCTCCAACGCTACAGAGATGCGGAACATGCCATGACCATCGAGGATGCTGTCCCGGGCTTCAGCGTCAATCTCGCTGTTTCGTCCAAGTAATATGTAGTTGCGCCATTTGCCCCCTTAGCTCAGTGGCCAGAGCACCGCTCTTGTAAAGCGGGGGTCGTCGGTTCGACTCCGACAGGGGGCCCTTCACGTCGCATCGAGCACTTACGCGGAGAGGCGTCAAAAGAATCTCACCTGCTCTGCGCTCAAGTATCACAAGCGTTCCGCTCGGTACACCTGTGCACGCGGTCACTAACACGTTGTTCCTGTTATGTTCAGCGTTTCTCTGGAATCGTGACGACGAACGGAATGAATGCAACGTCGATGAGTTTCGCCTCATCGACCGACGACTTCATCATGAAGCGGGCAGGTCCTGTCTCGGATTCAGGCTTCGCGAGTGCTCGTCGAGGATGGTTTGCTAGCACTGATTCCGCTTTGGCCAGAATGTCTGTCGCATCCACCGATCGGATGAACAGAATTAGAGCCGCCTTGGAGTCTTTCCAAACGGTGTAGGAAAGCAACTGATCGATTGCTTCGGAGAATTGCTTTTGTCCTCGCCAGATCTTGCACTCGGCGATGAACGCATTGCTGCCGTCCCAATCCAAGTAAATGTCTGTCTTGCCATTGCCGCTGAATGCCTCGCCCTTTGCCGCTCCGGCAAAACTCGCGTTGAGAGTAAAAAGGATCACATCGCGCAGCTCTTCTTCATTGAATTTTCCTGCCGTTTTCGGGAGGCGCTCCTGTGCTCGCCCCAAGTTGGTGATGATCGCAATGATCTCGCGATAGTTCTCGTCAGCGATACGTGGATCAGGATGAGTAGGCGCAGCAGTCACTGGTTGGGACCGAAGCCGCTTTGGTCTTAGCGGAACATCTATTCTTCCCTGTTTCGGAGAAGCGACTAACGGGATCTCGAGCGATTCATCGAGCGCTGCCAATTCGTCCAAGCGCGCGCGTCGCTGATCTACTCTCGCGAAGACCTCTTGGCGGAACTGATCGGTCCAGTTTGCAATATCGCCCCTTGACCAAGCGGCCTCCCTTTCAATCGCGGTTCGAAATCGTGCAAGCTCCGATTCAATAACATTGCTGTTGAGCTCTTGCGACCGAATAGTTAGGCGCATGTTCCCTCCGCTCAACTCCAACTCATGCGGAAATCCGCTGAGGGTGTAGGAGCTCGAGCGAACTCGGAAAAGGATTGGGTCACCCGAGAACGGGATTATCAAGGTGATCATTTGCCCCGCGACAGTATAGATTTCGCCAAACTTGTATGACCCCATCGAAGTTTCGACCGGCGCGGTCCTAGTCAACTGATCCCATTGAAAATCCAACGGAATGACTCTCGACTCCTCGATTAACTCGTTTACAACCCCTACGGCGCTAAACCTGACCAGCTGCGGGTCTAAGTCTTTGATTCGCTCGAGGATCTTTGCTCCGTGCTCAGTGAGTGTCTCGCGTAAGTCACCTTCGGAAAACCATGAATTTGCCATCTAAGTCCTTCGGCCGATATTGACGAATAGTATTGCCCGCTGCCGACTTTGGTCGGACGACTTTGCACTGGAGCAACGTCCGTTCTCTTGACAGACCGATACGCTTCCTGATCATGTCCGCCAAGCATCAACGGAGGCTCAAGAAATATGAAAGATCTTTTTCGCGGATATTATTCACCGACAAACGACGAGCTTGATCGAATGTGGAACGAAGGCTTAATAGTCCTTGACACGAATGCTCTACTAAATCTCTTCAGGTACACAGAGAGCACGAGGGCAGAATTTCTAACTGTTTTGCAGGCTATCGCGGAACAACTGTGGATTCCGCATCAGATCGCATTGGAATTTCAGCGACGCCGTCTCGACGTCATTGACGATCAGTCGAAGGCATACGACGATCTGGACAAGGCAATCGAGGCTGGTAAGAACGGCGTCGGCAAGGCGCTCCAAGGATTCCGGCACCACCCGCTGCTGAATAAGTCCGCTATCACTGACATCCTCGACCAAGGAATGCAGCTCGTGAGCGAGGCAGTCGCTAAGTCACGCAAGGAATACAAGTCTCGCGTCGTCGCTAGCGATGAAAACGAGGCTGTCTTTGACGCAATTTCTGCCCTCTACACCTTGCGCGTCGGGCTGCCGTTCGATGCCGAGACCCTTGACGCGCTCTACGCAGAGGGGGCTATCCGCTACGAGTCCAAGCTCCCGCCTGGGTACGCAGACAAATCGAAACCTGAGCCAGACCGCTACGGCGACCTCGTTCTGTGGCGACAACTGCTCGATTACATCGGGGCTGAGAAGCGACCAGTTCTGTTCGTCACAGACGACGGCAAGGAAGACTGGTGGCGGCAAGCGAAAGGCAAGACCTATGGGCCCCGTGTAGAGCTCGTCGACGAGTTTTACGAAGTCTCTGGAGAGCGGGTCCATTTTTATGCTCCAGAGCGTTTCTTGGAATTTGCAAAAAAGAAGCTCAGCATTGCAGTAAGCGAGAACTCGCTGATGGAGGTCGAGGAAGTATCTCGCCATCGGCCTCGACGCGATGTCAACGCGCTCTTCGCGCAAAGGTCCCGACTTCAATCCGAGCGCAACGAGTTGCAGAAAACACTGGCGTACAGAAGTCACGGCGGAGTAACTGGACGGGCCGAAATTGAAGAATTGTCTGCCCGCCTGGTGTCCATCGAATCGGAACTCGATGAACTCAAATCTCAGAGAGAGTTTGCCGAACATGGGCTCGAGGGCCTGCGTGAGGGCTCTGTCCGGAGCTCAATACGCGCCCACCTCGCTCGCACGGAAATGGAAATCGAACAGCTCACGCTGGAATACGCTGCTCTTCTTGAGCAACGCGAAGGACTATCTCGGAACCACGCAGCTATTCTCCGCGGAGCGGAAGATACGACAGTTCTCCAGCGACGTCTAAGCGCGATCATCAGCGAAGTGGAACTCATCGACCACCTCATTAACAGCGAACACTGACACATTGGCAGTTCGATACGCCTTCTTGGTGATACTCAGTACCAAGGGAATGGACTCAGTCCGAAACGACCGCTCGGACAAGTAAACAGCGCGTTATTTCTGCGTGAACGATCATCTATCCCAAGCCAAACCGCCTTCGAGCAATACTCGACCCGCACTAGCCTTGCCCCATCTGTCCAACAGACATCCGATGGTGACGAGAAGTATGAGTTCCACTGCAAAGCGCGTGATCGGCCTTGGCCTTGCGGTGCTCCTGATCGTCGGGATCGTGTTTGCCGTGTTCTGGGGCCGCCTGTTCGGAACCGCGGACGAGCCGGGCATCGTGCAGGGACCGAGCAACCTCACCGTCGTCAACGGCGTCATCGGGTCGGAGAAAAAGCCGTTTTTCGAAGACCCGGAGGTCAAGGCGATCTTCGCCGAAGAAGGCCTCGAAGTGGATGTCGTGACCGCCGGCTCCCGCCAGATCGCCACGAGTGTCGACCTTACGGATGTCGACTTCGTGTTCCCGTCGTCCGCGCCCGCCGCGGAGAAGATCAAGCGCGAGACGAAGGCATCCACTGTCTACGCTCCCTTCTACTCCCCCATGGCGATCGCGACGTTCACGCCGATCGTGACACTGCTCGAAGCGGCGGGGATCGCGAGCAAGGACTCGACCGGAACCTGGCACCTCGACACCGCGAAGTACCTCGCGGCCGTCGAAGCGGGCACGCGGTGGAGCGACCTGCCCGGCGCCAAAGAGGCCTACCCGAGTACGCGGAACATCCTGATCTCGAGCACCGACATCCGCCAGTCCAACTCGGCTGCGATGTACCTCTCTATTGCGTCGTACGTCGCAAACGACAACACGATCGTCAGCTCGCCGGATGCCCAAAAAGCGATCGTCGACCAGATGGCCTCCCTCTTTCTCGAGCAGGGGTTCTCGGCCTCGTCGTCGGACGCCCCGTTCGAGGACTACCTCTCGCAGGGCATCGGCTCGAAGCCGATGGTCATGGTTTACGAGGCGCAGTTTCTCGGTCGCGCGATGGGCGACGACGGAGCGATCACGGATGACATGGTGCTGATGTACCCGGGTCCGACGGTGTTCTCGAAGCACTCCGTCGTGCCGCTCACCGACACCGGAAACACGGTCGGAAAGATGCTCGTCGACGACCCGCGCCTTGCAAAGCTCGCCGCGCTCTACGGATTTCGCCCGGCCGACCCGAAAGTTTTCAACGACCAGCTCACCGACCACGGCCTCGACGTTCCGTCGCTGCCGGTCGACGTCGTCGAGCCGCCAAGCTACGAGACGCTCGAATCCCTGATCGACGAGATCAGCACCCGCTACGACACCCCCGCACCGCCCGTGAGCTCGAACATCGACCAGTAGGAGAACCATGTCCGATTCACCGTTGAACCTCCAGGCATCCGCGACGACGCCCGCGCCCGAAGTGCAGTCCGACCTCGTGCTCGTGCCGCCGGCTCCCGTCCAGGCGGTGGGCACCGCGCAGGCCAGCTCGATGATGCCGATCGACGACGCCCGTGGCGCCGAACTCGCCGAGCGGGCGAAGGCGTTCATCGCCGACCTGATCGACAAAGACCCCAAGGCGCCCGAGTTCACCAAGAAGATCAACGACGTTGCCAACATGGGGCGCGACGAAATCCGCGATGCGGCATCCGTCACCAATCGGATGCTGGAGCGTCCGGTCGCAGCCCTCGCCGCCGCCAAGGGAGCCGGAGACGACGGCGACGCCCAGCGCAAGGTCGCGAACACGCTCGTCGAGCTGCGCATCACCATCGAAGACCTCGACCCGATGAAGAACGACGGCGGTATCGGGCAGTTCCTGCTGAACCTCATGCCGTTCCGCGACAAGATCCGCAGCTACTTCGCCAAGTACGCCTCGGCACAGGGAACGCTCGACAAGATCCTGCGCGCACTGCAGAACGGCCAGGACTCGCTGATGAAAGACAACGCGGCGGTCGAGGGCGAGAAGGTGCGCCTCTGGGCCACCATGAACAAGTTGCAGGAATACGCGGTGCTCACCAGCGCACTCGACGCCCAGCTCGTCGAGCAGATCGAGAAGGTTCGCACCACGGATGTCGCCAAGGCCGACGCCCTCACCGCCGACCTGCTCTTCACGATCCGCCAGAAGCACCAGGACCTGCTGATCCAGCTGGCCGTCAGCGCGCAGGGCTACCTGGCGCTCGATGTCGTCCGTAAGAACAATGTCGAGCTCATCAAGGGCGTCGAGCGGGCATCCACGACCACCATCTCGGCACTGCGCACCGCGGTCATCGTGGCGCAGGCGCTCGCGAACCAGAAGCTCGTGCTCGACCAGATCACGGCGCTGAACTCGACGACCTCGAACCTCATCGTCGCGACCTCGCAGATGCTCAAGACGCAGTCCGCGGCGATCGCCGAGCAGTCGACATCCGCCACCATCAGCCTCGACTCGCTACAGACCGCGTTCCAGAACATCTACGACACGATCGACCAGCTCGACTCCTACAAGGTGCAGGCGGTCGGAACAATGCAGCTGACCGTCGATGCCCTCGAGACCAAGCTCGCCGAGGCCAGCAAGTACCTCGAGCGTGCAACGCCCGACGCACCGGCCCAGGCCTGACATGCGCCGCCAGCTCTCGCTCGTTGCCGTCCTTGGGGCGGTCGCCGTGCTGCTCAGCGGTTGCTTCCCGTCGTCCGGCGTCACCGAAGGCACCGGCAACGGACTGCCCGATGACGACCAGACGATTCGGATCCTCGCCGGCAGCGAGGTCAAGGACATGGTGCCGATTCTCGAGCAGGCGGCATCCGACATCGGCGTGAAGGTGGCGTTCGAGTACGTCGGCACCCTCGAGGGCACCGAGCTGGTGGCGTCCGGTGGCGCCGAGGGCAAGTACGACGCGACCTGGTTCCCCAACAACCGGTACCTGTCGCTGCTGCCCGGGGCCAGCTCGGCGATCACGTCGAGCGTCAAAATCATGAGCTCGCCGGTCGTGCTCGGCCTGCGCCAGTCGGTCGCTCAGTCGCTTGGTTGGGACACCACGGCTCCCACCTGGGCCGAACTCGCCGCAGCGGCATCCGAGGGAAAATTCACCTACGGCATGACGAACCCAGCCGCGAGCAACTCCGGTTTCAGCGCGCTCGTCGCGGTCGCGACCGCGCTGTCCGGAACCGGATCCGCGATCACGGATGCCGACATCACCGCCGTCACGCCCGGCATGACGAGCTTCTTCTCGGGCCAGAAACTCACGGCGGGATCCAGCGGATACCTCGCGGACACGTTCCTTGCGAACCCCGACGCCGTCGACGGCATCATCAACTACGAGTCCGTACTCATGGGCCTGGACACCCCCGAGCCGCTGACGATCGTCACCCCCACCGACGGCGTCGTCACGAGCGACTACCCGCTCACCCTTCTCAGTTCAGCGGATGCGTCCAAGAAACCGCTGTTCACCTCCCTCACCGACTGGCTCACCTCGAAGGACGTGCAGGAGCAGATCGTCGAGCAGACGAACCGTCGCCCCGGCGTGCCCGGGGTGGATACCGGTGCGACGTTCCCGGACGGCATCCTGTTCGAAACGCCGTTTCCCAACACGCTCGATGTTGCCAACACCCTGATCTCGACCTACCTCGAGTCGGTGCGCTCCCCCGCGCAGACGCTGTTCGTCCTCGACACCTCCGGGTCGATGGAGGGCGACCGTCTCGCCGGCCTCAAGCAGGCGCTGGAGAACCTGGCCGGTGCCGACGCGTCGACCGCGGGTGGATTCGCGGCGTTCCGCTCGCGCGAGCGGGTCACGCTGATTCCGTTCAACACTCGCGCTGAGACCCCGATCGTGATCGAGGTCCCGGACGGCGACAAGACCGCGTCGCTGGGCGAGATCCGGGACGAGGCCGCGAGCCTCGTCGCCGACGGCGGTACTGCGATCTACGACTCTCTCGAGGAGGCCTACACGCTCGCCCTGCAGCAGCAGGCTGAGCTTCCGGACACCTTCGTCTCGATCGTGCTGATGACGGACGGCGAAAACACCGACGGCGACGATCTCGGCGAGTTCGAGGACTTCTACAACTCGCTCGACGCCGACAAGGCGAATATTTCGACCTTCGTCGTACTGTTCGGCGACGGCAACATCGACGAACTGACCGAGGTCGCGACGCTCACCGGAGGCAAGGCGTTCGATGCCCTCAACGGTGATCTCGCCGGAGCGTTCCAGGAGATCCGTGGCTACCAGTAGCGGCGGCTTCTGGAGCACGGCGGCCGGGCGATGGGTCGGCTCGAGCAAGAACATCCTTGGAAGCGTGCTCGGTGCCGCGGCCATCGGGGCGCAGTTGCTCTTCGGCCTCGGCGCGCTCTGGCCGCTCGTCGTCGTCGCCAGTTATGGCGTGGGAGCCCTCGTCGCACCCCGCGACCGGGTGGACCTGCGGCTCGGACTCGGCGCCGGGGCATCCGCTGAGCAGTTGACCGAACAGTTGAAGGTGTTCCGGCGTGCCATGAAGGGCGAGGCGTCGAAGCTGGATGCCGATGCCAACGCGATTTTGACGCACATTCTCACCTCGCTCGACGAGATTGTGGCCCGCTGGAGCGACCTCGCCGCTGCTCCTGACCAGGCACACGTGGTCGAGCAGATGATCATCGACTACCTGCCGACATCCATTCAGAAGTACCTCAATCTGCCCCGCACCTTTGCGCTGCAGTCGCGGGTCGAGGGCAAAAAGAGCGCACACGACGAACTCATCGACCAGCTGACGATCCTGCAGACCGAGAGCGACCGCATCCGTACCGCCCTGTACTCACGGGACCTCGAGGCGCTCGGCGACCAGGGCCGGTTCCTGCGGGAGAAGTTCGGCAGGTCGGACCTGCAGCTGTAGCTGCCGCGTTCGTCGGTCAACACTCTCTTCCTCGGCCCAAATGAAGGATGGGAGCGGTCCCGGCTTCGAGCCCACCGCGGAAAATCCCGGCGCAGGGTGCTGTGCAGTCCTTCATTTGTTCCGGAGAGACGCGAGATCTGGATTCCGGCGAACGACCTGGTGCTGCAGGGCGGCGCGTCCGCGCACAGCGAACATAGTTGTAGCTACAACTAAAAAGGAGTAATTTGATATCAACACCTCGGAGGATCCGAGGATCTGAAAAGGAGTTTCATCATGACGAACGTCACCATCTTCGGTACCGGCAACATGGGATCCGCCATCGCGGGCATCCTGGCCAGCGGCGGAGCATCCGTCGACCACATCGGTACCGACGAGACGCGCACGATTACCGGCGACGTCGTCATCCTTGCCGTGCCGTACACGGCGCTCTCCGCGATCACGGCCGCCTACGCTGAGCAGCTCGCCGGCAAGATCGTCGTCGAGACGACCAACCCGCTCGACTTCTCGACCTTCGACTCCCTCGTTGTTCCGGTCGGTGGATCCGCTACGGCAGAACTCGCCGAAGCGCTCCCCTCGTCCAAGGTGATCAAGGGCTTCAACACGACTTTCGCCGCGACGCTGTCGACCAAGAAGGTTGGCGACTCCGCGACGACCGTTCTGCTCGCCGGTGACGACGCCGAGGCGAAGGCAACTGTCGCGGGCCTCATCACCGCCGGTGGCGTGAAGGCCATCGACGCCGGATCGCTCAAGCGCGCGCACGAGCTCGAGGCCATGGGCTTCCTGCAGCTCACTCTCGCGGCCAGCGAGAAGATCAGCTGGACCGGCGGCTTCGCCATCGCTGAGTAATCAGCAGCATCGTTAGACGAAGAGAACCCCCGCCGACCTCACGGTCACGGGGGTTCTCTTCGTTGCAGGCGCTCGACAACAGGTCAGTTTGGAATGACCACGAGCTTGCCGCCGCCGACGCCGGCCTCCATGTCACGGTGCGCCTGGGCGATGTCATCCATGGCGTACACGCGACCAATGGGCACTCTCGCGTGCCCGCTCGCAACAGCGTCGATGAACGCCTGCAGATCGGCCGCGCTGAGGTCTTGTGCCTCCCCCGAGTACGCCGTCAATCGGACACCATTGGGGAGCCAGTCCATCGGGTAGAACTCCGGAATCGTCCACTCGTCCGACAGCATGCCAGTGAAACACACCGTGCCGCCGGTGCGGACCGAGCGAAGCGTGTCGCGCATCACGTTCGTCCCCACGAGTTCGACCGCCCCATCCACTCCGCCGGGCACGATTGACCGAACGTTCGACGCAATCTCGCCGGTGTCAAGAATGATGTGGTCGACGCCCGCGGCTTCGAGCAGTGCTGCCTTCGCCGGATTCCGGGTAGTCGACAGCACCGTCATTCCTCGCGCGGAGGCGAGCACCGCCAGCGCGAGACCAATGGATGACGTTCCGCCGCGGATGAGCAACGACTGGCCGTCGACGGCCTCCAGCCCGACCCGAAGCGAACCCGCCGCCGTCTGCAGCATTTCGGGGATCGCACCGAGCACATCCCACCCGAGATCACTCTCGAATGGAACGACGCTGCTGGCGGGAACGGACACGTATTGCGCGTAACCGCCGTCGAACTGGCGGCCCATTCCACCCATCAGCGCCGCCACCTGCGAGCCGACGCGGAAGTCAGTGCCGGGGGCATCGACGACCGCCCCCACGGCCTCAAGGCCGGGGATTCGCGGAAAGCTGCCGCTGTAGGCAACCCCGGAGCGAAAGTGAAGCTCGGAGCGGTTGAGGCCGAATGCCTCTACCTTCACGAGCACCCACCCATCGCGGGAGGCGGGAATGGGAACATCTTTTACCGTCAGGACTTCCGGACCGCCGGGTGCATCGATCACTACCGCTCGCATAGTGCCGCTCATGCTCGTACTCCAGTCGAAATATGTGCCCGAAGGGCCGCGAGTTGTTCGGTCAGTTCGCCAGCCCGCGACCCTGAGATTGAGTCCCCTAGAATCTCTCGAAGGTGGCGCTCTGCCGCCAGGACTCCGGCGTCGAGCGAGCGGCGGCCGGCAGGGGTGAGCGCGACGATCGACGAACGGCGATCGTTTGGGTTCGACTGGCGCTCAGCGTGGCCGTCACGCTCCAGCCGGTCAACCAGCTTGCTGGTCGCTCCCACGGTGATGACCACGTCGTCCGAAATGTCCTGCACCCGAGCAGCACCGTCGAACTTGTCGATCGCCACGAGCGCCTGGAGTTGCGCGAGCGAAATGCCGACTTCAGCCTCCAGCTGGCCACTGAGTGAGTTCCAGATTTCAATCTCGGCGCGAATGAATTGCTTGAAGAAGGCGGTGTACGTCATGTTTTACCTCGTCTGTCGACAAAAGCGGCCGGTAGCAACTAGAAGATGATGACAGGCTTGCTGGTCTTGCCGGTTTTCGAGTCGTCGAAACCCTGGTTGATCTCTGCGAGCGAGTAGTTGGTGATGAGCTTCTCGAAGGGGAACCGTCCATCGCGCCAGAGCTGGATCAGCTGCGGGATGAACACCTGCGGTACGGAGCTGCCCTGAACGACCGTCTTGAACGTCCAGCCCTTGACCAGCGAGGATCCGATCTCGAAGGTCGCCTCGGTACCGGGCTTTGCCGCACCCACGAGCGCGACGGTTCCGCGCACTCCGAGGGACTCAGCGGCGATTCGCAGCAGTTCGGGACGCCCGGTGGTGTCGACGACGTAATCCACACCGTCGCCGTTGGTGATCTCCTCAAGTCGTCTGGCCACGTCTTCGGTCTTTGAGTTGATGGTGTGGGTCGCGCCGAGTTCGCGGGCGAGCATGAGGCGCTCGTCGAAAACATCGATCGCTACGACGATCGCGCACTCGGCGACGCGGGCGGCCATAACCGCGGCGCTACCGACGGCGCCGACGCCGAACACGACGAGAGCGGATCCGATGGTCGGCTTGAGCTCGTTCAGCACGGTTCCGGCACCGGTGTTGAATCCGCAGCCCAACGGGCCGAGGTGCTCAAGCGGGACATCCTTGTCGACCCGAACCACTGACTCTTCGACGACGTTCGCGTAGGTCGCAAAAGACGACTGTCCAAAGAAATGGGAGGAGATAACCTCGCCATCCTTGCTCAGCGAAGTAGTGCCATCGAGGCGACGACCGCCGAAGTCGGCGGCGAGCAAATTCTCGCAGTAGGCCATCTGGCCTGCGCGGCAGCGCTTGCAGTGACCGCAGTACGCTGCCGCCAGCACGACGTGATCGCCAACGACGACGGAGGTCACCGATTCGCCGATCGCTTCGACAATTCCTGCGCCTTCATGCCCGAGCACCGCAGGGTGCGGGGTGGGGTAGATGCCGTTCTGAACGAGCGAGTCGGTGTGACAGATTCCCGTCGCGACGAGTCGAACGCGCACTTCATTGTGGCGGATGTCGTCGAGCTCGAGTTCTTCGATCGTGAATGGTTCGCCAACTTCGCGGGTTACTGCTGCAGTGATTTTCACTGGTTCTTCCTTCCGGTTCGTCCGCGACGTGGCGCGGTGATTCTGCTGTAGACCAGCAGGAGTCTTGGCACGGTGAAATAGACGGCGGTAGGGACGACGATCGCCGTCAGAGCCAGCGCCTTGACGACCGGAGGCCAGGTGGGCGCGAGAGTGTTCAGCAGGACCATGCCAACGGCGACCATGGGGAAGATCGCGAGCCAGGTGACGATCGCGCGAACATGCACCGACGCCACCGACGGGTTGCGGTGATGCTGGTGGTCGAATTCATCGGCTGCGAGGGCTTTTCCTTCGCTTTCCATGGGCACTCCAGAGGGTGTGTTGGCCGGGCCGGCTCTCTCAGCTTATGTCTATTCTCGGGAATATACTTACTCGACAGATAGTTTTCTCCTGTGTTCCCCTTTCCGGGAACGACATCCGATCACTTTGAAACGAAGAGCACCCCCATGACGAGCAACTCCCCCACCACCGCGATCCTCGTGATCGATATGCAGAACGACACTGTCCACGCCGACGGCGCTTACGCCAGCACGGGCGCAGCAGAGAATGCGGTCTCCCAGAACGTCGTGGCGAATGTTGCAACACTGGTTGACGCTGCACACGCGACCAGCACCCCGGTCTTCTTCAGCCGCATCGTCGTCTTCCCGCAGCCGGGACTTGGCGGCGACAATGCACCGATCTTCCGGATGCTCGCTCCGGACACCTTCAAAATCGGCAGCTGGGGCGCCGCGATCGTCGACGAGCTCGCCCCCACCTCCGCAGACGTCGTTCTCGACCGCACCCGGATGAGTGTGTTCAACGGAACCGGTATCGACAACATGCTCCGTAACCTGGGCATCACCAATCTCGTCGTCGTCGGAGCCTGGACGAACATGGCCGTCGAGCACACCATCCGCGATGCGGCTGACTACGGGTACACGGTCACGGTTGTTTCCGACGCCACGTCGAGCCTGAGTGCCGAGTGGCAGCACGCCGCCCTCAACTTTGCCCTCACCAACATCGCGACGGTCACCAACACCGCCGAGGCAGTCTCCGCGCTCAGCGCATAAGAACTGACCGTCGCGGGCTACACTCCGGGAGCCCGCGACGGTTCGCTATCCGATCGCCGCGCGAACAGCCGGCAGCACTTCGGATGCGAGCAGCTCGATTGACCGCAGCGTGTCTGCCTGCGACAGGCCGCCCAGCCCGACCTGGGCGAGGAACCGAGTGTGACCGAGGATCTCGTGCTCCCACAGGATCTTGTCGATGATCTCCGCCGGACTGCCCGCGAACAGGGCGCCACGGTCACCAGCCCAGTGCTCAAATGCGTCCCGGTCCAGACGGCCGGCCCTCGGCATGTTTTGCCCGATATAGGACGAGTAGTGCGGAAAAAAGGTATCCCGCGCGCCCTGCGACGTTCTCTCCACGTAGAAGTGCGACGTCAGACCGATTCGATTGGGCTCACGCCCCACCGCGGTGGCCGAGCGACGATATAACTCTGCTAACGGCGCGAATCGCTCTGGGGCGCCCAGGATCGCGAAGTAAAGCGGCAGACCGAATTCGGCAGCACGCACCACTGACGACGGCGTACCACCAACGGCGATCCACACCGGTAGTTCCGCCTGTATCGGTCGCGGCCAGATGCCAGCCTCGATCAGTGGGGCTCGGGTCGAACCCGACCAAGTGACCGGGTTGGCATCACGGATCTTAAGCAGCAGGTCGAGGCGCTCAGAGAATAGTTCGTCGTAGTTATCGAGCGACTGGCCGAAGAGCGGGAATGACTCAAGATAGGCGCCGCGGCCGGCCATCACTTCAGCTCGACCACCGCTGATCAAATCGACGGTAGCGAAGTCTTCGAAGGTACGAACCGGATCGGCACTAGAGAGAACGGTGACGGAACTGGTCAGCCGAATGCGCGCGGTCTGTGCCGCTGCGGCAGCGAGAACGACCTGCGGGGACGACACCGCGAAGTCTTGACGGTGGTGCTCGCCCACACCGAAGACGTCGAGGCCTGCGTCGTCGGCGACTCTCGCCCACTCCAGGAGGTCTCGCAGGCGTACTTCCGCCGCGATGGGGCGGCCATCCGAGTCCCGGGTCAGTTCCCCGAAAGTGAAAATGCCGATCTCAAACGGCGCGCGTTGGGTCATCGAGCGGCTGTCGCATTCGTGACGAACGCGACCACGTCATCCAGTTCGGCTGTGTTGATTCCGTGAGCGAGCCCTGGGTAAACCCGCTCCGCCAGCGTCGAGTGCTGCGGCAGGAAGTCGGCGGTCCGCTGGATCGCGGGCTGCCCGATCACGCCGTCTTCCGCACCGCGACCCCAGAACACCGGCGGAAGCTCGGCGAGCAGCGAAGCGTCACCGGGCATCGGCGCCCCGAGAACGAATCCGCCGAGAACCACGGTCGCGAGCACGCGCCCGGGACGAGTCCGAAGCAACTGGCTCGCCATCAGCCCGCCCTGCGAGAATCCGATCGGGATCACCGCGGAAGACGGATCGACGTTGGCGTCAATCCAGGCCCAGATCGCATTCGTTGCCTCGAGTACCGGCTCGGCATCGGGGTTTCCGGGCGTCGAGATCTCGAACCACGCCGATCGCCCGCCGCCAAGGTCAATCGGCGCGCGCAACGATGCCCACTGCAGCGAAGCGTCGAACGCGGGCATCAGCCCGGTCAGATCGCGCTCGTTGGAGCCGTAACCGTGCAGCAGGATGACGACGGCGGAGCCAGCGCTCGACGCCCATTCACCGGATCGGATGTCGTTCAGTTCAGCGGTCATCGGGCAGTCAGCTCCCTGGGTAGAGGTCAAGCGGCATGCGGTGTATTCGGACGCCGCATCCACTGTACCTTTTACTTGTAGCTACAAGCATTCAGTGGGCGAAATCCGTCGGCAGCAGGCTGAGCTCCGCGTCACCGCTGCGGATCAGTTCGAGGATCGAGTCGGCAACGTGTTCCGCGGTGTCGGGTGTCAGCCCGAATCGGTATCCGGGGAAGCCGACTCACTCCGGTTTCAGATCCACCGAAGACGCGCTCTTGTCCCTGATAGTTCAGGTCGCATTCCGCGCGGTCGCCCAATACCTGCGACGATGAGGGTTGTCGCGCTCGAGCCCGCTGCTCCTTCGCCAATCTGAAAGCAGGAACCCGTGCTCTCGATCGCGTACGTCAGTGTCGCAACGTCTCCCTTCTCCGCCGACGACATCGCAGCCCTGCTGACGAAGTCGCGAGCGAACAACGACCGCGACGGAATCACTGGCGCTTTGCTCTATCACCGCGAGCGGTTCATCCAGATCGTCGAGGGCGACGACGAGGTAGTGCGAGAGCGATTCGCCACCATTTCAACCGACCCGCGGCACCGCAGCGTGCAGATGATGCGTGAGAAGCGCATCCTGGTGCGGCAGTTTCCGGAGTGGACGATGGGATTCCGCGAGGTGTCTGACGAGTCGATCAAGCAGCTGGCCGGATTCGAGGACTTCTTCTCGCGCACCGGCCGCTCGCGGATCGAACACGCGGACAACGAGGCGCAGCAGTTTCTGGAGTGGCTCGGCGAGTACTGGCTGCCGCGTGCCTGACCGCACGCTTTCACCTGCGGATCGACCAGCGGATGCTCCCCCGCCTTGCTTTCGAGCACGCACACTGCGATGTTGGATGCAGGGGGAAATATGAGAATTCGTACATTGGCCAGCCGCAAGGTGTGCCTGCCGCTCGTCAGCGCTCTCGCGATCGGCGCTCTGCTTGCCGGTTGCTCGGGAGAAACCGAGCCGCCGGCGATGCCGTTCCAGACGGTCGCCATGCCCGCAGAAACGGCACCGACGGCTACGCCTGGCCAGCACCTGGCCACGGGCGAAATCGCGTTGCTCGCGCAGACGGACTTCAAGGGTGTCGCGGGCGACCCGATCGAAACGACGGTCATCGGAGTCGCCCAGGGCACTGCAGGCTATTGGGACACTTTCGAGAACGGTGCGGAGTTCAAGAACGAAACACCGTTCTTTGCCGTCGTCCAGTACCGCTGGGTCACCGGCGACGTGAGCGCGTACAGCACTCCGACTCTGCGACCGCTGCTCGAAGACGGCTCAGAGGGCGGGAGCGTCGAACGCGAGTACTTCGGTTCGATGACCGCCAACACCGCCTGCCCGTTCGACATCGGGCGATTCGATCTCGAGAAGGACCGCGGCCCCAACGAGTACATCGCCTGCGTGCTCTACACGGCACCGATTGGGTCGACCGTCGTCGGTCTCGCCTGGTACAACGTGAGCGACATGATCTTCTCGGAGCCCGACCCTGAAGTGAACCCGTTCTACGCCGACCCGGTCGTCTGGGACGTCACCCCGATCCAGCCCAAGAACACCAACTAGCCGCGACGGTACCGGGCGAGGCAGCCGGCCCAGGGACAGCGCAGGAGTCCGCAGTTTTCCCATAGGGTTGCAGTGTGTCAAAAGTCATGAGCAGCCTCCCCGTTGGTGAAAGAGTCGGCATCGCGTTCTCCGGGGGTCTCGACACCTCCTGCGCGGTCGCCTGGATGCGCGAGAAGGGTGCGGTTCCCTGCACCTACACCGCCGATATCGGGCAGTACGACGAGCCCGACATCGATTCGGTTCCCAGCCGCGCCCTCGAGTACGGTGCGGAGATTGCACGACTGGTCGACGCCAAGAGCGCCCTCGTCGAAGAGGGACTCGTGGCGCTGCAGTGCGGAGCGTTCCACATCCGCTCGGGCGGCAAGACGTACTTCAACACGACTCCCCTGGGCCGCGCCGTCACCGGCACGATGCTCGTTCGCGCCATGAAGGAAGACGGCGTCGACATCTGGGGCGACGGATCGACCTACAAGGGCAACGACATCGAGCGGTTCTACCGCTACGGACTGCTCGCCAACCCGCGCCTGCGCGTCTACAAGCCGTGGCTTGACTCGGACTTCGTCAACGAACTCGGCGGACGCACCGAGATGAGCGAATGGCTCGTCGCCCGCGGCTTCCCGTACCGCGACGCCACCGAGAAGGCGTACAGCACCGACGCCAACATCTGGGGCGCGACGCACGAGGCCAAGCTGCTCGAAGAGCTCAGCTCCGGACTCGACCTGATCGAACCGATCATGGGCGTTGCCGCGTGGAACGAGGATGTCGAAATCGAGACCGAGGTCGTCTCGGTTCGCTTCGAAGCCGGCCGCCCCGTCGCCATCAACGGTGTCGAGTTCTCTGACCCGGTTGCCCTCGTGCTCGAGGCGAACACCATCGGTGGACGCCACGGACTCGGCGTCTCTGACCAGATCGAGAACCGCATCATCGAGGCGAAGAGCCGCGGAATCTACGAAGCTCCCGGCATGGCACTGCTGCACATCACCTACGAGCGCCTGCTGAACGCGATCCACAACGAAGACACGGTCGCGAACTACCACTCCGAGGGTCGCCGTCTCGGCCGCCTCATGTACGAGGGCCGCTGGCTCGACCCGCAGGCACTCATGCTGCGCGAGTCCATCCAGCGCTGGGTCGGTTCGGCCATCACCGGCGAGGTCACCCTTCGACTGCGCCGCGGCGACGACTACACGATTCTCGACACCACCGGCCCGCTGCTGAGCTACCACCCCGGCAAGCTCTCGATGGAGCGGGTCGGCGACTCCGCCTTCGGCCCCGGCGACCGCATCGGGCAACTGACCATGCGCAATCTCGACATCGCTGACTCGCGCGCACGCCTCGAGCAGTACGCCGCGGCCGGCATCATCGGTGGGGCAACCGCTGAGCTCGTCGGATCGCTTACGCAGGGCGAGGCGAGCGAGATCCTCGGTCGCACGGATGAGATCGACACGGATGCTGACGAACTCGAGCGCGCCACGGATCTCGCATCCGAGGGTGCGGCGTTCGACGCCGGTACCGACTAAGCGATTTCCACTAGTGGCCGTTCGGGTCAATAGTTACTGCGCGAGCAGCCACTATTGCCCCGAACGGCCACTTTTGCGTTAGGCCTCGCGCCGACGGTAGGTGTTCACGATGACGCCGGATGCCAGCGGAAGGCTCTCGGCGAGGGTCAGGTTCGTGAGCGCGAAGCCGTCACTGAACAACTTCTTGCCGGTGCCGAGCACGATCGGGTAGACCATCAGGCGGTACTCGTCGACGAGGTCGTGCTCGGCCAGCGTGCGGATCAGGTCGGTGCTTCCCCAGACCCGAATCTCGCCGCCGGGCTCGGCGCGCAGTGCCGCAACGGCATCCGCTACGTCGTTACCGAGCAGGTGCGAGTTCTTCCAGCCGAGTTCGGTGAGCGTGCGCGACGCCACGTACTTCGGTACCCGGTTGTAGATGCGGGTCAGTTCGCCCTCCAGCCCCTCGGCGTTCTCGTCCCACACACCCCAGGCACCCGCCCAGATGTCGTAGGTCTTGCGCCCGAGCAGCAGCGCCTCGGTCTTGCGCTCCCACTCGATGATGAACTCGCCGTCGTCGGGGCTGCCGTACTTTGCGTCGTAGTCCATCGACCAGCCGCCGTGCTCGAAGTTGCTCTCCGGGTCTTCCTCCGGCCCGCCCGGCGCCTGGGCAACTCCGTCAAGAGTGATGAATTCCTGCACAACGATCGAGCTCATTCTCAAATCTCCCTTGATTAGCGGATGCGGCACGGTTACGTAGCAATCCCATACCCATCGGCGGTCCGTGTAAAGGGTGCCGGCGCTCTACGTGCGCCGCGGGCCCCGTGCGGCGCACGCCAGCGATAGTGGCCGCTTGGGGCAACAGTGACTGCTCGCGCAGTAACGGTTGTCCCAGGCGGGAACTATTGCGGCGGCATCCGCCGCCCGGCGTCACGCACCGGCGAGCGCGAGCTCCTCGGCACGTTCCGGGCTGCCGCCCGCGAGCCCGCGGTCGATCGCGGCGCGGGAGGCGAGCCACATGACCGCTCCGACCACCAGCACGATCCCCTCGGTGACGGTGAGCGCCCAGATGATGCCCGCGAGCCCGAACCACAGGTTGCCGAGGAGCACGATCGGGATGAACAGGATTCCCTGCGCCATCGACATCGTGATCGCGGCCGTCGCGCGCCCGGTGGCCTGGAACAGCGACGTGAGGAGCCCGGCGAAACCGTTCGCGATCATCGCGACGAGCTGCGCGGTGAGGATGGTGACGCCGATGGCGAGCACCGACGGGTCGGCGACGAACGCCGAGAACACTTGGTCACGAAATACGAACACGGTCACGGCGGCAATCCCGGTCACGCTGCCGACGGTGATCGCCGAGACCCGCAGCGCGGACATCAGCCGGGCGCGATCACCCTTGCCGTACGAGTAGGCGAGCAGCGGAAGCACCCCGAGGGTGACGCCCATCACCAAGAACTCCGGCACCTGCGCGATGCGCACCGCGACGCCCATTGCCGCGAGTGCGTCGTTGCCGTAGGCGGCTGCGAGGTTGTTGAGCACGAGCGAGGTGACGATGAGGAACGACGCCTGCAGCAACTCCCCCACACCCACGCCGAACACCGGCTTCAGCACAGTCGGCGAGAGCGTGAACCAACGCGGGGCGAGGCTCATGTGCTCGCTGTGACGGGTCAGCCAGACGGCGAAGTAGATCACGACACCGAGGTTGGAGAGTCCCATCGCGAGCGCCGCACCGGCAACGTCCCAGTGCAGCACGAGGATGAACAGGATGTCGAACACAACGTTCGCCACGGTCGACGCGATGAGCGCGACCATCACCTGGCGCGCGGCACCCTCCGCTCGTACGAGCTGCTCGAGGCAGAACGCGGCGGCGAGCACCGGAACAAAGGCGAGCAGCACGGCGACGAAAGCGCTCGTCGCGGGCGCGGCTGCGGCATCCGCTCCGAGGACCGAGACGAGCGGATGCAGCAGCAACAGTCCGACACCGCCGAGAACGGCCCCGACGATCACCGCCGACCAGACCGCGAACGACGACACTCGCTTGATCTCGCTCGTCTGGGCCGGATCATTCTCGGATGCGCCGAGCAGGCGGGAGATGAGAGCTCCGCCGCCGACACCGAAGACCCCGCCGATCGCCATGACGAGACCGAGCAGTGGTGCGCCGAAGGTGATCGCGGCGAGCAGGGTCGAGTCGTTGAGCGAGCCGATGAAGCCGGAATTGATGACGTTGTAGACGGCGCCGACGATCATGGCGGCGGCCATCGGCACGCAGAGGTGCAGCAGTGCGCGCACGATCGGCGCGGACGAGAGGTACCAGCGGTTGCTGCCGACGACCTCGGACGGTGTTTCGGTGGTTGGTTCGGTGTTCATGGTGACTCCTTGATTGCGGGCGCGCCAACGAACGCCGGCACGGCGAGAGCAAAACTGACTGGGCGAGCGCGCGCCGAATAACACCTGGCGCGGTGGGGTGACGAGCGGATGCGCGGCTCGGCCGCGCAGGCGGTGGGACTAGCGGGTCGGCGTGGGCAGTTCCGCGGTGACCTTGGTGAGCAGCGCGTGAAGGGCTGCCCGTTCCGGTTTATCGAGTGGGGCGAGGATTGTGTCTTCGAGCGCGACCATCGACTCGTCGAAGCCGGCGATGAGCTCGGCACCGGCCGGCGTCGCGTAGACGCGTTTGGTGCGTTCGTTGCCGTCTTCGCTGCGTCGTTCGACGAGGTCGCGGCGCTCGAGCCCCTGCAGGAGGCTCGAGACGCTCGCCGCACTCGTGCGACTGACTTCGGCGATGTCACGCTGGATCGCACCGGGGTTCTGCACCAGGTAACCGAGCACGAAGCTCTGGGCATGACTGAGCTCGCGCTCGCGGATCCAGTCCTCCCCAGCCTTCATTTGTGCCCAGCCGATCCAACGGAGCAATCCGAGGGTGCTGGTGAGTTGCGGTGCGTCCATACTCAGAACTCTAATTGTTTGAGTTCTAACTGTCAACTCTCTAACTGCGAGGTTTAACGAGCGCCGCGACCGCGCTGATTTCGACGAGAGCCCCTGGAACGCCGAGCCCGGAGACGCGGGCAGCCGTCACGAGCCCCGGCTCGTCCGAGGCCAGCTCGCCCGCGATCGCACCATACCCCGCACCGAGATCGGCACCGTCGACGAAGAGCACGGTCCACTGCACGACGTCGGCGATCGTCGCGCCGGCCGCGGCGAGTGCTGTTTTCACATTGGCGAGCGCCCGGACCGACTGGGCGGCGACATCTCCCTCACCGATGAGCAGGCCGTCGGCGTCGACGGAGTTCTGCCCGCCGATGTAGATAGTCGTCGCGCCCGGAGGCACGATGGCGACGTGACTGAAAGCGGGACTCGAGACGAGACCCCGGGGACGGATTCGCTGGATTACTGTCATGCCAGCACACTCACACGACCGACCGACACCGGGCTAGGGGTGGACTCGCGCACATTTTCAGTGGTGACACCACTCATCCTTGACATGACACCACTGTGGTGTCACTATGGTGACATGGAACTTGGACAGTACATCGGAGACCTGCAGCGACAGCTCGCGGATGCTGCCGATAACGGCACCGACGACACCCGCGCGGTTGCGGAACGCCTTGCCGCCGGGCTCGACTCCGCGGCGCGACTCGTGCTGCTCGACGTGCTGTCGGCCGCGGTCGGCGAGATCACCCGCGATCTGGCGCCCGGGTCGGTCGACCTTCGACTGCGCGGACGCGAGGTCGAGTTCGTGGTCTCCCAGCCGCCCGTCGAGAGTGACGCGGATGACGCGCCGGCGGCATCCGTTGATCTCGACGATGCGAGCACGTCGCGCACGACCCTTCGCCTTCCGGACACCCTCAAGGCCAGGGTCGACGAGGCCGCAGCGGCCGATGGTCTGTCGGTCAACACCTGGCTGGTGCGCGCCGTCGCGGCGGCAGTCGAACCCCGCCAGCGCCGGTCGGCCAAGCGCACGCTGCGCACCGGTGACAACTTCGCCGGCTGGGCCAGATAGACCCGGCGCACGCAACACCTCCACAACCCACAATCGTTCACACCCACTGGAAGGGACGCTTCAGCATGCCCACTTTTGACACCCCCACCCCCATCGACCTGTCGATCAACCTGCCGGTCGGCGCGATCGAGATCGTCGCGAGCGACCGTACCGACACCGTCGTCACCGTCATTCCCACCAACCCCGACAAGGCCGTCGACCGTCGCGGCGCGGACGAAACGAGGGTCGAGTTCGACGGCCAGCGACTGACGATCCAGGGGCCGAAACCCCGACTCAGCTTCATTGGGCCGACCGAATCGGTCGATGTGCGGGTCGAGCTGCCCACCGGATCGCGGCTCACCGCCGAGATCTCGGTCGGCGGCGTCCGCACCGAAGGGCGACTCGGCGCGACGCGCGTGAAGGGCACGACCGGCGCCGTCGACCTCGGCGAAACCGGCGACCTCTGGCTGCGCGCCGGCCACGGGAACGCGACGATCGGCCGAGTCGACGGCAGCGCCGAGATCATCGCCGACCACGGCCAGGTACGCCTCGAGGCCGTCGCCGGGGACGCGATCGTCAAGTCGTCGCACGGCAGCATCACCGTAGGCGAAACCGGCGGTGAGTTCGACGCGAAGCTCTCCTACGGCGATCTGGATATCGGCGCGGCGGCCTCGTCGGTCTCGGCGAAAACCGCATACGGCAGCATCCAACTGCGCGAAGTATCGAGCGGGTCGATCGAGTTGGAGAGCGGATTCGGCCAGGTCACGGTCGGGGTTCGCCCCGGTGTCTCGGCCTGGCTCGACCTGTCGTCGAAGGAAGGACGCGTGCGCAACCAACTGGACGGCGAACGCGCGCCCGGCGAGAACGACCAGGTCGTCTCGGTGCGTGCGCGTACCCAGTTCGGCGACATCACCATCCAACGCGCCCGGTAGCCGGGCCTCATAGGGAAGGAAGAATCATGACTGCTCTCTCGATCGAAGTCAGCGGACTGCGAAAGTCCTACGGCTCGAAGACCGTGCTCGACGGCGTCGACCTCACCGTCGCCGCTGGCACCGTCACCGCACTGCTCGGCCCGAACGGCGCCGGCAAAACCACGGTTGTCAACATCCTCTCGACGCTGCTCCGTCCGGATGGCGGATCGGCGACCGTCAACGGCCACGATGTCGTTCGCACGCCGGATGCCGTGCGCGCCGCGATCGGCCTCACCGGCCAGTTCTCGGCGGTCGACAAATTGCTCACCGGCGAAGAAAACCTGCTGCTCATGGCCCGGCTCCGTCACCTCGGCGCGAAGCGTTCGAAGACGCGAGTGGCCGAGCTGCTCGAGCAGTTCGACCTCACCGAGGCCGCGCGCAAGCCGCTCTCCACCTATTCCGGCGGAATGCAGCGCCGCCTCGACCTCGCGATGACGCTCGTCACGGCGCCGAGCGTGATTTTTCTCGATGAGCCGACCACCGGCCTCGATCCGCGCAGCCGGCGCACCATGTGGGACATCGTGCGTGGCCTGGTCACCGACGGCACGACCGTGCTGCTGACCACGCAGTACCTCGACGAAGCGGACGAGCTCGCCCACCGCATCGCCGTGCTGGACGACGGCCGCATTGTCGCCGAAGGCACACCGGACGAGCTCAAACGCCTCGTGCCCGGCGGGCACATCCGGCTGCGATTTGCGGATGCCGTCGCGCTCGCTTCCGCCGCCCGCCTGCTCGAGGGCAGCGCCTCCGACGACGCGGCCCTCACCCTCAGCGTGCCGAGCGACGGCGGGGTCGGAGCGTTGCGCGGCGTACTCGACCACCTCGATGCCGCCGGTCTCGAGGTCGACGACCTCAGCATCCACACCCCGGATCTCGATGACGTGTTCTTCGCCCTCACCGGGCGCGACCACGCCGACCGAGTCGATTCGAAAGGAATCCAGTCATGACCGCCATCGCCTCCGCGCCGCAGTCACACGTCATCGCCGACGCTGTGACGATGCTGCGCCGCAACCTGCTGCACGTCGTTCGCTATCCCGGGCTCTCGCTGTTCACGATCCTGGGCCCGGTCGTCGTGCTGCTCCTGACCGTGTTCGTCTTCGGTGGCACGCTCGGCGCCGGGCTGCCGGGAGTCGACGCTGCCGGCGGTCGCGATGCGTACCTCGCGTACGTGATGCCGGGCATCCTGCTGATCACGATCGCCGGTACCGCGAGCGGCGCGGCAATCACCGTCTCGATGGATATGACCGAGGGCATCACGGCCAGGTTCCGCACGATGTCGATCTCGCGGGCGGCGGTGCTCGCCGGGCACGTGCTCGGAAATACCCTGCAGGCGATCATCGCCGTGGCGCTGGTGCTCGGCGTGGGGGTGCTGATCGGGTTCCGTCCGACCGCATCGCCCGCCTCGTGGTTAGCGGCCGCCGGCGTGATCGTGCTGATCTCGTTTGCGATCAGCTGGATCGGCATCGCCATGGGGATGCAGGCGAAGACGGTCGAGACGGCGAGCAACCTGCCGCTGATCCTGACGATCCTTCCGCTGCTCGGAAGCGGCTTCGTGCCGACCGACTCGATGCCCGCCGGTCTCGCCTGGTTCGCGCAGTACCAGCCGTTCACCCCGTTCATCGAGGCGATTCGCGCACTGCTGCTCGGCACTCCACTCGGTGCCAACCTCGCCCTCGCCGTCGGCTGGAGCGTCGTGCTCACGGTGGCCGGCTACGTCTGGTCGATGGTGCTCTACGAGCGCAAGTCGGTGCGGGCGTAGGGGCGCCTCGCCCCGCGATTGTGCCAGTTCGGGACGATTCATCCCCGGCGCCCGGGATAAGTTGTCTCGAACTGGCACAATTGCGAGCGGATGCGGCACTGACGGAAGCGGAACCATGGCGAAGCTCGACGAAGTGCTGGTACGGGAGGCGCTGATGGTCATCGGCGTCTCGCTGATGGTGCTCGGTCCGCTCTCGGCGGCAACCGGCTACTACGAGTCCTCGAAGGGCTCAGTCCACGATCTCGACCAATTCTGCGAGGGCGTGTACCCGCCCGACGACCGCCCCGAACAACACGGCCCGTCGCAGAACGGGGAGTGGAGTTGGTTCCCTCTCGGAGTCGAGTGCATGTTCCACGACACCGCATTCGAACAGAACGGCTCGATCTTCAAGGGAAGCATCGTGCCGACCTACCTGTTCTACGGCGGCCTGGCCGGTTCCGCGATCGGAGCGATGATGGTCTTCGCCGGTCGCCAGCTCAAGCGCACCGCACCGGACTGGGACGCCCCGCCCGTCACCCACAGCTACCTCTCCGGCGGCTAGCGAGCCCGGCGATTGTGCCAGTTGGGGACGATTCATCCCCGGCGCCCGGGATGAATCGTCCCGTAGTGCCACAAATACCGCGGATGCGGCGTGCACGCACACGCGCACGCAAAACGGCCCAAGTCGGTGCGGGCGTAGGGACGACGAGTGTTCAGCTCAGGCGTCGAGTGCGGTTTCTGATGCAGTCGGATGCCGCTCCGGTCGACTCAGAAATCACTCAGAAAATGTGCAGAGAAATCTCAGTCCGCCGGCTTGAACACGCTCGACCTCCGAGGTATAAAAGTTGTAGTTGAGTCACTGGGACTCAAGTTTCAAGGAAGGGGAATTTTCATCATGCCAATGTCTTTCGATCCTTTCAGTGAGTTCGACCGACTCGCGAGCTCGCTCATGGGAGCTGGGGCATCCGGACCGCGTTTCATGCCCGTGGATCTCCGGCGCGATCAGGACCGCTACATCCTGTCGGCGGATCTTCCCGGAGTAGACCCCGGGTCGGTGGACATCGATGTCGACGGACAGCTTCTGACCATCCGCGCTCAGCGGACGGCAGAATCCCACGACGGCTCGAAGTGGCTGAGCCAGGAGCGCACCTACGGCTCGTACCTTCGGCAGTTCAGCCTCGGTGAGGGAATCGATGCCGACAAGATCAACGCGGTCTACGACAACGGGGTACTCAATGTCGTACTCCCGGTGAGCGAGAAGGCGAAGCCCCGCAAGATCGAGGTTGCGACCGGCACGAAATCCGAGAGTCAGTCGATCTCCGCCTGACCCCGCGCACGCTGTCCCCGCGCACGCAGACGGCCCACCACCCGAGGGTGGTGGGCCGTTTGTCACGAACCTACGCTGTCAGCGACTCTTCGCGCTTCGGCAGCACCCAGCCCGGGCGCACGTAGTGGCAGGTGTAACCGTTGGGAAGCTTCTCCAGGTAGTCCTGGTGCTCCTCCTCGGCCATCCAGAAGTCGCCGACCGGCTCGACCTCGGTGACGACCTTGCCCGGCCACAGGCCGGACGCGTCGACATCCGCAATGGTGTCGAGCGCGACGCGCTTCTGCTCGTCGTTCTCGTAGAAGATCGCCGAACGGTAGGCGCGGCCAACGTCGTTACCCTGGCGGTCACGGGTCGACGGGTCGTGAATCTGGAAGAAGAACTCGAGGATGTCGCGGTACGAGATCTCGGACGGGTCGAACTCGATCTCGACGGCCTCGGCATGGTCGCCGTGGTTGCGGTAGGTGGCGTTCGGAGTGTCTCCACCCGAGTAGCCGACGCGGGTCGAGATGATTCCCGGGCGGCGACGCAGCAACTGCTGGGCTCCCCAGAAACATCCACCGGCGAGGACTGCCATTTCAGTGTTGCTCATAATTAGTTCTCCTTCGAAGTAAAGAGGCTGGCGTAGTCGCCGTAGCCCTGGGTCTCGAGCTCACCCGCGGGGATGAACCGGAGCGCCGCCGAGTTGATGCAGTAACGGAGTCCGCCGTCCTCGACGGGACCGTCGTTGAACAGGTGCCCGAGGTGGCTGTCGGCGTTCGCCGACCGGACCTCGGTGCGCACCGACCAGAAGCTGCGGTCCTCCCGACGAACCAGGTTCGCCGGCTCGATTGGACGCGTGAAGCTCGGCCAGCCCGATCCGCTGTCGAACTTGTCGGTGGAGGAGAAGAGCGGCTCGCCCGAAACAACGTCGACGTAGATGCCGTCGTCGTGGTTGTCCCAGAATCTGTTGCGGAAGGCCGGCTCGGTCGCATCCTCCTGCGTGACCGCAAACTCGTTGCGGGTCAGCTTCGCGATCGCGTCCGGATCCTTGCGGTACTCGGTGGTCGTCATTGAAATCTCCCTGGGGGTGAGCCGCTGGCTGCGGCCCTCGAGTGGTGTAACCGGCATTCGGAGCGAATAGTTCCCGGAATAGCCCCCATTAACTGTGGGTTACCTGTGAGCGCTCTGTGGGCCCAGTTCTCAATGAGCGGATGTCGCCCCAGCGACGAGCGCGCCGGCCCGGACTACGTGCGGATCGCTCGCACCACCACATCCCGCATCGCCGTCTGGCTGCCGTCGGAGGCAACTGCCGTCCGCTCACGCGACTCCGCCACCTCGACCTGCAACTCCTCCACCGCGATTGCCGCGAGCACGTCATCCACACCGAACATCAGCGGAGTCATGTGCGCGTGCTGCTCCTCCACACTCGACAGGTCGTGCCCGACAATCAACAGTGATCCACCGGGCGCGACCGCTGCGGCGAGCGAGCGGAACAGAATGGTTCGCTCGGGGTCGGCCAGGTGCATGAAGTGTGCGGTGACGAGGTCGAACGAACGTTCGTCCGGCGCCCACGCGGTCAGGTCGTGCTGCTCCCAGCGGATGCGGGACGCCGCAGCAGCATCGACGGCTTCCGCCCGGGCGCGCGCCTTGTCGAGCGCGTTGACCGCGATATCGACGCCCGTCACGGTCCACCCGCGCAGCGCGAGCCAGATGGCATCTCCACCTTCACCGCTGCCGATGTCGAGCGCACGGCCGGGCTTCAACGCCGACGCCTCGGTCACCAGCACCGCGTTAGGCGCGCCGCTCCAGGCCAGCCCGGGTGCTCCGTAGCGGTCTTCCCAATAGGCGCGGTCGAAGGTCTGCTCGTGTGTCATAGACCGAGACTCGCCCTCCACAGGCCGACCCGCCAAGCGGTTTTGCGGAAACAGCAAACGGACCCCAGTTGTGGGTACGCAAACAAGAGCATTCCCCAGAATAAGATGAGCGTGTCCCGGTCGGAAGGAGTGCGCGTGAGCATAAAGTCCAGACTCGCCTCGTTGTTCCGACCCGGCGCTCCAGCCGCTCCCCTCGTGCAGCCGGCGCCCGCGCCGGGTACACCGATAAGGACGACAGCACCGACGACGACAACTAGCCGCACCCGACCGTCGCCCTCGGCCACCTCGGCCACCGCGGCGACCGCGACGACCGCGACGAAGCAGCCGACAGCGAAGCCGAAGCAGACGAAGCAAGCGCGGGCCGCATCCACTCCTCCCCAGCAGCAGACACCCGCCCCACCCGCACCGGTCCCCTCCACCCCGCGATCGAGCATGCTCGTGCTGGTCTCGTCCGAGGCGAACTCGAACAAGTTCTACCGGCTAGAACTCGCAGCCGACGGTTCGGTCACCAAGACGTACGGTCGCGTCGGCGCCGCGGGCGTGACGAACGTCGAGCACTCCGGTTTGAACGGCTTCGAGCGGATCCGCCGCGAGAAGCTCGGCAAGGGCTACCGCGAGATCGACGTGTCGAACGACGGCATCACTCCCCCGGCGATCGCGAAGCTACGGCTCGCGACCGCGGCGAAGACCGGGCTGACCGACGTTTCTGCCGGAGAGAACGCCGTCATCTCCGAGCTCATCGACCGCATCGTGCGCCTGAACGCCCACGACATTCTCGAAACCTCCGGCGGGCTCATCAAGATCGACACCGCCGGCCGAGTCAAAACGCCGGTTGGGCTCGTGACCGCCGCCGCCATCCGCGAAGCAGGAAAGCTGCTTGACTCGATGGAAAAGAAGAAGCGCGGGACCACGCGGGTGCCGCTGCTCGAGCAGTACCTCACGCTCGTTCCGCAGAAGGTCAACGCGCGCGCCGGGTGGGCAGAGGTATTTTTCGAGAGCCCGGATGCCTTCCAGAAGCAACGCGATTTTCTCGAGCAGCTCGGCGAGTCGATCGCGTTCTACGACGCCCAGGCCGAGGCTCTGGCAGCGGCACCGGACGACGCACCGATCGACGTCGGATTCAAGTACCGCATCCGCTCGGTCTCCGATCGCGGGGCGGACTACTCGCGCATCCGCAAGCTGTTCGAGAGCACCAAAAACGACATGCACTCCTCGAGCAAGCTGAAACTCAAGCGCGTATTCGAGCTCGTCGACCCGGTCGGCGAGCAGGCCTACCAGGCGGTCGCTGCGCAGATCCGCAACGAACAGCAGCTCTGGCACGGCACCCGTGCAGCGAACCTGCTGTCGATCCTTCGCCGCGGACTCTACGTGCCACCCACCCAGGGCAGTACCGTGCAGATCGCCGGGCGCATGTTCGGCGACGGCATCTACCTCTCCTCCCAAAGTTCGAAGTCGCTGAATTACTCCCACGGCTATTGGACTCCGGGCCGTCGTGAGGAGAATTGCTTTATGTTGCTGTCGGATGTCGCCATGGGCTCCGAATACCGCCCGGGCAAGGATTACGATTCGTCGATCCCGGCCAACGCCAGGACGACGCTGAACAAGTACGGCAAGCCGTGGAACAGCATCAATGTGCGCCCCGGCCACGGCGGCGTGCGTAACCACGAAGCGGTGGTCTGGAACGTCGACCAGATTCGCGTGCGCTACCTGTGCGAATTCGACGGCTAGGTAAGAGACGAGTAACCGAATGACCGAGATCATTGCCGTGCAGGGCGACATCACCCGCTACCCGAGCGATGTCATCGTCAACGCCGCCAACTCGAGCCTGCTCGGCGGCGGCGGAGTGGACGGGGCAATTCACCGCGCGGCCGGACCGGAACTGCTCGAAGCCTGCCGCGCACTCGGCGGCGCGAGCACCGGCGAGGCGAAGATGACCGATGCGTTCCGCATCACCACCGCGAAGAAGATCGTGCACACCGTCGGCCCCGTCTACACCGGGATCGATCCCGAATCGTCGGCAGAAAAACTCGCCTCGTGTTACCGGTCGAGCCTCGACCTCGCCGCCGACTACCGGTCGGTGGTGTTCCCGGCGATCTCCACCGGCGTCTACCACTACCCGATCGTCGAAGCCGAGGCGATCGCGGTACGCACCATCCGCGAGTGGATCACACAGCACCCGGATGCCGCACTCGAGACGATCGCGCTCATCGCCTACAGCGACGCCGACTTCGCCGTGATCGCGGACGCGGTCGGCTAGGCGCGCCCCGCGCGCACCTGCGCCGCTCGATCCCGCCTCCCCCGCCACCGCCACCGCCGCCGCGCTCAACTAATAGTTCCCGTTCGGGACAACAGTGGCTGCGCGCGCAGCAACTCCTGGCCCCACCAGCCACTTGTGGCTCCGCAGCCAGTCGCGGCCCCGCCGGGCACCCTTACCAATCCCGCGCGCGGCGCGCACCCGCTTGTGCCACGGCATCCGCTCGGCTGGGATGGAGGCCAGACGGAGGGAGATCCGATGGCGGAACTCGAACTGATCGGCGTGCCATTCGACGGCTTCGGACGACCCGGCAACCAGACGCGAGCCGCCGCCACGCTACGGGAGGCCGGATTCGTCGCCGCTTTCGACCGCCATACCATCGCCCGCTCAACCGAGCTCGAACTGCCGCCGCCTGATACCCACCGCGCGAACGGTTCCGGCCTTGTCAACGAACGGGCGCTCATCACCATGACCGATTCGCTCAACTCCGTCGTCGCCGACGCCCTGCGTCTCCGCAGGTTTCCGGTCGTGTACGGCGGCGACTGCTCGAGCCTGCTCGGCAGTGTCACCGGCTTGAAGGATGCGGTCGGTTCCGCCGCTCTGCTCTTCATCGACGGGCACGAGGACACCATGCCGCTGGATACGTCCGAAGACGGCGAGGCGGCCAACACCGAGATCGGGCTGCTGCTCGGGCTGACCGGTCACCTGGCACCCACCGAACTCGCGGCGCGGCTACCGGCGCTGCGGGACGAGTCCCTCGCCATGCTCGGACAGCGCGACGAAGCGTGGCGGCTACAGTTCAACGTCGGCAGCCTGCGCGATCTCGGAGTCTGGCTGCGTACGGTTGACGAGGTCGCATCCGCTCCTTCCCAGCGCGCAATCGAAGCGGTTTTGCACCTGCTCGGGTCGAGCGTCGACTGGTGGCTGCACGTCGACCTCGACGTGCTCGACCCGCTCGAATTCGCCGCCCAGGGACTGCCCGGCGTCGCCGACGAACCTGGCGGGCTTTCGTGGCGGCAGCTGACCGAGCTCACGACGGCCGCCATCGCGATGAGCGGATGCCGCGGGCTGAGCCTGGCAATTTACGATCCGGACCAGGACCCGAACGGCGTCGATGCCGCCCGGATTGTGCAGTTCGCCCGGGACGTCGCGTCGGCCCTCCCCTGACGATCGCCCTGCTGTGACAACCGACGCCCCGTCACGACCGAAGTCTCGTCACGACCGATATCCCCCAGCGCCTGCCGTCCCGTAACGATTGATCATCGGCGCTGCCGGCACCGGAGCGGTGCCGGCTGAACTTCGACCCCTCCGTGCATCATGGAGGAAAGCACCAACGTCCCAGCGCCAGTGGGACGAAGAAGGGGGACGCGCCCGTGGCCCAGACAACCTCACGATTCTCGGACGACATAGGTCCGCAGCCTCGCCGCCGACGACCGTCACCGTGGGTGATCGTGTTTCTTGTTTTCGCGGCCATCGTCATCGGGGCCGTGTTTGCCGCAGACGTGTTCCTGAAAAACCTGGAGCCGCTTCCGCTGGCTGGAACCCCGACGCCTACCCCGACCGTGACGGTCACGATCACCCCGACGCCAACACCCACACCGACCCCGACGTCCACGCGAATTCCCGCCGGCACGGACACCTACGGACCAAGCGCTCGGGTCGGTGAATACCTCGAGCCGATCATCCCGGTCGACCACGGGCCGCGAAAGTACGCCACCGGAACCGTGACGAACGACGTTCTCGGCCGCCCGCTGTCGTACACCGTGGCGCCGGAAGACGTCATCGACTACGTGCAGGAGCGCCTCGGTTTCGGCTACGACGGCCACTACCTGGTCACCATCAACCAAGTGCGCCGTGGCGACACCGCAACCCTCTACGTCGGTGACACGCTCAACCTGTCACCCTTCCACGTCACCTCGATCGGCAACATCAACGGACGCGTTCTCGACGAAAAGGCACCCAAGCCGCTACCGCCCCAGCAGTAGCGAGCCGAGGCATCCGCGCAGCTAACAGCGCGGCCGCGCCGCTACTTCTCGACTACCGGCTCCGGTTCGGGTGCACCATCGATGGCGTCCGCAAACTCGACGCCTGCGAATTCGGCGTCGATATCCGTCGCACCCTCGAACTGCGAGTTGTACAGCCGGAAGTACGCGCCCTCGCTCTTGATGAGCTCTTCGTGGGTTCCCTGCTCGACGATGTCACCGGACTCCATCACCAGGATGAGGTCGGCGTCGCGGATCGTCGACAGCCGGTGCGCGATCACGAACGACGTGCGTCCGTGCCGCAGCGCTGCCATGCCGTGCTGCAGCAGCAGTTCGGTGCGGGTATCGACCGACGAGGTGGCCTCGTCCAGGATCAGCACCGACGGCTGGGCAACGAACGCGCGCGCGATCGTGATGAGCTGCTTCTCTCCCGCCGACACATTGGATGCTTCCTCGTCGAGCACGGTGTCGTACCCGTCGGGCAGCGAGTGCACGAACCGGTCGACGTACGTCGCCCGTGCGGCTTCGAGCACTTCGTCGTCGGTCGCGTCCTGGCGTCCGTAGCGGATGTTCTCGCGGATCGTGCCCGCGAACAGCCATGGATCCTGCAGCACCATTCCGGTTCGCGCCCGCACGTCGCGGCGACGCAGCTCGGCGATGTCCTGCCCATCGAGCAGGATGCGCCCGCCGTCGAGTTCATAGAACCGCATGATGAGGTTGACGAGCGTCGTCTTGCCGGCACCGGTCGGTCCGACGATCGCAACCGTTTGCCCGGGCTTGACCGAGAACGAGAGGTCGCGGATCAGCGGATGATCCGGGTTGTACGAGAAGGCGACGTTCTCGAACACGATCGTGCCGTCGCCGTCGACGGCCCCGGGAGCATCCGCGGCATCCGCGTCCTGCTCCTCGCTGTCGAGCAGTTCGAACACACGCTCAGCGGATGCGGTACCCGACTGCACGACGGCCGCCATTCCGCCGAGCTCCGAGAGCGGCTGGGTGAACTGCTGCGAGTACTGGATGAACGCCTGCACGTCACCGAGTCGCAGCTGCCCGCCGGCGACCATCAGCCCCCCGAGCACGGCGATGCCGACGTAGGTGAGGTTTCCGATGAACATCATGCCGGGCATGATCATGCCGGACAGGAACTGCGCCTTGAAGCTGGCCTGGTAGAGCGCCTCGTTCTCGGCCTTGAACTTCTCCATCGAGTCCTGCTCACGGCCGAAGACCTTGACCAGCGCGTGACCGGAGAACGACTCTTCGACGCGGGCGTTGAGCAGCCCCATTTTGCGCCACTGGATGCCGAACGCTTTCTGCGATTTCGGGCCGATGATTCCGAAGATGACTCCCATGAGCGGAAGGCTCACGAGTGCGACGAGCGCGAGCTGCCACGAGATCGAGAACATCATGATGAGCACACCGACGACCGTGAGCACGGCGGTCAGCGCGCCCGACAGCGACTGCTGCATCGTCTGGGTGATGTTGTCGATGTCGTTGGTGACGCGGCTGAGCAGGTCACCGCGCTGCACCTTGTCGAAGTACGACAGCGGCATGCGGTTGATCTTTGCCTCGACCGACTCGCGCAGGCGCCACATCGTGCGCACCATGATCACGTTGATGACGTAGCCCTGCAGCCAGCTGAGGATCGACGCCACGATGTACAGCGCGAGCACGAGAATCAGGATCCGGCTGAGGGCGACGAAGTCGACACCCTCGCCCGGCGTGATCGACATCGCCTGGAGCATGTTGGCCATGTCCTCCTGGCCGGACGCCCGCAGTTGCTCGACCGCCTGCGCCTGCGATACTCCGGCGGGCAACTGCGACGAGATGAATCCCTCGAAAATGATGTTCGTCGCCTCGCCGAGAATGCGCGGTGCCGCGACAGTGAGCACCACGCTCAGTGCACCGAGCAGTGATACAAACGCGAACGCGAAGGCGTGTGGGCGCAGCAGGCCGATCAGTCGGCGGAAGCTCTTGCCGAAGTCGCTCGCTTTACCGGGCGCAACGCTGTCCCAGGTGTCCGACGAGATGCGCGCCTTTTCGGCGAGCTCCAGTTCGAGCTTCTCGTCTTCCGTCAGTTCCGGAGCCGGTGGTGGAGTTTTGGGGCTCATGCGGTTGCCTCCATTCCGAGCTGGGATTCGACAATTTCGCGATAGGTGTCACTCGACGCGAGCAGTTCGTCGTGCGTTCCGATTCCGACCATCGCGCCGTCTTCGAGCACCACGATGCGGTCGGCGTCGGTGATCGTCGAGACCCGCTGGGCGACGACAATCTTGGTCACATCGGGTAGCTCCCTCCACAACGCCTGCCGCAGCCGGGCATCCGTCGTCAGGTCGAGCGCTGAGAAAGAGTCGTCGAAAACGAGGATGTCCGGAGTGTGCACGATCGCCCGCGCGATGGCGAGGCGCTGCCGCTGGCCTCCCGACACGTTGGTTCCGCCCTGGGCGATGCGCGCCTCGAGCTTGCCGTCCATCTTTTCGACGAAGTCGCGGCCCTGCGCGATTTCGAGTGCGCGCCAGAGGTCCTCATCGGTCGCGTCTTCGCGCCCGAAGCGCAGGTTGGAGGCGACAGTGCCGGTAAAGAGGAACGGTCGCTGCGGCACGAGGCCGATGCTCGACCACAGCAGGTCGAGCTCGACGCCACGCACGTCGACACCGCCGACCTGCACCGCTCCGCCGGTCACGTCGAACAGGCGAGGGATGAGCGAGACGAGCGTCGTCTTTCCGGCACCGGTCGATCCGATGATCGCGACGGTCTCGCCGCGCTCGGCGCGGAACGAAATGCCGCCGACCACCGGGTGCTCTGCGCCCGGGTAGCTGAACTCCGTGCTCTGAAACTCGACCGTTCCCGGCGTCGGGAAAGCGGTAACCGGCTTCTCGGGTCGCGCCAGGGTCGTCTCGCTCGCGAGCACCGCGCTCACCCGCTCGGCCGACACCGCCGCGCGCGGAATCATGATCGTCATAAAGCTCGCCATCAGCACACCCATCAGGATCTGCGCGACGTACTGCATAAACGCGAACAGGGTGCCGATCTGGATATCGCCGGCATCGACCCGGATTCCGCCGAACCAGATGACCGCGACAACGGTGAGATTCAGGACCAGCATGGCAAGCGGGAACAGCAGCACGAACAGGGAACCCACCCGGCGGCCGATGTTCATGATGTGAGTGTTCGCCTCGCGAAAGCGGTCTTCTTCAATCGGCTCACGCACGAACGCGCGAACCACCCGGATGCCGGTCAGCTGCTCGCGCATGATCCGGTTCACGGCATCCAGCCGCTTCTGGAAGCTGCGGAACAGCGGAACCATCTGCGAGACGATGAGCACCGCGATGACCAGCAGCACCGGAACCGCGACGGCGATGATCCAGCTGAGCCCGATGTCCTGGCGCAGGGCCATGATGACCCCGCCGATCGCAAGCAGCGGCGCGGAGACGAGCATGGTGGCGCCCATCATCGCGAGCATCTGCACCTGGGTGACGTCGTTGGTGTTGCGCGTGATGAGGGACCCGGCGCCGAACTGCGATACCTCGCGCTCCGAGAACGCGCTCACGCGCTCGAACACGTCGTTGCGGATGTCGCGGCCCATCTGCATCGCCGCCTTCGCAGCGAAGTAAGTAGCGATGATCGATGCGACGATCTGCCCGAGCGAAATGCCGAGCATCATCATGCCGGTCGACCAGATGAACCCGGTGTTGCCGGTCGCGACACCTTTATCGATGATCGACGCGTTGAGCGTCGGGAGGTAGAGCGAGGCGAGCGCCGCAATGAACTGGAAGACCAGCACACCGGCAAGCTGCGACCGATACGGGCGCAAATAGCGGGAGAGAAGTTTGCCGAGCATTGGTTCTCCGAAAGGTAGTGACGGTGCAACGCTGAATCGTGGTCGTCATTAAATACGCAGCCTCCGACATTGGCGGGGCGCTACCCCGAGGGCACTACCCCGCGACGCAATTCGGCTGACCGGTCTATTTTCGACTCTTAAGGCACAACCTTCAAGTAAAGATGTGGCATCGATATCGGTAACGGGCGCGATCGTGAAGGCGGGTTACAGGGTCACCACGAGCTTTCTGGCCGAAACTCCCGACCGCAGGGCGTCAAGGGCTAGCTGCACTGAAACGAGCCCGGTACCCACGACGACGGCCTGCGGCACCGTGGCGTAACGTCCGGCTGCGAGGGCCCCTGGCAGAAAGTCCCTCCACAGCATCGGCCCGACCTCGTTATTCATTAGAGTGCTTCCCCAGATGAACCGGGCACGGATGCCGTGGGCACGACAGCGTATTTGCAGCGCGACGTTGGCGCCGACCAGCCGCATGCCCATCGCGGCGAGCGCAACCGCCCGCCCAAGCCCCTGCGGCAGGCCAGCGAGCGCGACGGATGGGCTCGCCATCGCCACCCGCCTCGCCCCGGTCGCAATCGCGATGGCGACGGCGGGTTCGGCCGATCCGGTGCCGACGGCGATCACGCCGGCGACCGGTGTGCCTTCTACCGCCGATGCGACGTCACCAACGACGCCCGCACTCGCGTAGTCGAATACCGCGCTCGCGCCCAGTTGCCGCATCCGCTCGTGATTGTGCGGTGATGCTGTCGTCACGACCTCGTACCCCGCCGCTACCGCGAGCTGGATCGCGTTGCTTCCAACGCTCGTCGACCCGCCCCAGACCACGACCGCCTCCCGGGCAGCCGGCCGTTCGGCGGTCGGGTGACGCAGACCGAGCTGGTCCTGCTGGAACAGAGCGGATGCCGCCGTCGAGATCCCGAGGGGAAGCACTACCGCGTCTTTGAAGGCCAGGTCGTCGGGAATCGGAGCCGCGAGCAGTTCACGCGCCACCGAGTAGTTCTGGAATCCTCCCTCCGCTGCGTGACGGCGATCTTTCTCCATGCCGACGACATAGGCGAGAACGCGGTCGCCCACACGGAACCGCGTGACAGCGCTGCCGATCTCGACGACCTCACCCGCGACGTCTTCGCCCAGCACCGCCGCGTAGGGAAGCCACCCGTACATGAGGTTTCCCGTCGACTGCTTGACCGTGTCGAGCGGGTTGACGGCGATCGCGCGGTTGCGGATGACGATCTCCTGGGCGAGTGGGGCGGTATAGGGCGCTTCACGAACCGTGAGGTCGGCGTACGGCGCGTCCAGCCAGGCGGCGGAGTTGGTGGGCATGGGAATCCGTTTCTCGAATTGATGACATTGCGTGTCATCACACTAGCCCACCATGACACGTCGTGTCATCACTAGACTACGAGAATGAGCAGATGGCAGCCGGACGCCCGCGAGCGCCTCGAGCGCGCGGCCCTCGAGCTCTTCACAGATCACGGCTTCGCTGAGACGACGGTTCCGCAAATCACCGCCAAAGCGGGGCTCACCACCCGCACGTTCTTCCGGTATTTCGCCGACAAACGCGAAGTACTCTTCAGTAACGACGAGGAGGCCGCCGAGCTCGCGGCGCGGATGATCGCCGAGGCCCCCGCGCACCTGTCTCCGATGGAGATCATCGCCGGCGGGCTCGAACAGGTCGCCGCGAGCCAGTTCGGCGGCGACGTCGAAACCTATTCGACCCGCAAGGCGATCATCAACTCTGACAACGGGCTGCGGGAGCGCGAGATGCGCAAGATGTCAGCCCTGTCCGATGCCCTGCACGACGGCTTCGTGGCACGCGGGGTCGACGAGCTGACAGCGTCACTCGCCGCCCATGCGACAACAACCGTGTTCGGAATCTCGATCGGGCGCTGGCTGGAGTCCGATGGATCCGTGCCGCTGCCCGAGATCCTGCGAGAGACGCTCGACGCGTTCCGCGCGTTTATGGCTCAGCCGCACGCCGCGCCGCAGAGTTAGCCGACCGGGGACAGCGCCTTCTCGTCGGGGTCGTTCGGGGTCCAGCCGAACCAGCCGTCGTCGGTCGGGATGACCGTCCAGTCGCCGCAGACCCAGGCCGTATCGACGAAGGCGTTCGGCGACCAGTCCTGCTCGTAGACCGGTGCGGACTGGCGGTCGATCTCGGCGCACTTCGCGGGGTCGAGCTCGGTGTCAGTGGTCGCCCGCAGGATCGCTGAGTCACCGTTCGTTGCTTCGCGGGTGCGGATGTCGGATGCGTCGGCCGGCAGCCAGGGCGCGGTCTTGTCCCAGCCGTCGGCCAGTTCGGCGACCGTTGCGAAGTCGGTGGAACTCTCGTGCTGGAGCTGGTCCATCACGGCACAACCCGAGAGGGCGGTGGCGGCAAAAACCGCGAGTGGGAGGAGGGCGATGGCAGTTGCGTTCTTAATCAGCAGGGTCTTCATGGTTACAGCCTCGCTGCGGCGGCGGCGCTGGTCGTCGTCCGCGAGTCTCCACGGCATCCGCCCGCCGGATGATCCCGCGCGCGGCCCCCGACTGATCCTGTGCCACGATTGTGACACTCACTAGCCTTTTACCCGAGGGACACCCGCCCGCATGAGCAAGCCCACTTTCGCCGAACGTTTTCGCTACTGGTTCGACGGGGTGATGGCCAGGGGCGCCGGCGCACTCATCGGCCTGCTCGCCCTCGCGACGCTCGTCTTCATCCTCATCGTCGCCGTCATCGTCGAACTGTTCGGCATCTTCCCGACGCCCGACAACGTTGCGACACCGCTCGATTTCGCCGAGGTGGTCTGGGGCAACCTGATGCGGTCAATGGATGCCGGAACCGTCGCCGGCGATGTCGGCTGGCCGTTCCGCGCGCTGATGCTCGTCGTCACCCTCTTCGGCATCCTCACCGTCGCGAGCCTCATCGGCATCGTCTCCGGTGCGTTCGACGAGCGCGTCGCGCAACTGCGCAAGGGCCGCTCGCGCGTGCTCGAGAGCGACCACACGGTCATCCTCGGCTGGAGCTCGAAGATCGTGCCGATCGTCTCGGAGATCTGCACGGCCAACCAGTCCCGCAAGCGCTCGTCGATCGTGATTCTCGCGAGCCGCGACAAGGTCGAGATGGAAGAGCTGCTCGCCGACGCCATCCCCAACCCCGGCAGAACGAAGATCATCGTGCGCACCGGCGACCCGATGAGCCTCTCCGACCTCGGAATCACCAACCTGCACTCCGCGCGCAGCATCATCATCCTGCCGCCGGACGAGTCGGCCAACCCCGATGCCGTCGTCATCAAGACCGCGCTCGCGGTGACCAACAGCCCCGACCGCAAGGCCGGCAAGTACCACATCATCGCCGAGATCCAGCGTCCGCGATACCTGGATGCCGCGAAGCTCGTCGGCCGCGACGAAGCCCACTTCGTGCTCAGCCGCGAGATGATCAGCCGCATCATGGTGCAGACCTCGCGCCAGAGCGGACTGAGCGTCGTCTACTCCGCGCTGCTCGACTTCGACGGCGACGAGATGTACTTCAGCATCCAGCCGTCCCTCGTCGGACAGACCTACGCCGAGACGCAACGCGCGTTCAACACGTCCGCCGTCATCGGCATCCTCACCGCCGCCGGAGCCGTCGAGCTCAACCCCGCCGCCTCCACCGTCTACGCCGAGGGCGACCAGCTCATCGTGATCGCGAAGGACGACAGCGCCGTCACGCTCAGCGAGTCACGTCCAGCGGATGCCGCCGCGATCAGTTCGATCACGGCGCCGGCTCCGCAGCCCGAGCGCACGCTCATCCTCGGCTACCACTACGGCCTTCCGGTCATGCTCGACGAGCTGGCCGAGTACGTGGCGCCGGGTTCCGGCGTCATGATCGTCTCCGACCAGGAGCTGCCGCACTTCGCGTCCTATCCGTCGCTCACCGTCGACACGCAGCCGGGTGACGTCACCGATGGCGACCTGCTCGAAGCGCTCGACCTCGCGCAGTACGGGCACGTCATCGTGCTCGCCGATCGCAACGAAGCCGACATCCAGGAGTCAGACGCCCGCACCCTCATCACGCTGCTCAACCTGCGCGACCTCGAGGACCGCCTCGGCCTCGATCTCAAGATCGTCAGCGAAATGCTCGACGACCGCAACCGCGAGCTTGCCGAGGTCACGAACGCCGACGACTTCATCGTGAGCGACAAGCTCGTGAGCCTCGTGGTGTCGCAGATCTCGGAGAACCGCCAGCTGACCGAGGTGTTCGAGAACCTCTTCTCGAGCGAGGGCAGCGAGATCTACCTGCAGCCGGCCGAGTACTACGTGACGCCCGGTACGACCGTCGACTTCTACACCGTGCTCGACGCTGCCCAGCTGCGCGGCGAGACCGCGATCGGGTACCGCATCGTCTCCGAGGCGCGCAACAGCGATGAGTTCTACGGCGTGAACCTCAACCCGACGAAGACCAAGCCGGTGACCTTCGCCGCGAGCGACAAGGTGATCGTGCTCGCTGCCGGGTAGTCCTCGCGGCTGCCCTGACCGTGCGGTGGTTTGTTATCCGTGCGGCCCCTCAAACGGCCGCACGGATAACGACCCGGCGCACGGTCGAGCTACGTGCGGTACCGCCCAGGCCCGGTGATACTGGGTGTGGCCACTAGCGCGCAGCGACCAACGCAAGCACCTCGTCGGTGGCGGCGACCTCGCCGAGCAGCGGGAACGCCCAGCTGAGCGACTGTTCGTGGGCCGTGGGGTTCATGTCGGTCATGGCGTCGGTCGCGAGCACGACGTTGTAGCCGCGGTCGCGGGCTTCGCGCGCGGTCGACTCGACGCCGAGGCTGGTGGCGACTCCCGCGATGACGACCTGCGTGACGCCGAGGCCGGCCAGGTGGTCCTGCAGGTCGGTTCCATAGAACGAACCCCAGGTCGACCGGGCGATGGCGTGGTCGCTCGGCTGCTCGTCGAGCACGTCAAGCAGCTGGTCCCAGCCCTCGGCGGGCGCGGGCGTGACCGCACCGGATGCGGCGCGGTTGCGTGCCATGTCGCTGCGGCCGGACGCACCACCGACGTAGGTCATCAGGACGACGGGCAAACCCGCCGCACGGTACGCCGCGGCGAGCGCCGCGGCCCGGCCGGCGACATCCGCTATCGGGTGCACGAACGGGTTCGACTTCGCGCCGTTCTGCAGGTCGACGACGATGAGGGCGGATACGGAATCAATTGCGGTGACGGTCATGGATGCCTCCGGGGCGTTGGGTGGAGCGGTTACGAGAAAGTGACGACGACTTTGTCAGCGGCACCGGGCGTGCTCGCAAGGGTAAGCGCCTGCTGCACATCAGCGAAATCGAACTCGTCGCTGATGATGAGCGCGTACTTTTCCCACTCGGCGACGATGTCCTTGGTGACCTCGAAGATCTCGGTCGGGTACCCCATCGACATCACGATCGTGATCTCAGACGCGAGGATGTCGCCGAAGTTGATCTCGAACGGCTTCTTGTGCACGGCGACGATACCAACGGTCGCGCGATGCTTAGCGGCCTTGAGCGCGGTCTCGACGACCACACCGACGCCGGCGGCGTCGAGGTAGATGTCGGTTCCGGCGCGCGGGGCTCCCATGGCGGTGGCGCCGGGCCCGTGCAACTCGGTCAGTCTTTCGATCACGTCTTCGGTCGCGGAATTGATGACGGCATCCGCCCCGATCGCGAGAGCTTTATCGAGGCGCGACGGGATGACGTCGACGACGACCACGTGCGACGCACCGCTGCGCTTGTAGCTGATCGCCGCACCGAGGCCGATCGGGCCGGCGCCGAAGATGACGACCTTGTCGCCGGGCTTCGGTTCGGTGCGATTGACCGCGTGGCGCGCGACGGCCATCGGCTCGTTGAGGGCAGCGACGGCGAAGGGGATGTGATCGGGAACGACGGCGATGCTTTCGCCGAGAACGGCATCCGGAATCAGCAGGAACTCCGAGAGCGCGCCGCCGGGGCCGCCGCTGCCGATCATTCCCTTGCGGGAGGCGATCGGGTTGATGACGACGTGGTCGCCGACGGTGAGTCCGGTGACGTCGGCGCCGATCTCGACAACTTCGCCGGCCGGCTCGTGCCCGAGCGGAGTTTCGCCCTGGCGGGGCGGGATGCCGCCGATCGAGATGTAGAAAACGTCGGAGCCGCAGATGCCGCACGCTCGGATTTTGACGAGGACGTCGGCCGGACCGATGGCCGGCTTTGGAACGTCGACGACCGCGGTGGTACCGACTCCGGTAACGAGAACTGACTTCATGAACTTCCCTTGCTTGGCAACCGGACAACGCTGTCCGGATCTAATATAGCCGCATGCCTGTTTCCCCGCGAGCCAATCGCGGACCGGGTGCGGCATCCGAAAATCGTGCCGCACTCATCGCCGCCGCCCGCGAGATTTTCGCCACGACCGGGCTGCACTCACCGCTCAGCGCTGTCGCGAAACGGGCCGGCGTCGGGCAGGGAAGCCTGTACCGGCACTTTCCCACGCGCTTCGACCTGGCGATGGCGGTGTTCCAGGACGACTTCGGCGCACTGGATGCCCTCGTCGCCGACGAGACGACAACGCTCGACGATGTGCTGCGCCTGCTCACCGACCAGGCCATCGTCTCGACGGCCTTCTTCGAGATGATCGAGATCGAGAGAGCGGATGTCCGCAGTCACGAGCTCGCCGACCGCATCCAGGCTGCGATCGCTGCGCCCCTTGCGGCAGCCAAGGCCGTCGGCGATGCACCCGACTGGGTCACGCCGTCCGACGTGCTGCTCACCCTTGCAATGCTCACCGGTGCCCTGTCGAAGACAGCCACCGACGAACGCCCCGCGGTCGCCGGCAGGGTCTGGGCGCTGCTGCCGTTCGGTCCCCGGTAGCCCGCAGCCGCATCCGTGCGCCGGCTTGTTATCCGTGCGGCCGCGCAAACGGCAGCACCAATAACTAAGTGGCGCACGGTCTCGGCTCACAGCCCCGCCGAAGCCGCCTATGCGATACTGGGAGCACGAAGGGGAGTAGTTCCCGGCACGACCTCGCTAGTTCGAGGTTCGGAGGTACGTCGACATACTGGTGATTCTTCACCCGGCGTGCCACCCACAGGCTGTGCACCCAGCACCGATCCTGTGGGCGAGCGAGACCTTCGGCATTGACCATGCCGAAGCGCGCTCTTTTTTCGTGATTCGGCCGATCTTCGTGAAAGGCCACTCCAGCCAATGACCTTTGTTGCGCTCTTCTTCATTGCTATCGGTGTCTCCGCCGATGCGTTCGCCGTCGCCCTCGGCAAGGGCCTGCACATGCGCCGGTTCAACCTGCGCAATGCCCTCGTCATCGCCGCGACATTTGGAGTGTTCCAGGCAGTTATGCCGCTCCTCGGGTGGCTACTCGGCAGCCAGTTCGCCCAGTACATCAGCGGGTTCGACCACTGGATCGCCTTCGGCCTGCTCGCTCTCGTCGGCGGCAAGATGCTCTGGGAGGCCTTCAGCGCGCACGAGGACAAGGAGCGCGACTACGAGCGAATCAACCCACGCGAGCTGCTGATCCTTGCGTTCGCGACGAGCATCGACGCGCTCGCGGTTGGAGTGACGCTCGCATTCGTCGAGGTGTCGATCGTCGGCGCGATCACGCTCATCGGGGTCACGACGCTCGTGCTGTCGTTTGCCGGTGTGGTCATCGGCCGCCGGGTCGGAGCGCGGTTCGGCAAGCCGGCGGAGATCGCGGGTGGAGTCATCCTGATCCTGATCGGTACGAACATCCTGCTGACGCACCTCGGGGTGCTGTAGCGGTAGCTCCCGCCGATTGAGCGTGTCGAAATCCCTGTGCTCAAGATGCGGTTTCGACAAGCTCAACCGTCGAGGGCGGCGCTTCAGCCTGCGACGACAACGCCGTCCTGCAGGTGCAGCGTCTCGTCGGCGAGCGCCTGCAGCGTGAGGTCGTGGGTCGAGATGATCGCGGTCATCCCCTCGGACCGCACGACATCCCGCAGCAGCGCCATCACGCTCGCACCCGTTTCGGCGTCGAGTTGCCCGGTCGGCTCGTCGGCGATGAGCAGTCGCGGCGAATTCGCGAGCGCCCGCGCGATCGCGACCCGCTGCTGCTGTCCACCCGAGAGCTCAGCGGGTCGCTGGTCGGCGTGCCCGGACAGCCCAACGAGGTTGAGCAGGTAGGCCACCCGTTCCCGGCGCGCGGCGGTATCGAGCCTCCGCAACCGCAGCGGAAGACTCACGTTCTCGGCCGCCGACAGCATCGGCAGCAGGCCGAAGTTCTGGAACACGAACGCGAGCTGGTCACGGCGGAGCGCGGTGCGCGCCGCCTCGTCGAGCCCGGTCACCTCGATTCCGTTGACAACGACCGTGCCGCTCGTCGGCACATCCAGCCCACCGAGGCAGTTGAGCAGCGTCGTCTTCCCCGACCCCGAGCGCCCCACGAGTGCGGCAATTGTTCCGCGCGGGATGCTGAAGCTCACGTCGCGCAGCGCATGCACGTCTCCGCCTGCCGACGGGTAGGTGCGGCTCAGGTTCTGGACGACAACCATCGGTCCTGCCGTTTCGTCGCTCATCGGTCGTCCCCGTCCTTGTCCCGTGCATCCGGCCACACTCCGACGTGATCCTGCTCGAGCTCGAGTCGCACCCGGTGGCGCAGCCCGAGGGTCTTGCGAAAGTCGGCGGGCAACTGCAGCCGGCCCGCCCGATCAAGGACCGCGTAGTCCTCGGCGATCACCGACGACGTGCCCCACTCGTCGACCTCGGTGCGGCGGAGCGTCTCGGATGCCGTGCGGCCATCCCGGATCGCGACGGTGCGCTGCACCTGGGTGGCGACATCCGCGTCGTGGGTCACGATCACGACGGTCGTGCCGAGATTCTCGTTCGCCGAACGGAGGGCTGCAAAGACTTCTTCTCCGGTCGCGGTATCCAGTTCTCCGGTAGGTTCATCGGCGAAGAGAACCTGCGGCCGGTTCGCGAGAGACACCGCGATCGCGACCCGCTGCTGCTCGCCGCCCGACAACTCCCCCGGACGACGACCCGCCTTCGCGCCCATCCCCATCGCGTCGAGCAACTCGGCCGCGCGGCGGTTCCGTGCGCTCGCTCGGACCCCGGCAAACGACATCGGCAGGGCGACGTTCTCGGCAGCGGTCAGGTACGGGAACAGGTTGCGACCGGTCTGCTGCCAGATGAAGCCGACGACCTTGCGGCGGTAGTTCAACCGGTCGGCGGCCGACATCCGCAGCAGGTCCCAGCCGCCGACCCGCGCTCGACCCGCCGTCGGCACGTCGAGTCCGGACAGCACGTTGAGCAGCGTCGATTTTCCCGAGCCGGATGCGCCGATGATCGCGACCATCTCGCCGCGATTCACCAGCAGGTCGAGTCCCTGCAGCGCCTGCACCTCGATGTTCTCCACCTGGTAGATGCGTACGACGTTGTCGCACACGATGAGCGCGTCCGACCCGTACTCCGCCACCGGCGCGAGGGAATTCATCGTCATTGTGTCTCTCCCACTCTCAAAACCTCACTCAGTCGATCGCGACGGTGCGCGAGCAATTCCGCCGCGACGGACACCAGCAGCAGCACTACGACACTCGCCACGACCGCGCCAATGACCTGTACCGAAATTCGCAGCACCGGATCGCCGATCCCGCCCGCGAGTGCACCGAGCCCGAGCGACGGGCCGACGGCAACCACGATCCCGATGCCCGCGGCCACCCCACCGATGAGCGCCGCGAGCACGATCGGGCCGACCTCGGCGAGCATCAAGACCCCGCCGAGCCGAGCGCGCAGCCCGAGGGTGCGAAGCAGCGCGATCGAGAGGCCCCTCGACCGGCTGCCGCTGAGCACCGTGGCGATAAGCATGACCAGCGCAAGCAATCCGGCCGCCACCCCGGACAGTGCGATCATGTTGGTGACACCGCCGACGAGCGCGGACGAGCGCCGGTCCGCCAGCCACACCGCGCGATCGAAGGTCTCGTGGTCGGAATCGTCGAGCGCTTCAACGGATTCCGCTGCACCCTCTCCCATCACGAGCAGGCGGTCGGCGACGATCGGCACATCGAGTCGCGCGGCGAGCGCATCGAGGTCCACGTAGAGGAACGACCCACCCTCATACCCGCGCGGCCCGGCATCCTCCACGCCGATGACCGTCAGCGGAATCCGCTGCTGGTCGTACCGGAGTGCGAGTTCCCCGGTGCCGAGTCGTGCCGCGAGCGCGGAATCGGCGATCGCGAGAAGCGGACCGGTAGCGGATGTCGCCCCAAGCCTGGCAAGGTCACCACGGGACGTGCCGATGCCGGTGTCCGGTAACCGGACAACGACATCCGCGTACCCGGGGTCGACCGCAACGAGAGTCGTCGTGACGAACGCCGGAGCTCCGGTCACCTCGATTCCGCTCGTCACGAACGTCGAGCCAACGGCATCGACTCCGGGTGCCGCCGAAACCCGATCGAGCGTCTGCTGCGTCACCGGGCCCTCCACCCGCACGTCGGCGCCGATCCGCTGCCAGGAGGCGTCGTCCTGTCCGCCGCGAACGCTGTCGATGAGCAGGCCGCCGGTGACGGCAACACCGATCGCGAGCGTGAGCGCGAAGACCGGCAAGACGGGCACTCCGCGGCCGGCCTGCATCGCGCCGAGTATTCCGAGGGCGCCGCGCTGGCGCGAGCCGAGAGCGGATGCCGCGCGCACCGCCAGGGGAAACACCCGCGCAATCACGATGGTGATTGCCACCGCGAGCAGGAGGGGCGCCGCAACGAGGAACGGGTCGATGCCCGCGAGGCGGCTACCGAACAGGCCGCGGGAGCGCACCGAGTAGAGCGCCGCAACCGCCACGAGCACGACGGCTGACTCGATCACGATTCGCTGAACGCGTCGCCGGTCGATGAGCTCCTGCCGGTCGCGGCGGTTCGCAGCTTGCCGCCGGGTTGCCCCGCTGGCCCGCGCGATCCGCACCGCCTGTGCGGTCGGCGCGAGGACGGCGATTACCGCGGTAACCGCGATCAGGGCAGTGACGCGTGCCGCGCCCGGGACGAGGAATAATGCCGCGACGATCCCCAGCGCCACACCGAGAGCGACGGTGACGACGGACTCGACCAGCTGCCGGAATCCCACCGACAGCACGGACGCCCCGCGTGAACGCTCGAGCGCGATCTCAGACGCCCGGCGCCCCACGATCAGTCGCGCCAGCACGAGAATCACGGCGATCAGAATGCCGAGCACTCCCGTCACCACCACCGACATCTGCGCCGTCGCCGCGCGCGCCTCCCGCGGGAAGGAATCGAGCGCGTCCCCGAATCCCGAGGTCACCCGCACCTCGCCGATCACGTCTGCGGTCAGGACCGAGCTGTTGGCCTGGAGCGCGTCGATCTCGTCGTTCATCGCAGCGATGCGATCGAAGGTGAACGCCGACGGATCGACGGCAACCCGCACCGCGGCGTCGAACGGATCCGTGAACAGCACTTCTGCACTTTCGACCGCACCCGGCGCGGCGAAGACCGCGAAGCCAGGCACACCGGACGCGGACCGGCTCGGCTGCCACATGGAGGGGAGGTCCGTCCATACGGCGTCCGCCGCATCCACCGGTTCGATGATGCCAACGACCTGCAACGAGAGCTCTCCCGACGGCGGTGCCATGACGCTGCCGACGCGAAGGGATGCCGCCTCAGCGACAGCCGCCGAGACCACGACGTCGAGCAGGTTGCCTTCGTGATCGGTCGGCAAACTGCCCTCGTTCACGGTCAATCGGTCGGCGAGCGTTGGGGTAAGCATCGCGAGCTGGACCTGAGACGTCAAGGTTGCCTGGCCCTCGGTCGAGGCGAAAGCGCCGGGCGGGCTCAGCACCGTCGCGGTCACGTCGGTTGCAACGGCGCTCAGCGTCGGCGGAAGCAGCTCGGCGAGGCCGTCTTCGAGACGGAGGATGTCATCCGGCTGCATCAGTCCCGACAGGTCGGGATCACCAACGCCCGCGCGCACAACAACATCGGCCTCGGTGCCGGCCGACGCCACGGCTTCTCGCGCTCCGTCGTCGATCGTTCCCTGTGCGCGATGCGGAATGGCGATTACGAGGGCGATCGCGAGCGCAACGAGTGCCACCCAGGTCGCGACCAGTCCGGCGTCGCGCCGCATCCGTCGACCGGAGAGGGTGACGGATGCGGACACAATCGATCGCCCCACCACACCGATGCGGGCGTGGCGCTCCGGACCTCGCACGCTGTGGCTCACGAACTCGACCCTTCCCGCAGCAACTCGGCCGGCTCGGCGAATCGCTGCCCACGCGCAACGAGCAACACGACGAGTCCGAGGGCCAGCCCGAGCTCGACCACCAGCAGCCCGATACTCAGCCACGGAACCTGCACGGTGACTTCCGGCACGGTCTCCGCACCACTCGGCGACACGGCGACCAGGGGCCCAACAAGCCACACGAGCAGCAGCCCGATCGACACCCCGAAGATGGCACCGAGCACCGTCATGAGCAGCGACTCCCCCGCGATCAGTCCGACGAGTCGACGTCGCGAAAAGCCGATCGCACGCAGTTGCGCGAACTCGAGGCGCCGCGCCCGCAGCGTTGCAACGCTGTGGACGGCGAACCCGACGGCGGCGAGCGCTGCACCGGCCGCGATCGCGAGCCAGAGCGCGGCCTGCGTCGCGACCCGCAACGGCGCCTGCTGCAGCGCGGGCCCCAGTTGCTCTGCGGTGAACGAACCCGGGTGCTCCGCACCGTAGGCGACCGCGGTCGCCGGGGCGACATCCACCCACCACTCATCAACGGTGGTGTCGGTCACCCCCTGCTGCACAAGTGCCCGTGAGAACTGCACCTGGTCGACCACCATTGTCGGGACCGACGAAGCGGAGCCGCCAAGGCCAGCACTCACCGCCGTGAGGTCGACGGACGTGGCAGCCCCCGGCACGAGAGAAACCGTATTTGTGGCCGCGAAACGAATGCTGGCTCCGCGCGTCAGCAGGGTCAGCGGCGTACCGCCGTCGATCGCGAACGAATCCGCGAGTCCGGTCGACACGATCGCAGAAATCGAGGTCACGGGCATCCACCCGACGAGCGCGAACGTCGCCCGCAGCTGGTGAACGGATGCCGGAACGACAACGCTCATTCGCACCGGCGAGTCGGTGGAGACATCGATTTCCGCCGGAGGGTTGCGCGTATCGGTGGGGTCGATGCCGAACCAGGTCGCTGTGCCGTCGGCGACGGGTTCGGCAACCAGCTCGTCGAGGGACTCGCCGTCCTGCGGCTGGAGCCCCGCAAGATCGGTGACGACGATGTCGGCGAGCGCATCTCGATCCTCATCACCGGCAGACTCGCCGCCCGAAAATGCGTACTGGAAGCCGATCACTCGCAGCGGCTCGGCCGGCGCCGCTCCCTCGTCGATCGGCAGGGCGGCACGCAACGGGTGTGCGGCACCGTCGATCACGAACTCGCCGAGCGAAACCGGAGTGATAAGTCCGGTGGCATCTTCGAGCACGGCACTGACCGCGAGAGTCACCCCGCCGAGCTCCCCGGCTTCGTCGACCGCGACCGTAGCGGAAATGCCGACCGCACTCTCCGGAAGGGTGAAACCGGATGCGGGTTCCGGCTCACCCGGGAAGGCGTTGGCGATGGTCGAGCCACCCGTTTCTCCGGTGCGTCCGCGATCGAGCAGCTGGCGAGCGCCGCGAGTCAACGCGAGGACCTGCTGGGTCTCGCCGGCCGCACCACTGTCTTCTCCGAGCCCGGACGATGCGCTTCCGACGACTCCGGTTCGACGCATGACCGGCTCCGGCTGGCCGATTGCGCCCTCCTGCAGCGAGTGCGCCTGGCCGGCGACAAGTCCGGCATCGGCCGGGACGCGGGCGGGCGGTCCGAGCGCCACCGACGCCTGGTCGACCTGCGATTGCTTCCAGGTTTCGAGGAATGCGAGGCCGAAGGTGCCGACCGCCAGCGTGAGGCTGAGCAGCAGTACGGCGGCGGTCGCCCGCTGCGAGCGCCGACCGACCTCCCACGCCGCGAGCGAAATACCGATTCCGCGAGAGCCGGAACCGACCCGATCCACGAGTCTCGAGACGGCCGGGATGAGTCGCGCGCTGACGAGCGCAGCGGCGAGCAGCACGAGGGCCGGGCCGGCAGCGAGCACCGGGTCGACCGACAGCGAAGCACCCGTGCCCACGGGAGTGCGATACGACTGCAGCTGCCAGAAGGCGAGCGCGGCGAGCGCAACCAGTGCGACATCCACGCCGGACCGGGCAATGCCCGATGCCGCGCGCTGGCGCCCCTTGGCCTGCTCGCCCTCGACGAACGAGCGCGCTGGAGAAAGCAGCGGCGCAATGAGCACGAGCGCGAGCACAACCGCGACTGCGCCGGCAGTGAGCCAGGCGATCGGGGGAATTCCCACGTCAAGCGGCATGCCGGCAGCGACCATGGGCGGCTGGGCGGCTATCGCCCGGTAGACGAGCGCCGCAAGCGGCGGGCTCAGCGCTGCCGTTGCGAGTGCGAGCCCGCCGGCCTCGACCACGGCCAGGGCGAGAACGTGACGAGCGGATGCCCCGCGTGACCGCATGAGCGCCCGTTCACCGCCTCGCGCGTCGGTGAAGAGCCGAGCGGTTTGGGCCATGGCCGCAACGGCGAGCACGAGCATCAGGAGGCTGACGACCACCACCGTCGACCGGGTCACGATCAAACTTGCCGCCACGGTCGACGCCGATTTTGCGACGTCAGAGTCGTAGAAGATCGATGTTCCGACGCGGCCGGCGTCGCTCGGGATGTCGAGATCCGCGGAATCCAAACGGTCGAGAAGCGGCTGGAGTTCGGCGACGGTGACTCCCCCGAATTCCGGCAAGTAGTCGACATCCACGTAGGCGACCGGGATGCCGGCGGCATCCAATCCCCCCGGCGCGGAGATGAGGGGTCCGAAGGCGTGCGTCTGCTGGTAGAAGCCCACGCCGGGGTTGGCGAAGTTCGTATCGTTGCCCCGGCCGTGCAGAAAGTCACGGTCCCAGTAGGCGGCGGTCGGATCGTCTACGTCGTAGATACCCGAGATGGTCACGGTGAAGTCCTCCGCGGCCGTATCGACGACGAAAGTACTTCCCGTGGTGAGCCCGAGGGACGATGCTGCGGCCGAAGGCAGGGCAACGGAGATCCCGGTCGCGGCGACCTCCGGCCAGCTGCCATCGATCAGGGTTGCGTTGTCGGTGATTCCGTCGCGTTCACCGAACCAGGTCAGCGTGGGAAGTTCGCCCCGACCGGGAACGCTTTCGAGACCGGTCGACGCGTTACTCGTCGAGGTCGCGCTGGCGCCGTCCCCCAGCACGGTAGCGACGGCACCATCGAGGGACTCCAGCGCGGCGTCGATGGTCGGGCTCGGCTGCAGTACGCGGATCCCCATTGATCGAGCGTCCGGTGGAATCGCATTGAGCGCACCACGAACTCCGCCCTGCTCGGTCGCGGTAACCAAAAGGCCGAGGGAGGTGACGAGCGATCCGGAAAGCACGGCGACGCCGAGCACTGCGGCGAGAAGTCGCCACTGCGCTCGCGTGCGGCGCACTGTCGTGCCGATCAACCAGGACGATTGCCAGCGCCCACGGGGACGGCGGTTGGAGGAGGCGTGGGCAGCGCCGGTGCCGCCACCCTGTCCCCGTGCCACGTTCCGGTCTCCGTCATCGTCGTCGATCACCCTCGGAATGGTGCGACGAGTCGATCAGATCGCGCGGGATTCCAGTCTGGACAGAGTACAGGCAGACGGGGCCCAGGTTGGGTTGTCGAGACCATCCCCACGGTTGCTCGCAGGTAGTGGTTTCTGTCAACGCTGGAACATCCGGTTCAGCGCACTGCCGGCACCAGCACCGCTCCGATCCAGTGCCGAACGCAACTCAGGCAGGATCCGCATCCGCTCACCTCGTGACCCGCGGAATTCCGCGGATCGGAGGCGAGCGAAGCGCATCCTGCCTGAGTTATGTTCTTGTCGGCTAGTGCCGGCGGCTGCTCACCGCGGCCTTGGCATTGATGATTCCCTTTCCGTAGAAACCGTTGCTCGCCTTGGTTCCCTCGCAGGTCGCGGTCGACGTGCGAACGATGATCGAACCATCGGCCTGCGGAACCCGACGCGTGTAGGTGAATTCGGCCGGTGACGGGCAGGCCTTCTTGACGGCCGTTCCCTTCAGAACCGATTCCACCGTCGCGGGTGACAGCGTGCGTCCGCCGTTCCAGCGGTCGCGCTTTCCGTAGTGGCTGACGATGAGCGCTGCGACTCCGGCCGCGTGCGGCGAAGCCATCGAGGTGCCCTGGATGTACTGGTAGTACGCGCACACCTTTCCGGACTTCGTGCAGCTCTTGACGATGTACGGAACCGTCGGGTCACCGTTCTCGTCGATCTCCTCGTTGGCGATCGCGAGTGCCTTCGGGTACGCCGCCAGGATCTGCGCGGGGTAGCTCAGGTCGCCGGTCGGGGTGTCGTACGCGTCACCGCCGGGGGCTGCGACATCGATGTACCCGTTGCCGTAATCGGAGTAGTACGCCTTGCGCTCGCTCGGGCCGGTGCTCGAGACCGCGATCACGCCCTTACCCTCGGACGGCATCGACACGCAGCTGGCCGGGTCGAGCAGGTCGCGCGTATACGCAACCTCGCCGGGCACGTCCGCGAAGTCGGGGCTTGACGAGTCGGTGAGCGGCTTCGTGTAGTCGGTCGCTCCGTTACCGGCTGCCGAGACGAGGGTCACACCGTGGTTGCGGGCGAAGTTCAGCGCGCGCTGCATGGCCGCGATGATCGTCTTCTGCTCCTGCTGGTCTTCCGGCGAGTCAGCCGGGTTGTCGGTGCAGTTGAACAGCCACGGGTCGACGTAGTAGCTCATGTTGATCACGTCGATGCCGTTGCGTCCGGCGTAGGTCAGTGCGTCAACCGAGGGCTTGAGGAAGAAGTACCCCGAGTCCTGGCCGGCCCGGAGGTTCACGATCGTAACGTTCGGCGCGACACCGGCGATGCCGATCCCGTTGATCGGCGAGGCGATCGTCGAGGCAACGTGCGTGCCGTGCCCGTCTTCGTCGACGTTCGCTGCGTCGTTACACGACTGGTCCGGTTCCTCCTCACAGGGGCCGTCGATCGAATCGCCGTTGGCGTCGACCGGGATGTCCACGGTGAAGTTGCGACTCAGCTTGGTGCTGAAGTTCGGCGCGATGTCCGGGTGCGTCCCGTCGACCCCGGTGTCGAGGATGCCGACGAGCACGTCCTTCTTGCCTGGCTCCGTCTTGTAGCTTCCCTTGGCCGTCGCATCGATCTGCTTCATATCCCACTGCAGGTAGGCGAGTGGCTCTTCCTTCGCGCCGTGCTTGCCCTTGCCGGGCTTCTTCGTCGACTTCGAGTCGCGGCCCGCCTTCTCGACGGTGTCTTCCTTGACGGCATCACCGCTCGCCTTGCGGCTCTCCGGAACGTCACCGATCACGCGGTTGGTCGCGGTGCCCTGGATGGCGGACTGCGAGGTTGCGTCGGCGGTGAAATCGGCGTTGGTGGTGGTGACGGTCGCGACCCCCACATCCGTGTTCTCGCTGACAACCTTGCCGCCGGCTGCCTTGATGGCAGCATGAGCCTTCGCCGCAGACACCCCGGCCGAGTACAGCACGGTGTACTCGGTTTTTTGACCGGGTTTGCTCGTGGTCGTTTCGACAGCGCTTGACGCGGATGCCGCCGCCAGCGATGTAGCGGACAGTGCCACGATGACCGCAGCAGTGAGGAACTTCTTCATGGATAACGCCCAATCTTCAGTCGTCGGGCGATTGTGACACGCGCTTTCACGCGGTGGCAATGTTTCTGACTGCGGGGTGGGAGCTCGTTGACGATATCGACCCGACCGCGTATAACCCCCCGTTCGGGGGCCTGAAATCAGCCGGCTAACCGCCGCTGCCAGCGCCGCCACGGCAGGTCGACCGGCCAGTGCACGACGACCGAATGCCAGCCGCGGCGGATCCTCAGCGCGAACGCCGCCCAGTCCGCGAACGGGCGTGACGAGATCCCCATCCGCAGCTCTCGCGAGTACCCGATCCGGCGCAGCGGACCGATGTGAAAGGCAAGGTCGAGGTCATCGTGAACGAGTTCGTCGGTGCGGTGCACGAGCGGGCCGACCTCCTGCCAGACCGAGCGGCGCAGCGCGCAATTCGAGCCGAAAATCGGCGGATGTCCGAGCGCCGGCGCGAGCACGGCGAAATAGGCTCCGAGATACAGCGCGGCACCCACTCGCCGCAGACGAACTGGCCCGTCGGTGAAATGCGCTCCCCCGGTGACCGCCGATGCGCCGACGTGGTCGCCGAAGTATTCGTCGATCACCTGCACCCAATTCGCTGGTGGCAGGCAATCCGCGTCGAGCCGCGCGATGAGTTCGCCGGTCGCGGCGTCATAACCGGCGGCGCTCGCGGCCGGGATTCCGCCGCCGACGTGCTCAACGACTCGTGCGCCAAACTCGCGGGCGACCTCCGCACTGTCGTCGGCGCTGCCGTTGTCGACAACGACGACCTCGAACGGGGCGACCGTTTGCGTGGAGAGGGCGGTGAGGCAGCGGCGAAGGTTCTCCGCGTCATCCTTCACCGGAATGACGACGGATACCGAGAGCGGATGCCGTTCCTCGAAAATACCGGAGAGTGGGCCCGCATCCCACGTTTCGTCAGCGATGGGACACCGGATTCCGGCTCTGTTCGGAAGGAGAAGTCATCCCGGCGACGCTACTCGGCATCCGGCCGCGAGGGCGACGCTGCGCAGCACTCGGGGCTAGTCCCTAGGTACGCTGCGCGACCGCGCGGGGGTTCGTTATCAGCGCGCCCGTTTGCGAGGGCGCACTGATAACGAACGGCAGCACTGCGAGTGCGCTCGCTGATAACTAGTTGACCTCGTCGGGGTTGGCGCCGACGCGCTTTCCGGCATCCAGTGCATCGATCGCGGCGAGCTCGTCGGCCGACAGCTCGAAGTCGAAGACATCGAAGTTCTGGGCGATGCGCTCTGCGCTGTTGGACTTGGGGAACACGATGATGCCGTTCTGCAGGTGCCAGCGGATGGCGACCTGGGCCGGTGACTTGCCGTGCACCTCGGCTGCAGCGGTCAGCGCGGTCTCGCCGAACAGGTCGTACTTGCCCTGCCCGAGGGGTCCCCACGCTTCGATGTGGATGCCGTGGCCGGCCGCGAACTCGCGGATCGGGCGCTGCTGGAACGCGGGGTGCAGTTCGACCTGGTTGACCGCGGGGACGACGCTGCCGCCCGCGAGAACTTTCTCGAGGTGCGGCACCTGGAAGTTCGAGACACCGATCGAGCGGGACTTGCCGTCGGCGGCGATCTGCTCGAGGGCGAGCCAGCTCTCGAGGTACAGGTCGCGCTGCGCGGTCGGCCAGTGGATGAGGTAGAGGTCGACGTACTCGAGACCGAGCTTCTCGAGGCTCAGGTCGATGGCGTCGAACGCCGACTGGGTGCCCTGGTCGGAGTTCCACAGCTTGGTCGTGATGAACAGCTCGTCGCGCGGGATTCCCGATTTTTCGATCGCCGCACCCACGCCGGCCTCGTTGCCGTAGATCGCGGCGGTGTCGATGTGGCGGTAACCGGCCTCGAGGGCGTCGGTCACGATCCGCTCGGTCTGTTCCGGATCGACCTTGAAGACTCCGAAACCGAGCTGGGGAATCTCGTGACCAGAGTTCAGCGTGATGGTGGGAACTGACATGAAATGCACTCCTTCGAAACGCGGGCGGTCCTGCGTTGCGGACGCCCCGGATTCAAGCGTAGCCAGTCCCGCTGACCGGTTACTGGCATCCGCCCCCGCACCCTTCCAAAATTCAGGAACCCCGAAGCGGGCTCCGGTGAGTCGCGCTGCAACACGCCGCGATGCTCTGCGGACTTCCTGCGTTTTGGAAGATGGGAATCGATGCCGTGCGTGCGAGCGTCTTCTTCGCGATCATGGGGTCCTTTGCTGTTGCCGACTGGATTCAATTCGACCAATCGCAGCTTGCGCCGGGCTGCGTGGAGCCTATGGTTTTCGCCAGAATCGTACGACCGGCCGCACCTCACCCGCCGCGTGCTTTTTCGTCGGCAACCCCGGTGTGGTATTCGTTGAAACGACTACCCGCACGACTTCCTGTACGACCCAGACGCATAACCGAAACGGCGAAATGGACCCCGCAACGCTCACACTTGTCATCACCGCGGTCGCCCTCGCGGTCGATCTCGTGGTGCGCATTGCGGCTCTCGTGCTCATCCCCCGCAACCGCAAGCCGAGCTCGGCGATGGCCTGGCTGCTGGCGATCTTCCTGATTCCGTACGTCGGCATCCTGCTGTTCCTGCTGATCGGCAGCACGAAGCTGCCGAAATCCCGTCGCATCAAGCAGCGCCAGATCAACACGATGATCGATGACGCCGTAGCTCAACTCGATGCCCCGCGGCAGGACGGCTGGCCGGCGTGGTTCGCCCCGGTCGTCGAACTCGCGACGTCGATCGGTTCGCTGCCGATGGTCCCGGGCAACACCGCGCACCTGATTGGCGACTACGAGAAATCGATCGCGGCAATGGCCGCGGACATCGACCGGGCCAGGCGATATGTCCACGTGCAGTTCTACATCGTCGCCTTCGACGAGACGACGGCGGGCTTCTTCGCGTCGCTTGAAAACGCGGTCAAGCGCGGAGTCACCGTGCGCGTGCTGCTCGACCACATTGCCTCCATCCGCGCCGCCGGTCACCGCGCGACCTTCGCCGAACTCGATCGCATCGGGGTCAGGTGGGAATTCATGCTGCCGGTGCAGCCGCTCAAGGGCAAGTACCAGCGTCCCGACCTGCGCAACCACCGCAAGATCGTCGTTGTCGATGGCGATGTCGGCTACGTCGGATCGCAGAACCTCATCGACCGCAGCTACAACCTCAAGAAGAACCTCAAACGCGGACTCAAGTGGCAGGAGCTCATGACGAGGGTCAGCGGCCCGGCAGTCGCGTCGATCAACGCGGTCTTTCTCGGTGACTGGTACTCCGAGACCGACGAAGTACTCAGTAGCGAGAACGTCGAACTGCCGGTTCTCGAACGGCAGCTGGATGCCGCGGAGGCACTTCCCGCGGGCGTCGCCCTCGATTGCCAGGTCGTGCCGAGTGGACCGGGATTCGACCAGGAGAACAACCTTCGGCTCTTTCTCTCCCTGCTCTACTCGGCGCGGGAACGCGTCATCATCACGAGCCCGTACTTCGTGCCCGACGAGGCGATGCTCTACGCGATCACCTCGTGTGTGCAGCGCGGACTCGAAGTGCAGCTCTTCGTGTCGGAGATCGGCGACCAGGGTCCGGTCTTCCATGCACAGCGGTCGTACTACGGCGAGCTTCTCGCTGCCGGCGTGAGAATCTGGCTGTACCCGGCCCCGTACATCCTGCACGCGAAGCACATCTCGGTCGACGACGACGTGGCAGTGATCGGGTCGAGCAATATGGACATCCGCTCGTTCAGCCTCGACCTCGAAGTGTCGCTGCTCGTACACGGACGCGACTTCGTCACCGAGATGCGAGCGGTCGAGGCCGGCTACCGCGCGATCGGACGCGAGCTGACGGCGGACGAATGGGCGCGCGAACCACGGCGAGCGACGTTCCTGGACGGCCTGGCCAGGCTCACCTCGGTGCTGCAGTGAGGATGTGACGTGCTCGCGGTCATCGGCCAGCTCCTCCCGATCGCTCTCGCGGTCGCGCTGAGCAGCGTTCCGATCACCGCGACCATCACCATCCTGCTTTCACCGAAGGCGTCCGGCTCGGCGCTGCTGTTTCTCATCGGCTGGATCGCCGGACTGTTCGCGGTCACCGTCGCGTTCAGCCTCGGCGCCAGGGCCGCACCGGATGACCGCCCGCTCGACGCCACCCCGCTGCTCGCCTGGGTCGAGGTGATCGTCGGCGCCGGGCTCGTCGTCGTGGGCGTCGCGTCGCTCGTGCGCCGCAGCACGCGGCTGCGCTCGGCGAGTGCCGGCGACGAGCCAGCGGAGGCGGATGCCGACGCGAATGCCGATGTCGCTTCAGCTGGGGACACCGGTGCGGATGCCGCCTCAGCCGCGGACACCGGTGCCCGGCCGCGCTGGCTTCGACTCGTCGAAACGATCAAGCCGGTCCCCGCGCTCGGCCTCGCGCTCGCCTTCAACGTTCGGCCAAAGGCACTGCTGCTCGCGGCGGCGGCCGGCCTCGTGATCGGGTCGAGCTCGATCGGATTCGCCCAACACACGATCGCGCTCGTCATCTACGTTGTGCTCGCCGGAAGCTCGGTCATCGTCCCGATTGTGCTCTGGCTGGTGAGGCCGAACGCCATGCGCCGCCCGTTGCGCGCCGCGGAGGCCTGGGTCATCCGCAACAGCAGCACCGTGTCGGTGATCGTCGCGCTCGTGGTCGGAACCTTCGTGCTCGGCAACGGCCTCACCCGCTTCTGACCCCTAGGCACCCCCGCACCCTGGCACCGCAGCGCCGCAGCAGCCTCGCACCTCCCCCGTTGCCCGTTCCGCCTTCCGCCATCCGCCATCCGCTCTTCCTCCTTCCAAAATGCAGGAATATCGGCGGGCCCGGCGGCGAGCCGCGCCGGGACACGCCGCGAGTGGCCGCGCAGTTCCTGAATTTTGGAAGATGACGAGGGCGGTTTGGAAGGTGGCGAGGGCGGGAAGATGGCGAGGGCGGCGTGGAACCGGCGAGGGGGTACCGCCGTTAGGCGGGCACTACCGTCGACATCCGCACCTCGATGGCTGAGCCGGTGTCTTCCGCGGACAGGGTCGAGCGGATGCCGGAAACAGCTCCGAGGGAACTCGAGTGGGTACCGCCGCAGGGAATGCTGATCGCAATTCCGTCGAGTTCGGTTTCCCAGTAGCGCCGGTCGGTCAGCAGCGGGCCCTCCGCACGGACCGTCGCGCTGGCATCGGCGCCAGCCCAGCCCGAAAGCAGCGCGGTGACAGCGGCCGACACCGCATCCGGGTCATCGGTCAGCGCGGCAGGAGTGAAGCCCTTCTTGCGCAGCGACTTTCCGAGCCGGTAGACGTCGAGCGATCCGTTTTCGAGAATCGTCGAGGTCTCGATCGCGAGCGCGTCGAAGTTGGGGTTGCCGTAGGCGTCGGGCGTGACCTCCTTCGTCCACGCGCCGGCGAGCGATGCGTTGAGGGCGAGTGAGGCGAGGTGGCAGGCGGTGTGCCCGACCGACAGGGCCGCCCGATAGGCAGCGTCGATCGACACGGTTGCGGCAGAGCCCTCGGCGACATCGTCCTCGGACGCGACGATCGAGTGCGCGACGACAAACGCCCAGCCCTCGGTGCCCTTGCGCACCGGGATGTCCGCGCCGAGAAAGAGCTGCGAGCCGTCGGTCGCACCGACGACGCAGTCGACGATGTCGAACTCGCGATCGCCGATCGCCAGCGATCCGCGGTCGGCGCCCTGGTCGGGCCAGGCCGCATCGACGGGATGGCAGGCGGTCTCGTCGAGCACAACCACGAGCCGGCCATCGCCGAGCGCCTCGCGGTGCAGCACAACGCCGGTCGAGGTGAGTGCGCCGGACGGGTAGGTGACGGTGGTGTCAACCGAGGGAAGGGTCATGACTACGAAACTACCTACTCGCCGAGCCGCCCCGACAATCGGCCGTGGAAGGTCGTGCTGCGTTCGTCGAGACCGACGATCGACACCGTCGCGCCAGCCCGGCGATACCGGGCCTGGATCGAGTCGAGCGCGGCAACCGTCGACGCGTCCCAGATCTGCGCCTGGGTGAGGTCGATGACGACGAGCGACGGGTCGGTGAGGTACGAGAAGCGCTCGACGAGGTCGTTGCTGCTTCCGAAGAACAGCGGACCCCGCACCACGTACGTCACCGATTCGCCGTCCGCCGCAACGGTGCGTTCGGCGCTGATGACGTGGGCAACGCGGCGAGCGAACAGCACCATCGCCAGCAGCACACCGACCACCACGCCGATGGCGAGGTTGCCGGTTGCGACGACGACCGCGACCGTGACGACCATCACCAGGGTCTCCGGCAGCGGCATCCGCTTCAGCGTGGACGGACGGATGCTGTGCCAGTCGACGGTGGTGATCGCGACGATCATCATCACCGCGGCCAGCGCGAACATCGGAATCTGCGCCATCACGTCGCTCAACACGGTGACGAGCAGCAGCAGGACCAGCCCGGCGACGAAGGTCGAGATCCGGGTGCGCGCCCGGCCGATCTTCACGTTGACGATGGTCTGCCCGATCATCGCGCAGCCGGCGATTCCGCCGTAGAACCCGGCGAGGATGTTCGCGACGCCGAGCGCCCACGACTCGCGGCCCTTGTGCGAGCGAGTGTCGGTGATGTCGTCGACGAGCTTGGCCGTCAGCAGCGTCTCCATGAGCCCGACGAACGCGACGCTCAGCGCGGTCGGCCACACGATCTGCAGGGTTTCGAGGTTCAGCGGCACGAGGAACGGGGTGATGCCCGGCAGCCCGGCGCTCATCTGCCCCTCGTCGCCGACGTTCGGAACAACGAGGTGCGCGATCATCACGATCGCCGTCACGACGATGATGGCGACGAGCGGAGCCGGCACCGCCTTGGTCAGGCGAGGCAGCACGAGAATGATCGCAACGGTGAGGGCGAACAGCGGGTAGACGATCCAGGACTGGCCGATCAGGTGCGGCACCTGGGCGACGAAGATCAGGATGCCGAGCGCGTTGACGAACCCGATCATGACCGACCGCGGAATGAACCGCATCAGCCGCGCGAGCCCGTTCTTGCCGAAGATGATCTGCACGATGCCGGCGAGAATGACCGCCGGAAGCACGTATTCGACGCCGTGTTCGCGCACCATCGGCCCGATGACGAGTGCGACGGTGCCGGCCGCAGCAGTCACCATCGCCGGACGCCCGCCGAGTACCGACATCGTGAGCGCGAGAACAATGGATGCGACGAGGCTCACCTTCGGATCCACCCCGGCGATCACCGAGAACGAAATGACCTCGGGAATCAGCGCGAGCGTGGTGATGATCCCGGCAAGCACTTCGCGACTGAGCAGTCGAGGCGACCGGAGGGTCGACAGCACGCTCGGCGAATCAGAGAAAGCTCGGCGGGAAGAGGCTGGCGCGCTGGTCATGTCGTTCTCCTGCGGGGTTCTGCGGAGAGAACCGATGAAAATGGGTGCAGGATGAGGCTGCCTGAGCGTCCCAGTTTACGCGTCAGGCGGTCTCGCTAATCGCGAAGGTGTTCGGGTCGTGCTAGTTGGCCGGGGTGGGGGTCGGGCTCGGCGTTGCCGACTCCGTGTCATTGAACTGCTGGCCGGCCGCGGTGAGGAAGAACGCCGCGAACGCTGCGTCGTCGCTCGGGTCGCCGGGGTACTTCTGCCCGTTGACGATGATGGTCGGGGTCGCGGTGACGGCGTCGACATCCGAATTCGGAATCGGTTCGGACAGCGCACGATCGGTGGCGTCTTTGACCCAGGACTTGAAGGTCGTCTCGTTGATGCAGCTCTGGATGTCGCTCGCGTTCTCCACGCCGACGGCCGTTGCCCGCTCGTAGAGCTCTTCGTTGGTGAGGCCGGTGCTCGACTCCTCCGGCTGGTCGGTGAACAGCGCGACGTTGTAGTCGTAAAACGTTCCCGACGAGAAGTTGGCGACACAGCCGGCGGCGTTCGCGGCCCGGGTCGAATACTGGCTGCCCTGCGAGTGGCTGTTGAGCAGCGCGATCGGGTGGTACTCGATCGTCGCTGCACCGGTGGTCAGCCAGGTTTCGATCTGGTCGTTGTTGTTGAGCTGGAATTCGCCCGACACCACCGAGAGGTAGTCGAGGTAGACCTGAATGGCGATGACCTCGGAGTCTTCGTCCCGAACGTTCGGGGTCGGCTCGAAGCCTGGGGCGATTCCGGCGGTCGGCGTAGCGACGAAGTCGGCACCGATCTGGATGCCGTCGCTCGCCATGTTGAGCGGCCCCGGGCCGGCCGGACGAATGGTGTTGACGATCGACAGGGTGACAATTGCGATGATCGCGATCAGCAGGACGAGGATGCCGCCCTGCAGGAACAGGCGGTTGCGGCGCTCTTTTTTCTTGTGCTGTGCTCGAAGCGACTTCGACTTTTCACGCGCGAGCTCTCGCCGTTCGTTGCCGGGACCCGTGCCGCCGGAACTGTCGTACGTCATCGAACCTCACCAAAGGATTTGTGGCATGCAAAATGGGCAAATGCCAAACCGATACTAGGAGTCGTGTCTGGGAATCGCCCAAACGACCGCCCTGTCAGCCTAAGTGACATAATAAAAGGTGATGGCCACGGCCATCGTCCATTCACTACGGATCGTCCGGCACGTACCTGCCGGTGAAGGAGCATTAATAGTCATGGCATCAGTCACTTTTGACAAGGCAACCCGTCTCTACCCGGGTTCAACCCGCCCAGCGGTTGACGCACTCGACCTCCAGGTCGCCGACGGCGAGTTTCTCGTTCTCGTTGGCCCCTCCGGTTGTGGAAAGTCCACCTCACTCCGCATGCTCGCGGGCCTCGAAGAGGTCAACGAGGGCAGCATCCTCATCGGCGACCGCAACGTCACCGACGTTCCGCCGAAGGATCGCGACATCGCGATGGTCTTCCAGAACTACGCCCTCTACCCGCACATGACGGTCGCCGAGAACATGGGCTTCGCGCTCAAGATCGCTGGCGTCAACAAGGATGAGCGTGCAACCCGCGTTCTCGAAGCCGCCAAGCTGCTCGACCTCGAGCCCTACCTCGGTCGCAAGCCGAAGGCACTCTCCGGTGGACAGCGCCAGCGCGTTGCCATGGGCCGCGCCATCGTCCGCCAGCCCCAGGTCTTCCTCATGGATGAGCCGCTGTCGAACCTCGACGCCAAGCTGCGCGTGCAGACCCGTACCCAGATCGCGTCGCTGCAGCGTCGCCTCGGTGTCACGACTGTCTACGTCACCCACGACCAGACCGAAGCACTCACCATGGGTGACCGCATCGCGGTTCTCAAGGATGGCGTCCTCCAGCAGGTCGGAACGCCCCGCGACCTGTACGAACAGCCCCAGAACGTCTTCGTTGCCGGCTTCATCGGCAGCCCGGCGATGAACCTGTTCGACGTCGACCTCGTTGACGGCGGACTCAAGTTCGGAACCGCAGTCGCCAAGGTCGACCGCGACACCCTCGGCGGAACCTCGTCGAAGAGCGCCACGATCGGCGTGCGTCCGGAAGACCTCATCGTCTCGACCACGGGCGAAGGCCTCGCGGTCGACGTCGACCTCGTCGAAGAGCTCGGTGCCGACGGTTACCTCTACGGCCACACCGAGATCAACGGAAACCGCGTTGACGTCGTTGCCCGTGTCGACGGTCGCTCGCACCCGGATGCCGGAGCCAAGGTGTTCATCACGCCCGAGCCCAACCACATCCACGTGTTCGACGCCGAGTCCGGTCTTCGCCTAAGCAAGAAGGCCGTCATCGCCGCGTAGTTCTCCTGTCAATCGAGCCCCGCGGCATCCGCTTATCGGATGCCGCGGGGCTCGATTACGTTTCGCCGATTTTTAGACAGTTAGGCTCGTTGCATCATGGTTGGCTCACTCAACATCACGGCCGCGACGGTCGACCCCGCACTGCTGGATCTGCCGTGGAATCTTCCGCTCGAGATCTGGCCGGACGAGACCATCGCCGCACTGCCCAAGGGCATCTCGCGGCACCTCGTTCGCTTTGTGCACCTGAGCGGGTACGTCGTCGCGATCAAAGAGACGTCCGACGAACTCGCGCGCAAGGAATACGACATGCTGCGTCTGCTGCAGCGCCTCGACATCCCCTGCGTCGACCCGGTGGCGGTCATCACCAACCGGTCAGCGGATGACGGTGAATTCCTGCAGCCGGTGCTCGTCACCCGCCACCTCAAGTTCTCACTCCCCTACCGCGCGCTCTACTCGCAGTCGCTCAGGCCCGACACGGCAACCCGCCTCGTCGACGCCCTCGCCGTACTGCTGGTCCGCCTGCACATCGCCGGATTTTTCTGGGGAGATGTCTCGCTGTCGAACACCCTCTTCCGTCGTGACGCCGGTGCGTTCGCTGCCTACCTCGTCGACGCCGAGACCGGCCAACTCTACGACGGCGGCCTGTCGAACGGACAGCGCGAGAACGACCTCGAAATCGCGCGCATCAACATCGCCGGCGAACTGCTCGACCTGCAGGCCGGCGGTCGCATCGCCGAAGAGGTCGACCCCGTCGCCATCAGCAACGGCATCGTCGCCCAGTACCGGATGCTGTGGACCGAACTCACCGGATCCGAAGTCTTCGACGAGTCAGAGCGCTGGCGCATCAACAAGCGCGTCGAGCGACTCAACGACCTCGGCTTCGACATCGAAGAACTCGCGATCAAGCGCGACGAGACCGGGACCCAGGTGCGGATCCAGCCGAAGGTAGTCGACGCCGGGCACCACTCGCGTCGCCTGCTTCGCCTCACCGGACTCGACGCACAGGAGAACCAGGCCCGCAGGCTGCTCAACGACCTCGACTCGTACATCGCGACCTACGGCAAGAAGAACAGCGACGAAGAAGAAATCGCCCACGAGTGGACCGCGCGTGTGTTCGAGCCGGTCATCCGCGCTATCCCGAAGGACCTCAAGGGAAAGCTCGAGCCGGCAGAGATCTTCCACCAGCTGCTCGACCACCGCTGGTACTCCTCGCAGAACGAGGGCCGCGACATCCCGCTCGCCGAAGCGGTCTCGAGCTACATCGATAAGGTGCTGCGCCACCGGCGCGACGAGGCGACCATGATCGACCCGCCGACCGGCGCGATCACGCTTCCGAACGCCATCATCCTCGAAGAGGAAGAAGAGGACTGGCGCAAGAACGTCTAACTCGTCCGGCTTCCACTGGTTGCAAAACTCAGGCCCCGCGCCCGTCTCATCCTCTGTGGAGGGTTGAGAAGGGTACGGGGCCTGAGTTTTGCAGTACTGCGTTTGTCGGTACGGGTGGCTACTTCTTCTTCTTGGCTGCGGCGCGCAGCTTCGAGATTTCGTAGAGGGTGACGCTCGCGGCGATGCCGGCGTTGAGCGATTCGGTCGCGGCGTTGATCGGAATCGACACCACGGCGTCGCAGTTCTCGGTCACGAGGCGGGACAGGCCCTTGCCCTCGCTGCCGACGACGAGCAGAACGGGTTCCTTCGCGAGGGCGAGGTCCGGAAGCGACGTTTCGCCGGCTCCGTCAAGGCCGAGCACGAAGACGCCCTTCTCCTTGAAGGACTTGATCGTGGCGTTGAGGTTCGACGCCATCGCGACGGGTGTGCGGGCTGCGGCTCCGGCGGAGGTCTTCCACGCGGATGCCGTGAGTCCGACCGAGCGACGCTGCGGAACGATGACACCGTGTCCGCCGAACGCTGCAACCGAGCGGATGATCGCCCCGAGGTTGCGCGGGTCGGTAACGCCGTCGAGCGCGACGAACAGCGGAACGCGGCCGCTGGCCACGACCTTGTCGAGCAGCTCGAGCGGGTGTGCGTACTCGTAGGGCGGAACCTTAAGCCCGACGCCCTGGTGAACAGAGTCGAAACCGGCGAGACGGTCGAGCTCCGGGCGCATGACCTCGAGGATCGGGAGTCCGCGACTCGTCGCGATCTGCAGGATCTCCTTGACGCGGTCGTCGTACTCGATGCGCGTCGCGATGTAGAGGGTGGTCACCGGGATCTTGGCGCGCAGCGCCTCGAGCACCGAGTTGCGACCGGTAACGAATTCGGACTCGTCGCTCGTCTTGGGACGACGCATCTTGTTCGGCTGCTGGGGGGCGCCATCCGTCGGCTTCTGGGTGCGACGTCCGCCCGATGCTTCGAAGCGCTCGGCCGCAGCCTTGCGCTTTCCCGCGGGGTGGTACGGACGATCGACCGCCTTCGGGGTCGGCTTCTTTCCTTCGAGCGCCTGGCGACCCTGGCCGCCCGACCCTACCTGTGGACCGCGCTTCGCTTTGCGAACTGCTCCGGCTCTCGGCTTGCTTCCGCCTGTGTTTTTCACGACTCAATACTCCAATGTGGCCCCGTCGGGGTGTCCTCGATAGAGATGCCCGCTGCTACCAGTTCATCACGGATGCGGTCGGCAGCGCTAAAGTCACGATCTTCGCGAGCTTTCTGCCGGTCCTCGATGAGCCTTGTCACGAGCGCTGAAAGCGCCCGTTCGGTTGAGGCATCACCCGTCGCACGCCATTCTGGCGCCGATGGGTTGATGCCGAGCACCTCGGTCATGGCGATAACTTCGCCATGAATGGCGCTTGCGCGCACCAGGTCTTCTGCGTCGAGGGCTGCGTTGCCCGCGCGCACGCGTTCGTGCAAGACGGCGATGGCCTGCGGAACCGCGAGGTCGTCATCCATTGCGTCGGCGAATTCTTCGGGAACTACCTGCGCAGACCCGGCGAAGCGGGTTCCGCTGAGGCGACGTTCCGCACGGTCGAGAAATCCCTCGATGCGCTCGAGGGCGGCCTCGGCCTCGACGAGAGCACCATCGTGGTAGTCGATCGTCGAGCGGTAGTGGGCAGCGCCGAGATAGTAACGAACGACGATCGGACGCGCGAGGTCGAGGAACTCGGAGGCGAAGATCGAGTTTCCGAGGGACTTCGACATCTTCTGGCCGTTGACGTTCACGAGGCCGTTGTGCACCCAGTAGTTAGCGAACTTGTCGCCGGCCGCGGTCGACTGGGCGAGTTCGTTCTCGTGGTGCGGAAAGCGCAGGTCGAGTCCGCCACCGTGGATGTCGAAGTTCGGCCCGAGGTAGCGCGACGACATCGCCGAACACTCGATGTGCCAACCCGGGCGACCGGCGCCCCATGGGGATACCCAGGATGCCGACTCCGGCTCGTCTGTTTTGTGACCCTTCCAGAGCGCGAAGTCGCGGGGGTCGCGCTTGCCGCGCGGATCCGCATCCGTCGCCGCGACCATGTCGTCGGCCTTCTGGTTGGTGAGGTCACCGTAGGACGGCCAGGACGCGGTATCGAAGTAGACGTCGCCGGAGTTGTCGGGCGCGGGGTACGCGTGACCGCGGTCGATGAGGCGCTGGATGATCTCCTGCATCTCGGTGACGCTCGCGGTGGCGCGCGGTTCGTAGGTGGGGGGAAGGATGCCGAGGCGGTTGTAGGCGTTCGTGAACTCGAGCTCATAGCGGTACGCGAGCGCCCACCACTCTTCTTTACCATCGGATGCGGCGGCGTTGACGAGGATCTTGTCGTCGATGTCGGTGACGTTGCGAACGAGCGTCACGGTGAAGCCGCGGTAGTTCAGCCAGCGACGCCAGAGGTCGTACACGAGGGCCGAACGCAGGTGCCCGATGTGGGGCGAAGACTGCACGGTAGGTCCACAAACGTACAGGCCGACCTGACCGGGCACGATGGGTGCGAAGTCAGTGGTGGTCTGGGATTTGGTGTCGTAGAGCCGTACTGTCACCTAGGAAGTTTAGCCAGTGTCGCCGTGGCCTCCTTCGCTGTATCCCGGCTAATCGGCCGGTAAATGTGCCAGTTCGGGACAATTGTGCCTGCGCGCGCAGGAACTATCGTCCCAAACTGGCACTAATACCGGCGCACAGCGCGATACGGAGGACAGAGGCGGATGCCGATCGCTGCCGCTTGTATTCGTCGTCGATGTCGCACGCGGGCGAGATTTTGACGAGGGGTACCTCCCTACCGCGTGGCGCGCAGGAGCGCCGTCGCGATGACGGCGAGGCCCTCGGCGCGACCGGTGAAGCCGAGGTTGTCCGAGGTGGTCGCCGAGACGCTCACCGGCGCCCCGACCATCTTCGTCAGGTGCGACTCGATCTCGGTGCGACGGTTTGCGAGCTTCGGATGCGCGGCAATCACCTGGACGGCGACGTTGCCGATCTCGAATCCGGCGCCGGTCACCAGCGAGATCGTCTCGGTGAGGAACACGTCGCCGTGGGCGTTCTTGAAGCGAACCTCGGACACCCCGAAGCGCCCACCGATGTCACCGAGCCCGGCCGCCGACAGCAGCGCATCGCAGACCGCGTGGCAGACGGCATCCCCGTCGCTGTGTCCGGCGAGCCCTGGCTCGTCCGGCCAGTACAGCCCGCCGAGCCAGAGCGGTGATTCGTCGTCGAACGCGTGAACATCCATACCGACCCCGGTACGGAAATCGACCGCCGGGGCCGGCCGTGCGTCCTCGGCGGCAAGCTCGGCCCGGCGCAGGTCCCACGGCGTGGTGATCTTGAACGCGAGCGGGTCACCGTCGATCGATACGACCGTGTGCCCGGCCGCCGAGAACAGCGCCGCGTCATCCGTGTACGACTCGGTCGCCGCGGCATACGCTTCGACGAGTTCTACCCGCGGAAATCCCTGCGGGGTCTGCACCGCGACGAGCGGCGCACGGTCCACCGTCCGCTCGACCTCGCCGAGCCAGTCGAGCTGCTTGATCGTGTCGGCAACCGGAAGCCCGGGAATGACCCCGGCCCCACGCTCGCGCACGGCGGCAACCACCGATTCAAACTGCGCCGGCGGCGTGAACGCACGAGCCGAGTCGTGCACGAGCACAACCTCGATGCCCTCTTCGAGCACCGCGAGCCCTGCGGCGACGGATTCCTGCCGGGTGTCACCACCGGCAACGACCGATACATAAGCGGATGCCGCCCCCGCGACGATCGCGGCGGATCGTTTCGCAGCGTCCAGCTTTGCCGCCGGGGCGACGACGATCACTTGCGCGGGTTCGCTCATTCCGAATACGCCGCCGAGCGCGCGCTCGAGAATGGTGACTCCGGCGACGGGGACGAAGGCTTTCGGCTCGCTCGCCCCGAGGCGGGATCCGGAGCCAGCGGCGACAACGATGACGGCAACGACTGCATCAGTCATGGTGATTCCTTGCCAGGCGGGTGCGTGAGCACGACGGAATTGCGGGGCGGGCACAGGCCAGCCTGTTCAAGAATGCCACCGTCAGGAGGCGAGAACCTCATCCAGAACGGTCGACGCCTGTTCTTCATCGGTCTTTTCGGCCAAGGCAAGCTCGGAGATGAGAATCTGGCGGGCCTTCGCCAGCATCCGCTTTTCTCCCGCGGAGAGCCCGCGATCCTGGTCGCGACGCCACAGGTCGCGCACGACCTCGGACACTTTGATCACGTCGCCGGACGCCAGCTTTTCGAGGTTCGCCTTGTACCGCCTCGACCAGTTCGTCGGCTCTTCGGTGAACGGGGCACGCAGCACGTCGAAGACGCGGTCGAGCCCATCTTGCCCGATGACATCGCGGACGCCGACCAGATCGACGTTCTCTGCGGGAACCTCGATCACCAGGTCGCCCTGGGTGACCCGGAGCTTGAGGTACAGCTTCTCTTCACCCTTGATGATTCTTGTCTTCACTTCGGTGATCTCTGCGGCACCGTGGTGGGGGTAAACAACCGTCTCGCCGACTTCGAACAACATGGCTGAGTGTCCTTTCGCAAGGGGTCAAGTTTACCACGGGCCCTTTTTCAGGCTCAGGGGCGCCCGATCCTGCCTCTCGACGACACCTCGATAAGCTAGGCTTTCAGCAGGTTCAGCACGTGCGCGCCCTCGGGATGCCGGTGCGAACCAGTGCACATTTTTTCCTCTGGAGGGCCCCGTGATTGCTCGTCGTGCGGCATCCGTCATTCTTGCGGGAGCCCTCGCGCTCGGCATGAGCGGTTGCTCTTTCTTCGCTACCCAAGCGACTCTGATCAAGTACCAGCCGAGCGACGGCGTCGCCGCGACGGTCGGTACCGTCGAGGTCCGCAACGCCCTCGCCCTGTCTTCTGACGGCAAGGACGCATCGCTCGTGCTCAGCCTGATCAACTCCGGCGAGCGCACGATCGTGAACTTCCAGTACACGAACAGCGCCGGCGAAAAGGTGACCGAAGCTGTCGTGACGCCGGCCGGCCTGTCCGGCCTCGGCAACCTGACCGAACCGAAGCTCATCCTCACCGGCATCGACGTCCAGGTCGGCTCGCTCGTTCCGGTGTACGTGCAGGAGGGCGCAGAGCCCGGCGTCGGAATGCTTGTTCCCGTCATGGACGGAACGCTGCCGGAGTACACGGCTCTCGTACCGACTCCGACCCCCACAGCCAAGAAGTAGAACCACAACGAAAAGGCCGGGCCACCGCGAGGTGGGCCCGGCCTTTTTTCGATTGCGCTTATGCCTCGAACCGATAACCGAGTCCGCGAACCGTAACCAGCATTGTCGGTTGGGACGGCTCTTTTTCAATTCGCGAGCGGATGCGCTTGATGTGTACGTCGAGCGTCTTGGTGTCGCCGAAGTAGTCCGCGCCCCAGACCCGGTCGATCAGCTGGCCGCGAGTCAGTACACGGCCAGCGTTGCGCAGCAGGTACTCGAGCAGCTCGAACTCCTTGAGCGGCAGGGCAACCTCGGACCCGTCGACCGAGACGGTGTGGCGCTCGACGTCCATCCGCACGTCCCCGGCGGTCAGCATCGCTTCGCCGTCGGCGGTCTCGATGCGGCGTCGGAGCACGGCGCGGATGCGGGCGAGCAGTTCGCGGGTCGAGTACGGCTTCGTCATGTAGTCATCGGCGCCGAGCTCAAGGCCGACGACGATGTCCACTTCGCTGTCCTTCGCGGTGAGCATGATGATCGGAACGTTCGAGGTCGTGCGGATCTGGCGGCAGACCTCGGTTCCGGGAAGGCCCGGAAGCATGAGGTCGAGCAGCACGAGGTCTGCCCCGTTGCGGTCGAACTCCGTGACGGCGGTGAGCCCGTCTTCGGCGATCGTCGTCTCGTAGCCCTCCCGTTCGAGCAGGTAGGCGAGTGGCTCGCTGAGGGACGCTTCGTCTTCGACGATGAGTATGCGGGTCATGATTCTGCTCCGATGTTTGCTGCATCCGCGGGTGACGCTTCAGGCAGCCTGAGGGTGAACGTGGATCCGTGGCCCGGTTGGGACCAGAGCCGTACGTCGCCGCCGTGGTTTTGCACGACGTGTTTGACGATGCTGAGACCGAGGCCGGTGCCCCCGGTGTGGCGACTGCGCGCCTGGTCGACGCGGAAGAACCGCTCGAAGACCCGGTCGCGGTCTTCCTCGGGAATCCCGACGCCCTGGTCGGTGACGGCGATCTCGACGATGCCGTCGTTGGAGCTCACGCCGACGCCGACGCGGGTGCCTTCGGGCGAGTAGGCGATGGCATTCGCAACGAGGTTGTGCAGCGCGGTCGCGAGCAGGGCTTCGTCGCCGTACACCTGGGTGCCGGCTTCACCGCCGCTCTTGAGATCGATGCGGTGCGAGTCGGCAGCGACGTGGTTCTGGTCGATCGCCATCGCGACGACGTGGTCGATATCGACGAGGTCGGGCTTGCTGATGGCATCCGCCGCCTGCAGCCTCGAGAGCTCGATGATCTCCTGAGTGATGCGCGCAAGTCGCTCGGACTCCTTGGTGAGGCGCTTCGCGAAGCGGCGCACCTGCTCCGGGTCATCGGATGCGTGACCGAGGGCTTCGGCGAGCAGCCCGACGGCGCCGATGGGCGTCTTCAGTTCGTGGCTGATGTTCGCGATGAAGTCGCGGCGAACCTCATCGAGCCGGTACGACTCAGTGCGGTCTTCGGCGAGCAGTAGTACGTAGCGGGCGCCGAGCCTGGCGATGCGCACGAACAGGTAGATGGTGGCTTCACCGAACGGGCCACGAGCAAGCGTGATCTCTTTGGCGACCGGTTCTCCCCCGCGACGCACGGCATCCACGAGTTCGACGAGTTCTTCGTGAACGAGCGCGTGGTTCCAGACCAGGCCGAACGCGAGCGCGCCGGGGCTCGCCTTCACGACGTTGTTCGACGGGTCGATGACGACCCCGGCGGATTCGAGGGCATCGATGACTTCATCGACGCCGTCGGGTACGGCCGAGCTCACAACTTCAATGGCCATCTGCCCTCGCCGGGCGGCGAGCTCGATGATATAGACCATCGCACCGCCCACGAGAACGCCGAAAGCAAGCGCAAGGGGCACCAGCAATGCGGAGTCCATAACGACTAGATTAGTTACAACTTGAGGGCCATCAGGTGGATAGTCGCTGACATCCGGGTCGAGCGGCTAAGAATTCAATCCCGCAACACCCGTTGTTAACCTGGGCGGTGCAGGGTGGCCTGAACTGTGCAGGGACAAACATGCCTGCAGCGAAAGGGACAAAACGTGCGCGAGGTATTCCAGCAGGAGCTGCGCGAGGTGCAGGAGCGCCTCGTTGAGGTCGCATCACTCGTCGCCACTTCCATCGACAACGCCACTCGTGCGTTCAATGAGTCGAACGTGTCGCTGGCTGAGACAGTGATTGCCGACGACGACAAGATCGACGATGCGGCGAAGGAGCTCGACGAGCTCGCCATCAACATCCTGGCCCGGCAGCAGCCGGTCGCCCGTGACCTGCGAATCGTTGTAAGCGCACTGCGCATCAGCGCTTCGCTCGAGCGCATGGGAGACATGGCCGAGCACATCGCCCAGCTCGCGCGCTACCGTTTTCCCGACAAGGTCGTTCCGAAGAGCCTTCGCTCGACGTTCGCCGAGCTCGGTGCACTGGATGTCGCGATCGCCAACAAGCTCGTCGAACTTCTCAAGACCGAAGACGTCCGTCTCGCCGAAGAGATCCGCAACGACGACGACCGCATCGACGCGCTGCACCTCAGTGTGTTCGACAAAGTTCTCGGTGAGACCTGGAAGGGCGCGGCAGTCGACACAGTCGACGCGACCCTCGCCTCCCGCTACCACGAGCGTTTCGCCGACCACGCGGTCTCGATCGCCAAGAAGGTCCAGTACCTCGCGACCGGCGACTGGGTCGCTCCCGAGCTGTAAATTTCTGACTGAACGAATCCGGACTCGCGCAAGCGGGTCCGGATTCGTCGGTTAACCGGTGATTCACGGTAACTAGACCGACTGGCCCCCGAAGTTGGGCTGCACCAAGCGAGCCCGGGCCCGTTTTTGCGTGTGGTTTGTTACTTCTTGCCCTGTGCGGCGACGGCGGCGGCACCCGCGGCGGCGGCCTCGGGGTCGAGGTAGACGCCGGGGCCGGTCGGCACGAAGTTCTCGTCGAGTTCGTAGACGAGCGGGATACCGGTCGGAACGTTGAGCTCGGCGATCGCTTCATCCGAGACGCCGTCGAGGTGCTTGATGAGCGCGCGCAGCGAGTTACCGTGCGCGGTGACGAGCACGGTCTTGCCGGCGGCGAGGTCCTTCGTGATGTCCGACTCCCAGTAGGGAAGCATCCGGTCAATGACGAGCTTGAGCGATTCGGTGCGCGGGAGGTCGGCATCCGGCAGGTCGGCGTAGCGCTCGTCGTGGGCCTGGCTGTACTCGGCGTCGTCGTCGAGAACGGGCGGCGGAACATCGAAGCTGCGGCGCCAGGTCATGAACTTCTCTTCGCCGAACTCGGCGAGGGTCTGGGCCTTGTCCTTACCCTGCAGGGCTCCGTAGTGACGCTCGTTGAGGCGCCAGGTGCGCTTGACCGGAATCCACAGGCGGTCGGCAACCTCGAGGGCGAGGTTCGCGGTCTGGATGGCGCGGGTGAGCACGCTCGTGTACAGGATCTCGGGCTTGAGACCGGATGCCGAGAGCAGTTCACCGGCGCGCTTGGCTTCGGCGACACCCTGGTCGCTGAGGCGAACGTCGACCCAGCCCGTGAACAGGTTCTTCTGGTTCCAGTCGGAGTTTCCGTGGCGGAGCAAAATGAGCGTGTAAGTCATGCTGCCAGCCTAGCGATTGCTCCCCTCCCCCTCACCCCGCGCCGGGCATTCCCCGGTCCCCTTTCCACAGACCCTTTTCCAGAGCACCCTTTCCAAAATTCAGGAGTTCCACGCCGACACGCCGCCGGGGACGCGAGTTCCACGGCGTGGCGGGCCGGGATTCCTGAATTTTGGAAGGGGGAAGGGACTGTGGGCGGCTGGGATACTTGAAGCATGCCCATCGGTTCGATCACCCGCGGCACGACGGGAACCAACCGGTTGCGCCGCATCGACCGCTGGATCGCGACGCTGCCGGTGCTCCGGGCATCCGCTGACCCGCTCGTCGTCGACCTCGGTTACGGGGCGTCCGCCACGACGAGCCTCGAGCTGCACCAGCGACTATCGAAGACACGAGCGGATGTCGAGGTCATCGGCATTGAAATCGACCCGGCGCGCGTGAGACTGGCATCACTGTCGGCGAAACCGGGCGTGAGCTTTCGGCTCGGCGGGTTCGAGGTCCCGCTGCCGTCCGGGCGACAAGCCACGGTCATTCGCGCCCTCAATGTGCTGCGCCAGTACGACGAATCCCAGGTGCTCGAGAACTGGCACCGCATGGTCGACCGTCTGCAGCCGGACGGCGTTCTCGTCGAGGGAACCTGCAACGAGGTCGGCCGCGTGTGCAGCTGGGTCGACGTCACGGCCGACGGACCGCAGTCCTTCACGGTGAGCCTGCGCCTCGCCGACCTCGAGAAGCCGTCGATCGTGGCGGAGCGGCTTCCGAAGATCCTCATCCACCGCAACATCGAGGGCGAACGGGTGCACGAACTCATCGCCGGGCTCGACCGGCACTGGCAGTACAACGCCGCGCTGTCGACCTACGGCCCCTCGCAGCGCTGGATCGCCACCGTGCGCGGGCTCATCGCCGACGGCTGGCCGGTGCGCGGCACCGCATCCCGCTGGAAACTCGGCGAGCTGACCGTCGACTGGGCCTCCGTCGAGCCCCTCGGCTTCGCCTGGGTATAGCGACGCGAGCGCTCCTCCTCCTTTCCTCCCCTTCCAAAACGCAGGAACACCGCGGCGACTCGCCGCCGCCAGCGCGAGTAGGGCGGCGTGTCTCCCCGGAGTTCCTGAATTTTGGAAGAGGCACCTCGTGAATGCGCTACACCTCGGGGAGGGTCGCTCGGGCCTTCTCTTCGGAGAGGCCGGCGGCGGTGAGCAGGTCGACGAGCAGTGGGCGCAGCATCAGCACGACGACGGAGTCGTTGACCGGGGCATCCGTCACCACGAGGTCCGGATGCAGGCGCTCGGCGATTGCGGACAGCCCGACGCGCGCGGTGTCGGCCACGAGCGGGTTCTCGAGGCTCTCGCCCAGAAGTGTGACCGACGTCGCGAGGCTCGCGATGAGCGACGCGATCTGCGGGCGCGCAACGCCATCGCGCACCAGGAAGTCGATGCGCCGCGAAATCACCCGCAGGTTCCGAATCGCCAGCTCCGACCCGTGCAGCACGCGCGCCTGCGCTTCGAGTTCCGGTCCGTGCCGTCGAAGGAACGGCGAGATCCGGGAAATCGCCCGTGCCGAATCGAGCGATGCGCTCCAGCCATCGAGCAACGGACCGGTCGACCGCAGTCGCTCGAGCGCGCGTTCGGCGGCCGGTTCATCCGCTTTCTCGAGCGCCACCACGAGCGAGGCGAGCGACGAACTGACCACTCCGAACAGCTTGCGGGCATCCCGGCGCGCGAGTCGCCGCGGGTCGCGCGGCAACAGCGCGGTAACGAGCAGCGCGACGATTCCGCCGATCACCCCGTCGATCGATCGCTGGAACGGCCCGCCCTCCGGAAGCGGCAGCAGCATCACGAGCATCGACTGCACCCCCGCGGCGAGCGCGAACGCGTTGCTCGGCGAGATCAGTCGCGCGGCGATGAGGGTCACGAACAGCACGAGCGCTATCTGCCAGACGCCGTGCCCGACGATGAGCAGCAGCGCCTCGCTCACGGCAATGCCGATCACGATTCCGACCGCCGACTCGAGTACCCGAAGCGGCCGGGCGTCGCGCACGAATCCGAGGCTCGAGATCGTCACCGTGACCGCGAGCAGCGGAATCGAGTGGCCGAGCAGAAAGTGACAGATCGCGTAGGCGATGGTTGCCGCGGCGACGATCTGCAGCGCCGGCGAGATCGACTCGACCGCGCGCGACCACGACGCCCTCGGGTCGATCCGACCGAGCACACCCACGGTTAGCGAGTGACGGCGCCGAGACGCGGAAGGCGCGGCACGTTGGCCTCTGCCCCGGCGTCGCTCGGCACAATGATCTCCTGCGCCGCAGAAATTCGGATGTCGTCGGCGACAACCACGAGTTCCGCGGCCTGGTCGGTGGTGCGCTTGATGACCGCGAGCGCGATCGGGCCGAGCTCGTAGTGAAGAGCGGATGCCGTGATCCGGCCGACAGACGACTCACCGAGGATCACGTCACTGCCCGCCGCCGGCAGCACGCCGTCCGAGCCGTCGAGGTGCAGCATCACGAGCCGACGCGGCGGGTGTCCGAGATTGTGCACCTTCGCGACGGTCTCCTGGCCGCGGTAGCAGCCCTTGTTCAGGTGCACGGCCGAGCGGAGCCAGTCGAGCTCGTGCGGGATCGAGCGCTCGTCGACCTCGGTCGCGAACCGCGGACGCCAGGCGGCAATCCGCAGCGCCTCGAGGGCGAGCAGCCCGGCGACCGGCAGCTGTGCGGCATCCGATAGGTCAGCGCGCGAGACGATGATCTCGCTGTAGGTCCACTCGCTCGCGGGGTGGTGCTCGGCGAGTGAGTACTGGTGACCGCCGCGGGCAACGGCGTTCCACGGGTCGTGCCACACGAGCGGCACACCGTTCGGAGCGGCCGCATCGAGCGCCGGCGAACCCAGCGTCCCGATTGTCGCGAACTCGGCCGACCGGTCTTCGATCTCCACGGCGAGCATGAACTTCATCCGCTGCAGCCAGGCGAGCAGCGGCGCGGTCTCGTCGGCGTCGACGAGCAGCCAGGTGCTCACACCGTCGTCGAGCAGGCGCACGGCGTACTCGATGCGGCCGGTCGGATCGAGCTGCAGCGTCTCGCTCGACTCCCCCGGCTTCAGGGAGGCGACCGACTGCGAGGTGAGCGAGTCGAGCCAGCTGAGCCGGTCAGGGCCCGTGATAGTCAGGATGCCGCGGTGCGACAGGTCGACGACGGCGGTTCCGGAGGCGAGCAGCTTCTGTTCACCGAGCGGGTTGCCGTAGTGATCCGGCGGCGTGCCGACGGCGAGCGGAAGGGACGAGAACGGGTTGTCAGTCGACACGATTGAGGGTTCCTGACGCGTGGGTGCGAAGACCCTGGCCGAGTGCTGCGATGTCCCAGGCCCACAGGAGCTTGGAGTCGACGAGCCCGTACAGGCGGGTGGCTGCGCTGTACGCCTTGGAATTTGCGGTGCGCACAACGGCATCCGTCGACAGGTCGATCCGGGGGCCGGCAACCTGTCCGAGGTAGAGCTCGAAGATGCCGTCCGGGTGTGCGACGGAGACCTCCACGTCGAAGGCGCCGGCTGCGTTCCGCATGCCTTCGACGTCCTCGACGGTGCGCGACGGACGCGGACCGACACCGGGAAGAAGTCCGGGGCCCGGCTCGCCATCGGCGATCGGCCGGCTGAGTCGCCAGTAGCCCGACTCCGACACGAACGGGGTGACCGATTCGTCGAGCGACCAGGTGTAGGACGAGTAGTTGAGGTACGGCAGGCCATCGTGGCTGAAGCTCACGCGCTGGCCGAACTCGTGCTGGAGGGTTTCTTCACCGAGTTGGTAATGCACAACCCCGGTGCCCTCCCAGACGCCGAGCAGCCAGGACAGCGGCTGGATTTCCGGGGGAAGAGTCGCGTCGAGTTCGATCATCGGGTCACCCGTCCGTCGTACACGCGGGCCGCGCGCTTAGCGCTGGCCGCGAAAGAGGTTGTAGAGCACTACTACCGACACGAACCCGATCGACAAAGACGCGAGAACGAGGAGTCCGACGAAGAACAACTCAAGGTAGAGGTACATGCGTCAACCCTAAGCGATCGAGACGAGCACTGCTGTGGCGATGGCGAGAACGATCGTCGCGCCGGTGATGCTCGTCATGGCCCGAAAGACGAATCCCTCGGTGCGCTGGATGGCGAGCTGGATGAAAAACGTGAGAATAACGAGCCCGGCCAGGACGATGGGCAACCAGACGAGATACTCCTCCGGAGGTGTCACCAGGCCGATAACTACGGCTCCGACGACGGCGAGAAACCACACGGGAAGGATGCTTGCTCGTTGCCAGGTCACATTTCGATTCTTTCACGCTTATAGACTGTGGGTAGGCACTTTGGAGGACATGTGGCGCAGCTGTTGATCCTGACCTCTGCGGTCGACAGCGATGTCTTACCCGCACTGGGGCTTCTCAGCCATAAGACGAGACAGATTCCGGCCGAACCTGCCTCGCTTATTACCGCGCCCAGTTGCGACCTGATTCTGGTCGATGCGCGCCACGACCTGGCCAGCGCCAAGTCCCTGTGCAAGATTTTGAACACCACGGGCGTCACCGTTCCGATCATGCTGATCCTCACCGAGGGCGGTTTGACCGCCGTCAGCGCCGACTGGGGAGTCGATGACGTCATCCTCGAGGGCGCAGGACCGGCCGAAGCGGATGCCCGCGTTCGGCTCGCACTCGGACGCCACGCCCAACAGCAGTCGAGTTCGAAAATCCAGGCCTCCGGTGTTGTCATCGACGAAGCGAGCTATTCGGCGAAGGTCCACGGCCGCCCGCTCGACCTCACGTTCAAGGAATTCGAGCTGCTGCGCTTCCTCGCAACGCACCCGTCGCGCGTCTTCACCCGCGAGCAGCTGCTGAGCGAAGTCTGGGGTTACGACTACTTCGGCGGAACCCGCACCGTCGACGTGCACGTCCGGCGCCTGCGTGCAAAGCTCGGCGACCTCGAGTCGCTGATCGGCACCGTTCGCAACGTCGGCTACCGCTTCAACGTCTACGAAGACGACAATGAGCGATTCCCCGCCGCTCTCAGCTCCTAGTTCAGCGCCTCTCCCGGGCTGGATCGCCGACCTGGCCGGTCGCGCGAAAGCGATCGACGGCCAGCCGCCGTTCTCTGACCAGGCTCTCGTCGACGCCCGCCGCGGCGAGCGCGAGGTCATCGCGATCGGCGAGTACGCCGCAGCACTTCTGAAGACCGAGCAGCCGGCCGAAGCCGAGTTGGTCGTCGATCCGGAACTCCGCGGCCACGGCCACGGCACCGCCCTGATTCGAACCCTGCTCGAACGATCCCCCGACGACTTGCTGATCTGGGCACACGGCGACCATCCGGCCGCCCGCGCGCTCGCAGCCCGTTTCGGCTTCGACGCCGTGCGACGGTTGCTGCAGCTGCGCGCCGAAGTCAGGCCGGTCGCTACCGACCCGTGGGACTCTGCCGGATCGGATGCCGCGCTCCGGATCTCGACGTTCCGCCCCGGCACCGACGAGGACGAGTGGGTCGCCCTCAACGCCCGCGCCTTCGCGAGCCACCCGGAGCAGGGAAGCGTCACGCGCGCCGACCTCGAAGACCTCGAACGCGAACCGTGGTTCGATGCGCAGGACTTCCTGCTGCTCAAGAGCAACGACCGCATCATCGGCTATTGCTGGCTCAAGATCGAAGCCGATGAGCCCGGTCAATCCGAACAACCCGGGGAGTTCTACGTCGTCGGAATCGACCCCGACCGGCAGGGCAGCGGACTCGGCCGCGCACTGGTGGCCGCGGGTCTCGCGCGGTTGGCTCGCCGCGGCATCCGCACCGCCTCGCTCTACGTCGAAGCCGACAACGAGGCGGCACTGCGCCTGTACCGCTCGTTCGGGTTTGCCGACCACTCGATCGATATCCAGTACGCGCTGCGCCGGTTCACCTCCCGTTAAGGTTTCAGGGCGCGCTCGGTCGGCAGATGCTGCAAGGATGTGGTGATGGACGACGAAAACAGCATTGCTGACGGCACGATCGATGTCACCGACTCTCTCGACGAGTACGACCTCGATGAGTCATCGAGCGTCGACGACGGTACGCTGCCGGCCGATCGTTTTCTCGACCGCGAACTGAGCTGGCTCGCGTTCAACCAGCGCGTGCTCGAGCTCGCCGAAGATCCAGCACTCCCGCTGCTCGAACGCGCGAACTTCCTCGCGATCTTCGCCAGCAACCTCGACGAATTCTTCATGGTGCGGGTAGCCGGCCTCAAGCGCCGCATCCTCACCGGGCTCGCCGTTCCGACCAACGTCGGCCGCGCGCCGGCGGATGTCCTCGCCGACGTCCGTGCGAAGGCACATGAACTGCAGGACCGCCACTCTGCCGCGTTCCGCAACCTCGTCAAGCCCGCGCTCGACGAAGCCGGCATCCACATCGAGACCTGGAGCGACCTCGGCCCGATCGACCGCGAACAGGTTCAGGAGATCTTCCAGAACCGGATCTTCCCGGTGCTGATGCCGCTCGCCGTCGACCCGGCCCACCCATTCCCCTATATCTCCGGGCTCTCGCTCAACCTGTCGATCCGCGTGCGCAACCCGAAGACCGACAAGGTCGAGTTCGCGCGCCTCAAGGTACCGACCGTCCTTCCCCGCTTTGTGCAGCTTCCGGATGACAGGTCCGGCCGCCTGCGATTCATCCCGATCGAAGACCTCATCTCCAACCACCTCGGAGACCTGTTCCCGGGAATGGAGATCCTCGAGCACCACGAATTCCGGGTCACCCGCAACGAAGACGTCGAGATCGACGAAGACGAGTCGGAGAACCTCATCCAGGCGCTCGAGAAGCAAATTCTCAACCGTCGCTTCGGTCCGCCCATCCGCCTCGAGATCACCGACGACATGGACCCGGTGACCCTCGACCTTCTCGTGCGAGAACTCGGCATCACCGACGAAGAGGTCTACCGCCTTCCGGCGCCGCTCGACCTCGGTGGACTGTTCCAGCTCATGCGCATCGAACGACCGACGCTCAAGTACCGCAAGCACGTACCGAAGACGAGCGTGAGCCTGCTGCCGAGCGAAGCAAACGCGACGCCCGACATCTTCAAGTCGATCGCCCGCGGCGACGTGCTGCTCCACCATCCCTACGAGTCGTTCTCGACGAGTGTGCAGACGTTCCTCGAGCAGGCCGCTGCCGACCCGAACGTCCTTGCCATCAAGCAGACCCTGTACCGCACGAGCGGTGACAGCCCGATCGTCGAGGCGCTCATCGCCGCTGCCGAAGCCGGAAAGGCCGTGCTCGCGCTCGTCGAGATCAAGGCGCGCTTCGACGAGACCGCGAACATCAGCTGGGCCCGCAAGCTCGAGAAGGCCGGCGTTCACGTCGTCTACGGCCTGGTCGGACTCAAGACGCACTGCAAGCTCGCGCTCGTTGTGCGCCAGGAAAACGGCGTTCTCAAGCACTACAGCCACATCGGAACGGGCAACTACAACCCGAAGACCAGCCGCATCTACGAAGACCTTGGACTGCTCACCAACGATGACCAGGTCGGAAAAGACCTGACCCGCCTGTTCAACGAGCTCTCGGGCTACGCGATCGAGAAGAAATTCAAGCGCCTGCTCGTTGCCCCGCTGCACCTGCGCAAGGGGCTGCTCAAGCGCATCGCCGTCGAAACCGAGAATGCAAAGGCCGGGCTGCCGAGCGGCATCCGGATCAAGCTCAACTCGATCGTCGACGAAGCGATCATCGACGCGCTCTATCGCGCGAGCAACGCCGGCGTTCCGGTCGACCTCGTCGTTCGCGGCATTTGCGCGATCAAGCCGGGCCAGGCCGGACTGAGCGAGAACCTGCGTGTGAGGTCGATCCTCGGTCGTTACCTCGAGCACAGCCGCATCTTCTCGTTCGTCAACAACGGCGACCCGCAGGTGTTCATCGGCAGCGCCGACATGATGCACCGCAACCTCGACCGCCGGGTCGAAGCGCTCGTTCGCCTCGTCGACCCCGACCACCTGCGCGAGATCGACGACATCTTCGAACTCGACCTCTCTGACGACACCTCATCGTGGTGGCTGGATGCGACGGGCGAGTGGACGCGCCACCACACCAACGAGGCCGGCGAGAAACTCGCCGACGCCCAGGACGTCGTGATGAAGCGCATCAGCCAGCGGAAGCGCTCGTCCCGGTGACCGGCACCGCCTCTCCGGTTCTCGCCGCCGGCGCCGTCTGCTGGCGACTCGTCGACGGCAAGCCACGGATCCTGCTCGTGCACCGCGGTGACCGTGCCGACGTCTCGCTGCCGAAGGGCAAGCTCGACCCGGGTGAGACGCTCCCCCAGACGGCGCAGCGCGAGATCGAAGAAGAGACCGGCCTCAGGGTGACCCTCGGAGCCAAACTCGACGTCGTCGAGTATCCGCTACCCAATGGCCGCCCGAAGGTCGTGCACTACTGGACCGCCGAAGTCGACGAGCACGTGCTCGAGCTCGCGACTTTTACGCCGAATAACGAGATCGCAGCCCTGGAGTGGGCGCCGATCGAGAAGGCGCGCAAGAAGCTCAGCTTTCCGCACGACGTCGCCCTCATCGACAAGTTCGCCGCTCGCTTTGCTGCCGGCAATGCCCGCACGTTTGCGATCATCGCGCTCCGCCACGGCAAAGCGGTCGCTCCCGACGCGTGGGACGGTCCGGACGCGACCCGTCCGCTCATGCAGCGCGGCCACGACCAGGCGACGAGCGTCGCACCGGCCATTGCCGCGTTCTCCCCTCGCAAACTCATCGCGAGCACGGCTGTTCGTTGCCTCGCCACGATCGCCCCTCTCGCCGGCTACATCGGGCTCGAGGTTCGCCCGAGCGCCGCCATCAGCCAGGACGCGTACGAAGACGGGCAATCGGATGTCGCCGCGGTGGTTGCCAAGCGGCTCGCCAAGAAGCGAACGACGGTGCTGTGCAGCCACGGACCGGTGCTCCCCGAGATCCTCGCCGAGATCGGTCGGCAGACGCACACTCTGCCGACGGCGGAACTGCGCCATGCGGCGTCCCTCGGTACCGGTGACTACGCCGTCGTTCACATTTCGCTCGGGCTTCCCGGCAAGGTCGGCGCCGGCTCGATAGTGGCAATCGAGACCCACAGCCCCGCTGTGGCGCGCTAGCCCGCTCACAGTTAACGGCTCGTTAACCCTCCGTTTACCTTCATTCCCGTACGCCGTTAACCGCAAAATTTAGTCTTGCCACTGCGGGTCAGCACCGGCCTGCGCACAACATGATCTCCCCGAAGGGAAAACTGTGAACTTCAAGCGTCTTGGTAGCGTTGCTGCCATTGCCGTCGCAGGAACCATCCTCCTGTCCTCCTGCGCAGCAAACGAGGGTGGCACCGGAACTGACGAGGTCGCCAGCGACCTCGCCGGCACGATCGCCGGAGCCGGCGCATCGTCGCAGGGCTCGGCCCAGGAAGCGTGGCAGGCCGCGTTCCAGACCGCCAACCCCGACGTCACCATCGACTACGACCCCTCGGGTTCGGGCGCTGGCCGCGAAGCATTCATCGCCGGAGGCGTCGCCTTCGCCGGTTCTGACTCGTCGCTGAGCGACGAAGAGATCGCGGGCGGCTTCGAGGGCTGCGTCCCCGAGTCTGGCTACATCGAGGTTCCGGCCTACATCTCGCCGATCGCCGTTATCTTCAACGTCGAGGGCGTCACCGAGCTCAACCTCGACGCGACCACGCTCGCCTCGATCTTCAAGGGCGACATCACCAAGTGGAACGACGACGCGATCGCCGCCCTCAACGCTGATGCAACCCTGCCGGACGCGACCATCACGGCCGTTCACCGCTCGGACGACTCGGGTACGACGAAGAACTTCGCCGACTACCTCGGCAAGAACGCTCCCGACGTCTGGGACGCCGAAGCCGCTGACGCTTTCCCGTACTCCGGTGAAGCTGCCGCAAAGACCGCCGGTGTTGTCGCCGCTGTGACCGATGGAACCAACACCATCGGATACGCCGACGCTTCGCAGGCAGGCGACCTCGGAGTCGCCAAGATCAAGGTCGGCGACGAGTTCGTTGCTTACACCGCTGAGGCTGCTGCTGCAGTCGTCGCAGGTTCGCCCGCAGTCGAAGGCCGCATCGCCACCGACCTCGCGATCTCGCTCGACCGCACCACGACCGACCCGTCGCACTACCCGCTCGTTCTCGTGAGCTACCTCATCGCCTGTGGCGAGTACACCGATGCAGAAGCCGGCACCATCGCCAAGGCTTACCTCGGTTACGTCACGAGCGAAGAGGGCCAGGCAACTGCAGCTTCCGCTGCCGGCGCTGCTCCCCTCACGGGTGACCTGCTCGCGAACGTTGCTACGGCAATCGCGACCATCAAGTAACACGCTCTAGCCTGTCGGGCTGCGGCCGCCGTGCAAGATTGCACGGTGACCCGCAGCCCGACAGACTTAGGTCCGGGGCGACATCCGCTCCTCCACATGCACCATCGGCTCGCACGACAGCCAAAACCTCAAGCAGACGGGTCCAAGGAACAGGAATGACGACAGCGAGAACGTCGCCGAAAACCACGCGTCGGCTTGGTGACCAGATCTTCTCCGGCAGCACGCTCACCGCCGGTGTAATCATCCTCGCAGCGCTCGCTGCGGTAGCAATCTTCCTCATCGCGCAGAGCATCCCCGCTCTCGTCGCCGATCCGGCCGACCTCAAGGGTTCGCCGTCCAGCTTCTGGGAGTTCGTCGGCCCGCTGGCCTTCGGAACCGTCTGGGCCGCCTTCCTCGCCCTCGTGATGGCCCTGCCGATCTCGCTCGGTATCGCGCTCTTCATCTCGCACTACGCCCCGCGGCGCATCGCCCAGGGCCTCGGCTACGTGATCGACCTGCTCGCCGCTGTTCCTTCGGTCGTCTTCGGCCTCTGGGGAATCAAAGTCCTCGCCCCCGGCATCACGCCGCTCTACATCTGGCTCACCGAGAACCTCGGCTGGTTCCCGCTCTTCTCCGGGCAGGTGTCGGGAACGGGTAAGACGATCCTCACCGTCGCCATCGTGCTCGCAGTCATGATCATCCCGATCATCACCGCCGTCAGCCGCGAGGTCTTCCTGCAGACACCGGTGCTTCACGAAGAAGCAGCACTCGCGCTCGGAGCCACCCGCTGGGAGATGATCCAGATGGCGGTACTGCCGTTTGGTCGTCCCGGCGTCATCTCCGCCGCCATGCTCGGCCTCGGTCGCGCACTCGGCGAGACGATGGTCGTCGCGATGGTGCTCTCCCCCGCACTCGTCGTGAGCTTCGTGCTCACGAGCTCCGAGAACCCGTCGACGATCGCCGGTAACATCGCGCTGAACTTTCCCGAGGCGCACGGCGTCGCGGTCAACGCGCTCATCGCGACCGGCCTCATCCTCTTCGTCATCACCCTCGTGATCAACTCGATCGCCCGGGCCGTCATCAACAGCCGCAAGGCTTTCTCTGGAGCGAACTAATGTCCGCTACGGCAACAACGACCGCGGGGATCACGAACTCCCTCACCACCGGTCGCCTCCCCAAGTGGGCGCCCTGGGTGCTGCTGGCCGCGAGCTGGGCCATCATGCTCATCGTGTTCGGCATCGGTGCAGCAGCGGCCGGCGAAGAACTTAACGCTGCTGCCGCGATCTTCCTCGGTACGGTGCTCTTCGACATCCTGCTGTTCGTGCTCGCGTATCTCGTCGAGGGTGTTCGCCAGGCCAAGAACCGCCTGGCAACCTCGCTCGTCGCCACGGCGTTCATCATCGCGCTCCTGCCGCTCGTCTCGCTGCTCTCGACCGTTCTCATCAACGGCCTCCACCGCTTTGACCTCACCTTCTTCAACTCGTCGATGCGCAACGTCGTCGGCGAGGGTGGTGGCGGCCTGCACGCGATCGTCGGAACCCTCGAGATCACCGGCATGGCCGCGCTCATCTCGGTACCGGTCGGCCTGCTCACCGCGATCTACCTCGTCGAGTACGGTCGCGGCCACCTCGCCCGAACGATCACCTTCTTCGTCGACGTCATGACCGGTATCCCGTCGATCGTCGCCGGCCTGTTCGCCTTCGCGTTCTTCGCGCTCGTCACCGGCGACGCCGGCATCCGCTTCGGATTCGGTGGATCGGTTGCCCTGTCGCTGCTGATGATCCCGGTCGTCGTTCGCTCGAGCGAGGAAATGCTCAAGCTCGTTCCCAACGAACTGCGCGAGGCGTCATACGCACTCGGTGTTCCGAAGTGGCTGACGATCCTGAAGATCGTGATTCCGACATCCATTGCCGGCATCACGACCGGTGTGACGCTCGCCATCTCACGCGTCATCGGTGAGACTGCGCCGCTGCTGATCATCGCCGGATTCACCGCGAGCATGAACTACGACCTGTTCAACAACCGCATGATGTCGCTTCCGGTGTTCCTGTACACGCAGTTCCAGAACCCCGGCGCAATTCCGCAGCCGTACATCGACCGCGCCTGGGCAGCCGCACTCACCCTCATCCTGATCGTGATGCTGCTGAACCTCGTCGCGCGACTCATTGCCAAGATCTTCTCCCCCAAGCTCGGCCGCTAACGCGGCAAGGACAGAAAAAGGAAACCCGTGTCCAAGCGCATCGAAGTCAACGACCTCAACGTCTACTACGGCAAGTTCAAGGCCGTCGAAGACGTGACCCTGAAGATCGAACCCCGCACCGTCACGGCCTTCATCGGGCCGTCCGGATGCGGAAAGTCGACCTTCCTCCGCACGCTCAACCGCATGCACGAAGTGATCCCCGGCGCTCGCGTCGAGGGCGAAGTCCTCATCGACGGCAACAACCTCTACGGCCCGGGCGTCGACCCCGTGCTCGTGCGTCGCCAGGTCGGAATGGTGTTCCAGCGCCCGAACCCGTTCCCCACGATGTCGATCCGTGACAACGTGCTCGCCGGCGTGAAGCTCAACAACCGCCGCATGACGAAGACCGAAGGCGACGACCTCGTCGAGAAGTCGCTGCAGGGAGCCAACCTCTGGAACGAGGTCAAGGACCGCCTCGAGAAGCCAGGATCCGGCCTCTCCGGTGGACAGCAGCAGCGTCTCTGCATCGCTCGCGCCATCGCCGTCTCCCCCGAGGTCATCCTCATGGACGAGCCGTGTTCAGCGCTCGACCCGATCTCCACCCTCGCCATTGAGGACCTCATTGAGGAGCTCAAGCAGGAGTACACGATCGTGATCGTTACCCACAACATGCAGCAGGCCTCGCGCGTCTCGGACCGCACCGCGTTCTTCAACATCGCGGGAACCGGCAAGCCGGGCAAGCTCATCGAGTACGACGACACCAACACGATCTTCTCGAAGCCGTCCGTCCAGGCAACTGAAGACTACGTCTCCGGCAAATTCGGATAACCCCCGCGTCTCTGCAAAACTCAGGCCCCCGACGCCTCTCATCCCCTCACCGGGGTTGGGAAGTGTCGGGGTCCTGAGTTTTGCAGTTTGTGGGGTCGGTTAACGAGGAAACCGCCCCGGCTGGTGGCCGGGGCGGTTTCGAAGTATTACTTAGGCGGTCTGGACCGCGACGATCGGATCGGTCGTCGGGGTGGTCGATCCGCCGGCCGGCTCGACGGTGACGCCGATTTGGTCGCCGGCCTGCATTTCGCCGTCGAGTACGCGCCAGGCGTCTGCATCGGACGAGTCGACCGAGAAGGTCCCGGCCGGGCGTGCGCCGTCCTCGTTGATGTACCAGAGCTCGTAGACCTTGTCGGAGGGCAGTACAGCCACTCCGTCGACCATGACGACGGATGCAAGCTCGTCATTCGACCAGGCGATGGTCGCAGTGCCGCCGCCAGCGACATCCGCGCTGATCTCCTGCTTGTCAGGAGAAGCCATGATGACCGCGAGCTGGTTGGCCTGTGCCTGCTGGAACTGGGCCTGCCCGACTCCGTTGCCCACGGCAACTCCACCGGCGATGATCGCAATTGCTGCGGCCATCGAGGCGAGCACGGTTGCCGGACGAGCGAACCAGCGGGCCCTGGCCTTGGTCGTCGCCGCGGTTTCGAACTCGGCCGGTACAGCTGACGGGACCGTGACGGGTTCCGGGGCATCCTGCACCGGAGAGTCGACCGGGGCATCCGAAACAATCGGTGCGAGCTGCGGGGTGCTGGCGATCTTGGCCATGATGCTGGCGCGAAGGTCAGCGGACGGCTCGATCGGGTCAACAGCGAGTCCGAGCACAACGGCGGTGTCGCGCAGTTCGGTCACTTCGTAGCGGGTCTCGGGAGACTCGGCCAGGTAGGCCTCGAAGGCCTCAGCCTCCGCCTCGTCGAGAGCATTGAGCGCGTACGCTCCGGATAGGTTCACGTTCTTGTCGTTCTTCTCGTAGGTCATGATGCGACCCCCAGTTCATCGCGCAAGCGGATCATTCCGTCACGCAGTCGAGTTTTCACCGTGCCGATTGGCACACTGAGCATCTCTGAAACTTCGCTGTGACTGTACCCGCCGTAGTACGCGAGGGTGACAGCCTGGCGCTGCAACTCTGTCAATCTGAGCATTGCCTTTTCCACCCTCTCGTGTTCGATGCGGACTTGAACTGATTCTGCAACATTGTCGTAATCCGGGGCGTAGTCCCGGATGCCAATCTTCGTATCGCGGTCACGCGAGGCCTGGGACGCCCTCACACGATCGACGGCACGGCGATGGGCCATGGTCATGATCCAACTCGATGCACCACCCTTTTTCGGGTCGTACCGCGTTGCTGACTGCCAGATTTCGAGGAAAACCTCTTGGGTCACTTCCTCCGACTGTGCGCGGTCGCGCAGCAGGCGAGTGATGAGACCGAGCACGCGGGGTGCAATCTGGTCGTACAGTCGACCGAAAGCTGCCTGGTCCCCCTTAGCTACGAGACCAAGGAGTTCGTCCTGGGTCGCCGGTGCGTCGGGTTCATAATCTCGGCGGCTATCAGTCTCGCGGTTCACGAGCTTAAGCATGTCAGTGATTCGGACTAGACCCTAAAAGGGTTTGCTCTTCACAGAAACTATTCGCGCGTCCTGTGCTACTAATGCTGAGATTCCGGGATCTTCACGGGGATTCAGGCAATTCGAGCCGGAGAAGTAGGTGCCGGGCCGCAGAACGCCTCTCGGCGCAAGGCCGCTCGAAGCGGCTATTAGTGGAGCCCGGGGTTACCACGGCCCAGCGTTGTCTATTTTAGCAAGCCCGGGCGGATGCTGCGCTCACGCGGCATTCACCCAGCAAGCGGATGCCGTCGTTCAGTCGAGCGTTCCCTGGCGATAGAGGCGCGCACACGAGGTGAATTCATCCGCGGTGATGGTGAGGCGAAGTGCACGCGAGGTGAGTTCGGTCGCGCGATCCGGGGCGGTGTTGTCGGCGTCATCCGCGACACTCGTGCATCCGGCTGCCGTCACCCGGCAGAAGGCCGCAGCGCGGTCGAGTGCGGTGGCGAAGTCGCCGCGGAACAGTCCGCGCAGGATCTGGTCGGCGAGTTCGGTGATCTCGTCGGGGCCGGTCGGCATCGGGGCGCCGGCGACGATCGTGTCGATTGTCGGCAGCACTTCGGTGCCGCGCTGGAAGAGGAAGCTCAGGCCATCCGGGTCCTGCCGGATGAGAACGCGGATGAGGTAGATGCGCCAGAGCGCACCCGGAAGACTCGTCGGGCTCGAACGCGCCCACAGTTCCGCGATTGCGTCGATGCCGTGTTCATCGGTGTAGGCGACGAGGCGTTTGATGACCGAGGGGTCGTCGCTCTCTCTCGCGCGGTGCAGCAGGGCGTGTGCCGTGTCCCGCGCTGTGCGCAGAATCTGGGCCGGGTCTTCACCGCCCTCGTAAGTATCAAACTTGTCGCCGGAGTACTGGGTGGGCTTATGGAACTCATCGGTCACAAGTCCACGGTACATTTATTACTGAGGGCCTCTAGCTCAGTTGGTAGAGCATCGGACTTTTAATCCGCGGGTCGTCGGTTCGAGTCCGACGGGGCCCACCCTTTTTATTGCGCGAACGCTACTGCGCGTGCGACTCCAGGAACGTGAAGAGCTCGCGGTCGTCCACTCCGGGGAACGTCCCCGCCGGAAGCGGCGACAGGATGTGGGCGTGCAGCTTTGCGCTCGACCAGGCTTTGCCGCGCCAGTGGTCTTCGAGTTCGCGCGGCGGCCGACGGCAGCAGGATTCGGCCGGGCAGGTGGAGTGCTCGCGCGCCGTCGTCTCGCGTCCGCGGAACCACTTGGCATCCGCGAACGGCACACCGATGGTGATCGAGAACTCGTCGACGCCCGTGACGCCCGCCGTCTGGGTGGATTCGAAAAAAGTTCCCTCGGGGGTATCGGTGTACTGCGAGTAGCCGGTGGTCCGATTCGAGAGCGTGAAGGCCACTCGCGCACCCCAGCGCCGGCAGACGATCTGCCCCTCGGCCGAGCCGGTGATGTCGACGGGCAGCCGGAGTCCGTCATTCTCGTAGGCCTTCGAGACCGCGCCATCGCCGCCGACGCGGAGAAAGTGGACGTTCATGTCGAGGTGCGACGTCGCCAGGTTGGTGAACCTCAGGGCAGCTGCCTCGTGGGTGACGCCGAAAGCGTCGCGGTAGTCCTCGATGGAGAGGTTGCGCTCACGCTTGGAGGCGCTGAGGAACTCGACCGACCGCTCCAGCGGCATCAGGCAGGCTGCGGCAAAGTAGTTGATCTCGAGGCGCTGCTGCAGGAACTCGGCGTAGTTGCGAGGCGTCTCGTGGCCGAGCAGCCGGTGGGCCATCGCCTGGAGCGCCATCGACCGCAGGCCGTGGCCGCCGGGAATCGACGCCGGCGGAAGGTAGATCCGACCGTTTTCGAGGTCCGTCACGCTGCGCGCAGAGTGCGGGAGGTCGCTGACGTGCACGAGCTCGAACCCGATCTGTTCGGCCATCCGGCTCACTGCGCTGTGGGTGAGCGCGCCGGAGGTGTGGCCGACCTGCGCCACCGCGTCTTCGGCGAGCGCCTCGATGTCGGGAAGGTACTGGTTCAGCGCACGCATCCGCGCTCGAAGCTCGGTGTTTGCGCGTCGTGCTTCCTCTGGCGTCGCAATCGCTTCGGTTGCCCGTCGCTCGAGCTCGCGGTGCAGCCCGATCAGTGACTGCAGCGTTTCGTCGGACATCCCGCGCGACGCACGAATCCGCGGGAGGCCGAGACCCGCGTAGATCGGGCTCCGCTGCATTCGATCGAGCTCGATCTCGAGCCCCGCACGCTCGTTCGGCGGCGACTCGTCCAGCAGTTCCGCGACGTCGACCCCGAGGGTCCGGGCAATGGATGCGAGCAGGCTCAGTCGTGGTTCGCGCTTGCCGTTTTCCATCAGCGAAAGCTGGCTGCCCGCGATTCCCACACTCGAACCGAGCTCTTCGAGCGTCATTCCCTGCCGGGTCCGGAAATAGCGGATCCGTTGTCCCAACGTTGCAAAATCGGTCACAAAACTCAAGATAGCGAAACAATCGCCATTCTTTCGAGTGAATTTTTGGGATCAGCCCGCATTTTTGACTTCAGACTGGAATTACTCGCCGAATTACCGGAAAGGGACACCAATGACGCTGCTCGACGCACCTACAACTCACGCCTCCGCCCCCGCTGGCACCGCCCAGAGCGTCATCGACTGGGTCACCCGCATTGCCGAGCAGACCAGGCCGGCCCGAATCCAGTGGTGCACCGGCGCCCAGGACGAGAGAGACGAGCTGCTGCGGGCAATGGTCGAGACCGGCACGCTCACCGCGCTGAGCGCAGAACATCGCCACTACAGTTTTCTCGCCCGCAGCGATCCGAGCGACGTGGCCAGGGTAGAAGACCGCACATTCATTTGCTCGGAGCGCGAGGCCGACGCCGGCCCGACCAACCACTGGGTACACCCGGCAGAAATGCGCGAAACGCTCGACGGGCTCTTCGAGGGTTCGATGCGAGGCCGGACGATGTACGTGGTCCCGTTCTCGATGGGTCCGCTGGGATCACCGCTCGCGAGGCTCGGCGTCCAGGTGACCGACTCGCCCTACGTCGTCGTGAGCGTGGGCACGATGACCCGGATGGGAACGGGCGCGCTCGAGCGGATCACCCCGTCAACGGAGTGGGTTCGCGCCGTGCACAGCGTCGGAGCTCCCCTCGACGCTGGCCAGCCCGACGTGGCGTGGCCCTGCAACCCGACGAAATACATCACGCACTTTCCCGAGTCGCGCGAGATCTGGTCGTTCGGCTCCGCGTACGGAGGCAATGCGATCCTCGCGAAGAAGGCGTTCGCGCTTCGAATCGCCTCGGTGATCGCCCGCGACGAGGGCTGGCTCGCCGAGCACATGCTGCTGCTCAAAGTGACGAACGCCACGGGTCGCGTCTTCCACATCGCCGCCGCGTTCCCCAGCGCCTGCGGCAAGACGAACCTCGCCATGCTCAAGCCCACGATCCCGGGCATGACGGTCGAGACCATCGGCGACGACATAGCCTGGCTCGCGCCCGGACCGGATGGAAAGCTGCGAGCGATCAACCCGGAGGCCGGCTTCTTCGGCGTTGCGCCCGGAACCAGTCGGGCAACCAACGAGACCGCCATCGACACCGTCTGGGGCAACACCATCTTCACCAACGTGGCGCTGCGCGACGACGGCGATATCTGGTGGGAGGGGATGACGGATGAGACTCCCGCACACCTCATCGATTGGGAAGGCAACGACTGGACCCCGGCCTCGGGTACAAAAGCAGCGCATCCGAATTCCCGATTCACGGTCTCCGCGGCCCAGTGCCCGTCGATTGCCGGCAGCTGGGATGACCCGCGAGGCGTCGTTATCGACGCCATAATCTTCGGTGGCCGTCGCGCGACCAACGTGCCGCTAGTGGTGGAGGCACGGGACTGGGAACACGGTGTCTTTATGGGCGCCACGATCTCATCCGAGCAGACGGCGGCCGCCGAAGGCACGCCGGGCGAACTGCGTCGCGACCCGTTCGCGATGCTGCCGTTCTGCGGCTACAACATGGCCGACTACTTTGCGCACTGGCTCGAGATGGGCACAACGCTGCGCAAGACCGGAGGGGTGCCGCGGGTCTTCCAGGTCAACTGGTTCCGCAAGGACGACGACGGTTCCTTCCTCTGGCCGGGGTTCGGCGAGAACTCGCGGGTGCTGCAGTGGATCCTCGACCGGATCGGCGGCGAGACGCACGCCATCGACGGCAAGCTCGGCCTGATGCCGGTCGCATCCGACCTCAACCTCGAGGGCCTGAACCTCGCCGAGGGCGCGCTCGAGAAGCTCTTCGAGGTCTCGCCCGAACGATGGGCCACCGAGGTCGAGGCAACGCGCGAGTTCTTCGACTCCTTTGGCGACCGGGTGACCGCGGCGCTCTACCGCCAGCTCGACGAGTTGAAGTCGAGGGTCACCGCGTAGCGCAGCGGATGCGGTGTTACCGCACCTCTTCACCATCAGGGCCGAATGACATATGATGTATGTTGTTTAGCCCTTCGCGGGGCACGCCATGCCATCAAGGACGATATGAAGATCACCGGTTACCGCTGCCTGCGCACCTATCGCGACTGGGGTCGTCCCGTCGGTGACGTCAATGGATTCATCGGTTCCGGAGTGACAGAAGTACCCGTCGTGCTGCTGGAGACCGACATCGGACTCACCGGTGTCGGCATCGGTTCCGACAGCGGCATCGACACCCTCTTTCCGGCCATCGAAGGCGAAGACCCTCGCGGAGTGAGCTCGCTCTACGACCGGATGCTCGCCCAGGTCTTCAAGTCCGGACACTCGGGTGCACTGTTCGGCGGCATCGGCACACTGGATGCCGCCCTGTGGGATCTCAAAGCGAAGGCTGCGGATGAGCCGCTGTGGCGCCTGCTCGGCGCCCGTGACCGTTTCGTTCCCGGCTACGCGTCCGGGCTCGACATCGCCCTCGACGATGAGGCCCTCGCGAACTTCTACCGCTCGATGTCCGAGCGCGGATTCACGGCCGGCAAGCTCAAGGGCGGCCGGGACGTCGACACCGACATCCGCCGGCTCCGCATCATCGCCGACGAGCTCGGTCGCAACACGTTGAGGCCCGCCCTCATGCTCGACTCGAACGAATCGTGGAACCTCAAGCAGGCGGTCAGGTACGTCACCGCGATCGAAGAGCAGCTCGACCTGACCTGGATCGAAGAGCCGCTGCGCCGGTGGGATGCGTCCGGACACGCGAGACTCAGCTCGAGCATCAAGGCTGCTGTCGCCACGGGTGAGAACCTGACCGGGCTCGAGCAGTTCGCTCCCCTGTTCGACCAGAAAGCGGTCGACATCGTGCAGACCGGTGCCGTCTGGGGAATCACGCACTTTCTTCGGGTCGCTTACGCCGCCCACTCGCGGCACCTGCCGATGAGCCCGGTCGGCCTCACCGCGAACCCGGCGGTCGGCCACGCCGCGGCCTCCATCCCCAATCACCTGTCGGCTGAAGTGCAGGATGTCGGGGCACCGTTCGGCGTGACGATCGCCGAGGAGTACGCCGACGGCGGCATCGTTCTGAGCGATGCACCCGGTTCGGGAATCTCGATCGACGAAGACGCCATCGTCACCAACCAGCGCAACGCACCGTGGATCACCCGCGAGGGGCCGCACGTTCGTTCCCAGCGGGCCGGACTGCGACTCGTCGCCGAGTAGCCCGCCGGTCAGCGCACGGGGTGCGTCGCCTCTAATCGAGGTGCCAGGCCTCGTGCATGACCTGCCAGTTCGGCTCGGCCGAATCGGGCTCGAACGGCAACTGGCACGGCGCCGTGCGCGCCCACCACTGCTGCGTCGACGGGTCAGCGGCCATTCTTGCCTGGTCGGCGTCGAAGTCGTCCCCGACATATTCGTAGTACCCGAAGATCACGTCGCCGAGCACGTAGATGGTGAAATTACGGATTCCGCACTCACTGATCATCGACTCGACTGCCGGCCACGCGTTCGCGTGCAGCTCGAGGTACTCCGCACGTTTATCTGGCCGGAGGCGCGCGGCCATGCCAAACCGCAGCGGCGCGGCATCCGTCATTCTTTAGTGCCGCCGGCGGTCATTCCGGTCACCAGGAACCGCTGCGAGAACAGGAAGATGATCAGCACCGGGGCGATCGACAGCAGCGTCGCGAGGGCGAGCACCGGCAGGTCGATCGTGACGGAACCGGCGGACGTCGGGTTGAACAACGGAACGTTCGAGAGCAGTTCGGCGAGTCCGACCTGCACCGGGGACTTGCGTCCGGGCTCGGTCACAAAGGGAAGGAAGTAGTTGTTCCAGTTACCGGTGAGGTTGAAGAAGCCCACGAGAGCGATCACCGGGGTGGCAAGGGGCATGGCGATCTTCCAGAACACCCGCAGCTCACCGGCACCGTCGATGCGGGCCGCGTCGAGAAGGTCACGGGACACGCTCGTCGAGAAGTAGATATAGGTGAGGTAGACGCCGAACGGGAAGAACGAGAACGGCAGGATGACCGCGAGCGGGGATCCGATGAGCTTCACCGCGCTCAGTTCGAGGAAGATCGGCAGCACGAGAGCGGTGTTGGGAATGAGCATCACGATGAGGGTCGTGATCAGCAGCGGGCGGCGCAGTTTGAAGTCGGTCATCGCGAGCGCGTACCCGGCCGGGATGGTAACGACGAGCGCGATGACCAGTGCGGCTCCGGTGTACACGGCGGAGTTACCGAGCCAGGTGAAGATGATGCCGTTCTGGAACCCGGCAAGCTGGTTCCAGTTGTCGGCGAGCGTCGAGAACGATCCGAAGCTGAACGGGTTGTCCAGCAGCAGCTCACGCGCCGACTTCGTCGGGGCAAGCAGCAGCCAGACGATCGGCAGCGCGAAGAAAACCAGAAACAGCGCGGTGACGACGAACGCGAGCGCACGCCCGAGCCATCTGCCCGGAGAGATTTCCTTGTCGCGTACCGCGGTGATCTCGGGTACGGCGGTCAGGTTAGTCGCGCTCAAAGAGGCCTCCACGGAAAACAAAGAATGCAGCGAGACCAACGGCGACCACGAGCAGGATGAGGGAGATAGCGGCTGAGCCGTTGAAGTCGCCCTGACGGAAAGCGAAGAGGTAGGCGAGCTGGTTCAGCGAGTAGTCCGGCGGAACAACTCCCTTACTGGCCTGGGAGAGCACTCGAGGCTCGACGAACAACTGGGTTCCGGCAGCGAGGGACATGATTCCCATGTACGAGATCCACTTGCGCAGCATGGGAATCTGGATGTAGCGGGCAGTATTGATCGGACCGGCACCGTCGATGCGGGCCGCTTCCATCACGTCGTTACTGATGTTGTTGAGAGCGCCGTACATGATGACGATCCACCCGCCGGCACCCGTCCAGAACGCGATGACGGTGAAGATCACCGGCAGGTTGTCGATCGAGACAGTCTGCACAAAGGACTCCATGCCAAGCGCCCTCAGCAGGAAGGCGACCGGGCTGACCGAAGGGTCGAGCAGGAACAGCCAGAGCAGAACACTCGAGGCACCCGCGAGAGCCCCGGGAATGTAATACAGGAAGCGGATGCTCGTCGACAGCCAACGCACTTTGATCGCGTGGACAACGAGAGCCAGCAGCACCACGAGGAGGGTTAAGCAGACCAGGTAGACAACGAGGTAGATCGCCACGTGCTGGACGGCCGGGAGGAACCGGTAGTCGGCGAACACCTTGGTGAAGTTGTCGACGCCGACGAAGGCCCCGTTCTTCGTGAACGCGAGGAAGATCGCGTAGAGGGTGGGAAGCACGCCGAACGCCAGCAGCAGAATGCCGTAGCCGGTCGAGAACGTGTAGCCCATGATCGTCTGGGACCTGTCGGGGCGTCGCCGGCCCGAACCGGCCCGCTGCCGACCCTGTGGGGAGTCGACAGCGGGCGTGGTCGTGGTGCTGGATGAAATGAGTTCGATCCTTACTTAACCGTGTAGCCCTGGACCTGGGCCTGGTTCTTGTACTCGGTCTCCCACGCTGGCACGAGGTCAGCGAGCGAGTCGCCATTGGCGAGTCCGGGCACAACAACGCTGGCGTAGGCGGTTTCCGGGCTGAAGCTCGGGAAGCCCCATCCGTTCCACACGCTGCTCGCGGCCGTGTTCACGCTGGTGGCGAAGTCACCGACAAAGTAGCCACCCTCGCTCTGGGTCTGCAGCCAGGCGTCGCTGGCCGAACCGTACGCGGGAAGTCCCGAAGCGAGTTCGACGGCCTTGTCCGAGCTGATGACGTACTCGAGGAAGTCCGACACAGCGTCGAGGTTCTTCGAGTGGCTCGAGCCGTACCAGACACCGCCACCGACGTTGCCGGTGACCTTGTCTTCGCCATCCCAGTAGAGCGGATCGGCCGCGCCGATTTCGCCGGCGGGAACGTTCAGTCCGTCCGGGTTCTGGAAGACCGCACCCGAGTACCAGGCCGGGCCGGGGGTCGCGACGAGCTTGTCCGCGTAGTCAACGAAGCCGGCGCTGAAGACGCTGTCCTGGATGAGCGTTCCGTTGTCGATCATGTGATCGAGCAGGTCCGTCATGCGGGTCGAGTGGTCGTCGGCGAAGTCAGTCGAGAAGGTGTCCCCGTCGAGCTGGAAGATCGGAGCCTGTGCTCCCCAGTAGTAGACGTAGGTTCCGACGAAGCTGTCTCCGACCGATCCCAGAATGTAACCGGGGTGGTCGGCGGCGAGGTTGTCGCTGAGGGCTTCGTACTCTTCCCACGTGGTGGGGATGTCGTAGCCGAACTCGTCGAGCAGCTTCTGGTTGTACCAGAGAACGACCGGTGCGAGGTCGTTGCGCAGGCCGTAAACGGTGTCATCCACCGTCATCGGGTCGTTCGCGCCGGCGGTGAATCCGTCGAGGAACTCGTCGTCGAGCAGGCCCTTGTTCAGCGGTGCGGCGAATGCCTGCGAGCCGTTGAGCTCCTTGGCCGCCCACGAGGTGTCGTTGGTCTGGGTCGAGAAGACGACGTCAGGCCATCCCTCACCGGACTGGTCGAAGAGAGCGACCTTGGTCTTAAACGAGTCGCTGCCACCGGCGTTGCCGTCGTAGGTCTCGATCGTGATCGGGGTGTCCGGGTTCTCTTCCACGAAAGCGTTCGCGATCGGCTCGCGGGCCGCGTCGACCCAAACGGTGATCGAGCTGTCGGGATCCTGCTCAACCGAGGCGAAACCGAATCCGCTATCGGATGTCGGGCCTGATGTTCCGGAACACGCAGCGAGGAGTCCGGCAAGGGCCAGGGCTCCGGTGGCTGCGAGAGTGCGAGTGGTGCGGCTGCGGTGTGATGCCATTTCGCGTCCTTTTCTTGTCGACGTCGTTGACGACTGGCGCCAAATTTGGCGACCTGAGCAAGTAGATCATACATGTGACGTCTAGGGCAATCGTGGCCGCCAGATGAATTTCTCGGTGGTCGTTGGCGGATGAAAACGTTTCAGCCCAGCACGTGCTCCCTACAATGGATCGCATGTCCCTCCCGAACACCTCCGGCTCCACGGCCTTCTTCAGCGGCGCCGAGAAACGCGCGCCGGCGGCTCGGCTCGGGGTGCTGGTGGTTCACGATCTCGTCGCGATGGTGGTGACCGGAGCGGTCGCCGCTGGCCAGCTGCTGCCGCCAGAGGGCGAGCTCGCCGCGCACTTCGGTGTGAGCCGCACTGTCATCCGCGAGTCGGTCAAACGGCTCGAAGAAAAGGGAATGGTCACGGTCGTCCAGGGCCGCGGAACCGAAGTGAGCCCGTCATCCGAGTGGAACATTCTCGACAAAGTCGTGATTTCGACGATGATCGAAAACGACCAGACGCTCGGAATTCTCGACGAACTCGCCATGGTTCGCAGTGAACTCGAGTCGGCGATGTCGGCGACTGTCGCGTCGGTTCACAACGACTCGGACCTCGACGAGCTGCGAGCAGCGCTGCGGGCAATGCACGAGGCTGTCGACGACCCGGAGCGGTTTCCCGAGCTCGATAAGGACTTCCACTCGCTGCTGATGGCGAAGTCGGGAAACGTGCTGGCGAAGGCAATCGCGCGCACCCTGGTGCAGCGCGCGAGTGACAATTCCCGCTTTCACGGCGCGCCCGGCCCGGACGCGTTCGCGCTCACGCTCGAGGAGCACGGGCGCATCGTCGACGCCATCGCCGTTGGTGAAGCAGCGGCGGCGTCAGCCGCAATGCGCGAACACATCACCAGGGCCTGGGAGCGTCGCAAGCTCCCCCGTGACGCGTAGCAGCAACTAGCTGGGGCTCATCCACGGTGACGCACGGGCCGGCCGACAAACTATGGTCGGACGCATGACTGTCATCGTCGCGGTACCCGACACGGAAATGCGTGATCGCCTCAGCCCGCCGCCCGGAGTCGAACTCGTGGTGTGGCCGCTCGGCGCCCCTCCGACCGATACCACCTTCGACCTTCTGGTGCTTCCGTACATGATCGCGGCGCCCGCCCTGCACGGGCTGGCCGGCCAGAAGGCTTCGTACGTCCAGGCCCAGATGCTCGGCTACGACGGCGTGGAAGAGCACCTGCCGCCGGGCTACGTCTACTGCAACGCCGTCGATGTGCACGAGGCAGCCACCGCCGAGCTGACCCTCGCCCTGATTCTCAGCAGCCAGCGCGGCATCCCCGATTTCGTCACTGCCGCGCGCGACGGAGTGTGGGCGCACGAGCGGTATCCCGGACTCGCGATGCAGCGGGTTCTCGTACTCGGAACCGGCGGTGTTGGCCGCCAGATCGCCCAGCGACTGGTGCCGTTCGACGTCGAGCTGGTGAGAGTCGCGCGCTCGGCCAGACACGATGATCTCGGCGAAGTCCACGCCTGGGACGAGCTGGAGACCCTGCTTCCGCAGGCCGACATCGTTGTGCTCGCCGTTCCCCTGAACGACTCGACGCGCGGGCTGGTCAACGACGAGTTCCTCGGCAGAATGGCGTCCGGCTCGCTGCTCGTCAACGTTGCGCGCGGCCCGGTCGTCGATACGGCTGCGCTCACGCGGGCGGTCGAGGCCGGGCGCATTCGAGCGGCGATGGACGTCACGGACCCCGAGCCGCTCGGCTCCGACCACCCGCTATGGACGCTGCCGGGCGTGCTCATCAGCCCGCACGTGGGCGGCGATGTCGGTTCGATGAGCCGACGGTTCGACCGGCTGGTACTCGAGCAGATCGACCGGATCCTCAGCGGCGACTCTCCGAAAAACGTGGTGGTACGCAGCTGATCCGAGCGGGCGAATGCCCATCGAATTCGCCTGACATGTGATGTATGCTGTTTGCGGAACTGCTCCTGCTGACCGCGAAACATCAAAGGCGATATGAACATCACGCGTTGCTGCACCCCTGCGCTGAGCAGGAATCCGCTCACTGATTCCCGCGGTATCCGCTGATGGAACTGCGGCCGGGCCTGCACCGGATCGAAGCCCCTCTCGGCGACCGTTTCATCGCGATGTACCTTCTCGCCGGATCCGAACGTGCGCTGCTGTTCGACACCGGCGTCACCGAGAGCGTTCGGAGCACGCTTCTTCCGTATCTCGAATCGATCGGCTTCGAGCTCTCTTCGCTCACCTGGGCGATCAGCTCCCACTGCGACTGGGACCACACCGGTGGCAACGCCGCGCTCCTCGCCGCCGCACCCCACGTCGAACTGATGGCAGGTGCACTCGACGTCCCGCTCGCCGAAGACCTCGAGGTCCTAATCGACCAGCGGTACGGAGAATTCCGCGACTCCGACGGCTTCGAGGATGCACCGGAACTCACGGCATCCATCCGCGCGGAAGCTGCGGTAGCCCCCATCGCGCGCGCCCTGCACGGCGGCGAGGAGTTCGATCTCGGTGACCGCGTCATCCGGGTCCTGCACACTCCCGGCCACAGCGACGGCCACCTCGCCCTCTGGGACGAGGCCAACTCCGCGCTCCTCATCGCCGACGCGACACTGGGCACCACCGTGCCGACGGCCGACGGCGAGCCGGCCTTTCCGCCCACTTACCGCGACACCGACCCCTACCTCGCCAGCATCGAGCAGTTCCGTGCGTTCGACGCCGACCTTCTGCTCACCGCCCACTACCCCGTTTACGAAGCGGATGCCGTCGCGGGATTCCTGGACGAGTCGGCCGGGTATACCGACACCCTGGACGCCGCGATCGCCGACGCGCTCGAGAACACCGGCCAGTCGTCGCTCGAGATCATCCATCGCATCGCGTCGCGGGTCGGGCAGTGGAACGACTCGGCGAGCGAGTACCTGATCTTCCCGGTGACGGGCAACCTCGAGCGCATGGTCTCTCGCGGTTCGGTCTCGGTCTCGTCGCGTGACGGGCTTCGCGTCTGGTCCCGCGCGTGAGCCGCGTTCGCGTCGGCGCGATCGGTGCCGGCTGGTGGGCCACGAGCAACCACTTTCCCCTTCTCGCTGACCGTGACGACGTAGAACTCGTCGGGGTCTGCGGGCTCGGCCCCGGGCTCGGGGACGTCCGCGACAAGTTCGGCTTCGGGCTCGCGACCGAATCGGTCGATGAACTGCTGGATGCCGGACTCGACGCCGTCGTCGTCACCACGCCGCACGACCTGCACTTCGATGTCGCCACCCGCGCGCTCGAACGCGGCCTGCACGTGCTGTGCGAAAAGCCGATGACCCTGCGCGCGGACGAGGCCTGGAGCCTCGTCGAATCCGTCGAGCGTGCGGGCACCCACCTTCTCGTTCCCTACGGCTGGAACTACAAGCCGTTTACCGTCGAGGCCAAGCGCATTCTCGATGCCGGCCTGGTCGGCGACATCCAGTTCGCGCTCTGCCACATGGCGTCGCCGACGCGCGGGCTGTTCGGCGGCGATCCGACCCACATGCTCGAGCGCTGGGATTCGGAAGTCAAGCCGGAACTCAGCACCTGGGCCGACCCCCGGCACGGCGGTGGCTACGCCCACGGCCAGGTCTCACACTCGTCCGCCCTGTTCTTCTGGCTCACCGGAATGCGGGCCGCAACCGTTGCCGGTCGCGTGGCCAACGCCGGGTCAGCGGTCGACCTCTTCGATGCGGCCGTCATCCGTTTCGACAACGGAGCGCTCGGATCGCTGTCGGGCGCGGCCACTCTCGCCGACGGTGACAAATACCAGGTCGACCTGCGCATCTTCGGCACCGAGGGCGTGCTCATGATCGACGTCGAGCGCGAACGCGTCTCACTCAGCCGCTATGACGGCACCAGGATCGACGTCGACATCGCGCCGGGCGAAGGCGAATACGAATGCCTCGTACCGCCGGTGCGCTTTATCGAACTCATCACGGGTGAAAGCACCCAGAACAACAGCACGGTGGATGTCGCCGCCCGGTCGGTCGAACTGATCGAGGGCCTGCTGCGCTCGTCGGCAGCCGACGGCAGCGAGGTACGCGTTCATGACTGACCAGGGAGCACCAATGCCAGAACAACGCGGAGTCCTCACCGGATACCGGGTCGTCGACTGCACCATCGCCATGGCCGGACCGTTCGCGGCCCAGCGCCTCGGCGACCTCGGAGCCGACGTCATCAAGGTCGAACCGACCGCCGGAGAGTGGCAGCGATTTGCCTCGGCGGGCGGCGCCAACGGAAACAAGATCAACGTCTCGTTCCTGTCACTGAACCGCAACAAGCGCTCGCTCGCGATCGACCTGAAGTCGGACGACGGCAAGCAGGTGCTGAGCGAACTCGTCGCGACCTCCGACGTGTTCCTGCAGAACTACCGCCCGGGCGTCGCAGCGCGCCTCGGTGTCGACTACGAATCGCTCAAGGCGATCAACCCGTCGATCGTCTACGTCTCGATCTCCGGTTACGGCGAAGACGGACCATACAAGGATCGTCCGGGCCAGGACCTGCTGCTGCAGGCCATGTCCGGAGCGATGCTCTCCGCCGGGCGCAACGGCGAACCGCCGACGCCGGCCGGACAGTATCTCGCTGACGCGATCACCGCATCCACCGCTTTCGAAGGCGTGCTCGCTGCACTCCTGCACCGAGAGCGCACCGGCGAGGGCCAGCTCGTCACCGTCAACATGCTCGATGCGCTGACGACATTGCAGATGCAGGAGCTGTCGGTCTTCACCGTCGGCAAGGTGCCGCAGGAACGCGGCGAGCAGCCCAACGCACACGTCTACATCCGCGCTCCCTACGGCGTCTTCGCCACGAGCGACGGCTACCTCGCCCTCGGATTCGCCGACCTCGAAACCCTCGGCACCGTGATCGGCGAGCCGAGCTTCGCCGGAATGATTCCGGAGGTCGACGGCTGGACCCGCCGAGACGAGCTGTACGAAAAGACCGAGGCACGACTGCACACCGACACCACCGAGAACTGGCTCGAGAAACTGCTCGCGGTGGGTATCTGGGCCGGTCCGGTTTACGGCTACCAGGACCTCGTCGACGATCCACAGATCGCCCACAACGGCACTTTCGTCGAATACGATCACCCGACCGAAGGCCGCATCAAGACTCCAGGCTTTCCGTACAAGTTCTCGGCGACCCCGCCCCGCATCGATCGGGGCGCCCCACTCGTCGGCCAGCACAGCCGCGAGGTCCTGCTCGAACTCGGCGCAAGCGCCGAGCGGATCGACGGGCTCTTCGAGTCCGGCGCGGTAGCGGGCGAATGACCGCGTTCCTCGGACTCACCTGGGATCACCCGCGCGGGAGAGAAGCGCTGCAGGCGACCGACTTCGCCGACCTGAGCTGGGACGTCCACCCTCTCGAAGGCTTCGAATCGAGCCCGATCGAAGAGCTTGCCGAGCGCTATGACCTCATCGTGCTCGATCATCCGCACCTCGGTGACGCGCTTGCCGCCGACTGCCTGCGACCGCTCGATGAGCTGTTCTCGTCCGCGGAGCTCGCCGCCTGGTCAGCGGATGCCGTCGGTCCGAGTTTCGCGTCGTACACCGTCGATTCCCGCACCTGGGCACTGCCGCTGGACGCGGCTACCCAGGTTTCCGCACGCCGGGTTGACCTGCTCGCGGACGCTCCGCGCACCTGGAGCGACGCGCTGGAGCTGTCGGTTCCGGTCGCTCCGAGCCTCGCCGGGCCCCATGCGTTTTTGAGCTTCTGCTCGATCGCGGTATCTCTCGGTGCAGATCTCGGCGACGATTTCTTTGAGCGTTCGATCGCGGTTGAAGCGCTCGCCGTTCTCGCCGAGCTCGCCCGCCGCGCACCGGACGCTGCCACCGGCCTCAATCCGATCGGCCTTCTCGAACTCATGAGCTCTACCGATGAGCTCGCCTACATTCCCCTCGTCTACGGCTACGTCACCTACTCGCCGCGAGTCACCTTCGGGGCACCCCCGGTCGAGAACCGGATCGGCTCGACGATCGGCGGCACCGGCATCGCGATCACCCGCCGGAGTGAGCCAACACCGGAACTGCTCGACCACCTGCGGTGGCTACTCTCGCCCGAGACCCAGCGCGGGTTTATCCCCGAGCACGCCGGGCAGCCGAGCGCCCGGTCGGCCTGGACCGACGAGGCCGTGGATCGCGCGGCCGGCGGCTTCTACTCCCAGACGCTCGAGACGATCGAGCAGTCCTGGGTCCGCCCGCGTTTCGCGGGCTACATCCCCTTCCAGTCGGCGGCTTCGGCGATCATCCGCGAGGGTTTCGACGATCCGGCCACTGTCGACCTACTTGCCAAAACCTACCGGGAGGCACGCTCGTGACCGCTTTCGTTTCGACCAGCGACCAGATTTCCGTGGCCATCCACGATGCCGTGGCGCTCGTGACCATCAATCGTCCCGAGAAACTCAACTCGGTAACCCCCGAGATGTCGGCGGCCCTCGAGTCGTTTGCCGCCTGGGCGAATGACGCCGACGACGTGCGCGCAATCGTGCTCACCGGAGCGGGCGAGCGCGCGTTCTGCGCTGGCAGCGACATCCGCACCCTCGATTCCTATGCGACACCGTGGGACTTCCGTAACCGCCGCGACTACTGCGACGCACTGCGCGAGCTGCGAAAGCCGGTCATTGCCGCGATCAACGGCTATGCCCTCGGGGGCGGTCTCGAGACGGCGCTGACCTGCGACATCCGCCTGGCGTCGACGACCGCGACGTTCGCGGCTCCCGAGATCAAACTCGGCTGGATCGGCGGCGGCGGCATGACCGCACTGCTCGCGAATTCGATCGGCGCAAGCAATACCGCGCTCATGACCATGACCGGCGACTCCATCGATGCGGCCCGCGCGCTCGCCTGGGGCCTGGTCAGCGAGGTACTCGAGCCGGGCGACCTGCTTCCCCGCGCGCTCGAGCTTGCGGCGACCATCGCGTCCCGTCCGCCCATCGCAGCCGAGACGGCCAAAGCCAACCTCACCGCGTCGTACAACCTTCCTCTTGCCCAGGCGGTCGCCTACGAGCGTGAACTGCAGGGGATCACCTTCGCAACCGACGACGCCACCGAGGGCCGAGCCGCCTTCGCCGAAAAGCGACCCGGCGTCTTCCACCGTCGCTGAGCCACACGACCCGTTCGCCAACCCAAGGAGCATCATGACTGACTGGACCGGTGGCGCTGCCACCGCGCTTCCCGACGACGCCGGCCGCGCCACCCTCGTCGGACGCGTGTGGGATGCCGCCGCGAACGGCCCGATCGTCGTGGTGATTCGGGATGCCGCCGCCTGGGACATTACTCGCGAGTTCCCGACGATGCGCGATATCGCGGAGGCCGCCGATCCCGCGGCCGCGGTCGCCGCAGCAAGCGGCCCGTTCGTTGCCAGCGTCGACGACCTTCTCGCCAACACCGCCGCCGATTCACGTGATTCGGCACAGCCGTGGTTGCTGTCCCCCATCGACCTTCAGGTCGTCAAGGCCGCCGGGGTCACCTTCCCGGTGTCGATGCTCGAGCGGATCATCGAAGAGAAGGCGCGCGGCGAAGCCGACGCTGCCGAAGACATTCGTGCGCAGGTACTCGCCGCACTCGGCAGCGACCTGAACGACCTGGTTCCCGGCTCACCCGAGGCGATGAACCTCAAAAAGGTGCTCGTCGCCCAGGGACTGTGGAGCCAGTACCTCGAAGTCGGAATCGGTCCGGACCCGGAGATCTTCACCAAGGCACCGGTGCTCGCCACCGTCGGCAGCGGAATCGACGTCGGCATCCGCTCGGACTCCGAGTGGAACAACCCCGAGCCCGAAGTAGTGCTCGTCATCGACTCGACCGGGCGCATCGTCGGGGCAACCCTCGGCAACGATGTGAACCTTCGCGACATCGAAGGGCGGTCGGCACTGCTGCTCGGCCAGGCCAAAGACAACAACGCCTCCGCCTCGGTCGGTCCGTTCATCCGACTCTTCGATGCGACCTTCGACCTCGACGTCCTGCGTGCCGAGACGGTCACCCTGCACGTCGAAGGGGCCGACGGTTTTGTCATGCACGGCGAATCGCACCTCGCCCAGATCAGCCGTGACCCGGCGGACCTCGCCGCCCAGGCGCTCAGCACCAAACACCAGTACCCGGACGGGCTGGTGTTGTACCTGGGCACGATGTTCGCTCCCACCGCCGACCGCGGGACTCCCGGACACGGGTTCACCCACCACATCGATGACGTCGTGAGAATCGGATCGCCCACTCTCGGCACCCTGGTGAACCGCGTCAAACACACCGAGACGGTCGAACCGTGGGTGTACGGGGTTCACGCCCTTATGACCAGCCTTGCCGCACGCGGCCTACTCAGCACGGGAGCACACGCATGACGATCACCACAACGAATCCGGCGACCGGAACGACGACCGACACGGGAATCGAAGCGACGACGGATGACCAGGTCGCCGAGATCACGGCCGTCGCGGCATCCGCATTCCGGGTTCTGCGTTCATCGACCCGCGCATGGCGTGCCGGGCTTCTTCGCGCGCTCGCCGACGGCCTCGAAGCGGACCGCGCCACCCTCACGGCAACGGCCTCGGCCGAGACCGGGCTCGCTGCCTCGCCCCGCCTCGACGGTGAGCTCACCCGCTCCGCGTTCCAGCTACGCCTGTTCGCCGAAGCGATCGAAGAGGGCGGCTACCTCGAAGCCACCATCGACCACGCGGGCGATACCCCGATGGGGCCGGGGCCCGACATCCGTCGGATGCTGGTTCCAATCGGTCCGGTCGCGGTCTTCGGATCGAGCAATTTTCCGTTCGCGTTCTCGGTGGCCGGCGGTGATACCGCGTCCGCTCTCGCCGCCGGGAATCCGGTGATCACGAAGGCCCACGGTTCGCACCCGCTCACGTCGAAGGCGTCATTCGAGGCGCTCAACAACGCCGCCCTCGCCTACGGCGCTCCGGTCGGAACGATCGGCATCGTCTACGGCCAGCAGGCCGGCGCAACCCTCGTCGCCGACCCCGCTGTCGCCGCCGTCGGCTTCACCGGATCGCTTGCTACCGGCAAGATCCTGCTCGCGATCATCGAACAGCGGGAGCGCCCGGTTCCGTTCTATGGCGAGCTCAGCAGCCTCAACCCCCTGATCATCACCGAGGGTGCCGTTGCCGCCAGAGTCGACGCGATCGCCGACGGTTTGTTCACGTCGTTCACCGGTTCGGCCGGGCAGCTGTGCACCAAGCCCGGAATCGCCTTCATCCCGCGTTCGGCGACGGCTCTCGTCGACGCGATCGTCGCGAAGGCACAGCTGGCCGCACCACAGCCGCTGCTCAACTCGCGCATTCACGACGCGTTCGGTGACATCCGTGGGCGCCTGATCGACGAAGGCAAAGCGAGCTCACTCGTCGAGCCGCTCTCGGGTGGCGACGGGTTCACCCTCTCGCCCGCCGTGCTGTCCATCGATTCTTCCGAGGTCACCTCGGCCGTGACCGAAGAGGCGTTCGGACCGCTGCTGGTGATCGCCCTCTACGACACCGTCGACGAGGTGACCACCGCGCTGTCCGCGGTCCCGGACTCACTCACCGCCACCGTGCACGCCGAGGATTCGGAGTGGGAAGCTCTCGCGCCCGTTGTCACCGACCTCGAAGACCGGGTCGGTCGCGTTGTCTTCAACGGTTACCCCACCGGTGTCCGGGTCTCCTGGGGCCAGCACCACGGCGGTCCCTGGCCGGCGACGAACAGCCCGCACACGTCGGTCGGCGTCTCGGCGATCCGGCGGTTCCTTCGCCCCCTCGCCTGGCAGGGTGCCCCGGCCGAACTGCTGCCGGTGGAACTGCGGGACGATTTTCTCGCTATTCCTCGCCGTATCGACGGAGTGCTGGTCCTCGGCGCGACTGCGTAGGCGGACGAGAGCGTTGGCGGAGGGCTACCGCCAACAGCGAGCTAGCCGATCACCAACCGCAGCGCCACGACGTCGTCGAGCTCGACCCCTTCGGCACGACGCACGGCAGTCTTGATCGGAACGATGTAGCCGTCGTCTTTCGGCCAGAGCGATGTCGCCCACTCGGTCTTTCCGACGCGCACCACAACCGGCACCATGCCCCAGCCGTAGGTGACGGCGTTTGCGACCTCGGCTATCGCTTCGCACTGCTCGAGCGGAACCGTCACGAAGTGCCACGGGGCAGGCCCGCGCCAGAACCACACGACTCCGTCGAACTCGAGCTCCATGCTCTCAATGTACGGCGGCGGCGCCGGGCGCGGAAAGGCCTCGTTACGTCGCAGTCGCAGCCGCGGCTGCGCTGCTGGCGGCCTTTTCGTTGTACGCGCGATAGCCCTGCTGGATGACGATCTGGTCGGCCAGGTAGTTGGCGTCGTGCCAGACACCCCAGATGAAGCTCGATCCGCGACGCGACTGCCACGGGAGCCCGAGGAAGTAGATGCCTGGCTCCACCGAGACTCCGCGCTGGTGCCGTGGTTTTCCCTTTTCGTCGAAGGCATCGACCTCGAGCCAGCCGTAGTCGACCCCGAACCCGGTAGCCCAGACGATCGCGGTCACACCGGCAGCGGCGAGGTCGAGCTCGGCGAGCGGGTTCGTGACCGATTCTGGGTCGGCGGCGAGCAGTCGTGCTTCCGGTTCTTCGGGCAGGTCGAGGCCGTTGCGTTCGACGTAGGCGTCGGCCTCGTCGAGCAGGGAGAGGTAGTTCGCGTCGCCGTTCGCGATGTTGGTGCCGACATCGGTGCCGAATCGCACCGTTCCGTTGTCGTAGGCGTTGGTGCGGCCGACGAGCGTGATGCCGCTGGCTGCGAGGTTACGGAAGTCGACGGTGTGCCCGCCGTTTGCACCACTGACCGCGATGGTCACGTGCTCGGCACCGAGAGCCGGCGTTGCCATGTCCCACTTGCCGAGAACCCCCAGCCACCAGACGAAGTCACGCCCGCGATAGCTGCGCGGCGGGCGGTCGTGGGGTCCGACCGAGAGGTAGACCTGGCGACCCGACTTCTGGATCTCGTCGGCGATCTGTACGCCCGAGGATCCGGCCCCGACGACGAGAACAGCCCCACTCGGCAACTGGGCCGGATTGCGGTACGAACTCGAGTGCAGCTGGGTGATGCCGTCGCTGTGCGGGACGAGGGCCGGGATGATGGGGTTCTGGAACGCGCCGGTGGCCGCGACCACGTAGCGGGCTTCGATGTCGCCGTCCGACGTCGTGACGTGAAAGCCGGCTCCGCCGACGTTGCGTCGCACCGAGGTGACCTCGACGCCGCTGCGGATGGGGGCATTGAACTTCTCGGCGTAGGCAACGAAGTAGTCGGCAACCTCGTCCTTCGTCGCGAACGCGTCCGGCTCGAGGCCGGGAAACTCGAGGCCGGGAAAGCGGTCGTGCCAGACCGGGCCGTTTGCCACGAGGGAGTCCCACCGCTCGGAGCGCCAGCGCTCGGCGATACGGCCGCGCTCGAGCACGACGTGGGACACCCCTCGCGCGTTCAGGTGTTCACTCATCGCTACGCCAGCCTGACCGGCTCCAACGATAAGAACCTCTACCTTCTGGACGGGCATGCCAGCCTCCTCGGTTGCGGCGAGCTTGCGAGAGGGGATCGTGCTCGTTGGCACGTCGGTGGCGTACTCGCTGCCGATCTCATCGTCGGAGCGATGGACGGGGATGTTTTCGATGGTGGACACTGCAACCTTCCTGATGTTGAGCAGTCCGCCAATTCTCGCTAGCGACTTCTGTATCTACCTAGCGAATAAAACCGCTGAACTACATCACAATTGCAGATGTAAAAACTAGATTTCGGCCGCATTTCAGCGGGTCTCGCACCGGGGCCAGTTTCCGGGCAAAATCGGCGGGCCGACGCGTTCGCATCACCTAAGCCGATACTCGGCAGCGAATTTGTCGTGCCGCCCGCGATCAGCTGATGGAGGCGACGACTCCCCGAGCGGCTTTGACAGCGGTCACCATTCCGGCGAGCGTCGAGTTCGCGGTGAGCGGTGTCGGCACAACGCCGTTGCCCGCGACAAAGACGTTTTCGAGTCCCCAGACCTGGCCGTCGGGCGAGCAGACGCTCGTGCCGTCATCGGCTGCCCCCATGCGAACGGTGCCGGTGTAGTGCAGCGACGACCCGGGCGCGAGAATCGCCGAGTCCTTATCGCGGTCGAACTTTCCGAGTCGCGCGCCGGCAGCCGCCTGGCTGTCGCGCCCACCCTGGATGCTCGCGAGGTCGGCGTCGGTGTACCGGAAGTGCGCGCGGATGCGCGGCAGGCCGGCCGGGTCGGTTTCGTCGAGAAATTCGAGCCCGTTCTCTTCGAGGGTCTCGGTCGGTACGTACCAGGACAGCCCGACGAGGTAGCCGCTGATGGTCGTGAGGTCGCTCTCGAGAATCGCCGAGCTCATGATCTGTCCTTGGTACGGCTGGCGCTCTCCGCTGTGCGGAAGCCAGTCGGAGGCCACACACCACTCCCCCGGGTTCGGAAGGGTGAGCGACGCCGGATCGATTCCGAGCGCGTCGATGTCGGCAACGACGCGGCCGGTCAGAAAGGCGTGCTCGTTGAGGTTTCGGCCGAGAGCGGCCGGACGGATGCCGGACGCCCACAGCAACTGCGGGCTGCGAACGGCATCGGCGCAGACCACGACCGTGCGCGCCTGGATCGTGCTCTCGACACCGGTCACGGTATTGCGGATGACGGCGCCCGTCACCCGGTCGCCGTCACGCTCGAGACGCACGCAGACCGTCGACACGAGCACGGTGAGCAGCGGGTCGTCGCCGAGCGCGATCGACGGGAAGATCCGGCTCGGACCGGTGCGCAGCATCCGGCCACCGGCGAGGGAACTGACCGCCATCGGCATCGGCTGGACGTGGCGACCCTCGTCGCTCACCGCACCGAAGACCTCGTCGAGGGCGCCGAAGACGACCTCGCGGGCAGGCGTGGAGCCGTACGGGTCACTCTCGACGTGCAACAGCCGCTTGGCTGATGCGAGGTCCGCCGTCCACTGCGCGGCGTCTCCGAAATCAAAGACCTCCGCGCCGTACGGGGTCGGCGTCGCGGCGGTCCAGTGGATTCCCATCCCGCCCGCGTTCCAGGCGACGGCGGCGGCGGGCAGTTCATCCGCATCCGCTCCGAACGCCGACAGGTGGTACATGCCCGGCGTCGCGCCGACCACCGTCGGGCCGATGTCGGGCGTCGTTTCGGCGCCGAGGTACAGCGCCTGCACACCGGCGGAGACGCGCGAGTTGTACGTCGTCCAGAGTTCGACGTCGTCGGTGTCGTGAAGGTGAAGGCCGGTGACACCGCCGATCGGCGTTCCGGCATCGACGATCACGATGGATGCGTCGGGCTGGGCTTCGCGTACGAGCCGGGCGACGCCCGCGCCCATCAGGCCTCCGCCGATGATTACTACGTCGGGGTGAGCGTCCATTTTTCCGGGTCCTCTCAGAAGGGTGTGTTTTCGATCATGAGGGCTGAAACCGGGCTTCGACCCCGCCGATCGGCAATTCGCGCCATCGCTTTGTGATGGTCGCTATCTGCGATCGGAATACGCCACCAGCGGCGGAACGGCTCAGGCCGCCGGCACCTCGAGGGCGGTCGATGACAGTTGTACGGCTCGGCGGCACTGGTCGGCGAAGACCCGTGCTCGGCGGCTGATCGCCACGTCTGCGCTCGCAAGCACGATGTCGAGACCGGGCACGTCATCCGTAATCCGCAGCGTGCGCACCATGCGCCCGTCGTAGGTGTAGTCGAGCGCCGGCTTCTGGTGAAGCAGGGTGAACCCGTGGTCGCGAGCGACCATCGCTCGCACGGCTTCGAAGCTCGCGAAACGGTGCCCGACGATCGGCGTCAGGCCGGCCTCGTAGAAAGCGTTGAGAAAGTAGTCGCGGCTGATCGGCATGTCGAGAAGCACCATCGGCTCGTCGACGAGGTCGGCGAGGCTGACCTCGTCGCGCGAGGCGAGCGGATGCGTGACCGCGACCGCCGCGTAGAGCGGAACCGTCGCGAGGGTCTCGACGTGCAGGCTCGGGTCGAGGCCGAGGTTGTAGGTGAGCGCGACCTCGATCGCGTGGTTCATGATCGCTTCGTTGATGCCGTCGGCACCGAGGTCGCGGATGCGCAGTTGCAGGTCGGGATACTGCTCGGCCGTGCTCTGCAGGATCTCGGGCAGGTAGAACGGTGCGAGTGTCGAGTAGCACGCGGCCTCGAGGTTTCCCGAGATGGTCTCCGGACGAAGGGCATCCACCGCATCTTCGACCGAGCTGAGGATGCTGCGCGCCCGGACGAGCAATTCCGAACCGCTCGCGGTCAGCAGCAGTCCCTTGGCGCGGCGACGGATGAACAGCTGGGTGCCGAGGCTCTCTTCGAGGTTGCCGATCGAGGTCGAGATCGCTGACTGGGCAACGTAGAGCGATGCCGCGGCGAGCGTCATGCTGCCGTGTTCTGCGGCCGCGATGAAGTACGAGAGCTGGGTGAGAGACAGGTCTCTCGCTGCGGAGGGGCGCATGCGCGGCCAATCGTGAGGGTCGTGGTTAGTTTTCGAGTATTGCCGCGCTTTGTTACAAATGCATTTCTGTGACATTGCTAACCCGTTGCATCAGCTAAATCGATGCGAAAGAGCTTCCGCGACTATTTGCATCCCCTCTGTTGGTGCACGAAAACTGGTACCGGCAGCACCATGCTCTCGGAGAGAAGGCACCATGATTCACACGCGCATCCGGCCGTTCAATACCAAAGAGACCTACCCGGAACAGAAGCTCGACAACGACCTGTGCCAGGCGGTCGTCGCCGGGGGTGTCGTCTACCTGCGCGGCCAGATCGCGCAGGATCTCGACACTCGCGAAAGTGTCGGAATCGGCGACATCGAAGCCCAGGCCGAGAAGGCCATGGCCAACATCGACATGCTGCTTCGCGAATCGGGCGGAACGCTCGAGCACATCGTCAAGGTCGTCGTCTACCTCACCGACATCCGCTATCGCGAGCCGGTGTACACGGTCATGGGGCGCTGGCTCAAGGGCGTCTACCCGGTTTCCACCGGCCTCGTCGTCACGGCGCTCGCCCGCCCGGAGTGGCTCGTCGAAATCGATGCGACCGCCGTGCTCACCGAGACACCAGCGCAGTGACCTTCTCGCTCGCCGCACGCGATCCCGCGACCGGTGCCTTCGGAATGGTGATCAGTTCCTCGAGCCCGGCCGTCGCCTCCCGCTGCCTGCACCTTCGCCCCTCGGTCGGAGTCGCGGCATCGCAGAACGTCACGAACCCCGCCCTCGGCCCGCTGCTGCTCGACGAACTCGCTGCCGGAAGAACCGCCGATGAGGCAATCGCCGCTGCCGTCGCCTCCGACGACTACAGCGACTTCCGCCAGCTCACCGCGATCGACGCCGAGGGAAGGGTCGCCACTCACACCGGCGCCCAGGCACTCGGCACCTTCGGGGTGTCGGTCGGAGACCAGGCCGTCGCCGCCGGCAACATGCTGCACGAGCTCGCCGTTCTCGACGCGATGGTGAGCGGATATGCCGCGAGCGTTTTCGAAACCTTCGAAGAGCGCCTGCTCGCCGGTTTTCTCGCCGCACTCGAGGCCGGCGGTGAAGCCGGTCCGGTGCGATCGGCCGGACTCGCCGTTGTCGAGAACGCCGCCTGGCGGGTGACCGACCTTCGGGTCGATGACTCCGACGACCCGGCTGCAGAGTTGCAGCGCCTGCTTGCACTCTGGCTGCCGCAGAAGAACGACTACCTGGTGCGCGCGCTGCATCCCCAGGCCGCGCCGTCCTACGGCGTCCCGGGGGACGAGTAGTGCCGGCCTCCCCCGAATACAAGGCGGCCCTGCGCTCGCGCGTCGAGGAATCGGCCGACGCCGTGCTCGCCGTGAGCCACCGCCTGCACGCCGACCCGGAGCTCGGGTGGCACGAAGTGCGTTCGGCCGAGCTCCTGGCAGCGCAGCTCGAAGCACTCGACTTCACCGTTGAACGCGGTGTGGCGGGCTTGCCGACGGCGTTCGTAGCCACGAGGGGCAATTCTGCGAACGTCGTCGGCCTGATCGCCGAATACGATGCCCTGCCCGGGCTCGGTCACGCCTGCGGGCACAACATCATTGCCGCTGCGACGATCGGTGCCGCCGCCGCGCTCGCCGGCGACGTCGACGCGCTCGGTATCACCCTCAAGGTGATCGGGACGCCCGCTGAAGAGGGCGGCGGAGGCAAGGTCCTCATGCTCGACGCCGGAGTCTTCGACGATCTCGACCTCGCGCTGATGATCCACCCCGGCCCGGTCGACTCCGTCATGGCGAGGCCGCGCGCGGTCGCCCACTTCGACATCCACTACTCCGGCAAGGCAGCCCACGCCGGCGCCTATCCGCACCTCGGTCGCAATGCCGCCGACGCGTTCACGGTCGCCCAGGTCGCAATCGGGCTGCTCCGGCAGCAACTGCCCGACAGCGTTCGGGTACACGGCATCGTCACCGAGGCCGGAACTGCCCCGAACGCGATCCCGGATTCAGCGACCGGCAGCTGGTACGTCCGCGCGCGCACCCTCGAAGAACTCGACGACGTCTTTGCGCGGGTCAGCGCGTGCTTTGCGGCGGGCGCTCTTGCCACCGGCTGCGAGTGGGCGATCCGCGAGACCAGCCCTCGCTACGCCGAGTTCCGCAATGACCCAGAGCTCGTCGAACTCTTCACGGCCAACGCCGCGGTGCTTGGCCGCGACATGGACCCGGGAGAGCTGCTTCCGGGAGGCATGAACACGGCATCGACCGACCTCGGCAACGTCTCGCAGCGGATACGCGCAATCCACCCCTACCTCGGCATCGACTCACTGCCAGCGGTCAACCACCAGGCCGAGTTCGCCGCCGCGAGCGTGACCGCTGCCGCCGACCGCGCGGTTCTCGACGGAGCCACCCTGCTCGCCCAGACCATCGCCGACGCCGTTTCGCCCAGCCCCACCACACCCGAGGAGTAAATCGTGCGTTCCCACGCAGAATGGCAGTTGCTTGCCGAGGACATCCGCCCGCGAACGCAGCTGTTCATCGACGGTGGCAGTGTCTCCGCCGTCGATGGTGACTCCTTCGAGACGATCAACCCGGCAACCGGACTCGTGCTCGCATCCGTCGCCCGCGGAAAAGCGGATGACGTCGACCGCGCCGTGCGCTCCGGTCGCCGCGCATTCGAGTCGGGTTCGTGGTCCCGCGCTGCGCCGTCGCACCGAAAAGCAGTGCTGCTGCGCCTCGCCGACCTGATCCGGGTGCACGCGGACGAGCTCGCGCTGCTCGACACCCTCGACGGCGGCAAGCTCATCAGCGATACCTCGACGATCGATATTCCGGGCAGCGCTGCAATCGTGCAGTGGTACGCCGAGGCGATCGACAAGCTGTACGGCGAGGTCGCGCCGACCGGGCCGAACGATCTCGCAATCGTCACCCGCGAAGCGCTCGGCGTCGTCGGTGCGGTCGTGCCGTGGAACTACCCGCTCGAGATGGCCATCTGGAAGCTCGCCCCGGCCCTCGCCGCCGGTAACAGCGTCGTACTGAAACCCGCCGAGGAATCACCGCTCTCGGCGCTGCGGCTCGCCGAACTCGCGTCGGAAGCCGGTCTTCCCGACGGCGTACTCAACGTCGTCGCCGGCCTCGGCCCGGAAGCCGGTCGTGCGATCGGCGAGCACCCCGACATCGACTCCGTCGTCTTCACCGGGTCGACCGGAGTCGGCAAGATGTTCCTCGGGTACGCAGCGACCTCGAACATGAAGCAGGTTTGGCTCGAGTGTGGCGGAAAGAGCGCGAACCTCGTCTTCAACGACGTCGACGACCTCGACACAGCGGCCGACAAGGCGATCGCCGGAATCTTCTCGTGTGCCGGCCAGGTCTGTTCCGCGAACTCCCGGCTGCTCGTGCAGTCCGGCATCGCCGAGGAGTTCACCGCCCTCGTCGCGGCAAAGGCCGCCGCTATCCGGGTGGGCGACCCGCTCGACCCGGCGAGCCAGATGGGACCGATCGTCAGCTCTGCACAGCTCAACCGCGTGCTCGGGTACGTCGCGACCGGCGAGACCGAGGCAGCCCTCGCGACCGGCGGCAGGCGCCTGCACGACGCTACCGGCGGCTACTACCTCGAGCCGACGGTGTTCACCGGCGTTGCTCCGGGCTCGACCCTCGCTACCGAGGAAGTGTTCGGCCCACTGCTCGCGATCGGCACGTTCGAATCCGAAGACGAGGCGATCAGCCAGGCCAACGCCACGCCGTACGGACTCGCCGCATCCGTCTTCACCGACAACATCCGCCGCGCGCACCGGGTCTCCCGGGCCCTGAACGCCGGCACCGTCTCGGTCAACACCGTCGACGCACTCGACGTGACGACGCCGTTCGGCGGAGTGAAGCAGTCGGGCTACGGCCGCGACCTCTCGCTGCACGCCCTCGACAAGTTCACGTCGCTCAAGACGACGTGGTTCGCAAACTGATGCGCCGGCTCACGCCTAGGCTCGACAGCAGCACCCCGAAAGGACACGCAGAATGACGGATGAGGTCGACTACCTGGTCATCGGTGGCGGAACCGCGGGGTGCATTGTCGCCGCGAGGCTGACCGAGGATCCGGCCGTCACCGTTGCCCTGATCGAGGCCGGTCCGACCGACGCCGACGAACCTCGCGCCTACTCGATCCGACGCTGGGACGAAATGCTCGAGGGCGAATACGACCTCGACTACCGCAGCGTCAATCAGACGCGCGGTAACTCCTTTATCCGCATGGCTCGGATGCGGATCCTCGGCGGATGCTCGACGGCCAACACCATGATCACCTGGCGACCGCTGCGCGGAGACATGGACGAGTGGGCAACCCTCGGCGCGACCGGCTGGGACTACGAGACGATGTCGGCCTACTACGACCGCCTGGCGACACCGATCACGCCGGTCGCCCCACAGGACCGCAACCCGTACCTGCAGACCGTGATCGATGCGGCCGCCACCGCGCTCGACATCCCGGTACGTGAGTCCTGGAACGACTCCGAGTTTCTGACCGGCTCCGGCTACTTCGAGATCGGCTACGAGCCGGAGACCAACGCGCGTTCCTCTACTTCGCGGGTCTACATCCGCTCTGGCGCGGAGGACCGCCCCAACCTCGACCTCGTTCTCGACACTCTCGTCGACCGGCTCGTCATCGAAAACGGCCGCGCCGTCGGTGCCGTGCTGCGCGAGAGCGATGGAACGCTGCGCGAAGTGCGCGCCCGGCGCGAGGTCATCGTGAGCTGCGGGGCAATCGACTCCCCCACCCTGCTGATGCGATCGGGAATCGGCCCGGCGGCCGTACTCGAAGCCGCGGGAGTTCCCCTGCTCGTCGACCTGCCCGGTGTCGGCGAGAACCTCCAGGACCACGCCGAGGGTCTCGTGATCTGGGAAGCCCGCGGCGAGCGATCGACCATCAGCGCTACCGGGTGGGACGCCGGCTACGTCACGACCGTCGACGCCGACAGCACCGTTCCGGATGTCTCGACCCACATCCCGCTCGAGACCTGGGGTGTGCACGCGGAACGGGAGGGATTCGAGCTCCCCGCCAACACGGTCTCGCTCGTGCCGAACGTCACGAAGCCGCACAGCCGCGGCCGCGTGTGGATCACATCGCCGGCCGCCGACGCCGCACCCTCGATCGACTACGGCTACTTCACCGACCCCGATGGACACGATGAGCGGATGCTGGTCGCCGGCGCTCGCAACGCGCGCCTCGTGGCGCAGAGCGAGCCGTTCGCGTCCCAACTCGTGCGCGAGGTGTTCCCCGGTCCCGACGCTCAGACCGACAAAGAGCTCTCCGCAGCGCTGCGGGCCACCCACCAGACGGTGTACCACGTGTCCTGCACCTGCAAGATGGGCGCCGACGACGACGAGTTCGCGGTGCTCGACTCACAGCTGCGGGTGCGCGGTGTCGACGGCCTTCGCGTCGTCGACGCCTCCGTCTTTCCGACGATCTCCGCGCTCAACCCGGTCGGACTCATCATGGCCGTCGCCGAGCGCGCCGCGGATCTGATCAAGTCGGGCCGCTAACTCTCCCCGATAACACCAAGGCCCTGTTGTAACCGAGCCCGACCCTGTCGGACCCGGTTACAACAGGGCCTTGGTGTTACAGAGAACCAGCCGCCTAGGCGACTGCTCGTTTAGGCGATGAAGACGTGCACTCCGCTCGGCTGCACCGAAACGGAGACGGCCTGGCCGACTTCGAGCTTCGTCGCGGCCTCGGTGAACATGACCGAGCCGAGATCCGCTGTTCCCGCCGAGACGCCGACCCGCGCAAACGGGCCGAAGAAGTCGGTCGACGTGACGGTTGCCTCGATAGCGCCGGCACCCGGGAGCCCGATCTCGACGGCCTCCGGTCGGATGAAGACGGTGACGCGGTCGCCGTCGGTGAGGTCGCGGCGGGCGGTCGCCAGGCTGAGCCCGTCGACATCGACCGACGTGACGCCGGCGGTCGTCGCGACGATCCCCGTTCCGAGGGACTCAGCGCCGAGGAAGTCGGCGACGAACGCGTTGGCCGGGGTATCGTGCAGCTCGCGCGGAGCGCCCTCCTGCTGGACGAGGCCGCGGTCGAGCAGCATGACCTTGTCGCCGAGGTCCATCGCCTCGTCCTGGTCGTGGGTGACCATGATCGTGGTGAGGCCGGTCTCGCGGTGGATGCGCTTGAGTTCTCGCTGCATCTCGCCGCGGATCTTCTTGTCGAGGGCGCTCAGCGGCTCATCGAGCAGCAGCACTTCCGGTCGCGTGACGAGCGCGCGAGCGAGCGCAACGCGCTGCTGCTGGCCGCCGGAGAGGTCCTTCGGCGCACGGCTTTCGTATCCGGCAAGGCCGACGAGCTCGAGCATTTCTGCTGACCGGGTGCGGATCTCCGCGCCGGAAAGTCGCTGCGCCTGCAGGCCGAAGCCGACGTTCGCTTCGACGCTGAGATGCGGGAACAAGGCGTAGCTCTGGAACACGAAGCCGATTCGACGCTTGTGGATCGGAACCCGGGTGACGTCGCGCCCGTCGATCGAGACGGTTCCCTGGTCGGGCGATTCGAGACCGGCGATCATGCGCAGCAGCGTTGACTTTCCGGATCCGCTCGAGCCGAGCATGCAGCAGAATTCGCCGTCTTCGACGATCAGGTCGGTGGGGTGGAGCGCGACGGTGTCGCCGTACGTCTTGCTGACGCCGCTGATGGTGAGTCCCGACATTTCTAATCCTTATTCCGTGAGACGAAGAGCCGGGCTGCGTTCCCGGTGAGCAGTTGAAGTGCGACGATGATCGCGATCGTCGCGACGACGATGATCGCCCCGAGCGCGTTGACGTTGGGGGTTACCCCGAGCCGCACCATCGAGTAGATCTGCACCGGAAGGGTGGAGACCCCGACGGGTGCGATGAACAGCTGGATGACGAAGTTGTTGAAGCAGATCACGAACGACAGCAGTCCACCGGCGATGATCGACGGAAGCATGAGCGGCAGCGTCACCCGCAGGAACACGCGCACCGGCCCGGCGCCGAGGGAGGCGGCGGCTTCCGTGAGCCGATCGTCGAAGTCGCGCAGGCGTCCGGTGACAACGAGCACGACAAACGGCATGGAGGTGACGATCGACGCGAGAATGAGCGAGCCGTCACTCTTGCCGAGGCCGATCCAGTCGAACACCTCGATGAGCCCGGCGGCGAAGATGATCGCGGGAACCGTCAGCACGATCAACAGCGCAGCGTTGACGCTCGCGCCGAACAGCGGCTTGACCTTGTTGATGCCGAACGACAGCGCGGTCCCGATCAGGATGGTGAACACCGTGACCTGGGCGGAGAGCTTGACGCTCGTCTCGAGGGCACCGAGCAGTGCGGTGTCCTCGACCATTGCTTCGTACCACTTCATCGAGAACACGAACGGCAGGGTTCCGAACCGTGACTCGTTGAACGACAGTACGATCATCGCCGCCAGTGGCGCGACGAGCACGAGCATGACGACGACGAGCCAGATACGGAAGCCGGTTGCTCCGGTGAGCTTTCTCATCGCGAGCCTTTCTTGAGTCGCTTCGGCGGGTTGAGCAGCAGGCTCACGAGGCCGACGATCGCGAGGCTGACGACGAGCAGGACGAGCGAGAGGGCGACAGCGAAGCCGCGGTTGACGCCGGAGCCGACCTGGGCGGCGATGACGTTTCCGATCAGCTGGCCGTTCGGGCCGCCGAGAATCGAGGGCTCGGCGAACGCCCCGGCGGTCTGGACGAACGTGAGCGCGAAGTTGACGAACAACAGCGGTGCGCTGAGCGGCCAGATGACGCGGCGGAAGACGCCGATTGTTCCGACACCGAGCGATCGCGCGGCTTCGATCAGCCTGCCATCGAGCTGGTCGGATGCCGCGTAGAGCACGAGGATCGCGGTCGGAAGGCTTTCGTACACCAGCATGACGATCGTCGCTGCTGGCGTGTAGAGGATCGAGTCTTCGGGCGCGGTGAAGCCGAACGCGGTGGTCAGCGACATGAGCGGCCCACCGGGCTGCAGGAGCGTGATCATTCCGTAGATCAGCAGGATCTGCGAGGTGATGTAGGGAATGATCGCGAGGCTCAGGATGAGCAGGCGGAACCGGGGCGGGGTGTAGCGGGCGAGAGCCCAGGCGGCCGGCCAGCCGATGGCGATGCTGAGCACCGTGACGAGAAGGGCCACGAGAATGGTGCGGCCGAGCAGGTTGAGATAGGTGGGGCTGGCGAACACCTTGACGAGGTTGTCGAGGGTGAAGCCGCCGCCGTCAGCCGAGACCGAGCTGACGATGAGCGCAATCATCGGGGCGACCGCGAACAGCGCGAGGAGCACGATGCCCGGGGTACCGAGCACCGCGCGGCCGAGGCCGGCGGAGCTGAAGCTCCCCCGACCTCGACCGAGCAGTGGGTTGGTCATTCTTAGCTGGCCTTTACAGCTGTCCAGGCGTCAGCCCACGACTGCAGGACGTCGGCCGGCTGCGGCAGCTGGAGCGCGAGGTCGCTCACGCGCTCCGGGTTTGCACGCAGGCGTTCGAGCGTTTCGGCGCTGAGGCCATCGAGCACAACCTCGTTGGTCGGAGCCGGAGCGTGGTACTCCTCGTCGTTGGCCCACTTGTCGAGGAACTCGGGGCTCGTCATGTAGTTGAGCCACTCGTAGGCGAGGTCGAGCTTCTTCGTGTCAGCGGAGATCACCCAGTTGTCGATCCAGCCGACGGCGCTTTCTTCGGGGATCGTGTAGGCGAGGTTGTCCTGGCCGGCGGCGGCGATGTTTCCGGTGCTGTCGGAGTTGGCGATACCGACCTCGACCGAACCGTTGGCAACGGCCTTCGCAAGGTCATCACTCGAGGAGTAGATGAGCTTCGCGTTGTCCTTGAGCTCCTGCAGGGCCGGCTCGATCTTGGTCATGTCGGGGTTCTGCGGGTCTTCGCCGAGGTAGAGCGCGACGGTCGGGATGAGCACGTTCGGGTCGTCGATCAGGCCGACCTTGCCCTTGTACTCGTCGCTCCAGAGAACGTCGAGCGAGGTGGGAGCGGTGGTGAAGGCATCCGTCGTGTAGAACAGGCCGGTGCTTCCCCAGGTCCACGGGATTCCGTAGAGTTCGCCGTCCTGGCGGATCTCGGGGAGTTCGGCGAACGACGGGTAGATCGACGAGTAGTTGGTGAGCTTGGCTTCGTCGAGTTCGTGGAAGCTTCCGGCTTCGATTCCCGGGCCGATGTACTGGATGTTCGGCAGGCCGACGTCGATCGCGCCGTCTGCTTCGGCCATGAGGTCGAGCAGGTTCTGCGACGAGTCGATGTACTGGAATTCGAGGGTCGCGCCGGTGGCTTCCTTGAAGGCGTCGGCAACCCACGGAATGTCAGCTCCGTAGCCCTTCCAGACGGCGACGGTGAGGGTCTCGGCGTCGCTCGCGGTGTCGGTGCTGGACAGCGAGCATCCGCTCAGGGCAACCGTGACGGCGGCGGTGAGGCCGACGGCGGCGAAGGACAGTGCTTTGCGGCGGGATGGTCGCCGACGGGAGGAAAGGCTGGGCATTGTTTTCTCCTTGGATGTGATTTAGGCGGTGCGGTGAGGGGCAAGCAGTGGGTGGAGGTGAGTCCGAGCCGCGACCAGGTTGGTGACCGGATCGGCGGCGGCGTCGAGCTCGAGCAGTACGCAGTCATTGAGGCCGATGCGCTGGAGCACAGTGCACCAGGCGGCCCAATCGACTACACCTTCGCCGAGGGGGCGGAAGTAGGTGGCGTCGGCCGAGAAAACGTTCTCGTCGACGACGATGTGTTCGACAACCGGGCCCGCGGCATCTTTCCAGTGCGCAAGGCGCAGGCGATCGGAGTGACGATCCGCCAGGGCGATCGGGTCGCCGCCTCCGAGCACGATGTGCGCGGTGTCGAGGCAGAGCGAAACGGTTGCCGGGTCGGTCAAAGAAAGAATCAGGTCGACATCCTCGGTGTGCCAAAACACCGAGTGCGACTCGGTGTGGAGAGCTGTGGCGATTCCCCGCTCGGCGGTGAGGGTGCCGATGCGATTGAGGATGTCGGCGACCGGGGCGGCGTAGGCCGCGTCGACGGGGAGGTAGTCGGTGTTGTCGTCGGTGTTGCGTCGCATCGGCAGCCCGATCACGAGGAACCGTCCGCCGAGGGACGCAACAAGGTCGGTCGCGATGGCAGCAGCAGCGAGTAGGCGGTCGGTCTCGTCGGCGTCCGTTGGGTCGACCGACTTCTCGAGGTCTCCGAAGTACGCGCTCAGCACCACGAGGCCGCGGCGCTCGAGCTCGGCGCGGACTGCCTCGGCCGACCCGTAGGCGCTGATGGCGGTGGCGGCGTCGGCGGGCGCGAAGGTCAGCTCGAGCTGGTCGATCCCGGCAGCCTCGAGTGAGTCAAGCACTCGATCCCAGAACCAGCGCGGTTCGCTGGCCGCTTTCGCGGTGACCTCGGCAAAGGTGTCGAAACCCCAGAATCTCGGGTCGAAGAAGGTGATGAGGTCGACACCGAAACTGATGTCGGAATCGGTGGCGCTCATTGCTGCCCCGCCCGTCATGCTCGTCATGGTGTCCCTTTCGTAACCGGGTATTCGCTAACCCGTGGCCTTAGTTTCAGGTCGGTCGGGTACCTCAGGCAAATACCGGCACGTGGCACTCTGAATCACTTTGATTGATGCAGGATCGACGTAACATCACAGAAACACAACTGAAATCAAGACTTCGGCTAACTCCAGAACACCCCATGTTTGTTTCCGTTGTATTTCTCAGATGTGACTGTCGCAATTGCATCTAAAAATGTGATTGCGAACAACTAACTCCGGGTCGCGAGATCGCGCGGTTGAGCCGAGAGGAATCCGACAAGAACACACCGCGGCAACTAAGTCGCGCGCTCGTGTCAACCCCCTAAACACGCGGGAAACAACCGAGAAATCCTGACGTATCCTTGTCCCACCGGCGTGGGACTTTCGCCCCGCGCCCGAACTCACTCCCAGACCCGAGTGAAGAACAGCAGGTGTTTTGTGGGGACGCTCATTTACGACGTGGTGTCAAAGGTCGACTTCGATGACAGGGCCCTGGCTCACCTCGAAATCGTTATTGCAAGCAAGTTTCGACGCAATGAATCATTCAATTTCAGCTGGGTCAAGGACCCGGCAACGGGCAGCGGTCGAACGACCATCTGGATGCACCCGGCCATTCCGCTCGTTTACGAGTACTCGGGAAGCCGCACGCCGTCGATCAACCGCGCCTGGCTCGATGCACTGATGCAGGCAGCGGGAAGCGGAACCGGGTTGCGCCTGGTTCCGGAAGTCCAGGCGAAGGACGCGCACCCGGCGGAGTGACCCGCTAGCCCTTGCCTTCCGACGCGCCGCCGTGCGTACTATCGGCCATGCGAAAACTACAGTACACAGTGGCGATTTTCGCCCCCGTCCACCGCGTCTGGACGACGATGCTCGGTGAAGATACCTATCGACAGTGGACGATCGGGTTCAACGAGGGTTCCCACTTCACCGGCTCCTGGGAGTCCGGCAGCGAGATCCGCTTTCTTGGTCCGGACGAGGACGGGCAGCTCGGCGGCCTGATCGGAAGGATCGTCGAGAATCGCCCGGACGAATTCGTGTCGATCGAGTACCTGGGCTGGGTCGAGAACGGCGTCGACGACACCGAGAGCGACATCGCACAGACCTTCGCCGGTACGCACGAGAATTACACCTTCCACGAAGTCGACGGGGTGACCCGCCTCGACGTCGAACTCGACAGCGAAGAGGAGTATGCCGAGATGTTCGACCTGGAATGGCCGAAGGCTCTCCAGCGCCTCAAGGAACTCGCCGAGCAGTCCGATTAATTCGCTGGTTGAGTAACTAATTCGCTGGTTGAGTAGCGACCGAGGCACGAGGCCGCGTATCGAAACCATCACCGACGACACCGACCCGGCGTCCGACGGGTCTGCCAGGCTCAGCCCGTTGTTACCCGCAGCACACCGTCCACGTAGGCGACCGAGCGAAGGTCGGGCACGACGATCGTTGCACCGGAATCGCGTGCTCCGTCGCCGATGCCGACCAGGGTCGGCACTCCGGCGGCGCGACCGGCAGCGAGTCCGGCGGGTGCATCCTCAAAGACAACGCAACGCGACGGGTCGACGCCGATTCCGGCTGCACCGCGCAGGTACGGCTCGGGCGCGGGCTTGCCGTTGGTGACGTCATCCGCTGTCACGACCGTCTCCGGAACCGGCAACCCTGCGGCCGTGAGTCGCGCGTAAGCGAGATCCCGGACGCCCGACGTCACGACCGCCCAGGTTCCGCCCGGTAGTGACGAAAGCAGCTCGAGAGCGCCGGGCATCGCCACGGTCTCGCCCGCCGTCTCCAGCTCGAGGCGGATGAGTTCTGCCTCCGCCTTCGCGCGCAGCTCCGGGGCGACGAGCTCCGCGACGGTATCGCTCATCCGCACACCGTGCTTGATGTCGCGACGAAAGTCGAACGTCGGCGCGTACTCCGCGGCCCAGCTGTCCCACGCCACCGCAGCGGATTCGAGAGAGTCGACGAGCACTCCGTCACAGTCGAAGAGCAGTCCGTCGATTGACAGTTCGAGCACGGGCGATTCGGACACGGGCAGTTCGGGCATGGGAGTTCCTTACTAGTGACAGAAAAAGGCGGTCCGGGTCGAAACCCGGACCGCCTGTGTTTTTCAATGGAGCGGGTGAACCTAGGCCTTGACCGATTCGGAGTCGGTGGCGTCCGTCGACGTCTCGTCGGCCGGCGTGACGCCGATCGGCTGCGCCCGGTTGCCACGAATGCGCATGATGATCGTGGCAACGTAGGTTGCGACGAGCGACGCGATGATTCCGATGATCACGGCGATCTGGCCGCCACCGGCAGCGAGGCCACCGAGGAACAGGCCGACGACACCGTAGTCGGCGTCCGAGAACGTCGAGTTCGCGAACCCGATGTCACCGAGAACCGGCAGCAGCAGCAGCGGCAGGAAGGTGATCGCGATACCGTTCGCGAACGCACCGAGGATCGCTCCACGACGGCCACCGGCCGCGTTTCCGATAACACCCGAGGCGGCACCGGTCATGAAGTGCGCAACGACGCCGGGAACGACGACCGCTCCACCCATGAAGACCATGATGACGAGGCCGACGATTCCACCGACGAAGCTGGAGAGGAATCCGATGAGCACCGCGTTCGGCGCGAATGTGAAGACGATCGGTACGTCGAGCGCGGGCTTGGCGTTCTTGACGAGACGCTCGGAGATTCCCCGGAAGGCCGGGACGATCTCGGCGAGAACAACACGAACACCGGCGAGGATGATGAACACACCGGCCGAGAAGGTCGCCGCCTGCAGCAGCAGGTAGACGATGAAGTTCGTCTCACCCGACAGCTGGGTCTCGATGTAGGTCGCACCGGCGAACAGGCCGACGACAACGTAGATGACCGCCATCGAGAGCGCAACGATGACCGTGGTGTCGCGCAGGAAGCCGAGGCCCTTCGGGAACACGATGTCTTCGGTCGACTTCGGGTTCTTGCCACGCACGAGCGTTGCGACGAGGCCGGACAGCGCGATACCCGCACCACCGGTGTGACCGATTGCAACATCATCCGTACCGGTGACCTTACGCATAAACGGCTGAACGAGCGCCGGCGACAGTGTCATGACGAGACCCTGGGCGATGGAACCCCAGAGGATCGTGGTCCAGGTGTCGAAGCCCGCGACAGCGAGGATGACGGCGATCATCGCTGCCATGTAGAACGCGACGTGGCCGGAAAGGTAGATGAACTTGAAGCGGGTCGTCGCGGCGAGCGCGATGTTCACGATCATTCCGAAGAAGAAGATCAGCGCAGCGGTCGAGCCATAGTCAAGCAGGATCTGGCCGACGATCGCCTCGTTGTTGGGCACGATGCCCTGCACGTTGAACGCCTGCTGGAACATGTCACCGAACGGGCTGAGCGCGCCGACGACAACGCCGGCACCGGCGGCAAGAACCAGGAAGCCGACGAGCGTGCGAACGGTGCCCTTGAGCACGTCGCTGAAGTTCTTGCGCTGAAGAGAAAGGCCAACGAGCGAGATGAGCGCGACAATGACTGCCGGCTGGCGGAAGATGTCCGTGAGGACAACGAGGACTGGATTCATGCTGCGGAACCGTTTTCTGGGATAGAGACACCCTTGAGTTCGAGGGTCGCGCGGACCTTCTCACGCAATTCGTTCATGTCGATAATGCTTTTCAGAACGACGACGTCGTCGAAGCTCTCTGTCGCTTCGGCGAGGTCAGCCCCGACGAAGATGGCATCCGCGTCACCGCGGGCTACCGATCCGAGGTCCGTGTGGTCGACTTCGACCTCTGTGACCCCGAGTTCTTTGAGGACCTTGTCGATGTTCATGTGGACCATGAAGCTCGAACCGAGCCCGGTGCTGCATACGGCGAGGAATTTCATTCCTGGTTTCCGATCTCCTGGATGACCGTCGAGACTTCGGCGGAGGTAGTGGCGGCGAGCAACTGCGTGCGCAGGTCGTCGTTGGTCAGCAGCGTCGCGAGCTCGGCCATCGTGGCGAGGTGGCCACCCTGGTCGGTTGCCGCGAGGCAGAAGAAGAGGTCGATCGGATGCGCCGGATCGTTGTTCAGCAGCACCGGCGGGGTGACACGAAGGCTCGATAGCCCGGTCTCGACAACGCCGTTCTCCGGACGGGAGTGCGCGAGGGCGATTCCGAACCCGAGGTCGATGTAGGTTCCGCCCTTCGAGATCGAGTCGATCATGGCGTCGACGTAGGCCGGAGTGATGGCGCCGGAGGCGAGCAGCGGAGCGGATACCTGGATGATGGCATCTCGCCAGCCGTCCAGATCGTGAGCGAACAGCACGGTGTCGGGGGTGAGGTAGTCGTTGAGCACGTTGTTCCTGATCGGGGGTTGGCAGTAATTCGGAGCGGAGGCTAGTTGTGAAGGCCGAATGAGATTTCGCTGTTCTGCGGGGTGAAGTGCGAAGTCCCGTACGCGACGGCGTTGTCGTCGGCGTCGTACACGGTGGACGCGATTTTGAGCAGCTTCTCGCCGAGCGGTACGTCGAGGGAGTCGGCGACCAATTCGGATGCGGCATCCACCGAAACCAGCAGGTCATTTCTCGAGAGGGTGACGCCGTGTTCCTTGGCGAGGAACCCGTAGAGCGAGCCGTCGGTGAAGTCGACTTCCGCCGTGTCGGGAAAGAGCGCGAACGGAAGGTGGGTGACGACGAGGTGGTGCAGCGTCTCGTTCACGAAGCGCAGTCGGGTGAGCTGCACGACGGGGTCGGCGGCGCTGATTCCGAGCTGGCTCGCGACGGGTTCGCCGGCCAGCACGACCTTCTGCTGCAGTACGCGGGTCGAGACGGTGAAGCCCTCGTTGGTCTGCTGGGCGTAGAACCCGGTGACCTCGTCGGCGAAGCGCTCGCGGTAGCGCAGCCGGTACTGCGGCTCGACAACGAAAGTGCCCTTGCCCTGTTCACGCACCAGGTGGCCATCGGAGATCAGGCCGTCGACGGCGTGACGAAGGGTGATTCGGCTCACGCCGTATTCCTCACAGAGAACAGGCTCTGCCGGGAGCCGGGAACCGGGCTCGAGGGCTTTGATTCGGGTGAGCAGGTGCTCACGCACCGCAACGTACTTGCTGGTGCCACTCGCTGTCGCCATTGTGGTCAACCTCCGCGTCGTTGCAGGACCGTGCTAGTGGAAAAGGGCTGGGAATTTGTGGCCGGGCCACATCACCAATTCATTATGATGACCTGACGATGTTATGACTCTTTAGCGCGAAACGCAAAACGCGAATCCCCGGAATCCCGCGGGCCACTCGTCCTAATTCATTATGACGACATAATAACTGGGGTAGTGTCGGACTTCGCGAGGCGGCAGCGGGCTGCCCGCTGAAGGAGTACTTTCCGTGAACGACGACCTCGGCGCACGCGCCGTAACGACCGCTCGCCTGCTGGCGATGGATTCAGTCGAAAAGGCCGGTAGCGGCCACCCCGGTACCGCGATCGCGCTTGCGCCCGTCGCCGACCTGCTGTTCCAGAAACACCTGCGGCACGACCCGCGCAACCCCGCCTGGGCCGGGCGCGACCGCTTCATCCTGTCCTGCGGGCACGCGAGCATCCTGCTCTACACGCAGCTGTTCCTTACCGGCTACGACGTTGCCATCGACGACCTCAAGACCTTCCGCGCGCTCGACTCGCTCACGCCCGGACATCCCGAATTCGGCCACACCCCCGGCGTCGAGACCACGACCGGTCCGCTCGGCCAGGGACTCGCCACCGCCGTCGGAATGGCGATGGCCATCACCCACGAACGCGCCGTCTTCGACGCCGCGGCCCCCGCCGGCGAGTCGTCGTTCGACCGCACGGTCTGGGTCATCGCCTCGGATGGCGACCTGCAGGAGGGCCTCTCCTATGAGGCCGGCGCGCTCGCCGGCCGCCACGCGCTCGGGAACCTCGTTGTCATCTACGACGACAACGACATCCAGATCGAGGGCGACACTTCGCTCACGAGCAACGAGAACACCGCAGCGCGCTTCGAGGCGCAGGGCTGGCACGTACAGAAGGTTGCGACACTCGCCGACGGCGACATCGACGTTGCGGCGCTCGACGCAGCGATGACCGCGGGACGCGGCGAAACCCTGCGCCCGAGCATCATCATCCTCAAGTCGCAGATCGCGTGGCCGGCCCCGAACGCGCGCAACACCGCCGGTTCGCACGGTGCTCCGCTCGGTGCGACCGAAGCCGCCGCGACCCGCGCGATCCTCGGCGTCGATACCGAGGCCTTCGCTGTCGCCGAGGATGTGCTCGAGTACACCCGTCGTGCGGTGACCCGTGGATCAGAGCTCCGCAGCAGCTGGGAGAGCGCTCACGATGCCTGGGTCTCCGCGAACCCCGAACTCGCGCTCGACTGGAACCGTATCGTCGCCGGCGTGCTTCCCGCCGACCTCGAATCGAAGCTCCCCGTCTTCGAACCCGGCTCCGCGCTCGCCACCCGCGACGCCTCCGGCAAGGTCATCCAGGCGCTCGCCGCCGCGATGCCCGAACTGTGGGGCGGCTCGGCCGACCTCGCCGAACCGAACCGCACCGCGATCGCCGGAGGAAACTCCTTCCTTCCCGAAGAGGCCGGGACGACCGGCCGCGCCGGCCGCAACGTGCACTGGGGTGTTCGCGAGCACGCGATGGCCGCAGCAATGAACGGCATTTCGCTCGTGAGCGGATCCCGGTTCTTCGCCGGAACGTTCCTCGTCTTCAGCGACTACCAGCGCCCGTCGATCCGTCTCGCCTCGCTCATGCAGCTTCCGGTGACCTACCTGTGGTCGCACGACTCGGTTGCGCTCGGCAGCGACGGCCCCACCCACCAGCCGATCGAGCACCTCGCGAGCCTGCGAGCGATTCCCGGTTTCACCGTCGTCCGCCCCGCCGACGGCGCCGAGACCGCGGCCGCATGGCTCGGCATCCTCGAGAACAACGCTCCGGCCGGCCTCGTGCTCGCTCGCCAGCCGCTCGTCGTCGCTGATACTCCGGTGGCGGATGTCTACGCGGGCGTTCGCCGCGGTGCCTACGTCGTCCGCGACGCCGAGTCCCCCGAAGTCGTCATCATCGCGACCGGTAGCGAGGTCGCCCTCGCACTCGAGGCGGCATCCGCTCTTCAGGGTGAGATTGCCGTTCGCGTCGTCTCGATGCCGTCGCGTGAGTGGTTCGCGAAGCAGGATGCCGCCTACCGCGACGAGGTCATCCCCGCGGCGATCGGCGCTCGCGTCGTCGTCGAGGCAGCAACGAGCTTCGGCTGGGCCGACATTGCCGGCGCAACCGGCGAAATCGTCGGCATCGATGAGTTCGGCCTGTCGGCTCCGGCCGAGGACGCCCTGCGCGCCCGCGGCATGACCGTCGAGCGGGTCATCGCCGCCGTGCGCACGACCATCGCTGCCCAGTAGTTCACTTCACCTCTTCGAAAGGCACCACCATGCCAAGCACTACCGCCGTTGTCGGATCCGCATCCGGCCTGCACGCCCGTCCCGCTTCACTCTTTGCCCAGGCTGCCGCGAAGAGCGGGGCAGCCGTCACGATCGCGAAAGAGGGAAAGCCCGCGGTGAACGCCGCGAGCATCCTTGCACTGCTCACGCTCGGAATCGGCCACGGTGAGACCGCGACCCTGACGGTCGAGGGCGACAACGCCGACGCCGTCCTGGCCGACCTGACCGCGATGCTCACGAGCGACCTCGACGCGGAGTAACCCGCCTTCGCTGTACCCGAGTTGCCCACAATGGCCCCGTTTTCGCGTGAAAATGGGGCCATTCTGGGCAAGTCGGTGCGTGGTTAGCCGAACGTGAACGAGTACGCCGCGAGGCCCGGCGACAGCTCGACCGTCAGCTCGTCGCGGCCGAACGAACCGCGGTCGGTGAGCTCGTAGAGGTTGGGCTCGCCGGACACCGGGATCACCCGCGAGCGCCCGTTGGCCGTTACCGTCAGGGTCCCTGAACCCTCGACGTTCAGGTACACCTTCTGCGCGAAGTAATTGAGCCGGATGCGGGACTCCCGACCCGCATCCACTCCCTCCGGTGCGGTGAGCGATTCTCCGGCAAGGTTCCAGGTGCCGCCGAGCGAGAATGAGTCCTCGTGCTGCACCGACGGGAATGAGTAGTTCGCTTCGCCCTCGAGGTAGCGACCGCTTCCCCGGTAGTTCGACACTCGCGCCGCGGAGAAGTACGACTCCGGCGTGAGCTTGGCCGACTGTGGCGCCGTGTCCGCAACCTCCGTCGCGGGCGGGAGTGCGACATCCGGCCGGGCGTCGGTGATCAGCTCGCGGATGAACCCCTCGGTCGCCGCATAGTCGCCCTCCCCGAAGCTGACCCGGCGAATCTCGCCGGCCGCATCGACCAGGTATTCGGCGGGCCAGTAGGCGTTGTTGTAGGCCGACCAGGTTGCGAGGTCGGTATCGAGCGCGATCGGGTATTCGATGCCGAGCCGGTCAGCACCCGCTGCGACGTTTGCCGGCACCTTTTCGAACGCGTACTCGGGCGAGTGGACGCCGATAATCGTGAACCCGTCGCCCTTGTACGCGTCGTACCAGGCATTGAGGTGCGGGCTCGCGCGCTGGCAGTTGATACACGAGTACGCCCAAAAGTCGATGAGCACAACCTGCCCGCGGTAATCGGCAAGGTCGATGGCTGACTCGCCCGGGGTGTTGATCCAGCCGGTGATGCCGGTCAGGTCCGGCGCAGCGCCGCAGTCGACGAGCTGCGGCGCACGCTCAACACACCGGGCTTCGCTCCCGCCCAGCGCGGCGAGTTCGTCCTCGCCGCCCGCGACCTCCTGCAGCGCGCTCGTGTAGTCGGGAACCAGTCGTTGCAGGGTCTCCGGAAGGCTGAATGCGAGGGCCGCGGCGAGTGCAACGAGGGCGACGCCGGCGGCGACCCGCAGCATCCGCTCGCGAGTACGGAACGCTCGCACCCGCGCCGCAACTCCCTGCCCGGCGAGCGCAAACGCCAGCAGCGGAATGCCGGTCCCGATCGCAAAGGCCGCGGTGAGCACGAGTGTCTCCGGTCCGATCTCGCCGGTCGCGCCGGCCACCGAAATTGCCGCGAGTACCGGGCCCGCGCACGGCACATAAACCGCGCCGAGCGCAATTCCCAGCGCCAGCCCGCCCCGATCGGTACCGACAGCGCGCTGCGGGATTCGCGAAAACGGCAGCTCAAGCAGGTGCTGCACCGCCGGCACCAGCAGACCGATACCAATGACGGCCAGCACGACGATGCCGGCCCACCGCACGAAGTCCTGCGGAAGGTGGAGCAGCGACAGCAGCACCGAACCGACGAGCGTGAACACGCTGAAGCTCAGGACGAGTCCGGCGATGACCAGGAATGGCCGCGCCCGGTTCACCGACCCGTCGGCGCGAGCCCCCTGTACTCCGCCCGAGAGCAGGATGACCGGGAGCACCGGCAGCACACACGGCGAAATGCCCGTGATCAGGCCGCCGAGCAGTCCAATGATCACCAGCGAGAGCATGCTGCATCCTACGACCGCACGCTGGGGCGTTAACTCCTTTCGACCGAGATCTCAGCAGCCGGGTCGAGGTCGGTCAGGATTGCGAGCAGCGCCCGCGCGTACGCGTTGGCAGCGTCATCCGCTTCGAAGACCTGCGTCGCACCGTTGATGCTGGCGGTCACGACGAAGCCGGCCGCGAGCGAGACGAATGCCGATCCGAGCAGCGCCCGCAACTGGTCCTCGCGCGGCAGCCACAGTGCATCGTCGAGGGCGACCGAGTCGAGCGCCCACTCGGTCGTGCCGTTGAAGCCCAGCACCGTGCCGGTATCGAACACGTGCGCCTCGACGGTCATGTCGCTGAGAGTAAAGACGTCACCGTCCGCTTCGAGCCGGTCGATCAGAAAGTTGTCCTGGGCGAGCGGATGCCACACCAGGCCGGAATCACGCAGGGCACGAGCGAGCGGGGTCGAGATCATTCCGTCATTATCCGTGACGGGGGTGACCGTTCGTCGGGTGCGGGAATTCGACAGCGCGGGTACAGACCTCGCTAGATTGGATGCGAGGCCCGCGCCCGCTGTCCTCGTTCACCGCACAGTAAGGCAGCGATGCCCAAGATCGTTGACCACGACGAACGTCGCCGTGAAATTGTTCGCGCAACCTGGCGGGTGATGCGCCGGATCGGCGTCGACGCGACGACCGTGCGCGAGATCGCCCGCGAAGCCGGCTACTCGAACGGTGTACTCGCGCACTATTTCACCAGCAAAGAAGAGCTGCTGATCATGGCGCACGAGCAGGCGTTCCAGGAGGCTCGCGAGCGCATGGATCACGTCAGTACGGGCACCGCCACCGGGCTCGACCAGCTGCGGCTGGTGATTCTCGAAGCCCTGCCGCTCGATGACGTTCGCGATCTCGAAGCCTTTGTCGACGTGAGTTTTCTGGCGCAGTCGATGGTCAACGAGCAGTTGCGGGCTGCCCGCACCGAATCGCACGTGCGCGCGCAGGCCGACTGGACGGTCTACTTCGCCAGGCTGCGCGACGAAGGATTCATCGGCTCGCCGATTCCGGATGACGTGCTCGCCGACGAGCTGATCGTGCTCATCGACGCGCTGTCGGCGCAGGCACTGCTCTTTCCCGACATCATGACGCCGGAGCGCCAGTTGACGCTCGTCGATTCGTTCCTGTCACGCCTGCCCGGACCGGACGAGGACTGACCGACTAGGAGACGCTCGCGCCGAACAGCAGGCCGAGCAAATAGGTCGCGCCGGCCGCACCGAACCCGATCGCGAGCTGGCGCACTGCCCGAGCAAGCGGCGGTCCGCCCGACAGCAGTCCGACGACAGCCCCGGTCGCGAGCAGTGCAACTCCGACCAGCGCCGCCGCGATGATGACGGCGACGATGCCGGTTGCGCCGAACAGGTAGGGAAGCACCGGGATGATCGCGCCGGACGCGAAGAACAGAAAGCTCGAAACCGCGGCGCCGAGGCTCGACCCGATCTCCTCGTGTTCGTCGACCGTGTCGCCGGCGGAGTGGTCGACCGAGAGGTCTCGAAGAACCTCGTCGGCGTGCGCGACCGACTCCTCCTCGCTCATCCCCCGCGAGCGGTAGACGAGCGAGAGTTCGTTCGCGTCGACGTCGAGGTACGGGAGCGCGGTGCGCGCGTCCGGGTTGGGGTTGGATGCCGCAAGCAGTTCGCGCTGGGACCGGATCGAGACGAACTCCCCCGCTCCCATCGAGAGGGCGCCCGCCAGCAGGCCGGCGACGCCGGTGGCGAGGATGACGGGCGTCGAGACGCCCGTCGCACCGATGCCGAGCACGAGGGCGAGGTTGCTCACGAGCCCGTCGTTGGCTCCGAATACGGCAGCCCGGAACGTGCCGGAGAGCCGGTTGCGACCGCGGGCTGCGAGGCCACGCACGACTTCCTCGTGAATGCGCTCGTCCGCAGCCATCGCGGGGGTGGCATCCGAATCGTCCTCGTACGGAGACCGCGCCTCGGCGCGCTGGGCGAGCGCGAGCACAAAGACGGAACCGAAGCGGCGGGCGAGCCAGCCGAGCATTCGGGTGCGGATGTCGCCGGCCACCGGTTTGCCGACATCATCGCCGAGCAGAGCGAGCCAGTGCGCTTCGTGCCTGGCCTCGGCTTCGGCGAGGGCGAGCAGGATTTCCCGCTCTTCGCCCTGCCGCCGGGAGGCGAGGTCGCGGTAGACCGAGGCTTCCGCGCGCTCGTCGGCGAGGTACTTGCGCCAGCGGCGCACGGTCGCCCGCGAGGTCACGGGGTGCCGGAGAGGTTTCCGCGGATGCCCCAGCTCAGGGTCCAGCGTTCGTCCGGAGCGAGCCAGCGCAGGCCCTCTCCCGTGTTGAACCCGTTCGGCGGCACGGTCATCGGTTCCAGCGCAATCGCAAGCGCCATCCCGCCGTCCTTCGGAAACTCGGTCGCGTAGGCGAGCACATAGTCGAACGAGTCGTCCTGCCACAGCTCGACGTACCGGCCGTCAGCCGCGGCGAGCCGGTGCACCCGGCTGCCGAGCCCGCCGAAGGTGGTGTTGAGCTCCAGATCGCCAACGCGGCCACCGGCACGAAGGTCGAACTCGGTTCCCTCGACCGCGACCTCGGCGGTCGGGATCAGCCGCTCGTCGAGCTCGAAGCGAGTCGCGGCGTCGAGCGTCAGCGTCAGGTCTTCCGATGGCACATCGGCGACCCGCAGGAACGGGTGGGTACCGAGCGCAACGGGGGCGGGGGCGTGCGAGGCATTCCGGATGTCGTGGGTCACGATCACGCCGTCGTCCCGCAGTTCGTAGGTGACCGACTGCTCGAGGCGGAACGGAAAGCCGTGCTGCGGAAACACCGTGGCGGCAAGCGTGATTCGTGACGCCGACTGTTCGACCACGCGGTACGGCGAAAAGCGCAGCAGGCCGTGGCTGGCGTTGGTGAACTTCGGCTCGGTGATGTCGAGCTGCTGCGGCTTACCGTCGAGCTGCCAGATTCCGTCGCGGATGCGGTTGGGCCAGGGAAAGAGAACGATGCCGTTGGCAGACGGCGGCTGCACGTCGTCACCGTACGGCTCGAGCAGGTGCTCGCCGCCGATGGTGAGGGTGCGGATCGCCGCGGCGACCTCGGTGATGATCGCGCTGACCTCACCGTTCGGTGAGGGGTGGGTGAGAACGAACTGCTGGCCGGTTGGTGAAGTCACGGTGCCAGCCTAATCACGAGGGCGGGCCTCATCACGCGCCGGCGTCGGTTACAGTCACCGCGAGGCCGGCTTCGCGGAGCTCGACGAGAGTGGCGGCATCCGCCCCACCGTCGGTGATGAGTAAATCGACGTCGGCGAGTGGCGCGATCGCGCCGAGACTCACCGCTCCGAGCTTGGACGAGTCGGCGATGATCACCGGGCGCGCGCTCGAGATCACCATCTGTCGTTTGACCTCGGCCTCGGGCAGGTTGACGTTCGTGACGCCGCGCACGGCATCCACGCCGTTGCAGCCGACAAACGCGATGTCGGTGTGAAGGTTCTCGAGAAAGGGCGACGCGAACGGGTTGACCAGGGAGTGCTGCAGCGGGCGGAGCGTTCCGCCGGTGACGACGACCGTGAAGCGTGGCATCGCCGCCTCGAGAGCGAGCGCGATGGTGAGGCCGTTGGTGACGACGAGCACGTCGGTGAGGTCGCGCCGGTCGACGAGAGCGTGCGCGACGGCGAGGGCGGTCGAGCCGACATCGAGCAACACACTGTTACCCGAGTTGACGAGCGACGCGGCTTCGCGCCCGATCGCGCGTTTGGCCGTGCCCTGCTGCTCGAGCGAGTTCTCGAACGACGACTCGTTGCCCGCCGGGCGCACGAGCATCGCGCCGCCGTGCACCCGAACAATCTCGCCCTCCGCTTCGAGCGCGCGAAGGTCGGAGCGCACGGTCACTCCGCTCACGCCGAGCTCGTCGCTCGCGTCGGCGACCCGCAGGAATCCGCGCTGCGCGATCGCGCTCACGAGTCGCTGGCGACGCACGATCGCGGGAGCACTGTCGTCGGTTGCCATCACGCCTCGCTTACGGTTTCTTTCGTATTCGAAAGTCGATCTTTCGATAGTGTAATTCAGTGACTGGAACAATTGCGCGCCGGGCGACAACGCTCGCGGACGGACGCGAACTCATCTACTTCGACGACGCCGATACGACGCTGCCGCCCGAGAGGTCGGCGGATGCCCGTCACCTCGATCCGCGTCCGGAAACCGCGACGATGCGCCAGGACCCGCTGACCGGCGAGTGGATCTCCATCGCCGCCGCGCGCCAGAACCGCGCGTTCCTGCCGCCCGCGCACCTGGATCCGCTCGCCCCGACGACCGCGACCAACCAGACCGAGGTTCCGAACAACTACGACGTCGCCGTTTTCGAGAACAAGTCGCCGTCGTTCGGGCCGCTCATCGGTGCGGAGTTCACGCTCGACGACCTGGATGCCATCGGCCTCAACCGCACGCTCCCGTCGGTCGGTCGCTGTGAGGTCGTCTGCTTCAGCCCCGCGACCGAGGGATCCTTCGGCAGCCTGACCGAGTCCCGCGCCCGCACGGTGATCGAGGCCTGGGCCGACCGCACCGCTGCGCTCTCGGCGATGCCGGGCATCCAGCAGGTGTTCCCGTTCGAGAACCGCGGCGAGGCAATCGGCGTCACGCTGCACCACCCGCACGGGCAGATCTACTCGTACCCCTACGTCACTCCGCGCACGCAGCGACTCGTCGAGTCGATCGGCAAGTTTGCGGCGACAAACCCGGGCGAGAACCTGTTCCAGGCGATCCTCGAGAACGAGCTGGCATCCGAGCGGGTCGTCCTGCGCGGCGAGCACTGGACGGCGTTTGTGCCGTTCGCCGCGCGCTGGCCCATCGAGGTGCACATGCTGCCGAATCGCCATGTTCCCGACTTCGCGGCGCTGACCGACGAGGAGCGCGACGAGCTCGCGGGGCTGTACCTGAAGCTGCTGCGCGGAATCGACGCGCTCTATGACACGCCCACCCCGTACATCGCGGCCTGGCACCAGGCGCCGGTGAATGTGGCGCGGGACGACATCCGACTTATGCTGCAACTGACCTCTCCGCGCCGGGCGAAGGATCGCCTGAAGTATCTCGCGGGGTCGGAAGCGGCAATGGGGGCGTGGATCGGCGACGTACCGCCCGAGACCGCCGCAGCATTCATCAGAGAAGGTATTGAACGAGCATGAGCGACATCCGCGACGACGTGAAAGAGGACTTCGAGAACCTCTTCGGCTACGAGGCACTCGGGGTGTGGTCTGCCCCGGGGCGCGTCAACCTCATCGGTGAACACACCGACTACAACGAAGGCTTCGTTCTGCCGTTCGCCATCAACCGCCGCACCGTGCTCGCGCTCGGCGTGCGCGACGACGGCATCCTGCGCATCGCCAGCTCGTTCGCGGATGAGGTTGCCGAGATTCCGATCGCCGACCTGTCGCCCGACGCCCTCGGCGGCTGGAGCGCGTACCCGTTCGGCGTCGCCTGGGCGCTCGGCCAGTTCGGCGCGGATCTCGCGGCCGTTCCCGGCGTCGACATCTACATCGACTCGGTCGTGCCGGTGGGCGCTGGCCTGTCGTCGTCGGCCGCGATCGAGAGTTCGGTTGCGCTCGCCCTCAACGACGTCTGGCAGCTCGGCTTCGACCGTCCAGCGCTCGCGAAGGTCGGCCAGCTCGCCGAGAACAAGGCCGTGGGAGCCCCGACCGGCATCATGGACCAGTCGGCATCCCTGCTCGGAAAGAAGGATGCCGCGGTCTTCCTCGACTGCCGCTCCCTCGTCGCCGAGGTCGTCGACCTTGGATTCGCCGCTGCCGGCCTTGAACTCGTCATCATCGACACCGGGGTCAGCCACTCCCACGCGACCGGCGGCTACGCCGAGCGCCGGGCATCGTGCGAGGCTGGCGCCGCTGCGATGGGAGTCGCCGCCCTGCGCGACGTCACGGTCGACGACCTCCCGCGCGCCCGCGAACTCATGGACGACGTGACCTTCCGCCGCGTTCGCCACATCGTCACCGAGAACCAGCGCGTGCTCGACACCGTCGAGGTGCTGCGCACCCAGGGACCGGCGTTCATCGGCAACCTGCTCGACGCCTCCCACATCTCGATGCGCGACGACTTCGAGATCTCGGTCCCCGAGCTCGACCTGGCCGTCGAAACCGCGATCGCCAACGGTGCGATCGGTGCGCGGATGACCGGCGGCGGATTCGGCGGAGCGGCCATCGCGCTCATCCCGACCGAGTCGATCTCGCGCCTGCAGGTCGCGATCGACGGCGCGTTCGCCGAGCACGGCTTCGGCCAGCCGGTCACCTTCTCGGTCACCGCCGCCGAGGGTGCCCTGCGCGAGAGCTAACCCCTCACCCATTCACCGAGTTGCCCACTTTGGCCCCTTTTTCGAGCAAAAACGGGGCCAAAGTGGGCAAGTCGGTGAGTGTGGGGTGCGGTTAGTAGGGCGGCTCGACCGGGGTCGGGGTGCCGCCGGTGAGGCGCACGAGCTCGGCGTAGGTGGTCGGGAAGACGGTGTGCGCGTGGCCGGCAGCGGCCCAGATTTCCGGGTATTGCTCGAGAGCGGTGTCGACGAACGTGCGCAGCGGGGAGGGATGCCCAACCGGCGCGACTCCCCCGATGACCTGGCCGGTGGCGGCCTTGACGATCGCGGCATCCGCTCGACTGAATTTTCCGCCGACCTGTTCGCCGAGCCAGGCAGTGTCGACGCGGTGCGCGCCCGAGGTCATGATGAGCACCGGCTCGCCGTCGAGCAAAAACAGCAGCGAGTTCGCGATCGCGCCGACTTCGATCCCAAGAGCGGATGCCGCAGCCTCGGCCGTCTTCGCCGACTCATCGAACCAGCGGACTTCGCCCGTCGCTCCGCCCGCGCGCAGGGCGGCGGTGACGAGGGTGACGGCGGGGTGAGTGGGGGTGTCGGTCACGGGCGTTGCTCGATTCTGTCGACTTCGAAATACAGGTGCGCGTGCAGCTCGCAGTTAGCGTTGAACGGCGCCGCGCAGTGCGGGCAGGCGTTCACCGACCGATACGACGTCACGCTGAGCTCGCTGCGGCAGACGCCACACAGTACGGCCGGCTCGTCGAAACGCGCGACCGGCCAGCGGACGGCCTCGTGCCCGGCGACCTCGGTGTGGCAGTCGAAGCACGGGTAGTAGCGGTCGCAACAGGCGAATTTCATGGCCACGACATCCGTCGAACCGTGCCAGTGGACACAGCGCGTTTCGTCGTCGACCGTGGGGCCGAAAACCCGGGCGCGCGCGTCCACCGTGGCTAGGCCTGGCGCTCGGCCGCGCTGCGCTCGGCAGATTCGACGACGTTCGCGATGAGCATCGCGCGCGTCATCGGGCCGACGCCACCGGGAACCGGCGACAGGAATCCCGCGACCTCACCGACGGCCGGGTCGACGTCGCCGACGAGGCGTGCCTTTCCGGTCTCCGGGTTGACGACGCGGGTGATGCCGACGTCGAGAACAGCGGCTCCGGGCTTGACCCACTCGGGCTTCACGAGGCCCGCAACACCGACGGCCGCGACAATGATGTCGGCCTGGCGCACGTACGACTCGAGGTCGACGGTGCGCGAGTGCGTGAGCGTCACGGTCGCGTCGATTCCCTTGCGGGTGAGCAGTAAGCCGAGCGGACGGCCGACGGTGAGCCCGCGGCCGATCACGACGACGTGCTTGCCCGGGATCGTGACGCCGTAGCGTCCGAGCATCTCGACGATTCCGGCCGGCGTGCAGGGCAGCGGGCTCGTCATCGGCTCGGACACGTTCAGCACCAGGCGACCGAGGTTGGTCGGGTGCAGTCCGTCGGCATCCTTGTTCGGATCCATCAGCTCGAGCATGGCATTTTCGTCCAGTCCCGCCGGAAGCGGCAGCTGGATGATGTAGCCCGTCACGGCCGGGTTCGCGTTGAGCGACTCGACGGCGGCGCGAACGTCCTCAGCGGATGCCGTGGCCGGCAGGTCTACCCGGATCGACTCGATCCCGACCTCTGCGCAGTCGCGGTGCTTGCCCGCGACGTAGGACAGGCTGCCGGGATCTTCGCCGACGAGCAGCGTGCCGAGCCCCGGAACGATTCCCCGTTCCTTGAGCGCGGCGACGCGCACGCGCAGTTCATCCTTGAGGGCGGTCGCGGTGGCGACGCCGTCCAGTTTTGTAGCAGTCATGGTGTTCCTCAGTCAATCGGTCCGCTCGTGGCGGGAGAAAAGTCGTGGCGGCGGGAGAAGCTCCCCTCGCGGCGGGCACGGATCTGTCGCGAAGGGGTTACCGCGAGGGGGGGTGCCGCCGGGCGGGGAGGTTAGGCCCAGCTACCGGGGCTGGTCAGGCCCTCGTACAGCGGGAAGCCGTCGGTCAGCTTGAGCACGCGGGCACGCAGCGCGTCGACATCCGGAGCGGGCTTCAGCGCGGTCGCGATGATGTCGGCTACCTCGGTGAACTCCTCGTCGCCGAAGCCGCGGGTCGCGAGCGCCGGCGTACCGATGCGAACACCCGACGGGGTCATCGGCGGACGCGGGTCGAACGGAACGGCGTTGCGGTTCACGGTGATACCGGCCGAGTGCAGGATGTCTTCGGCGTCCTGGCCGTGGATGGCCGAGTTGCGCAGGTCGACGAGCACGAGGTGAACATCGGTTCCGCCGGTCAGCACGTCGATGCCCTCGGCCTTCGCGTCGGGCGCGGTGAGGCGCTCGGCGAGGATCTGGGCGCCGCGGATGGTGCGCTCCTGGCGCTCCTTGAACTCCGGCTCGCTCGCGATCTTGAACGCGGTCGCCTTTGCCGCGATGACGTGCATGAGCGGTCCGCCCTGCTGGCCGGGGAAGACGTTCGAGTTGAGCTTCTTCTGGGTGTCGAGGTCGTTGGTCAGGATGAACCCGGAGCGCGGTCCGCCGATGGTCTTGTGCACGGTCGACGAGGTGACGTCGGCAAACGGAACCGGCGACGGGTGCAGGCCGGCCGCAACGAGACCGGCGAAGTGCGCCATGTCGACCCAGAGCTTGGCGCCGACCTCGTCGGCGATCGCGCGGAACGCGGCGAAGTCGAGCTGGCGCGGGTAGGCGCTCCAGCCGGCGATGAGCACGTCGGGGCGAACCTCGAGTGCCTTCTCGCGCACGACATCCATGTCGACGAGGAACGAGTCGGGGTCGACGCCGTAGGCGTGCGCGTCGTAGAGCTTGCCGGAGAAGTTGAGCTTCATGCCGTGGGTGAGGTGTCCGCCGTGGGCGAGCTCGAGGCCGAGGATCTTGTCGCCGGGCTGGGCGATGGCGGAGAGCACTGCGGCGTTGGCGGATGCCCCGGAGTGCGGCTGCACGTTCGCGTAGGCGGCACCGAACAGGCTCTTTGCGCGCGAGATCGCGAGCGACTCGGCGACATCCACGAATTCGCAACCACCGTAGTAGCGGCGTCCGGGGTAACCCTCGGCGTACTTGTTGGTGAGCACCGAACCCTGGGCTTCGAGAACGGCGCGGGGAACGAAGTTCTCGCTCGCGATCATCTCGAGGGTGCCGCGCTGGCGACCGAGTTCGGATGCCAGAACGGCGGCGATCTCGGGGTCGACCTCAGAGAGGGGCGCGTTGAACTGGGCGGGAAGATGACTGGGCACTGGCGGTCTCCTTGCAAGCGAACGGATATAACAAAGGTATCCGTTCAGCCCAGGCGTACGGCCGAATCGATGAGAGTCGCTCCCCGATGGTTGCCCATCTCAACGCCAGTTGCGACAGATTTATTCTACCGCAACCGGTCCCTGGCGCGACGAACTAATTCAGGCGCCGAACGGACGCGCACGGCGAGCGCGGGCGATGCGCACGCTGTCGAACGCGACGCTCACGATGAGGCCGACCCCGAGGAAGAGAATCGCGGCGATCGGCAGCGACGTCAGGCCGGCACCGTCAAGCAGCAGTCCACCGAGCAGCGCGCCTCCACCGATACCGATGTTGAACGCCGTCGTCTGCAGAGCGGATGCCAGATCACGAACGCGGAACGACGCGGTATGCATCATCCGGGTTTGCATCATCGCCGGAAGCCCACCGAAGGCGACACCCCACACGGTGTACGCCACGACCACGACGATCGAATTGCCCGACCAGATCGCCAGCACTAGCAGCGACAGCATCACGATGACCACGCCGGCCACGAACCCGCGCCGCGGGAACCGGTCTCCGACAAAGCCGGCCAGCACGAGACCGATCGCGCCGGCACCACCGAAGAGGAAGAGCATAAACGGCACGACATCGGGTTCGACCCCGCCGACGTCGCTCAGCCACGGTGCGATGTAGGTGGAGAACACGTTCTGGCCGATGAGCATCAGCAGGATGACGACACACAGCAGCAGCACCGGAGCGAAGCTCTTGTCCTTCGCGACCGGGATCGCGATCTCACCGGTCTTCAGCGTGACGCGGTGATCGACCGCCGGGAGGTAGCGGATGACGACGACCGCGAGCACCACGACGATGCCGGCGATGATGAAGAACGCCGAGCGCCAGCCGAGCGCGTGGCCGAGGGCCGTGCCGACGGGTACGCCGAGAACGAAGGCCGCCGATCCGCCACCGGCAGTAATGGCGACTGCGCGACCGAGCTGGTGCTTGGGAACGAGGTGCGCGGCGTAGGCGGCGACGACCGCCCAGAACAGGCCGTGCGCGAGCCCGCCGAGAATGCGCGCGCCGACGAGGATCTCGTACGTCGGTGCGATTGCCGAGAGCGTGTTGGCCGTCGCGATGACGAGAAGCACGACGACCACGAGCGCCTTACGCGAGTAGCGCCGGGTGAGGATCGACAGCGGTGTTGTCGCGACTACAACGGTCGCCGCGAAGATCGTCACGAGGTAGCCGACGGTCGACAGGCTCACATCCAGGTCGGCGGCCATTTCTGGCAGCAGTCCGGTGGGAAGGAACTCGCTCGTCACCGAAACGAAGATCGCTCCGGCGAGGGTGAGGAGTCCGATCCAGGGGAAGGGAGCTTCGGCGGGAGTGTGGGCGGTGGAAGACATACGTGTGAATCCGGTCAACGAGAGAGGGTGCCCGACGACGGGCAGGACGCGGCAGAGCGCTCGGCATCCCTCCAATCGTAACCGCCGCGGTCGCGCAGCGGCAGAAGCGAACCGGCGCCCGCCGCAACACGCAATAACCTAAGGGGGTGACCGCCGAAATCTCCACCCACTGGATCCTGACCCTCGTCTGCGAAGACCGCCCGGGGATCGTTCACGCGATCAGCGGCGCGATCGTCGAGGCCGGCGGAAACATCACCGAGTCACAGCAGTTCTCGAGTGAAGACACCGGCACCTTCTTTATGCGCCTGCAGGTCGAGTCGGAGGCCACCCGCGAACGCTTCGAGCTCGCTCTGTCGCCGGTCACCGATCGCTACGGCATGACCTGGACGCTCGATGTCGTCGATCGCCCGCTGCGCACCCTCGTGCTGGTCTCGAAAGCGGGCCACTGCCTCAACGACCTGCTCTATCGCCAGCGCGCCGGACAACTGACGGTCGACATCCCGATCGTGCTCAGCAATCACGGCGAGCTATCGACGCTCGCCGATTTCTACGATGTGCCCTTCGAGAATCACCCGGTGACGGATGCCGCCTCAAAGGCAGCATTCGAGGCACGCGTTCTCGAGGTGGTCGAGCAGCACGACGTCGAGCTCGTTGTGCTCGCTCGTTACATGCAGATCCTCTCTCCCGAACTGTGCGCGGCGCTGACCGGCAAGGTCATCAACATCCATCACTCGTTCCTTCCCGGTTTCAAGGGGGCGAACCCCTACAAGCAGGCGCACGCGCGCGGCGTCAAGCTCATCGGCGCCACCGCTCACTTCGTCACGAGCGACCTCGACGAAGGACCGATCATCGAACAGAACGTGGTGCGCGTCGACCACTCCCGCACCCCGCGCGAGCTCGTCGCGATCGGCCAGGACGAGGAGTCGCGCACCCTCACCCAGGCCGTGAAGTGGTTCGCCGAATCCCGTGTCCTGCTCGACGGAGCCCGCACGATCATCTTCAAGTGAGCGACATCGGCCGCAGGCTCGAGCAGGGTCTCGCCTGGGTGAACAAGTCGCCGGTGCGCGCGGGCGTTTTCGCAACCGCCGTCCTCGGCTACGTCTTCGGACTCGGGATCTGGTCGTATTTTTGGAGCGGCTCCGCCATCCGCGAATGGGTCGGCGACGGACTCCCGGCCAATGACGGTGTGATCTGGGCCGGCATCTTCGTCGGACTCGCACTTCCCGCGGTGATCTTCACCGTATTCCTGCTGGTGTTCGTCGCCACCCAGCGCTGGTGGTCCCTCGTACTGATGGTGATCGCGTTCGCCCCGGTCATCTTCAGTGCGGCCGTCAACCCAACCGGAGTCATCACCAAGACCCGCAAAATCAGCAAGTCCCTCGAAGAGATGACGATGATTACCGGCGACGCCCACGTCGCCGAAGTCATCAATACCGCCGTGAACAGCGGCAAGACCACTGTGCTTGTTATCGCCGTGCTCTCGATCATGTGGGTGTCAATGCTCGGGCGTCGCCCACGATTCGCTGATGTCTCGTCTCACCACCGGGCAGCGCAGAATGATGCGACAACCCTGTGGTCCGAGCGCATCATCCGAATCTTCCGGTGGGCGTACCCGTTTGCGGTCGTGCTCGGCATTCCGCTCATTGCCCTCGCGGGAGCGGCCAACGCGTCGTGACGGTTCCGACGATTCTTGGCGCGGCAGGCACCAGCTGATCGCAGCTCGCGCGCTGCCTCGCTACGCTGAGGTCGTGGACACGCAACGACCGGCAGGCACCATTTTCGAGCACGCGCGCAAGCTTGACGCGCACGGCCAGGTCGACGACTTCTGGATGCGGGTCGAGGGCGACACGATCGTCGCGACCGGCAGCGGTGCGGCTCCGCACGCCGACGGCGACACCGAGCGCATCGACGTCGGTGGGCACTGGCTGGTTCCCGGATTCATCGACCTGCACGGCCACGGCGGCGGCGGGCACTCCTACGACGACGCCCCCGAAGAACTGCTCGCTGCGATCGCCGTGCACCGCTCGCACGGTACGACCCGCACCGTCGTAAGCCTCGTCGCCAACCCGGTCCCGTACCTGCGCGCGAGCCTCGGCATGATCGCCGATCTCGCCGCGGATGACCCGCTGATTCTCGGCTCCCACCTCGAAGGCCCGTTCCTCGCCGCCGCCCGCCGCGGAGCGCACAACGGCGAATACCTCAGTGAGCCGCAGCCGTACCTCGTCGAAGAACTCATCGGAGCAGCGCGCGGAACCTTGCGGCAGCTGACCCTTGCGCCCGAATTGCCGGGCGCCCTCGAGGCGATCGACGTACTCGTCGAGGCCGGCGTGGTGGTGGCGATCGGTCACACCGAAGCCGACTTCGCCCAGACGAACGAGGCGTTCGACCGCGGGGCGCGACTGCTCACCCACGGGTTCAACGCGATGCCCGGCATCCACCACCGTGCTCCTGGCCCGGTGATCGCGGCGTTCGAAGACGAGCGCGTGACAATCGAGCTCATCCTCGACGGGCTGCACATCGAGCCGCACGTCGCGAAGCTCGCGTTCGCCTCCGCGCCCGGCCGCATCGCGATGGTGACGGATGCGATGGCCGCCGCAGGCTCGCACGACGGCGACTACACGCTCGGATCCCTGACGGTAACCGTGCGGGATGGGCTCGCCGTGCTGCGCGGAACGAACACGATCGCCGGGTCGACGCTGACCCAGGATGCGGCGCTGCGGACCGCTGTGCAGCGCGCCGGAATCGACCCGCGTATTGCCGTCGAAGCCCTGACCCTCACGCCGGCGCGAGTGCTGTCGCTCGAGCACCGGCACGGGCTGCTCGCCCCCGGCTATGCCGCCGACGCCGTGTTCCTCGACCACGCCTGGCAGGTAACCCGCGTCTTCGCCGACGGTGCCGAACTCGCCCTGCACCCCTAACCCTTCAGAATTAACCGGTTTCAAGGAGACGCCAGCCGAAACCGGCGCTAACCACCACAAATGTGACAATTAGCCTCCGCGAATCCTTGAAACCGGTTAAGAAAATCGGGGAAGGAAGGCTAGAACCGCTCCCAGTCGAAGCGGTTGTCCCAGGCGTGCCGGTAGTAGTCGGCGTTGGTGAGGGATGACGCCGCAGCCTCGTCGACGATGATCGTGACCTTCGGATGCAGCTGGACGACCGATCCCGGAACCGACGCGCTCACCGGTCCTTCCGCTGCCGCCGCGATCGCCGGCGCCTTCGACTCCCCGAACGCCATCAGCACGAGGTGCCTGGCGCGCAGGATGGTGCCGAGTCCCTGGGTGAGGCAGTGCCGCGGAACGTCGTCGATCGAGTCGAAGAATCTCGCGTTGTCGGCGCGGGTCTTCTCAGTCAGGGTCTTGACGCGCGTCAGCGAGGCGAGCGACGACCCCGGTTCGTTGAATCCGATGTGCCCGGTGCGACCGATGCCGAGAATCTGCACGTCGATCCCGCCAGCCGCGTCGATATCGCGCTCGTAACGCTCCCCCGCACCCTGGATCGGTCCTCCGTCGTCGCCCGGCACCCGGATCAGCGACGGCGTCAGTCCGAGCGGTTCGACAACCTCGCGCGTAATGACCGACCGGTAGCTCTCCGGATGTCCGACCGGCAGCCCGATGTACTCGTCGAGCGCGAAGCCACGCACCCGCGACAGGTCTAATCCACGCTCGCGCAGGGCCGCCCAGGTTGTGAGCGGCGTCGTTCCGGTCGCGAGCCCGAGCACGGCATCCGGTCGCGAGCCGACTGCCGCAACGATCGCGTCGGCGGCGACAATGCCGGCCGCCGCAGCGTCATCAACGATCACAATTTCAGCCATTACGACCCTCCGAGGTGTGCGGCGCCGAGCGCTGCGACGGGAGTTCCCGCAGGCAGCAGGCTCACCCGCGACGCTAGCTCAAGCGAGTGAATAAAAGGCGACCGGCTGGACCACCCGGCGAACACGGCGCCGACGCCCTGCATGAGCCGGTCGCCGAGGGTGCCGATCCCGCCGCCGATAACGACACGGTCGACGTCGACGGTGAGCACGAGAATACGCACGGCGCTGGCCACGCCCTCGAACAGTCGGCGACGAATCTCGAGCGCTCGCTCGTCTCCGGCATCCGCTGCTGCGAGCATCGCGCTCACGGCGTTCTCTTCGCCGGTCGCCCACTGGCGGGCAATTCCTGACCCGGACGCCATCGACTCGAGCCCACCGTGCTGTCCGTCCAGGTCGAGGGGGCCGGCCGGGTCGACCAGGATGTGCCCGATCTCGCCGGCCGCACCGCGCGCACCGCGCCAGAGTTCCCCGCGCAGTACGAGCCCGGCGGCGAGACCGGTACCGAGATTCAGATAGCCCATGGATGCCGTTGCCGGCAGGTCGAGGGCATAAAACGCGCCGAGAGCGGCGGCATTGACGTCGTTCTCGACCCGCACGTCTGTGCCGAGGCGCGCGGTGAGCTCTGCCCCGAGCTCGAGCTTCTCGACGCCGAGGTTGATGGCGTGGGTGACGAGTCCGGCGGACGAATCGACCGTGCCCGGAATCCCGACGCCGATCGTGCTGAAGTCTTCCGGAGCAACGCCGGCGGCATCCGCGAGCCCGGTGACCGCGGCGACCGCCGTCGCGATGACCTCCGCAGATCCGAATCCGGTCGGCAGCCGCAGCTGTCCCCGTACCTCGCCGTCGTCACCGACGACGACGGCCTCGGTCTTGGTCCCGCCGATGTCGATGCCGACCCGCAGCGATCCGGCCGTCATTCGCTTACTCTCACTCGTGTTGCTCCTTCGAGCCAGGCGACCAGTGCCCGGCTGACGTGCTTCGATGCTCCGAACGTCGCGATGTCGGCATACGCCCGGTCGTCTCCCGGCCAGCCCATGTCGACGACGATGACGGAGGGATGCGCGGTTCGGGCTCCCTCGATGAGGTCGCGTACCCAGCCGTGCCGGTGGTTGTCCTTACCGACGATGACGAGTTGGCCGGGCACCTCGGGCAGCGACCCGCCCTCGCTGATCCGAAACGCGACCGGCGGACCCCAGGGAGCCGTGCCGACCGCGATGTTCGCCACGGTTTCGACGCTCACGAGGGTTCGCTCCGCCTCGACGACGACTGCAGATGCCACGTCGAACGCGCTCGAGGTGAGCGCGAGGTCGAACTCGGGTTCGGCATCCGGCCCCTCGATGGGACGAGCGGATGCCGCAGCCGCCAGTTCGCGAGCGAGCGCGACGTTGCGGTCGCCCGCCTCGGTGAGCCGCTCGCCGTGCAGTCGCCCGGCCGCCACCGCGGCGTCGAGCGCGCGCTCGATGCTCTCGAGCTCGTCGTCGGTGTTATTCGTGCCGATGCACAGCAGGTCGCAGCCCGCGGCGATCGCGCGCACGGCTGCCTCGGGAATGCCGAGTTCGCCGCTCGCGCCCACCATGTCGAGTGCGTCGCTCACGATGACGCCGGTGAATCCGAGGTCGTCGCGCAGGAGTCCCTGCAGAATCCCGCGCGAGAACGTCGCGGGATTCTCGGCGTCGAGCTGCGGAAGCAGGATGTGCGAGGTCATGATCGTCTTGGCGCCAGCCGCGATCGAGGCGACGAACGGCACCAGTTCCCGCTCGCGCAGAGCTGGCAGCGGCGAGTCGACGACGGGCAGTGCGAGGTGCGAGTCCTGCGCGGTGTCGCCGTGTCCCGGAAAATGCTTGGCGCTGACGGCAACGGCGGTCGACTGCAGCCCGCGGGTCCAGGCCGCGCTGTGGCGGGCGACGAGCGCCGGGTCGGTTCCGAAACTGCGTACGCCGATGACCGGGTTGTCCGGGTTCGAGTTGATGTCGACATCCGGTGCGAAGTTCAGGTTGACCCCGCTGCGGCGCAACTGCCAGCCGACGGTCGCCGCGACGCTCTCGGTCAGCGCGAGGTCGTCGATGCGCCCGAGGATGGCGTTGCCCGGGTACGGCGAACCGACGTCGAAGTAGAGCCGCGTGACGTCGCCACCCTCTTCGTCGATCGCGATCAGGGCGTCGGGGTTGGCGTCGTAAATCGCTGCGGTGAGCTCACGCAACTGCTCACGAGAGGAGATGTTGCCGCCGAAAACGCAGACGCCGGCGAGCCCGTTGCGCAACCGGGTGGCGAGCCAGGAGGGAAGTTCGGTACCGACGAATCCGGGGAGCAGGACGCGCGATGCGAGCGAGGAAGCCACTAGCCCTTCACCGCCCCGCTCACGAGGCCCGACGTCAGGCGGCCCTGCACGACAAGGAAGAAGATGATCACCGGCACCGCGACGAGCGTCGACGCGGCCATGACCTGGCCCCAGTCGGTCGCTCGCGTCGCGCTCGCCTGCACAAAACCGCGCAGCCAGAGCGGCAGCGTCTGCGCCGACTCGGAGGGCAGCAGCACGAGCGCGACGGTGAATTCGTTCCACGCCTGCAGGAACGCGTAGACGCCGGACGCCACGAGCCCCGGTGCGAGCAACGGGAAGGTGATGCGCATAAAGGCGCCGAACCGGCTGAGTCCGTCCATCATCCCGGCCTCTTCGAGGTCTGCCGGGATGCCGGCGACGAAGCCGCGCAGCATCCAGATGGTGAAGGGCACGACGGCCGCCGTGTAGATGATGCTCGGGCCGATGACCGAGTCGAGCAGCCCGACGGTCGAGACCATCTTGTACTGGGCGATGAACAGGCCCTCGGCCGGAAGCATCTGCACGATGAGCACGGCGATCACAAAGCTCTTGCGCCCGCGAAAGCGGAACCGGCTGATCGCGACGGCCGCGAGGAAGGCGAAGATCAGGCAGAAGAACACGACGATGAGGGTGATCGAGACGCTCATGCCGAGCGCTGCGTAAAACGAGCCGTCCGAGAGCGCTGCGGTGAAGTTGTCGAGCGAACCACCGAACGGAACGAAGGTCGGCACAAACGACTGCAGCTTCACGTTCGGCAGCATCGACGAGTTGACCATCCAGTACACCGGGAAGACCCAGATGATGGCGACCACGATGGCGACGATGCCGAGCACCGCTTTGGTCATTCGCGCGTTCACTTCTCGTCCTCCTTGAGCAGGCTGCGGATGTAGAACCAGCTGAGAATGATCGTGATCGCGAGAACCAGGATCGAGACAGCGGATGCCATTCCAAAGTCCTGCGATTTGGTTCCGAGCTTGTAGATGTAGGTACCGAGAAGGTCGAACTCACTCGATTTGGAGCCGGCGTCCTGCAGCATCGTGATCTGGGTGAAGACGCGCAGGTCCCAGATGATCTGCAGCAGGAACACGATTGCGATCACCGGGCGGATCATCGGAAGAATGATGCCCCAGAACCGCTGCCAGCCGTTCGCGCCGTCGAGCTGGGCGGCCTCCATGATCTCCTCGGAGACCTGGGTGAGCCCGGCGTAGGCCGAGAATGCGACGAACGGAACCGACATCCAGATCACGATGACGCTCGCGACGATAAAGAACGTCAGCGGGCTCGCGAGCCAGTCGAAGCGGTACATGTCGACACCCGGAATGGCGTCGAGAAGGTAGTTGATTGCTCCGCGCCGGCGGTCGAACAGCCAGATCCACACGGTCATCGCGGCAACGACGGGCATCGACCAGGCCAGCAGCAGCGCGATCTGCAGCACGAGTCGCGGCCCCTTGGCAATCGCATTCATCAGCAGGGCGAGCAGCAGGCCGATCGCGAGTGTCGCGACAGCGGTGACCAGGCAGAACAGGATCGACTTGAACACCACGATCCACAGCGACTCCTTCGTCGCGAGTTCGATGTAGTTGTCGAGAAAGACGAACGGTGCCGGCTTGCCGAACTGCTGCTGCAGCCCGTATTCCTGCATCGAGGTGACGACCTGCCAGATGAGCGGATAGCCCATACCGACGATGAGGATGCCGATGGCGGGAATGAGCAGCAGGTACGGGGCACGCAGTTTGCGGCGTTTGTAGGTCAGCGAGCTGGTGGGCTTCGTGAGTGTTTCAGGCATGCGGCATCCTCCTTTCGGGATTGAGGCTTCGGGGCAGTGGGCGGGGAAGAGTGTGGGTGGTTGGGCGGGCCGGAGCCCGCCCAACCGACGAAGAAACTACTTAGCCGTTGATCAGTTCGTCGATCTTGGCGTCGTACTCAGCGGCGAGCGTCGGAATGTCGCCACCGCCGTTGACCTTGCCGAAGAACTCTTCGAGCAGGCCGGAGCCTTCGACCGCAGCCCAGCCGGGAGCGGCGGGCGTGAGCTTCGACGCTGCAGCCGAATCGATGAGCGCCTTCGCGAACTGGTCGTCGCCGAGCGACGATGCGTAGTCGAGGTTTGCCGGTCCAAGACCGTTCTCGCCGAGCATCGTCTGGAAGTCGGCGGAGAAGATGATCTTCATCAGTTCCTTCGACGCTTCCTGGTTCTTGCTCGCTGCGGAGATCGCAATGTTCGAGCCGCCGGCGAAGACGGGAGCGGGCGAACCGTCGACACCGGGGAGCACGAAGGTGCCGAAGGTGTCGTCGTTCCAGGTCGCAATCGTCTTGGTGTCATCCGCGGGGTCGGGAGCCAGGTCACCGATCGACCAGTGCGCCCAGCCGGGAGCGAAGATCGTTGCGGCTTCGGGCTTTCCGGTCGTCTCGTTGTCATTGAGGTTGACCCACGGAGTGCTGTCGGCCTCGGTGACGGGGGCGAGCGAGGCGTCCTGGTAGAGCGCCTGCAGCTGGGTGAGGCCCTCGACGGTTTCGGCCGACGCGAGCGTCGACTTCCACTCGTCGCCGTCCTTCGCCGCGAGGTCTCCCCCGTTGGCGAAGATCCACGAAACACCGTTGCGCCAGTCCTCGCCACCGATGTAGAACCCGGACTGCTTAGCGGTCTTGAGCTTTGCGGCATCCGCGTTGAACTCGGCGAGAGTGGTCGGAACCTCGAGGCCCGCCTTCTCCCAGATGTCCTTACGGAAGAACGCATAGCGCGAACCGAAGTAGTAGGGCAGCGCGTAGTTGGCGCCGTCGACCTCGCCGACCTCGACGAACGAGGGAAGCAGCTTGTCGCCGCCGAGCTCGTCGTACAGGTCGCTGATGTCCGTGAATGCGCCCGCGTTAGTGAACGTCGGTGACCAGGTGTTCCCGATCTCGACCACGTCCGGGGTATTCTCGGCATCAGGCAGTGCTGTGGTCAGCTTCGCAAGAGCATCTCCCCATGCCTGCTCCTCAATAGTGAGGGTGCCCCCGGTTGCGTCTGCGTACTCTGTCTTAAGGTAGTCGCGCAGCGTATCCGGGGTGTCACCTCCATTGAGCCACAGGGTGATGTTCTTTCCACCTTCGTCGGCCGGGGCCGATGATGGTGCACACCCCGCGAGAATGAGAGCTGCGGCAGTTGCTGCTGCAACTGCGACGATCTTTCTCTTCATTGTGTCTTCCTCTTTTTCTAAGCCCGAAGCGCCGGTCGGCCACTCCGTTGTGGTGCAGGGATCGGGGTCTCAGGAGACCCCCAGTAGTCCGGAGAGAACCATGACGGCTGCGCCGCGCATGACGATGTCCTCTCCGAGGGTTGTCATCCGCAGGGTGAGATCGCCGTGGAATTCGGCCATCGTTCGCGCGCGGAGGGTCTCGATGGTTGCCGTGGCCAGCACGCCATCAAGCAGGTGGGTCGGGCCGCTCAGTACAACCTCGGCGAGGTTGAGGGCTCCGACCACGGGAGCGAGGGCGATGCCGAGGCGCTGCCCCGCTTCCCGAAGAATGAGATCAGCGGATGCACCGCTGTCGCCGTTCGCGGCCGCCGCGAGCGCAGACTCGAGCCTCGGCACAGCGAGCCAGGTCTCGAGGCACCCGTGCTTGCCGCACACGCACTCGGCACCGCCGTCGGTACCGACGACGACGTGACCGATTTCGCCGGCCGCAAATCGACTGCCGAACAGCGGGGTGCCGTCGAGCAGCAGTCCGGCGCCGACACCGTGGCCGATCTTGACGAGCATCATGTCGCTGTCGGCGTCACCGAAGCTGTGCTCGGCGAGCGCCGCAGCGTTCGCGTCGTTCGCCACGAGCACCGCGAGACCGAAGCGTTCGGACAGGATCTGCTGAAGAGGTTCGCCGCTCCAGCCGAGGTTGGGTGCCGACAGCACTACGCCGGCGAGATCGACGACACCGGGCGAACCGACGCCGACACCGAGCACGGGAAGCGAGGCCAGCCCGACGAGTTCATCAGTGAGCGCGATGACCTTGGCCGTGGCATCGGATCCCGTGCTTCCGGCGAGCGGGAGTTCGGCCCGCTCGAGGATCTGGCCGTCGAGGTCGAGCACTGCACCCCGGAAGGTTGCATACCCGCTGAGGTCGATGCCGATGATCTGGAACGCCTCGCGGTTGAGGTCGAGCATGGTCGCGGGCTTGCCGGGGCGAGCGTCTTCGCGCTGGCCGGTTTCGACGACGAGCCCCTCGGACATCAGTTCGGCGACCAGGTCGGAGATCGTGACCCGGGTGAGGCCGGTTTGGCGGGCGATGTCGGCGCGGCTCTGGGTACCGGCGCGGTACAGCGTCTGCAGCACGAGCGATCGGTTGTGGCCGCGGGCGTGTTCGGGAAGCACCTTTGTGCTCGGGCGCAGCGCCCGGCCGGTGGAGAACCCTCCGGTCCGCCCGATGAACGCGGCCGCGCCCCTCGCGAAGGATTCGGCCGGCTGGATGTTGTCCAGCCCGGCGGAAGCGCTTCGCTGCCCTTCCGTTGCAGTCATGTTTGTTAGTAAACCTTACGAACAAATTACGCGCAAGGTTCGTAAGGGGTGTTTACAAATCTGTTACACACGGAAACCTGCCTGAATTGTGAGGAAGTCCTCACGGCTTTCTCACAGCACGCCCCAAGGAATTGCTTTCTTATTCGGGCATGCTTGTAAGTACAACTATTCGCCACCGCAGAAAGCCAGGCCCATGACAACGCTCACTTCGAAGAACGCCGCCGTAGCCCTCGCCGCTTTCGCGCTGCTCGGCACCGTCGCCGGTTGCTCGTCCGCCGCAGACACCGCTTCGGGAACAGACACCGGAACGACCACCGAGACCGACACCGACTCCGGCACCACGACATCCGGCACCTACACCGACGGAACCTACGACGCCTCGGCGAGCTACCAGTCCCCCAACGGCACCGAGTCGATCGACGTCGAGATCACCCTCGCCGACAACGTCATCACTGCCGTCACCGTTACCGGCAACGGCGAGAGCCCCGACTCCCAGCGCTACCAGGGTGAGTTCGAGAACGGCATCGCGGATGTCGTCGTCGGCAAGAACATCGACGAGATCTCGGTCGACAAGGTCGCCGGTTCCTCGCTCACGAGCGGCGGATTCAACGACGCCATCGAGCAGATCAAGTCCGAGGCCACCGCCTAGGCGGCAACGCTCACCATGTCAGCCCTGCGATCTGCCCACCGGTTCGACGCCATTGGCGCGCCGTGGCAGATCGACACGGCCGAACCGCTCGGCGACGACGTAACCACCGTGATCGCCGAGCGGATCGAGGTGTTCGACCGCACCTATTCGCGGTTTCGCGATGACTCGCTCATCGCCCGGATTGCCGCAACTCCCGGAGTCCACTCCTTTCCGGATGACGCCGGCCCGCTGTTCGAGCTCTACCGCTCGCTCTACGAGGCGACCGACGGCGCGGTGAGCCCGCTCGTCGGGCGCGCGCTCGAGAACCTCGGCTATGACCGCGCCTACAGCCTTCGGCCGTCCGCATCAGCGCAGCCGGTTCCGGCCTGGAACGACAGTTTCGCCTGGAACGGGCGGGAGCTGTCGACCGTTCGCCCGGTCACGCTCGATGTCGGGGCGGCCGGCAAGGGTTACCTTGTCGACATCGTCGGCGCCGCGCTCCGGAACTTCGGCATCACCGACTTCGTCATCGACGCCAGCGGGGACCTCGTGCACGCGGGTGCCGGATCCCTGCGGATCGGCCTTGAGCATCCGCTCGATCCGACCAAGGCAATCGGCATCGCGCAGGTCTCGAACGGGTCACTGTGCGCCTCGGCCTCGAATCGCCGAGCCTGGGGCGACGGGCTCCACCACGTCATCGATGCCCTGACCGGCCTCCCCACCCGCAGCGTCATCGCGACGTGGGCAATCGCGCCGACCGCACTGCTCGCTGACGGGCTCGCCACGGCACTGTTTTTCACCGATCCGGAGCGGCTGTCGTCGGTGTGCCCGTTCACGTACGTCCGGATGTATTCAACCGGACGAGTGGATCACTCGCCCGATTTCGAGGGGGAACTTTTCGTATGACCACTACGCTCACACCGCTCCACTCCAGCAAGCAGTGGCTCGACCGGGTGACCGGCCGGGTCACGATGTATCGCCTCGTGCTCGTGCTGCTCGCCGCCATTGCCGTCATCGCCCTGGTGCTGGCCGCTCTCGGACAGCTCTCGTACACGCTGCCAGCCCTGCTCGCGAGCCTCGCTGTGACGGTCGTTGTCACCGTCGTGACGAGCTGGCTGTTCGCCCTCGTCTTCCGCGGCAGGGCACACCTCGAGTCGTCGATCATCACCGGACTGCTGCTGTTCTTCGTCCTGCTGCCGACAATCGAAGTCGGGCAGCTGCTCGTGCTCGCCCTCGCCGGGGTCATCGCGAGCCTGTCGAAGTACCTGCTCGCCATCCGCGGTCGCCACATCTTCAATCCAGCCGCGATCGCGGCTCTCATCGTCACCGCAACCGGCCTGACCTACAGCGGCTGGTGGACAAGCACCGCGATCCTGCTTCCCTTCGTTGCCGTCGCGGCCTTCCTCGTGCTGTACCGCACCCGCCGGCTCGGCATGGGACTCATCTTCATCGTGCTCGCCGCGGCCATCATCGTCGTGCGGATGATGAGCACCGGATCCGACGTCGGTTCGGCAATCGTCACCGCGTTCACGTCGTACCCGATCGTGTTCCTCGCTGGCTTCATGCTGAGCGAGCCGCTCACGCTTCCGCCGCGTCGCTGGCAGCAGTGGGGACTCGCCGGGCTCGTTGCCGTGCTCTTCGCCGTGCCGTTCTCTGTGCCGCTCATAATCGGGGCGGCGGTACTGTACTCGAGCCCGCAGCTTGCGCTCGTTCTCGGCAACCTCGTCGCGTTCTTCTTCGGGCAGCGACGCGCGCTCAAGCTCTCGCTCGCTTCGAAGACCCAGCTCACCCCGACCACGTGGGAGTTCGCCTTCGAGCCGGCGCAACCGGTGGCGTTCCGGCCCGGCCAGTACATGGAACTCACGCTTCCGCACGGACGAGCGGATGTCCGCGGCAGCCGCCGGGTCTTCAGTATCTCCTCCGCACCCGCGACCGGCCCGGTGACCTTCGCCATCAAGGATGGCCCCAGCTCGTTCAAGCGCGCGCTGCTCGCGCTTGAGCCGGGAGCCGTCGTGCGCGGGACCTCCGTCGGCGGCGACTTCGCACTGCCAGCGGATGTCGCCACACCGGTATTGCTTGTCGCCGGCGGGATCGGGATCACCCCGTTCGCCAGCCAGCTCGCCCATGCCGCCGTGAACGGGCACAACCGCGACGTTGTCGTTGTGTACTCGGTGAGCGACCAGTCAGAACTTGCCTACGCCGACATTCTCGAATCGAGTGGTGCCCGCGTTGTGCTCCTGTCGCCCAGCTCCCCGGCAAACCTTCCGGTCGGCTGGACCTGGGCCGGCAATGGCCGCATCACGACCGAGCTGCTCGAGCGCGAGGTCCCGGATGCCGCCGCGCGCCGGGCGTTCGTATCCGGTCCGCCGAGCCTCGTGAACGACGTGCGCACGATGCTCCGTGCCCTTGGCGCGAAGCGGGTAACCGCCGACTACTTCAGCGGGTACTAGCGCCTCTCGCCGGTTGGGCCCGTCGAAACCAGGCGGGGAATGCGTATCCCCACGAGGTTTCGACGGGCCCAACCAGCCAGGAAGGCTTACTTCACCCGCAACTTCTTCGAAGCCGCCACCGACTTTGCGACGGTACCCGAACCCGAGTACGTCACCGTGACGGTGTAGGTCTTCTTCTTGAGCTTCGGCAGCTTCACCGAGACCACGCCGTGGTTGCTCGCCTTCAGCGTCACGACCTTCGACTTATTGCCGTACTTCACGGTGACCTTGCCGAGCGGATCACCGGCCGGCGTCTGCACGATCTTGACCTTCACCACCGCGTTCCTGGTGTGCTTGACCGGGTTCTTCGCGAACGTGAAGCTCGTCTTGCTCGGCACCTTGACGGTGACCTGCGCGGCCTGCACGACCGTCGAGGGTCCGTCCTCGCCGAGCGTCGCGGTGACGATCAGCCCGAGCTTGTGTCCGAGAAGATCTGCCGGAATAACCAACTGCTTCGAGGTCGCGCCGCTGATCGCATCGCCGTCCTTCAGCCACTGGTACTCGAAATCGAGCAGGTCGGTGTCTGCATCCCAGTTTCCGACGGTTGCCGTCACGGTTTCACCGGGAGCCGTCTTGCCCGAGATTCCGGGCTTCTTCAGCGACACCGGAGCAAGCGCGTCGCCCGTCGTCACGTACAGGTTGGTGACGTCACTCGCAGTGCCGTAGTAGATGAACCCGAGGAAGAAGCTGTCCGGGTCGAGTCCGCCCCAGCGCAACGTAATCGACTTCGCGACTCCAGCCTTCGCAGCGACGGTTGACGGTGTCGCGGTGAGGTTGCCGACGACCGTTTCCGGGTTGAGCAGGTAACTGATCTCCTTGAACGGCGCTCCACCCTCGGGTGCCGAGAAGAAGTCGACGTACGAGACGTAGAACCCGGGTTCCGGATCGTCGATCTCGACCGATTCACCCGCGGATGCCGTCGCCGACGAGGCAACCTCTTCGTAGTCATCGAGGTTGTTCGAGAACGTCGGGCTGTACAGGATGTACAGGTCGAGGTCGGTTTCGACCGACTCTTCGAGCGGCTCGACGTCGAATCTCGCGAACGTCGTTCCGTCGAGAACCTCGTGCAGGTAGGCACCGGTTTCCGGCGTCGCATCGTCATCGTCGTGGTAGGCGATGTCGGTGTACGGCGCGTCCGGGTCGGCTTCGTTCGGGGTCTGCAGACCCTGTGCCAGCCCGAGTGGGTTCACCTTGAAGGTGCCGGTGAAGCCCGGGGTCACCGAGACAGATGCGGTTCCGCTGGTTCCGGTACCGCTCACCGACTCCGGTGCCTTGACGGTCGTCGGATGAACGGCGAGCGGAATCCGCACCGTCGTCTTCGTCGAAGTCGACTTCGTCCAGGTGAGGAAGCCGGTTGCCCACTTGTCGAGCTTCGCCGTCTTGCGTTCGAACGAGACGGTGAACTTCTTCGACTGCCCCGCCCCGGTGAACCGGAGGGATGACGGAGAGACCTTCGTCGTCACACCCGGAATCGAGATCTTGGGCTTCCAGGTACCGGAACCCTTCGAGGTGAGCGTGCGGGTGATCGTCTGCTTGCTCGACAGGTCACCGATCGCGATCGACGGAAGGTTGAGGTTGCTCGGGTCGATTGCGGTGACGCCATCGAAGCTCGCCTCACCGGTTCCAACCAGGTAGCGCTTCCAGTCGCTCACCCCGCTGAGGTACACCAGCCCGGGGTTGAGGTAGCGGCGGGGGTTGACCTGCCCGGCACCCTGCGCGAACGGGTCGGTGGTCTTCTTTCCCGTCGCGTCGACCGTATCGGTCGCCGTGGTCGAGAGGGCCGACTTGATCTCTGCGGGAGTCGCGAGCGGGTGCTGCCCGAGGTATAGGGCACCTAGTCCGGCGATGTGCGGGGCCGACATCGAAGTTCCGGAGAGGAACTCGTAGGTCGGGTCCTCGGTCGCCGAGTTCGGACCGGCGGCGAGGATTGACACCCCTGGGCCGATGATGTCGGGCTTCAGTACGTCGCTGCCGGCAGCATCCACCGGTCCGCGGCTCGAGAAGCCGGCGACCTGCGGAACCGCGGTGACCTCGTCGGTGATGTTGCCCGGGTGGAAGGTCGCGGTCGCGCCGGAGCCGGTCGCGTAGGCACGCACAGCTGCGCGGTACGGGGCGTCGATGTGAATGCTCGGGATGACGTGGTCATCCGTCACGGTGTCACCGGCGTCGATATTCAGCAGCACCATACCGATACCGCCGGCGCGCTGGACCTCGTCGGACTTCTGCGCTCGTGCGTTGTTTCCGCGTTCACAGACGACGATTTTTCCGGCGACATTCGCCGACAGCGATCCACCAAGGCACAGGTTCGCCTGGGCGCCGGTCTTGCCCGATGCCGGGTTCGCCTCGGCGAGCACGAGGTCACCGGTGAGCAGGTCGCTCTCGTCCTGCGAGACCGAGATCGACGCTCCGACGTATTCAGCGCCGTTGCCGAGCTCGAGGGTTGCCTCGTAGCTCGGGATCGTCGAGGCCGCAACCGTGGTCACCCACGGTGCCGCGTGGTCGGTGGTCGTCGGGGCCGGACCGCTGTTACCGGCGGATGCCGAGACGAAGACACCCGCGGATGCCGCGTTCAGGAACGCCTGGTCGGTTGGCGAGTAAACGGTCTCTGCCGATCCGCCGCCGATCGAGTAGTTGATCACGTCGACGCCGTCAGCCGTTGCCCGGTCGATCGCCGCGACAAGGTCGATGCTGAAGCAGCCGTCATCCAGCGTTTCGTACGGGTCGGGGGCCTGACCCGACCAGCAGACCTTGTAGGCAGCGATCTTCGCGGCCGGAGCAACACCGGCGATCGAACCAAAAGGCTTACCCGTCACGGTCACGTCGTCGACCGGGTTTCCGACCGCCGTGCTTCCGGTGTGCGAGCCGTGGCCGTCACCGTCACGCGGGGAGAGGTACTCGCCCTGCGCCGTCGAGCCGATGTAGCTGGCGCCGAAGCCCTCGACGAAGTACTGGGCGCCGATGATCTTGGTGTTGTAGTCCGACAGGTCGAACTGGGTGCCGGTCACCTGGGTGCTCGAGAAGGTGTTGCCGTCGCTCTTCGCGTAGACGACCTTCGTGCCGCTCACGTAGGGCTTGTTCAACGACGGGGTCGTCGAGAGCGGGTCTCCGGAGAACGACGGGTTCTCCGGGGCGATGCCGGTGTCGAGAACGCCAACGACGACGCCCTTCCCGGCGTTCGCGACTCCACCAATCGAGTCCCAGACGCCGCCCGGGGTGGTGATTCCCAGATACTCGCCGGACGTCTGCGGTTCGGCGTCCGGGTTCGTTGCCTGAATTTCAAAGCGTTCGTTGGGCGTCACCGCAGCGACCGCACTGCTCTTCGAGAGGCGCGCGGCCTCTTCGCTCGTGAGCTTGGCGGCGAAGCCGTTGTAGGCGACCGTGTAGTTGTAGAGCGTCTTCGCTCCGACTTTGGCCGACAGGGATTCCTGCGTGTCCTTGAGGAACGCGGTGTAGTCCTTCACCGCCGCGCTCCGGGCGTTCAGCTGCTTTCCCGCTTTGGGCTTGGTGGCGGAGTACCCGTTGACTCCCCCGGTGTAGGTCGATGCGGGCTCGTCCTTGAGCGTGACAATGTACTTGCCGGCCGGGTACTTGACGAGCTCCTTCGCGACTTCGCTTCCCGAGGGAACGTCGAGTCGATCCGGCAAATCGGTCGCCGCGGATGCAACCATCGGCTGCGCCGAGAGTAAACCGGCGATGAGCGCGCTCATCGCGACAAATGCCGCGACGGTCTTCGGCCTTGCCGCTACCCTCTCCTCGCCTGAGTTGTCCCTGCTGAGAGACGGAACGGGGGGACGAGAGAAAGCACGCAATGCAACTCCAACCGGTCAGTACGACATCGGGCAACGCGGTAATCCGCGAACCTGCTCAGGCTATAGACAGCCCGGTCCTCCCCCAAAGGGGGGTGTGCGACAACGCAGGATCTTTGCGCGATTTCCCAGCCTTATGGCGAGGGCGTGCGCCAAATGAACACATTTGTGAACTATCTCCGGCCGAGCATGATTCGGCTGCGTCGCGATGCGAGCTGAAAATACGACGAAAGCCTACGAACCGACCGAGGCCCGAAGAGTGGATACTCAGAGGGTGGATACTCAGGCCTCACCAACAACCATTCCCCGGTCGCACCGGGCGAGAACCAGGCTCATCGTGATGGTGGTGGCGGGGCTCGCAACAATGCTGATTGCCGGCTTCCTCGGCTGGTGGGAGTACGCACCGACCCTTGGCTGGGCGGTCGCCGCCGCGATCTTCTCGGCGTGGGTGTGGATCGTGATCAGCGGATTCGATGCGACCCAGACCGCGGAGCACGCGGTGTCCGAGGAACCGGGGCGCGCGACATCCGATTCTCTCGTTGTCGCGCTGAGTGTCGCGAGTCTCGTCGCGGTCGGCTTTGTGCTCGTGCACGCCAGTGCCGCGAGCGGAGAGTTGCGCGGCTGGCTCGCCGCGCTGTCGCTCGTCAGCGTCGCCCTGTCGTGGATCCTGCTGCACACGCTCTACACGCTTCGCTACGCCCGCCTGTACTACCGGACGAACTCCGGCATCGAGTTCAACCAGGACGACCCGCCGCGCTACACCGACTTCGCCTACCTCGCCTTTACCCTCGGGATGACCTACCAGGTCTCCGACACCAACCTCACGAACCACACGCTGCGGTCAGCAGCCCTCGGCCACTCCCTGCTGTCGTTCCTGTTCGGGAGCTTCATCGTCGCGACCACGATCAACCTCGTGGTCACCCTCTCGATTGCGCCCTAACCCTGTTAAACCGACTTGCCCACTTTGGCCCCTTTTCTCGCGAGAAATGGGGCCAAAGTGGGCAAGTGGGTGCCTGTGTGGCGCGGTGAGGCTTAGGCCAGGCGTGCGGCCAGGTTCTTGTCGAGCGTGTCGAGGAACTCTTCGGTGGTTTCCCACTTCTGGTCGGGTCCAACGAGCAGCGCGAGGTCCTTGGTCATGTGACCGGCCTCGACGCTCTTGATGACGACGTCTTCGAGGGTCTCCGCGAATTCGGCGAGCGCCGGGTTCGAGTCGAGCTTCGCGCGGTGCGACAGGCCGCGGGTCCACGCGTAGATCGATGCGATCGGGTTCGTCGACGTCGGCTTGCCGGCCTGGTGCATGCGGTAGTGGCGCGTGACCGTTCCGTGGGCAGCTTCGGCTTCGACGACCGATCCGTCCGGAACGGACAGAACCGACGTCATGAGCCCGAGCGAACCGAAGCCCTGGGCAACCGTGTCGCTCTGGACGTCACCGTCGTAGTTCTTGCAGGCCCAGACGTATCCGCCCTCCCACTTCATGGCGGATGCCACCATGTCGTCGATGAGGCGGTGCTCGTAGGTGAGTCCGGCAGCGTCGAAGCGCTCCTTGAACTCGGCCTGGAAGATCTCTTCGAAGATGTCCTTGAAGCGGCCGTCGTAGGCCTTGAGGATCGTGTTCTTCGTCGAGAGGTACACCGGGTAGTTACGGGTAAGGCCGTAGTTGAGTGATGAGCGAGCGAAGTCGCGGATCGAGGCGTCCTGGTTGTACTGCACCTGGGCGATGCCGTCGTCGGGAGCGTCGTAGACCTCGAACTTCATCGGCTCGGAGCCGTCTTCGGGGGTGAACTCGACCGTGAGCTTTCCCTTGCCCTTGAAGACGAAGTCGGTGGCGCGGTACTGGTCGCCGAACGCGTGGCGACCGATGATGATCGGCTTGTTCCACCCGGGCACGAGGCGCGGGATGTTCGAGATGATGATCGGCTCACGGAAGATCACTCCACCGAGGATGTTGCGGATCGTGCCGTTTGGGCTCTTCCACATCTTCTTGAGGCCGAACTCGACAACGCGGTCTTCGTCGGGGGTGATGGTCGCGCACTTGACGCCGACGCCGTGCTTCTGGATGGCGTGGGCAGCGTCGATCGTGACCTGGTCATCGGTCGCGTCGCGGTGCTCGATTCCGAGGTCGTAGTACTCGAGGTTGATGTCGAGATAGGGGTGGATCAGGGTGTCCTTGATCTTCTGCCAAATGATGCGGGTCATCTCGTCGCCATCGAGCTCGACGACCGTTCCTTCTACCTTGATCTTTGCCACGGGTGCTTCCTCTCCTAGAGCCGCACCAATCTTACAAGTACCGGCCAAGTATCTCGATGTCGAGATAGTTGACCCGACACAACGCTAGGCCTTCGGCCCGCCGGCGACATAGAGCACCTGGCCGGAGACGAACGATGCTTCCTCGCTGGCGAAGAACGCGGCCGCGGCGGCGACATCCGCTGCCACCCCGGTTCGACCGACCGGGATGTCCTTCGCGGCACCGGCAAGGAAGTCCTCGAAGCTCACCCCGATACGCTCGGCTGTCTCGCGCAGCATGTCCGTCGCGATGAATCCCGGAGCGATCGCGTTCGCCGTGACGTTGTAGCGACCGAGTTCGATCGCGAGCGTCTTGGTGAGTCCCTGGATTCCGGCCTTCGCGGTCGCGTAGTTCGCCTGCCCGCGGTTGCCGAGCGCCGACGTGCTCGACAGGCTGATGATGCGACCCCAGCGTTCGGCGACCTGGTGCGCCTGAACCGCGCGGCTCATGAGGAATGCCCCGCGCAGGTGAACGCCGATCACCGAGTCCCAGTCATCGTCGGTCATCCTGAACAGCAGGTTGTCGCGCAGGATGCCGGCATTGTTCACGAGGATCGTCGGCGCTCCCAGGGCGGTCGCTACCGTCTCGACGGCCGCAGTGACGGCGTCCGAGTCCGCGACATCCGCCCCGATCCCGATCGCCTCTCCGCCCGCAGCCCTGATTGCCTGCACGGTCTGCTCGGTATCGACCTCGTTGCGGTCGAGTACGGCAACCCGGTGACCCGCGCGCGCGAGCCTCTCGGCGATCGCCGCTCCGATGCCGCGCGCTGCCCCTGTGACGATTGCCGTTCTCGCGGTGTCGACCATGTGACCAGCATCGCACTCGTGCGCACGGACGGCCAGAATTCACGCGCTGTACAGATCACTGGTGCGCTCGGCCTCACTCGCGGGTTAGCCTATGACCATGGCTGAGTTGAGACTGGAAGAACTGTCTGCCACGAATATCGTTGCGGCTAACAGCCTCACGCTGCGTCCGGGGCAGGAGCAGTTCGTCACCCCGACCTCGTATGCGATCGCCGATGCGTACATCAATCCGCTGACCTCGTGGCCCCGCGTCGTTCTGGACGGCGACCAGGTGGTCGGTTTCGTTCGAGGCAACTTCGACGAGGATGCGACCCAGGACGAGTTCCGCAGCTGCCTGTGGAGAATCAACGTCGCCGCGGATGCCCAGGGCGCCGGCGTCGGCAAGTTTGCCGTTCACGCACTCGCCGAAGAAGCACGGTCGCGCGGCTTCCACCGCCTCACCGTCATCTGGGAGCCCGGTGAGGAAGGCCCGGAAGAGTTCTTCCTCGCGATCGGCTTCTCGATCATCGGCCAGACCCAGTACGGCGAGAACATCGGCGCCCTCGAGATCTGACCGTGGCAGGTCCAGGTGAGGACTTCGTGTCCCGCGTGCTCGACGTCGTCGCTACCATTCCGGCCGGCCGGGTGATGAGCTACGGGGATGTCGCCGCGGCAATCGGATCGCGGGCAGCTCGCGGAGTCGGGCAGGTCATGGCCTACTACGGTTCCGACACCGCCTGGTGGCGCGTTGTGCGTGCGAGTGGACACCCGGCGATCGGCCACGAGTCCCGTGCACTCGAGTACTACCGGACAGAGGGAACGCCCCTGACCTGGTCGGCGGCGGGCGCCTTTCGCGTGAACCTCACGCTTGCCCGCCACCGCCCATGATCAGCGACTCGTGAACTACTTGATCGCCGACGTCCTCTTGCTTGTCTTCGTCACGGTGGTGTAGCCGGCCTTGGCGCCGGTGACCGTTACCGAGATCTTGTCGCGCTTGTCTTTGGACTTCAGCTTGTACGTCGACTTGGTCGCACCGGAGATCTTCGTGCTTCCGTTGTACCAGCGGTAGGTGAGCGTGACGCCGGAGTTCCACGCGCCGGGCTTGATGGTCAGCGTCTTGCCGACGGCAAGCTTTCCGCTGATCTTCGGAACCGGTGTCGCCGAGAGGGTGCCGCGAGCGATGTTCTTCGTGCCCGTGCTCCACTGGGTGTAGTACGAAGTCGCCTTTGTTCCCTTGACGGAGACGTAGATCGGCTTGGCGAGGTCGGAGGCCGACACGATGTAAGTCGCCTTGTTGGCACCGGGGATGCGGGTCTTGGCTGCGGAGCGGAACCACTGGTAGGTGAAGGTCCAGCCGGCACCCCAGGCACCAGGCTTTGCCGTCAGCGTCTTGCCGACGGCAGGGGTTCCGGAGACGACGGGAACGAGACCGGTGAACGGCGGGTCGACGACGGGCGGCTTGATGACCGGCGGCTTGACGACGGGAACGTCGAAGCTGAAGGTGGTGCCGAGAGCGGTCAGGGTATCGACCGTGAGTACTCCGTCGGCGCCACGGCCCGAGTTCGGACCGAAGGATACGACATCCCAGCCGGCGAAATCGGCGGCGAGGGCGGCGGTGCTCAGCGAGGAATACTGGCCGTGCGCCTGCGCTGCCGAGTTGATGACCCAGAGGTGATCGGCGGCCGACGGAGTCACCGTGCTCGTCGTGGCGGTGAGGGTCGGAGCGGAACCGTTGTCGTCGTACCCGTTGGAGTGGAATGACACTCGCTGGTACGGAGCTTCGGGGTTCTGGATGCGGAACTCGATCGCTGGCTTTCCGTGGACGACCGCGTCGGCGTCTTCGACGTACTTGCCCGTCCACGACAACTCGCTTCCGAGGAAGTCCTCGACCGGAAGCACACCGTCGCTGACCTGGCTGTCCAGCGCCGGGTAGCCGCCGGATCCGAGGAAGTACGAGTAGCGCACCTTCTGCGACAGTTTCCACTCGTCGGGGTTGGCGTTCGCGTAGCCGACCGTCGTCAGCACGAGCCCGTCGCTGGTGATCGCGGTCGTGCCGGCGGCCTTGCCCTCGATGTCGAGGGTCCACTTCGACCCCGCGGCGGGAAGAGCGGTGAACGGCTCGGCCGGGGCCGCAGTGTCCCAGCCGGGAGCTGACGGGCTCGCGGTACCCCAGGCACCGTTGCCATCGAAGTTGGTAACACCGAGATCGGCGGTGTAGACGGGGACCGGTACGACCGCGGCCGTCGCGGGAGCGACACCGACGAGTGCCGCGGCTGCTGCCACCGGCAGGACGATCGAGAGCGCGAATGCGCGCGAAAAATTGGGAGAGAGCATTGTCGACTTTCACTGGGGAAATGGAGGATTTGTTACGTTGCCTGCCAAGCTATTCCCCGCACTGCTCTCGCACTTGTCCCACTTAACGGGTATACACAACTGTCTATAGCCTTTCTGGGCAGGCCGTGTGCTAAGTCGCAGGCGCTCTCAGGCCGTCGAAGTAGGGTTGTTCGATGCCCGCCACGAAGATCATTGCCCTCGTTGCCGCGGTCGCCGTGATCGTGACCGGAGGGGCGGCGCTCGCCATTGCCCGGCCGGTTCCGTCCACACCCTCCGCCGCGATGAGTTACTCGAAGCTGAAGGTCACCGGCTACGTCGAGGCCTGGACGACCTCACCGGCGGCGCTCGCGAAGAAGTCCGCGAAGCTCACTTCGGTCGGCATCGACGGCATCAATTTCACGCCCGACGGTTCGGAGATCACCGAGGTGACCGACGAGGTGTACGCCCTGCTTCGCCAGGCGCACAAGACGAAGGACCGGGCCGAGCTTCTCGTGGGCAACTTCGACGACGAGCTCGCAGAGTTCTCGCCGTCGATGGCCGCGAACCTGCTGTCGTCGGAGTCCAACATCCAGTCCACAACGACGGCGCTCGCCGCCGAAGTGTCCTCCGGCGGCTGGGACGGCATGCAGGTCGACCTCGAGAGCCTCGAATCGATCGTCGCTGACGACGCCGGCTATACCGACGACGTAACCCGGTTCATGCAGGTGCTGCGCTCGAAACTCGCACCCAAGAAAACCCTGTCGATGGCGATCATGGCCACCACCGGCAACTATCGCGACCTCGGTTACGACCCTGGAGCGCTCGCGAAGTCGACCGACAGCATCGTCCTGATGGCGTATGACCAGCACGGCCCGTGGGAGAAGCCCGCCGGAGCCGTCGGCGGCATGCCGTGGGTGAAGAAAGTACTCGCACAACTGCTGAAGTCGGTCGACCGGTCCGAGGTGCAACTCGGCATTGCGGGCTACGGCTATAGCTGGCCGAAGAAGGGCGAGGGCAAGCAGTACTCCGCGGCCGCCGCCCGGGCACTCGTGAAGAAGGATCACGCGAAGGTCCACTGGAGCGGATCCCAGAAAGAGCGCTACGCCACCCTCCGGAACGGCACGAAGCTCTGGTGGTCGGACGCGAAGTCCGTCGACGCCCGGGTGAAACTCGCGAAGAAGCTCGGGCTCGGCGGCGTCGCCGTCTGGAGCGTCGGCCTCGCCGACACCCTCGACTAGCGACAGCGCTGCTGTTTGTTATCCGTGCGGCCGTTCAAACGGCCGCACGGATAACAAACCGGCGCGCGGCGGCTAGACGAGCGAGTCGCGCCAGGCGGCGTGCAGCTGCGCGAAGCGGCCGGTGCCGGCGATGAGGTCGCGGGGCGAGCCGTCTTCGACGATGCGCCCGTGCTCCATCACGAGTACCCGGTCGGCGATCGCGACCGTCGACAGGCGGTGCGCGATGATGACGGCCGTGCGGTCGGACAGCAGCGTCTGCAGCGCCTCCTGGACGAGCCGCTCGCTCGGGATGTCGAGGCTCGCTGTCGCCTCGTCGAGGATGAGCACCACCGGGTCGGCCAGGAATGCGCGCGCGAACGACAGCAGCTGGCGCTGGCCAGCGGATACCCGGCCGCCGCGCTTGTTGACGTCCGTTTCGTACCCGCGTGGCAGTGACTCGATGAATTCGTGTGCGCCGACCGCCTTCGCCGCGGCGACAATCTCCTCGCGCGACGCATCCGGGTTTCCGAGCGCGATGTTGTCGGCGACCGTCCCGGAGAACAGGTACGCCTCCTGGGTGACCATCACGATCGCGCGCCGAAGATCCTTCGGGTGCAGGCGCTTGAGGTCGACGCCGTCGAGGGTTACCCGGCCGTCGGTCGGGTCGTAGAACCTGGACATGAGCTTCGCGAGCGTCGTCTTTCCGGCACCCGTCGATCCGACGAGGGCGATGGTCTGCCCGGCCGGAATGTCGAGCTCGAACTTCGGCAGGATGACGGCATCCGGGCGGTACCCGAACGACACCGATTCGAACGAGACGGCACCCTTCGCCCTCCACAGGTCGATCGGCGTTGTCGGGTCGGCGACGCTCGGTTCTTCCTCGAGCACGCCGGAGATCTTCTCGAGAGCGGCCGCGGCCGACTGGTAGGAGTTGTAGAACATCGCCATGTCCTGCGCCGGGGCGAAGAACTGGCGCGAGTAGAGCAGCGCCGCGAGCAGCGCGCCGATCGCGAGGGCGCCATCCGCTACCCGGAATCCGCCGACGAGCAGCACGATCGCGAGCGCCGCGTTGCCGATGAGCATGAGCCCCGGGTCGAAGATGCCGAACAGCTGGATGACCTTCGCGTTGACGTCGCGGTAGTCCTCGGCGAGGTCGCCGAACTGCTTCTCGTTGCGCTTCTCCTTGCGGAACGCCTTGACCGCGCGGATGCCCGTCATCGTCTCGACGAACTGCACGATGAGCCTGGCTGACGCCACCCTCGTTCGACGGAACAGCGTTTGCGACCGCTTCTGGAACCAGCGGGTGAGCAGCGCGAGCGGAACGAGCGAGCCGAACAGCACGAGCCCGCTCACCGGGTCGACGAGGAACATCGCAACGGCCACGAACAGCATGTAGAGCGCACCCTGAACGAGCTGGTTGATGCCGGAATCGAGCAGTTCGCGAATCGAGTCGAGGTCACTCGTCTGGCGGGCGATGATGCGCCCAGACGTGTAGCTCTCGTGGAACTCGAGCGACAGCTTCTGCGTCTGCAGGAACACCCGCTTGCGCAGGTCGAACAGGATCGCCTGGCTGATCTGCGCGGTCAGCACCGTGTACCAGGCGATGAGCCCGGCACCGATCGTGCCGGTGAGCAGGTACGCGATGACCGTGAGCCCGAGCGGGAACCAGTCCTCGTCCAGCAGCGCCGGCAGCCCGCGGTCGATTCCGAGCGCGATGAGCGCCGGCCCGGCGACCTGGGCCGCGGTGCTGATCACGACGACGAGCATCGTCAGGATGAGCTTCGTCCGCTGCGGCCGCACCAGTGACGCGAGCAGCCTCAGCGACCGCGCGCGAATCTGCTTGCTCTCGGCCGTGGTGAAGTCATTGCGTTCTTCACCCTCTACTCCGGTGACGCTCATGCCTGCACCTCCTCTTCCGTCAGGTCCTCGTCCGTTACTTGACCGAGGTCGTCGACCCGCTGTTGCTCTTCTCGCGCTTCTTCGTCTTCGAGGCTCGAGATCACGAACCGATAGTGGTCGTTGGTCGCGAGCAGTTCGCTGTGCACTCCGACGGCGGTCACCCGGCCGTGCTCGAGCAGGGCGACCCGGTCGGCGAGCGTCACCGTCGACGGGCGGTGAGCGACGATGAGCGCGGTCGTCGAAGCGAGCACCCGGCGAAGGGCCTCCTCGACGAGCGCTTCGGTGTCGACATCGAGCGCCGACAGTGGATCGTCGAGCACGAGCACCGATGGCCTGGCCGCGATGGCGCGCGCGAGCGCGAGGCGCTGCCGCTGGCCGCCGGAGAGGCTGAGCCCCTCCTCGCCGATCTTCGTATCGAGTCCGTTCGGCAGGTCGTAGACGAACTTCGCCTGCGCGATTTCGAGCGCTTCGGCGAGCTCGGCCTCGGTCGACTCCGGTCGCCCGAGCAGCACGTTGTCGCGAACGGATGCCGAAAACAGCGTCGCGTCTTCGAACGCCATCGCGAGGTGGGTTCGCAGCTCGCTGCGGCGGAGGTCTCGGATATCGACGCCGTCGATGGTCACCCGCCCTCCGGTCACGTCGTAGAGCCGGGTCGATAGCGCCGTGAGCGTCGATTTTCCCGAGCCGGTGATCCCGACGAGGGCCATCGTCTCGCCGGGTTCGAGCGCGAGGTCCACCCCGTTGACCAGGTCAGCGTTCTCGAGCGGGGCATCCGGGTACCTGAAGTGCACGTTCTCGAACACCAGGCGACCGCGGGGTTCGGTGATCGTCTTCGGGTTCTCGGGGTCGGTGATCGTGTTCTCGGAGTCCATGACCTCGAAGAAGCGGTCGGCAGCGGTGCGGGCGTCGAACGTCATCGACAGCAGGAAGCCGATCGACTCGACCGGGAAGCGCAGCACTGTCGCGGTGGCGAAGAACGCGACGAGGTCGCCGACCGAGAGCTGCCCCTGTGCCGACAACCACACGCCGACGGCAAGGCAGATTGCAAAGGTGACGTCCGGTACCAGTAGCAGCCATAGCCAGATGCCGGCGATGGCGCGCGCCTTCTCGATCTCGGTTCCGCGCAGGTCCTCGGCCTGCGAGGCGAAGCCCTTGAGCGCGTACTTGCCGCGCCCGAACGCCTTGAGCACGCGGATGCCGTGCACCGATTCCTCGACGGTCGTCGCTAAGTCACCGGACTGGTCCTGGCTGCGGCGCGCGACGGTCGAGTACTTCTTCTCGAAGACGTAGCCGTAGATCCACAGCGGGATCGACAGCACCATGAAGATGACGCCGAGCACCCAGGAGATGTTCACGAGAAAGATGAAGCCGACCAGGATCGTGACGATGTTGACGACGAGCAGAACGATTCCGAATGACAGCCAGCGCCGGATGAGACCGAGGTCGCTGACGGCGCGCGACAGCAGCTGCCCGCTCGGCCAGCGGTCGTGAAAACTCACCGGCAGATCCTGCAGGTGTGCGTACAGGCTCGTCCGCATCCGGTTCTCGATGTAGGTACCGGGCGTCAGCACGAACCAGCGGCGAAGAGCGATGAGCGCGGCCTCGGCGATGCCGAGTCCGAGCACGACGAGGAATGCCGGCAGCACCTGGTTGGAATCACCCGACTGCAGCGGGCCGTCGACGAGGTCACGAAGCACCCGCGGAATGAGCAGCGCCACAATTCCGGCGAACAACGCCGAGACCATGCCGAGCACGATGCGGGGAACGGCGGGTTTGACGTAGGGGTAGAGCCGCCAGAGCGCGGCGAACGTGCCGACCGAGGAACGGCCGGTCGAAGGGTCAGCAGAGCCGACCGAAGAATCGTTGGTCATAGAGAATCCGATTGCTGGACGCGCGCGTAGCCGCGTACATCGATAGAGAACTGTGGTGGGGTCGAAAAAATGCCGAATCGGGCGGTGCCGGCGGCGACGTGGCTATTAGCGCACTAGTGCGCCCCGAAGAACCGGGCGCGGGCGGCGGGGGCTGGCGTGGCCGATCGCTTGTAGTTTCGCGGCGCGAAGACTGTCAGTGACATGGTTCCCCCTCGGCAATCGGAGTCGGACAAACGGTGGCTCGGAAGCACGAAAAGCGGCCCCGAACAGCCTTTCAGACTAGACCGGGGCCGCTTGCGAAGCAAGGACGAATGCTAACGAATACGTACCGACAGGCAGGTGACGCACCCCTCGAGCTTCTCGAATTCCGAGATGTCGACCGTGACGACCTTGTAACCGAGGTCGGCGATGAGCGCCGCACTGAGGGGGGCGGATGCCGCCATCAGCACGGTGTCGTCGCCCAGCACCACGACGTGGGCGCCGCTCTCCTCGGGAACAGCGAGGAAGCGATCGAAGATGCCGGTGTCGTCGACGAGCGGCGGGTAGCCGATGACGGTTCCGTCCGGAAGAGCCGTGACAGCACTCTTGAGGTGCAGCACCTTTGTCACCGGAACGGCGACGACCGTGTAGCCGGTTCCGGAGAGGATTCCGCGAAGCTGCAGCACGCCCTCGGCGTTGGTGCGTCCGCCGCGGCCGACGTACACCGTCGATCCGACCTTGAGCACGTCACCGCCGTCGAGGGTTCCGGGAAGTTCGATGCGCGCGATGTCGAGGCCGAGTTCGGAGACCGACGCTTCAACGGCTTCGGTCTCGCCCCGGCGGGACTCGGTGCCGGGGCTCGCGATCACCGCGGTGGAACCGAAGATGACAACGGCGTCCTCGACGAAGACGGAGTCGGCCATCTCTGGAGCCGGGTCGACCTCGTTGGTCGACCAGCCGTTCTCGAGAAGCGCGGTGACGTAGGCGTCCCACTGCTCTTCGGCGAGGTCGGTATCGATCGCCGCTCGCTCGATGTGGGTGACGAGTCCCTCGGCGAGGTTGTTCGCCGGAACACGAACGAGAGCGACATTCTTGCCAACGGCACCCTTCCGGGCACCGAAGGTCGTCGTCCGGTTCCAGGCCCAGCGGCCCACCGTGACGGCGACGACAGCCGACGCGACGAAGAACGGAAGGTTGCTCGTGAGCAGCGACCCGAACAGCAGCCCGAGCACCTCGCTCGTGAGCGCACTGGTCAGGGTGAGCGATGCGGCAGTGACGGCGGCAAGCGCTCCACCGATGAGCCCCGATGCGAGCGCGAGGTACCACGAGGTGTATCCGCCGACGAGGGCGAGCAGGAACTGCAGCACAAAGAAGATCGCCGTAGCGGTGACGGTGATCGCGTTCGCCTGCCCGACGATCCCGGACGCGAACTGGTACGCGACGGTGAAGGTGAGCACGACGACCACGTGGACAACGAGCGCGACGACGGCGGCCGAGATGGCCGACGAGACGAGGCGACGCTGAATCGAGAGTCGGGGTGCGGGGGCGGAAACGGCTGCATTCATGAGTGTGACCTTAGCGGAGGCTGACTGTGAGCAAACCGGCGCCGCGGGCAGGTCGATTCCGACCCGCCCGGACCCGGTTCCTAGTGGAAGAAGTGGCGCTCGTTTGTGAAGTACATCGTGACTCCGGCGGCGGTTGCCGCGGCGATGACTTCTTCGTCGCGAACCGAACCGCCGGGCTGCACAACGGCGGTGACGCCGGCGTCGAGCAGTACTTGCAGTCCGTCGGCAAACGGGAAGAATGCGTCGGATGCGGCGACCGATCCGGCAGCGCGGTCACCGGCGCGGTTCACGGCGAGGTGGCACGAGTCAACGCGGTTGACCTGGCCCATACCGACACCGACCGAAGCACCGTCGTGCGCGAGCAGGATCGCGTTGGACTTCACGGCCCGCACTGCGCGCCACGCAAATTCGAGGTCGGCGCGCGTTGCAGCATCTGCTTCTTCGCCGGCTGCGAGCGTCCAGGTCGACGAGTCGAATCCCTCGTAGGTGTCGGTGGACTGCACGAGCATTCCGCCGGAGATCTGCTTGAGCTCGCGCGAGCCGCGGTGGTAGTCGGCCGGAAGCACGAGCAGGCGAAGGTTCTTCTTGGTGCTGAGCACGGCGAGGGCGTCGTCGTCGAACGCCGGGGCTACGACGACCTCGGTGAAGATGTCCTTGATCGACTCCGCTGCGGCGAGCGTGATCGGGCGGTTCGCGGCGATGACGCCGCCGAACGCCGAGACCGGGTCGCACTCGTGGGCGCGACGGTGAGCCGAGAGCATCGGGTCTCCCGAGCCGCGGGCGACGGCGATCCCGCACGGGTTCGCGTGCTTGATGATCGCGACGGCTGGCTCGTCGAAGTCGAACGCTGCGCGCAGTGCGGCATCCGCGTCGACGTAGTTGTTGTACGACATCTCCTTGCCGTGCAGCTGGGTTGCCTGCGCAATTCCGGTGCCGTTCGACTCGCGGTAAAGCGCCGCAGACTGGTGTGAGTTCTCGCCGTAGCGCAGCGTCGAGGCAAGCTCGGCCGAGTAGGTGATCGTCGCCGGGAAGTCGCCCTCGACGAGGTTCTCGGCGCGCACGCCGACGTTCTCGGCGAACCAGGCGGCAACCGCGGTGTCGTACGCGGCGGTGTGCGCGAAGGCCTCACCGGCGAGGCGCTGGCGCTGCGACAGCGTCGTTCCACCCAGGGAGAGCGCCTTGATGATCTGCGGGTAGCTCGCCGGGCTCGTGACGATCGCGACGTTGGCGTGGTTCTTGGCCGAGGCGCGGACCATGGCCGGTCCGCCGATGTCGATCTGCTCGATCGCGGCGTCGCCGGTGATACCGGCGGCGATCGTCGCGACGAACGGGTACAGGTTCGAGACGACGAGCTCGAAGGGCTTGATTCCGGATGCCGCAAGCTCGGTTTCATGCGCTTCGAGACGCAGGTCGGCGAGAAGCCCGGCATGGATCGCGGGGTGAAGGGTGCGGACCCGGCCGTCGAGCGACTCCGGGTAGCCGGTGACTTCGGCGACCTCGGTGACGGCGAGCCCGGCTGCTGCGATCGTCTTCGCGGTGGTTCCGGTCGACACGATCTCCACACCGGCGCCGACGAGCGCGGTGGCGAGTTCGATGAGGTCGGTCTTGTCGCTCACCGAGACGAGCGCGCGCGTGATCGGGATCGCGTCGCGGGAACGGTAGAGGGACGGGTCGTGGCTTGGGCCGCTCATGAGGCTAGTTCCTTGAGGTCGATGTGGCCGTTCGCGATGTCGAGCACGGCCTGCACGAGCAGGTTGCGTTCGACGATCTTGATGCGGTCGTGGAGGGTGTGTTCGGTGTCGTCGGGGTGAACGGCGATGCGTTCCTGCGAAATGATCGGTCCGCTGTCGACCCCGTTGTCGACGACGATGACGCTCGCGCCGGTCTTGTCGACGCCGGCTTCGATCGCATCGCGAACGCCGTGCGCTCCCGGAAACTCCGGAAGGTAGGCGGGGTGGGTGTTGATGAGCGCGGGGCTCAGGGCCGCGACGACGCGCGGCGGCAGCAGCTTCATAAAGCCGGAGAGCACCACGAGGTCGGGATTCCAGACCTGGATCTGCTCGAGCAGTGCGTCGCCCCAGGCGTCCCGGTCGGGGAAAGCCGAGAGGGCACACGAGAAGGTCGGGATTCCGAACTCCTCCGCGTGGGCGAACCCGTCAGCGTCGCGGTCGGCGCCGACGGCGATCACGCGAGCGGGAAACTCGGCATCCTCGGATGCCTCGAGCAGGGCTCGCAGGTTGGACCCGCCCCCCGAAATGAGAACCACGAGAGACAGCACACGGCAAGCTTACCGTCTCCGTTTGCGCACCAGAGGTGTCCGGATGGACGCTAAACGGGTTCGGGCGAACGAGGCCGGCGACCGGCGGTGAACAGGCCGATCGTCGCAGCGATGGCAATCTCCACCGCGACGCTCGTGCCGACCAGGATCGGGTCTGGCCCGACATCCACAAACCGGCCGGGGCCGGCAGCTCCCGCAGAGAACCAGGCCAGCAGCCCGAGGGTAAGCCCGCCGACTATTCCCATGCCGATGCCGGTCGCGACCGTCCACCGGGTGCGGTGAGCGGTACCGAGACCGCGCGCGAGGTGCGGCTGCACGACGATCGCCGCGAGGAATCCGGCGACCACCGGAACGAGGAGTCCGACGAAGCCGAATGCGAGCTCTCCCTGCGGAAGCGCGCCGAGCACCGGGAGCGCCGGAACCGGGCCGAGCGTGGTGGCGAGGGGGCTTACCGCCGAGCCCGTTCCGATCGCGACGCCCGGACCCACGAGCCAGGATGCCGCCCAGATCACGAGGTTCGGCAGGAAGGCGAGCTGTGCGATGGTGAGTGCGATGCCGCCGAGGATCTCGGTGTGCAGGCTCTCGTAGAGCGAGATGATGCGGGCGTAACCGATCACGAACAGCACGGCCACGGTGATCGACGCGACGAGCATCAGCCCCGCGATCGCTGCAGCACCGCCGCGGAGTGCCGCACCGACGGATGCCCGGGCCTCGGGACTCCAGTCGTTGATCCAGTCCCGGATCGAGCTGCCGTCGTCATCCTCGCTGTGGCGGCGGGTCTGCACGGACCCGATGATGATTCCGACCGTGAAGATCGCCGTGGGAAGCAGGGCTCCCTGCCAGATCGACGGGCGGGCGAATTCGTTGACAGCGCTGAGCGTCGCCCCGAGCGAGAGCGCCGCGAAGGTACCGACCGCGACCAGTTCGCCGACCAGGCGGAACTTCGTCTCGGACACCCGGCGTCCGGCACGGATGCCGAGAAGCAGGGTTAGCAGCGCGAAACCGAGTACCGCGATGGTGATGACGAAGTTCGAGTCTGCCGAACCGATGCCGAGGGACGACGCGACCGTCGGGTCGAGCTGCAGCCGGACATCCGCTCCGTGTCCGACGAGCCAGATGTCGACCGATGCACGCCAGAAGACGGCCCAGTCGATGGCAAACCCGAACTGCACGCCCCAGAGGATCGTGAGCGGTGCGAGCGGAATCCCGATTCCGATCGCCACAACGAGAGCCGCTTCGAGGGCGGCGAAAAGAGCGGTGAGTGGGCGGTTCATTACCTGTTGGAGCTTACCGTCGGCGATCGGCCGTGCCCCGCTTTGTCATCCGTGTGGCTTCGCAAAAAGCCGCACTGATAACGAATGGGCGCGCGGTCAGAGTTCGCCGAAACCGTCGGCAACGAGGGCGGTGATCGCGGACAGCGCGGCTTCCGCATCCGCTCCGGTCGCTGACACGCGGATGTGGTCGCCGGTTCGGGTCCCGAGCGTGAGCAGCGCGATCGGACTGTCTGCCCGCACCGGCGCCGACGAGGTGCGCAGGTTCTCCACGGTGACTTTCGCGTCGAGGCCCGCGATCGCGGCGACAACCATCGCCGCCGGGCGGGTGTGCAGCCCGGTCGGATTGATGAGCTCGAGCTCGACGCTCACCCCTTCAGGAACCGGGGCGGTGGCCGTCTCAGCGACCGGCTCGGCGGCGGTCGGTTCATCCTCATCCCCGAGCTGGCCGCTCTTCGCGGCGAGCGCCCCGCGAGCCTCACGTTCGACCTCCTCGAGGGTTGCTCCACCGGAGGCACGGACGATCGCGGCGAGCAGGCCTTCGACGAACGGCGCACTCGTGAGTTTCACCGGTATCGATGAGTCCGGCAAGAACTCGAGCGCCATCTCGGCGCTCATGAGCGCCGAACCGAGGTCCATGATGACGAGCACACCCTCGGGCGAGCCGACCTCCTCGATCGCGGCGGCCACTTTCGTGGCATCGGTACCGATGATTCCGTCTCCCGCCCCCGCGGCAATGGCGATGGGCGGTTTCTCGCCCTGCACCATTTCGAGGGCGAGGGCGACGGCAGCTTCTGCGAGTCGCTCGCTGTGCGAGACGACGACAATTCCAATCACGGCTGGTCAGGCCACGGTCTCGGCGAGCGCCTGGAACAGGTACGCGGTCGACGTTGCGCCCGGGTCGAGGTGACCGGCGCTCCGCTCTCCGAGGTAGCTCGCTCGACCTTTGCGGGCGACGAGGTCGATCGTCGCATCGCGACCGGCGGATGCCGCCTCGAAGGCCGCCTTCGCCGCTGCCGAGATGTCGCCGGAGGCCGCCGCGGCGTCGTAGGCGGCGAGCGCCGGCTCCATCGCGTCGTACATTGTCTTGTCGCCGGCCTCGGCTTTTCCGCGCGCGACGACTCCCTCGAGCCCGGCACGGAGCGCCGTGCCGAGAGCGGCGGCATCGAGCGTCTCGACCGCGCCGGCCGTCATTCCCATCCGAAGGAACAGGGTGCCGTACAGCGGACCGCTCGCACCGCCGACGGACGTCACGAGTGTCATCCCGACACCCTTGAGCAGTTCGTCGACGGTGCTCGCGCTCTGGCCACCGAGCTTCTCCATCACCGCGCTCATGCCCCGCGCCATGTTCGCCCCGTGGTCGGCGTCGCCGATAGCGGAGTCGAGTTCGGTCAGGTAGTCGCGCTGCTCGGTCACCAGGTCACGAAACCGGGAAAGCCAGGCCGTGAGCTGGTCGATGGAGACGGTGTTTGTTGCCATTTTTTCTGTGATTCCGTTCCTGTTTGCCGAACCCTAGATTCCCCAGCGCAGTCCGGCGGTGTTCACCGGTGCATCCCAGAGACTCAGGATCTCGTCGTCGGCCTTGAGCAGCGTGAGTGAGCATCCGGCCATGTCGAGCGAGGTGATGTAGTTGCCGACCAGGGTGCGCGCGATGGTGATCCCGGAGCTTTCGAGAATCTTCGCGACCTCGCCGTACATCAGGTACAGCTCGATCAGTGGTGACCCTCCCATGCCGTTGAGCATGACGATCGTCGGCGACCCGGTGAAGTCGAGGTCGGCCAGAATCGGCTCGACGAGCATCTGGGCGATCTCGGAGGCGGGGGCGAGTGGCACGCGGTGGCGTCCCGGTTCACCGTGGATGCCGACGCCGATTTCCATCTGGTCGTCCGGCAGGTCGAAGGTCGGTTTGCCGGCGGCCGGAACCGTGCAGCTCGTGAGCGCCATGCCCATCGAGCGACCGGAGTCGTTGACCTTTCGGGCGATAGCAGCAACCGCCGCGAGGTCGCGACCTTCCTCTGCCGCGGCTCCCGCGATCTTCTCGAGCAGCACCGTCACGCCGACTCCGCGTCGGCCGGCCGTCCAGGTGGAGTCGGTTACCGCAACGTCGTCGTTGGTGACGACGGTCTCGACCGTGACACCGGTGTCGGCGCCGGCGAGTTCGGCTGCCATGTCGAAGTTCATCACGTCACCGGTGTAGTTCTTGACGATGTGCAGTACCCCGGCACCGGCATCCGCGACCTTCGTCGCTTCCTGGATCTGGTCGGGAGTTGGCGAGGTGAACACTTCGCCCGAGATCGCCGCGTCGAGCATTCCAAGGCCGACGAATCCGCCGTGCAATGGTTCATGACCTGAGCCGCCGCCCGAGACGAGGGCGACTTTGCCCTGGCGGGTTGCGTCGCCGCGATAGATGATCCGGTTGACGTGGTCGACCCGCAGTTCCGGGTGGGCAGCGGCGACTCCGACGAGGGAATCGGCGAGGACTTCATCGGGGGAATTGATCAGTTTTTTCATGCTGCGCACCCCGTTCGCGCGGTGTTCTCATTCATATGTGCTCCTTTGAACATTGGTGATGAACCGTTTGGACAGTTGCTTACACTCCCGCGATCGGTGCTGTCCACACCTAGCGCCCATCGAAAGCCATTCGATAATGTCGAATATCTACCGAATGCCGGTGTCCGTCAAGGGCTAGCGGCGAACTCGCCCAAAGGTGCGCGAAAGGACGGTGTACGAGTGATCCAGGCGATCGATCGCGCCGCCCGCATCCTCTCCCTGCTGCAGGGAGCGCGCCACCTCGGCATCACGCAGCTCGCCACCGCGCTCGAGCTTCCGCCGTCGACAGTGCACGGAATCGTCAAGTCCCTGCAGTCGCACGGGCTCGTGGCGAAGGAGCCGCGAGGCACCCGCTACATGCTCGGTCCCGCGCTGCTCAAGCTGTCGAATGTCTACCTCGACACCCTCGACGTCCGCGCCCGGGCGATGCGCTGGACCCGGGACCTCGCCCAGCGAACCGGCCTCGCGACCAGGCTCGGAGCCGAGCTCTTCGACGAGGTCATCATCATTCATCACAACCGCAGGCCCGACGGCACCGAGCAGATGCCCGAGACCGGGCTGTCGATTCCCGCGCACGCGTCGGCGATGGGAAAGGTGCTGCTCGCCTATAACCCCGTGCAGGCCGCACTCGTTCTCGGGTCGCCGCTGGCGAGCCTCACCGGCGATACCATCACCGACGCGTCCCGCCTCGCCTTGTCTTTCGCCCAGGTCACCGAGCGTGGACTTGCCACCGAAGAAGACGAAGCCGTGATCGGTGAGTCATCGGTCGCGGCCCCGGTGAGCGACAGCAGCGGTGCGGTCATCGCGGCTGTCGCCGTGGTCGTGCCCTCGAACGACTGGCCGCCGGAGGACAACGTGCTGCGGATCCTGCGCGAAACCGCGCGCAACATCTCCCGCGAACTCGGCGCCGACACCTGGCCACCCCGGGTGCCGGACGGGGGCGAAGCGGAATGATCCGGCAGGCCGATCTACGATTCGAGCAGCGCGCGTGCCGTGCTCTCGTCGAGGATCAGGTCGGTCGCGAGGTTCGCGGCGAGCGCGCCGCGCAGGCTTGGCACCTTCGTCACCCCGGAGACCACGCAGACGCGGCGAGCCGCACGCCGCAGCGTCGCGAGGTCCGGGCCGCTCGCTCGCGCGTTGAGCGCAACATCGCCGCTCGTTCCGTCCAGCCGGTAGAAGACCGTCGCGACGTCGCCGATCACGTCGTCCCGGGCGAGGCTGTCGTAGTCGGCCTGTTCGAGGTAGCCGCCCATGTACACGTGGCTCGGAACCGGGGCGAGCGGGGACCCAACGCCGAACAGCGCGACATCCATTGTTCTCTGGATGTCGAGCACGCGTCTCGTGCTGCGCTCGCGCCACAGGGCCTGCTTGGTCGCCGGGTCGTCGAAGAACGCCGGCACCGGAAACTGCTGGACGTAGGCGCCGTACGCGTCACCGAATCGGCGCAGGATCTCGCTCGCGTACATGATTCCGGTGGTGCGGTTGTTGCCGGCACCGTTGAGCTGCACGATTTGCGAGTTGTGGGTGGCCTTCGGCACCAGGTAGCGGCTGATCGCGCTGAGCGTCGAGCCCCAGGCGATGCCCATGATCATGTTCGAGTCGAAGAACTGGTCAAGCATTCTCGCGGCCGACAGCGCGACCCGTTCGAGCCGGTCGATGTCACTGGTGTGGTCGGGAACCGGCACGACGTGCGCGGAAACGTTGAAACGCTCGCGGAGCTCGTTCTGCACGGTCGAGGACCGATCGAGGGGAGAGCGGATCTGGATGTCGACGAGTCCGGATTCCCGCGCGAACCCGAGCAGCCGCGAGACCGACGACCGCGACGTGTGCAGCTCCCCCGCGATGGCTTCCATGGTGAGGTCCTGCATGTAGTACAGGTGCGCCGCACGCAGCGCGTCCCGCGTGCGTTCCGGGTTTGCTGCGCTGGAGTCGAGCGTCACGGTGTCTCGCCTTCGAGGTTCGTGCACGTTTGTGCAATGCGGTTGACCATTTGTGTTTCGGTGCTGACAATGAGTAAACAACTCCGGGTTGCCGTTGCGCAACCCTCGCACGAGATCCAGGAACGAAGGCAACCGCGATGGCCAAGTCACAGAAGACCGAATCAATCAGGCAGAACGTCGCCCGCATCAAGGAGCGCCCGAACGCCAAGGTGCTCATCGTCGGTGGTGGCATCAACGGAATCGCGACGTTCCGCGACCTCGCCCTGCAGGGGGTCGATGTGATCCTGGTCGAGCGCAACGACTACGCGTCCGGGGCATCCGCCGCGTCGTCCCACATGATCCACGGCGGCATCCGCTACCTCGAAAACGGCGAACTGCGCCTCGTGCGCGAGTCGGTCCAGGAGCGCAACGGCCTGCTGCGCATCGCGCCGCACTACGTGAAGCCACTCAAGACGACCATCCCGATCTACTCGGCGGCCTCCGGAATCCTCGCCGCCCCGCTTCGACTGCTCACCCACAAGCAGCGCAGCACCAAGGAGCGCGGCGCGTTCCTGATCAAGATCGGCCTGAGCCTCTACGACTCGTTCTCCCGTGACGGCGGCAACGTACCGCGCCACGAGTTCCACGGCCGCAAGGAGTCGCTGCGCCAGCTGCCGCGACTGAACAACAAGCTCAAGTACACGGCGACCTACTACGACGCCTCCGTTCACGAGCCGGAGCGCCTCGCGCTCGACGTGCTCAAAGACGGCCTCGCGACCGGAAGCGGACGCAGCGCCAACTACGTCGAAGCCGTCGGCATCAAGGACGGCGGTGTGCTCGTGAAGGACGCCGTCAGCGGCGAGGAGTTCACCATCATCGCCGACGTCGTGATCAACGCGTCCGGCCCCTGGACCGACCTCACCAACGAGGTCTTCGGAGTCGACAGCCAGTTCATGGGTGGCACCAAGGGCTCGCACATCGTTCTCGACAACCCCGAACTGCTCGAAGCGACCGGCGGTCGCGAGATCTTCTTCGAGAACAACGACGGCCGCATCGTGCTGATCTACCCGCTCAAGGGCCGCGTGCTGGTCGGTACAACCGACCTCGAGGCCGACATCCACGAGCCGGCCGTCTGCACCGAAGAAGAGGTCGACTACTTCTTCGACCTCGTCAGCCACGTGTTCCCGGACGTCGCACTCGACCGCGACCAGATCGTCTTCCGCTACTCCGGCATCCGCCCGCTCCCCCGCCACGAAGACACCGAGCCCGGGTTCGTGTCCCGCGACTACCGGATCGTGCCCGGCACGGTCGACGGCCTGCCGAACACCGCGCTGCTCAGCCTCGTCGGTGGCAAGTGGACGACCTTCCGCGCTCTCTCCGAGCACCTCTCCAACGAAGCCCTCGAGATCATCGGCGCGAAGCGCACGGTGAGCACGGCCGGCCTCGCAATCGGTGGAGGCAAGAAGTTCCCGACGACACCGGATGCCCGGACCACCTGGATTGCCGCGCACGCCGACGGTTTCGACTCGCCGATGGTCGAGCGACTGCTCGACCGCTACGGAACGCGCGCCGCCGAGGTCCTCGACGTACTCGCCGACCAGCCGTCGGTTCCGCTCGCCAACGACCCGCTGTTCACGGCCGCTGAGATCGCCTACTTCGTCGAACACGAAGACGTTGTGCACCTCGCCGACGTGATCCTGCGCCGCACCAACATCGCGTTCAGCGGTGGTGTTACGGCGCCGCTGCTTGCCGAGCTCGCCGACCTTCTGGCGGCGGACCTCGGCTGGACCGCTGAACAGCGTGGCCGTGAAATCGCCGACACCATCGCACTGCTTGCTGCATCGCACGGAGTGCTGGTCGAAGCTGGAATCAGCGAGACAAAGGTGGCCGCCAAGTGATTACTCGGACGACCGTGACAAATGATGCACGAATGTGCATAACAAGAGGCTTGTTCGGGCATTCCCGACGGGACTAGTTTTCAACTGGTTCCACTGGGAACGCTGAACACGAGTGCCGCCCACACGGGCAGCACATCATTCAAATAAGGAAGGTCAATGTGGACAATCTAGGGATCGACTTCCTCTCGGAAGTTGTCGGTACAGCTTTGCTGGTTCTACTTGGAACCGGAGTCGTGGCCAACATCGCACTCGCGAAGAACAAGGGCCTCAACGGCGGCTTCCTCATGGTCAACATCGGTTGGGGCCTCGCGGTCTTCGCCGGTGTGATCGTCTCCTACAACTCGGGAGCCCACCTCAACCCCGCTGTCACCCTCGGCCTCGTGGCGAGCGGTGCAACCGAATTCGGCCTCGGCGTTGCCGTGAGTGCGCTCTCGGTGATCGTCTACATCCTTGCCCAGCTCCTCGGAGCAATCATCGGTGCAGTGTTCACCTGGCTCGCCTACAAGCAGCACTTCGACGACGAGCCGGTAGCGGCCAACAAGCTCGGTGTGTTCTCGACCGGGCCTGCAATCCGCAGCTACGGGTGGAACCTCGTGACAGAGATCATCGGCACCTTCGTGCTCGTGTTCGTCGTCATCGGATTCGGCCGCCAGGCACCCGGTGGCGGCCTCGCGGCCCTCGGCGCACTTCCGGTAGCTCTTCTCGTTATCGGTATCGGTGCATCCCTCGGTGGACCGACCGGCTACGCCATCAACCCCGCACGTGACCTCGGTCCGCGCATCGCTCACGCCCTGCTGCCGATCCGCGGCAAGGGGTCAAGCGACTGGAGCTACTCCTGGGTCCCGGTCGTCGGCCCCATCATCGGCGGACTTCTCGCCGGATGGCTGTCGATTCCGCTGCTTCCGATCGTCGCCTAACACCATCCATCGCTGGTGCGGCGACCGCTGGTCGCCGCACCAGCACGCAGAAATAACAAAGGAGTTACCCCCGCATGGCTGACTACATTTTGGCAATCGACCAGGGAACCACGAGTTCCCGGGCGATCATCTTCGACAAGTCCGGCTCGATCAAATCGACCGGCCAGCTCGAACACGAGCAGATCTTCCCCAAGGCAGGATGGGTCGAGCATGACCCGAAGGAGATCTGGAACAATACCCGCGAGGTCATCGGACAGGCGCTCTCCAAGGCCAACCTGACCCGCCACGACATCGCCGCGGTCGGCATCACCAACCAGCGTGAAACCGCTGTGGTGTGGGACAAGACCACGGGCGAGCCGGTCTACAACGCCATCGTCTGGCAGGACACCCGCACCCAGTCGATCGTCGAGCGACTCGCCAAGGACGGCGGAGTCGAACGCTTCAAGCCGACCGTCGGCCTGCCGCTCGCCACCTACTTCTCTGGAACCAAGATCGTCTGGATCCTCGAGAACGTCGACGGCGCACGCGAGAAAGCGGATGCCGGGGACCTGCTGTTCGGCACCACCGACACGTGGGTGCTGTGGAACCTCACCGGCGGCGTCAACGGTGGAGTGCACGCGACCGACGTCACCAACGCCAGCCGCACGCTGTTCATGGACCTCGAGACGCTGTCCTGGCGCGAGGACATCCTCGAAGCATTCGGCGTTCCCCTGTCGATGCTCCCCGAGATCCGCAGCTCGTCCGAGGTCTACGGCCACGCCGAGTCGAACAGCCTGCTGCGCGAGGTGCCGATTGCCGGCATCCTCGGTGACCAGCAGGCCGCGACCTTCGGCCAGGCCGCGTTCGGCCCGGGTGAAGCGAAGAACACCTACGGCACCGGTAACTTCCTGATCTTCAACACGGATACCGAGATCGTCCACTCGAAGAACGGGCTGCTCACCACCCTCGGCTACAAGCTCGGTGACGAGCCGGCCCACTACGCGCTCGAGGGTTCGATCGCCGTGACCGGTTCGCTCGTGCAGTGGCTGCGTGACAACCTCGGCATCATCTCCTCTGCCGCCGAGATCGAAACGCTCGCCGCAACGGTCGACGACAACGGTGGGGCGTACTTCGTCCCGGCGTTCTCCGGACTGTTCGCGCCGTACTGGCGAGCGGATGCCCGCGGTGCGCTCGTCGGACTCACGCGCTACGTCAACAAGGGCCACATTGCTCGCGCAGCCCTCGAAGCGACAGCGTTCCAGACCCGCGAGGTTCTGGATGCGGTCAACGCCGACTCCGGAGTTCCGCTCGCCGAGCTCAAGGTCGACGGCGGAATGATCGCCAACAACCTGCTCATGCAGTTCCAGGCCGACATCCTCGGTGTTCCGGTTGTGCGCCCCGTCGTCGCCGAGACCACCGCACTCGGTGCCGCCTACGCTGCCGGCCTCGCCGTCGGCTTCTGGAGCGACCTCGACGACCTGCGCAAGAACTGGCAGGAAGACAGCCGCTGGGAGCCCCAGATGGGCGAGGAAGAGCGCGAGCGTCTGCTGCGCAACTGGAAGAAGGCCGTCACCAAGACCTTCGACTGGGTTGACGACGACGTTTCGTAGCCAGGTCCGCGAACCTGCTGGTTCGCAGCTCGAGAACCCCGGATGCTCACTCGTGGTGGGTAAGGCGTCCGGGGTTCTTGCTGTCTGCGAGAAGAAGGGGTTACTCACCGAGGGGGCCCGCCCACACAGGCCGCCTCGGTGGAGCTGGCCTCACCCTACGCCGCAAAGAGTGTGCCTGATCGTCCCACTTTGGGGGACACTCTGACTCACTTCGTGAGTTAGTTCGTGGCGTCGTCCGCGACCTCGTCGCGGCCCTCGAGCTTCTTGACCTCGTCGGATTCCGCGCCGGCGGTCGGAACGCAGGGGCCGGTTGCCGAGATGCGGATGGCGGGCTCCTGGCCCTTGACCTTCGGCTCGACGGAGAACTCGATCTCGGCGAGGGATGTCTCGCTCTTGAGGGCGATGAGGGTCTGGTTGTCGCTGTCGGTGTGGGTCTGGGTCCAGCCCTGGTCGACGAACGACTGGGCGAGGGAATCCGACACCGTGGCGATGCGGGCCGACTGCGAGTTCGTCAGGAGGATCGTGGTCGTCGAAAGCCAGGAGCGCAACAGGCCATCCGGGTCGTCGGCCACCGTCTCGCAGGCCTCCGAAACATCGAGGGTCTCGTTGACGTCCTTCACGACGATGTGCGGAAGGCGCGATGCCGCTTCGTTGCGCAGCAGCTGAGCAACGGACTTGGTCTGGGAGAGCGTGGCGGTGGCAGCCCCTGCGCCCGGAGCCGTCGTACCCGCACATCCGCTCACCACCAAAAGTGCGACAAAGCTGGCGCCGATGAACGGCAGTCGGCGCGTGAGCGTGCCCGTAACGGACATAGTGGTCCCCCTCGATCTGATCGATCAGGAACCTAGCGATCGCGCATGAACGCGCGGTAGCCGGTTGGGGTGCTACTTGAGGTCGCGACCCCGGCGACGCAGCTTCTGCCCGTAGACGATGCCGACTGCGCCGATGACGACGCAGAGAATTGGCACGATGAGGGGTCCGATGTCCATCTGGCGATTCTACGGCTGATAACTGCGAAAGGGCCCGCCGGCGCTTTCGCACCGACGGGCCCTCCTGTGCAGCGCTGCTACAGCGTTGCGAAGATCTCGCGCGTGAGGTCGGCCGTCTCGCTCGGCGTCTTGCCGACCTTGACTCCGGCAGCCTCGAGGGCTTCCTTCTTTGCTTGCGCCGTTCCGGACGAACCGGAGACGATTGCGCCGGCGTGACCCATGGTCTTGCCCTCGGGAGCCGTGAAGCCGGCGACGTAACCGACGACGGGCTTCGTGACGTGTGCCTTGATGTAGTCGGCCGCGCGCTCTTCAGCGTCACCACCGATCTCACCGATCATGACGATCGCCTTGGTCTCGGGGTCAGCCTCGAACGCCGCGAGGGCGTCGATGTGCGTCGTTCCGATGATCGGGTCCCCGCCGATGCCGATCGCGGTCGAGAATCCGAGGTCCCGCAGTTCGTACATCATCTGGTAGGTCAGGGTTCCCGACTTCGAGACGAGGCCGATCGGGCCCTTGCCGGTGATGTTCGCCGGGGTGATTCCGACGAGCGCCTCACCGGGGGTGATGATGCCGGGGCAGTTCGGGCCGATGATGCGGGTCGTGCCGCCCTTGGACTTCGCGAGCGCCCAGAACTCCGCGGCATCCTGAACCGGGATTCCCTCGGTGATCACGACGACGAGCGGAATCTCGGCTTCAATGGCCTCGACGACGGCGTCCTTTGCGAACGCCGGCGGTACGAAGACGATGGAGACGTCGGCGCCGGTCTCGGAGATGGCCTCGGTAACGGTGCCGAAGACCGGGAGGGTGACGTCGCCGTGGGTGACGGTCGTTCCGGCCTTGCGGGCGTTGACTCCGCCGACGACCTGGGTGCCAGCAGCGAGCATCAGTGCGGTGTGCTTGGTGCCCTCGCCGCCGGTGATGCCCTGGACGATGACCTTGGAGTCCTTGTTGAGGAAGATAGACATTTCTCTGCGGTCCTTACTTCGATGCCAGTTCGGCGGCCTTGTCGGCGCCCTCGTCCATGGTCGCGGCGAGCGTGACCAGCGGGTGGTTGGCCTCCGAGAGGATGCGGCGTCCCTCTTCGACCTTGTTGCCGTCGAGACGGACGACGAGCGGCTTACTTGCGGTATCACCGAGCACCTTGAGCGCTCCGACGATTCCATTGGCGACCGCGTCGCAGGCGGTGATTCCACCGAAGACGTTGACGAACACGCTCTTGACCTGGGCGTCACCGAGGATGACGTCGAGACCGGCAGCCATCACTTCAGCGGATGCTCCGCCACCGATGTCGAGGAAGTTAGCGGGCTTTACTCCGCCCCACTTTTCACCGGCGTAGGCGACGACGTCGAGCGTCGACATCACGAGACCGGCACCGTTTCCGATGATTCCGACCTCCCCGTCGAGCTTGACGTAGTTGAGGTCGTTCTCTTTGGCCTTCGCCTCGAGCGGGTCCGCTGCTGCGGCATCCTCGAGCTCGGCGTGGTTCGGGTGACGGAAACCGGCGTTCTCGTCGAGCGTGACCTTACCGTCGAGGGCGACGATGTCGCCGTCTTCGGTGAGCACCAGCGGGTTGACCTCGACGAGCGTCGCGTCTTCACCTTTGTAGACGTCGTAGAGCTTCACGATGACCGGGGCGACCTTGTCGATGAGGTCGGCCGGGAACTTCGCGGCGATAGCGATGGCCTTGGCCTTCTCGAGGTCGATTCCCTCGATCGGGTCGACCTCGATGCGCGCGAGCGCCTCGGGGCGCTCGACGGCGAGGATCTCGATCTCCATTCCACCCTCGACGCTCGTGAGCGAGAGGTAGGAGCGGTTTGCACGGTCGAGCAGCACCGAGAAGTAGAACTCCTGGGCGATGCGGGCACCGGCGGCGATCATGACGCGCTTGACGACGTGACCCTTGATGTCGAGGCCGAGGATCGCTTCGGCTGCCGTGTACGCGTCATCCGCGTTGTGCACGACCTTGACGCCGCCCGCTTTACCGCGACCGCCGACCTTTACCTGCGCCTTGACGACGACTGTTCCACCGAGCTTTTCAGCTGCGGCCTTTGCTTCTTCAGGGGTGTCTGCCGTGAGGCCGGCAAGTACAGGTACTCCGTAAGCCTCAAAGAGGTCCCTGGCCTGATACTCGAAAAGATCCACGTGGCTCTCTCAATCGCGCGTCGAAATGGCTGGAATGGCGCGTCCTCGACAGCGAGTTAGTTCGACGTCGAGATACTTTTGCCATAAAGAACTCTACTCGCCGAAGCGAGGCGTCTCATCCAGCCTGAGCGAGCGGGGCCGTCGAGCGGGTTCCCGACTACTCGCTTTCGGCGGCTGCTTCGACTTCGAGCTTCTTCACTTCGTCAGATTCCGTGCCGGCAGTCGGAACGCAGGGTCCGCCGGTCTGGATCTGGACTTCGGCTCCGGCACCGGTCTCTTCGTTCGCTGCCTTGGTCGAAATGTGGATGACAACGGCACTCTGCGGGCTCGTCAGTTCGACGATCGTTGCAGCGCCGTAGCTTCCCTGCTCCCAGCCCTGCTTGATGAACGTCGCGTTGAGTGCGGCGACGACCGACTCGACCTTGATCTTGTCGCTGGACTTGAGCCCGATGCGCACGCTCGAACGCCAGGAGCGGATGAGCCCCTCCGGGTCGGTCTCTTCGGTCTTGCAGGCCGACGAGACGTCTTTCGAGGCGAGGATGCCGTCGATGAGCTTCGCGGGAATGCGGTTCGCTGCTTCGTTACGCAGCAGCTGCGTCGGAGCCTTCGTCTGGGCGAGGGTGAGGTCGGGGTACACGCTCGCCGTTTCTTCGACGGCCGGCGCACACGCGCTGAGCGCGCCCGCAGCAATGGAGGCGATGGCCAGGGCCGCGAAAACTCGCGCGCGATGGGTACGGGGCATTGCTACACCTCTTCGGTATGGGCGGCCGAAGGGCCAGCCGCGATCTGTCCGCGGCAATGAATTCGCCCCCGAACATTCCCAGCATCGTTACCAGTTAGTTGAACTTAGCAGCGGCTAAATCCCATCGCCAGCCGTTTCGAGGCCCCAAAGCTGGGGGTAAACCGCTGTGGACGAGCGAACGACACAACTACTCTTCGGTGAACCACCGGCGAACTTCCGGCGCTGACCTTCCGGCGCAAACCTCCAGGCAAATCTTCTGAGGCGAGCTGCCTAGTCAGTACACCTAGCTCGACGCCTCGAGGCGGGTGACCTCGTCCGACTGCGGCCCCTCGGTCTGGACACACGGTCCGTGCGTTTCGATCTCGATGCGGTAGTCGGTGACGAGCTCGTCCTTCGAGGTGGATGCGGCGCTCTCGCTCGGCACCTTCGACGTGATCTGGATCTCGGCGAGCGAGACGCCCCTCGTCAACAGGCTGCTGTGGACCGAGGCGCTTCCCCCGGCATCCCGTGCGGTCCAGCCGTCGTCGACGAGGGTCTGCACGAGATCCTTGGCGATCTTCGCCGTTCGCCACTGGCTCGCCCGCTCAATGAGCACGACCGAGGTCGACGTCCACTGGCGAACGAGGCCGTCCGGATCGTCGTCCTCTGACAGGCAGGCGACCGAGGAGTCGGTCGATTCGCCGAGCGATTCGATCGCTCCGGTGGGAATCCGGGATGCCGTTTCGTTGCGCAGCAGCTGCACCGGCGACTTCGACTGGGCGAGAGTGACCGACGACCCGGCGTCGGTCGTCGCCTGCGGCGAGCAGCCAGCGAGAATCCCGGCGAGCATGAGGCCCGCAGCGATCACGGCGATTGTGCCGAACTTCGAGCGGTTTGTTGAGCGGTCAGCGCTGACCATCGGGACACCTTTTCGATCGTGACAACCGCAGGCGCGTCCGGTCGCGATGCCTCCGCGAACCGATCTACGCCCCCGGCGCCGTTACCAGTTGCCACGAACCTAGCAGCGTTGGGAGCGCGACCATCGCCCCCAGTAGAGGGGGCTAGGCGAGCGTTACTCGCGTCCCTCGAGGTCCTTGACCTCGTCGGAATCCGGTCCGGCGGTGTCGACGCACGGGCCGTCGGCCGAGATCGCGAGAGTCGAACCGTTGCCCTTCTCATCGACGGGCTCCGTCGACTGCAGGCTGATGACGGCATTCGTCTTCGGGTTCTTCAGCGTCGTCCGGGTGATGGTTTCGCTGTCTTTGTTGACGGTCGCGGTCCATTCCTCGTCGGTCAGGCTCTTCACGACGTCTTCGGCGACCGCATCGATACGCCAGGCGCTTCCCGGCTCGACGAACATGAGCACGCTGGAACGCCACGAGCGCCGCATTCCGTCATCGCCGCATCCGACCGATGAATCCTCGGTCTCGCCGAGGCTCTCGACAATCGCCGGGGGCACCCGGCTGGCGACCTCGTTGCGCAGCAGTTGCGCCGGAGCTTTGGTGGACGAGAGCGTCACCCCGGTGGGCGCTGAGGAGCACCCGGTGATCAGCAGGGCGGGCGCGAGCGCCAGGATAATGAGCGCGAGAGAACGGCGTGGCCGGGACATGACGGTACCCCTTCGTAGTGCGGCATCCATCGACGACCCCCGAGTCGCCGGCGTGCGACATCCCCCGTCGCTGCCACCAGTCACGGAAAAGGTATCAGTTGGCAGGGGGTAGTTCGCGCCCCCATTGCAGGGGTACCTTTCGTTACCCTCACTCGCAAGCTCGTTCGGCGCTGGGGTCGCACAATCGCTGGCGCGATTGTTCACAGCTCCACCGCGCGACTAGATCTTCTCGATCGGCGCGATCTTGATCAGCAGTCGCTTGCGACCGGCCGTGTCGAACTGCACTTCGGCGACGCGCTTTCCACCCTCGCCGGTCACCGCGGTCACCCGCCCGTCGCCGAAATCGAGGTGACGGATGCGGTCGCCGGCGGCCAGCTCGAGCGCACTGTTGTCGCGCACAACGTTGGTCACCGCGCTTGTCCACTCGGTCTTGACCCTGGGCGGAGCGGGCGGAAGCCCGGCTGCCTCGCGCAGTGACGAGCCCCACGATGAACCGTCGCGGCGGGCGTTCAGTGCTCGCGGCTGGGTTCCGCCGCGGCTCGTCGCGTCGCCGGGCGATTGGCGCCACTCGATGAGCTCGGTCGGGATCTCCTGCAGGAACCGGCTCGGCATCGCCACGTTCACGTCACCGAACTGCGCGCGCGTCATGGCGAGCGAGATGAACAGCTGCTTACGCGCCCGGGTGATGCCGACGTAGAACAGTCGCCGCTCTTCGGCCGGGCCGCCGGGCTCCCCCGCTGACATCTTGTGCGGAAGCAGGTCCTCCTCGACACCGGTGAGGAAGACCGCCTCGTACTCCAGCCCCTTTGCGGTGTGGAGCGTCATGAGCGAGACCGTTCCGCTCGTGTCGTCGAGGTCATCCGCCGCCGCAACGAGAGCGACCTCGGTGAGAAAGTCGAGCAGTCGCCCTTCCGGATTGTTCTTCTGGAATTCCTTGGTCACGGCGACGAGTTCGTCGACGTTCTCGGCGCGGGCTTCGTCCTGCGGGTCGCGGGACGCCCGAAGCGCCTCCACAAACCCGGAGCCCTCGAGCAGCGCGATGAGGATGTCGGGAACCTGTGCGGTGTCGGCAGTGAGACCGACGGTGTCGAGCATGGCGGCGAGCCCGAGGATCGCAGCGGTGACCTTCGGGCCGAGCCCGAGCTCATCCGCGTGCCGCATCGCCTCGCGAAGCGTGACCTCGTGGTGGTCGGCGTAGCTCTGCAGCGCAGCTTCCGTGGCCGGTCCGATGCCGCGCTTCGGCGTGTTCATGATGCGGCGCAGCGCGAGCGGGTCGGCCGGGTTAGCGATGGCGATGAGGTAGCCGAAGGCATCCTTGATCTCGGCCCGCTCGTAGAACTTGGTGCCGCCAAGTACCCGGTAGGGCACGGCGGACCGGATCAGGATTTCTTCGAGTGCTCGCGTCTGCGCGTTGGTGCGGTAGAAGACGGCCATGTCTTTGTAGGCCATTCCGCCGTCGTGCAGGCGAGTGACCTCATCCGCCACGAACTGCGCTTCGTCGTGACCCGAGTAGCCGGTGAACCCGACGATCTTCTCGCCGGCACCATCGGTCGTGAAGAGCTTCTTGTCTTTTCGATCGAAATTGTTCGAGATGACGGCGTTGGCGGCGTCGAGGATGTTCTGGGTCGAGCGGTAGTTCTGCTCGAGCAGAACGACCTTCGAGTTCGGAAAGTCGCGCTCGAATTCGACGATGTTGCGGATGTCAGCGCCGCGGAACGCGTAGATCGACTGGTCGCTGTCACCGACGACGGTGAGCGATGCTGCCTCGGGAGCGCCGATGGGAGCCTGGCTCGCGAAGACTCCGGGGCTGGTTTCGAACGACTCGGGAGCAGGCTGCCGGGTGAGTTCGCGAATGAGTGCGTACTGGGCGTGGTTGGTGTCCTGGTACTCGTCGACGAGAACGTGACGGAATCGCTTCTGGTACAGCGCAGCGACGTGCGGGAAGGCGCGGAACAGGTAGACGGTCTGGCCGATGAGGTCGTCGAAGTCGAAGGCGTTCGCACGGTTCAGCTGCTCGGTGTACTTACGGAAGATCTCGACGAACATGACCTCGGCCGGGTCGTTGAAGTTCGCGCCGCGGGCATAGGACTCGATGTCGGCGAGCTCGTTCTTGAGCTTTGAGATCTTGCCCGCTGCCTTGCTGACGGTGAAGCCGAAGGTGTCGGCATCGAGCTCCTTGATGATCCGCTTGAGCAGTGCGCGCGAGTCGGCGGAGTCGTAGATCGTGAAGTTCTTCGAGAATCCGAAGTGCTCGGCTTCGCGGCGAAGGATGCGCACGCAGGCCGAGTGGAAGGTCGAGATCCACATTCCCTCGGCGGCGCCGCCGACGATCGCCTGCACTCGCTCGCGCATCTCGGCCGCGGCCTTGTTGGTGAAGGTGATGGCGAGAATCTGGCTCGGCCAGGCCTCGCGGCCCTGCAGCAGGCTCGCGATGCGGCGCGTCAGAACGCTGGTCTTGCCGGAGCCGGCCCCGGCGACGATGAGAAGTGCCGGACCGCGGTACAGCACGGCTTCGCGCTGGGCGGGGTTGAGTCCGTCGAGCAGCGCGTCGCTGCTTCCGCCGTCACCGGGAGTCTCGCCGTCTCGCGGCTGGGGGCTGGACGGTTCGAAGGGATCTAAAACGAAGCTCATGGCGCTGCCAATTCTAGGCTGGACCACCGATGCGGGCTCGTCGACGCCGGCGCCACGAGCCGAGGGTTAGCGCTCGTCGAGCAGCGAGAGCACCAGATCGGGGTGATCGGCGAAGACGCCGTCGACGCCGGTGCCGAGGATGAGCTCGAACTCCGCTCTCCAGTTGCCCCAGTCTCGCGCCTTGATCCCGTGCTGGAACCGGTTCGACAGAAAGCGGTTCTCAGGGCGAAGCGTCCAGCAGAAAGCGACAAGCCCGGCGGCGTGTGCCCGCTCGACAAGGGTGGTGATGCTGGAGGCCGGGCCGGCGGCATCCTTCTTCAGCAACAAGCTCTTGTCGACGCTGATGCCGTCGATTCCGGATGCCGCGATTCGCGCGAAGGAAGCGTCGGCGAGCTGGTCGGCGTAGGTCGGCGCGCTCGAGCCGAGCCGTGCCAGGAGATCCGCGGCCGAGTTTCCGTCTTCGAAGAGGTAGATCGTCTTGCCGGGAACACCCCGTTCGCGTGCGTCGTGCAGCACGGTCTCTTCGAAACTTTCGATTACGAGGTTGTCGGGGGTCGCCCATCCGCTCGTCTCAGCGGCGAATAACTCGGCGAGCGGCAAGCCGATCGAGTCGAAGTAGGTCGCGTGTTTGAGCTCGGCCACCATGATCGGCGGTGTTGGCGCGGCCTCGATGATGGAACGCAGGTCGCTCAGCCGAAGAATCGGCTGGATGCCGTCGAACGTCGTGTTGGCCTGGCGCGTCTTCGGAAGCCGCTCGTTGACCCGCAGTGTTGAGAGCTCCGCCCAGGTGAAGTCCTCGGTGAACCAGCCGGTGAGTTCCGCACCGTCGATTGTCTTCGTCGCGCGTCGTGAGGCGAATTCGGGATGCTCGGCGACATCCGTGGTCCCCGAGATTTCGTTCTCGTGGCGAATCACGAGCACGCCGTCTTTCGTCGGCACGAGGTCGGGTTCGAGGGCTCCGGCGCCGAGGGCGATCGCGAGTTCGAAAGCCGCGCGGGAGTGCTCGGGGCGGTATCCGCTCGCACCGCGGTGGGCAATGACCAGGGGGGCGGAGGCGCTCATCACGGGAACACGCTACGCGAATCGGATGACGCAGAGGGTTAACTGCCGCTGGGGCGCCATTTTCTGGGGCTGTGTTCGCTGTAGGCACTGCTATTACACAGACATCCGTAAGCAGTTCTCGATAAAATTTCTTCACGCCAAGGCACCAGCCCTGACAACCCAAGGAGACGACCACTCATGGCCCTGTCCAACCCCGCCTTCAACGCCCCGGCATTCAGCACCGGCTCGAAGGCGATCGCAGCAAAGCAGGGGCTCAGCCCCGAACAGCTCGACGAGCTCTACGGACGCCCGTCGGCTACCCCCGACCAGACCGACCGGATGAGCTACGAAGACGTCATTGCGAAGACCTTCGGCGCATTCGCCGTACTTCTCGTGGGTGCCGCGGTCGGCTGGTGGATGCCGATTCTCTACCTGCCCGCAGCCCTCATCGGTTTCGCGCTCGCGCTCGTCAACATCTTCAAGAAGAAGCCGTCGGCCGGTCTCGTTCTCGCCTACGCCGCCTTCGAGGGTGTCTTCGTCGGTGGCCTGTCGAGCGTTCTCGAAGTGCGCCTTCCTGGTGTCGTCTTCCAGGCCGTTCTCGCGACGCTCGCCGTGTTCGCGGTGACGCTGATCCTGTTCCGCAGTGGCAAGGTTCGTGCCTCCGTCAAGGCGACCAAGGTCTTCATCATCGCCGGTAGCGCCTACGCGCTGTTCTCGCTCATTAACCTCGGCCTGCAGCTGACCGGTGTGAGCCAGGATGCATGGGGCCTGCACACGGGCGTTTCGATCGCCGGCATCCCGCTCGGTCTCATCATCGGACCGCTCGCGATCCTCATGGCTGCCTACTCGCTCGTGCTCGACTTCACGTCGGTCAAGAACGGTGTCGAGCAGGGCCTTGCCCGCGCCATGGGCTGGAAGGCCGCGTTCGGCCTCGTGCTCACGATCGTCTGGCTGTACGTCGAGTTCCTGCGCCTGATCTCGATCTTCCGCAGCAACTAGCGTTCACCGCTCAACGGATGCCGGGTCGCCCATCGGGTGGCCCGGCATTTCTGTGCCCGCGTCGGGCTAAAAGTGCCTATCGCCAAGGCGTCGGACGCGAAACCCGCCGGTCGGCTGCATCTCGCGCGGTGCATCATGAGCGGGGAACCAAGCAGCAGCGATCGCATCCCTCGCCCGCCAATCGGACCCGCCGTGCATCTGCGGCCGATCCACCGGCAAATGTGCCAGTTGGGGACGTTTCATCCCCGGCGCCCGGGATGAATCGTCCCCAACTGGCACAAACGCCGGTCGGTAAGCCAGCGAACGATGCACCGAGCAGAAACGCAGGCCTGACACCGGGATGCCGTCGCTGCAGCTTGTTTCCCTGCTCAACGCGCACGCGCCCTGACCCGCCCCAAGCAAAAGTGCCCGTTCGGGGCAATTGTGGCTGCGCGAGCAGACACTATTACCCCAAACGGGCACTATCACTGAGGGAGTCTAGAAAGAATGCGATCGAGCTGCGATGCCGGGCACTACAGACACCGGCAGGTCGCGAGCAAGAGGACGCCACCTACTCCCATTCGATCGTTCCCGGCGGCTTCGACGTGACGTCGAGTACCACTCGGTTGACACCGGGGACCTGGTTGGTGATGCGGTTCGAAATGCGCGCGAGCACGTCGTAGGGCAGGCGGGTCCAGTCGGCGGTCATGGCATCCTCGGATGACACCGGACGCAGCACAATCGGGTGCCCGTAGGTGCGACCGTCGCCCTGCACTCCGACCGAATGGACGTCGGCGAGCAGCACGACCGGGCACTGCCAGATCTCGGCGTCGAGGCCGGCGGCGGTCAGTTCTTCGCGAACGATCGCGTCCGCGGCACGGAGCAGCTCCAGGCGCTCACGGGTAACCTCACCGACGATCCGGATGCCGAGGCCTGGCCCCGGAAACGGCTGGCGGCTGACGATGACCTCCGGAAGCCCGAGCTCGCGTCCGATGGCGCGAACCTCGTCCTTGAACAAGGTGCGCAGCGGTTCGACGAGCTTGAACTGCAGGTCTTCGGGAAGCCCGCCCACGTTGTGGTGGCTCTTGATGTTCGCGGTGCCGGTTCCGCCGCCGGACTCCACGACATCCGGGTACAGGGTTCCCTGCACGAGGAAGTCGATCGACGCACCGTCGCCCTGCGCTTCGAGCACGAGCGCTTCGGCCGCAGCTTCGAACGAGCGGATGAACTCGCGCCCGATGATCTTTCGCTTCTGCTCCGGGTCGGTCACCCCGGCCAGTGCGTCGAGGAACTGGTCGACAGCGTCAACGGTGATCAGGCGAACACCGGTCGAGGCGACGTAGTCCTCTTCGACCTGGCGGCGCTCGTCCTGGCGAAGCAGTCCGTGGTCGACGAAGATCGCGGTCAGCTGGTCGCCGACGGCCTTGTGCACGATCGCACCGGCAACGGCGGAGTCGACTCCACCGGACAGCCCGACGATCACGCGACCGGTGCCGACCTGGGCGCGGATGCGCTCGACCTGCTCCTCGATGACGTTCGTGCTGTTCCAGTCGGCCGGAATACCAGCGGCCTTGTGAAGGAAGTTCTCGAGGACGCGCTGGCCGAACTCCGAGTGCTTGACCTCCGGGTGCCACTGCACGCCGTACATCCGCTTCTCGTCGCTCGAGAATGCCGCGACCGGCGTTGACGCCGACGACGCGAGAACCGTGAAGCCCTCGGGCGCCTTCGACACCGAGTCGCCGTGGCTCATCCACGTGGTCTGGCCCTCGGGCTGACCACCGAGCAGCGTGCTGTCGCCGGGGGCGAGCGTGACGTCGGTCGCGCCGTACTCGCGGAGCCCGGTGTTCGCGACCTCACCGCCGAGCTGCTGCGCCATGACCTGGAAGCCGTAGCAAATGCCGAGGGTCGGGATGCCGAGCTGCAGGATGCCCGGGTCGAGGGAGGGGGATCCGGCGTCGTAGACGCTCGACGGTCCGCCGCTCAGCACGATACCGCTCGGGTTCATCGCAGCGACCTCTGCCGCGGTGATCGTGTGCGGCACGATCTCGGAGTACACGTTCGCCTCGCGAACGCGGCGCGCGATCAACTGGGCGTACTGTGCGCCGAAGTCGACGACGAGTACTGGCTGCTGTTCGGTTTCGTTACTCAACTGGCGACCTCTGCGGGTTCGGCGACGCCGGCCAACCAGGCCTCGACTTCGCGGTGGACACGACGCTCGATGAGGAACGACGAAAGCGGGATGACGCCACCGAGTGCGATGACGAGGAAGCGCGGGAAGGTCCAGCGCATCAGGCTCCACAGGCGGAAGTCACTGTAGAGGTAGAGCACGTAGAACCAGCCGTGCACGATCAGGATGATCTGCGACAGGTTGATGCCCGTCATCAGGTCTTTCGGAGTGAGGGCGAGGAATCCCTGCGGCCCTGCGAGTTCGATATCGACACCGAGCGGGTAGCGGAAGATCATCATCAGGCACAGCAGGAGCAGGAACGTTCCGGTGATGATCGAGGTGACGCGGTACAGCTTGAGAGCGGTCCGGATGCGGGGAGCCGCGGACGGCTTGGGGCTGAGTGGCATAGCCCTAGTTTACGTGCGCCGCGGCTGGGGAGTTGGCGGCCGCAGCGGCTGCAGCCTCATCCGCTCGCTCTTCTTCTTCGCGTTCGAACGCGTCCTTCACGAGCCGGAACCAGAGGAAGATCGCGAAGCCGGCGAAGACCACCCATTCGACCGCGTAGAAGACGTTGAGCCAGTTCAGCGTGATGTCGGTCGTCGGCACCGGGGAGTCGATCGTGTCGAGCCCGACGAGCGCCTCGTCGAGCACGAGGTAGCCGCCGTACACACTCGACACCGGCTCTGCCCACTGGTTGATGAGCGCTGCGACCGACGCCGAATTCTGCTCGCCGGCCTCGTAGTCGTCTTCGGTCGGCGGCTCGGTCGTCAGGTAACGCCCGGCGAAGGTGTGCTCGGCCGTATCCCCGTCGAGTTGACGAGCAGCGGATGCCGCCCCCGCTTCGTCCGCCGACCAGCCGACGGCGACTGCGAGGTCTGCCCCCGCGGCGTCCGTCGACTCACGCAGGTGCGCCATCAGCCAGTAGCCCGACACCCCCTGGTTGCTCCGGCCGCTCAGGATCACGGTGTCGCCGGGCACGAAGCTGCCGGTCACCGTCGTCTTCTGCCCCGCGGCGATTGTCGTCGCGGTGCTGTTCGGTTCGGCGATCGAGTCGAGCGGCACGACGGTCTCGGTGTCGCGCTCGACCACGGTCGCCTGCTCGACGCTGCGCGAGAGCTGCCACTGCCCGAGGGCTGCGAAGGCGCCGGCGATGGCGAGGGAAAGAAAGAGTGCCGCAATCCAGCGCGGCCTCCGGGCGAGCTGCCACATTTTTAGTACTCCGGGTCGCGTTTGCGTTCGACGATCTCGTCGGACTGCTGCATTGCCTGTTCAATGACGGCGTCGATGTCGGCGGGACGCTCGGCGACCTCGGCGGCGATGTCGGCTTCGAATTCGTCGAGGTCGTTCTGGGGCAGCGGTGTGGCGTCGAGACCCGCCGTCGCCGCTTCGACGAGCGCGATGTTCTCGTCACTCATCCGGGCGCGCGCAGCGGATGCCGCCACCGGCTTCTTCTTGAAGATCACGGCCCCGATCTTCTCGGAATTGACGGCGAGAACCGGACCGATGATCGCCATCGAGAGCACGTAGAGTCCCGCAAATGGCGTGAGCCTGTCGTCGAGCCCCGCCGAAACGGCGAGCGTCGCGAGAATCAGCGCGAACTCCCCGCGGTTTTGCAGCATGGCGCTCGCGTTGAGCCCCTCGGCGCGCGTGAGCTTGTTCTGCCAGGCGATCAGCTGGCCGCCGGCGGTGTTGATGACGAGGGTCATCGCCACAGCGACACCCACCGGGATGAGTACCTCTCCGAACGTCGACGGGTCGAGCGCGAGCCCGAAGTTGAGAAAGAAGAACGCGCCGAAGACATCGCGCAGCGGAAGGGCGAGGGCTTCGATGCGACCACGGAACCGGGTTGCGCCCAGCACGAGTCCGATCAGGAACGCGCCGATCGCATCCGATACTCCGAGCAGTTCGCCAATGCCGCCGAAGGCGACCGCGAGCCCGAAGAACAGGATCGTGAACAGCTCGTCGTCCTTGGTGCGGACCAGCCGGGAGACCACCCGGCCGCCAAACCTGGCGACCACGAACATCACGATGAGGAACGTGAACGAGATCGCGAGTTGAACGACCACCGCCCAGATGTCGGCTTCGCCACCGATGACGACGGCGACGATCGCGAGGTAGATCGCGATGAAGACGTCTTCGAGCACCATGATGCCGAGGATGATCGGCGTCTCACGGTTGGCGAGTCGCCGCAGCTCGATGAAGAGTTTGGTGATGATCGCGCTCGAGGATGCCGCGGTCATTCCGGCGATGATGAGAGCTTCCCGGGTGCCCCAGCCGATCCACATTCCAAGCAGGAAGCCCGCGACCATGTTGATCAGGATGCGGGTTCCGCCCGAGATCAGCAGTTTACCGGCGTTGCCATAGAACTCGTCCTGATCGAACTCGAGGCCGAGACTGAACAGCAGGAAAATGAGCCCGAAGACCGCGATCAGTTCGACATCCGCTGATTCGAAACTCAGCGGGAACAGGTGAAAGTGCGGGCTCGCGATGAGTCCGACGAGCATGTAAATCGGGATCGCCGGCAGGCCGATCAGCTTGCCGAGCCGCCCAAGAATGTAGGAAATGACGAACAGGACGCCCAGTGTGAGGAGTTCTTCGCCGATGTGCACGCTTAACCGCCTGGCGGGGAGTCGACGACTGCCTTGGACTTGAGTTCACCCGTGCGATAGAAGGTGAACGCCTTTGCTACCTTTTCGGGCGAACCGGCGACGACGAGGGTGTCACCGGGGAAAACCTTGAAGTCATCGGCGGGGGCCGGGTTGGCGGAGTCCCCGCGTACAACAGCGACGACGGTCAGCCCGATGATGCCCCGGCTGCCGAGGTTGCCGAGGGTCTGTCCGGCGATGTGGTCTTCGTAGTCGACGGTGAACCAGTCGATCGAGAGACCGGGAATCTGGTCGAGGCTCGAGAGCGATTCGGTGATGCGGGTTCCACCGAGGAGTTCGGCGAGGGTGTGGGCTTCGTCTTCGTCGAGACGCAGCGAGACCTTGCTCGAGTCTGATCCGTCTTCGGAGTCCGCGAAGCTGATGAGGTCGCTGTGGCCGGAACGGTGCGTGATGACGCCGACCTTGCCGCCGTCATCGGTGACAAAGGTGTGCAGCACACCGACTCCTGGGAGCTTAACTCTCCGTACGTCGACCATGATTGCCACCCTTCCTGACTAACTACGAGTCTACCGGGGTGCCTTCCGGCCCGCCGTCGCGTTCGCCCACGGCCGAGCGAACCCCACGCAAAGTCGGCACTTCTGACCGACACGCCGCCCAGATCTATCCGTGAACAGCGTGCCGGCGAGAAGTGCCGACTGTGGGTCGTCGAGCGCTACGAGTTAGCGACGATGTCCGGCGCGTCCAGGCGCACCCGGTCGGCCGACTCGTCGTCCGGCTGCTCCTGGCTCGCACGCTCGGCCGCGACCCGGCGCAGGTAGTTCGATACCTCGCGCTCGACGCGCTCGTCGTCCCAGCCGAGCACCTCTGCCATCAGGCGAGCCGCGACGGGAGCAGCGGATACGCCGCGGTCCCACGCCTCGATCGAGATGCGCGTGCGGCGGGCGAGTACGTCCTCGAGGTGCAGGGCTCCCTCGTGGCTCGCCGCGTAGACGACCTCTGCGCCGATGTAGTCGTCGGCGCCGGGCAGCGGTTCCTGCAGTTCGGGACGGTCCTTGATCAGCGCGAGCAGGTCATCCGTCAGCACCCCGTACCGGTTGAGCAGGTGCTCGACGCGGACCTTGTGGATGTCGAACGCCCGGGCGATCTTCGACCGCTTGTTCCATGCCGCGTGATAGCCCTCGGCTCCGAGCAGTGCGATGTCGTCGGTGATGCTGTCGGAGTAGGTGCCGTCGATCGCGGCGACGGCCTCGTCGATGGCATCCTTCGCCATGATCCGGTAGGTGGTCCACTTGCCGCCGGCCACCACGACGAGTCCGGGAACGCTGTGCGCGACGATGTGCTCCCGCGAGAGCTTCGACGTCTGTTCGCTCTCGCCGGCGAGCAGCGGGCGGAGCCCGGCGAAAACACCCTCGACGTCGTCGCGGGTCAGTTTCACCGCGAGCACCTTGTTGATGTGCTCGAGGATGTAGTCGATGTCGGCCGCGGTCGCTGCCGGGTGCGCCTTATCGAGGTGCCAGTCGGTGTCGGTCGTGCCGATCAGCCAGTGCCGGCCCCACGGGATCACGAACAGCACGCTCTTCTCGGTGCGCAGGATCAGCCCGAGCTTCGACTGGAACCGGTCGCGCGGCACCACGAGGTGCACTCCCTTCGACGCGCGCACTTTGAATCCGCCACGCTCGCCGACCATCGCCTGCGTCTCATCCGTCCACACGCCGGTCGCGTTGACGACCTGGCGAGCCCGGATCTCGAACTTGCGCCCGGTCTCGAGGTCGTGCGCGTTCACGCCGACAACGCGCTGCCCGACCTTGATGAAGCCCTCGACCCGCACGCGGGAGGCGACGTGGGCTCCGTAGAAAGATGCCGTGCGCGCGAGGTTGGCGACGTAGCGCGCGTCGTCGACCTGGGCGTCGTAGTAGGTGAGTCCGCCGGTGAAGGCATCGTTCGCGAGGCTCGGCACCGCGCGCATGAGCTGCTTTTTGGTCAGGTGCCGGTGGTGCGGGACCCCGGGCGGGCGACCTCCGGAATAGCTGAACGCGTCGTAGAGCGCCATGCCGGCGCCGATGTAGATGCGCTCGTAGAGCGGCTTCGTCAGCGGGTAGAGAAAACGCACCGGCTTCACCAAGTGAGGCGCGATGCGCTGCAGCAGCAGTCCGCGCTCGATGAGCGCTTCCCGCACGAGTCCGAAGTCGAGCTGCTCGAGATAGCGGATGCCGCCGTGCACGAGCTTGGACGACCGGCTCGACGTGCCGCTTGCCCAGTCGCGCGCCTCGACCATTCCGACGCTCAGGCCCCGCGTTACCGCGTCGAGCGCACTGCCCGTTCCGACGATCCCACCCCCGATGACGAGGATGTCGAGCTCCCGGGTCGAGAGCACGTCGATCGCGGCGGCCCTCTCCTCCGGTCCAAGCTTCGGCGAGCGAGTGACGGATTTGATCGTGGCCATCTGCGACTCCTTTGTCAGAACGAAGCAGCCGTACCCGACTGCTAGCTGCGTTCGTACGGAGCCACGACCACTTCGACCCGCTGGAATTCCTTGAGGTCGGAGTAACCCGTGGTCGCCATTGACCGACGCAGTGCTCCTATGAGGTTAACCCTGCCGTCGGCAACAGCAGAAGGTCCGAACAGGATTTCTTGGAGAGGTGCCAGGGTTCCGACTTCGACCCGATTGCCGCGCGGCAGCTCGGAGTGATACGCCTCGGTTCCCCAGTGCCAGCCGCCACCCGGGGCATCCGTCGCGCGCGCGAGAGCGCTGCCGAGCATGACCGCATCCGCACCGACCGAGATCGCCTTGACGATGTCTCCGCTCGTGCCGAGGCCGCCGTCGGCGATGACGTGGACGTAGCGTCCGCCCGACTCGTCGAGGTAGTCGCGGCGAGCGCCGGCGACATCCGCCACCGCGGTTGCCATCGGAGCGTGGATGCCGAGGGACGCGCGCGTCGTCGACGCCGCTCCCCCGCCGAAGCCGACGAGGACACCGGCGGCACCGGTGCGCATGAGGTGAAGGGCGGCGGTGTAGGTCGCTGCCCCACCGACGATGACGGGAACGTCGAGTTCGTAGATGAACTTCTTGAGGTTGAGGGGCTCGGTGTTCTTCGAGACGTGTTCGGCGCTCACTGTCGTGCCGCGGATGACGAACATGTCGACGCCGGCATCGACGACGGTCTTGTAGAGCTCCTGGGTGCGCTGCGGGCTGAGTGCACCGGCGACGGGAACTCCCGCTGCACGGATCTCGGCGAGGCGAGCGGTGACGAGCGACGGCTTTATCGGCTCGGAGTAGATCTGCTGCATCCGCGCGGTGGCGTTCTCCGGGTCGAGCGTGCGGATCTCCGCAAGCAGCGGCTCGGGGTCTTCGTACCGGGTCCAGAGTCCCTCGAGGTCGAGCACGCCGAGTCCGCCGAGCTTGCCCATCGCGATGGCGGTCGAGGGGCTGACGACGGAGTCCATCGGTGCCGCGATGACGGGCATCGAGAACGTGTAGGCGTCGATCGTCCAGCTGACCGAGACATCCTGCGGGTCTCTCGTGCGCCTGCTCGGCACGATCGCGATGTCGTCAAATGCGTACACACGGCGAGCGCGCTTGGCGCGGCCGATCTCGATATCACTCACCCGCTAAGCCTACCGGCGGCGGAGGGCCGAACCTCCGAGTACGCGCGGGAAGGCCTTGGCGCCCCGCTTGCCCGCTCCCCACTCTCCTCGCGGCGGGAGCAATTCCCTCGCGGCGGGAGCAATTCTTGTCGCGGCGGGAGAAACCGGGTGGTGGCGGGACTTGCAACTCCCGCCACCACGGGTTATCTCCCGCCGCGACGAGGGATGCCGGCCTCGGTGAGCAGGATAGTGAGCTGTTCGGGATGGCTCAGGTGCCAGGTAAGGATTCGGAAGACCCTGCGCGATCGCCGGCGCATGCGGTCTTCGCGCTTCTTCTCTTGCCACACCACCTCACCCGGGTCCCCTGCCGTGTACTGGTTGCGGGTGTACTTCTGCTTTCCGTCGAATTCTCCGTGCGAGTTGACCGACAGCCAAGTGAAGTCAGGAAAGATGTCGCCGAACTCGTCGGTAATCCGAACCTGCAGCTGCGGGACCTCGGAGCCGAGAACGTAGATCCAGGCGCGCGCGGACGATTCGCCGAACGAATCCGAGAGAGACGTGGAGAAGAGGATGACCTCCTCGAGATGTCGACGACGGGTCCGCGGATTCATCCGCTTAAGTTCGTTCGCGAGATCGAGTTGGGTGATCGCTGCCGGGTTCTTTCTCCAGCACGCCCAGTCGACCGAGCCGATCGCATCCACGAAGTCGGCGTCTCGCGCCACATCGAGCGCGGTGCGAGCGAGATCAGTCACCGTGATGCCGCCAATGGTCGTCACGAGAGCGGTGGTGTATCCACGAGCCGTGCGACGCACTCCCGGCTCTGAGCGCCCGCCGCCTTTCCAGTTGTCGAGGACGGTCACTTCTTCTGGCCACGGATGCGCAACCGGCATTCCCCAGACCGCGGCCGCAGATAGCCCGGCAATGATCACGGGTCGGGTGGCCATGCGAATCACTGCGTGGATGCGAAGGATATGTCGCGCTCGACTGTCGGAACCGGCCCAGCGCTCACCGTCGACGTAGGCCCCGCGCCGCAGTTTCACGAGCGTGCCTCGCCGCAGTTCAGCATCGAGGCTGGCCGGATCGGGAATCACCGGCCGGAGATCTGCGGTCAGAAGAACGCCGGTGGCGGAGAGATGGTCGTACTTCATCCGTTGATGCTGAACGACCCCGTCTCACAAGCGCGGCCGCCCGGGGCGATCTGTGGACAGCATCCCGCTTGCCCAATCCGGAGGGACAAGTCCGTCCGCGGTCCGCCGCCCGCGCACGATCCGCGCACCGTGATCCCTGCCCCGGGACCCCTCGCGGCGGGGGAAACCCCTCGGTGGCGGGACTTACGACCCCCGCCGCGAGCATGCTTCTCCCGCCGCGAGAGGAGTTACTCCCGCCGCCAGAGGGGGCACCAGAGCTGTAGCCAGCTACTGCGCGGCTGCCTTGCGCTCGCGGAACGCGATCATGTTCATCCGATTGCCACAGCGGATGCTGCAGAAGCGCTTGGAGGCGTTGCGCGAGAGATCGAGCAGCAGTCCGGTGCAGTCGTCGGCTTCGCAGACCCGCAGGCGGTCCATTTCGTCCATGCGGATGACGTCGGCGAGCGCGAGCGCCGCCTCGACCCGCAGGCGCTCGGCGAGCGGGGCGTCATCGGCCGTGGCGTGCAGGTGCCAGTCGGAATCATCGTGGCGCGTGAGGAAAGGCAGCGCGCGGGCTTCCCGCAGCATCCGGTTCACTTCGCCCACCGCTTCGTCGCGGGGAAGGGTCCACGCCCGGCGCAACTGCTCGCGCGTCGCGCGCACCTCGTCGAGCTCAGCCTGGTCGTGATCGATGCGCCCGGTGAAGATGTAGCGCCCGAGCAACTCGCCGAGCTGGTCGACCGTCGCCAGCTCATCCTCGCCGCTGCGGGACGCGGTCGGCTCGGTGTTGACGAGTACCGCGATGAACTCGAGCGACACCTCGGTGTCAGGGGCAAAATGCAAGTTGACTCCTCACGAGGCCGGTCGTAATGTCAGTGGCATAAATCAATCTAGACCATGACAATCCAACGAAGGCGAGGAGACACCGTGCAGAAGCTATCCATCTCAGCCGGACTCATGGCCGCCGTGATTGCCGCCGTCGCGTTCGGCGCATCCGGCCCCCTCGTCAAGCCGCTTCTCGACGCCGGCTGGTCTCCGAGCGCCGCCGTGACCGCTCGCGCGCTCACCGGAGGTATCGCACTGCTGCCGGTCGCGCTCTTCATGCTGCGCGGTCGCTGGGCCTCACTCTGGCGCGCACGCTGGCGCATCCTGCTCATGGGCGTAATCGGCGTCGCATTCACGCAGCTCGCGTTCTTCGCCGCCATCCAGACGATTCCGGTGTCGACGGCCAACCTCATCGAACTTCTCGCTCCGGTACTTCTCGTCATCGTCGTCGCCCTGCGGACGAGGCGGATGCCGCGCCCCCTCGTGATGCTCGGCTCGGTTCTCGCGGTGGGCGGCCTGATCCTCGTCATCGGGCCGGGCGCGCTGCGGGCCGTTGACCCGGTCGGCCTCACCTTCGCGTTCCTCTCGCTCGTCGGCTGCGCGATCTACTTCGTCGTCGCCGCACTCCCGAGCGACGGCCTGCCTCCGGTCGCGTTCGCGTCCTTCGGCCTCATCGTCGGCGGACTCACGCTCGCACTGCTGTCGGTCACCCGCATCCTGCCGTTCACGGCCACCTTCGACGCCGTGCCGATGTACGGCAACTCCGCGCCGTGGTGGCTTCCGCTGGTGCTCGTCGCGATCATCAGCACCGCACTCGCCTACGCCGCGGGAATCACCGCGGCCGGAGCCCTCGGCTCCCGGCTCGCATCATTTGTCGGGCTGCTCGAAGTCGTCTTCTCGTCGCTGTTCGCCTGGCTGCTGCTCGGCCAGGCCCTCACTCCGCTGCAACTGCTCGGCGGCCTGTTGATCCTCGGCGGGATCACCGCGGTGCGCGCCGAGCGAGCCGACCCGGCGACTGCGGCATCCGAACCGCTCGAACCGGCATCCGTTCGAGTCCCTTAACGCACTCGCTCCCGTCACTTGCGAGACGGGAGCGAGTGGCAGAAGCCGGATCTAGCCGCGGTAGTTCGGTGCCGCGACGGTCATCTGGATGTCGTGCGGGTGCGATTCCTTGAGGCCGGCCGCGGTGATGCGCACGAACTTGCCCTTCTGGCGCAGCTCGTCGATCGTGCGGGCCCCGGTGTAAAACATGCTCTGGCGAAGACCGCCGAGCAGCTGGTACACCACGGAGGAAACCGGGCCGCGGTAGGGAACCTGGCCCTCGATGCCCTCGGCGATGAGTTGCTCGTCGCTCGGCACGTCGGCCTGGAAGTAGCGGTCGCGCGAGTACGACGTCTTCTTGCCGCGGGTCTGCATCGCACCGAGCGATCCCATTCCGCGGTAGCCCTTGAACTGCTTGCCGTTGATGAAGAGCAGGTCTCCCGGGCTCTCGTCCGTTCCGGCGAGCAGCGATCCGAGCATGACGGTTTCGGCCCCGGCGACGAGCGCCTTGGCGATGTCTCCCGAGTACTGCAGTCCGCCGTCGGCGATGACCGGGATGCCGAACTCACGGGCGGCGAGGGATGCTTCGTAGACCGCCGTGACCTGCGGAACACCGACGCCGGCGACGACGCGGGTGGTGCAAATGGATCCGGGTCCGACTCCGACCTTGATCGCGTCGGCTCCGGCCTCGGCGAGCGACTGCGCGCCCGAACGGGTTGCGACGTTGCCGCCGATGACGTCGACGTGCGAGAACGCGGAGTCGGACTTGATGCGCTTGATGATGTCGAGCACACCGGCGGAGTCACCGTTAGCCGTGTCGACGACGATGACGTCGACGCCAGCCTCGTTGAGCGCGACCGCGCGATCCCAGGCGTCACCGAAGAATCCGATAGCCGCGCCAACGCGCAGGCGGCCCTCGTTGTCCTTCGTGGCGTTCGGGTACTTTTCGCTCTTGTCGAAGTCCTTGACGGTGATGAGTCCGGCGAGACGGCCATCGGCATCGATGAGCGGAAGCTTCTCGATCTTGTGCTGCGCGAAGATCGCGATGGCGGAGTCAGGGTCAATGCCGACCGGCGCGGTGATGAGGCCCTTTGTCGTCATGACGTCGCGCACGAGGGTCGTCGACTTTTCGAAGTCCGACACGAAGCGCATGTCGCGGTTGGTGATGATTCCGACGAGACGGCCATCTCCTTCAACGACGGGAAGACCCGAAACGCGGAACTGGCCGCAGAGCGCGTCTACTTCAGCAACGGTCGCATCCGGCGTCGTCGTGACGGGATTGGTGATCATGCCGGACTCGCTGCGCTTGACCTTGTCGACGTGCGCGGCCTGGTCGGTGATCGAGAGGTTGCGGTGCAGGATGCCGATTCCACCGTTGCGCGCCATGGCGATCGCCATGCGGGATTCGGTGACGCTGTCCATCGCCGCAGAGAGAAGAGGGGATGCGACGGAGATTCGACGAGTCAGTCGCGACGTGGTGTCCGCTTCGCTCGGAATGACGTCGGTATGCCCCGGAAGCAGCATGACGTCGTCGTAGGTGAGTCCGATAAAGCCGAACGGGTCAGGCTGATCCATGTTTTTCCTTAGGCGCAGAAAGTAAAAATGACCCGGATGCCGCACTGAATACCGGTATCCAATATTAACCGAATAGACGCGCTGGTATTCCACCCGCATAATAACGAGACCAGATTTGTGCCCCACGCGAAACACAGGGGACACAAACCATCAGTATCGTCAAAGTCGACGACTGCCAGAACCCGCGAGATAGCAAGATCTCGGCTGGCCGCGTCTTGGAGGTTCCGTGAAAGTCGCTCGTTCGGCACACAAGCGCAAGTCGCGCTTTATGGTGGCGTTATTCGCCGCCGCATTCGCTGCCTTGGCACTGACATCTATGTCGAACGCGGGCTCAGCCCACGCCGATGAGATCGGGATGGACTATGACTTCATCTTCAGTGGCAACGTCAAGAACAACAATCTTCCGCTCGAGGATGTGAAAATCACGGTATCCGGCAACGGTTACACAGCGGAGGTCGTCACGGACGACGCCGGTCAATGGAAGATCGGTGTCCCCGAGAAAGAGGAATACACCGTCACCCTCGACGAGTCGACGCTCCCCAAGGGCGTCATCGTTACGGAGGACGGCCCCGAAAAGAAGGTCGAATTCGGGCTGACCAGCAACAAGTCGGTCAACTTCTTCCTCGGTAAGGGCGAACGCGTCACGGTCAGCTTCACCGACCAGCTCGTCGAACGACTCGTCAACGGCCTGAACTTCGGTCTGATGCTCGCCCTCGCGGCCATCGGTGTCTCGCTCGTCTTCGGTACGACCGGACTGTCGAACTTCGCACACTCCGAGCTGGTGACGTTCGGCGCTTTGATGGCGCTCGTCTTCAGCGGTACGGCGTTCCTCGGCTGGCCGGTCTTCGTCGCCATCCCGATCGCCGTCATCCTGAGCGGTGCCCTCGGTCTCGCGCTCGACGTCGGACTCTGGCGACCGTTGCGCAAGAAGGGCGTCGGACTCGTCCAGCTCATGATCGTGAGCATCGGTCTCTCGCTCGCGCTGCGCTACGTGTTCCAGTACTTCATTGGCGGAGGCACGTACCAGCTGCCCGGATCGGGTGGGGCGAACCTCACTCTCTTCGGCTCGGTCAAGCTCTCCTGGACCGACATCATCTCGATGATCGTCAGCGTCGTGGTTCTCGCGGCCGTCGCCTTCTGGCTGCTCCGCACCCGCATCGGTAAGGCGACCCGCGCCATCTCGGACAACGCATCGCTCGCCGCAGCAAGCGGTATCGACGTCGACCGGGTCATCCGCATCGTCTGGATCCTCGGATCCGCTCTCGCTGGTCTCTCTGGAATCCTCTGGGCGTACTTCCGTCCGGGTATCAAGTGGGACATGGGAACCGGAATCCTGCTGCTGATCTTCGCCGCCGTCACCCTCGGTGGTCTCGGAACGGCGTTCGGCGCACTCGTTGGATCGCTCGTTGTCGGCCTGCTCGTCGAGGTATCGACGCTCTGGATTCCGTCTGACCTCAAGTACGTCGGCGCACTCGTCGTACTGATCCTTGTACTGCTAGTCAGACCTCAGGGCATCCTGGGTAAAAAAGAGAGAATAGGTTAGGGCCCGCCATGGACTGGGGACAGATCCTTTCAAATACGGTCGTTTGGCTCATCAGCCCGGAAAGCATTGCTTACGGACTCGCCGCTCTCGGACTCGCCGTTCACTTCGGTTACACCGGCCTTCTCAACTTCGGGCAGGCAGCCTTCATGGCTATCGGTGCATACAGCTACGCAATCTCGATCCTGAGCTTCGGTCTTCCGTGGTGGGTCGGAATCATCATCGGAATCCTCGCCTCGACGGTCTTTGCCTTCGTATTGGGAATCCCGACGCTGCGACTGCGAGCTGACTACCTGGCAATCGTGACTATCGCGGCAGCCGAAATCGTTCGATTGCTCTTCACAACGCAGGTCTTCGACGAGTTCACCAACTCGGCTGACGGTCTCGGTAACTACCACGCTGGCTTCCGCGCGGCGAACCCGATCCCCGAAGGCACCTACGGCTTCGGACCGTTCGAGTTCAACGCCAACGGATGGTGGGTCCGCATCTTCGGTATCGCACTTCTCGTGATCGCGGCACTGATCGTCTTCCTCATCATGCGCAGCCCCTGGGGCCGCGTCCTGAAGGGAATCCGCGAAGACGAGGATGCCGTGCGCGCGCTCGGTAAGAACGTCTTCTCGTACAAGATGCAGTCACTCGTCATCGGTGGTGCTTTCGGTGCCCTCGGTGGTGTCGTGCTCGCGCTTCCGTCCGCGGTCGTGCCGAGCGTCTACGTCACGAGCCTCACGTTCTTCCTGTACACGATCCTGCTTCTCGGTGGAGCGGCAACCGTGTTCGGTCCGATCGTCGGCTCGATCATCTACTGGGTGATCATGGCGTTCCTGTCGAACGTGCTTCCCGCGCTCGTCAACATCGGCGCACTGCCGTTCATGACCACGATCCAGGCGCAGGTGCTTCGCTTTATCCTCGTCGGCGTGGCGCTCATGCTCATCGTGATCTTCCGTCCGCAGGGCATCTTCGGAAACAAGAAGGAGCTGACCTTTGTCAAGTAACGCCATTCCCCGCACGGGCGCTCCGGTCAAGTCGACCGGGCTGCACAAGGGCGAAATCGCTCCCGGTGTAGCCAAGGTCGACCCGATCATCGTCGCCCACGGCGTCACCCGCACGTTCGGTGGCCTCACGGCCGTCGACGTCGAGCACGTCGAGATCCCCCGCAACGCGATCACCGCACTTATCGGCCCCAACGGTGCCGGCAAGACCACGTTCTTCAACCTGCTGACCGGCTTCGACAAGCCCAACACGGGTACGTGGAGCTTCAACGGACGGTCGCTCTCGGGCGTTCCGGCCTACAAGGTTGCGCGTCTCGGACTCGTTCGCACGTTCCAGTTGACGAAGGCCCTCGGCCTTCTCACGGTGCTCGAGAACATGAAGCTCGGGGCAACCGGCCAGAAGGGCGAGAACTTCTTCGTCAGCCTGATCCCGGCGCTCTGGCGCAAGCAGGACGACGCGTTCGAGGCCCAGGCCATGGAACTGCTCGCCCGCTTCAAGCTCGACGCGAAGAGCGAAGACTACGCAGCCAGCCTTTCCGGTGGCCAGCGCAAGCTGCTCGAGATGGCTCGCGCACTCATGAGCGTTCCGACTCTCGTGATGCTCGACGAGCCGATGGCCGGTGTCAACCCGGCCCTCACGCAGTCGCTGCTCGAGCACATCCTCGACCTCAAGACCCAGGGCATGAGCGTTCTCTTCGTTGAGCACGACATGCAGATGGTTATGCACATCGCCGACTGGGTGATTGTCATGGCCGAGGGTCGCGTCGTTGCCGAGGGTCCGCCGGACATCGTCATGAAGGACCCGGCCGTCATCGACGCGTACCTCGGTGCGCACATTGACGTCGACCTCGGTGTTGTCACCGGTCGAGTCAAGGGTGAATCGACGCCGTCGATCACCGCCGAAGAGATCACCGCAGAGGGCATCGCCGAAGAGGAAGCTCTTAGCGAGGCACCGGCAAAGCCGACTCGGGCCGCGAAGAAAGAAGCCAACAAGTGAGCGACGCCACGACATCCGCACCCCTCGTCGTCGAGGTCAAAGACCTCACGGCGGGCTACCTGCCGGGGGTGAACATTCTCAACAGCTGTTCACTGACGGCTGCAAAGGGTGAGCTCATCGGCATCATCGGCCCGAACGGTGCCGGTAAGTCGACACTGCTGAAGTCGATCTTCGGCCAGGTCAAGGTTCGCAGCGGGCAGATCCTGCTCAACGGCGACGACATCACGGGGCTGCAGGCCAACAAGCTTGTCGCCCGCGGAGTCGGCTTCGTTCCGCAGAACAACAACGTGTTCCCGAGCCTGTCGATCGAAGAGAACCTGCAGATGGGTCTCTACCAGAACCCGAAGATCTACGCGGAGCGCCTCGAGTTCGTCACGGGCATCTTCGCGGAGCTCGGCAAGCGCCTCAAGCAGCGCGCTGGTTCGCTCTCCGGTGGAGAGCGCCAGATGGTTGCCATGTCTCGCGCACTGATGATGGACCCGGCCGTACTGCTGCTCGATGAGCCGTCGGCCGGACTCTCCCCGGTTCGCCAGGACGAGGCGTTCATTCGCGTCTCGGAGATCAACCAGGCCGGCGTCACCACGATCATGGTCGAGCAGAACGCACGTCGCTGCCTGCAGATCTGTGACCGCGGATACGTACTCGACCAGGGTAAGGACGCCTACGAAGGCCCTGGGCGCGACCTGCTGAACGATCCGAAGGTCATCTCGCTCTACCTCGGTACCCTCGGTGAGGACGCCGCCTAGAGCTGCACACGCGTTACTGAAGCCCCGGACCTGCTGGTCCGGGGCTTTTGCGTTGCGCGATGGAGGTGGGCGAGGGAAATCGTTGGCACACCCTTCGTTGGTCGAGTGCGAGCGCCACCTCCCCCTCGTTGGTCGAGTACGAGCGCCACCTCCCCCTCGTTGCTCGAGTGCGAGCGCCACCTCCCCCTCGTTGGTCGAGTGCGAACGCCACCTCCCCCCTCGTTGGTCGAGTGCGAACGCCACCTCCCCCCCTCGTTGGTCGAGTGCGAGCGCCAGCGAGCGTATCGAGACCATTGCGCGGTCTTTGCGTAAGTACGAGTTGCCCAGTGGATGCGCGGATGACGATCGCCCGGGCGTAAGTCAGGGCGGCCGGCCGTGAGTGAGTGGCCGGGTCTCAGGCGGCTTAAGACGTAGGCCCGCCGTTTTCTGCGCTTGCCGGTGGCGCTCGTGCAACGTGGGCGGCGAAACCGTTGACTCGCGTCAGATTGCAGGCTTTGGGCGGCGCTCCCACCTGCCCACCCCGCCGCCACAACATCCCAAAGTCGGCAACTTCGGGCGGCACGCCGTCGCCTGAGGCCCGCACCCGGCGTGGCGAGCGAGTTTGCCGACTTTAGGTGCCGGTCGGCATCACAACAGCAGCCGCAGCAACGCAAAAGGACCCCCGACCAAATGGCCGGGGGTCCTTCTGTCAGCTAGTCGCTGAGTAGTCGGAGACTACTCGGAGATGCGCTCGTAGGTGTTGTCGTCCTTGTACTGGAAGATACCGATGGTTGCTTCCGTCGGGTCGCCGTTCTCGTCGAACGTGATCGGACCGGACTTGCCGTCGTAGTCAACCTTGTCGCCAGCGATGATCGCAGCAGCTGCGTCAGCGAAGTTGTCGAACTTGGTTCCCTCGTCAACGCCACCGGAGACCGACTGCAGCTGGGCTGCGATGTCTACGCCTTCGACGGACTGTGCCTGGAGAGCAGCAAGTGCGAGCAGGATGACTGCGTCGTAGGACTCTGCAGCGTAGCTGTAGTCCTTGAGCTCGTCTTCGCCGGTGCCGGTCCAGTAGGCCTGGAGGTCATCGGTGAAGGTTCCGAGCTTGGCCGTGTCGAGACCCGGGAGGGTACCCTTCGCGCCGGTCAGCGTTCCCTTGTCGAAGTCCGCGCTGTAGTCAGCGAGGTTTCCGTCAACGAAGTAGAGCTTGTCGGACGGGAAGTCCGAGAGGCCGGGAACGATGGTCTTGGTCTCTTCGAACGCAACCAGTGCGATCGCGTCGGGGTTAGCCGCCGTGACCTCAGAGATCTGAGCGTCGAACGAGGTGTCACCGGTGTTGTACGAAGCCGAAGCAACGACCGATCCACCAGCAGCTTCGAACGCCTCGGTCGTGAACTGCGTGAGGCCGGTTCCGTACGAGTCGTTCAGGTAGATGATTCCGAGCGTGGCGTTTCCGTCAGCTGCGATGAGGTTACCGAGAACCTCACCCTGCAGAACGTCGGAAGGAGCCGTACGCCAGTACAGTCCGTTGTCGTCCCAGGTGGTGAAGTCAGCCGAGGTGTTGGCCGGGGAGAACTGGATTACGCCAGCGCCGGTCACGTCGTCAATGAAGAGCTTCGAGGTACCGGAGGATGCTGCACCGATGATTGCCGAAACGCCAGCGCTGAGCAGGCGGGGAACCTCGGTTGCGTACGCCTTGTTGTCAGCGTCACCCGAGTCACCGTAGGTGACATCGACCTGGATGCCGAGGTCGGCCTCGTTGATGGTCTGTGCTGCGAGACCAACACCTGCGATCTCGGGCGGGCCGAGGAAGGCGAGGTTACCGGTGACGGGAAGAGCCGTACCGATCTTGAGGGTCAGGTCTTCACGGGGCCCGGCGGCGGGCTCTTCCTCGGTGGGGGTCGAGGCGCAGCCACTCAGAACGAGTGCGCTGACGCCGACGACGGCGATGCCGCCGACGATCGACTTGAGGGTCCGTGAGCGGGAGGCAGATGCCTTCGCGAATACGCTCATGATGCTCCTTGCATTGATGAATGTGTTGGGACACAGCCGTGCTTGGCGCACAAACCGTAAAGCCGAAGTTACGGCCCAAAATGCTCCGGCACAATACGCCCGTGTTACAGCCCTGTAACACGACGCAATCGTTACTTTCCGTGACCTTTGCACGAGGCCGTGGTCGCGCACCCAGTGGACGCACGGATGCTGCGCACAAGGGCGGAATCATGCGCGAGCGGCGCCCGTTTTGCGCCGATTCGGGCCTCGCTACACCCGTTCGAGGGACACGCGACGCGGAGGCCGGTTCGCCGTGAACATGTCGATCGTCAAAACGATGAGCGCGACCCAGACCAGGGCGAATCCGATCCAGCGCGCCTGCGGCATCTCTTCGTGAAGAAGAAAGACACCGAACAGGAACTGCAGGATGGGAGCGAGGTACTGGGTGAGCCCCATGTAGGTCAGCGGCAGCCGACGGGCACCCGCGGCGAACAGCAGCAGCGGCACGGCGGTGACGATGCCCGCGCTCAGGAGCAGCAGGGTGTGGGTGAGGCTGACCGTTCCGAGCGTGATGACACCGCTGAAGCCCATGACGACGAGTGCGATGGTCGCGGCCGGCGCAAGCCAGGCGGTCTCGAGCGTGAGGCCACTGACGGCATCCACTCGTGAACCCACCTGCTTCTTGATCAGGCCGTAGAACCCGAACGAGAATGCAAGAGCGAGCGCGATCCACGGAAAGCTGCCGTAGTTGAGGGCGAGCACGAGCACGGCGACCGCGCTGATGCCAATGGATGCCCACTGCAGCGGGCGCAGTTTCTCGCGCAGCACGAACACCCCGAGCAGCACCGTCACGATCGGGTTGGTGAAGTAGCCGAGGGATGCCTCGACGACGTGCCCGGACAGCGTCGCGAAGACGTAGACGAGCCAGTTGATCAGGATGAGGATGCCGGCGGCGCCGATCGTGAGAGTCGTGCGGCGGTCGCGCAGCACGGCGATGAGCTTCGACCAGCCGCGCGTGACCGTGAGCAGCAGCACACAGAACACGAGAGAGAGCACGATGCGCCAGGCGACGATCTCGATGGCCCCGGACGGCTGCAGGAGAAGGAAGAACGCGGGGAGGAATCCCCAGAGCCCGTAGGCGGTGATGGCGAAGGCGAGGCCGGGCCCCGTCCTCCGTTCAGCGGTGGAGGGGGATTCTGGCACTACTCAACCCTACGGCCGCCCGCACATGCAGAACGCCCGGGGACGGTGTCCCCGGGCGTTCTGGCTGAAAATGTTGCTGCGTTGTCGCTACTGCGTCGTTACTAGCGGACGACGACGGCGAGTACGTCGCGAGCCGACAGGACGAGCAGGTCGTCTCCGCCGTACTTCACTTCGGTTCCGCCGTACTTGGAGTAGATGACCTTGTCGCCAACGGCGATGTCGAGCGGCACGCGGTTGCCGTTGTCGTCGATGCGGCCGGGGCCTACAGCGACAACCTCGCCCTCCTGGGGCTTTTCCTTGGCGGTGTCAGGGATGACAAGTCCAGAAGCAGTCGTGGTCTCAGCCTCGACCTGCTTGATGACAATGCGATCCTCGAGCGGCTTGATGGAAACCGACACGGTTGACCTCTTCTTTCACTTCGAAACTTGGGTTGGCACACTCACTACGAGAGTGCCAACGACAACTATACGTGCTGGCTGGCACTCGATCAATGCGAGTGCCAGTGAATCCGCGCCTCGCGACCCATTGTTACGGTTGGACAATGGACGCCACCGAGCTGCGAGAGCTCTTCACGCCGGAGGGCCTTCGCCTTCTCGACTCCCTCCCCGCGTGGCAATCGACCAACGACGTCGTGAAGACCGTCGCCGAACTGCGCAAGGCCGGGCACTCCCCCGCACTCGTCGCCGCCGTTCTCAGCCAGGCGAAACTGCGCGCGAAGGGCGCCGACAAGTTCGGGCCGTTCGCCGCGAGCATGCTCTTCACCGAGGACGGCCTGGAGCAGGCGACAAGGCTTCGCGTCGCCGCTCTTCACGCCGGGCGGTTTCGGGATGCGGGACTCTCGAGAATCGCGGACCTCGGCTCGGGAATCGGTGCCGACGCCCTCGCCCTCGCCGCCATCGACCTGACTGTCACCGCCGTCGAGCGCGATGAAATCACCGCCGCGATCGCGACCTTCAACCTCGCGCCCTGGTCGAACGCGAGCGTCGTTCACGCCGACGCCACCGAGTTTGACCTGTCCGACTTCGACGGGGTCTACCTCGACCCGGCACGACGTGCGGGCGGACGCCGTCTCACCAACCCGGCCGACTGGTCGCCGTCGCTCGACTTTGCGTTCTCCCTTCCGCTTCCCACCGGCGTCAAGCTCGGTCCCGGCGTCGACCGCGACCTCATCCCCGCCGATGCAGAGGCCCAGTGGGTCTCGATCGACCACGACGTCGTCGAACTCGGGGTCTGGACCGGCACGCTCGCTCGCGACGGCATCCGCCGGTCAGCGCTCGTCATCGGCACGCATGGAACAGCTGAACTCACGGCGGCGGCCGACAGCGATGACGCCGAACCGGGTGAACTCGGTGAGTTCATCTACGAACCCGACGGGGCCGTGATTCGAGCGCGACTGATCGGGGATCTCGCGCGGTCTCTCGGCGCGCGGATGCTGCATCCGCAAATCGCTTACCTCACGGCGGACTCCGCGCAGGTCACGCCGTTCGCGAGTTGCTTCCGCGTGAGCGAGACTCTCGCGCTCGACGAGAAGGCCATTCGCCGGGAGCTCAAGGCCAGGGACATCGGCACGCTCGAGATCAAGAAGCGCGGGGTCGACATCGACCCGGCCGAGTTCCGCAAGCGGCTATCGCTCAAGGGCTCCCGCAGCGCGACGCTCATTCTCACGCGACTCGGCGAGCGCCGCGTCGCGATCCTCGCCGACCGGGTCTAGGCCTCTTAGCCGAGCGCGTTCGAGAACGAGTCGTAGTCGCTCGACGGGATGCTCGCGAAAAGCACGATGAAGAACACCACGATCAGGATCGAAATCAGGATCGTGATGTAGCCGGTGATAAGCCCGGTGATCCAGAAACTGCGAGCGTACGGCTGCTTGCGCTGCGCGAGGTGGCCGGTGATGACCGCGGCGACGCCGACCGGAAATCCGAATCCCATCAGGAGCGTGACCACAGAGGAGATTCCGGTGATCATCGACGCGAGCGCGAGGCCGCGCGGCGGACCGGCCTGGTAGACGGTCGCGTTCGAGTACGGTGCCGGCTGGCCGGGCTGCGGCTGGTAGCCGTACCCCTGGGGCGCGTACCCCTGCGGGGCGTACGGCTGCTGGCCGTAGGGCCGGGGCGCATACGGCTGGGCTGAATACGGCTGTGGCGCATACGGCTGTGGTGCATACGGCTGGGGCGGAGCCGGCGGCTGCGGCGTGTACTGCTCGGGCGGAGCCGGCGGTTGCGGCGCCTGGGCGTAAGGGGTCTGGGCGTACGGGTTCTGGGCGTACGGGTTCGGGTGCGGTTCCGGCGTCGAAGAAACAGGCGGCACGGGGGGAACGGGCGGGATTCCGTCGGACACAGGGGCTCCTTGACTGCTCAGCTGCCGCGCGGTTAACGCGAATGGCCCCACGCTATCGCGTGAGGCCATCGACGTGCAGGCGCCGTGAGGCGCCAAACGGTTTCTAGTAGCCGGTGTAGTAATCCGTCGAGCTGAACGCCGTCAGGAGCACCCATCCGATAATCGAGATGATCACCGCGACGAGGGACACGATTCCCAGGATGATTCCGGTGAGCCACAGGCCCTTCGAGGCGAACGGTTCGCGCTTGCGTCCGAGTACACCCAGCACGATCGCAGCGATCGGGATCGGAAGCCCGAGAACCCAGCCGACGAACGGGATAAAGACGATCGCCGAACCGAGGAAGGCGATTCCTCCGGCGACGAGCGACAGGATGCTCAGCAGGGGCGTCGGTTTGGCCGGAGCGGCCGCGTACGCGCCGGTCGTTGCGTTGTATTCCGGAGGCGCTGCCGCGTACGCGGGCGGAGCATCCGTTGACGGGGCGCCGACACCGTACGGCGACGGCGGAGCGTCGCTCGCGACGGGCTCCGGGGCGATCGGAGCGCTCGGCTCGGGAGCAACGGGCTCGCTTGCAACGGGCTCGGGGGCTGGCGGCGGGGGCGGCGTCACACTCGAGGTCGAGTCGGGCGTCGGGTCCGGTGTTGCCGGTGTGGTGGGGTCAGACATTTCTGCTCCTTCGATTCACTCGTGCGCACGAGGCGCGGGAGATTTAGTAGGTGCTGTAGGACGCAGCGCCAACGCCGGCAGCGGCGATGATGATCACGTAGAAAATGACGATGATGATCCCGGCGGCGAGACCGACGTAGCCGACGATCAGGCCGGCGAGAGCGAGTCCGCGGCCGTTCTCACCGGTGCGCTTGATCTGGCCGAGGGCGATGTGGCCCATGATGACGCCACCGATCGAGACGCCGATGACGGCGGCGACAAGGGCGATGATCGCGAGCACGTTGGTCGGGGCCGCGGGGGCGTACGCCTGCTGGGCATACGGCTGCTGCGCGTACGGCTGGGCTGGAGCCTGGCCGTAGGGCTGCTGGCCATACGGCTGCTGGGGCTGCTCGGGCTGGGTCGGCGCGTAATAGGCGGGCGCCGGAACGGGCGGCTGGTTCTGGTCGGAAGTGCCGTCGTTGCTCATGGGTTCTCCTCGTAAGTGCTGGTGTGGATACCTCACTCTATTGAGTGCGGCAGTAACAGGTGAAGAGGCGAGCGGCGCGGTTCCCGTCGAAGTCACCAATCGTGAGCTATCCACGGGCTCGTTGCCATGGTCCCACTCCCCCCGTTCGGGTGTCAAACCCGCGGCGGCGTTGCGAGTAGTTCAGTCCTGGATAGTGGTGACGGGCAGAGTGGAATCGGCACTGAACGCCAGCGTCGACGGCGCGTGGCCAGCCGTGATGAGCTGGCTCGCAATCGCGGCAATCATGGCGCCGTTGTCGGTGCAGAGCGACAGCGGCGGCACCCGCAGCTCGACCCCGGCCGCCGCGCAACGCTCGGCGGCAAGTTCGCGGATACGCGCGTTGGCGACAACGCCGCCACCGAGGAGCAACCGAGGTACGCCGTAGTCTGCGCACGCGGCGAGAGCCTTGGTGAGCAGGATGTCCGCAACCGACTCCCGAAAACTGGCCGCGACATCCGCTATCGGAAGCTCGTCGCCGCCATCGCGGTTGTGCTCGACCCACCGGGCGACCGCGGTCTTGAGGCCGGAGAACGAGAAGTCGTACCGGTGCTTCTCGAGGTCTTTCTGCTGGCTGAGGCCGCGCGGAAAACGGATTGCCTTCGGGTTACCGCCGATAGCGGCACGGTCGATCTGCGGCCCGCCCGGGTAAGGAAGGCCGAGCAGGCGGGCGACCTTGTCGAAGGCTTCGCCAGCCGCGTCGTCGATCGTCTCGCCGAGCAGTTCGACGTCGGACACCAGGTCACGCACGAGCAGCAGAGAAGTATGCCCGCCGGAGACCAGCAGCGCGACGGTCGGGTATTCGAGGGATTCGTGGGGCTGGTCGGCTTCGTGCAGCACGTCGGCACCGACGTGCCCGACGAGGTGGTTGACCGCATAGATCGGCAGGTCACGCGAGACGGCGAGCGCCTTGGCTGCACCGACGCCGACCATGAGCGCACCGGAGAGCCCGGGGCCGCTCGTCACGGCAATCGCGTCGAGCTCGTCGAGGGTGACGCCGGCTTCGGCGAGCGCGGCGTTGAGCGTGGGGACGAGCGCCTCGAGGTGCGCGCGCGCAGCGATCTCGGGCACGACCCCGCCGTAGCGGGCATGCTCGTCCATCGACGATGCGATGACGTTCGCGAGCAGTGTTGTTCCGCGCACGATGCCGACGCCGGTCTCGTCGCAGCTCGTTTCGATACCGAGTACGAGGGGCTCGGCCTTGCCCAGAAGCCCGCCCATCAGCTCACTCATACGCCGACCGCCGGGGAGATCCGCGGTGCGGCGACCGTCAGGCGCATGATCCGCGCGTCGACTCCGTCGGGCTGGTAGTACTTCTTGCGCACGGCGATCTCCTCAAAGTCGAGCGAGAGGTAGAGGTCGATCGCGCCCGGGTTGTCCGCTCGCACTTCGAGAAATACCTCGCGGGCGCCGCGCTCGCGCGCTTCCGTGATGAGCGCGGTCATGAGCGCGCGGCCGAGACCGCGACGGCGGAAGCCCTCGGCAACGGCAATGGTCTGGATGTCGGCCTGGCTTGCGCCTCTCGGGCAGAGCAGCCCGGCGTACCCGGCGGTCGCTGCCGGCTCGTCCGGATCCGCAGCGACGAGATAGAAAGTGTTGGCGCTCGAGAGCTCGGACTTCATCGCCGTCCTCGACCAGGCATCCGTTCCGAAGGTCGTCGACTCGATTCCCATAATGGCGTCGAGCTCGGGGCGACCTGCGCGACGGAACTCCCACGTGGTGGTGGTCACGACTGCGTCACCCGCTTCGGGTCGCCCGGCACGATCGCGTCGGGCTGGCGAAGGTAGAGCGCAACGTCGGCGGCGAAGGGACGCTTGTTGACGTACAGGGCTTCGGCGAGCAGTCCGAGAGCGGATGCCGACACCACGCTCGCATCGAGGCGGCGGTAGGCAGGGAAGTCCGGAACGGTCGATTCGAGATCGGCGGGGCTGGCGAGAATGGGGCCGTTCGCACGGACCGGGAGACCGGAGTCGTCGACACTCGAGCCACCCGGCTCGCCGAAGGTCGTCCAGTACACCTCGCGGCGGCGGGCATCCGTTACGACGAGCAGCGGATCGGTGCGACCGGCGACCGCTTCGCTGTAGGCGATGGCGTCGTGGCTGACGATCGGAATGATCGGCTTGCCGGCGCCGAAGGCGAAAACACGGGCAGCGGCGATGCCGACGCGCAGGCCGGTAAACGGCCCGGGTCCCATCCCGGCGACGACACCGGATAAGGCGGTTACAGCGATTCCAGCCTCATCGAGGCACTCGGCGATGAACGACCCGACCACTTCTGCGTGGCGACGCGTGTCATCCGACGACCGTTCAGCGAGAATGCCGGCGTCACGGTCGACGATCGCGACGCTCGTTCCGGCGGACGTATCGATGGCGAGAAGCACCCTGCAATCGTAGGCGAGTGGGCGTGTGTCCGCTGGAACGACGGGAAACGGCCCCGCCCACCCTGTCCAGTGCCAAATGAAGGAAGCACTGAGAGGTAGCCCGCAGAAATCCGGGGATCCGCCGGCGCCCGAAACGTTTCACTCCTTCATTTGGGCCCGGAGCGGGGCGGGGCGTCAGGTGAGGGTGAAGCCCGCCCACCGGGGGCCGTGCGTGGTTACCGTCACGGTGCGCGGCTCGACTCCGTCGTCGCCCTCGGCAACAACGCCACCGACGGGGCGCACCAGGTCGAGCTCGAGCCAGGAGTCGCTGATGCCGTCGAGCTTTCCCGCGCCCCACTCGACAACGACGATCGAGCCGGCGAAGTCGATGTCGAGGTCGTCGAGGTCAGCGGCGGTAGTCAGCCGGTAGGCGTCGACGTGCACGAGCGGCGCTCCCCCGTCGGACGGATCGGCCCGCGGATGCGTTCGGGCGAGCACGAAGGTCGGGCTCGTGACCGCCCCGCGCACGCCGAGCCCGACGCCGAGGCCGCGGGTGAAGGTCGTCTTGCCCGCACCGAGCTCACCGTTGAGCGCGACGAGGTCGCCGGCCACGAGCACGGTCGCAAGCTGTGCCCCGAGTGCCTCCATGGCATCCGGGGTCGCAATCGTGAGAACGGTCATGACTCGTAGGTGCGCGCGACCCGGTTACCGATGCGCGTGACGATCTCGTAGTTGATGGTGCCGGCCGCCGCCGCCCAGTCGCGTGCGGAGGGCACTCCCGTAGACGGATCGCCGAACAGCACCGCGCGGTCGCCGACGGCTACCTCGTCGTCTCCAACGTCGACGACGAACTGGTCCATGGCGATCGTGCCGCACACCCGGTACGTTTTGCCGTTGATCGATACCGGCGCAGCGTTCGACGCGTGCCGCGGGATGCCGTCGGCATACCCGAGCGGAACCAGCGCGAGCGTCGTCTCGGCTTCGGTCTCGTAGCGGTAGCCGTACGAGACACCGCTGCCGGCCGGTACTCGTTTGACCGAGACGATGCCAGCGTCGAGCTGCATCGCGGGTTCGAGGCCGAGTGCCGCCGAGTCGCCGTCGTCGAAGGGCGAGAGCCCGTAGGCGCCGACGCCGATCCGCACGAGGTCGAAGCGGGCGTGCGGCAGCGCGAGGGCGCCAGCCGAAGCGGCGAGGTGCGAGAGTTCCGGGTCGAGCCCGGCGGCGCGCGCCTGTTCGACGGCTGCCGTGAAGCGCGCAACCTGTGCCTCGTCTTCGTCGGCCCCGGAGTTGGCGAGATGGCTGAAGATCCCGCGCACGTGGATCGCTCCGGTGCGCTCGAGCTCGGCCGCGCGGCCGAAGATGCCGGCCCACTCCGCTTCGGTCGCGCCGTTGCGGCTGAGCCCGGTGTCGACCTTGAGATGCACGTTGGCGAGGCCGGATGCCGCCCCGACGCTCTCGAGCTGGTCGAGATAGTTGACGCCGAGGTCGATTCCCGCCGCGATGGCGTCGGCGAAATCCGCCGCCGGGTCGTGCAGCCACGCGAGGATGGGCGCGTCGATACCGGCCGCCCGCAGCGCGAGTGCTTCCGACGAGTCGACGACGCCGAGCCAGCTCGCACCGCCGGCGAGCGCCGCACGCGCTGCCTCGATCGCGCCGTGACCGTAGCCGTTCGCCTTGACCACGACCATCACCGGAACTCCGATTCTCGACCGGATGGTTTCGACGTTGCGGGCGATGGCGCCGATGTCGACCCGTGCCCGGCGAAGCGGGGCGGTCACGACTCCACCACCACGTAGGCGATCGCGATGCCGCCGTCGTGCGACATCGAGAGGTGCACGCGGGTCACACCGAGCGAGTCGGCGATCTCGCGCGCTGCACCCGAGAGCTCGATGGACGGGTTGCCGTGGGTGTCGCTGACGACCTGCATGTGGTGCCACTGCACGCCGGTCGAGGTGCCGAGCGCCTTGATCAGCGCTTCTTTCGCGGCGAAGCGGCCCGCGAGCGAGCGAAGCGGACGGGCGATGCCGTCCCTCGTGCGCTCGGCATCCGTGAACAGCCGCGGAGCGAGCGCCGGCGTGCGCGCGAGCGCACGCTCGAACCGCGCGAGGTCGACGACGTCGACGCCGATACCGACGATCACAGGGTCTCCGAGACCTGCACGGTGCTACTCGACCGTGACCGACTTGGCCAGGTTGCGCGGCTGGTCGACATCGAGGCCCTTGGCCGCGGCGAGTTCCATTCCGAAGATGTGCAGCGGAACGACGGCGAGCAGCGGCTCGAACAGCGAACCGGCGAGCGGAATCGGAATGACCTCGTCGGCGAACGGAAGAACGGCGGCGTCACCCTTCTCGGCGATCGCGATGACCCGGGCACCGCGGGCGCGGATCTCCTGGATGTTCGACACGACCTTCGGGTGCAGCGACAGCGGGTCGCGCGGGCTCGGCACGACGACGAAGACGACCTGCCCGGGCTCGATGAGCGCGATCGGGCCGTGCTTGAGTTCACCGGCGGCGAAGCCCTCGGCGTGGATGTAGGCGAGCTCCTTGAGCTTCAGTGCACCCTCGAGGGCGACCGGGAATCCGACGTTGCGGCCGAGGAAGAGTACGGACTGGGTGTCCGTCATCCAGTGCGCGAGCTGTCCGATCGCCTTGGACGTGACGAGCACCTCTTCGATCTTCTCGGGGATCGCGACGAGCTCTGCGGCGTTGGCCGAGATCTCTTCGGCGGTCAGGGTTCCGCGGACGCGGCCGAGGTGAAGGCCGAGCAGGTACAGCGCTGTCACCTGGGCGACGAACGCCTTGGTGGAGGCGACGGCAACTTCCGGACCAGCATGCGTGTAGATCACGGCGTGCGATTCACGGGGAATCGTCGCACCCTGGGTGTTGCACACCGAGAGCACCTTCGCGCCGGACGCCATGGCGTACTTGACGGCCATGAGGGTGTCCATGGTCTCGCCGGACTGGCTGATCGAGACGACGAGCGTGCGGTCGGTGAGGATCGGGTCGCGGTAGCGGAACTCGTGCGAGAGTTCGACGTCCACGGGAATGCGTGACCACTTTTCGATCGCGTACTTGCCGAGCATTCCGGCATAGGCGGCGGTGCCGCAGGCGATGATCACAATGCGGTCGATGTTGGCGAGCGTTTCATCACCGATGGGGTCGAGCTCGGGCAGGCGGACCTCGTTGTGAACAACGCGGCCGAGCAGCGTCTTCGCGACGGCTTCTGGCTCTTCGCTGATCTCCTTGGCCATGAAGCTCGACCAGCCACCCTTTTCAGACGCCGAGGCGTCCCAGGCGATGTCGAACTCTTCGGTCTCGACCGGGTTGCCGTCGAAGTCGGTGACCGTGACGGAGTCTGTGCGTAGGGTAACGATCTGGTCCTGGCCGATCGCTACGGCGCGTCGCGTGAACTCGACGAAGGCCGCGACGTCAGATCCGAGGAAGTTCTCGCCGTCACCGAGACCGATGACGAGCGGCGAGTTGCGGCGAGCGCCGACGACAACACCGGGGGCGTCTTCGTGGATGACGAGCAGCGTGAATGCACCGTGCAGGCGGGCGACCACGAGGCGCAGCGCCTCGGTGATGTCGCCGGTCTCGCGGTAGGCCTTGCCGACCAGCAGCGCAGCGACTTCGGAGTCGGTGTCGCTCGTGAAGGTCGCGCCCTCGGCTTCGAGCTCGGTCTTGAGCTCGTAGAAGTTCTCGATGATTCCGTTGTGGATGAGGGCGAGCTTGCCGTCGTCACCCAGCTGCGGGTGGGCGTTACGGTCGGTCGGCCCGCCGTGCGTCGCCCAGCGGGTGTGGCCGATACCGGTCGCACCGTTGTTGATCGGGTTGTCGGCGAGGTCGTCGGCGAGCACCTGCAGCTTGCCCGAACGCTTACGCACTCCGAGGTCACCGGCCTCATCGATGATCGCGACACCGGCGGAGTCGTATCCCCGGTATTCAAGTCTCTTCAGACCACCCATGAGCACAGCGAGGCTCTTGTTGTCTCCGACATAGCCCACGATTCCGCACATGGGCTTGATTTTACGGTACCCGGAGCTTGAAGCGCGCCGAGTGTCACTCGTGGCGGGGCGGGATCGTCCGCGGTCCGCCCGCGAGTATGCTTTTGCGGATGCCTGACTCGAATGGATCGAACGGAAATGTCACCCCGTTCCTGGAGATCGACCGCGAGGACTGGGCAGCGCTCGCACCCACGATGGACCTCCCGCTCACCGAGCTCGAGATCGTGCAGTTGCGCGGACTCGGCGACGTTCTCGACCTGCAGGAAGTCGCCGAGGTCTACCTTCCCCTCAGCCGACTCCTGACGCTGTATGCGTCGGCCGCCCGTGACCTGCACCGTTCGACCACCCAGTTTCTCGGCACCAAGTCGGTCGGCACTCCCTTTGTCATCGGGGTTGCCGGGTCCGTCGCCGTCGGCAAGTCATCCATTGCCCGCCTGCTGCGCGAGCTGCTCGCGCGCTGGGTCGACACCCCCCGCGTCGAACTCATCACGACCGATGGCTTTCTCTACCCCAACGCCGAACTTGCCCGCCGCGGAATCATGGACCGCAAGGGATTTCCCGAGTCGTACGACCGCCGCGCGCTGCTGCGCTTCGTCTCGAAGGTCAAGAGCGGTGCGGCCGAAGTGCGGTCGCCGTTCTACTCGCACCTGCACTACGACATTGTTCCGGATGCCGAAATCGTCATCCGCCAGCCCGACGTACTCATTGTCGAGGGGCTGAACGTGCTGCAGCCAGCGAGCGCTGGCCACCGGCTCGCGGTCAGTGACCTGTTCGACTTCACGATTTACGTGGATGCGCGCACGTCAGACATCGCCAACTGGTACGAAGAGAGATTCCTGCGCCTGCAGCGCGGAGCCTTCGCCAACCCGCGCTCCTACTTTCACCGCTTCGCGAGTCTCACCGAGGAAGAGGCACGCACTCGTGCCCGCGACATCTGGACGAGCATCAACGAGCCGAACCTCGTGCAGAACATCCTGCCGACCCGGGCGCGGGCATCCCTCGTTCTGCGTAAGGGTCCGAACCACGCGGTGAACAGTGTGCTGCTGAGAAAGATCTAACTACCGGTTTGAGGTCTTCGACGACCAGATCGGCTTGCCGCTCTTCGTGTACAGCACGAGGACGCCGTCGTTGCGAAGCACGACCTTCGTCGCCTTCTTCTTGCCCTTATTGTGCGAAACCCACTTCAGCTTGCCCGACGCGGTCGCCGTCACGAGCTTGCCGGTTCCCGACAGCCAGGTGCGAAGATACTTGCCTTCCACGGCGTTCGACCACAGCGGTGTATCGCTCAGCCGATCGTAGATGCGGGCGTCGCCGCCCTTCATCTGGATGAACTCGTACCGGCCGTTCTTCGACACGATCTGGTAGCCGCTCTTGAGCCTCACGCCGACCTTCAGCCGGTCCGGGCGCGAGCTCTTCACGACCGCCGAGTTCGCTGACGTCTGGGTGGATGGCGCGTAGCCGTCCGCCTTGCCGGTCACCGAGACGGTGATCCTGGTTCCGACATCCTTCTCGTCGAGCGTGTACTCGGCGTCGGTCGCCCGGCTGATCGCGACCCCGTTGCGCTTCCACTGGTACTTCAGCGCGGTCGAAGACGGCGCCCAGCTGCCGGCTTTCGCCGCGAGCACGTTGCCTTGCTTCACGGTGCCGCTGATCGACGGGCGCGGCGTCGCGGTGAATGCGGCGCGGGTGTCGGCGGCGAAAGCGACCCAGGCGTCGGACTGCAGCATCCACGTGCTCGTGCCCTTGACCGGCGCGAAGTGTTCGAACCAGCGATCACCGTCGACGGCATCCGCCGGGATCGTGACGGTGAAGCCGAAGGTCGCGACCTTCCCTGCCTTGACGATCTTCTCCTGCTGCACTGCAGCGCGGCTCGTCGACGTCCAGCCGGAGGCGAGCGCGGACACCCGGTTGGGTGCGCCCTGGGTTCCGAGCGCGACACCCTGCCAGCTCTTGCGGCCGGTGTTGCGGTAGGTCAGTTCGACCCAGGCCTTCGCGCCCGGCTGCATCGCGGTGCTCGTGACGGAGATCTTTTTGGATGAATCGGTCCACACCGACTGGGTCAGTTGCGTAGCGCTGAAGTCGGGCAGCGCGGGAGTGCGCGAGTCCTTGAGATGCACGAAGCCGGTCGGCCAGCCGGAGCCCGACTTCTTGATGCGCTTCCAGTGGAAGTTTCCGCCGTAGTTGTCTTCGGAGACGATGATCTCGGTCGATGAAATGACCTTCTCGACGAACGCGACGTGACCGGACGACCCTGCCCCGTTCTTGTTCGCGCCCCACCAGGCGACGGCTCCCTTGACCGGGGTCGGGTCGGTGATGTCGGGGTTCAGGGTGCCCCACGACTTGGCGTTACCGTCGCCGATCCAGGGGCGCAGGTTGCTCATTCCGGCCCGTGTCAGCCGGTACGCCACGTAGTTGGTGCAGTTGTGGCCGCCGACCATCCGCCAGTACAGGTTGTCGGAGGCCGCTTCGTACCCGTAGTTCGTGCGGTGCTTTTTCGCGCACTGGTCGTAACCGGTGCAGATGACGGCGACCGAGGCGGATGCCGGGCTCGCGCCGGCCGTGAAGAACCCGGCGACGAGCGCGAGGGTCAGTGAAACCGCAGCGATTGCGCGCGTGGCGGGTCCTCCCCAGAGTCGTTTCACGTTCCCAGTGTCTCCTACGCGAGTGATACGAGTAAGTCGTTGATTGAGTGCGAGCGTTGATTGAGTGCGAGCGCCAGCGAGTGTATCGAAATCATCACCTGCGACAGCGAGGAAAGGCCTATTTCTTAGCGGTCCAGACGGTTTTACCCTTGGCGGTCAGCAGCACGAGCTTTCCGTCGTAGCGGATGACCGCGCGGTTCGCGCCCTTACCCGACGTCTTCGAGGTCCAGATCAGCTTTCCCGCGGAGTTGTAGCTCGACAGGCTTCCGCTCGCCGACACCGTTGTGGTGACGCCGGTCGCCTTCTTGCCGCCCGACCACAGGGTCTTGCCGCTGAAGCGGTCCTTCGTGACGAGCAGGCCGTTCTTCATCTGGATGAGCCGGTACTTACCGTTCGACGAAGCGAGCTCGTCACCGCCGGCCAGGCGCGTGCCGATCGAGAGGGTGCTCGGGAACTTGCTCGCGACGGCCTTCGTCGGTTCCGACGTCTTGGAGACCGGCAGGTACCCGGCCCGACGACCGGTCACGGTTACCGCAACCTTGCGTCCGACGTCCGCATCGGTGAGAACGTAGCTGACGCCCTTGGCATTCGAGATCGTCTTTCCGTCGCGAGTCCACTTGTAGGTCAGCGAAACCGCCCCGGGGCGCCACGCCTTGCTCGTGGCTACGAGCGTTTGCGTCTGCTTGCCGGTTCCATCGATGACGGGGGTCGGCTTGTAGGTGAACGAGCTGCGCGAGTCGACGGTCAGCGACACTTTCGTGGCGCCGTAGGCAACCGCGGTCACCGGGGCCGCTCCGCTCACGATGATGAAGCTGTCGCTGACGTCGGTCGCGTCGGGCTCGTTCGGGATCTGGACGGCAAATCCGAAGGTGCCGGTCTTGCCCGGCGCGATGGAGGCCTGCTTCTGCGTGGTGATCGCATCGTTGCTGTCCCACTCATAGGCGAACGGCGAGACGTAACCGGCAGTGCGGTTCTTGGTCGCGATCGAGAGCCCGGTCCACGGCAGCTTGCCCGTGTTCTGGAAGGCGAGCTGCACCCACGCGGTAGTGCCGGGCTTCATGGTGGCGACGGTGGCGCTCTTCGACATCGTCGCGTCGGTCCAGACGGTCGTCGCGATCGGCTTTGCGCGCAGGTCCGGAACGCTGCCGGCACCCTTGGCGTCCTTGAAGTGAATGAACCCGGTCGGCCAGCCCGATCCGCTGGTCGTGATGACCCGCCAGTCGAAGTCACCGCCGTAGTTGTCTTCCGACACGATGATCTGCGTCGGCGAGATGACCGCTTCGACGTAGGCGACGTGCCCCGCGGCTCCCGCACCGTTCTTCTTCGCGTCCCACCAGGCGATTGCGCCGACCGCGGGAGTCTTGTCCAGGCTCTTCTTGACGCCGTGGCCCCAGCCGTTGGCGTTGCCGTTGCCCTTCCACGGCCGGGTCTTCGAGCGACCGGCCTTGATCATCAGGTACGCGGCGTAGTTCGTGCAGTTGTGACCGGGGTACATCCTCCAGTACGACTTCTTCGCCTTGTCCGAGTAGCCGTGGCTCGACATTCCCAGCGCATCACACGCGACATACCCGCGGCAGAGGTAGGCAGAATCGGCGCTGGCCGGAGCCACTCCGACCACCAGTGTTCCGGCGACGATGGCGGCGGCCGCAACGACCGCGAGCCCCGTTCGACGCACAGCGCGCGTGAATGACCGCGAAAATGACACTGGAATGAACCCCCACCTAGCCGCCCCGACGGCGAAAAAACGTCTACCGGCTCCCCGGCCGGTTCACCCAGTATCACCCGGGAGGCCGCAAAGTGTAACCCCGGAGTTGAAAGTTAACCTTTACGAAACGCCGCGAGTCGCAGGTCGGCGCAGCTGAAGGGGGTTAGTTTCCGAGTTCCCGGCGAACGACGTTCGCGAGGTCGTTGGCAATCGTGTCGGCGGTCAGCTGGTCTTCGGCTTCGACCATGACGCGAACCATCGGTTCGGTTCCGGACGGACGAAGCAGCACGCGGCCGGTCGTTCCGAGCTGTGCTTCCGCGGCCGCAACCGCCTTCGCGATTTCGGCGTTGTCGCCGAGCGCGTGGTGGTCGACGCCGCGAACGTTGATCATGATCTGCGGGTACACCGTCATGACCGACGCGAGTTCCTGCAGCGACTTCTTCGTGCGGGCCATCTCGGCAACCAAGTGGAGACCGGTGAGGATGCCGTCGCCGGTTGTCGCAAATTCGCTCATGATGACGTGGCCGGACTGCTCGCCGCCGAGGCTCAGGCCGTGCTCGTTCAGTGACTCGAGTACGTAGCGGTCGCCGACGGAGGTCTGGCGAACGGCGATGCCGTTCTGCTCCATCGCTTTGCGCAGTCCGAGGTTGCTCATCACCGTAGCGACGAGCGTGTTGTCGTTGAGGGCGCCGCGGTTCTTCATCGCAACCGCGAGGATCGCCATGATCTGGTCGCCGTCGACGATGTTGCCGGCCGCATCGACCGCGAGGCAGCGGTCGGCGTCGCCGTCGTGCGCGATACCGACGTCGGCGCCGTGCTCGAGCACAGCCTTCGCAAGCTGGTCGAGGTGCGTTGAGCCAACACCGTCGTTGATGTTGTAGCCGTCCGGGCTCGCGCCGATCACGGTGACGGTCGCACCGGCGTCGGTGAAGACCTCCGGCGATACGCCGGCCGCCGCGCCGTTGGCGCAGTCGAGCACGACGTGGATGCCGTCGAGCCGGTTAGGAAGAGTCGACAGCAGGTGGACGACGTAGCGGTCTTCGGCATCCGCGAATCGGCGGATGTGACCGACCTGCAGTCCGGTGGGCGCGAGCTTCTGCTGCGTCAGCGCCTTTTCGATGCGGTCTTCGACCTCATCGGGAAGCTTGGTGCCACCGACGGCGAAGAACTTGATGCCGTTGTCGGGGGCGGGGTTGTGCGATGCCGAGATCATGACGCCGAAGTCGGCCTTGAAGTCAGCGATCAAAAACGCCGCGGCGGGCGTCGGGATAACCCCGGCGTCGTACACATCGACGCCGGAACTGGAAAGGCCGGCCGCGACGGCAGCCGAGATGAACTCGCCCGAAACCCGTGGGTCCCTGGCGATCACCGCGACTGGCCGACGCCCGGAGGCGCGGCGACCGTCAGCGAACCGACCTTTACCTAATACGACAGCAGCAGACTGGGCGAGACTCAGAGCCAACTCGACCGTGAGGTCATGGTTAGCGAGGCCCCGAACGCCGTCGGTGCCAAAGAGTCTTGCCATCGTCGCTGCCTGCGAAGCGCGTTAGCGCTTCGAGAACTGCGAAGCCTTGCGAGCCTTCTTGAGACCGGCCTTCTTGCGCTCGATGACGCGAGCGTCACGAGTCAGGAAGCCAGCCTTCTTGAGTGCCGGACGGTTGTTCTCGCGGTCGATCTCGTTGAGCGAACGCGCGATGGCGAGGCGCAGCGCACCGGCCTGGCCCGAGGGGCCACCACCGGTGATCTTGGCGATTACGTCGTAGCTGCCGAGCAGGTCAAGAACCTTGAACGGGTCGTTGATGAGCTGCTGGTGAAGCTTGTTGGGGAAGTACTCGGCGAGCTCGCGGCCGTTGACCGTGAACTCTCCGTTGCCCGGCTTGATGCGCACGCGGGCGATTGCCTGCTTGCGACGGCCGACGGCTGCACCGGCGACGTTAAGAACGGCGCGGGGAGCCTTGGGGGCTGCTTCGGCCGGAGTTTCGGTCGAGTAGCCGGTTGCGGGGAGGCTCTCGGGAGTCTCTTCGATGATGTCTGCGATTTTCGCCACGGTAGTCAGTCCTTAGTTCTTAGCCGGCGCTACTGAGCGACCTGGGAGAGGGTGTACGTCTTCGGCTGCTGCGCAGCGTGGGGGTGCTCGGTGCCGGTGTAGACCTTGAGCTTGGTGAGCTGGGCGCGTCCGATCGAGTTCTTCGGGAGCATGCCGCGTACTGCCTTCTCGACTGCGCGCGTCGGGTGCTTTTCGAGCAGCTCCGAGTACGTGGTCGCCGTGAGTCCGCCCGGGTAACCCGAGTGGCGGTAGGCCTTCTTCTGCGTGAGCTTGGAGCCGGTGAGGGCTACCTTGTCAGCGTTGATGATGATGACGAAGTCGCCCATGTCCATGTGGGGAGCGAAGGTCGCCTTGTGCTTGCCGCGCAGCAGTGCAGCTACGTGGCTGGCGAGACGACCGAGAACGACGTTCTCTGCGTCAATGATGAGCCAGTCGCGCTGGACATCTTCCGGCTTGGGAGAAAAAGTGCGAGTCACAGGAGTGCTGCTTTCTTTTGATCGAGTGAGTTGTTCGTGAATCCCGCTCCGTGGCGCGTTCTCCGGACAGAAATCCGGGGAACCCAACCCGTGGAGGGCTCATGATCGGGTGCCGCGCATACGGGCGCAGACACCAAAGGTCTACATTAGTCGCCGGTGAGCGGCTGGTCAAACTGTGCGGGTGCCGCATCCCGCCTGGCGCGGGTCTGTTCGGCGCGCGTGGCGAGCTCGGAGTCCGGCGGGTAGCCGACTTCGAGCAGGGTGAGCCCCCTCGCCGGCGCGACCTTGAACGCGCTCGTGCGCTGCTCGGCATCGCGCAACGCAATGAGGTCTCCCCTGCCGAGCTTGCCCTCGCCGACGGCGATGCTCGCTCCGACGAGCGACCGGACCATGCTGTGGCAGAACGCATCGGCCTGCACGCGAGCGACGAGAACCCCGTCGCGGCGCTCCCAGGTGAACTCCTGCAGCGTGCGGATGGTCGTCGACCCCTCGCGCGGCTTGCAGAAAGATGCCCAGTCGTGCAGCCCGAGCAGCGCTTCGGCCGCCGCGGCCATTGCTGCTTCGTCGAGCACTGCCGGGTACCAGAGTGTGTGGTGACGCTCGAGCGGATTGCGTGGCCGTGTCGCGTCGGCGACCCGGTACTCGTAGACGCGCCAGGTTGCCGAGAACCGGGCGTCGAATCCCGCAGGGGCGATAGCGGATGCCGCAACCCAGACGTCGCTGGAGAGTCCCGCGATTCCGTTGAGGCGCCTCGCGAGCGCCGCTGCGCCGCCGCCCTGCCTGTCGCGCGTGTCGAGCGAGGCGAGCTGGGCGTCGGTGAGGTCAAGGTGCGCAACCTGCCCGGTCGCGTGCACCCCGGCATCCGTGCGTCCCGCGACGGTGAGCGTCGGCGGCGGCCCGTAGCGGTGGAAAACCGTGGCGAGTGCCGCCTCGAGCACACCCTGCACCGTGCGCAGTTTCGGCTGGCGTGCCCAGCCGGCGAAGTCGGTGCCGTCGTACGCGAGGTCGAGACGGAGGCGCGCGGCGCCAGTGGTCGACGACGCCAGCGCTGCTGCTTCGCTGTCCCCGGTCACTCAGAGAGTCTAAGTGCCGGGGCCAGCGAGCGGCTGCTGGAACAAACTGACAGGCGCTGTGTTTAGACAGGCGCTGCGTTACTTGACCTTCTTGCTCGCGCTCCACTTCGACACCGAGGTGTAGCCGGACTTCGATCCGGTGAGGACAACCGAGACGCGGTGCCCCTTGTCGGCGCTCGTGACCTTGTACGTCGACGACGTTGCGCCCTCGATCGTCTTCCCGTCACGCAGCCAGCGGTAGCTGAACTTCACTCCGGCCGGCTTCCACTTTCCGGACTTCGCCGTGAGCTTCTTTCCGACCTTGTGGGTGCCCTTGACCGTGGGGTTGGGGGTCGCGACCAGCGGCTTGCCGATGGTCGTGGCCGGGGTCGCCACCGTTGCGGTGACAAAGCCGGTCGCCGACGCGGTGACCGCTACCGTGAGCTTCTTTCCGGCATCCGCTTTCGTCGCCTTGTAGGTCGTTCCGGTTGCCCCGGCAATGGGGCTGCCGTTGCGCTTCCACGAGTAGCTGAAGCTCGCCGTCGACGTGCCCCAGTAGCCGCGGTCGACCCGGAGGGTCTTTCCGATGGCCGGGTTACCGATGACCTTCGGGCTTGCTACCGAGAAGATACCGCCGTCGACGATCGCCGTCTTCGCGCTGGTGACGGACGCCGAGTTGTACGCCGCCTTCTTTCCGGTGACGGTGACGGAGATTCGCTTGCCGGCCGTGCTGTTGTTCAGCTTCAGCGTGCTGTGAGTCGCGCCGGAGATCGGCTTGGAGTCAGCAAGCCACTGGTAGCTGAGGGCAACCGACGACGGCGTCCAGTTTCCGGATACGGCGGTGAGCGTCGAACCGCTCGTCGGCGTGCCGGAAATCGTTGCGGTACCCGCTTCGACCGATTTGATCGGAACCAGCTGCACGTTGGCGGTCACTGCCTCGCGAGTACCGAAGACGATCGGGGTGGCGGCTTCTTCGGTAGCGGCGTTCTTCCAGTACTGATCGTTGTAGTCGTCGTCGTTCGACGGGAAATAGCCGACCGGGTACTCGCCGGGAATGATTCCGCCGATGACATAGCGACCGTCTTCGTCGGTGTAGGCACCGCCCACGAAAATAAGGGCCCCACTCGGGTAGACCTCAACATCCGGGATTCCCACGGTCGGCGCTTCGGAGCCCGAGACGAGACCCGAGAGCGTTGCTCCGACGTGCATGTCGAAGTCGCGAATTGCGAGCTCCCCCGGCTCGAGGGTGAACGGCACAAGGTGCTCAAAGTCCGTCGAGTCTTCCCACAGCTGCACCTGGTACTTCGCCGGCTGGCTGATGTCGACGGCCAGCATAAGCAGCGGGATGTCGGGAACTCCGGCGATGCCGAACTCGCCGTTTTCGTCAGCTTCGACGAACTGCCCGCCGCCGTTTTCCTGGGCGATCAGGATCATGGTTCCCGGAAGAGCATCATTCGGAGCAACGAGGTCTTCGCCGGTCACCCGGCCGACGATGGTCGCGCCTCGCTCGAGCGAGACATCTGCGGTGGCGAGGGGGCCATCCTCGAGCACGGTAACCACGGTCGCGTCGGACTGGGTCGCACTTCCGCCGTACCACTGCGGAGCGAATTCGCTCCCCGTTGCCGGGACGACATACAACTTGTACTGGCCTGGCGCGACCGCGAGCGTGAACTCGCCATCGTCATTGGTCGTTGTCGTCGCGATGTAACCGCTTGACCCATCGGCGGGGTAGACGTAGACCGCAGCGTCGACGATCGGGTCACCCGCCGCAAGCACAAACCCGGTGACTCCGGAGCCGATGTCGCGCCTCGCTGCACGCTTCGACGAGGTGTCAGCGGCGATGGGCTGCGTTGAGCCGCTCGTCTCGCCGGCCTCGATGAGCGGAAGAAGCTGCTCGTAGGCAGCCGTCAGCGTCTCGAGTGCACTGGAGTCGGATGCCGCCGGCTCGGTCTGTTCGGCCACCGCCGCGGCAGGAGTGAGCAGGGCGGCAACGATCGCCGTGACGCCGACAATCGGCGCGAGGCGACGAAGCCAGGGGGAAGTAGTGCGAGTCATCAAAATCCTCGAAAGTGGTTGGGTGACACGGGCCAGCGCCCGCAGTGTTTGTTACAGATTGTCATCATGGCTAACACGCCTACCACCCCCACTTCTGGGCATTTGTCGCAGGCTCTGTTCACGCCCTGTCGGTGATCCGACCTAGGGTTGGAGGTAGTGACTTCTTCAGTACCATCCTCAACTCCGGACCGATCGACGCCGACGACCGGCGGACCAGCGACCCCGCGCACCGCCCGTTTTCCCGGCCTCGACGGCCTTCGTGCCCTCGCCGTGATCCTCGTGATCGTCTACCACCTCGTGCCCGGCACGCTCGTCGGCGGCTACCTCGGAGTCGACATCTTCTTTGTGATCAGCGGATTCCTGATTACGAGCCTGCTGCTGCGCGAGCGGGAGAACACCGGGCGCATTCACCTCGGATCGTTCTGGAAACGGCGCGCACGGCGACTGCTTCCCGCGCTCGCCACCGTCGTGCTGGTGTGCTCGAGCGCGGCGCTCCTCGTCGGCGGCGACGTGCTCGTCGGACTCGGCCAGCAGGTACTCGGGGCGTCGACCTTCAGCTACAACTGGCTCGCGATCGGTGCCGGCTCGAGCTACTTCGATGAGACGACGCCCGAGCTGTTCCGCAACCTCTGGTCGCTCGCCGTCGAAGAGCAGTTCTACCTGGTCTGGCCGCTCGTCATCCTGGTGCTCACGCTGCCGTTCGCGCGCCGCGCACGCGCGTGGGTCATCGGTGCGATTGCTGCGACATCCGCTGTCTGGATGATCGTGCTGTTCTCGATTGGTACCGGTTCAACCGGAGCTGACTCGACGCGCGTCTACTACGGCACCGACACCCACAGTTTCGGGCTCGCGATCGGTGCGCTGCTCGCGCTCCTGCCGCGCTTTCGGCTGGATGCCGCCCGCTTCTGGTCGCGGCAGGCCCGGGCCGGGCTCGCGCTCGCCGGCACCGTTGCCTTCTTCGCCCTCATCGCCATTGCCGCGTTCATGCCGACCGACTCACCGGTCGTCTATCGCGGCGGGCTGCTCGTCGTCGCGCTGCTGACCGCCGTGGTCATCTCGGCGAGCACCGCCCCGGACGCGACGCTCGGCAAAGTGCTGGATGCCGCCCCGTTCCGCTGGGTCGGCGCGCGTTCGTACGGGCTTTACCTGTGGCACTGGCCGGTCTTCGTTCTCGCGAGCGCCGCGCTTCCCGCGATGGTGTCCGCGGAATCCGACCGTTGGATCACCGCCGGCATCGCGCTCGCGATCACCGTTCTCGCGGCCTGGTTCTCGTACCGGTTCATCGAGACACCGATCCGGCGCGATGGATTCCGGGCAATCGCCGGCCGGTTCGGTCGCGCCTGGCGCGGGTCTCGTCCGTCGATCGTCCGCGTGGCGACGGCAACCGCCGCCGTCGTCGCAGCCATCGCCCTCACGGCGAGCGCGATCTCGATCGCACCGAAGGTGGGAGCCGCGGAGGCCGCAATCGAGGTCGGAAAAGCGGCGATCGAGACATCGCCGCCGAGTGCCGAACCGCTCGCGCTCCCCGGCGGTGACCAGATCACGGCGATCGGCGACTCCGTCATGCTCGCCTCGGCACCGACTCTGACGGAAGACTTTCCGGGCATCCACATCGATGCCGTCGTCTCGCGCCAGATGAAGGACCTTCCCGACCTCGTTGCGAAGCTCATCGCCGACGGCGAGCTGCGCCCGACGCTCCTGGTCGGGCTCGGCACCAACGGGCCGATCGACGCGAGCACCCTCGACGAGGTGCTCGGTCTCGTCGGCCCGACGACGCAGGTGGTGCTCGTTAACGTGCAGGCCCCGCGAGACTGGACGGCCGGCGTCAACCGCACGCTCACCGCGGTCGCCCGCCAGAACCGCAACGTCGAGCTCGCCAACTGGCGAGACGCGATCAGCCCGCGACTCGACCTGCTCTCGCCGGACCGCATCCACCCCGGTGGTCCGATCGGCGGCGGAATCTACACCGGCGCCGTGCGCGACGCGCTGCAGCGGCTCGCCGAGCTGCCGCCGCTGCTCAACAACAACGACTACGGCCTCTCGCCCCGCCCGGTCTAGCCGCGACAGTGCTCCACTTTGTTATCAGTGCTGCCGTTTAAACGGCCGCACTGGTAACAAACCGCCGCGCGGTTAGTCGGCGGGCCCAGGGGCAGCGGGGTCAGGGTCGGCGACCGCGCCGGCCGCGCCGAACATCCGCTCGGCGAAGTCCTCCGTGACCAGGTTGCCGAGTCCGAGGATCGTCTCGACCCGCAGGATGTTGGGGATCTGCCAGACGCGGTCGAGCAGCAGCTCGCGCAGGTGGCGCTGGTCGCTCAGCCGGAACCGGGCGAGCAGGTCGTACTGGCCGGTGACGACCGTGAGCTCTTCGAGCTCGGGAATGGTGCGGAACGCGTCGAGCGTCGGCTCGAGATCGTGCCCGGACTCGAGCGTGATGGGCATGTAGACGACAACGTCGTACCCGAGGCGATCCCAGTCGATCTGCACGGCGTACCGCTTGATCACACCGGTGCGCTCGAAGCGCGCGAGTCGCTCGGCGACCGCGGGCGCCGACATGTTCACGGCACGGGCGAGGGAGCGCTGCGACTGCCGGGAATCCCGGGTCAGCTCGCGCAGCAGTGCGATGTCCTTATCGTCGAGGTCGATCGCTTCGTGCGGCCTCTCGACGGCACCGACGAGCGCTGCCATTGGACTTCGTCTCGCCACGCTGACTCCTTATTGCCGGTCCCAAATACCAACGGGTGCTGCGGGAAGATTCTAGGGTGTCGCGGCACCCGCATCCGGCAGCAGCTTCGTGAGGTCCGGATAGTTGGCAACGTCCCAGCCCCCGTCGACGACGAGACTCGCCCCGGTCACGTACGACGCATCGTCGCTCGCGAGGTACAGCGCCGGGCCCGCGATCTCGTCGACCGTGGCCGTCCGGCCGAGCACGATCCGGTCGGTGAACGCCTCGAGCAGGGCCGGTACCCCGCGGTAGCCGCTCGTGAGCGGCGTCTCGACGAGACCCGGAAGAACGCTGTTGACCCGGATGCCGTGCCGCCCGAGTTCGAGCGCCGCGTTGCGCGTGAACGCTTCGACGCCAGCCTTCGCGCTCACGTACGCGCTGCCGCCGTACATGGGGATCCGGCCATTGATCGACCCGATATTTACGATCACTCCCCCGGACGTCATCGCCCGCGCTTCGTGCTTGGTGCTGAGAAACACGCCGGTCAGCACGAGGTCGACGGTGAAGTCCCACTGGCTGCGTTCCATCTGCATGATGGGAGCACCGCGCGAGGCACCGGCGACGTTGAACGCCAGGTCGAGTCGGCCGTGGGCGTCGAGCACCGCGGCGGTCGCCGCTTCGAGGTCGCCCTCGTTGGTGACGTCCGTCGCTATCGCCGTGAAGTTCTCCCCGAACCCGGCAATGACGTCCGCCGAGTGGGCGAGGTCGAGCCCCACAACGGTCGCACCCTCGGCGAGTAGAGCGGATGCCACGGCAGCGCCGATCCCAGAACCAGACCCGGTGACAATGGCGACTTTGCCGTCGAACCTGCGGGTCACGATGCCGACCCGCCTGCGATTGGATCGTCCCCGATCGGAGCCTCGATCGCTCCAGCAGCCTCAACCGCGTCGCCCTCGGCGATCCGCTGGCCGAGCATCCGCACCGCGAAGTCCGACGTGATGAGCTCACCGAGGCTGAGCAGGGTTTCGATGCGCAGGATGTTGGGAATCTGCCAGACCCGGTCGAGCAGCAGTTCGCGCAGGTGGCCGTGATCCGCGAGCCGGAACCGGGCGAGCAGGTCGTAGGTTCCGGCGATCACGGTGAGCTCTTCGAGTTCCGGGATCTCTTTGAACGCCTCGAGCGTCGGCCGCAGGTCACGCCCGGACTCGACGGTGATCGGCATGTAGACGACGACCTCGTAACCGAGGCGGTCCCAGTCGAGCTCGACGCTGTAGCGCTTGATGACGCCGGCACGCTCGAGCCGCGCGATCCGTTCCGCAACCGCGGGAGCGGACATGTCGATGTCGGCCGCGAGCTTGCGCTGCGACTGCCGGGCGTCATCCGAGAGTTTCCGCAGGATGGCGAGGTCGATGTCGTCGATCTCGACCGGCTCGTGGGGTCGCTCGATTGCGCCGACCAGTGCCGCCATCGGACTTCTTCTCGCCATGGGGTTCCGTTCCTGAGAGAGATCGCTTCGTGAGTGGGGTGCTGCCTACGAGCGCGGGAGCGCGAGGTGCGAACCACCGTCGGTGCGCTCGTACCAGTTCAACAACCGGTCGAGCCCCAGGGTGAGGGTCTCTTCCGACGCAGAGAGCGACAGCCGCGCCTGGTCGATGGCCGCGGTGCCGAACGCTGATCCAGGGGCAAGGGACACTCCCGCTTCAACCAGCTCGAGGCACGCACGCCTCGAGTCGGTTCCCTTGGCGAACGGGAACATCACGTAGAAAGCACCGTTCGGCACCGCGATTTCGAGGCCAGCATGCTGCAGGGATCCGACTACGAGGTCGCGCCGCTGGCGATAGCGCTCCCGCATGGCGTCGATCTCGTCGCGCGGGCCGGTGAGGGCGGCAACCGCCGCAGCCTGGCCGACTTCGCTCACGCACGAGACGAGCGGTTCCTGAATCATCCACAGGGTCTGGGCAAGCCAGCTCGGCGAAGCGACGTAACCGACGCGCCAGCCGGTCATGGCGTAGGTCTTCGAGAAGCTGTAGACACCGATTACCGTCTCGCGGTCGATGGCGACCGCGTTCGCCGGCAGCCCGTCGAAGATGAGTTCGTCGTAGACCTCGTCCGAGAGCACGAGCACCCCGCGGCTGCGGGCGAGCTCGACGATCGCGCGAACGACCTCCTGCGGGAACACCGCACCGGTCGGGTTTCCCGGGCTGTTGAGAATGATGAGCCGGGTTCGCGGGGTGATCAGCGCCGCGATCGCCTCCGGGTCGGGAACGAACCCGCGTGACGGCTCGAGCGGATAGTGCACCGGAACGGCGTCGTGCAGTTCGATGAGCATCTCGTAGTTGGGCCAGGCCGGATCCGGAACGAGCACTTCGTCGCCGGGAGACAGGATGGCCGACATCACGAGCGAGCAGGCCTGGACGCCTCCGGCTGTGACGATGATCTCTTCCGGCGTGTACTGCACGCCGGTCGTTGCGACGAGCCGGTGCACGATTTCTTCGCGCAGTTGTGCCGTTCCGGCGCTCTGCGTGTAGCCAACCCCGGCGAGCGCCTGCTGGTGCGCGGCTTCGACGATGTGCAGTGGCGTGTGGAAGTCAGGTTCGCCGATCTCGAGCCGCGCAACCGAGCCTTTCGGCTTACTGATCGCGAGGTTGACGATTTCGCGGATGCCGGAGCTCGTCACTCGAGCGGCCGCTGCCCCCGTTGTCATCGTCACTGGGCGAGCCATCCACCGTCGACGACGAGCGTGTGGGCGTGCACGTAGTCGGAGTCTGGCGAGCACAGGAACGCGACGGCGTTGGCGATGTCCTCCGGCGCACCGAGGCGGTTGGCCGGAATCTTCGCGCCGGCGTTCTTCAGCTTCTCCGGGGTGTCGAGTACCGCGGTGGTGAGGGCGGTCGCGATGGTCCCGGGGGCGACGGCGTTGACGTTGATGCCGAGCGGTGCGAGTTCGACCGATCCGGACACCGTCAGCTGGCGGATGCCGGCCTTCGACACGTCGTACGGAAGCTCCGGAGTCGACGACGACACGAACGCGGCGGTCGAGGCGATGTTGACGATCTTGCCGTAGCCGGCTTCGGTCATCTGCGGAACGACGGCCTGCAGTGCGAGGAACGCGCCGCGAAGGTTGACCGCGAGCTGCAGGTCCCAGTCCGCCACCGAGTACTCGAGCAGCGGCTTGGCGATCGCGATGCCGGCGTTGTTCACGAGGGCGACGACAGGACCACCTATTTCAGCGGCGGTCGCGACCATTGCGACGATCGATTCCTTGTCGACCATGTCGACGTGTACCGGGAAGGCGGTGCCGCCGGATGCAGTGATTCGGGCCGCGACCTCGGTCGCGGCGTCGAGGTTGAGGTCGGCGACGGCGACGGCGAATCCGCGGCTCGCGAGCACGGAAGCGCAGGCGGCACCGATGCCGCTACCCGCTCCCGTGACGATGGCCGTGCGGGGCTTCTCTGACATGTGGTTCTCTTTCTTGTGAATCTGGTTCGGTGTGACTCAGGCGAAGTGCGCGCGCACTTCGCCGAGCAGACGGATCGACTTCCGGGTCTTCTCGTTCGAGACGCCGGGGTACTTGGTGCGGAACATGATGTGCAGTCCGTCACCGACGATCTCGCGCAGCTTCTCGATCTGCGGGATCACGTCGGCCGGGGTCCCGAGCACAACCTCGGTGCGACGACGGGCGTGTTCGGCGGCATCCATCTGCTCCGGATACCAGGTCGAGTACTCCTCTTCGGGCAGTCCGTACCAGTCGCCGTAGACGCGGCGGGTGTACATGTAGCCGTCCTTGAGGTCGTCCCAGGCCGCATCCGCCCCGTCTTCGTGCAGGAATCCCCCGAGTGTCAGGTAGAACTTGAGCGGCTCGTCACCGCGGCCGTGGCGTTCGCGGGCCTCCTGGTACAGGGCGACGCCGGAGCGGACGCGGTCGTACAGGTCGCGGTTGTGGCCCGCCTCGCCGAACGCGTCGGAGTCGGTGCCGCCGTCCATGATGAACGCGTCGGCGAGCCTCGCGACCCGGTCGATCGCCGGAAGCGCGTGTCCACCCATGAGCAACGGAATGCCGCCGGCCTGTGCGGGCTTCGGGAAGACCTCGATGCCGTGGCGCTGGAAGACGGTTCCGTCGAAGTTGACCTCTCCAGGGCCCCAGGCCTGGCGCAGGATCTGGCAGAGCTCTTCGGTGCGGCGAACGCGGGACTTGCGGGTGACGTCGAAGCCTTCGTACTCGACGTCACGGTAGCCGAGAGCAACACCGAGGCGCAGGCGTCCTCCGCTCAGCTGGTCGACGAATGCAGCATCTTCGGCGAGGCGGATCGGGTCGTAGAGCGGAGCGAGGGCGACCGAGATTCCGACGCCGATCTTCGTTGTGCGCGCGGCGAGCGCCGCGGCGTACGGAAGCACACTCCCGACGTAACCGCTCTCCAGAAAATGGTGCTCGGTGATCCACACCGCGTCGAGCCCGACCTCTTCGGCGAGCACCATCTGGTCGAGCGACTGCGCGAGTACCTCGGTTTGCGAGAGCCCCTCCGATTCGAGGGCCTCTCCGCTGAAGACGCCGAGTCCGATTTCCATGGTGTGTTCCTTTGGGTTGTTCGTGGGCAAGAGAGTCGTGGGTCAGGCTGCGGCGAGCGGGTCGCTCATCCGCTGTCCCGGTCCGTCGTAGTCGCGCCAGCAGCGCACCCACCGGCCGGGGCTGAGTTCTTCGAAGTGCAGCGGCTCCGGGCAGTCGCCGCCGAGCACCGGGCACTCATCGTGCGCGACCGGCGGAACTTCGGCGGAGCCCGCGACCCGTCCGTGCTCGGCCGCGAGCAACGAGATTGTGTACGGATGCCGCGCGTCAGCGAAGATATCGGCGGTGGCACCGCGCTCCACGACCCTGCCGCGGTACAGCACGATGACCTGGTGGCTGGTGAGGCGCACGACCTTGAGGTCGTGGGTCGCCATCAGGTACGCCATGCCTCGCTCGGCCTGCAGTTTCGCGAGCAGGGCGAGCACCTGGCCCTGGATCGAGACGTCGAGCGCGGAGGTCGGTTCATCGAGCACGAGCAGTTTCGGGTAGGCCGAGACCGCGCGGGCGATCGCCGCGCGCTGCAGCTCTCCGCCGCTCACTCCGCGCGGACGCAGCGAGGCGAACGACGGCGAGAGCCCGACCGAGTCGAGCAGCTCGGCGACCGCAGCATCCGGGTCGGCCGGACGATCGGCGGCGAGCCGCATGACCTCGCGGATCGACGTGCCGATGGTGAACATCGGGTCGAACGACAGCAGCGGGTTCTGGAACACCATCTGGAAGTCGGCGCGCAGCGGGCGTAGTTTGCCCGCGCTCACCCCGCTGATGCGCTGGCCGTCGAGTTCGACGGTTCCGCGCTCCGGGGTGTACAGCCCCATGATGATGCGCGAGAGCGTCGACTTGCCCGAGCCGGATTCGCCAACGAGAGCCGTCGTTGTTCCCCGGGGGATGTCGAACGAGACGTCGTTGACCGGGATGACCGTTCCGCGGCCACGGCCGCGAATCGGGAACTCCTTGTAGAGGTTCTTCACGCTCAGCGTGGGCGTTTCAGTTACGGCACTCATGGCAGCTCCACGTTGTGGCAGGCAACGACCCGACCGGTGCTGGTCTCCCGAAGGCCCGGTCGCTCGGTACGGCACAGCTCGGTGACGAGGGGGCAGCGGTCGGCGAACGGGCAGCTCGATTCGCTCACTGATCCGGGCTCGGGAATGCGGCCGGGGATGAAGCTGATCGTGCCGCCATCCTGGTCAGCGGATGCGACGAGCCCCTTTGTGTACGGATTGATCGGGTCGTTCATGACCTCGTCGGTCGTTCCGCGCTCGAGCACCATTCCTGCATAGAGCACGATGACTTCGTCGGTCATGTTGCGAACGGCGCCGAGATCGTGCGAGATCAGCAGCAGGGCCGACCCGGTTCCCGCGATCGAACGATCGATGGTGGCAAGTACCTGCACCTGGATCGTCGCGTCGAGACCGGTCGTCGGTTCGTCGGCGATGAGCAGCTGCGGCTCGCAGACGAGGGCCATGGCGATAGCGACGCGCTGCGCCATACCGCCGCTGAACTGGTGCGGGTAGTCGAGTGCGCGGCGGGCGGCATCCGGAATTCCCATCTCGGTCATGAGCTCGACGGCGCGAGCGTGCGCCGCCTTGCGGCCGAGTCCGAGGTGCGCGCGAGCGACATCCGCGATCTGGCGTCCGACCGGGAAGACCGGGTTGAGCGCGCTGAGCGCGTTCTGGTAGACGATCGAGATGACACGGCCGCGGATTCCCCGCAGCGCGCGATCCGAGAGACCGACGAGTTCGACGTCACCGGTGCGGATGCTGCCGCTCTCGACGCGCACGCCCTCGGGCAGCAGCCCCATGATGGCGCCGGCCGTCATCGACTTGCCCGATCCGGACTCCCCGACGATTCCGATGCGTCGGCCCGGCTGGATGTCGACGTCGATGCGCTGCACGATTGCGCGCGGTGATTTCGGGTCACCGGAGACGATCCGAAGGCCTTCGATCTGCACGAGCGGCGCGGTCTCGACTGATGTCGTTGTCATCTCGCTCACCTTCCCGAGAACTTCACGATGCGACGGCCGATGCCGTCGAGGGCGATGACGGTCACGAAGACCGCGACTCCGGGGAAGAAGGCCATCCACCAGTCGCCGTAGGCGATCCGGGCTGCACCGATACTGATCATTGCGCCCCACTCCGGTTGCGGAATCGGAATACCGAGTCCGAGAAAGCTGAGGCCGGCGATGACCTGGATGGCGAAGCCGACGTTGACGGCGAACTGCGAGAGCACCGGGCCGAGCGAGTTGGGAACGATGTGGTGAAAGATGATGCCGGCCGAGCCGCGCCCGGCGGTGCGGGCAACGGCAACGAAGTCGGCACCGAGCAGCGGTCCCGCGACCGAGCGGGCGACCTTGAAGAACGCCGGCGCGTAGAAGACCGCGATGATTCCGCAGAGCACGACCGGGCTGTTGCCGAGGGCCGCGATCACCATGAGCGCGAACAGGAACAGCGGAATCGACTGGATCATCTCGGCGATGCGCGAGATGACCTCGTCAAACCAGCGACCGATGACGACGGCCGCGCTGCCGAGCACGAGCCCAACGACGAGGGCGATCGCGACCCCGACGATCGAGAGCGTGAGGTCGGTGCGCGCCGCGTACAGGACGCGGGTGAAGATGTCCATGCCCTGGGTGTCTGTTCCGAACCAGTGGGCGAGCGACGGCGGTTCGGCGATCGACGAGAGGTCGGTCTTGACCGGGTCATACGACGCGATCCACGGCGCGAGCACCGCGAGAATGACGAGCACGGCGAACGTGATCGTCGAGCCGTTGAACAGCAGCTTGTTGCCGCTGAGTTTGCCGAGCCCCTCGCGGAACCGGGTGAACGGCGCGCGGATGACCGAGCCGGCCGTCGGGGTGGAGGTGGTCGCGTTAGCGGGCATGGCGGATCCTCGGGTCGATGGCGAGGGAAATCAGGTCGGCAATGAAGTACAGCGCGAGGTAGACGGCCGAGGTGAGTACGGCGACGCCGAGAACGGGTTCGAAGTCGACGCGCTGCATACTCTGCACCGAGTACTGGCCGATTCCCGGCCAGGCGAAGACGGTCTCGACAAGCACTGTGCCTCCGAGCAGGTAGCCGAAGGTCATGGCGATCTGGGTGATGATCGGCGGTGCGACGTTCTTCAGCGCGTAGACACCGTAGGTGGTTGCCGGCGAGAGGCCCGAAGCGCGGGCGGTGCGGATGTAGTCGCTGCGCAGCACCTTCGTCGTCACCGTCTGGGTGAGGGCAAGCAGTGCCGGGAACGATCCGAGCGCGAGGGTGATGGTTGGAAGAATCAGGTGCTCGATCGAACTGGAGAGCGCCCGCTGGTTGCCGGTGAGTGCGGCATCCACGACGGTCAGTCCGGTGATGTTTTCGGGCGGAAGAATTCCGATGTCGAGTTCTCCCGTCGGCGCCGGCGCGATCTTCAGGATGTACACGAACAGGAAGATCAGCAGGATGCCGAACCAGAACGTCGGCATGGCGACCCCGAAGCGAACGAAGCCAGCGGTGAAGCGATCAACCCAGGTGCCGGGCTTAAGGGCCGCGGCGATTCCGAGCGGAACGGTGATGAGTACACCGATGATGAGGGCCGCGAGTGAGAGTTCGAGCGTCGCGGGAAAGTAGGTGGCGAGTTCGTCGACGACCGGGCGCCGGTTGAACGTCGACTGGCCGAGGTCTCCCTGCAGCAGGTTGCCGAGGTACTCGAAGTACTGCACGTAGAGCGGGCGGTTGAAGCCGTTGGCTTCGCGGAGAGCGTCGAGCTGCTCCTGGGTTCCGGTCTGCCCCATCAGCAGGTAGACCGGGTCACCGACGTTCCTCGAGAGGAGGAAGACGATGACGGTGACCCCGAGCAGCGCAACGGCGGCCGTGGCGAGGCGACGAAGGACGAAGAGTCCACCGCTCGCAAACGCCTGCATGCGCGCTGAGCTGCTCGGGGTCGTTGTCATTTCTGTTCCCTGGCCTTAGTCGCGGGTAAGGGTGGAGAAGCGGATCAGGCTGTCGGGCTCGAGAACGAACCCGCTGATGTCGTCACCCATGGCGAGCACGTAGTTCGGCTCGTTGAGGATGATGACCGGAACCTGCTCGTTGAGGATCTCCTGCGCCTGTGCCGACAGTTCGACGCGAGCGTCGGTGTCGGTTTCGGTTGCGAGCTTCTTCGCGACGTCGTCGATTCCCTCGTCGCTGAAGCCGTAGCGGTTGAGCACGGCGCCGGTGGTGAAGAAGAGGAACAGCGAGTAGTACGGGTCATCGACGTAGCTCGACGAACCGGTGGTCATGAAGGCCTGTCCGGTCTGGGCGAAGGACTGCTCCGAGAAGGCGGCGGGCGCCATCTGGTTGATCTCCATCGTGACGCCGATCTCGGCGAGCGCGCTCTGGACAACGACCGCGAGAGCCTGGCCGGATGCATCCGCCGTGCTCACGTCGAGCGTGAATTCGAATCCGTCGGCGTAGCCGGCGTCAGCGAGCAGCGACTTGGCCTCGTCGAGGTCGGTCGTGTACGGGTTGTTCGTGAGGTCACTCGCGAAGCTCGAGGAGTTCTGCGGCCAGAGACCGAGGGGCGCAAGCGAGTAGCCCTTCGTGACGTCGGTCGAGATCTGCTCGTACGGCAGTGCGTGGGCGATTGCTTCGCGAACGCGCACGTCGGCGAAGGGCTCGAAGCCCTGCACCAGCGAGATGAGGTTCTGCGAACGCGACGGGATGTCGAGCAGCTGGACGCCGTCGGTCGACTTGAGGCCGTCGGCAGCGTCGACGCCGAGGCCCTCGGCGATGTCGAGGGTTCCGTCTGCGAGCAGCTGCGCGCGGTCGGTCTCCGACGGGATGATCTGCATGATGACCGTCTCGAAGTACACGTCGTCAGCCGACGGGTAGTCCTCGTTCTTGGTCAGCACGATCTGGCTGCCGGCCTCGTAGGTTTCGAGCGTGTACGCGCCGCCACCGACGTTGTTCTGCGCCATCCACTCGGTCGCCCACGGGTCGTCGTCCGTAGCGTTCTCGAGAATCGTGACCGAGTCGAGCACCGAGGCGTCCTGGTCACGCAGCAGCTGGCCGAACATCGGGCTCGGTGCCGGGAGCGTGATCGTGAACTCGGTGTCGCTGACCTTGACGACCTGCGCAATGTCGGTGATGCCAGCGGTGTTGTAGATGAACGCCGGACCGGTGCCGGTCGTGATCGCGCGGTTGACGGTCCAGATGAAGTCGTCGGAGGTGATCGGGTTGCCACTCGGGAAGACCGCACCGTCGGCAACGGTGAAGGTCGCCGTGAGGTTATCGTCCGACATGACGTAGGACGCCGCTTCGCCGAGGATCTCGCCGACGTTCGAGATGCCGTAGTCGGCGCTCTCATTGACGCCGTACTTGGTCCACTGGAAGTAGGTGTTCTTGATCAGTTCGTTGGCGATCGATTCGGATGCGGTTCCCGGGTCGAAGGTTGCGGGGTCACCGGCGATGCCGACGACGAGGGTCGTCGCGTCAGCGTCATCGGTCGGCGTTGCCGAACCGGTCGAGCACGCGGCGAGCGCGCCAACCGTGATGATCGCGACGGCCGAGACCAGTCCGATTCGTCTGAAGCGCATCGCGGGGGATGCCGTGGAGAAGGATTTCATTGTGCGTTGGTACCTTTCGGGACTTGAGTGCAAGAGAGGTGCATGGTGGTGGTGCGTGGAGCGTTTAGTGCAAACAGCGGTTCGAATCAGCCGAGGCCGAGTCGCAGGTCTTCGCCGCGTGACTCTTCCGAGCGCAGCGCAGGATCTCCCCAACCTCCTCCTCCGCCGGTGAAGACCTCGAGGAGCGTGCCAGCCGGCACGGTCATCGCGTTGGTCTTCAGGAGCCTCGTACGCGGCTCGCCGGGGCGAGTCACGTAGATGTCGGGAGCAGCCCCGGCCTCGCCGCCGCGAAGTCCCCAGGAGGGGGTCTTCGAGCGCTCGAACCAGAGGCTGAGGCGAGCATCGGCGAGTACTTCGTACACGCGCTCGATGCCGAGTCCGCCGCGGAACGCTCCGTCGCCGCCGCTGCCCTCGCGGAACGAGTGCTTGAGCATGCGCAGCGGGTAACGCTGTTCGATGGTCTCGACGGGAACGTTCTTGAAGTCACCGGCGGCAGAGTGGATGAGGGCGTTCTCGCCGTCTCCCTCGTGCCAGCCACCCCATCCGCCCGAGAGCGATTCGCCCGACATGAATGCCGGTTCGCCGATGGCGTTGGTGAAGGTGACGTTCCACGAGTCGCCGACGTGTCCGGCCGCAGCGCGCTCAGGAACAGCGGAGCTCAGTGCCTTGACGACGAGGTCCATCGCGAGCATGAGGTGCGGCCCGTAGTGAAGGAACGCGGCTTCGGCATCGGGGTCGAAGCAGCTGCCCTTCGGCACGACGATGTCGAGATTGCGGAAGGCTCCACCAGATGCCGGGCTCTGCGGGTTCACCAGGAACTTGAACGCCTGCTGGATCGCCGACTTCGTCTGCACGAGTCCAGCGTTGATGCTTCCGCGCGACTGGGCGCTCGACCCGGTGAGGTCGACCGTCATGCGGTCGGCGTCGATTGTCACAGCGACCTTCACGTGCACGGGGATGTCCTCGTGCAGCCCGTCGCCGTCGAGGAAGCCCTCGGCGAAGTAGCGGCCGTCGGGAATTTCGGTAACGGAACGGCGGTCATCCGCTTCGGCCTGGGCGAAGTAGATGTCGATTGCCGCACTGACCGTCGGCCAGCCGTAACGGCGGACGATCGCTTGGAAGCGCTCTTCCCCGGTGCGGCAGGCGGCGACTTCGGCCATCAGGTCGCCGACGAGGGCGTTCGGGAAGCGCGAGTTGAGCGCGAGGATGTCGAGGATCTGCTGGTCGAGAACACCGGCGTGCCAGAGGCGCGTCGGGCCGATGCGCAGGCCCTCCTGGAAGATGTCGACCGAGTCGGAGACGAATCCGGCTTCCTTCGCCCCGACGTCGCTCCAGTGTGCCTTCGCGCCGCTGAAGCCGCGCAGTGTGCCGTCGATGAAAATCGGCATGAAGACGGTGACGTCGTTGAGGTGGCTTCCGCAGACGGTCGAATCGTTGACGATCCAGACATCCTGCTCGGTGAAGGCGTCCTTACCCTTGATCTCGATGACGGCCTGGATGGCGCCGCTGAGGCTTCCAAGGAAGAACGGCAGGCCCGGCGCCTGGCCGAGCAGCTGGCCGTCTTCGTTGTAGATGCCGACCGAGCAGTCCTTGGCTTCGTAGATGATCGGGCTGTACGCGGAGCGGTAGAGGTTGCGTCGCATCTGCTCGGCACCCGACATGAAGGCGTGCTGGACGACTTCGACGGTGGCCGGGCTCGGCGCGGTTACGAGGGTGGATTCGGTCATGATGCGTCCGTCCGTTCGAGCAGGAGGTGGCCGGCCGGAACGCGCTTGGCGACCCACCCGGGTGGTACGACGGTTGTCGACGTGGATTCGAGGATGAGTGCGGGCCCGGAGAGCTCGACGACGTCTTCGCGCAGGAAGACGCTCGCGAGTACCGGTTCGCCGTCGAAGTAGACGGTCTGTGAACCGACCGCAACACCCTGGTTCGGGTCTCCCCAGGTTCCGGCGCGCTGGTCGAATGGGCGACCGGCGGTCGAGCGGAGGGCGACGAGTTCGATTCCGGCGCCCGGGCTCGAGTGGCCGTAGCGTCCGTGGTAGGTGTCCTGGAACTCGTCGATGACGGCCGAGAAGTCCCCGCCTTCCTTGACGGCGATCGACATCGAGTACTCCTGTCCGACGTAACGGACGTCGGCAGAGAAATTGATGAACGCCTCGTCGAGCGGGACGCCTTCTTCGGCGAGCATTGCTTCTGCGCGGGTGCGGATCTCGGCGAGTGCTCCGTCGAGGTCGCGCTCGGCGTCGGCCTGGCTGCGGAAGAACGAGCGCACAGAGTCGTGCTGGATTCCGCCCTTGAGCATGCCGGCTGCGGAGAACGAACCCGGAAGCGCCGGGATCACGATGCGATCGATCTCGAGCTCGTTGGCGACATCCACCGCGTGAAGTCCGCCGGCCCCGCCGAAGAAGCACAGCACGAAGCCGCGTGGGTCGAGTCCGCGTTCGACGGTCAGCTCGCGGATGGCCTCGGCCATGCGGTAGTTGACGATCTGCAGGGACTGCTTGGCGAGTTCGATCTCGTCGATGGACAGCTTCGCTGCGACGTTCGCCATCGCGGTCTGCGCGGCCGCGCCGTCGAGCTGCAGGCTTCCGCCGAGTCGCTGTTCGAGCGGGATGTGGCCGACGACAACGTGTGCGTCGGTGACCGAGGGCTGGGTTCCGCCGCGACCGTAGGATGCGGGACCGGGCACGGCGCCTGCCGACTCCGGGCCGACGCGAAGGCGACCGCTCTCATCCACCGAGATGAGGCTTCCGCCGCCGGCGCCGATCGTGTGGACTTCGATCGACGGGGCGAGAACGGGCAGTTCCTGCATCTCGAACTCTGCCCGCATGCTCGGCTTGCCGTCGCGGATGATGCTGACGTCGAACGAGGTTCCGCCGACGTCGGCGGAGATCAGGTTCGCTTCGCCCAGCAGATCGGAGAGCGCCGCGGTTCCGATGACTCCGCCGACCGGGCCGGAGAGCAGCGTTCCCACGGCGTGATCGGCCGCGAGGCGAGCGACCATCACGCCGCCGTTGGACTCGTTGATGTAGATCGGAACGCCGAGGCCCGCCTCGACGAGTGCGCCCTCGAGCTGGCTGAGGTAGTTGCGCATGATGGGCGTGATGTACGCGGACATGACGGTCGTCGAGGTGCGCTCGTACTCGCGCCATTCCGGCGCAACCTGGTAGCTCGCGACGATCGCGACGCCCGGGAGCAGTTCTTCGAGGGCCGCGACGACGACTTCTTCGTGCGCGGAGTTGAGGTAGCTGTGCAGCAGGCAGACGGCGACGGCGTCGTAGCCGCCCGCGCGGATGGCGTCGGCGACAGTGGCGATCGATTCGACATCCACCGGCGTGAGCTCTGCACCGTCGGCCGCGAGACGGCCGCCGATCTCGAACGTGGCTGCGCGGTCGAGCAGCGCGGCCGGCTTCTTGTAGTGAAGGTTGTACATGTCGGGGCGGTGACCGCGACCGAGCAGGTAGGTATCGCGGAATCCCTCGGTCGTGACGAGCGCGACGTTCGCCCCGCGACGCTCGAGCAGCGCGTTGAGGCCCTGGGTGGTCCCGTGCACGAATACGTCGACGTCGGAAGCCGCGATTCCGGCTTCGTCGAGCGCCTGCATCACTCCGGTGACGAGCAGGGGCGGGGTCGACAGCACTTTGGTGGTGGCGAGCTCACCGCGCTCGTTCTCGAAAACGAGGTCGGTGAATGTGCCGCCAATATCAATGGCTACGCGGTAGCGCACAGGGTGTCCTTTCGGGGGTGGATGGTCACAGTTGGACTCGGTCGAGCTCGTCGGTCAGGCCGAGAAGCTCGAAGCGCTGGAGCGCGATGGGAACGTTGCCGTTCAGCCAGAGGCTGTCGTGGAACGCGCGGAGGTCGAAGTCGGCACCCTGGATGCGGGCGGCGTCGGCGAGAAAGGCGAGGATCTGGTTCTTGCCGACCTGGTAGGTGAGCGCCTGCGCCGGGATCGATGCGAAGTACGACGCCTCGTGCAGTGCCGTCTCGAGGTCCATCGGTACGCGCTCGCTCATGAGCGCTGCCGCCCCGTCGATGCTCTCGCGGCCGGTGGCGAGGCCGAGATCGACGAGCACGCGCATGGCGCGAAGGCGAAGGAACGCGTAGATGGCGCTTCGGGTGCCCGGCGCGTCGTCGAACATGCCGGTGCGCAGCATGAGCTCTTCGTTGTAGAACGCGATTCCCTCGTTGGGTCCGGAGTCGTAGTAGCGGCGGCGAAGCAGGGTGGGGTGGCGCCAGGACAACGCGAGCTGCTGGTAGTGAGCACCCTCGTGGATGATTCCGGCGCGAGGGTCGCGAGCGTTCGCGTCGTAGAAGAACGAGAGGTCGGGCGTCGGGTCGGGCATGTAGCTGATGCCGTCTTCGTCGACGCGGTCGTCGTCGGTGAGGTCGTCGGTGACGCCGAGCCAGCGGATGCTCGCAAGATACGGCGGCATCGCTCCGACCAGGTAGTGGCCGAGGGTGTCCGGCTGGCTGAGGATGTTGTTCGACTCGTAGAAGTCACGAACCGCGAGCTCGTCGAGGCGTTCGCGTTCTACCTGGGCGTCAATAGTCGGCAGCAGGTCGGCTTTCACGTCGCCGACAATCGCCGCCTCGATGGCTGACAGCCCCTCGGCGCGCTCCAGTTCACTGAGGCCGATGCGCTGGATGTCGTCGATCGTGAGTGGGTTGAGCGCGATGGTGCGGAAGAACGCTTCCATTCCGGCCTCGCCGATCGGCGCCCACGGTTCGGCGTCTGCCGTCGCGAGCCAGTCGCGGTAGGCGACGAGTTCGGCGATCGCGAGTTCGCCCGCTGCGGTGAGCGCGTCGACCTTCGCCGCGGGCACGAACGACGCGAGCGCCGTCACCGATTCGCGAAGAGTCGGTTCGATGTCGGTGAGGGTGCGGATCGTCACGATGCGGAAGTCGTCGACGAGCGAGCCTCCGAGGTTGTCACGGCCCCAGCCGAGTGCAGTGGGCGTGTGCTCGAGCGCCGCGATGATCGCCTCGGTGCGATCGGCTCCGAACGGCGGCGGAGTCAGAAGAAGGTCGAAGTAGACACCGAGGCAGGCGTCGACGTAGAAGCCGGGGTGGGTAGCGTACGTGCGGGCTACGTCGAGTTCGAACTTCACGCGGGCGATTGCTGAGCCGACGAGAGCGTGGTCGACGATTGCGGCGCGGCCCGCCGCGTCGGTGTCAATCGCCGGGATGGTGATCGAGCGCCAGGCGGCATCGAACTCGGTGATCCGCTCGCGGTACGCGGCGACATCCGCCGGGGACCAGGCCGGAAGCCAGTCAGCCGGACGCACGAGGCGCGGGATGTCATCGCTCGTGCGCGGCTGCTGGGCCGAGCGCCAGGCCCAGAACTCGGCGGCGAGGGCTGCGGTCTGCACAGCGCTCTCGGACGTGAGGTCCTTGTCGCCCGATGCGCTGGTAGCTGGTGTGGTCACAGTCTCATATAAACCGAAGTTTGATTCTGCGAGGTAAACCAGTGTTTCGACCTTGTAAACAAAAGGCCTTTTCATCATATGGTTTACATATGAAAAGCGCTTCTGCGCGTTAGTTCACCGGAAGGAAGAGGTCCTCGTGGCTGTGGACGAGCATCCACTCGCCGTCGCGGCGGCGCCACGCCGTCGATACCTTCGTGATTTCTTCGGGCGCCGCATCGTCGATGTAGCGCGCCTTGAGGATGTGGCGTCCGACCGCGGTGTCACCCCAGACGTCGATGATCGGCTGGAAGCACTCGATGACCTCGAGCTTCGGCTGGTTCGCCGGATCGGGGCGCGCAGCGCGCAGCGCGTTGTATTCGACGAGCCCATCAGCAATTTTCTCGACCAGGACATCCCAGATCGTGACGTCGTGTGCGAGGTGCTTGTCGGTGCGCGAGCGCTCTCCGGTCATGAACCCGGCGTACATCCCCTTCTGCAGGTTCCATACGGCCAGCTGGTCGGCGCTGAATTCGCTCGTGTCGGCGAAGTCGACGATGCTGTCGGGAAAGTCGGTGCGGATGGGGGCTGGCTCGGTCATCGTGGTGTCTCCTCGAAACTAGGTAGTGCGTAGGATCGTAGCCAGCCAATGTTTCAGTTGTGCGACAAACGGGCACATTCACTTTCTAATTGAAAGGTCTGGGTCGCAATTCACGCGACATGCAACTGACATAGTTGGCAAATCGCTCAACTTCGTTTCTCTGCACTCACTTTGCCCGTCTACTTTGCAGTCACTTTGCCCGAAAGGTTCGCCGTGGTCGCCTCCTCCGACTCCCCCGCCGCTCTCTCGTTTACTCCGCGCGGTTCCGGGGCCTGGTCGACCCTCGGTGAGCTGTGGACCGCGGCCGAGCTCGCGAGGGCCGGCTTCTCTTGGATCTGCCTCGACGGCCAGCACGGTCGCTGGAACGACGCGTCGACGCTCACCGCGATCGCGCTCTTCGGCAGCTCTACCCCGACGCTCGTGCGGGTGCGCTCCAACGACGACGGCCTGATCGGCCGGGCACTCGACGCCGGGGCAGCCGGCGTCATCGTGCCGATGGTCTCGAGCGTCGCTGCGGCCGAGGCCGCCGCCGGGGCCGCGCAGTACCCGCCGGCCGGACACCGCAGCTGGGGACCACTCGCCGCCGGCTACGGCCAGCCGATGACCACCGACGCGTCGCCGTTCCTCGCCCTCATGATCGAAACAGCGGATGCCGTTGCCGCGGTCGATGGGATCGCCGCGGTCGCCGGCGTGAACGGCCTGTTCGTCGGCCCGTTCGACCTCGCCCTCGCCCTCGGCACCACCGTTGACGAACTGCTCGCCGATGGCGTCGTGCTCCGATCGATCGCCGCCGCCGCGCGCACGGCGGGTATCGTCGCCGGCGCATTCGCGGGCACCCTGGAGCGGGGAGCGCTCCTCCGCGACCTGGGCTACGAGTTTCTCGCGGTGACGACCGAAGCGGACCTCATCGGCCGCGGGGCGGCATCCGCCCTCGCCTGACCCCGCGCCCGCCCTCCCTCGACAGCGCGCCCCTTTGTTATCCGTGCGCCCGTTTAAACGTCCGCACTGGTAACAAACCGCAGCACCGTCGTTAACGAAGTACGGCCCCGCCGAAAGGCGGGGCCGTACTTACGAACTAGCTGGTGCTACTTGGCTTCCTCAGCAGCAGCATCCTCGGCCGGAGCCTCGGTTGCGGCGTCGGTTGAAGTCTCATCGGCTGCAGTCTCATCGGCTGCAGTCTCATCGGCTGCGGCTTCCTCGACGGGAGCCTCCTCGACGGGAGCTTCCTCAGCGGCAACCGGAGCTGCTGCAGCGGACTTCTTGGCCGACTTCGGCTTCGGGTTCACGGGCTCGAGAACGAGCTCGATCTGAACCATGGAAGCGTTGTCGCCCTTGCGGAAGCCGAGCTTCGTGATGCGGGTGTATCCGCCCTCACGGTCAGCGACGAGAGGTGCGATCTCCGTGAAGAGCTCGTGTACGACAGCCTTGTCACCGATCTTCGCGAGCACGCGGCGGCGTGCGTGCAGGTCGCCCTGCTTTGCGAAGGTAATGAGCCGCTCGGCGACGGGACGCAGGCGCTTGGCCTTGGTCTCGGTCGTCTTGATGCTCTTGTGGGTGAACAGGGCAGCTGCGAGGTTCGCAAGCATGAGGCGCTCGTGCGCCGGTCCGCCACCGAGGCGCGGTCCCTTAGTTGGTGTAGGCATTGTTTTCTCTCGTTGTTGTTCTGATAAACGGGGTCGCTAGACCAGTCCGAAGACTAGACCTGGCTGGGCTCTTCGTCGTCGTATCCACCGTAGAAGTGGGCGCCGTCGAATCCGGGAACCGAATCCTTCAGGGAAAGGCCCATCTCGACGAGCTTGTCCTTGACCTCATCGACCGACTTCTGGCCGAAGTTACGGATGTTCATGAGCTGCGTCTCCGACAGGGCGACGAGTTCACTCACGGTGTTGATGCCTTCGCGCTTGAGGCAGTTGTAGCTGCGCACGGAGAGATCGAGGTCTTCGATCGGCATGCTCAGCTCGCTGGAGAGAACGGCGTCGACCGGGGCCGGCCCGATTTCGATTCCCTCAGCAGCGGTGTTGAGCTCGCGAGCGAGACCGAACAGCTCGGTCAGCGTACGACCGGCGGATGCAATTGCATCGCGCGGGCTGATGGCCGGCTTGGTCTCGACGTCGACCACGAGGCGGTCGAAGTCAGTGCGCTCACCGGCGCGAGTTGCCTCGACGCGGTAGGTCACCTTGAGTACGGGCGAGTAGATCGAGTCGACCGGGATCTGGCCGGCTTCGCTGAACTCGCTGCGGTTCTGGGTGGCCGAAACGTAGCCGCGGCCACGCTCGATGGTGAGTTCGAGTTCGAACTTCGCCTTGTCGTTGAGCGTCGCGATGACGAGCTCAGGGTTGTGGATTTCGACACCGGCCGGAGCGGAGATGTCGGCGGCCGTGACCTGGCCCGCACCCTGCTTGCGCAGGTACGCGGTGATCGGCTCGTCGTGCTCGCTCGAGACAACGAGGCCCTTGATGTTCAGGATGACCTCGGTGACGTCTTCCTTCACCCCGGGAACCGTGCTGAACTCGTGCAGCACTCCGTCGATGCGGATGCTGGTGACAGCTGCTCCGGGGATCGACGAGAGCAGGGTGCGACGAAGGGAGTTTCCGAGGGTGTAACCGAAGCCAGGTTCGAGGGGCTCGATCACGAACCGTGAACGGAACTCGGAGATGTTCTCTTCTGCAAGAGTGGGGCGCTGTGCAATAAGCACTGTGGATTCCTTTCGGCAAAGTGTCCGCTATATGACACCTGGGGCGCGACGGGTGGCTGGCCCATCGTTCTATTGAGTTGTTAAGTGGTGAAGCCTGTCGCGCAGGGCGAGACAGTTGCCGCCGGCCGGGCCCATCGACTACTCGATGGGCCAGACCGGCGAATGCAAACTAAACGCGACGGCGCTTCGGCGGGCGGCAACCGTTGTGCGCCTGCGGAGTAACGTCGTTGATCGAGCCGACCTCGAGGCCAGCGGCCTGGAGCGAACGGATCGCGGTCTCGCGACCTGAACCCGGTCCCTTGACGAAGACGTCGACCTTCTTGAGGCCGTGCTCCTGCGCCTGGCGGGCTGCGGACTCTGCCGAGAGCTGTGCGGCGAAGGGGGTCGACTTACGCGATCCCTTGAAGCCGACGGTTCCGGACGAAGCCCAGCTGATTACCGCACCGCTCGGGTCGGTGATGGTCACGATGGTGTTGTTGAACGTCGACTTGATGTGGGCCTGGCCCACGGCGATGTTCTTCTTTTCCTTCTTGCGCGGCTTACGAACCGCGGCTTTCGGTGCTGCCATTATTTTCTCCGAAGTCTAAATATCGATGCTGGCTGAAGTGGCTTTGTCACTGGGAGACCCAAGGACTAGCGCGCCTTCTTCTTGCCGGCTACGGTGCGCTTCGGGCCCTTGCGGGTACGAGCGTTGGTCTTGGTGCGCTGGCCGTGAACGGGCAGGCCGCGACGGTGACGAATACCCTGGTAGCTTCCGATTTCGACCTTGCGGCGGATGTCGGCTGCAACCTCACGACGGAGGTCACCTTCTACCTTGAAGTTCAGCTCGATGTAGTCGCGAAGCGCTACGAGCTGGTCATCGGTGAGATCCTTTACGCGGATCTCGCCGCTGATTGAAGTGTCGGCGAGGGTTTTGAGGGCCCTCGTGCGGCCAACACCGTAGATGTAAGTCAGTGCGACCTCTACGCGCTTGTCGCGCGGGATGTCGACGCCGGCTAGACGTGCCATGGTGGCTTCTCCTGTGAGTGAGTGGAGGTCTGCAGCGGCACCTGTGCATCGGCCTCCAACCGATGGTGTCCCCGCGACATCCGATGGATGCCGCGGTTCTGGCGCTGCTGTTCTTGTTTTTAGTTGTTGCTAGTCCTGCAGGTCGAGCTGATTTCCGAAGAAATTTAGCCCTGGCGCTGCTTGTGACGCGGGTTGGACTTGCAGATAACCATGACGTTGCCGTTGCGACGGATCACCTTGCAGTGATCGCAGATCGGCTTGACGCTGGGGTTGACCTTCATGGTGATTCCTTGTGTTCGCTGTCTTCGTACTCACGGAAATCCCGTGAGCCGTTACTTTCCAGCAATCGCACCCGGTGGCTACACCGGGAACTGGCCTTTCGGCTTACTTGTAGCGGTAAACGATCCGACCGCGGGTCAGGTCGTAAGGGCTCAGCTCTACGATTACGCGGTCCTCAGGAAGGATGCGGATGTAGTGCTGGCGCATCTTGCCCGAGATGTGGGCAAGAACTTTGTGGCCGTTGGTCAGCTCAACGCGGAACATTGCGTTGGGCAGAGCTTCGACTACTGCACCCTCGATTTCGATGACACCGTCTTTTTTGGCCATAGCCTCTTCGTCGCTAAAAGTAGATTGCAGGTCTGCGTGGATTGGAGTGTTTCCTCGAGCCTCCCGAACGGGAAAGTCGAGCCTCTTAACAGAGATGACGGCACGACAAAAGTCGGCACGAAACACCAAAGATCAAGCTTAGGTCATTCCCGGGCGTTTCGCCAACCACGACCGAAGATTCCCGGCGAGTCGCGCGTCAATCCGCGCGCATCGGGAGTAGGTTCGGTGATTCTGCCGAGTTCCCGGGAGGGTTACGGGATCGGGACAGGTACGACGCCGAAGGGTGCGAGCCCGGCGGCTCCCCCGTCTTCGGCGGTGAGCACCCAGATTCCGCCCGGGTGAACAGCGATCGAGTGTTCCCAGTGGGCGGCGACCAGGCCGTCATCCGTCACGATCGTCCAGTCGTCGCCGAGAACGTGGGTCTCGATGGTGCCCATGGTGACCATCGGCTCGATCGCTACGACGAGGCCGGGCTTGATCGCCGGTCCCCGACCGCGCACCCGGTAGTTGAATACCGGCGGTTCTTCGTGCATCTCCCGGCCGATGCCGTGACCGACGAAATCCTCGATGATGCCGTAGTTTCCGGCACTCACGATGACGTCCTCGATCGGGCCGCCGATCTCGTTGAGGTGCTTTGCACTCGCCAGCGCGGCGATGCCGGCCCAGAGCGAACGCTCGGTTACCGCGGAGATCTTTTCGCGCTCGGCCACGATCTCGGACCGGGCCGCATCCGGCACCACGACCGTGATCGCCGCGTCGCCGTTCCAGCCACCGAGTTCGGCACCGCTGTCGATCGAGACGATGTCGCCGGGCTCGAGCGGACGGTCATTCGGGATGCCGTGGACGACGGCATCGTTGACCGACGCGCAGATCGTGTGCCGGTATCCCGGTTCCTTCATGAAGTTGGGAACGCCACCGGCGTCACGGATGACGCGCTCGGCGATCGCGTCGAGTTCGAGTGTCGTGACACCCGGCTTGATCGCCGCGCGAACCGCCGCGAGGGATGCAGCGGTGGCAAGGCCGGGAGCTACCATCGACCGAAGTTCAGCCGGCGACTTGTAGATCGATGCCTTGCCAACCACTGCAGACCCTTTCTAAAAGAAACGGGCTAGAGCGAAACGGGCGCGATCTCGCGAGCCGTCAACGACTCCGAAATTCGCGTGCTGACGTCGTCGATCTCGCCGAGGCCGTCGACCTCGATGAGCAGTCCGCGGTCACGGTAGACCGCGATGAGCGGCATCGTCTCGCGGGCGTAGACATCCTGGCGGTGGCGGATTGCCTCTTCGGTGTCGTCGGTGCGGCCCTGTTCGAGGGCGCGCTTTCGCAGCCGGGTGACAACTTCTTCTTTGTCAGCGACGAGCTGGATGACGGCATCGAGGCTCTGGCCACGCTGCGACAACAGTTCGTCGAGGTACGTGACCTGGGCGAGCGTGCGCGGGTACCCGTCGAGAAGGAAGCCGTCGAGGGCATCCGTCTCACTGAGCCGGGAAAGCACCAGTTCGTTGGTCAGGTCGTCGGTGACGTAGTCGCCGGCGTCGATGATCGCCTTGACCTGGATTCCGAGCGGGGTCTGCGTCTTGATGTTGTGACGGAAGATGTCACCCGTGGCGATTGCCGGGATGCCATAGGCGTCACTCAGCCGAGCAGCCTGCGTACCCTTACCGGAACCGGGAGGTCCGACGATAAGCAGCCGGGTCAACGGAGCAGACCCTCATAGTGCCGCTGCTGGAGCTGCGAGTCGATCTGCTTGACCGTCTCGAGACCAACACCGACGATGATCAGGATGCTTGCACCACCGAACGGGAAGTTACCGTTCGCGCCGACCAGGCCGAGGGCGATCAGCGGGATGAGCGCGATCAGGCCGAGGTAGAGCGAACCCGGAAGGGTAACGCGGGTCAGCACGTAGTCGAGGTACTCAGCGGTCGGGCGACCGGCACGAATACCGGGCACGAATCCGCCGTACTTCTTCATGTTGTCGGCGACCTCTTCAGGGTTGAAGGTGATCGCGACGTAGAAGTAGGTGAACCCGACGATGAGCAGGAAGTACACCAGCATGTACAGCGGGTGGTCTCCGGAGGTCAGGTAGTTCGAGATCCAGGTGACCCACGGAGCCGCAACGCCGTCTGCCGGGGTCGAGAACTGCGCGATGAGCGCGGGCAGGTACAGCAGCGACGACGCGAAGATGACGGGCACAACGCCGGCCATGTTGACCTTGATCGGAATGTACGTGTTGTTTCCACCGTAGGTGCGGCGTCCGACCATCCGCTTGGCGTACTGCACGGGGATTCGCCGCTGTGATTGCTCGACGAACACGACCGCGGCCATGATCAGGATTCCGACGCCGATGACGGCGATGAAGATCTCCCAGCCCTTGGTGACCTGGATGGTCCAGAGGGCGTTCGGGAACTGCGCGGCGATCGACGTGAAGATGAGCAGCGACATACCGTTGCCGATACCGCGCTCGGTGATGAGCTCACCCATCCACATGATGAGGCCGGTTCCGGCGGTCATGGTGATGACCATGAGCATGATCTCGTACCAGGCGTTGGCGCTGACGAGTTCAGAACAGCCGGCGACTCCGGTGTTCGACGGGAACAGTGCGCCGCTGCGAGCAACGGTGATGAGGGTCGTCGACTGAAGGACACCCAGTGCGATGGTGAGGTAACGCGTGTACTGCGTGAGCTTGGCCTGGCCGGTCTGGCCTTCCTTGTACAGCGCGTCGAAGTGTGGGATGACCACGCGCAGCAGCTGCACGATGATCGAGGAGGTGATGTACGGCATGATGCCCAGCGCGAAGACAGAGAGCTGAAGCAGCGCCCCTCCGCTGAAAAGGTTGACCATTTCGTACAGTCCGGAGGCACCGGCGTTGCCGGCGAGACATGCTTGCACGTTCTCGAAGATCACGAACGGCGCGGGGATGAAAGATCCGAGCCTGAACAGCGCGACGATGCCGAGCGTGAAGCCGATCTTCCTGCGAAGGTCAGGCGTGCGGAAAATCCGCGCGACGGCTCTGAACACAAGTCCTCCAGGTTATTTGTAGTGGTGAGGTGAGGCGGAGCTCCCATTGCTGGGAGCCCCGCCCTCACTCACGTTTTTGTCGCTGAGCGACCAACGCGTAGCTATCGCTACAGCGCAGACTTACTTTACAGAACCACCAGCGGCAACGATCTTCTGCTCTGCTGAGCTGGAGACCTTATCGACGGCAACGTTCAGCTTAACCGCAATGTCACCATCGCCGAGAACCTTGACCTTTTCGTTCTTGCGAACGGCGCCCTTTGCGACGAGGTCAGCGATCGTGACGTCTCCACCCTTGGGGTAGAGGTCAGCGAGCTTCTCGAGGTTGACGACCTGGTACTCGACGCGGAACGGGTTCTTGAACCCGCGCAGCTTCGGCGTACGCATGACGAAGTTGATGTTTCCACCCTCAAAGCCGACGCGCATGTTGTAACGAGCCTTCGTACCCTTGGTACCGCGACCTGCCGTCTTACCCTTGGAACCTTCACCGCGTCCAACGCGGGTCTTGTCCTTCTTGGCGCCGGCGGCCGGGCGAAGGTGGTGAACCTTCAGGACCTGGGGACGTGCCTCTACCTCGGCCGCGGGGGCCTTCTTGGCAGGAGCAGCCTTGGTGGCGGGCTTCTTGGCGGCCGGAGCTGCCTCGGTGGTCTCGGCCTTTGCTGCAGCTGCCTTGGGAGCAGCCTTCGCGGCGGGGGCCTTCTCAGCTGCAGCCTTGGCCGGAGCCTTGTCTGCTGCAGCCTTCGGAGCAGCCTTTGCGGCAGGCGCCTTGTCAGCAGCGGCCTTGGCCGGTGCCTTCTTGGCGGCCGGCTTCTCAGCGGCATCCTTCTTGGGAGCTGCAGCCTTAGTTGCAGCCTTGGGGGCAGCAGCCTTCGCTGCTGGAGCCTTGGCGGCTTCCTTTTCTTCAGCCATTAGTCAATCTCCTCGACCTTGACGAGGTGAGCAACCGTGTTGACGTAACCACGGTTCTGCTTGTTGTCCTCGCGAACCGTGACGTCGCCGATGCGGTGAAGCCCGAGGCTCCGCAGGGTGTCGCGCTGGTTCTGCTTTTCACTAATTTTGGACTTGATCTGGGTTACCTTCAGGCGAGCCATCAGACACCTGCCTTAGCTTCTGCCTGTGCACGCAGGAGACGCGCGGGGGCGACTTCCTCGACCGTGAGGCCACGACGTGCGGCAACCGCAGACGGGTCCTCGAGCTGCTTGAGGGCAGCAACGGTGGCGTGCACGATGTTGATCGTGTTGGACGAACCGAGCGACTTGCTCAGAACGTCGTGGATGCCTGCGCACTCGAGTACGGCGCGAACCGGACCACCGGCGATAACACCGGTACCAGCGGATGCCGGACGAAGAAGAACGACGCCGGCTGCGGCCTCACCCTGCACGGGGTGCGGGATGGTTGCTCCGACGCGGGGAACGCGGAAGAAGTTCTTCTTCGCTTCCTCGACGCCCTTGGAGATGGCGGTGGGAACTTCGCGTGCCTTGCCGTAGCCAACACCGACGAGTCCGTTACCGTCACCGACGACGACGAGTGCGGTGAAGCTGAAGCGACGACCACCCTTGACGACCTTGGAGACGCGGTTGATGGTGACAACCTTCTCCAGGAACTGGCTCTTCTCCGCGTCGCGGCTGTTGCCACGGTCGCGGTTCGGGTTGCGCTCGCGACCGCCACGACGGGCTTCACGGGGCTCGCCCGTGACGTCGGTGGCAGGTGCGTCGACAACAGCGGCGGATGCAACGGCTTCCGCCGTAACAGCAGCAGGTGCTTCGGTTACTTCTGCAGCCACAACTGGCTCCTTAGATACATCGCTCACAGGTTCAATCCACCCTCTCGAGCTCCATCGGCGATTGCAGCGACGCGTCCCGCGTACTTGCTGCCGCCACGGTCAAATACAACGGCTTCGACGCCGGCGGCCTTGGCACGCTCTGCGACGAGTTCGCCGACCTTGCGGGCCTTGGCGGTCTTGTCACCGTCGAAGGTACGCATGTCAGCCTCGAGGGTCGATGCCGATGCGAGGGTGAAACCCTTGCTGTCGTCGACGACCTGGACGAATACGTGGCGGGCGCTACGCGTGACAACGAGGCGCGGACGCAGCTCGGTGCCCACAACCTTCTTGCGAAGGCGCGTGTGTCGACGAGCCTTGGCGGCCGACTTGCTCTTGCCTCTAGTTCCGAGACCCATGATTACTTACCACTCTTTCCGGCCTTGCGGCGGACTACCTCGCCTGCGTAACGCACGCCCTTGCCCTTGTAGGGCTCTGGCTTGCGCAACTTACGAATGTTGGCCGCGACTTCGCCGACAGCCTGCTTGTCGATTCCAACGACCGTGACCTTGGTGTTGCCCTCGACCGTGAAGCTGATGCCCGCGGGCGGGTCAACCGTGATCGAGTGCGAGAAGCCGAGTGCGAACTCGAGCGATGCACCCTTGGCTGCGACGCGGAAACCGGTTCCGACGATCTCGAGGCCCTTGGTGTATCCGTCGGTCACACCGGTGATCTGGTTGGAGATCAGCGTGCGGGTGAGGCCGTGGAGCGAACGCGATTCGCGCTCGTCGTCCGGACGAGTGACCAGAACCTGGCCATCCTCGATCTTGGCTTCAATGGGGGACTTCACGACGAGCGACAGCTCGCCCTTCGGGCCCTTGACCGTGACCTGCTGGCCATCGATCTTGACGTCGACCCCGGCAGGGATCGAGATGGGGAGTCTTCCAATACGTGACATGACTGGTTACCACACGTAGGCGAGGACTTCCCCACCCACGCCCTTCTTGGAAGCCTGGCGGTCCGTGAGGAGCCCCGAGGAGGTTGACAGGATGGCGACGCCGAGTCCGCCGAGAACCTTGGGGATCTCGGTCGACTTCGCGTAAACGCGGAGGCCGGGCTTCGAAACGCGCTTGATGCCCACGATGGAGCGCTCACGGTTCGGGCCGTACTTGAGGTCGATGGTCAGCGTCGAACCGACGCGGGCCTCTTCGATCTTCCAACCGGAGATGAATCCCTCGGTCTTCAGGATCTCAGCGATGTGGGACTTGAGCTTGCTGTTCGGCAGCGACACGGTTTCGTGGTACGCCGAGTTAGCGTTGCGCAGTCTGGTCAGCAGGTCTGCGACCGGATCTGTCATTGTCATGACGTTTGTTTCCTAATCTCGACCGGTTTCGGCATCCGTTACACGGATGCCGACCTGTTCGATCGGTGATGCATGGGTCGAACTAGTAAAGAGTTACTAGCTGTTTTCGTTCTTGAACGGGAAGCCGAGTGCCTTGAGCAGCGCGCGGCCTTCGTCGTCCGTCTTTGCGGTCGTGACGATAGTGATATCGAAACCACGAACGCGGTCGATCTTGTCCTGGTCGATCTCGTGGAAGACGCTCTGCTCCTGGAGACCGAAGGTGTAGTTACCGTTGCCGTCGAACTGCTTGTCCGAGAGGCCGCGGAAGTCGCGGATACGGGGCAGTGCGAGCGAGATCAGGCGGTCGAGGAACTCCCACGCACGGTCGCCACGAAGTGTGACGTGTGCGCCGATTGCCTGTCCTTCGCGCAGCTTGAACTGGGCGATGGACTTGCGAGCGAGGGTTACCTGCGGCTTCTGGCCGGTGATTGCAACGAGGTCCTTGACGGCGCCATCGATGATCTTGCCGTCGCGGGCTGCCTCACCGACACCCGTGTTGACAACAACCTTGACCAGTCCGGGGATCTGGTGAACGTTCTTGAAGTCGAAGTCCTTCTGAAGCTGCGGTGCAATCTCGGAGCGGTACTTCTGCTTGAGGCGCGGCTGGATTTTGCCAGCAGCTACTGCAGTGTCAGTCATTAGAGGTCCTTACCCGACTTCTTGGCGTAGCGGACGCGGACGGTGCGCTTGACGCCGTCCTTTTCCACTACCTCGTTACGGAAACCGACGCGGGTCGGCTTCTTGGTTTCTGGATCGATGAGAGCAACGTTCGAGATGTGGATAGGTGCTTCCATCGTCTCGATGCCGCCGGTCTTGGTTCCACGCTGAGTCTGGCCGACGCGGACGTGCTTGGTGATGAAGTTCACACCTTCGACGACAACGCGGTTCTTCTCTTTGATGACCTCGAGGACGCGACCCTGCTTGCCGCGGCTTCCGCCACGCTCAGGGGTCGGGCCACTGATGACCTGGACGATGTCGCCCTTTTTGATGTTCGCCATGATTAAATGACCTCCGGTGCGAGCGAGATGATCTTCATGAACTTCTTGTCACGAAGTTCGCGGCCAACCGGTCCGAAGATGCGGGTACCGCGGGGGTCCCCATCAGCCTTCAGGATGACGGCTGCGTTCTCGTCAAACTTGATGTATGAACCATCGGCGCGACGGGTCTGCTTGATGACGCGAACGATGACTGCCTTGACGACGTCACCCTTCTTCACGTTGCCACCGGGGATTGCATCCTTGACGGTTGCAACGATGACGTCACCCAGGCCCGCGTAACGACGGCCGGAGCCACCGAGAACGCGAATGGTGAGGAGTTCCTTGGCGCCGGTGTTGTCGGCAACCTTGACTCGTGATTCCTGCTGAAGCATTTACTTGGCCTTCTCTAGGATTTCAACCAGGCGCCAGCGCTTCGTGGCGCTGAGCGGACGGGTCTCGCTGATGAGAACGAGGTCGCCAACGGCGGCCGAGTTGTTCTCATCGTGGACCTTGACCTTGGACGTACGGCGGATGACCTTGCCGTACAGCGGGTGCTTTACGCGGTCTTCGACCTCGACAACGATGGTCTTTTCCATCTTGTCGCTGGTCACAAGGCCACGACGGGACTTGCGGTAACCGCGCACGAGCTCGGCGGTCTTGGTTTCGACAGTCTCAGCTGAGCTTGTCGAAGCATCGGCGTTAGCCATGACTACGCCTCCTTCGTTTCATCGGTTGCGTCCGAAGCAGTCTCAACTGCGTCATCCGCCTTCTTGGCCTTCTTGGCCGGCTTTGCTTCTACCTCTACGGCAACGGGCGTGGCACGAATGCCCAGCTCACGTTCGCGCAGAACGGTGTAGATGCGGGCGATGTCGCGCTTGACAGCGCGAAGTCGTCCGTGGCTCTCGAGCTGCCCCGTCGCTGACTGGAAGCGAAGGTTGAACAGTTCTTCCTTCGCCTTCTTCAGCTCGTCGACAAGTCGTTCGTCTTCAAAAGTGTCGAGCTCGACTGAGGCGAGCTCCTTGGATCCGATCGCCATTATGCGTCGCCCTCCTCGCGCTTGATGATGCGTGCCTTCAGTGGCAGCTTGTGAATTGCACGGGTGAGTGCTTCGCGAGCGATCGTCTCAGAGACGCCGCTCAGTTCGAAGAGCACACGGCCCGGCTTGACGTTGGCAATCCACCACTCCGGCGAACCCTTACCGGAACCCATGCGGGTTTCGGCAGGCTTCTTGGTAAGCGGACGGTCAGGGTAGATGTTGATCCACACCTTTCCGCCGCGCTTGATGTGGCGCGTCATGGCGATACGAGCTGCCTCAATCTGGCGGTTCGTGACGTAGGCGGGAGTCAGAGCCTGGATACCGTACTCGCCGAACGAGATCTCGGTACCACCGGTTGCGTGGCCGCTACGACCAGGGTGGTGCTGTTTGCGGTGCTTGACCTTACGTGGGATCAACATTGTTATGCCTCAACTCCTGCTGCTACCGGCGCGTCTGCCTTGGGGGCGGAGTTGCGGGGCGGACGGCTGTCGCGACGGTCGCCACCACGGTCATCGCGACGCTCGGGGCGTGACGACTTCTGGCTGGCCTGCTCGCGAGCGAGCTCCTTGTTGGTGATGTCACCCTTGTAGATCCAGACCTTCACGCCGATGCGGCCGAACGTCGTACGTGCCTCGTAGAAGCCGTAGTCGATGTTCGCGCGCAGCGTGTGCAGCGGGACGCGGCCTTCGCGGTAGAACTCCGAGCGGCTCATTTCTGCGCCACCGAGTCGACCGGAAACCTGGATGCGGACACCCTTGGCTCCAGCGCGCTGTGCTCCCTGCATGCCCTTCTTCATTGCACGACGGAAGGCGACGCGAGCGGTGAGCTGCTCGGCGATTCCCTGTGCAACCAGCTGGGCCTCAGCCTCGGGGTTCTTGACCTCGAGGATGTTGAGCTGGATCTGCTTGCCCGAGAGCTTCTCGAGGTCGGCGCGGATGCGCTCGGCCTCGGCGCCGCGGCGACCGATCACAATACCCGGACGGGCAGTGTGGATGTCGACGCGAACGCGGTCACGGGTGCGCTCGATCTCGATGCGTGCAACACCGGCACGGTCAAGCGAGGTCTTGAGCAGGTTACGGATCTTGATGTCTTCAGCAACGTAGTCGCTGTAGCGCTGTCCGACCTTGGTGCTGTCCGAGAACCAACGCGACACGTGGTCGGTGGTGATTCCGAGACGGAAACCGTACGGATTTACTTTCTGTCCCATTACTTCTTCCCTGCCTTCGCAGTAGCGGCGCTCGTAGCCGTGATCTCGTCGGGCGTTGAAAGCACGATCGTGATGTGGCTGGTGCGCTTAAGGATCTGGAAGGCGCGGCCCTGTGCACGCGGCTGGAACCGCTTCAGGGTCGTTCCCTCGTCGACGAATGCCTGCGAAACGAACAGGTCCTGCTCATCCAGGTAGCTGTTTGCGGCGTCAGCCTTGACCTTGGCGTTAGCCATGGCCGATGCAACCAGCTTGTAGACGGGCTCGCTTGCACCCTGGGGTGCGAACTTCAGAATTGCAAGAGCTTCGATTGCCTGCTTGCCGCGGATCAGGTTGACGACGCGACGAGCTTTGGTGGCGGTGACGCGAATGTGCTTCACGCGAGCGATGGACTTAACCATTTCTCTCCTCCTTACGCCACCGCGTTAGCGGCGACGACCCTTCTTGTCGTCCTTCACGTGTCCACGGAAGGTACGCGTCGGCGAGAACTCGCCGAGCTTGTGACCAACCATGGTTTCGGTGACGAACACCGGGATGTGCTTGCGACCGTCGTGAACCGCGATGGTGTGTCCCAGCATTGCGGGGATGATCATCGAGCGGCGCGACCAGGTCTTGATTACGTTTTTGCTACCGGCCTCATTGGCGACAACTACCTTGCGAAGCAGGTGGTCATCGACGAAGGGGCCCTTCTTCAGACTGCGTGGCATCTTCTACAACTCCTACTTGCGCTTCTTGCCGACATTGCGGCGACGAACGATGAGCTTGTCGGACGGAAGGTTGCGCTTACGCGTACGGCCTTCCTTCTGGCCCCAGGGGGTAACGGGGTGACGTCCACCGGACGTCTTACCCTCACCACCACCGTGCGGGTGGTCAACCGGGTTCATGGCGACACCACGAACGGTCGGGCGTACGCCCTTCCAGCGCATGCGGCCGGCCTTACCCCAGTTGATGTTCGACTGCTCGGCGTTGCCGACCTCGCCGATGGTTGCGCGGTTGCGCACATCGACGTTGCGGATTTCACCCGACGGCAGGCGGAGCTGCGCGTAGGGGCCATCCTTGGCGACGAGACGAACCGATGCACCGGCTGAGCGAGCCATCTTGGCTCCTCCACCCGGGCGAAGCTCGATGGCGTGGATAACGGTTCCGACCGGGATGTTCTTCAGCGGAAGGTTGTTACCCGGCTTGATGTCAGCCGACGGGCCCGACTCGATGATGTCGCCCTGGTTGAGCTTGTTCGGAGCGATGATGTAGCGCTTCGTACCGTCAACGTAGTGCAGCAGCGCGATGCGAGCCGTGCGGTTGGGGTCGTACTCGATGTGAGCGACCTTGGCGTTCACGCCGTCTTTGTCATTGCGCTTGAAGTCAATGATGCGGTACTGGCGCTTGTGGCCACCACCGATGTGACGGGTCGTGATGCGACCGGCGTTGTTACGACCACCGGTCTTGGGCAGTGGACGAAGCAGCGACTTTTCCGGCGTCGATCGCGTGATCTCGGCGAAGTCAGCAACGGATGAACCGCGGCGACCTGGAGTCGTGGGCTTGTACTTACGAATAGCCATGAGTTATCTCCCTATCTTCCAGCGCCGGCTAGCCGACGGCCGTGAAGATATCGATGGTCCCGGACTTGAGCGTCACAATGGCACGCTTGGTGTCCTTGCGCTTGCCAGTTCCGAATTTGGTGCGACGGGTCTTGCCCGTGCGGTTCAGCGTGTTGACCGAGTCGACCTTGACGTTGAAGATCTTCTCGATAGCGAGCTTGATCTCCGTCTTGTTCGAGCGGGGGTCAACAACGAAGGTGTACTTGCCGTCATCGATCAGGCTGTAGCTCTTCTCAGAGACGACAGGCGAAAGGATGATGTCGCGGGGGTCCTTCTGCGTGGCGGTCATGCGCTGACCTCCTCCTTCTGGCTTGCCTTCGTGTTGAAGGCGACGAACGCGTCAAACGCGCCCTTGGTGAAGACGATGTCGTCGCTGACGAGAACGTCGTAGGCGTTGAGCTGGTCGTACGGCAGAACGTGAACGCTCTGGACGTTGCGAACGCTCTTGTAGCTGATGTCGTCTTCACGCTCGAGGACGATCAGAACGTGCTTGCTCGAAGCGATGTCACCAAGAAGCTTCACAATCGCCTTGGTCGAGGGAACGTTGCCAACCGACAGCGAGTCGATGACGTGAATACGCTCACCGCGGGCGCGGTCGGAGAGTGCTCCGCGAAGCGCTGCAGCGATCATCTTCTTGGGGGTGCGCTGTGCATAGTCGCGCGGGTGCGGACCATGAACGATTCCACCACCCTTCATCTGGGGAGCACGGATCGAGCCCTGGCGAGCGCGACCGGTTCCCTTCTGCTTGAACGGCTTGCGACCGGCACCGGAAACTTCACCGCGGCGAAGCGTGTTGTGCGTACCCTGGCGGGCTGCGGCGCGCTGGGCGACGACAACCTGGTGGATCAGCGGAACGTTGGTCTGGACGTCGAAGACCTCGGCCGGCAGGTCGACGGAGCCGACCTTCTTCGCCGAGGCGTCGATGACGTTAAGTGAGGTAGCCATGCGAACTACGCTCCCTTCACTGCGTTGCGGACGAATACGATGCGGCCACGAGCACCGGGAACGGCACCCTTGACGAGCAGCAGGCCCTTTTCGAGGTCTACGGCGTGAACCTTGAGGTTCAGCACGGTGACGCGGTCTCCACCCATACGACCGGCCATGCGCATGCCCTTGAAGACACGGCTGGGGGTCGACGAAGCACCGATGGAACCGGGCTTGCGGTGGTTGCGGTGCGAACCGTGCGAGGACGAAACACCCTTGAAGTTGTGACGCTTCATAACACCGGCGAAGCCCTTACCCTTGCTCGTGCCGACGACGTCGACGAGCTGGCCTGCAGCGAAGATGTCAACCGCGAGCTCCTGGCCGAGGCTGTAGTCCGCAGCATCCGAGGTACGAAGCTCGGTGAGGTGACGACGGGGGGTGACGCCTGCCTTGGCGAAGTGGCCGGTTGCCGGCTGGTTCACCTTGCGGGGGTCGATCTGGCCGTAGGCGATCTGAACGGCGGTGTAGCCGTCGATCTCCTGCGTGCGCAGCTGGGTCACGACGTTGGGGGTGATCTCCACAACGGTGACGGGGATGAGCTTGTTGTTCTCGTCCCAAACCTGCGTCATACCGAGCTTCTTGCCCAGGACGCCCTTGGTGGTCTTTACGTTAGCCATCAGTCGCCTCCCTAGAGCTTGATCTCGATGTTGACGTCTGCAGGCAGGTCGAGACGCATAAGCGAGTCGACGGCCTTGGGCGTCGGGTCGATGATGTCGATCAGACGCTTGTGGGTGCGCTTCTCGAAGTGCTCGCGGCTGTCCTTGTACTTGTGAGGTGAACGGATCACAACGACCACGTTCTTTTCCGTCGGCAGCGGCACGGGGCCAACTACCGTCGCGCCTGCGCGAGTAACCGTATCGACGATCTTGCGTGCCGATGAATCGATGACCTCGTGGTCATACGACTTAAGTCGAATGCGGATCTTTTGTCCCGCCATGTCTGACTCTCTCTCTGTAATGCATCGTGGTTCACTCGGTGGTTTGACGCACTTCGCGACTATTGGATGCTTGGTTAGCTCAGCACTTCTGCTTTGCACCACTGTTTATGTGTCAATTACTGCGATGTCTCAACTCCCGCACCGGTGACGGCATGCATCACCGTGCTGAGCACGCTGGGCAAACCACACCCATACACATACTCGGGAGTTGATTAAGCTGAGTTCTGCTTCCCGCGGCCTAGCCTTCGGTGCTTTTGCACCGGACTATGCACTGCCTGGAAGTGATCCGCACGCGCGTACGCGGCGAAATGTTGAACTAGACGAGTTTGCCACAATCTTGGCGGTCGTGCAACCCGGGCGTGTCGCGCTCGGCGTGTCGTCCCCGCCCCCGTATTCCCGGGCTTTTGTGCCACTTCGAGACAATTGTGCGTGCGCGCCGGGGATGAATCGTCCCCAAGTGGCACAAACGCCTTTCGAGGAGTCCCCAGCGGCGGCTATTTCCATTTGACGCCCATCGGCAACCCCGCCGCAACCAGGTGAGCGCGCAGCCGAGCTGGCACAGTTCCGGTCTCCCACCCCCACCGGATCACATGCTTCGGGAGCGCAGCAAGCCGATTGTGTCTGATTCGCTCGTCGTCGATCACCTGCTGTGACGTGCGGCCACGTCGGAACCGCTCTTCGAAATACTTCTGCTTGCCGTCCGCTTCGCCAACCGAGTTGTACTCTTCCCAGCCGAAGTCGGATTCGCCGATGAACCCCCGGTAGTCCCAAAACGGAACCTGCAGCGCGGGCTGCGGACACCCGATGATTCGCATGGATACCCTGCTCTCAGACTCGAGCGCAGACTCGGAGCGACTAACGCTGAAGTCGATGACTCCCTGGGCACGTTTGTGTGCGCGAACTGGCATCAGCCGGTTGAAGGTGTTTTGAATTTCTTCCCTGGTCGTCATCGGCGGCGTCCTGCCAAAACGATCAACCAGTTGGGCTCGGTCTGCGACGACAACGGCTGCCGCAAATGGACCCATCATTGCGATGTCCACTACCGTGCGGGCAACCGAGGTAACCAGCATTCCGTCGATTTCAACGACATCCTCTTCGCTCAGTTTCGCGTGATGCTTAACCACTCCGTTGTGGCTTCGCCCACCGGCCGTCGGACTAACTGTCGTATGGACGTCCTGCAGCCAGTTTCCGCCGATGGGAAGCCCGTGAATTGCCGCCGCTGACCAGTGCGACACCACCGGGCGCGAATGGCGCGTATTCACCACGCCGCGGATGCGAAGCAGGTACCGGTCGTGGTTCTCGATTTCACCCCATGCGTCTGACGACACGTAGACGCCACGTGCTATCCGTATTTCTTCGCCACTGATCGCCGCGCGCGCATGCGCTCGGCGGGAGTCCAGCAGCTCGTCGAGCGAATTGATGTGGGTGAGCCGTGGCAGCTGGTCGTCCATGCTGCGATCGTCGCTCATTCCCGGAGCGGGCGATGCCAGTCGCAGCACGTCGGTGGATAACGCATCCACCCGCATGCTTTTGTGCCAGTTCGGGACTTTTCATCCAGGGCGCCGGGGATCATTCGTCCCTAAGTGGCACAAACGCTCGCGGGGCTAGGGGGTGGGGTGGGCGGAACGGGAGGTGAGGAAGAGGGTCAGGGTGCCGAGGCTGAAAATGGCGGCGGCGACCAAGAGCGCAGCGGGTCCGCCGAGCAGGTTGATGATGCCGGCGCCGATCGCTGCACCGAGGCCCATCGCGATGATGGCGAGCAGGCGCGGAAGCCAGCGCTGGCCGGATCCCCCACCGAGCCGGCTTTCCCGGGCGAGGTTGGCGACGGTATTGGTCACGACGATCGTGGTCACGTCGCTGTTGCCGATCGGCTTAACCGCCGACACCTGCGCGCCCATGACGTTCGCGAGAACGAACGTGACTACGAGCAGTCCCCACTCTGGCAGATCGACGACCGCCAGCCAGACTCCGGCGAGGGCGATCGCGATGGCGGCACCGGCGGCGAGCGTCCAGGCCGAGACGGCCGGAAGGCCCTTCGGATGCTTGTGGCCGATCAGTCGTCCGCTGATGATCGAACCCGAAATGAAGCCGAGCAGTGCAATGACGTTATTGAGCAGCGGGATGCCGGCGACGCCGACGAGTGCGAAGCCGATGAACAGGACGTTGCCGGTCATGTTTCCCGTGAACACCCGGTCTAGCGCGAGATAACTCACGGCATCGATCGCGCCCGTGGACATGGTCAACAGCAGCAGGCCCGCGGTGTAGCGGTGTTCAAGGGGAAGTCTTCTCACCCCGCAACGCTACCGGAGGCCGTGTGCCCTACTGGTTGCCGATCTTGTCATCGGCTGCCTTGCGGGCGCCCTCGATCTGCTCGTCGAACTTCGACCCGGTCGCCTTCTGCGCCGCATTGGCGACGCCGTCGAGCAGCTTGTCGCTGATGTCCTCGGCCTTCTCGCTCTTCAGGGCATCCTTCACCTTGTCGTCCTCGAGAAACTTCTGGGCCTTCTTCGTGATGTCGTTGAAATCCATAACTCCCAAGTTAACGAAAGAAGGCCCGCAGCATAAGCTGCGGACCCTCTTTCCCAGCCCGGAGGCTAGTAAGTAGAAAAGACTACTTGTTGATCTTCGTCACCGTACCGGCGCCGACGGTGCGGCCACCTTCACGGATAGCGAACGACAGGCCCTCTTCCATGGCGATGGGCTGAATGAGCTCAACTGCCATGTCGGTGGTGTCGCCGGGCATGACCATCTCGGTGCCCTCAGGCAGCGTGATGACGCCGGTGACGTCGGTGGTGCGGAAGTAGAACTGCGGACGGTAGTTCGTGAAGAACGGGTTGTGACGACCGCCCTCTTCCTTTGAAAGGATGTACGCGGTTCCGTCGAAGTTCGTGTGCGGGGTGACCGAACCGGGCTTGACAACAACCTGGCCACGCTCAACGTCTTCACGCTTCGTGCCACGCAGCAGCAGACCACAGTTCTCGCCGGCCCACGCCTCGTCGAGCTGCTTGTGGAACATCTCGATACCAGTGACCGTGGTCTTCTGGGTCGGACGGATTCCAACAATCTCGACGTCGGAGTTGATCGCGAGGGTACCGCGCTCGGCGCGGCCCGTGACGACGGTTCCACGACCGGTGATCGTGAAGACGTCCTCGATCGGCATGAGGAACGGCTTGTCCTTGTCGCGAACCGGGTCCGGAACGCTGTCGTCAACGGCCTGAACCAGGTCGAGAACCGACTGAACCCACTTCGCGTCGCCCTCGAGCGCCTTGAGTGCGGATACGCGGACAACGGGAGCGTTGTCTCCGTCGAAGCCCTGGCTGGAGAGGAGTTCGCGAACCTCGAGCTCAACGAGCTCAAGGATCTCTTCGTCATCTACAGCGTCGGACTTGTTGAGTGCGACGAGCAGGTACGGCACGCCGACCTGCTTCGCGAGCAGAACGTGCTCACGCGTCTGGGCCATCGGGCCGTCGGTCGCTGCAACCACGAGGATTGCACCGTCCATCTGAGCGGCACCGGTGATCATGTTCTTGATGTAGTCGGCGTGGCCGGGAGCGTCTACGTGTGCGTAGTGGCGCTTCTCGGTCTCGTACTCGACGTGCGAGATGTTGATCGTGATACCGCGCTGGCGCTCTTCCGGCGCCGAGTCGATCGACGCGAAGTCGCGCTGAACGTTGGTTGCGGACGGGTACGCGTCGGCGAGGACCTTGGAGATCGCTGCGGTGAGCGTGGTCTTTCCGTGGTCAACGTGACCGATGGTTCCGATGTTTACGTGCGGCTTGCTCCGCTCGAACTTGGCCTTAGCCACTGGGTCCTCCTCAGGACTCGGGAGTGAGACATCCGATCATCAATCTGACCGGGTGCTTCACGTATTGGTGTGTACTTATGTTACTCGGGCGAGAGACGCCTTCGCAGTGTGGCGATTAAGCCGTGCGCTTACGCGCCAGGATTACTCGCCCTTGTTCTTCTGGATGATCTCGTCGGCCACCGCGCGCGGTACTTCGGAGTAGCTGTCGAACGTCATTGAGTAGACAGCGCGTCCCGAGGTCTTGGACCTCAGGTCGCCAACATACCCGAACATTTCCGACAGTGGCACCTTGGCCGTGACGACCTTGACGCCGGTCGCATCTTCCATGGACTGAATCTGTCCACGACGCGAGTTCAGGTCGCCGATGACGTCTCCCATGTATTCCTCTGGGGTACGTACTTCGACGGCCATGAGCGGCTCGAGCAACACGGGCTGCGCCTTGCGGGCAGCTTCCTTGAATGCCATTGAACCGGCGATCTTGAACGCCATTTCCGACGAGTCAACGTCGTGTGCGGCGCCGTCAAGGATGATTCCCTTGACGCCGACCATTGGGTAGCCGGCGAGGACGCCGACCTGCATCGACGCCTGGAAACCAGCATCGATCGATCCGATGTATTCGCGAGGAATGCGACCACCGGTGACCTTGTTTTCGAATTCGTAGATCTTGTCCGGAGTAACTTCCATCGGCTCGAGCGAGATCTGCACCTTTGCGAACTGACCGGATCCACCGGTCTGCTTCTTGTGGGTGTAGTCGTGCTTGTCGACGACGCGACGGATGGTCTCGCGGTACGCAACCTGCGGCTTACCAACGTTGGCTTCAACGTTGAATTCACGCTTCATGCGGTCAACGAGGATGTCGAGGTGAAGCTCGCCCATTCCCTTGATAACCGTCTGGCCAGTGTCAACGTTCTGCTCCGTGCGGAAGGTGGGGTCCTCTTCAGCGAGCTTCTGGATGGCGACACCCAGCTTCTCCTGGTCGGCCTTGGTCTTCGGCTCGATAGCAACCTCGATGACGGGCTCGGGGAACGTCATCGACTCGAGAACAATCTGGTTGTTCGGGTCGGTAAGCGTGTCACCGGTCGTGGTGTCCTTGAGGCCGATTACCGCGTAGATGTGACCAGCGGTGACGCTGTCTACGGGGTTCTCCTTGTTGGCGTGCATCTGGAAGATCTTTCCGATGCGCTCCTTCTTGCCCTTGGTCGCGTTGATCAGCTGCGCACCGGAGTCGGCGTGACCGGAGTACACGCGGACGTAGGTGAGGCGACCGAAGAACGGGTGAACGGCAACCTTGAACGCGAGAGCAGCGAACGGCTCGTTGGCGTCGGGGTGACGAACGACGACCTTCTCCTCGTCGCGCACGTCGCGGCCCTCGGTTGCGGGCACGTCGAGCGGGCTGGGGAGGTAGTCAACGACTGCATCCAGCATCGGCTGGACGCCGCGGTTCTTGAACGCCGAACCACAGAGGACCGGGTAGATCTCGCTGTTGACGGTGAGCTTGCGGATTGCAGCCTTGATCTCGGCGACCGAGAAGTCGGTGTCGCCTTCCATGAAGCGCTCGAGAAGGGCGTCATCGGTCTCGGCAACAACTTCGAGAAGCGTTGCGCGGTACTCGTTGGCCTTTTCAACGAGGTCAGCCGGGATCTCTTCGATCTCGTACTTGGCGCCCATTTCGACGTCACCCTTGGAGTCTCCACGCCAGGTGAGTGCACGCATCTCGACGATGTCGACGACACCCTCGAAGCTCGACTCGTATCCGATCGGAATCTGGATGACGAGGGGCTTGGCGCCGAGGCGCTTCACGATGGTGTCTACCGTGTAGTAGAAGTCGGCTCCGAGCTTGTCCATCTTGTTGACGAAGCAGATGCGCGGAACGTCGTACTTGTCGGCCTGGCGCCAGACGGTCTCGGACTGGGGCTCAACGCCCTCCTTGCCGTCGAACACTGCGACTGCGCCGTCGAGGACGCGGAGCGAGCGCTCCACCTCGACCGTGAAGTCAACGTGACCGGGGGTGTCGATGATGTTGATCTGGTTCTTGTTCCAGAAACACGTCGTCGCAGCGGACGTGATGGTGATTCCACGTTCCTGCTCCTGCGCCATCCAGTCCATCGTGGCTGCACCATCGTGCACCTCACCGATCTTGTGGGTGATACCCGTGTAGAACAGGATGCGCTCGGTGGTCGTGGTCTTTCCAGCATCGATGTGAGCCATGATGCCGATATTGCGGACCTTGTTCAGGTCGGTGAGCACGTCTTGTGCCACAGGGTTCCTCCGGGAAGTGTTAAGAGCAGGTGTGCTTGGAACATCGCAGGCCGGCTGACCGAGAGTGTCGGCCAGCCAGACCTACGAGAAGTGTTACCAGCGGTAGTGCGCGAAGGCCTTGTTGGATTCGGCCATCTTGTGGGTGTCTTCACGACGCTTTACAGCGGCGCCAAGACCGTTCGATGCGTCGAGGATCTCGTTGGTGAGACGCTCGGTCATCGTCTTTTCGCGACGTCCCTTTGCGTAGCTCGTGAGCCAGCGAAGAGCAAGAGTGTTGGCACGGTGAGGCTTGACCTCGACCGGGACCTGGTAGGTGGAGCCACCGACACGACGCGACTTGACCTCGATGGTCGGGCGTACGTTGTCGAGTGCCTTCTTGAGCGTGACAACGGCGTCCTGGCCGTTCTTGGCCGAAACGCCTTCGAGTGCGCCGTAAACGATGCGCTCTGCAAGACCCTTCTTGCCATCAAGCAGGATCTTGTTGACGAGCTGGCTGACGATGGGGGCGCCGTATACCGGGTCTGCGATTACCGGGCGCTTGGGTGCTGGTCCTTTACGAGGCATTACTTCTTATCCTTTTTTGCGCCGTAGAGGCTACGAGCCTGCTTGCGGTTCTTGACAGCCTGGGTGTCGAGCGCGCCGCGCACGATCTTGTAACGAACACCGGGAAGGTCCTTAACACGGCCTCCGCGGACGAGCACCATCGAGTGCTCCTGGAGGTTGTGGCCTTCACCTGGGATGTAGGCGGTTACCTCGGTGCCGTTGCTGAGCTTGACGCGAGCAACCTTGCGAAGAGCCGAGTTCGGCTTCTTCGGGGTGGTCGTGTACACGCGAGTGCACACACCGCGCTGCTGCGGGTTGGACTTGAGTGCAGGGGCCTTGGTCTTGACGACCTTCGGCGAACGGCCCTTACGGACCAACTGCTGAATGGTGGGCACTAAATGACTCCTTGTAAATGCTGCACGGTGACAGCTGCATGATGGTTAGCATTCGGCGCACGCGGTGCAGAAACTTCCTGTAACACGATTGTCGAGTTCATCTGGACCCGGCTAGATTGCCGGGTATGCCGTGGGGGGCGTTCATGAGAACACACCCTGGTTATGTGGAGTGCCTGTCCGCTCGAAACGCCGGACGCTACCCGTGGGTAGATCAGTGGCACTACTCAAGCGCACGACAAAGCGCACACCCAAGAAATCTTAGTCTCTCTGTTCCCCCTGTGCAAATGAATGTCACCGCGCAAATGAATGTCACTGCACGTCATCTCGCTGCTCGCGAAAATCGCTGGGCCGGCAACGACGCTGCCACCGGCTCTCGGGGTTCGGTCACTGATCGTTCGCGCTCTTCTGCGCCTCTAGTCGCTCGCGGCGCTCCCGAACCGTGACGGCCCACAGGAAGATGACGCTAACGCCGGCAAGCAACGCGGCTCCGACGATAAACGGACTAACCGCGTAACGCGCGGTAAACAGCACCAGCCAGACGGCATCGTGCCGTGAGTAGGCGTAGCCCACGGCTCCGATCACCAGCATGACGAGATAAGCGGATGCGGTGGTGCCGGCCGCGACGCCGACTACAGAGTGCCGGTAGCGAAGTCGCCAGAGGGCAATCGCCACGACTACTGACGCTGCCAGTGCCATCGACGGACCGAGCAGGGGTCCGGCATCCGCTTCACTGATGATGTCGCGATCGAGGATGAGGCTGGTGAAGCCCCAGGCCGCGATCAACGCTGCAACGTAGCCGACCGAGACCAGGACGGGAAGCAGGCGCGGGTCGCGCGGTGGTGCTTCCGGCGGGCGCTCGCTCACGGTCGGTGCTTAGCGCTTCAGTTCGGCCTGCTCGGCGTCGAACTTGGCGCGGTTCTCGACGTTGCGGTCCTTCACCCGCTTGCCGATGCGGCTGATGATCGCGCCACCCCAGAGGGAGACTTCGCGGGCGAGCAGTGCGCTCGCGATGACGACGGGGCTCGTGAGGGCGACGCTGAATTTGGCGGTGGCGACCTGCAGGTTATCGGCGAGGATGTTCTGGGTCAGCAGGATAAAGCCGGTCGCTCCAAAGTAGACCCAAAGCGCGACGATGACGCTGCCGACGATGTACGCCCACCAGCCGCCGCGGTTCACGATCAGAACGAGGATAACGAAGCCGATGGCGAAGAAGATCACCGGCACGTAGAAGCCGAGCTGAGCGAGCACTTCGAGGGAGGTTCCGGGCTTGAGCCACTGGAACAGTGCGATCACGACGAGTGCGAGCAGCACGGCGTAGACGGCGGAGGACAGGGCGGCGATCGCGAGTCCGGCGCCGCGGTTGCCCTCCTTCTTCGGCGGGTGTGGTGCGGTGACGTAGACGATCTGGGGTTCCGCTGCTGGAGGGCTCGCGACGGAGGCTGCGGCTGGCGCGGTGGTCGCTACCGGTACGACGGTTGCCGGGTCGGTGGTCGGTGTTTCGACTGCAACCGGCTCCTGGTAAGCGGGGGCGGATGCTGCCGGTACGGCAACGGGCTCGACCGGTCCGGTGGTCCTGGCTTCGATCGGCGCGGTGCTCTTCGGTTCGACCGGCCCGGTGTTTTTGGGTGTGTCGACGTCGCCGATGATGACGTACGGGTTGGTCGCGGCGACCTCGCCGGTCTGGTTCACCGGGGTGGTCGGTGCTGCCGTGCCTTCGGGAGTTGCGTCGGGATCAGGCGTCTTGTCGACCATCGGGGAACTCCTCACAAACCCTCGCGGGCATCCGGATAGAACGGTGACACTCTACCAACGGACACCTGCGAGGGCTGTGGGGCTTGTGGCGTGGCTACGGGACCGGGGTCTCCGTCGGTGCCGGGGTTTCGGTGACCGCCGGGTCGGCGGCTTCGCCTTCGACCGGGGCGTCGGTCGCCGCGGGGTCGGGTGTCTCCGTGTCGGCGGGGACTTCGTCGGTCGGTGTCACCACGACACCGTCGGTTGCGGCGTTGTAGAAACCGTTTGAGCCATCGTTGACGACGTAGACGAGACCCTTGATGGTGACGTCGAGATATCCCGTCGGCATGTCATCACTGTCGTTGGTCTCGATCTGGGTCAGGAGAAACAATCTGTCGGCCTCTCGCATGTTGGTGATGAAGCCGAGAACATCCTTAAGGTCTCCTCGAAGCCGAAGGGACACCTCCATGGTGAAGAAGTTGCTGGTGGTAACAAGAGAGTTCGTCGAGCCGAGAGGGGTAGTGGCTTCAGCGACCGGAGCGGCAGGGTCCACCTCCTCGCCTTCAACGGGATCGGTCACCGGATCAGCGACCGGGGCCACTTCTCCAGTCTCGGCCGTCAGCGGATCGATAGCCGCATAGGGAACCGGAGCTCCAACGGTTATTTCATCCATGAAGAGCTTGTCGCCCTTTTTGTATGTCTGAAGCTCGTCGTAGTAGAGATCGGATTCGTCGTTGTTCGGCACGCCGCCTTTGGCAACTGCCAGCTGCGCACGAATCGCATCAATCGATGCGAACTGCTCTTTGAGAAGTGCCAGATCGGCAGCGTGCTGCGCATTCTGACCATCGATCTGAGTCCGTTGGAAGCTGGCCAGCGTTGATTCGGCAAGTTTGGGTGCAATGCCGAGGAACCAGCCGAGAACGATCACGGCTATTGAGAGAATGACCGTGCCTATGATCCAGATTCGGTTATTCATTGTTGGCCACCTCCGTGGAATATCGTCCGGAAAGAACGTCCTGGTTGAAGCTGATGGTCAAGGTCGTTTCGTACAGTCCGTCCTCCAGGTCTGTGCTCTCCGGAAGAACGTCGGCGAAGCCTTTCACTGTGACGATCTTTCGTTCGAACTTTGCAACGTCGCCAATATTCTTCGTACCGATCTTCAGCACGATCTTCGCGATCCGCGGGGCGTACAAACTGCTCGCTGGTTGATCAACGAGTACCGTCGGGGACGAAACCTGAGCAGCTATGCCGCGGATCTCCGATCCACTGGGCAGCGCTTTTTCAAGATCCTTGATGAGGGTCGACCAGTCGACATCTGCCGCGCCGCCAACCTCTTTCGCCGCCAGCGCAAGGTCAAGTTGACTTTGCACATTGGTGACCTCTGAGTAGTCACCCTGTTCCAATAGCAATTCACTGGTACGGGTGTTTGCGGCAGCCAGTTGGTCTTCAGCCACCGATGCCACAAATACTGCAACGCCGTATGCCGCACCGACCAGGACCACTACCGCCACGAAAATGATGGCCAGCAGTCCCCGTTGCTTTCGCGCCGACTCGCCCTGGCGAATGCTCGGAGGCATGAGGTCCGCGCGCGGCGAACCTCCAATGATCAATCGTCCGTCGTTGCGGACCGCCGGGCTCACGCTGCACTTCCCATCGCGAGGCCGAGGGCCACAATCATTGCTTGTTGCGCCTCAGGCGTCGTCCCCTTCACCAAACGCGATTGATCAACCGTCGCAAAGGCATCCGAAGGAATGACTTGAATTCGTGTGGTGTCGCCGAGTGCCTGCGCCAACCCGATGAGGTTTGACCCCCCTCCAGCCAACACAATTGCCTGGATCGGTTCATTCTGTCTCGAGTTGGCAAAGTAATTGAGCGTGTTCCGAACGCTGTTCAACAGCTCCAGCGCACTTGCGTGAATCTGCTCGGCTGCAGCGCGTTCCTGCTCAGACGCAACCGGCGCTGTGCTGAGGCCCCTTGCTCGTTTGATCGCTTCCGCTTGCTGGTCACTGACGTCCAGTCGTCCAGCAATAGCGCGGGTAATGTCCTCGCCGCCTGCCGGAATCATGCGTACGAACTGGGGAACACCATTCGAAGTAACGACGATGTGGGTTGTGCTTGCACCGATGTCGACGATCGCCACAGTACCGCGCGCGTAGGCCCCGCGGATCAGTACACGACTCAGCGCAAACGGGATGAGATCGACGTGGACCGGTTTGAGCCCGGCTTGCTGCACAGCGCTGACATTTGCCAGCACGGATTCTTTGATCGCCGCGACGAGTAGCCCGTTCACAACGGGACCTTGCTCGCCGACGCCCTCGGAGATCGGGTAGAAGTCTAGAAGTGCGTCTGCAACAGGAACCGGCAGCATGTCCTGCACCTGGAATGGAAGCGACTCCCGAATCTGCGTAAGCCCCATCTTCGGCACGGTCAGCTCGCGCGCGAGCACCCGCTGGTTACCCATCCCGATGACTACGTCCTTGGACTTGAAGCCACCCGCCGACCAGAGTCGTTTGATTGCTGCAGTGACTGTGTGGAGTTCGCGAACCTCGCCGCTGCGCACGGCACCTTCCGGAACGGGAACCTCATGGAACCGCAGAATTGTTGGACGCGCTTTTTCCGCGTTTTCGAGCTCGACTGCCCGAATTGTTTCTTTGCCTATGTCCAGGCCGACAATTGTCGCCATTTCCCCATCCCCCGTTGTGTTGCTGTGTCTAACTATCGCTTACGCGAGGCCAAAAAGTCCTAGGTACCACGACCCGATCGGTGCTCCCGCAAAAACCCCTATCCATGAGCCCGCTAGCATCCATGGACCGAACGGTATTTTTGTTTTTCGTCCTGCCCGGCGAGCGATCACCAAACCGAGTGCAAAGAGCCCGCCCAGTGCGAACGGCGCGAACGCACCAACGGCAAGCGGGCCCCACCCCAGCCAGCCGAGGAACAGCCCGAGGACTCCTGCGAGCTTCACGTCGCCGAAACCCATACCGCCCGGGTATAGAAACGCCATGAGGAAGTAAACGACAAACAGGGCCGCGCCACCAATGGCCATCCGAAGAAGCGCGTCAAGGTCACCCGCAAACAAGCTCGATGCGCCAAGGAGCAAAATTCCGACGATGTATGCGGGAAGCACGATGACGTTCGGAAGGCGCTGGGTATCGAGATCGATGAGGGTCAGGGCAACGGAAATCGATGCGAGGTAGAGAAAGGCGACGAGCGCCAACGCGAATGGCAGGACGTCCACTCGAAACCCGGGTGCCGATCCACTGATGGTGAATAGCGCAGTGCCAGCGAAGAAAAGGGAAGTGCCGAGTTCCACAGCGGGGTAGCGAACGGCAATAGGGCCGCCGCAGTCCCGGCACTTTCCGCGCAATACTAGCCACGACACGACCGGAATATTGTCGTACCAGCGGATCTCGTGGTTACAGTGCGGGCAGTGGCTTCCGGGATGGACCAGCGATTCGCCCCGCGGCGTGCGCCACACAACGACGTTGAGGAATGAGCCGATCAGCGCACCGAACAGCCCAACCGCAACGACGAAGAAAATAGCCAGCACGAAACTACCCGGCGTTGGACAGGTTGCGCGTCGAGTTCAGGGTCCAGACCTTGGCGGTGGGAGCGCTGTTCGAGCTCTCACCTGTGCTCAGGTCTACGCCCGGGAGACCGATCGGCACGTAGGCGACCTGGGCGGCTCCGTCAACGGTTACCTGGCCACCGAAGATCTGTCCACGCCACTTGATTCCTGAACTGATGTTCACCTTGCACGGCGAGTACACCATCGTGTCAATCGTGTTCTGGATCGTGAACCCACCGCCAATGGTGAAGTCGCCGGGAGTGAACGAACCGGTCGTCGTGCACGTGGGCAGGTCGTTGTCGACCTTGTCCGGGGTGATGAACCACAGCTTGTGCTTATTGGTCGACGTAAACCCGGCGGAACCGCCGAAGTTGAAGCTCTTGCCGATGATCACGAGATCGTTCTTCATGTCGATCTTCTGGTAAGACGAGATAGAAATGGCACTCGAGCAGGCGCGAGCATCAATAACTCCCGGCAGGGTTCCGAAGCTGCTCACCACGGCCTGAAATTCGTTGTACCCACAGGCAGCGCCCACAACACCGACTGAATAGCCTGTCCAGTCGCTCGCGACATAGTCGAAGTCGACCCACTTAGGTACCACCGGCGTGGCCGGCTTGCCCGTTCGAGCGGGCGCGATCGGTCCGGCACCCGGACCCGTCGGGACGATTGTCTGTCCACCGCTCGCCGTACCGGTTCCCGTGCGGGCCTTCGTTACTACCGAACCGTTGATGCTCGTCCAGTCCTGGATGAAGACGTTGTTTGATCCCCAGGCCTGGCCTTTGACGTTTCCACCGGCGATTGTCACCGTCTTGCCGGTCGCGTTTCCAGTGATCTCGCCACCCCAGGTGAGGGAAATATCTTCGGTGGAGTAGGCGTGCGACTTGATCTTGTCGCTGCCGTTGAGTTTGATTCCGTCGCCGATGACGCTGCCGGTGACTTCACTCGACCCGCCCAGGTTCGCAACTCCGGTGGACCAGACGCTGCCGGCGACCTTGCTCGAGTTCAGGGTGGCCGGAGCAGAGTAGATGCTTCCGCCCATCGTTCCACTGGAGATGTTCGTGGCGCCCGTGGTCCAGACGCTGCCGTCGACCTTGCCTGAGTTGATCACGAGGCTGGAAGCGACGAGGTCGCCGCCGACTTTGACTCCACCGGAGATGTTGGTCGACCCGGACACCCACGCACTCCCGGTGACGTTGCAGGACCCACTAATGGCGAGGTTGCCGTGATTGACGACGAGGTCACCAGTCATGGCCGCTCCACCGGAGCAGTTGACGTCACCTTCCTTAACCATGACGCTCGGTTTTGAGCCATCCACCGAAACCAGGGTTCCCGAGCCGCTGAAACCCTGCGAAGAGAAGGAGTAGACGGCTGGGCCTGTTGCGCTCACGGATGTCTCAGCGACCGGCGATGCGTAACGAGCTTCTACCGAGGACTTGTCCTGGGAGCTGTTGCCGACAACACCGTCGTTGATGGCCTGCCCATCGGCGACAATTCGCATTTGAGCGTTGGTCGCCGTTGGGCAACCGATTTCCCAGGTGCCGGCACCGTTGAGGCGCCAGACGGTCGCCTTGTACTCCGGCGTCTGGCCGACTGCGCTCTTGTACACGCCGTTGACGCTGGAGCAGGTTCCCGCTGCAATCCCTGCCTGCGCGACTGCAATTCCTGATTCTGCGGACGCCTGCGATTGAACGCCGGCGTTGGTCGACGAGGTGAAGCCCATGCCTCCGATAACCGACGACATCACAAGCGCGCTGAGGATCAAGCCAACGGCCATGACTCCAATAACAGCAGCGAGTGCTGAACCGGCGTCGTCGCCGTTCTTGCGCACAGTGTCGAGTCGCGTGTTGATCTGCTTCAGAAACATGTTCCACTCTCCAGAACTTCAGCGCGGCTCACGGCCGAGCTGCTAATGGTCGCTGGTGCATCCTCGCCAGCAAGCGCTTCGAAGTCGATCGTGAGCTGCTCACCCTGGATCCCCCAGATCAGCGCCCCCGACGTTGGCTTTACCCCGGTAGCGAGCACGAGCCACGTCGAAACGTTCTCTGTAATCGCTGAGCCGGACTCAGCATAGCGAATTGATCCTCCATCAGCGGGTGTGTAGTACCAGGCTGCACATTTCCATATGATGTTGGTGTTTGTGCCCCGCGCTACCCGCGCTTTCAGCAGCTGACTAGTGGGCGTTGGCTCGCTCAAGGTATATGCCGACGAGTTGCGAATGCCCGTCTCGATGGAATCCGCCGCAAGTTGCCCTTTGGTGCTCGCATCGTTCATCTGGCTAACGGTGCGCTGGGTAGTGAGAAGGCTGATGAACATTCCGCCGACGATTGCCAGTACCAGTGCCAAAACCAGGCTGTACACGACGAGTTCGATAAGCGAGAACCCGCTCTGCGGATTCTTCGTGATCCGCTCGAAGCGGGCTCTCACGCGGCTACTGGACACTGACAAACACCAGCGTTTCTGCCGTAGAGAGAATTGCATGAGTATCTTCACGCGCAACGGTGATTGAGACCTTGACTGTTGTCGGGTATGCCGAAGCAGTCGTTGGGCATGGTGCGACATGACGGGTCACCGCCAGTGAGACTCCTCGCGAGTCCTGCACCGCTACAACGGGAGCGGTGGCGGAATCGAGCCCCTCAACAACACTGCAATCAGTTCCCTGCGAACGAAGCAGTTCGACCTGGTCGTGCGCGAGCTGAACCGCCGTCGCACGGGTTGCGTTCACTGCCGAGACTTTCAAACCCTGGATCAGAATCGGCAGAAACGCGACGGCGAGGATGGCGAGGATGAGCATGGCGACCATGATTTCGACAAGGCTTGCGCCCGAGTCGTTTTCGTCGCCGACAGCTGACCGAGTGATTCCCATGTCATCCTCCTTCCTCTGAAAGTTTTTGAAGCCAACGATGGGGCATCGTCGAAACGATGCCCCATCGGAGTGGATCTAGTACTACTTACGGAGCAGGAACCAGGACGCCCGCGGTGCAGGTACCGGGAACGACTCCCGAAACGTCGCTTGCGGCGAAGCTGGTTGCGGTCGCGCCGTTGCCCGAAGCCTTGCCGGTGATGCAGAATGCGTCGGCACCGCCCGTGAGGACCAAGTTCGAGTCGTCGCTTGCCGTGAAGTCGGTCAGCGATGCGAGCGTCGGGAAGGTGGACGAGTCGGTGACAAGTGCGGAGACAACCGCAACCTTCGCGTTGGTGATGTCCGACTGAACAGCCGAGTCACGTGCGCCGGCCTGCTGGCCGAGGAAGATCGGGATAGCGATCGCGGACAGAACACCGATGATGAGAACGACGACGAGGAGCTCGATGAGCGTGAAGCCCTTGTCGTTCTCTGCGCGGCGGATACGGCTGGCCTCAAGGGCCTCGTTGATGCGTACAAACATGATTGTGATTCCTGTCAGTTGATGAATAGGACAGGTGGCCCCCGTAAAGATTTGCCCCCTACGACAATGGTGCTGGTTGAGTAGCACCGGCGGAATCCCTCAAGTGGGGGTCATTGCCGCGATTCACGCCCCCATTTCTGGGGCGCAAATGAACCTTTACTTAATCTCGTCGAAGATGGAGAAGACGGGGAGGTAAAGCGCAACGATCATTCCACCGATGACGACACCGATGAATGCGATCATGAGCGGCTCGATGAGTGATGTCAGCGCCTTGGTGGTCGTCTCGACCTCGGCCTCGTAGAAGTCGGCGATCTTGTCGAGCATGACTTCCATCGATCCGGAGTCTTCTCCAACGGCGATCATCTGCACGACCATGCTCGGAAAGACCGGCTCGAGCGCCAGAGGCCCAGCGACGCTCTTACCCTGGCGTACGGACTCCTGCACCTTCTTGAGCGACTGTTCGATGACCCAGCTGCCCGAGGTCTCTCCGACGATGCTGAGCGACTGCAGGATGGGCACACCGGCACCCATCATGGTCGAGAAGTTTCGCGCGAAGCGGGCGACCGCGACCTTGGTGAACAGCATTCCGAACACCGGCAGCTTGAGCTTGAGCGGGTCGATCTTCGAGCGCACCTTGTCGGTGTGCTTGTTCTTGCGCCAGTAGATGGATCCGACGACAGCCACGACCACGATGATCGGGCCGACGACAATCATGGACTGCGACATCCAGACGAGAATCTGCGTGGGCAATGGCAGAGTTCCACCGAGGCTCGAGAACATGTCCTGGAAGATCGGGACGATGAAGAGCAGCATGCCGATGACCGAAACGATGGCCATGATGAGCACGATTACCGGGTAGGTCAGCGCCGACTTGATGGTGTCGCGCAGCTTGACGTCGGCTTCGAGGTTATCGGCCGCTCCGTTGAGCGACGTGTCCAGGAATCCACCGGTCTCACCGGCGCGGACGAGGTGGATCATCAGCTGCGGAAAGACAACCTGGTGCTTGAGCATGGCGTCTGAGAGCGAGAGTCCGCTCTCAACGTCGTTGCGCACTTCGCTGAGCGTCTTCGCGAGTTCTTTGTTCTCGGTCTGCTCGGCGAGGATGCTGAGCGTGCGGATGAGGGACAGTCCGGCGCCGATCATTGTCGCCATCTGGCGCGCCATGACCGCGAGGTCCTTCATGCCGATCTTCGCGCCGAAGCCCGGGATCGAGATTTCTTTCTGGAATCCGGTTCCGAGTCCGCTCTCTTCGACCGTGATCGGCGAGACGCCCATCGTGCGCAGCTTCGACACCACGGCACCCTGGGTGGTCGCGTCGATCTTGCCCTTGACGACCTTGCCAGCCGCGTCGCGAGCCGTGTAGGCGTAGGAGGTTGTAGTTGCCATCGGGTGGTTCTCCTTGAGCGTTAGACGCGGTTCTTAGGCAAAGTTTTTAGTACGAGTCACCGAAGTCGATGGCACCGGCCGGCTTGGCAGTGTCGAGCGACGCTCCGCCACCCTGACGGGAGATGAGCTGCTTGAGGTCCTCGAGGTCGTGGGCCTTCTCGTAGGCAGCTGCGTGCGAGATCTGTCCGGCGTTGACGAGGTCGGCGAGGTGCTGGTCCATCGTGTGCATTCCGGCATCGCGGCCAGCCTGCATCGACGAGTGGATCTGGTACGTCTTGCCCTCGCGGATGAGGTTCGAGATAGCCGGGGTCATGATGAGCACTTCGGTGGCAACGGCGCGTCCGCCACCCTTGGCCTTCTTGACGAGCGTCTGACAGACGACACCCTGCAGCGTCGCTGCGAGCTGGGCACGAACCTGGCCCTGCTGGTGCGGCGGGAAGACGTCGATGACGCGGTCGACGGTCTGGGCGGCATCCTGCGTGTGCAGGGTCGCGAAGACGAGGTGACCGGTTTCCGCAGCGGTGAGCGCAACGGAGATGGTCTCGAGGTCTCGAAGCTCACCGATCAGGATGACGTCGGGGTCCTGGCGAAGAACGTGCTTGAGCGCGTTCGCGAAGCTGTGGGTGTCATGCCCGACCTCGCGCTGGTTGACCAGCGACTTCTTGTTCTGGTGCATGAACTCGATCGGGTCCTCGACCGTCACGATGTGGTCGGCACGCGTCTCGTTGACGAGGTCGATGAGCGCGGCGAGCGTCGTCGACTTACCGGATCCGGTCGGTCCCGTGACCAGCACGAGTCCACGCGGAAGCTGGGCGAACTTGGCGATCTTCTCGGGAACACCGAGGGCCGCAAGCTGCTTGATCTGCGTCGGGATGAGACGGAAGGCAGCACCGACAACGTTGCGCTGCTGGTAGAAGTTCACGCGGAAGCGAGAGGTCTCAGACAGCGTGTACGCGAAGTCGAGCTCGAGTTCGGTCTCGAAGATCGCGCGCTGGTGATCGGTCAGGATGCTGTGAAGCGCGGCGACAACCTTGTCCGTCTCCCAGACCGGAAGTCCGTCTACCGGACGCAGTCCACCATCCACTCGCACCATCGGTGCAGCGTTGACGGTGACGTGGAGGTCGGATGCACCGAGCGCGACGACCGCGTTGAGTGCGGCGACGAGGTCGGGATCACTGCCGGCCTGGCCTTCGCCCTGCTGGGGTGCACGGTCAGACAGTCGAACCTTGACCTCTTCGACCGGTGCGGTCGGCGCGGCGGCTGGCGTAGCGGTGAACGCAGACGGAGCTTCGTACGCCGGCGAGCTCGGGAACGCGGGCGGAGTGTAGGCGGGCGCTTCATAAGCGGCCGGGGCTTCGTAAACCGGCGGGGCTTCGTAGACGGGCGGCGCCTCATAGACCGGCGGCGCCTCGTACACGGGCGGAGCCTCATAAACGGGCGGCGCTTCGTATACCGGCGGGGCAGCGTAAGCGGCGGGCGCCTCGTACGCGGGCGGGGCCTCGTAGGCAGGCGGAGCTTCATAAACCGGCGGCGCTTCGTAGATCGGAGCCTGCGGGAACGCGGGAGCCGGCTCGGTCGGAGCGGAGATCTCGTAGGCCGGCGGCGGCGTGTAGGCCGCTGCGGCCGGAGCTACACCGGCGGGCGGCGGAGCGGAGAGGTACGCCGGCGGGTCCGGCATCGGAGCGGTTGGAAAGCTCGTCTGCGCGGCGGCGGAACGACGCCCGCCCGCAGGCGGCCAGGACTCGCCGTCTCCGACCGGAATCTCATACACAGGCTTGTTCATGCCACAACTCTCATGATTTCTTCGACCGACGTGAATCCGTGCTGGACCTTCATCCAGCCGTCCTGGCGCAGGGTAATCATTCCCTGGCCAACGGCGACCTTCGTGATTTCAGCAGCGGATGACCGCTGCACGGCGAGGCGCTCGATCTCTTCGGAGACGAGCATGACTTCGTGGAGCGCGATGCGGCCGCGGTATCCGGTGTTCGAGCAGTTCGTGCATCCGACCGGACGGTACAGCGTCGGGATCGGCTGCGACGGGTCGAAGCCGAAGCGCAGTGCCTGCAGCTGGGACGGATCGTGCTGGTAGGCCTGCTTGCAGCGATCGCACAGTCGACGCGCGAGTCGCTGGGCGACGACGCAGTCGAGCGCTGATCCGACGAGGAACGGCTCGATATCCATCTCGGTGAGACGGGTGACGGCGCTCGGGGCGTCGTTGGTGTGAAGGGTCGAGAGCACGAGGTGACCGGTGAGCGATGCTTCGATGGCGATCTGGGCGGTCTCGTGGTCGCGGATCTCACCGATCAGCACAACGTCGGGGTCTGATCGAAGGATCGAGCGCAGTGCGCTGGCGAACGTGAGTCCGGCCTTCGGGTTGACCTGCACCTGGTTGATGCCGGCCATGCGGAACTCGACCGGGTCTTCGACCGTGATGACGTTGATTTCGGGCTTCGATACCGTCTGCAGAGTTGTGTAGAGGGTGGTCGACTTACCGGATCCGGTTGGTCCCGTTACGAGGATCATTCCGTACGGCTTCGTGTACGACGAGCGGTACGCCTCGAAGTTGCGGGGGAGAAGCGCGAGGTTCTCCATGGCAAGAGTCGACGCGTTGTTGTCGAGAATTCGCATGACGACTTTTTCGCCCCACACCGTGGGAAGGGTCGCGACGCGCAGGTCGATCTTGCGGCCACCGTGGCTGACCGACATGCGGCCGTCCTGAGGTTTGCGACGCTCGGCGATGTCGATCTCGCTCATGATCTTGAGGCGTGAGATGACGCCGTTCTGAATGGCCTTCGGGGCCGACTGCATCTCGTGCAGCACTCCGTCGATTCGGTAGCGAACGTGCATCTCGAACTCGGCAGGTTCGATGTGGATGTCGGACGCTTTGTCCTGGATGCCCTGGCTGATGAGCAGGTTTACAAACCTGACAATCGGGGCGTCGTCTTCGATCTGTTCAGAACCGGCGAGTACAACATCCGTTGCACTGCTTTCTTCTTCGAGCGCGCTCGTAAGGTCGCTGAGCTCACCGTCGGCGCGGTGGTAGCGGTCGATCGCTCCGCGCAGGTCGGACTCTTCGGCGACTACTGCCTTGACCTGCATGCGGGTCGCGGCGCGTACGTCGTCGATGGCGAAGACGTTGCCGGGATCGACCATGGCGAGGGTGAGGATGTCGCCCACGATTCCGATCGGAAGCACCATGTGGCGACGACACATCGCCGCGGTGACGCGGGAGACGGCCATGCGGTCGACGGGGAACTCGAGGAGTTCGACGAACGGAAGTTCAGCCTGGGCAGCGCGCGCGGAGGCGAGCTGCACGGGCGTGACGATGCCCTTTTCGACGAGCAGTTTGACTGCGACTTCGTCTTCGCCCCAGGCTCCGGAAATGGAGTCGAGGTTTTCGATGGGTACAACACCACGAAGGATGAGAATCTCGGTAAGGGATGCCATTGCGGTCTCCTCACGAGTAATGATGCCGCTGGCCCCCCAGGCACGGCTTCATGAGAAACATAAAACGCTAGGTAGATAACCTAACCCTTTGGTCGAAGCTTTACTACACCCTCAGCCGGGGGGTACGCGCGGTGGAGCTATGGAAATCGCGCCAGCGATTTCGCGACCCCAGCGCCGACCGAGCCTGCGAGGGAGGTTGCCTCGAGAAACAGAACCCCGCCGGTTGGGCCCGTCGAAACCGCGCTGGCCGGCCACGCACCATCCCGCCGGTCGAGCCCGTCCAAACCGCTCTGTCGAGCGCCCGATCCCCCGCTCTTCTCCTCCCCACAAAGAGTTTCAACCACTTATCCCCGCTACCCATAAATACCCCGTTTTTTGTCGGTGGGTGTCGGGAAAATTCTTGTATGGCAGATACGAATCCAGTCCCGGAACCGCCCGAAGGGCCCCCGGACGACAACACGAAAAACAGTCCACCCAGTCCACCACCCGACAACGACAGCACTGACTACGACAACACCGACAGCGGCAGCGGCAGCGGCAGCGGCAGCACTGGCTACGACAGCACTGACGGTGCGGCCCACGAGCCCGAACCGCTCTCACCGTCAGCGACGATGTTCGAACAGCTCGGCACCCTGCTCGATGGGGTGCAGCAGACCGAGCGGGCGAAACGGGCCGCGACCGCCGCTCAGGTCGTTGCGATCGAGAAAGCCCGCCAGCACGCTGAAGCCCTGCAGCAGGCCACCCCGGAAGAGCTCGCGAAAACACACAGTGTCCGCTTTGTCTCCGATGACCTGGCGTGGCGGTCGTTCGAGGCAGAGGTCGGGCTCGCCCTGCAACTGCCGGATATGACGGCGAGGCGCCTGATCCAGGACGCGTACACCCTCACCGCAGAACTTCCCGGCACGCTGTCCGCACTGTCGGACGGAGCCATTTCTTACCGGCACGCGACGAAGATGATCGAGCACACGACAGGTCTCGACCCGGCATCGATGCTGCTATTCGAGGCGGCCGCGCTGCCGAGGGCGGCGGAACTGACACCGACGAAGTTCGGGCACTTCGCCCGCAAGCTTCGGCAGAAACTTGACCCGATCGAGTTGGAGGAACGCCACCGCACCGCGTATGAAAAAAGAGAACTGGTGCTGGAGCCCAACCAGGACGCCATGGCAACCCTGACCCTGTACGTGTCAGCGGTCGACGGCGTCGCAATCCAGGACCGCCTCTGGGGTATCGCCGACAACCTGAAAAAGGTCCCCGGTGAACAACGCACCCTCACCCAGCTGCGGGCCGATGTTGCGGTCATGCTGCTGCAGGAAGGCGACCTCTACCCGAGGGAATCCAGCACGGCTGGCGACGGCAGCACTGGTAGCGCTGGTACCAATGGCAGCGCTAATAACACTGGCAGCAGCACAGCGGATGCGGCAGCTACGGGTTCGGTGACGGATGCGCCGACGCACCGCCGCGGGATAGGCCCGTTCGCCGGCATCACACCAACGGTGATGGTCACCGTTCCCGCGCTCGCAATCCTGGACGCAGTCAACGGACGGGAGATCGGCGATCACGGACCCGCCACCCTCGAAGGGTATGGTCCGATCCCGATGGACCAGGCCATAGCGCTCGCGGGAACGGCCAAATCCTTCATTCGATTGTTGACCGATCCGGAAACCGGAACGGTGCTCTCTATCGGACGTGACCGCTACCGGCCACCGACCGACCTGGGCAGGTGGATCACCTACCGGGACGAGACCTGCCGCAAACCCAACTGCAACTGCAGCGCACACCGCTCCGACATCGACCACACCATCGCCTGGGCCGCCGGCGGCAACACCGCGTACGACAATCTCGCCGCACAGTGTCCGCCCGATCACACTCTCAAACACGCGATGACCACCGACGGAACCTTCGCCTCCGACGGGGAACCGATGACCACCGGCACCGCGTGGAAGGTGGAACACGAACTCGACGAACACGGAAGGTCAACCGGGGTACTCATCTGGCGCACACCATCCGGACGCGAATACATATCCCGACCCGCCGTCGAACTCGCCCCACCACCGGTCGCGATCCGGCCCCCATCCCCCGACGACGAACTACCCTTCGCCAGCTAATCCGACAGGAGCTCCAGCCGACCGCGAATGTTTTCGACACACGGTTCCTGACCCTGTCGAACGGCGCTGTCGCTCGCACGGCCAACGAATACCTCTCGTTGATTGAGTAGCGCGCGACGAAGGAGCACGCGTATCGAAATCATCACCGACGACACCGGACGACAGCGCAATGACCCGCGGGCTACGTCGTGAAGACCACGATCAGGATGATTCCGATGACGAGTGCTGTCGCGATTGTCACTCCGACGACGGCGATGACGACACCGACACCGCGGGAGCGGTTGGCCTTGCGCGTCTTCGCGTTCACATCGGCAATCGCGCGCGACGTGTGCCGCGGCGGCGCCACTTCGAACGGAGTCCGATACGGCGCGACGGGCGTTGTCGTCACCGAACTACGGATTTGATAGCGATCCTTGAGCAGCCCGGTCGAGTCCCCCGGCACAAAAGCCGTGCGGCCATTCTCGACGACTCCCGGGCCGCCGGATGCTTTGGGTGCGGTGGGCGCGACGACCGGTGCGGCATCCGCTGGTCGCTCGACCACCCGGGTCGAGTCATCGTCGTCGGCGACAGGAACGGCTGCCCCACGGTCGATGACGACCGTCTGGTCTTCAGGAGTGTGGTCGTCGGAAACCTGGACTTCGGGCGCACGGACTTTTGCCGCGGCACGGTCAACAACAACCGTGCGGTCATCGGGTTCTTCGACAACCGGAGCCGCGCGCTGCACAACGACGGTGTGGTCTTCGGGCTCTTCCACCACCGGCACTGAGACAACCGGCACTTCAACAACCGGCACAGCACGCTGCACAACCACGGTCTCGTCATCCGGCTCCTCGACAACCGGCACTTCAACATCCGGCACCACCCGCTGCACAACCCGCTGCACAACCACGGTCTCATCGTCGGGCTCTTCGACAACCGGCACTTCAACTATCGGCGCAGCACGCTGAACGACAACGGTCTCGTCATCCGGCTCTTCGACTACCGGCACCGCACGCGGAACTACAACCGTCTCGTCATCGATACCGGAATCGTCACGATCGCTCACGGCAACGTCACCACCTTGAATGCAACCTGGTCACCGAGGCTGACGACCATGCCATCCGTCAGCAGCGCCTGCTCACCGGGAAGCAGATGCAGCGGTGAACCGGCTTGAGGGGTTACCTCGGTACCGTTGGTCGAATTGAGGTCTTCGAGCAGCACTCGCGCTCCATCGATCGAGATTTTCAGGTGCGTTCGCGAAATCGCGTGACCGGGACTCTCCACCGGAAACAGGGTCGGGATGTCGGCAGCCGTCGTCCGCTCAGCGCGGGGGCTTCGCCCGATTAGGATCGTGCGATCGACATCGACCTGACGTCCATTGGTGAACTCGAGCGTCGTACGCGACGGAACCGCTTCAGCCTCACCGTCGAGCACCGCCACCACCGGAGCCGGGGCCTCGACGGTCGCCGAAGCAACCGTCACCGCAGCCGGCAGCGCCGGCACACCCGACCGGTACTTGAGCCGAGAGCTCGTGAATGACCCGGGCGTCACCGGCCGAAGACCCGCACGACCGGTCGCCGCGGCGACATCCATCACTTCGGCCGTAAAGCAGTCCGTCTCGGTGATCGTCGACCATCCGCTGGTGCGCCGCGCACGAAAAATCACCTCGGTGCCATCGCGCCGCGCAACCCGGATCGCGAGCCGCGACCCGCGGAACTGCGACTGCATGACGGTGCCGAGAAACTGGGCGACAACGAAATCGGGCGTGAAGTCAGCACTCCCGGCAACAATCAGGTCGACCGCCTGCTCGATGGTTGCGGCATCGTCGATCGCACCCGCAATGGCCTCCGCAACAAAGTCGGCGCCGTCGCCGGCGAGCACGACGAGCAACTGGCGACCGACAACGGTCGGGTTCGCGCCGGCAATGTACTCGACCCTGTCCACTGTGCCGTCCATCAGTTAGCCCTGCCCATTGCGGGGCGCCCTTCCCGGAATCTCAATCGTGTTCGCCTCGAGCTCGTCCGGGTCCGCACCCATTCGCGCCCGAACGACACCGGTCTCTTCGTCGAGTCCCGGGTGCAGGCCACCTTCGACAACAGCGACGATCACAACCGTGACGTTGTCCCGACCCCCGTTCGCGAGAGCCTGCGCAACGAGAGAGTCGGCCGCGGCCTGGCTGTCCGGCTCACCGAGCAGCGTATGCGCCATGACCTCATCGGTGAGCTCACCGGAAAGGCCGTCCGAACACATCAGCAGGCGCTCCCCTGCGACCACCGGGTACAGCCAGAAGTCGGCGTCGCTGTAGTCGGCACCGACCGCCTTGGTGATGACGTTACGACCCTGGTAGGTCGCGACGTCTTCCTTGGCTAGCTTTCCCTCGTCGACGAGTTCCTGCGCGATCGAGTGATCGACGGTCAGCTGACCGAAGTCGCTCCCGCGCAGGCGATACACCCGCGAGTCACCGATATTGAAGATGAGCCAGTGGGCACGTTCGTTCTGGATGACGACCGCGGCTCCCGTGAGCGTGCTCCCCGCACCGCGCGGCTTGCCTCGCGCCACCAACCGGACAGCACCGTGGGCCGCATCGATCGCATCCGCGACGTCTTCCGGTGTGAGGTTGTCGCGACTGACGATCGAACTCAGTTGCGAGACGACGGCCTGACTGGCCTTGTCTCCCGCATCGTGGCCACCCATTCCGTCGGCAACCGCATAGACCGGGTACCCGACCACGAGTGAATCCTCGTTGGCCTTGCGCCGCAATCCGACATCGGTCGCCGTTCCGACGCTCAGCGTCAAAGTGGCTCCGGGTGCGGTATCGAAGGTGCCTACCGAGGCGACCACCCCTATACCTCGGGGGTCAGACGGATCGGCAGTTCCCCGAGTTTGAAGGTCTCCGTCAGGATTGCGGATGCCCCGGACTCCAGCACGGTCTCCTCGCCATCCGCGCTGACGAGCACTACGCCGTTGGTCGACCCGAGGTCGTAAATGGTCCAGACCCCGTCGTCGAGCGCGATGCGCGCGTGGTTCTTGGACATCGTCTTCGACGAGTCAGGCACGAGCACGAGCTGCGCATCCGGGAAGATCGCATTCACAGCTGGGTTACGACCGAGCAGGGCGACGGGCGAGGTGATGCGGATCGCCTTCGATCCGCCCGGCTCGAGAATCCAGACCGGGCTCTTGCGCCCGACGATGACGGTGTCATCGAAGTCGGGAAGATCCTCGGCGATGATGGTGTCGTCGAAGTCGGGCGCGGGAAGCGGCACTGCATTAGTGGGCGCTGCGTTAGTGGGCACTGCATTAGTGGGCACTGCCTGAACGGGCTCGGCATTAACAGGCACAGCACTCACGGGGGCAACCGGCGGAGCGACCGGCGCGACCGGCGGCGCCTGCACGAGCTCGACCGGCGGCGCGACAACCGGCGGCTTGACGCTGATCGGCGGGGGAGAGACGACAGCGGATGCCGCACTCACGACGGGCGCGGATGCCACGCCCCCGGGGACCGAGTTAATAGGAGGCGCCCACGGGTCACCACCCGCAGAGAGCGAGCTCGCCGACGCGGACTCCGCAGCAGCCGCAGCGAACCCGGCCGACGGCACCGACGTCTCATCGGGAATTGATCGAACCTGAGCGGGAGGCGCCGTCGGAGTCACGCTCATCGCATCCGCGATCGACGACGGTGCGGGTGGCACGGGCGCCTGCGGTGCGACAGCCTCCGCCGGCTGCACCCGCGACTGCTCTGCGCGAGTGAAGACGGGAAGCGCCGAAGTCTGAACGACCGGCACCTGCTGCGCGGGAGCCGGAACCGCGGGAGCCGGAACTGCCGGAGCAACGGGAGCGGCGGGATACGCAGGAGCAGAAGCCTGGGCCGCACCAGCCGGATACGCCGGGGCAGGAACAGCCCCATAGCCACCGGGAGCAATCCCCTCGACCCGCGCCTGGTACTGACCGCTGCCGTCACCAACAACTCCGCCCGGCGCCTGTACCGGCGCCGCGCCCCACTGCGCGGAACCGAAACCGACGATGCTCGCCCAGACCGGCAGCGCGAACCACGCGATGATCGTGAACGAGACACCCAGGCCGAAGCGCTTGTTGATGTTGTGGATCGCGAGGATGAGAAAGACCGCACCGGCGATGTTTACGAACGGCAGAAGGAATGCGAGCGCCCACAGCGGGTTGTAGCCACCAATCTGGATCAGCTGCATGTAGTTGTACAGCGGCACCCATGCTTTCCAGGTGGGAACGCCGACCTTGGCGAACACCTTGCTCAGCGCGAACGAGAGCCAGACGTAAAACACGGCGGAAAACACCAGGGTGAGAATCACCGAAATGATTGCTCCGAGAACGCTGCCGTCAGAAGAAGAACCCATAACTCTCACACCAGCCGGAGCGGGTGCATCCCCCTAATCCCAGAGTAGAAAATGTGAGCAAGCTGCATTTTGTGCCTACCTTACCGTTTTCCCTTTGCCAGCTGCGCACCCAGATAGCGCGTAAATGACTTGAGGGATACCGCCGCACGCCAGCGCTGCCAGCGTGTCATTCCGGCACTGAACTGGCGTCGTTCGTCTTCGACGATCTGCCAGAAGATGTCGCTCTCGCTGTCTTCCGGATCGGTCGCTCCGAACACAGCACGGTCGGCGATGTTCGCGAGCACAACACCCTGCGGGCTGCGGTAGTTGCGCGCGAGTTCGACGCGGGTCTCGTTCGTCGGCGCCGGTCGACCGTGGTCGAGTGCGGCATCCACGTATTCGTCCCAGCCGCCGACGATGCGCTCCTCCGCCTTGGCTGCGGTGCGCCGATCCTTGCGACGACGGGCCTTGGCCAGCAGGATCGTGATGAACGGCGCGAGCAGAATGAGAATGCCGAGCAGCGAGATCCCGACGATCTTGAGGGTCGTCACGAGCCAGGTCAGGTCGATCGGATCTTCGGTGTTCTCTCGGTCGGCTTCGTCGCCACCGCTGGGGTTGGCGTCGGGCGGAAGCTGGTCGGTCGCGGTGTCCGGCGTAACGGCCGTCCCGTTCTCCGGATCCTTCGTGCTCTTGTTGACCGGGTCGAGCGCATTCTCAAACTGCGGCGTGACATCGGCACTGTGCCAGCTGCCGTCGCTCGCACGCACTTCGATCCAGGCCGAGAGGTTCTGACCGCGGCAGACACCGTCGACGCACGGTTTGATCGCCGACTTCGGATCCGCGGTCGTCCCGAGGTCGAACCCGAGCACCACGCGCGACTCGAAACCGAGGTATCGCGCGAGCAGCGCCGCGGCAACCGCGAACTGCTCGTTGTCACCGACCGCCGACACCAGCTGCACGTCCTCGGTGTCGAGCGTCGAGCTCTGCTTGTCGAGCAGCGCCTGGAACAGGTCACCGATGCGGTCGGTCGAGTGACCGGCAAGCGCCTGCTTGTACACGTACTTGTCGCCGAGACCGGCAATCCAGTCGGCATTGAGCGGATCAGCAGCCGTACTGATCGAGTGCGTCAGGTAACCACGGGCACGCAACCGGTCGATGAGCTTCTGCAGCCCTTCGCCGTCAGAGCCGACGTCTTCCTGGGCGGCGACCCAGTCGATGAGCGCCTTCGGATAGGTCGGGTCGGTGGCGTCACCCGACGACGCGGGAGACCCGAGCGACGCAAGGTCGCCGGCGGTCGGCGCTACCGCCGCATCGAGCGTGTAAGTGTCGCCCTCGTTCAGGGTGTCGAGTTCGACAGCGGATGCCGTCGTCGCGTTATAGAAGAAGTTCTCGTCGAGCGCGGCGGAGCCTTCACCCTGGAACCCTGCCGCCAGCAGCTGGCCGACCGTGGGCACCCATACACCGGAGTACGCACCGACCGTCACCGTGACGTCACGCTCTTCGGCCCCGGCCGTGTCGGGAGTGAGCCGGTAGGGAACCCGAACAAACGAACTCGCATCGCTCACGCCGGTCGCGTTCGGGTCGATGACGCGGTACACCTGCCCGTCGTAGTAACTGAGCACCGCGAGCCGCAGGCGCGTCTCGAGCGGGGCATCCGCCGCCACCGTGAACAGCTCGGCGTTGTACAGGTCGCCCTCGAAGTAGCTGCGGTACTGCGACAGCGGGCTCACGTATTCGCGCAGGTTGATGTCGCGTTCGATGTTGGTGCGCAGCACCTCCCGGGACTTGTCGACACCGATTGCCGGCGTGACGGCGGCAGAGACTCCGACCGCGACAAGCACAATGACGATGGCGAGCGCGATGCGGCGGGCGAGGCTCGCGAGAGCCGGGCGGGCCTGGCTGATTCCGGCGGTCACCTGGGCAGAGCGCAGCGACCGGCGACGCGCGTACTGCACGCGCCAGAGCAGGAACGCGAACCCGATGAGGAACGCGACCAGTCCGAGCGCGAACTCGCGCGGGGCGATCAGGCCGAGTCCGAGCACCGTGGTCTTGTCGCTCGCAGAACTCGACCCGAAGGCGATTCCGAACAGCACCATGAGGAACACGATCGGCAGCGAGAGAAAGTACAGCCGGGCACTGCGCCAGGCAAACGAGAGCGCCGCAACGGTTCCGGCAAGGAAGACGATGAGCGCCGGTACCTGCAGGGTCTGGTAGTTGCCGACCGGGATCGAGATCGTGACGAGCTCTTTCCAGCCGAACACGGTCGCGCTGACGAGGTCGAGCCAGCCGCCACCGACGGTGCCGATGCTCGCGAGAGCGGTCGGCACCGCAAGCGGAACTCCGACAACGAGGTAGGTGCCGAGCGTGATGAGCGCGATCGTCAACCAGGAGAAACCGCGCAGCAGGCCGGCGACAGCGATTCCGATCGCGAGCACGACACTCACGATGACGAGGATGACGTAGCTGGCGCTCGCATAAATCGGCCAGGCGGCGATCGCGGCGACAACCACGAGCGCGAGAAGGGCAGCGGCGTTGATGCCGATGAACTGCCAGTCGAACGGTGCGCGGTCGCGCCTGGCACGGGTACTGCGCCGCGGCCGACGGGTGGCGGCTTCCGGTACCGGGGCAGAAACAGGAACTTCACTCATCGCGAGGTCCTCGCCATCAGGTGACCGAGGTCGTCGAGCAGTGCAATGGTGATGACCTTGAGGCCACTGAAATCGCGGTAGGCGGGAGCGGCGGAGACGTCGCAAATGATCGCGACGACCGCGACGTTGGTGGGGAACTTCGCCGCAATCGACTGCAGTCGGCGCGGAGTCATCAGCGAGCCGCACAGCACGAACGCGATCGACATGTCCTGGATGACCTGCGTCGCGAGTGTGCAGACCTGCTCGACGGTGATGACGTTCGCGTTCGAGTTGATCGTCGACAGGTCATCGAGCAGCGCCCGGCTCGACAGGACGTTGAGTTCCTTGATCGAGTGAACGGTGTTGCGAACGAACTCCGGAACTTCCTCGCTCGCGACGACGGCGATGTCTCGTCCGTCGCGAATGGCGCGAACGCCGAGGGAACCGGCGACGCTGACAGCCATCTCGAATTCGTCGTCGTTGGCGTATTCGGTGATGTCGAGGTTGAGCACGATCGCGAGGCGTGACCGACGCGTCTCTTCGAACTGGCGCACCATGAGCTTGCCGGTCTTGGCGGTCGACTTCCAGTGGATGTGGCGCTGGGCATCACCGTGGGCGTACTCGCGGATGGCGTGGAACGAGATATCGGAGTCGACGATGATGCTCGACGCGTTTCCCTCGAGGTCCTTGATGAACCCGGCGTTGACGCTGGGGATCGAGGTGGTGATCGGATGCACAAAAATGTCGTGCAGGTCGACCCACTCCACCTCGCGCTTGAGAATGCCGAGAGGGTCAGTGCGCACGGAGGTGACCGGGCCGACGCGGATCACGCCACGGTGCGGAGCCGCGATCGAGAGCTTGTCTTCGTGGGTGGCGCCGGCTCGCAGGAGCGGCACGTAGATGTCGGCGAGACCGCTTCCGGTCGGGATGTCGATGCGACCGGGCAGGGCGATTCGCTTCGAGACGTTGGTGACGACGACACTGCCGTCCACCTCTCCTCCGGCGACAACCCGCTCAGCCGTCAGTTTGAGATCCACCTCGTAGGAGTGGCCACCGAACAGGAACGGCACCGCCGCAATGAGCAGGACGAGCGCGAGTGCACCGGCACCCATGAGCTCGATCCAGCCGACGATAACGCCGACCGGCAGCAGCACTACCGCTGCGACGACGAGCCATCCGGCCGGAGTGACCGTGTCCCATACCCAGGTGAAGCTCGAACGAGCCCCGGCCTGGGTGATTCGCCAGACCCGAATCCACCACACCACGGCCGTGACGAAGGCACCCTTGCGGGTCGTCGAATAGCGGGTGTGGGTGGCGGTTCCCGTCGAGGCGACGGTACGGGTAAGACGGGACTCGGTCTGAAAGCTCAAGCGAGATCGTTCCTCGCGGGAGGTACGACGTCGAGCAGGATCTGGCCGATGACGGCACTCGCGGTGACGCCGTCGAACTCGGCCTCGGCATCCAGGACGATGCGGTGCGCGAGCACGGTGTCAGCGAGCAGCTTGACGTCGTCGGGAGTGACGTAGGTGCGACCGTGCGCGGCCGCCCAGGTCTTCGATGCCTTGGTGAGCGCGCGAGCTCCACGAACCGATGCCCCCATGCGCACCTGCGTCGCGGAACGGGTCGCTTCGACGATGCTCGAGATGTAGTCGAACAGCAGCGGGTTCACGTAGACACCGCGGGCGAGGTCGGCCATACCGACGAGCACCTGCGGGGTGATGACCGGCGGAAGCTCTTCCGGCACCGTCGCGGTCGCCTCGAGGATGCGGACGGTTGCGGCGCGGTCGGGGTAGCCGAGCGAGGTCTTGATCATGAAGCGGTCGAGCTGGGCTTCGGGAAGTCGGTAGGTACCGGCCTGCTCGATCGGGTTCTGGGTCGCGATCACAAGGAACGGGACGCCGACCGGGCGCGAGACACCGTCGACGGTGACCTTGCCCTCTTCCATCACCTCGAGCAGCGCTGACTGGGTCTTTGCGCTCGCGCGGTTGATCTCGTCGGCGAGTACGACGTTGGCGAAGATCGGCCCGTTGTGAAACTCGAACTCGCCCTTCTTCTGGTCGTAGACGGTAATGCCGGTGACGTCACCGGGCAGCAGGTCCGGGGTGAACTGGATGCGGGTGCTCACTCCCTCGACGGTCTGCGAGACGGCGCGGGCGAGCGAGGTTTTTCCGGTACCGGGGAAGTCCTCGAGCAGTACGTGACCCTCGCTGATCATGGCGGTGAACACCAGTTCAATGACGTGGTTCTTGCCGAGCACGGCGCGCTCGACGTTGTTCACGAGCTTGTCAAAGGTCTCGGCGAACCAGACGGATTGTTCTGGCGTGATCGTCATGTGTAGTCCTTGGGTGTTGGTGGGTAGTAAGTGGTGGCGCTGGGCCCTAGAGGATGTCGCACTCGACAGTGCCCTGCGAGTCGACGTAGGGTGCGAGACCCGAGGTTTTGCTGCCGGTAAGGGTGATGGTCACGGTCGAATCGCGGAGTTCCGTTGCGCCGGTCGAGGTGTTTCCGGAGGTCGGCTGCATGGAGACGACTCCCTCCGAACTGGTGCTCGGTCCCCAGAACGTTCCCCCAACTGTCGAGGTGTATTCGTTGACTCCGCCGCCATACGCGTTGGCGGACGGTGGATACCCGCAGGTCCACTCGATGTCGTCGACCCTGACCTCGACCTGCCACGCCTTGTTCTCGCTCTCCGGTCCGACGTCCTTCCAGTCACCGCAGTAGCGGCGATCGAATGCCGAACAGAAGCGCACCTTCATCTGCAGGTCCTGGCCGAGTGCACGCGAGTCGCGGTTCTGCCAGTCAGCGACGACGTTGTTCGGCGGCGCATCGCCGTCGTGAACCTCCTGGTAGTACCCGCCGTCGCTCGAGGGACCGGAGACCGAGTAGTAGTACCCGTTCGGTGCCGGCGGCTCGCCCCAGGTGAGCTTCTGGAACGGTTCGGACTCGGTCAGCCCGAAGCCGTTCGACGCACACACCTTGACGTTGTACGAGAGGTACGAATCCAACTCACCGATTGTCGAACTGGTCGACGACCGGCCACCCTGAACGTCGGCACGAAGGTCGCCTCCGGTTGCCTCATCGATGTAGCACCGTGCACTCGCGGTGTACGCGATGTACAGGTACTGGGTCGGCTTCTGGCTCTCGTTCGTATCGACGTCGACACCGTTGACGGTGATCGTGTACTTCGTCGCGTTGCTGGACTTGGAGTTGTTGATCGATGGCAGTCCGGCTACCCGCACCACGGCATCCGTACCGAGAGCGACGGGTCCGTCACCCTTCGGGATCGGGATCTTGCTGATCGGCTTGACCTTCACGTGGCGGTCACCGACATCGAACGCGATTCGCGTCGTGGTCGTTGTACCGGTGCGCTTGAGCTGTCCGTCGTAGCCGTCGACCTCGAAGCCGTCGACGCTGTCGTCGTCGTTGTTGATGGTCACTTCGACGTAGCCGCGCCCGCGCGAGGTCTGGCCGCTGACGTAGACCGGGGTGCGCGAGACGTTGCCGAGTTTCGGTTCGGCGTACGACCAGGCGATGACGTTGACCGACTTGAGCGAGAGCCCGACACTGTTCTCGGCGAAGGCGTCGTAGACGCGCTGGTCACCGTTCACGAGCTTGCTGATGACGTTGCATGAGCCGTCGACCGAGCACTTGCCGACGGTGCGGCCCTTGTCTTTGATGACGAATCCGGTGATCTCGGGGTGGGCCTGGGTGGATGCGCCCGGACGCACGACGAGCGTGATCCGGCCGTCGTCGTAGGTGGCCTGCTCAACGGCATCCGGTGCGCTCGGGTAGCCGAACAGGTCGAGGTTGAGCGTTCCGTTGCCCTCACCCGACGACTGCGCGCCCTGGGCATCTTCGACGACGAACGAGACCGAGCACTCGGCACCCGCGACCGTCCGCGGGAAGGACGCGCGAATCTTGTCGCCGTCCTTTGCGAACTTCACGTCGACACAGGTCGAGCTGGACTCGACACTCACGAGCTTGAGCGGGGTATCCGGAAGCGCGTTGAACTCGTTCGGCCCGCCGATGACGGAGATCGAGCACGACGTACCCTCGTCGACCGAGCATTCACTGCTGACGGTCGAACCACGGGGAAGTTCGGTGGGCGCCGGCCCGACCTTGAGGGTCAGGCGCGCGGGCGCTACCTCTTTGTGACTCGTGATGGTCACCGTGACGTTCTCGACCTGGCCCGGGCTCGCGGCATCCTCAGACTTCAGGGTCAGGATGTCGCCCTTCTGGCTGAACTGGAACTGCGATCCCCCGTACTCGGCCTTGTACTCGACGCTGTCCCAGTCTTCCTTGCCACTCCACTCGGTCATGGTGCGCATGTCGAACTCGATGGCCTCGTCACCGGGGCTCAGCGTGCGCGACGCCGGGCGAAGCTTCGGCTGTGGAACACCGGGCTCGACCACGATCGGCACGAGCAGCTTGGTGTACTGCGACTGTCCTTCGAGCTTGACCGAAACCGTGCAGGAATCGACCCAGGGCTTTTCGGCGCCGGCCTTGTAGGTGATGCTCGTTGTTCCGGTCTCGAGCACACAGGTCGAGTCGGCACGCTGGCCGGACGTCGGGATCTTCTTGCCCTCGATGATGAGCTTCTCGCCGGTCGGAATCGACATGAGCTTCTGCATGTCGAAGGTGACGCTCGCCTTTTCCTTGACGTTCTGCGTGGCGTCGCCGGTGAACGCGAGGATGATGTCGTCCTTGCCCGGGATCGTCAGGAACCCGTAGGTCGAGACCTCCTGGTTGAAGTTGTTTTTGCCGCTGAGCTGGAACGGCACGAGCATGCGCTTGTCCGGCAGCTCTCCCTTGATCTTCGAACCCTCGACCTGGAGTCCGGGCAGGTCCTGCCAGAGCGACAGCGCGAGCGTCGTCGGGTCTCCCGAGAGCCAGCTGACCTTTCCGGTGACGACATCGATACCGGTGTCGAACGTCGCGCGATCGGCGAGCGACAGGTAGGTGTCCTGCACGCGCGGGCGGTCCGGAACAGCCTCGCGCACGACCTTCATCGTGATGTACCCGGCCGCGGTATCGCCGGTTGAGTTCTCGATCTGGTACTGGAAGGTCTTGGTTCCGACCGAAGTGCCGGCGAAGAGCTTGACCCCGTTCTTGCTGATCGGCTGGATGAGGGCGGCGATCGCGTTGTACTCGTCGAGGTCGCTCTTGGCGGCATCCGGCGTGACCGAAACGAGCTTCAGCGCCTTACCGGCCGGGTCGAGGTCGTTCGACGATGGGAAGACCTCGACGAAGTTCTTCTCGCCCTGCTGCACTTCGACGTAGTCGCTGAACGTGACCGGGCTCGGGTCGCTTTGGTCCTCGAGTACCCCGACACGCACCTTCGCCGTCGCGGTGTCGCCGAGGGCGTCCTTCACGCTGTAGGTGAACTCGACCGGTCCCTTGAAGCCGGTGACGCTCGTGTAGACGATCGCGTCGCCGTCGAGGGACACCGTCGCGGTACCGGTCTGGGGCTGTTCGACGATGCGCTCGAGAATGACGGTGTCGCCATCGGGGTCGAGTCGCTCGCCGTCGAACGGAATCTCTACGGTCTCACCAGCGAGCACGCGCCCGACGAGGGTCCGCGGCTGCGGTGGACGGTTCTCGCCACCGGGCAGCACCGTAACGGTCACTGCTGCAGAGTCGGCGACCTTGGGCGAGCCGGCCGAATACACGGCGTAGTTCAGGCGATAGGTGCCAGCCTTATCCGGAGCGAGATAGCGGATGACGGAGCCCGACACGAAGGCGAGTCCCTTTTTCGACGGGTTCTTCAGGTCGTCGGGATTCAGCACCATCGAGTTGCCGTCACCGGACACGTCGTTGTCGAGCACCGGGATGTCGATCTGCGAGTTCGCGCGCACGGTGATCGCGTCGTTCACCGCGATCGGCGCCTGGGCCGTCGGCGCTGCGAGCAACACAACGGTGGCGGCGCCGGTGACCTGGGATTCGGTCGCGCCGGTGCCGTCGGTGAGGGTGTAGGTGATCACTCCGACGGTTCCGGGCTTGCCGTCGACGGTCGATCCCTTGACCCGCAGCAGGCGGTGGTCGACGACGCTCACGTCGAGGTTCGCGCCCTTCTGCAGCTTGCGATCCGTCGCGCTGTTGAGCAGCAGTACCTTGCCGGCCGGGTTCGAGACGGCCGAGAACACGTCGACCGTCGAGTCGAGCCGCGGACGCAGGAACACGGTCACCGGTGCGGAAGTCAGTTTGGCTGCGCCATCCTCGACGACGCTGATGCGCACCACGGATACGAGCTTGGTTGCGGCATCCTCCACCGTGTAGTTCACGATGTAGTCGCCGGCGGTTCCCGCGGCGAAGTCGAAGGTGGTTCCGCCGTCGCGCAGGGCGATCTTGGAGCTGTCCTGCGCTCCCGTGCTGGCCGCCGTGATCGAGAACGCGCCGCTCACCCCGGTCAGGTAGCGGGTCGGGTCGATCGTGATCGGCTCGCCGGTGCGGGTGACCGCAGCGAACGGAACCGATGCGAGGTTCGGGCTGGCGACCACGTAGACCGGCAGCGACCGCTCGGTGGTCTTGCCGGTGACATCCGCCACCGTGACGATCAGGTTGACGACTCCGCCGGCCGACGCGCTGGGGTTCGGATGCTGGAAGACGACGGTTCCGTCGGGCGTTGCCGCGACCTTGCCGGTCTGGTCGGGATCCTTCTTGACGACCGACTTCACGAACATCGCGTCGCCGTCCGGGTCGACCCAGTTGTCGAGAACCCGCACGGTCGTCGATCCGCCGGGCTCGACCTGCATCGGATTGTCTTCGAACCAGTCCTGCTTGCAGCCGCGCTCGACGCACCACACCGGGGCACCGTTGGTCTTGCTGTCGTGCACGGTGAGGGTGACGACGCCGGGCTTGGCCGAGAGCAGCCCGCCCTTTCGAGTGCCGTCGGTGATCGTGTAATTGAACGACTTCGAGCCGGTCGCGTCGGGGCTGACGTTGACGACGATGCTCTGGTTATTGTTGGTCACGGTCGCCGTGCCGAAGTCCTCGCTCAGGCCGTTGACCGAGTCGGGAACGATCGTGAGAACGTCCTTGTTCGGGTCGTGGTCGTTGAGCATGACCGGGAGCGTGACGATGCTGCCGGCGCGCACGCCGAACTGGTCGTCGACGGCGATCGGCGGCTTGGTCTCGATGACCTCTTTCGCCTGGTCGGCATCCTTCTCGGTCTCTTCGTTCTGAACGACGCCGAACGTCCAGTCCTGCGACGACGGAATGATCTCGCCGTCGGGGATGGTCCAGACCCAGCCGCTCGACGTGTCGTTGAGGATCATGCGGGCGCCGTTGCTGCGGAAAGCCGGAGCTGCCGCGTCGCCGGGCAGCACCTGGCCGTTGTAACCGAGCGCCGATTCGCCGGTGAGCGAGTTCCACAGGGTACCGAGTTCGCTCGTCACCCAGGCCGCGTACACCTGGTTGTTGAACGAGGCGGGGGCGGCTGGGCGACCAAGGTTTTCGCCGGAGTACTCGTCGGCTCGTTCACCGGAGCCGAGGTCGAGCGACACGAGGCCGGTTGGGCTCGCGATGTAGACGCGGTCGCCGCTCGCGGACGACTGCTGCAGCACTCCGTCGGCATCGATTCCGGTGTCGACGGGCGCGAAGTTCTTGCCGAACGCCTGGCCGCTCTTGGCGTCGAAGATCACCCAGTTGTCGCCGATGACCGTTATGGTCGGTTCGATCTCGTCGGGAACGTCAGCGACCGTCTCCTGGGAGACGAGCTTTCCGGTGTTGAGGTCGTACTTGACGAGGCTGGCTTCCTCGGTGGAGAAGGAATAGAGGATGCCGGCCGAGTCGATCGCAATCGCGGTGGCGTTGAAGCGCCGTGGCTCTTCGCCGTCTTCGACAACTTCGCCCGCGTACGGGTCGACGTTCTGGGTGTCGGCACCGGCGTCGATGGGCGCGGCGAATACCTCGCCCTCGGCGGTCAGGTACCCGACGAATTTATCGCTCGAAACGATGACGGACGTTCCGGACGGGGTGTCCTGCAGCTCTTCGGAGTCAGAGGCGATGTCGTTCGGCTTGCTGAGGCTGACGTTCGCGAGCTTGTTGTTCGACTCTGCGACCACGAGCACCGACGACTCGGTCTGCACGAGTTCGGTCGGATCGATGACCGACTTGACCGTGTCGAGTTCTCCGAGGTCGGTGTTGACGCGCGCGTAACGCTTGCCCTCGATGTTCTGCAGTGCCCAGATCGAGCTGTCGTTGAGTGGGGTTTGCTTGACGTCGAAGCCCTGGGCGACGATCGCGCCGCCGACCAGTACGCCGAACACCGCGACGGATGCCGCAACGCGCAGGATCGTCCCGCGCGCCTTCGGCGTCAGGGTGCGTCGATTCTGTCGGGCTGCCACTACATTCCTCCGATAATGACCGCGGCGGCGATGGCGCCGGCGGCGAGAACAACGACGGCGACGCCGATCCAGACCAGGGTCGCAACACTCACAACCTTGCCGGTGGCCGCCTGCGAGAAGATCGCCTCTTCTTCCTCACGGGCGCGCTGGCCCGCAGTGCGCTTGACCGTTGCGGCTCGCTTCGACTCGGTAGCGACCGTCGACTGCACCGGGCCACGCGAAGAAGTGTTGTCGAAGTTGACCGGAGCACCAGCGGCATCCCAGCCGTCCGTCGCGACCTCGAGCTGGGTGGGCATGAGTCCGAGTTCGTACTGCACGTGCTGCAGCTCGGTCGCGAATTCGAGCATGCTCGCCTGGCGGAGCGCTGGATCTTTGCTCATCGAGCGCGACAGCGCCTGCTGCAGGCGGGGCGGAATATCGTCGCGCGAGATCGGGGTGTAGCGGGCGCGCGAAATGCGCGAAGCGAGCTGTTCGCGGCTGTTCTTTCCGCTGCCGTCGACCTCGAACGGTGTGCGTCCGGCGAGCAGCGTGTACAGGGTCGAACCGAGCGCCCAGACCTCGGAGGCGACGGTTCCGGCGGTGCGTTCTTCGACGACTTCCGGGGCGCTCCACGGAACGGACATCGCAATGACGTCGTTGTCGCCACCCGAGCTGGCGATCGAGCTCGAGATTCCGAAGTCGGCGAGCACCGGGGAACCGAAGGTCGTGATGAGGATGTTGGACGGCTTGATATCGCGGTGCAGCAGTCCGCTGCGGTGTGCGGTCTCGAGCGCGCTGGCGATCTTGACGCCGGTGTTGAGAATCTCGGCGACCGAGATGGTTTCGGCGCGGTAGCGGTTTCCCATCGAGGCCGGGCACAGCTCCATGACCAGGAACGGGCGACCATCGGACGAGATACTGGCGTCGTAGACCGTGAGAATCGACGGGTGCGCGCTCAGGCGGGCCATGACATCCGCTTCGGCATTGAACATGCGAAGCAGGTCGGCGTCGACGATGTCCTGCAGCAGCACCTTCACCGCGACCGAACGCCGGGGCAGGTTCTGCTCGAACAGGAAGACGTCGGCGAACCCACCGACGCCAAGCGGACGCGAATAGGTGTACCCGGCCAATACCGGCGGGTGTGCCGGCAGCCGTTTCGACACGAATTCTCCCCCTGTTGAATACCCCGGCGCCTCGACGCCACGGTTCGACCACTCTAGCTGAGGTCTACTCGATCAAAATTTCATACTGGTTAACTATCAGCGCGGTGGCGCTATCGAAATCGCGCCAGCGATTTCGCGACCCCAGCGCCGACCGAGCCTGCGCGGTCGGTTGCCAAGGGAAAATACTTACTTCTTCGCGACCTTGACCGCGCTCGATGCCACCGTCTTCGTGGCGAATCCGGTCTTCTTGCCGGTCACCTTCACGGTGATCTTGTCGCCCTTGGCCGACGACGGAAGCTTGTAGGTCGACTTCGTCGCTTTCTTGATCTTCTTGCCGTTGTTGTACCACTGGTACTTCTTCGACACGGATCCTGGCCCCCATCCACTGGTCGTCGCGGTGAGTTTCGAGCCGACCTTCGCCGTGCCCTTGATCACGGGCTTCGGAGCAACGAGCGCGCCGGTTCCGACCTTGGCGGTCTTTGCCGTGGTCTTCGCTACCGACGTGTAGCCGCTCTTCGAACCGGTGACCGTGACCGAGATCGCCTTCTTCAGGTCGCTCGCGGTGAGCGTGTAGGTGCTCTTCGTCGCGCCCGAGATCGTCTTGCCGTCACGCAGCCACTTGTAGCTGAACGTCACCGGGGTCGGTCCCCACGCGCCGGTCACCGCGGTGAGGGTCTTGCCGACCTTTGCAGATCCTGAGATCGTCGGGGTCTTCACTGCGATGGTTCCGGCCGCCACCTTTGTGGTGAAGGCTGAGTACGCGGATGTCCTGGTCACGTAATTGGTCTTGCTTCCGATCACGCGGACGGAGATCTGGTCGCCGAGATCGCTCGGCTGCAGCGTGTACTCGTCACCCGTCGCACCGGCGATAACTGCGCCTCCGGAACGCCACTGGTAGACAAGCGTGGTCGGTTCGGCCGGAGTCCACGCGCCCTTGATCGCCTTGAGCGTCGAGCCGACCTTCGCGGTTCCGGCGATCGTCGGAGTGGGTGCCGTGAAGGTGCCGAGCGCGGCAACGGAGTTGCTCGCAACAACGTCGAAGTCAGTCGGTTCGTAGCCGGTCTTCGTTACGGTCGTGCGGAAGGTGATCTTCTTTCCGACGTCCGCCGCGATCGGCATGTAGGTCAGGCTTGTGGCGTTGTCGATGACGACATCGTTTCGCAACCAGCTGTAGGTCGTGGAATCCGGAGCCGGAGAGTAGTCACCGGGAGTCGCAGTGAATTGCTGGCCGACGATGCCGGGACCACCAACAACCGTCCCTTCCGTCGTCTCGCTAAACGAGGCCTTCGTAACGACGCCGGGAGCGTCGACGCGGACCATTTTGCTGTCCGCGTACTCGGCACGCGTGCCGGTGACCTCGACGGAGATCGTTGCATCGATGTCGGTGAGCTGCGGTGTGTAGGTTGCGCCAGTCGCGCCGGGAATGAGGAAGCGACCGTCCTGGTCGTCGCGGAACCACTGCTGCGTGAACGTCAGCGCGTCGGCATCCGGTCCCCAGGTTCCGTACGAAACTGTGACCGGCCGGTTGTACATTGCCGTGGGCGTGCTGACCGTCGGAGTACCGGGAACGATGGCGGCCACGACCGTCGCGCTCGGGAGCGACGTTCTGGTCGTCTTGCTATAGAGCGCCTTGCGGGCAGTGACGGCGAATGTCAGTTTTGCGCCGAGGTCGGCGGTGGTCGGCGTGTACGAAACACCGGTGGCGCCGGTAATCCGATCGCCGTCACGGAACCAGGCGTATCTGAACGTTGTTCCCGACGCTGGTGCCCACGCCGGGCGGACCGTCGTCACCTGGTGTCCGACCACTGGCTGCCTTGAGAATGACGGCACGGGAGCGGTAACAAAAGCAGCGCCCGGAACGTCGTAGACCGCCGACGTCGCGACAGTGGTGTTAGCCGGCGTCTGCTCTTCTAGCGTTTCCGCGGTCGTCGCGGTCACTTTTACGGTGAGCTCAACTCCGGCATCGTCCGCAGTCGGCTCGTAGCTTCGGTCGGTTGCACCGACGATTGCCACACCGTCGCGATACCACTGGTGCTGCAGGTCGATTCCGTACGGCGAGAACGCAACGCCGGAGTTCGCGTAGAGGGTGCCGGGCGACGTCTCACTGGGCAGGATGCTGAGGTCACCAAGGTAGGTAGGAGGACCGGTGTGCTCGGCGAGCACAATCTCCAGCACTGTCTGGGTGCTCGAGCCGGCCGGGACTGCGAGGACCTGCGCTCCGGCAATAGTCGTCGCGTCGTCGTACCACTCGCTCTCGTAGGTCTCGAGACGGGTCTGCGGCGTCTCGAAATCGTCCACGGACGGGTTCTTCTCATCGACGATGAAGAACTTGTATGACTCGCCGGGCTGCACCGTTGTGCCATACCAGCCGTCAGCGTTTGTGCCGAGGGATTCGCCTGAGTTCGGCGGGAGGAATTCACCGCTCTCTTCGTCGAGCTTGAAGCGAACGAAGTACACACCGGAGATAGGCTCCCCCGCTTCGTCAAGGACATGGATCTTTACCGAAGGCTGAAGCTTGACCGCAATGTCGATGTCGTCGGTAACGCTGCCGGCAACCGTGGGAACAGTTTCCGCATCCGCTATCGCCGTGGTGTTGCCATAGAAAGTGTCAGCCCAGAACCGGCGATCCTGCGCGGGCGCTGTCTCGTAGAAGCTGGCCTGCACGACGAGGTCACCGGCCGGAACGCGGGTCAGCGTGTAGACGCCGTTGGCATCGGCCGTAGCCGTCGAGCCATTGAACTGACCGGGCCGTTTCGCGTTGACGTAGGCTCCGCTCGCCGGCTCTCCGTCGGCCTTCGTGATCGTGCCGGTGATGGTCGAGACGCCGTAGAGCGTGTAGTCCTGCACCGAAATCGGGGTCTCGTCGTTCACGGCGAAGGTGTCGGCGTGCTGGCTGTCTGACGATTCTCCGAGGAACTCGGCCGGGTAGTCGAAGTTGCAGGCCGGGTGGCCGACCTGGCTGCAGTTGAACAGCAACGAGTAGTCGCCGGCGTCAGGGAATTCGATTGTGTAGACACCGTTTTCGTCGGTGTTGACGCCGTCGAGGTAATCCGGATTCCCGTTCTCATCGAACGCGGTACTCAGAACGTAGACCCCCGCGAGCGGCACCGGAGTGTCACCGTCGACCGGCACACCGGTCAGGTTTCCGGTCACCGTGTACGGACCGACAGCGGATGCCGGCATCGCCGTACCGGCAATCGCACCGGAAATCGCGAGCGCGCCCGTGACGACAATTGCCAGCCATCTCGGAATCGGGCGAGCGGAAGCGAGCGGTGTATTCACGAGTGGTGTTCCTCCAGCGGCGTCTGCAGGGAACTGTGCCCCTCGAATGAGGGTAACTGAAAAGAGATCACCTCAGAAAGGAAATTCTTGGGCTTTCCATGCGCAAAATCACCGTCGAGCGCAATCTAACTGCGCGCCAGCCCGGTCCACGATCCATGCGTGCGCGGGGGTGGACAAAACTGTCTTCAATCGGTGGAATAATTGTCACTTCAACGACCATCCGCTACGCGAGAGGACGATCGGTGCCGACAGCAGATGCCCCCACCTGGGAAACCTCGCTGCTGCGCGCTCTTCAGTCCTGGCGTGACTCCGCTGGTGCGGCATCCACTCGCGACGAATACAGCGAAGAGTGCGTCACCTGCGAGCAGGATCCGTACCTCGCACAGATCGTCACGGACAGCCCCTGGCCGCACTGGATGCGCCACGAACTTCGTGATCGCCTGCACGCCCTTCGGTCGGACGAATTCTTCCGGGCGCTCGATCGCCCGTTCGACGAGACCACCACACTCGGCGATCACTACCGTGAGCAGTCCGCCGACCAGACCGGCGAGAACGCGCCTGGTTCACGACCCGAAGCCGTACTCGTCGTCGAAGACCACATGGCCACCTGGGATCTCTGGATTTTTGCGCGACTGGCCGAACTCGGTGACTGGGAACGCCTGATGTTCCGCGACGTCGATCGCCGCCGGCAGCGCGCCGAGCGCCGCAAGCTCGCGAAGTTCGCGCATCCGTCAGCCCTCGGCGCACCGCACGCCGCGCCGGTCTCTCTTCCTCCGCTCGATCCCGAAGCCCTCAGCACGATCGTCGACCACTGGATCGAGGATCTCGACGAGTGGAACGGACACACGGCGGATGTTTTCGGCGACTCCTGCGAACTCTGTTCTGATTTCTTTATGGTCGAGGCCGCCGGGCTTCCGCGCTGGACTCCCCACGCCCTTCGCCACGACCTCGCGCGCTGCGTCGCGAACCTGATGGCCGAGCACTACCCGTACGACTGGCGCACCGGCCTCGAGCCCAGCGCCGAACTACTCGGGGTGCCGGAGTCCGACGTCAACGAGGTCGTCGAGGCGACCGAGCGGTGCCGCGTCGAGTTCGAGGACCGGCTGTTCCGTGAAATGCGCACCCACGCCGCGCGCCTCGTCGACGCGCTCGAGTCGTCGGTGCTGCCCCGCCTCAACGGCTGACCCTCCGCCGCCGGACCCGCCCGCCGCATCCGTGCGCCCCTTTGTTATCCCTGCGGGGTTTTGAACGGCAGCACTGATAACAAACCACCGCACTGCCGCAAAGCAGCAACGCAAAAGGGCCCCACCGCCGAAGCGGAGGGGCCCTTCTACGAGGTACCTAGTTAGTTGTAGGTGCCGGGGGTGTAGTCGTCAGACGAGAACGTGTCGAAGTCGACAAAGCTCAGGTCGGACTCCGAGAACACCGCGTCATCCGTGAAGATGCGGTTCGGGTAACGCTCGGCCTTCGCCTCTTCCGTCGCGTCCACCGAGATGTCGCGGTAGCGCGGCAGCCCGGTTCCGGCGGGGATGAGCTTTCCGATGATGACGTTTTCCTTCAGGCCCATCAGCGGGTCGGACTTGCCCTCCATGGCGGCCTGCGTGAGAACACGCGTGGTCTCCTGGAAGGAAGCGGCCGACAGCCACGACTCGGTCGCGAGGGATGCCTTGGTGATACCCATGACCTCCTGGCGAGCCGAAGCGGTTGCCTTGCCCTCCTGCAGCGCAGCACGGTTGAGTTCGTTGTACCGCATGCGGTCAACGAGCTCGCCGGGCAGAAGGTCGGTGTCGCCGTGGTCGACGACGGTGACCTTGCGCAGCATCTGGCGAACAATAACCTCGATGTGCTTATCGTGAATCGGTACACCCTGCGAGCGGTAAACGCCCTGTACACCGTCGACCAGGTGAAGCTGCACTGCACGGACACCCTTGACGCGAAGAACTTCCTTCGGGTCGAGGTTTCCGACGTGCACCTGCTGGCCGAGTTCGACGTGCTGGCCATCCTCGATGAGGAGGGTCGCGCGACGAAGCACGGGGTAAGCGATGGGCTCGTCACCGTTGTCGGGGGTCAGGATGATCTTGCGCGACCGGTCCGTGTCCTCGATGTTGACGCGACCTGCGGCCTCGGCGATCGGGGACGCACCCTTGGGGGTACGAGCCTCGAACAGCTCGGTGACGCGGGGCAGACCCTGGGTGATGTCATCAGCGGATGCGATTCCACCGGTGTGGAAGGTACGCATCGTGAGCTGCGTTCCGGGCTCACCGATCGACTGTGCGGCGATGATGCCGACGGCCTCTCCGATGTCCACGAGCAGACCGGTCGCGAGCGAGCGGCCGTAGCAGGCAGCACACACACCGACAGCTGACTCACACGTCAGAACCGAACGAACCTTGATGTTGTGAACGCCAGCTGCAAGCAGCGTGTCGAGCAGAACGTCTCCGACGTCGGATCCGGCGGGCGCGACTACCTTGCCACTCGGGTCGACAGCGTCAGCCGCGAGGCTGCGTGCGTAGACCGAGTTCTCGACGTTGGAGTCGAGTACCCAGTTGCCAGCGGCATCCTGAGCAGCGATCGGCATGTCGAGACCCTTCGACGTACCGCAGTCGTCTTCGCGGATGATGACATCCTGCGAGACGTCGACGAGACGACGGGTGAGGTAACCGGAGTCAGCGGTACGAAGAGCCGTGTCAGCGAGTCCCTTACGCGCACCGTGGGTGGCGATGAAGTACTCGGCGACGGACAGTCCTTCGCGGTAGCTGGAGATAATCGGGCGAGGAATGATCTCACCCTTCGGGTTCGATACGAGTCCACGCATACCGGCGATCTGGCGGATCTGCATCCAGTTACCACGAGCACCAGACGAGACCATTCGGTAGATGTTGTTGTCTACCGGCAGGTTGTCTTCCATCGCCTTGGCGACTTCGGCGGTTGCCTTGTTCCAGATCTCGATGAGCTCCTGGCGACGCTCGGCGTCGGTCGTGAGTCCCTTCTCGAACTGGTCCTGGACCTTTGCAGCCTGCTTCTCGTAGCCACCGATGATCTCGCGCTTGTTCGGCGGGGTCAGGATGTCGGAGAGCGCGACGGTTACACCGGAACGAGCTGCCCAGTGGAAACCGGCGTCCTTGATGCGGTCGAGTGCTGCTGCGACCTCCACCTTCGGGTACCGCTCAGCGAGGTCGTTGACGATCGCTGAGATCTGGCCCTTGTCGGCCAGTGCTTCTACGTACGGGTAGTCGGCGGGAAGCGTCTCGTTGAAGATGGCGCGACCGAGAGTCGTCTCGAGCAGGAAGACCTTGCCCTGTTCGAAGTTCTCGGGGGTTGCATCCTCAGCGAAGTGCAGGTTCTCCAGACGGATACGCACCTTGGCGTTGAGGTCGAGCGAGTGCTGGTCGAACGCGAGGATTGCCTCGGAGATCGACGAGAACGCACGGCCTTCGCCGGCAACATCCGACTTGAGAGTCGTGAGGTGGTGCAGACCGATGATCATGTCCTGGGTAGGAAGGGTCACCGGACGACCGTCAGACGGCTTCAGGATGTTGTTCGATGCGAGCATCAGAACGCGTGCCTCAGCCTGCGCCTCGACCGAGAGCGGCAGGTGAACTGCCATCTGGTCACCGTCGAAGTCAGCGTTGAACGCTGCACAGACGAGCGGGTGGAGCTGGATGGCCTTACCTTCAACGAGCTGTGGCTCGAATGCCTGGATACCCAGGCGGTGAAGGGTAGGTGCACGGTTGAGCAGCACGGGGCGCTCGCGGATGATCTCTTCGAGAACGTCCCAGACCTGCGGACGGCTGCGCTCGACCATGCGCTTTGCACTCTTGATGTTCTGTGCGTGGCTGAGGTCGATGAGGCGCTTGATCACGAACGGCTTGAACAGCTCGAGAGCCATCTGCTTCGGGAGACCACACTGGTGCAGCTTGAGCTGCGGTCCAACGATGATGACCGAACGACCGGAGTAGTCGACGCGCTTTCCGAGCAGGTTCTGGCGGAAACGACCCTGCTTACCCTTGAGCATGTCGCTCAGGGACTTGAGGGCACGGTTACCAGTACCGGTGACGGGGCGTCCACGACGACCGTTGTCGAACAGTGCGTCAACGGCCTCCTGCAGCATGCGCTTCTCGTTGTTCACGATGATCTCGGGAGCACCGAGGTCAAGCAGGCGACGCAGGCGGTTGTTGCGGTTGATCACACGACGGTAGAGGTCGTTGAGGTCAGAGGTCGCAAAGCGGCCACCGTCGAGCTGGACCATCGGGCGCAGCTCGGGCGGGATAACCGGCACAACTTCGAGCACCATGGCGGCCGGTGAGTTACCGGTCTGCAGGAAGGAGTTGACGACGCGCAGTCGCTTGATCGCGCGGATCTTCTTCTGGCCCTTGCCATTGGCGATCTGGTCGTGGAGCAGTTCGCTCTCCGCGGCCAGGTCGAAGTCCTGCAGGCGCTTCTGGATTGCCTCGGCGCCCATGAAGGCCTCGAAGTAGGAACCGAAGCGGTCCTGCAGGTCGTGGAACACGGCATCCTCGGGCTTGAGGTCGCCGACCTTGAGGGTGCGGAAGTCTTCCCACACGCGCTCGAGCTGGGCGATCTGCTCGTCGAAGGACTTACGGGCCTGGCCCATTTCCTTCTCTGCGCCATCCTTCGCGCGACGCTTCTGGTCGCTCTTGGCGCCTTCGGCTTCGAGCGCAGCGAGGTCCTCTTCAAGCTTCGCGAGACGGTCGGCGATGCGAGCATCGCGCTGTCCCTCGAGGGTCTTGATTTCGAGGCGCAGCTCGTTCTCGAGTCCGGGGAGGTCCGCGTGGCGGCCATCCTCGTCAACCGAGATGATCATGTACGCAGCGAAGTAGATGACCTTTTCGAGGTCCTTCGGCGCCATGTCGAGCAGGTAACCGAGACGGCTCGGAACACCCTTGAAGTACCAGATGTGGGTAACCGGGGCAGCGAGCTCGATGTGGCCCATGCGCTCACGGCGCACCGACGACTTCGTAACTTCTACTCCACAGCGCTCACAAACGATGCCTTTGAAGCGCACTCGCTTGTACTTTCCGCACGAGCACTCCCAGTCACGGCTCGGTCCGAAGATCTGCTCTCCGAAGAGGCCATCCTTCTCGGGCTTGAGCGTGCGGTAGTTGATCGTTTCTGGCTTCTTTACTTCACCGTGCGACCAGCGACGGATGTCGTCGGCGGTAGCAAGGCCAATCTTAATTTCGTCAAACGCGTGAACGTCGAGCAATGTTTTCTTCTCTCCTTGAAAAACGAAAGTCTGGTTGCGAGTCCAAGCCCGAGGGCTTAGATCTCATCAATCGATGAGGACTCGAACCGAGTGGAGATGTTGATGCCCAGTTCTTCCGCAGCGCGGAAGACCTCGTCATCCGTGTCGCGCAGGTTGACCACGGATCCGTCAGCCGACAGCACCTCAACGTTCAGGCACAGCGACTGCATTTCCTTGATCAGAACCTTGAAGCTCTCGGGGATACCGGGCTCCTGGATGTTCTCACCCTTGACGATGGCCTCGTACACCTTTACGCGACCGAGGATGTCGTCAGACTTGATCGTGAGCAGCTCCTGCAGGGCGTAAGCGGCGCCATAGGCCTCGAGGGCCCAGACTTCCATTTCACCGAAGCGCTGGCCACCGAACTGCGCCTTACCACCGAGCGGCTGCTGGGTGATCATCGAGTACGGGCCAGTGGAGCGTGCGTGGATCTTGTCATCGACAAGGTGGTGCAGCTTCAGGATGTACATGTATCCGACCGACACGGGGTGCGGGAACGGCTCACCGGAACGGCCGTCGAACAGACGGGCCTTTCCGCTTTCGTCGATCAAACGCTCGCCGTCACGAGTCAGCGTCGTGGAGCCGAGAAGGCCCTCGATTTCTGCCTCGAGCGCGCCGTCGAATACCGGGGTAGCGACCTTGGTACCGGGCTCAGCCGAGAGGGCTGCTTCCGGGATGCCGGCTGCCCACTCAGGAGATCCTTCGACCTTCCAACCCTGCTTGGCAATCCAGCCGAGGTGGGTTTCGAGAACCTGTCCGAAGTTCATTCGTCCAGGGATACCGAGCGGGTTGAGCACGATGTCGACGGGCGTACCATCCGCGAGGAACGGCATGTCTTCGACGGGCAGGATCTTGGAGATAACACCCTTGTTGCCGTGACGACCAGCGAGCTTGTCACCCGCGGTGATCTTGCGCTTCTGGGCGATGTACACGACTACGCGCTGGTTGACACCAGAGCCGAGTTCGTCGTCGTTGTCGGCGCTGAACTCCTTGACCGCGATGATCGTTCCCTCTTCACCGTGAGGAACCTTGAGCGAGGTGTCACGCACTTCGCGGCTCTTCTCGTTGAAGATGGCGCGCAGCAGGCGCTCTTCAGCCGACAGCTCGGTCTCGCCCTTCGGCGTGACCTTTCCGACGAGGATGTCACCGGGGCGAACCTCGGCACCGATACGGATGATTCCACGCTCGTCGAGGTCGGCCAGGAGTTCCGGGCTGACGTTCGGCAGGTCGCGAGTGATCTCTTCCTTACCGAGCTTGGTGTCGCGGGCGTCGACTTCATACTCTTCGATGTGAATCGACGAGAGCGTGTCGTCCTTGACCAGGTTCTGGCTCAGGATCATCGCGTCTTCGAAGTTGTAGCCCTCCCACGGCATGAACGCGACGAGCAGGTTCTTACCGAGGGCGAGTTCGCCGTTCTCGGTAGCGGGGCCATCAGCGATGACCTCACCCTGTTCGATGCGGTCGCCGGCGGAGACGATAACGCGGTGGTTGTAGCTCGTGCCCTGGTTGGAGCGGTCGAACTTGCGCAGGTAGTAGTCCTGCGTTCCACCCTCATCCAGCTGGATGGTGACGACGTCGGCCGAAACCTCTGCAACAACACCAGCCTTGTCAGCGGTGAGCACGTCGCCGGCGTCGATGGCCGCGAAGCCCTCCATACCGGTTCCGACGAGCGGCGACTCGCTGCGCAGCAGCGGGACAGCCTGGCGCTGCATGTTGGCACCCATGAGTGCGCGGTTTGCATCGTCGTGCTCGAGGAAGGGGATGAGGGATGTCGCGACGGACACCATCTGGCGCGGCGAGACGTCCATGTAACCGATGAGCTCGGTCAGCACGAGGTCTACTTCGCCACCCTTCTTACGTGCAAGCACGCGGGGCTCGGCGAAGTGCGCGTCGCTCGTGAGCGGTGCGTTTGCCTGGGCGACGATGAAGTCGTCCTCTTCGCTTGCGGTGAGGTAGTCGATCGTCGCCGTGACCTTTCCGCCGACAACGCGGCGGTACGGGGTCTCGATGAAACCGAAGGCGTTGATGCGCGCGAACGATGCGAGCGAACCGATGAGGCCGATGTTCGGGCCTTCCGGGGTCTCGATCGGGCACATGCGGCCGTAGTGCGACGGGTGAACGTCTCGAACCTCGACACCTGCACGCTCACGCGACAGACCACCCGGACCAAGAGCCGACAGGCGGCGCTTGTGGGTAAGACCCGCGAGCGGGTTGTTCTGGTCCATGAACTGCGAGAGCTGCGACGTTCCGAAGAACTCCTTGATCGCGGCGACGACGGGGCGCACGTTGATCAGGGTCTGCGGGGTGATCGCTTCGATGTCCTGCGTGGTCATGCGCTCGCGAACGACGCGCTCCATGCGGGACAGTCCGGTGCGGACCTGGTTCTGAATGAGCTCACCAACGGCGCGGATGCGACGGTTACCGAAGTGGTCGATGTCATCCACGTCGAGACGAACGTCGACCTTCTTGCCGTCGCGAACACCCTTGATGGTCGCGAGGCTCGAGTCGACGACCGTGACGTACGGTGCCGTCGTGTCGTGGAGTGCGACGAGGTACTTGATGGTCGCGAGGATGTCCTCGAGGCTCAGTACCGAGTCGGTGAGCGGAGCGTCGATGCCGAGCTTGCGGTTGATCTTGTAACGACCAACCTTCGCGAGGTCGTAACGCTTGGAGTTGAAGTAGAAGTTGTCGAGGAGCGCACGCGCAGCCTCGGCAGCAACCTGCTCGCCGGGGCGGAGCTTGCGGTAGATGTCCTTGAGGGCTTCTTCCTTGGTGAGGATGTTGTCCTTCTCAAGGGTGAGCTCAATCGACGGGAAGCCCTTGAACTCCTCGAGGATCTGCTCGCTCGACAGGCCGAGGGCCTTGAGGAACACCGTGACCGACTGCTTGCGCTTGCGGTCGATGCGAACGCCGACCTGGTCGCGCTTGTCGATCTCGAATTCGAGCCAGGCACCACGGCTCGGGATGATGCGAGCGGAGTAGATGTCCTTATCGGACAGCTTCTCGGGGGTGCGGTCGAAGTAGACACCGGGCGAACGGACGAGCTGGGATACGACGACACGCTCGGTGCCGTTGATGATGAACGTTCCCTTTTCCGTCATGAGCGGGAAGTCGCCCATGAAGACCGTCTGGGTCTTGATCTCACCGGTGAGGTGGTTCATGAACTCAGCGTTGACGTACAGGGGAGCGGCAAAAGTCTTGCCGCGCTCCTTGCACTCGTCAATCGAGTACTTGGGCTCTTCGAGCTCAGGTCCCGTGAACGAGAGCTGCATCGTCTCGCCGAGGTCCTCGATGGGCGAGATCTCTTCGAAGATCTCATCGAGGCCACTGCGGGTCGGCAGATCGGTGCGGCCCTGGGCCTCACCCTCCGTTACACGCTGTTTCCAGATGTCGTTACCGACGAGCCAGTCGAAGCTCTCGGTCTGCAATGCCAGCAGATCGGGAACCGTCAGGGTGTCGGTAATCTTTGCGAAAGAGAGCCGCGAAGCTGCGCGGCCGTTCTTAGTGGACTTTTTGGTCGACGCATTGCGCGCAGCAGCCAAGGAAATAACCTCCGTGAACCCCGTCGGGTTCTGCATGTCGAGAAATCGACTGTGTCGGTAGTGAAAGCACCCACCAGGACCCGTTTAGGATCCGCCCCGCCGCTATACTCGGGGCGCACCAGCTGTCCACAATATGACGGTCTGGTTTGACTGGGAGCGCAAGGATCAACTATAGGCGATCCGCGAACGTTTTGTCTACTAGATTCTTGACCTGATTGCGGGATTGGGCTATAAGCGGCGTGTTGGGCCTGTTTACGGGGCTCGCGACCGCATCCGCTGGGTTCATGACACGATCAGTGCATGGTTGAACACCCGTCAATTGTCCTGAAGAGCAGCGGATACCGCGCCGTCGTCGAACCGGACCGCTGGGTCCCCGGGGCGTACACGCTCGTCGTCGACGGCACACCGCAGTCGCACGTCAACCTCGACGACCCGAGCGAGTTGTTCTTCGAGTACATCCAGCGCATGGGACACGTGATCGACCAGCTCGGCATGCCGGGCGAACCCATCACCGCCGTGCACCTCGGTGCCGGCGCGCTCACGCTCCCCCGCTACATCCACGCCACCCGGCCCGGATCACGCCAGCAGGTCGTCGAACTCGAGACCGAGCTCGTCGACCTCGTGCGCGCCGAACTCCCGTGGCCGAAGGATGCGTCCATTCGGGTTCGGCACGGGGATGCCCGCGAGGTACTCGCGAAGTTCCCACCGGGGCTGCGCGGAAGCGTCGACCTGCTCGTCGTCGACGTGTTCAGCGGCGCCCGCACTCCCGCACACGTCACGAGCATCGAGTTCTACCGCGAGGCGGTGACGCTGCTCGCCGAGGACGGCATCGTTCTCGTCAACGTTGCCGACGGGCCAGGGCTCGCGTTTGCCCGCGGCCAGGCAGCGACGCTGCTCGCCGCGATCGGCAACGTCGCTGCTCTCGCCGAGACGCAGATCCTGAAGGGGCGCCGGTTCGGCAACATCGTTCTGGTGGGATCGAAGACCGAGCTGCCGTTCGACTGGATGCCGCGCCTGCTCGCGGGCGGACCGCATCCGTCGAAGGTCGTCACCGGCACCGAACTGCGAGACCTCATCGCCGGCGCCTCGGTCGTGACCGACACCACCGCGGTGCAGTCGCCCCCGCCCGCCCAGAGCATCTTCCAGGTCAAGCCGGGGTCGAAGTAGAACGAGCTGGCGCTCGCACTTGCATTCCGCGAACGTTCTCGTTGGTTGAGTAGTGCGCCGCGAGGAACGAGCGCCGCACGTATCGAAACCATCACCAACGCTCGACATCGAAGGTTTTCGTTGGTTGAGTAGTGCGCCGCGAGGAACGAGCGCCGCACGTATCGAAACCATCACCAACGCTCGACATCTTTCCTCGCGCCCGGTGTACTTGAGAGATGACGGCTACTCGCTCCGCCACCCTGCTCATCGCCGCTGCTCTCGCGCTTGCGCTTGCCGGCTGCGGCACCGCGATCTCGCCGCCGGACCAGGAGGTCGACGGCGTCAGTCCGGTCGGCCAGCCGACGGATGTCGCCACCGACCTCGAAGCGCCGTGGTCGATCCTGCGACTCGACAGCGGTTCGACCCTCATCAGTGAGCGGGACTCCGGGCTCATCAAAGAGCTCACCGCCGACGGGGAGGTTCGCACCGTCGGCGAGGTCGAGAGCGCCCGCTTCGGCGGGGAGGGCGGACTGCTGGGCCTCGCAGTGCAACCCGACGACCAGTCGGCGATCTATACCTACCTCACCACCGATGACGACAACCGGATCGAGCGGATCGAACTGACCGGAGACGCCGGTGCCTACGGGCTCGGCGCCACCAGCGAAATCCTCACGGGGGTCGAGCAGGCGGGTAATCACAACGGCGGACGGATCGCCTTCGGTCCCGATGGCATGCTCTACGCAACGGTCGGCGATGCCAACGGCCGCGATCACGCCCAGGACCTCGACTCGCTCAACGGCAAGATCCTGCGAATGACGCCGGACGGCGATGTACCCGACGACAACCCGTTCGACGGATCCCTCGTCTACTCCTACGGGCACCGCAATCCGCAGGGAATCGCGTGGGACAACAATGGCCAGCTCTACGCCGCCGAGTTCGGACAGGACACCTGGGACGAGTTCAACCGCATCGAAGCCGGCGGCAACTACGGCTGGCCGATCGTCGAGGGCACTGGAGAAGGCGATGACGAGTACATCGATCCGCTCATCACCTGGCCGACGGATGACGCGAGTCCGAGCGGCCTCGCGTTCGTTCGCGACACGTTCTTCCTGGCCGGCCTCGGCGGCGAGCGCCTGCTCGTCATCCATACCCTCGCCGAGAGCGCATACTCGGTCGACTGGTTCACGGGGGAGTACGGGCGCATTCGGGATGTCGCGGCCGGCCCCGACGGAACGCTCTGGTTCCTGACGAACAACACCGACGGTCGCGGCTCTCCGCGGGCGGGCGATGACCGGCTCATCCAGTCCTCCCTCGGCGAGATGGTCGAGGGTTAGCCACAGTCGGTGCACACCGGCGACCGGTGTCGCCGCGCCGGGTTACTCTCGATTTGTGGCAGAACTTGAGCGGGTACGGCACTGGGCGAACGCCCTGATTGCGCTGCACCTCGATGACTCGTGGTCGTTCCGTTTCGACAATGCGAAGACGCGCGCCGGGCTCTGCAACTACACCGACAAACGCATCTCGGTATCGAAGTACCTGGCGTCGCGGTACGAAGACGATGAGATCCACCAGGTACTGCTGCACGAAGTCGCCCACGCGATGGCCGGCTCACGCGCTGGCCACGGAGCGAAGTGGAAGTCGATCGGCAAAGAGATCGGTTACGAGGGAAAACGCCTGCACGACGGGGCCATCGCCGACGAATTTGCACCCTGGGTTGGCACTTGCCCCGGCGGTCACACTCACTACCGCTACCGCGCGCCGACTCGCGCGCTCGCCTGCGGAAAGTGCTCGCGGCGCTTCGACAAGGCGAACCTGATCACCTGGGCGAAGCGCTAGCCGCGTCCGCTTGTCGCGCGGTCCCGCCCGGTCCCGCCGTTCGGTAATAGTGCCCGTTGGGGACAACTGTTCCCGGGCGCGCAGGCACTATTGCCCCAAAGTGGCACTATTGCGGGCGCGCCGGCCGCGGACAGCGCCGGGGGACAGCGCTGGGTAGCGCCCTACTTCGCGCGGGACTCGATCGCGCGGGTGATGTCGGTCATGACCGACTTCCAGTGGCCGAGCATCATCCGGCGCTCTTCGCGGTCGGTGAGCTTGTCGTGGTGGATGCTGATGGTCGTTCCGAGCACGGTCGCCTTCACCGTCAGGCGGATCACGGTCGAGTGCGGCCAGTCACTCGGCTGCCAGGTGATGCGCAATCCGGTCTTGTCGGTGTACGACTTGACCTCGCCCTTGACGCCGTCGCGGGTCTCGTAGCGCGCACCCTTTTCGAGCGGGAGCTTCACCTCGCCGAGCCAGAGCGGAAGCCCCGGACCGACCAGGTACTGCCACACACCGGGCAGCGCGACGGGGACGGTTTCGCGTACCCCGACCTCCCAGCCGGCGTCTTTCTTCGTGCCGGTCGTGTCATCTGCGCGTGCGTTCATGTAACCAACCATAATGGTTACGTGCGTCAGACAATTTCAACGGGCCAGTGGTTCGCGTCCCGCGACGGTGGCCGGTGGTGGTTTGACTCCGGATCGATCGCCCTCGATTTCGCGTACACCGGCGCAATGGGCGACAACCCCGAGTGGGAGCGCCTGCACGCGGCGACCGACCTCGGCGACTGGCTCGAACCGCGCTTTCCCGGTGTCGATGGCGCACCCACCGACGGCGACCTTCGCGACGCGACCATGCTGCGCGGCGCAATCGCCGCGGCCGCCGTTGCCACGAGCGTCGGCGACACGGTCGGGCCGAAAGACGTCGACGTCATCAACCTCTTCGCCGCTACCCCCGATGTTCCGCCCGCCCTGATCGGTGGATCACGCCAGGCTGGCCGCACCAGGGCCCGCGTCGGCCAGTTGCTCTCGACCATCGCCCGAGAGGCGGTCGAGCTGTTCGACGAAGACAAGATCGAGCGCATCCGCGAGTGCGCAGCGGATGACTGCGGCCTGGTCTTCTACGACGAGTCCCGTTCGAACAACCGCCGCTGGTGCTCGATGCAGCGCTGCGGCAATCGCGCCAAAGTGCGCGCCCACCGCGCCCGCGCCTAGCCAGCCCGCCGCATCCGCTCGCTGTACGCGCCCCGCACGCAAAAGTGCCCGCCTGGGGCAATAGTGCCTGCGCGAGCAGACACTATTGACCCAGACGGGCACTATCGCAGGGCGGCCGGTGGACGCCAGCCGAACAAGCGGCCAGCGACTACTCGGTGACCTTTACTTCTTTCCAGAACGCGACGTAGTTGCTGTAGTCGGATCCGACGCGGTCGAACGAGGCCGGGTACGGGGTGGGGTAGCTCCAGGCACGATCCTGAAGCAGGGCGTCGCCATCCTTCACCGAGAAGTACTGGCATTCACCCTTCCACGGGCAGGTATAAGGAGTGGCGCTCTCAACGAGAAACTCGCTCTTCACGCTCGACGGCGGAAAGTACCAGTTGCCTTCAATGGAAACCAGGTCTTCCTTCGGAGCTTCTGCGATAACGATGTCGCCCAGTACTGCCTTCATGTGTTCCTCCACGGGTTGAACGCGACGACGCTGCATCGCTACTGAAACAACGCTACGCCGGGAGGCTGAATTCCCGCCAGACGACGAGGTCAGGCTGGGCGTTTGCCAGTTTGGCGCCATCGATGTGCTCGCGACCGTGCTCGGCGATCAGTTCCTGGCCGGTGACGGATGCCGACAGCACATGGCTCGTTGCGTTGCGGAGTCCGGTGAAGGCTCCCACCGCGGCAGCTGCCTCGGGTGAGGTGTAGTCGATTCCGACCTCGGCGAGCGCATCGATGATCGCTCCGGCGGCGAGCAGGTCTTCGACGGCGAATCGTCCGTCGTCACCACCGGCGGCCACCACGGCGACCGTCGCCCGGTCGCCCAGTTCGACCTGGCGCTCGAGCACCCACGCTGCAACGGCATCGCGATTACCGACCGTGCCGGCGAGAATCGCGACCGGTGCGTCGACGCGCGACGGGTCGAACCGGCTCGTTGCCAGCGCATCGACCCAGACCAGGATGTGGGCATCGACGGCGACATCCGCTGCCCCCGAATATCCCCAGTCGAAACGGATCTGGTACTGGGGCTGCTGTCTCGGAGAATTCACACCTTCACCGTATCGCCGATCAGAACCCTCCCACGAACGGCCGAAACCCGCCAGACTTGCCCCATGCGCGTGCTGCTCAAATTCACCCTGGATTGCGAACCGGATGCCGCCTGGCGCGCCGTGCGGAACCCGGTCGTCTTTCGCGCGGTCTCGCGCCCGCTCACGCGGTTCACCTCGCTCGGAGAGAACGGCTTTCCCGGCGAATGGTCACCGGGAGTGCACCCGGTGCGGATGTACGCTGCCGGCGGCATCCTCATCGGCGACCAGACCATCGACCTCGAATTCATCACCCGCCCGGCGACGGCGAAGCGAGGCGCGGTGCGAATCGTGCGCGACACCGGCCGAGGACTCAGCGGGCCGCTCGCACTCGTCACCCACTGGGAGCACTCGATGGCGATCGCGGAAGCGCCGGGCGGCCGCACGCTCTACCGCGACCAGCTCGACTTCTCGGTCGGACCGCTCACCCTGCTGGCCTGGCCGCTGTACTGGGCGTTCTGGCAGTGGCGCGGGGCAGCGATGCGCCGCCTCGCCCCGACCTGGAAGTAGCGGCCCGGGACCAACCCGGGCACGCTCGCGGCAACGCGCCTAGGCTCGACCCATGACAGCTCTCGAGGTCGCCGACTGGCGCAACCGTGTGTTCGCCCTCTACGCCGAGGTTCGGGCAGCGACCGACCTTCCGGCCGCCCACGACCTGTGGCGACGCACCCGCGACGACCTGTTCGCGACGCACCCATCGACCCCGCTGCTACCGGAGGACAAGCCCGACTTCACCGGACTCAAGGTGCGACCCTACGACCCGGACTGGCGCTTCGTCGTGCCGATTCGCGAGGCCGAGCCGCGCACCTTCGAGTTCGAGACCGGAACCGACGGCATCGTGCCGTTCGAGCTCATCGGCATCGCCAACGTACCCGGCGTCGGCGAACTCGATGTCTGGCGGCTGGCATCCTATGGCGGCGGTATTTTCGTGCCGGTCAAGGATGCCCTCGCTGGCAAGCCCGGCGGAACCTACGGTGGTGGGCGCTACCTGCTCGACACGATCAAGGGCGCCCACCTCGGCGAAGGTTCAACGCCCGGCGAGATCGTGCTCGACTTCAACTTCGCCTACAACCCCAGCTGCGCGTACGACCCGGCCTGGGCCTGCCCGCTCGCGCAGCCGGGCAATACTGTTGCGGTCGAAATCCCCGTCGGCGAGCGCTACTGAGCTGACGACCCGTCGGTCACCGCGCGGCCCCGGCGAACCCTCATCACCAGCAGGAGGATGAGACCGAGAAGGATGAACAGCACGGCGATGAGAATCGTCGGAACGGTCTCCATACCGGTGAACGGAAGGTCGTTGAAGACGTTCGCCATGTCGAGCGCGACGGCCTCATCGTCAACCGTGGTCCGAGCCCCGATGAGCGGGAAGCCGTCACGCGACGTGATCGACAGGCTCGCACCACCGGACTTGACCTCTTTCACCGTGCAGTCGGACATCGCCGGCAGGGCATCCCAGGTCACCGTCTCGCCGGCCGCGAACGTGCGGCGCGGGTCATCCGGAATCGGAACAGCCTTCAGCTGGCCATCGACCATCGCCTCACAGCCGAGCTCGACCTCGAAGCGCTCACCGGTGTGGTCTCCGGCGGTGAAGCCGAGGACAGCCTTGGTCAGCTGCAGTGCACCGATCTCGAACATGTTCGTCACGTTGACCGTCACGACGTCGTCGGCGACGATCTTCACGCTGTCGTCGCTCACGGTGGTCCAGGTGGCCCCGCCGTTCTTCGTCTCGACGAGCGCACAGTCGGCGCGAGCCGGAAGCTGCTCGTAGGTCGCGGCGTAGCCGTTCTCTCCCGACAGGATCCGGGTGAGTCCGCCCGGGATCTCGACCGGAACCGTCTCGCCATTGACCTCGCGGGTACAGGTGAGGCTGACCTCGAACGGTCCGGCACCCCAGAGGCCCGATCCGTCACCGAGGATCTCCTTGGTCACGGCAAGCTCACCGGTGTCGAACTCGTTGGTGACGGTCACATCGACCGGCGCCGCTCCGAGCGTCATGGTGTCCGGTACGGCGAACGAGCGGTCAGCTCCACCGATCTTCGACTCGGTGATTGCACAGTCGGCTCCCGACGGCAGTTCGGTGTACTCGGCAAAGTAGCCGCCGGCCGCATCGAGCGAACGGGTCGCTCCGAAGGGCACCTCGATCGACTCGACGGTTCCGTCGATGTCGCGCGTGCAGGCGAGCGTCACCTCGAACGGTCCGGCACCGTACAACTCGGCTCCGGCGTGAATGCGCTCCTTGGTCACCGACACGCTCGAGAGCTCGAACGTGTTGGTTACTGTGATCGCCGGCGCGTTCGTCGAGGTGACGGTGAAGTCGGCGGTCTCGCCGGCCGTGACCGTCGTTCCGTCGCTGAGAGCAACGGATGTCGCCCCACCGGTCTTCTCTTCGGTGACGGTGCACAGTGCGCCGGCCGCGATCTTCTCTACCGCGATCGTCGCGATAACGGCGCCGAACGAGCTGCGCTTGAAGTCGTAGGTCTTGTCCCAGACCACCTGCGGTCCGCTGGCATCGTCGAGTTCACAACTCACCCGAATGGTGACCTGCTTGTCTCCCCAGCGTTCGGACGCGTCTCCGACGATCTCCTTGGTGAGTGTCAGGCTTCCGACCTCATAGCTGTTCGTGAACAGCGCGGTGTTCACCGCGCCGGTCGCCAGTTCGATGGTCGCGGCAGAGGCGTCAAGAACAATGGATGGCGCCCCATCGACGGCGGTCTCCACCGTTGTCGAAACGGCATCCTTGTCGTCGGTCTCGCCGATCTCGCACTCCGCACCCGACGGCAGCTTCTCGAGGTTCCACACCGAGTCCGACATGAGGTCGGTTCGCAGCATGGGCGAATCGGCGTCGAAGCCGTCAGCGAAGACAGACTCCCCCTCGAAGGTGCACGAGACGGCGACCGAGAACGGACCGTAGACAACGGGTGAGCCGTCTTCGTGAACGGCGTCGCTTTCGACCTTCTTGGTGACGGCGATGCTCGAGAGCTGGAAGGTGTTCTCAACCGTGATGGCTGCCTGGGCTTCGGCATCCGCGTCGACGGTGAAGGTGACTCCGGTGGCGACGTCGGTGGTCAGCACAACGCCGTCGGAGGTCTGCGCCATCAGGCTCGACGTCGCACCGCCGTCGTTGGTCTCAGTGAGCGTGCACTCGGCGTTGGACGGAAGCAGCGTGTAGTTCGCGACCATTCCGCCGGTGACGTTCGGGTCGAGAGTACGCTCGGCACCGCCGTCGATGACGATGTCCTGGCCGTCACGCGCGCACTCGAGGTGCACCGTGAACGGGCCGTTGCCGAAGAGATCCTTGGCGTCTCCGGCCAGCGTCTTGGTGACGGTGAGCGATCCGGTCAGGTAGGTGTTCGTGATCGTCACGCCACCGGGAGTCTCGCCAACCGTGATCGTGTCGTCGACGACCTCATCGGTGGTGTTGTCGACCACGACGACCGTGTCGGCACCGGTGTCGGCGAAGTTCGACTCGGTGATGGTGCACTCGGTGTTGGCGGCGAGGTCGTCGATTCCCTCGGACAGGTGGGTGAGTGTGAGCTCGATGTCGTCGTCGAAGGCGACAACTCCACCGGGTGCGAGGCAGTAAACCGAGACGATGAACGGTCCGACACCGAACTGGTCAGCTGCGCCACCGGCGAGTTCCTTCGTCACCGAGAACGACGTGACACCGTAGTTGTTGTTGACGACCGCGCGGTTCGTGCCGTCGCCGTCGACATCCGGGGTCAGCGTGAGGGTCGCGACGGGGCCGGTCGCCGTAGCGGTTGCAGCAGTTGTCGTCGTGGCAACCGTCGTGGAGTCGGCACCAGCAGGGGTGGATTCGCCGGCCGGGGTTTCCTCGGTGACTTCACACTCTGCGCCGGCGGGAAGCCCGGTCAGCTTTTCTTCTTCGTTGTGCTCGAGGCTGAACTCCATCGGCGTCGAGGCCGAGTAGCCATCGGCATAGACCGAATCGCCCTCGAACTCACAGGTGACAACCATCGCGAACGGACCGCCGGGGTAGACCGGGTCCCCATCGGAATCGAGCGCCGCGGAGTGAACGACCTTCTTCACCAGGAGGGATGCCAGGTCGTAGCGGTTGGTGACGGTGGCGGGCGTCGAGGTGGCCGCGACGAGAACGATGTTCTGCGACGCAGTCGACTGGGTTGCCCCGGCGTTGTCGGTCTCGTTCACCACACAGGTCGTGCGCGAAGCGGCGTTGGTGTTTTTGCCGGTCGCGATGTTCGAGATCGTCTTCGTGAGACCGTCGGCGACGCTCAGCACGACGTTGCCCGACCAGACCGTCGACGGGGTTGCCGACGGGAGCGTGCAGACGACGTTGACCGTGAAGTCGCCGGTTCCGTAGGCGGTTCCACCGAGACCGGTGATCGCCTTCTTCACTTCGAGCGAGCCGACGCCGTAGGTGTTGGTGTACGCGACCGTGTTGGTCGGCGTACCCGCGGTGACATCCTTCGTGAGAGTGACGGTGGCCGCCGTGCTCGTAGCCGTCGTGGCCGCAACGGTGCCGGTCGTGACCGTGCGGGTCGTGGTCGTCGAGTTGTTGGTGTTCGTCTCGGTCACGACACAGATCGCGCCAGCCGGAAGGCCGGTGAGCGTGCGGGAATCCCCGTCGTTCAGAGCGAAGGTCATCGTGTTGGTCGTGAATCCGGCAGCGCGAACCGAGTTCGTGGTCACACCGTTGTTGAACGTGCAGACCACCGAGTAGGTGAAGCCCTGGTAGACGATCGGGTTACCGGCGGCGTTCTTCGCTCCGCCGTTGTCGACGGTCTTGCTGACGCGCAGCGAGGCCGTTGTGTAGGTGTTGGTGATCGTCGATGCCTCGATCGCCGGGCGGTTGACCGTTGCTCCGGCGTTGAAGAGCGGATGCGGGTCCGCGACGTCACTACGGACTTCGGGTCGAAGCTGGGCGGTGATCGTCTTCGGGCTGTAGTCGACATCCGTCGCGCCGTACGCGGCCTCGTTGACGGTGCAGTCCGCGTAGAGCGGCACTCCGTCGATGGTCGTCGGGGCGGCGCCGGCCGTGAGGGTGAACGGGTTGCGGTCGACTCCGGCGGCGTTCCGCAGGGTGATGTGCTCTCCGTCGGAGACGCAATCGAGCGAGACCTTGAACTGGTGCGCGGAGTCACTGAACGACGAAGCGTCGTCGAGCGCCTTCGACAGCTGGACGCTACCGACCGCGAGGGCGATTCCCGCCTTGCGCGGCTCGGTGACGAAGCGGTACGGGCGGTTGGTGGGGTCTGCACCAACGGCAGCACCGGCGATGGAGTTCCACGCGATCGGTTCGCTCGAGAGGGACGTGCTCGCACGGGACGTCGCCTTCGCCGACTTCGTCTGGTAGACGAAAGTCACTTCGGCTCCGGGGTGGAGGCCGGTCGTCGCCGAGATGTCGGCGGTGAAGCGGAGCGCGACAACCGACGCGAGCGTGGCGGCACTTGCCGACGGCAGCAGCGTCTTCCACGCGGCGTCGCGGCTCGGGATGTCGTCGATCGCGCTCGTGTTTGCGAGGCAGGCCTGGTAGGCGGTGACCATCGGAGGGACGGAGTTGGCGTCCATCCCCATCTGGTCCTGGATGTCCGCACCATTACAGCGGTTCGTCGCGATTCCGGGGGTGTCGATGTACTCGACGCGGTAGTCGGTGCCGGCCGGAAGACCGTTCGCAACCGGGTACGAGGTCAGCGTCGGTGCCCACTGCGAGTTGCGCGCCTGGGTGAGGATGATGCCGGTGTCGCCGACGGCCGGGAGCACGTCGATCGCAACGAGCTTCACGACGTCGATGTTGCCGCTGTTGGTGAACTTCGCAGCCCACTCTTCGGTCGAGCCCGGGCGGGTGATCGGTGCACAGGGGTAGCGGTAGTAGGACTCTCCGACCGCCGAGACGGTCGGGGCAGCACAGCTGACCGAGCTCGTTCCGAGCTTCATGACACCCATGTCGTCGGGGATCGTCGCGAGCGGCTCACCGTCGACGTCGTAGAGCGGGCCGGCTTCGATTCCGCGAACGCCCTTGATGATCGACATCGGTGCGCTCGGAAGCGGCCAGGTCTCGGTGCGGGTGGTGCAGTCGGCGACCTGCGTCTGCTGCGTCTGCTGGTTGGTCGAGTTGACGAACCAGTCGCAGGTTTCGAACGACTGGTCGGCGGTGACAACGGCCGTGTTCGTGATGTGCTCGCTCGTCGCAAGCAACGGCTTGAACTGCAGCGGGGTCGAGATCGTCAGGGTCCAGCCGCGCTCGAGGGTTGCCGGCTTGACGAGCGTGAAGGTCATCAGTTGCGACGTCGGTCCGGACGGGCTGACCACGGCATCCACCTGGATGTCGGTGTTCGTCTGGGTGCCGTTCTTGAGCGTGTAGGTGAATGCCTTGTCCGGCGTCACCGTCTCGTCGGTGTCGGGGTCGATCGGGAAGACGAGGTACGGCTGGCCGTTCAGTGACGGGATCGTGTCCTTCACTACGACACTGCCGAGCGGCTTGTCGTAGGTGCTACCGGTGTTGGTGACGGCGATCGTGTACGGGATGTCCGTACCGAGCGAGTACTGGCCGTAGGCGGTCTTCTGGATCTTGACCTTCGCCGGAAGGTGCTGGAACCGCACGGCGGCTGTTGCCCGGTCAGTTGCCGACCACAGCGGGCTCGGGTCATTCGGGTTGACCGAGGCGCTCGCGGTCACGATGGCACCGTTGGTGAAGATTCCCTTGGCGGTCTCTCCCGGTGCGGTAGCCGTGAACGTGAAGAGGGTCGACGGAACCGGGGTGGCGGGCGTCGTCTTCGGCACGAGCAGGGTGTCGCGGCGGGTCGTGGTGAACGACACGGACTGCACCGGGTTGAACGGGCGTTCCCACTTCTGTAGGTCGGTCGTTCCGGTCGCCGTCTTCGTGTAGGTGAAGCGCACTCCGCGGATGTCGGCGAGCACCGATCCGGAGGGCAGCGACGGGTTGGCCGGCAGCACTGCTGCGGCGGTGCCGTTGTACCAGCAGGCGTCGAGGTTCGACACCGGGGCGTTGCCACCGTCCCCGTCGACGTCACAGAGCGGCGTGACGGTGTTGGCGACCGTGTCGTAGTCGTAGACGATGTGCAGCAGCACGTCGGCGCGCACGGTGTTGATGGGGTTCGCCGTGTCGTCGGTAGCCGGGTTGAAAGCAGAGAAGTTGTAGGCGTTCCAGAACTTGGCTTCGTAGTCTTCGATGACCATCTTGGTCGTGCGGACGTTGCCCGTCGGCTGCCCGGTGATTGTCACCTTGGCGTTCCGCTTCGCAGCGTTGTCGGCGACGTCGTACTGGATGGCCGGCGACGACGAGGTCGACGTGATGGTGTCGGTGCCGATTCCCTGCGTCTGGATGACCTTCGTCGCGACGACGCCGTAGTCGAACGACTCGATGTCGATGTCATCGGAGGCGTTGGCCGTCACCGTGACCGGGCCGTTGGTCGGCGTGCGCGGGTTGGATCCTCCGTCATCCGTCACACTCGCGGTGATGGTGTTGTCGACGGTTCCGTCGACGAGGTCCTCGTCGACGATCTGGGTGGTCGAACCGCGCTCGAACTCACGCAGCTGCGTCGAGAGCGTGATGATCGTCGTCGCGTTGTTGGCGATGCGCCCGGAGTGGGCAACCGTGATTCCGGTCACACCGGCGAGCTGGGTCGCGGTCATCGCATTCGCTACGGCGATCGTGACGGTGGTGTTCGGACCCGTCTCCCACGAGAACGTAACGGTGCTGAGGTTCGCGGTCGCGCCGCTCGGCACGGTGATCGACTCGATGTCGTCGATGTTGACGTAGTCGAACGGGTTGGTTCCGCTCGTCGGCTCGGCGACCGCGAGCTTGTCGACGCGGGTACCGGAGAGGTTCTTGCCGGTCAGCACGAGGTGCGCGCTCGGGTACAGCGATTGCGGCGTGCCGACCGGAGGTACTCCGAGCGGGCCGTCGGTCCAGACCTTGGTCGCCGAGACACCGATGGTCGGATCGAGGATGAGGATCTCATCGGCGTCGGTGTCGGTGTGCACGACAACGTTGCTCGCGTCACGGCCGTCGACGCGGGCGTCGTTGCGCACCTCGCCGTAGTTGCTGGTGTTGTAGGTCGCTTCGCGAAGCACACCGAGAACCGGCACAGCGGTGTTCGAGCGGCGGTCGTCGCGCAGGCGGAACTGCAGGGTGATCTTGCGGTTCAGCGTGGGCGTCGAGGCGACTCCGTCACCGACGAGCGGTGCATCCGGGTTGGTCGTGCCGATTCGTGCTGCGCGGGTGGTGCTCTCGGTGACGAGAAGGCGAACACCCTGGGTGTCGAGCAGTTCCGCAGCGGTCAGCGTGTAACCGGGGAACTTGCCCTCGCAGTTGGCCGCCGTTACACAGGGGTTGTTGGCCGTTGCCACCCACTGGCCACCGCGGAACAGCTGCACGGACTTCACGTCGTCCCAGGTGATGAGCGGGTCGGTCGTCGGGGTGATCGCGTCGATGCTGACGAGGTTGAACGCTTCGTAGACGGTGTTGGCGACGGGGTTGCTCGACGAGATGTCGTCCGCCGTGTCGCTGATGCGTACCGAGGAGTACTGGTTTCCGCTCGTGCCCCAGTTCAGGGTGACGGATGCCGTGTCGTTCGATCCCGAGACGACTTCTGACTTGTTCCAGACCTTCTCGATCCCCGGGAGGCCGTCACCGTCGACGTACTTGAGGGTGACGTCGTCGGTGGCGTCATCCGAGTCGGTCGGCGGGTCGGCGATCGGGTTGTGAACCGTCGCGACGACCTTGTTGTCGATGACCAGGTTGTCGTTGGTGTCGCTCGGCATCGTGAACGGGAGCGAGGAATCGCGCGCCGTCGAGCGAAGCGCAACGCGCAGGTACGGAGTGACCGTGTAATCGGGGCCGAGCTCCGCAGCGCCGCCAGCGGTCGGCGTGTAGACGAAGCGCACTCCGTTGAGCACGGCCTTGGTCGCGGTGGGGATCGCGAGCGAGAGGGTGGTGCTGCCGACGAGGTTGGTGGCGTCGGCGAGCGGGAGCCAGGTCGTTCCGTGGTCGGTGGTGTACTCCACGTTGAGAGTTGCGCCGCTCATGACCTGGGTCGCGACGATCGCCTTGAGGTCGAAGGTGTTCCAGAACTCGACGTCGTCGTCGGTCACGGTGAAGACGCGAGCGCCGACGGTCGAACCGCCCGAGGCGTTACCGACGGGGCGGGCCTGGATGGTCGACGGAAGCGACACCAGAACGGTCATCCCGGGAGCCGCGAAGATCGACGCCGGGCTGATGACCTTCGTCGTGGTCGTCCGCACGCGTGAGCTGCGGCGGGTGAGGTCGTCGCTCGCCTGCGCACTGCCGGTGAGGTTGTTGGCGGTCTCGACGTCGACGGTGATCGTGTTCACCTTCGTGACGTCGACGGTCTGCGCGTTCACCGCATCCGTCGTCGCCACAAACGGAAGCGAGGCGTACTGGCCGGCAGCCATGCTGTTCGTCGAGCTGACGAACTTCACCGAGAAGCTCTCGACGACCTTCGTCGAGTCGGGGGCCGGGAGGGTGTCGACGGAAGTGGACGAGGGAAGCACGACGGCATCCGCTTCTCCGACGTAGCGGTAGCTGACGACGACGCTCGTTGCGCCGACCGGCCACTCGATGTTGGCCTGGTCCCAGTTCTTGAACGCGATGCCCTGGTCGGCGAACGACGTCGTGCCGACGGTCGGCTCGGTGATCGTCATGGTCCGGAGCGAGAAATCGCCGCCGTTACGGCCGACGAGGGTCGCGGTGACGTCTTCGCCGCCGATGACCGAGGCCTTGCTGAACGTCTTCTCGGCGACCGGGCCGACGTTCGACTTGGCGATGATCAGGGTGTCGGACGCGGTCTTCGTCGTACCGGTGGCGTTGCCGAACTTCACGTAGGTCGAAGCCGTGTTGAGCGCGGAGACGGGGGTCGATCCAATGGTCGACACGTTGCTCGTCAGTTCGGTGGCGACGTGGAAGCTTGCGGTGGCGCCCTTGGCGATTTCCGTCGTCGAGGTGAATCGGAAGCGCAGGCCCTTGATCGTCGCCGGGTCGACGCCGCTCGGCAGTGCCGCGGTTGCGGCATCCGTCCCCACGTGCCAGGCGGTGTCGTAGTAGTCGACGCGAACCGCGGTCGCGCCACTGGGGAAGACGACCGAGTCAAGCGCGGTGATCTTCTGGTAGTCGAGGGAGCTGGACGGCACGGTTGCCGGGTCCTGGATCCACAGTTCGTTGACGGCGCGGTTCGAGGCGTTCGTCGCCGTCACCGAGTAGCCGGTCGTGGTTCCGGCGAGCGCGAAGACCTTGTCGTGGTCCCAGGCCTTGGTGATCGTCGACGACAGCTGGGTCGGAATTGCCAGCAACACATCGACCGATGATTCCTGGTTGCTGTCGCGGTTCTCGACGGTCGCGTACGCGGTGTTGGTGATGGTCTTCGCGTCCCAGCTCGCGTCAGCGGTCGCCGGAAGGTGAGTCTTGACGTTGAACTGGATGCCGTCGCCATCGCCGATACCGATGCGTCCGCCGTCGAGCACCGACTTTGCCGTGACGACGAAGCTGTTGCCCGAAATGGCGACGTCGTACGGGCGGGCCGGGTCACTCGCATCGACGGTGTCGAGAACGAGGGGGGCCGGGACGGTGTCGGCGACCTTGAGGCCGATGCACGAGGTGGTGTCGCTCGAGCAGTTGGCGGTGATGGTGAAGGTGACTGTCTCACCGGGGTTGACGGCGCGGTCGTCGGCCGAGGGGTCGGCGTCTTTGAACAGCTGGACCGTTACCGGGTCGAATGCCTCGTCGGCGGCCATCGCGGACTGGCCAACCGCGACGGGGACGGCGAGGATCGCGACGACGAGCATCGAGACGAACACGCGGGCGCGACTGTCTTGCCACCAGCGGCGACTATTTCGGCGCGCAGAGGAGCGATTGTTTCGGGTCGAGAGCATCGTTCGGGTCCTTGCTGTATCGACCATCGCTGCGGGTCAGGGTTGACCCACGCCGGTCGACCGGTGTGAACAGAGTGACGATTGCACGGGCCCGAGAGTTGCCGGATGCAGCACAGACTGGGTAAGCAGCGTGACGCTCGAGCCCAAATCACGATCGTCAGAACCGAGTATATGAATCATGCTTATTCATGAAAAGCCATAGCGCTACCCCAGACCGAGGCACACTGCCAGTTTCAGATTCCGCCGGTCAGGGGGCATAAATCCGCTCTCTGCTATGGTTGGACTACTTGAGAGACCACGACGGTCTCCTCAGCGTCGTAGAACGCTTGCTCTTCTCGTCTCCTCGACAGCCCGACTCTTTGGGCTGCGGATGGCTCGTAGATACTTTCTCCGGCGAACGGATGTGGCCACTGCCACCTTCGCCAACTCTGGTTTTGATTCGCGCTGCAGTTTTTCAGTCACGCGACTCCGGGGCCACACTGATGCCCGAAAGGCACCAACAACACCTATGTCAGATACTTCATTCGCCGCGCTCGGCGTTCCCGCTCCCCTCGTTGCCAAGCTCGCTGAGCTCGGCAAGACGGACGCGTTCCCGATCCAGGTCGATACCCTGCCGGACACGATGAACGGCCGCGACGTTCTCGGCCGCGGAAAGACCGGCTCGGGCAAGACCCTCGCCTTCTCAATCCCGCTCGTGACCCGTCTCGGCGGAAAGCTCGCCGGTGGCAACCGCCGCCCGGGCCGTCCGCTCGCACTCGTTCTCGCGCCGACCCGCGAGCTCGCCACCCAGATTTCCGCCGTCATCGAGCCGCTCGCGGCCGTCTACGGCCTCAAGAGCACCACGATCTTCGGTGGCGTCTCGCAGCAGCGCCAGGTTTCCGCGCTCAAGGCAGGCGTCGACATCGTCGTCGCGTGCCCCGGCCGCCTCGAAGACCTCATGAAGCAGGGCTTCGTCTCGCTCGACGCCGTCGAGATCACCGTTCTCGACGAGGCCGACCACATGGCAGACCTCGGGTTCCTTCCCGTCGTCACCAAGATCATGGACAAGACCCCGCAGTCCGGCCAGCGCCTGCTCTTCAGCGCAACGCTCGACAACGGCGTTGACAAGCTGGTTCGCAAGTTCCTCCACAACGAGGTGCTGCACTCGGTCGACGAGGCAACCTCGCACGTCTCGGCGATGACCCACCACGTCTTCGAGGTCGCGTCGGTCGAAGACAAGCGCGTTCTCATCGAGAAGCTCGCCTCGGGGACCGGCCGCCGCATCCTGTTCATGCGCACAAAGCACCACGCCAAGAAGCTTGCCAAGCAGCTGACCGACGCCGGCATCCCCGCCGTCGACCTGCACGGAAACCTCTCGCAGCCGGCGCGTGACCGCAACCTCGCGGCCTTCGCATCCGGTGACGTTCGTGTTCTCGTTGCAACGGATGTCGCGGCCCGCGGCGTTCACGTCGACGACATCGAGCTGGTCATCCACGTTGACCCGCCGATGGAGCACAAGGCATACCTGCACCGCTCGGGCCGTACGGCTCGCGCCGGCAAGGAAGGCGAGGTCGTTACCCTCGTCCTGCCCGAGCAGCGTCGCGACACCGCAGCCCTGCTTCGCAAGGCAGCCATCTCTGTTGTTCCGCAGCAGGTCAACGCGGCATCGCCCGCCGTTGCCGCCCTCGTCGGCGATGTCGCCGCGTACGTCAAGCCGGCGCCCCGCGTCGAGCAGCCCGCACGCGGACAGTCGCAGGGTGGTCGCTCGCAGGGCGCCAACGCCCAGCGCAAGCGCGCCAACCGCGACGGAGCCCCGGCTCGCACCGACCGTTCGGGCCATCCGGCCCGTGCCGCCGGCTCGGCAGCCCCGCGCACCTCTGACCGCAGCCAGGCCGCTCCGGCCGCCGCCGCATCCGGTTCCGAACGTCGCTCGGGTGGCTCACGCCGCGCGGGCGCACCGAGCGGTGCCGGTCACCTGACCGTCGGCTCGATTGTTCGCCAGAACGGTGGAAGCCAGCGTCGCGGACGCTAGTCACTTCGTCGAACGGCCCCGTCCAGCACTGCTGGGCGGGGCCGTTTTGTGTTTGCCGTGAGTTGGCGTGTGGCGCCAGCCCCCAAATGGGGAGGCATTCGTGCGGGATACCATGAGGGCATGACTGTCGTTCTTCGCCGCGCTGAACTCGGTGATGTCGACGCGCTCGGTGAACTGCACTCGTTCTGCTGGACCGAGCTGTACTCCACCGTTATCCCGCCGCACATCCTCGCCGAGCTGAGCCCCGAGACCATGGCCGGGCTGTGGAGACGGTTCGTCACCCGCGGCGACGAGTACATCCAGTGGGTTGCCGAGATCGACGGCCAGATCGTCGGGTTCGTCGGCCGTGGGCCCGGGCGCGAGACCGGCTACGAGGTCGCGACCGAGCTCTACTTCATCTACGTGCACCCGCACCACCGTCGCGCGAAGATCGGCAAGCAGCTGCTCGCGAAGGCGGATGTCGACTACCTCTGGATCGCGGAAGCCAACCGCGACTCCCGCACGTTCTACCGCAAGAACAAGTTCTACCCCGACAGCGTCGCGCGCGAGGGAGCCATCTTCGGTGCCCCGCTGCCCGAGGTGCGGATGGCGCGCTGACGCGCTGTGCGCTGGCCCGCCCGTCCGGCCTGCCCGCCCGGTAAAAGTGCCACTTTGGGACAAAAGTGCCTGCGCGCCGGGGATTAATTGGCCCAAACGGGCACTATTGCTTCCCTAACTCGCTGGTTGAGTAGCGGGCGACCGCGGAGCACGCCTATCGAAACCATCACCCGCGTGCAACGGGAGCGGGGAAACATGCGGCAGCGATCGGCATCCGGGCCGGGCCTGCGCATGCGGCGCTGCAGCCTCTGGCGGTCATGCGCCAGGTAATAGTGCCACTTTGGGACAAAAGTGCCTGCGCGCCGGGGATTGATTGGCCCAAACAGGCACTATTGCTTCCCCAACTCGTTGCTTGAGTAGCGCGCGACGAAGGAGCACGCGTATCGAAACCATCGCCCGCGTGCAACAGACCCTCGCCCGAGCGAACCCGTCGCCAATAGTGCCGCTTTGGGGCAAAAGTGCCTGCGCGCCGGGGATTGATTGGCCCAAACAGGCACTATTGCTTCCCCAACTCGTTGGTTGAGTAGCGCGCGACGAAGGAGCACGCGTATCGAAACCATCGCCCGCGTGCAACAGACCTCGCCCGAGCGAACCCGTCGGCAATAGTGCCACTTTGGGACAAATGTGCCTGCGCGCCGGGGATTATTTGGCCCAAACGGGCACTATTGCCGGGCGGCGGGGCGGATGCCGATCTACGGAAGCACTCCGACCGACGCGAGGGCTGCGCGCAGCAGAGCGCCGCGTCCGCCCTCCATGTCGGCGGTGACGGCCTCGGAGGCGGCATCCTTCGGAGTCATCCAGGTCAGCTCGAGGGCATCCTGGCGCGGGTCGCAGGTTCCGGTGACCGGAACGACATACGCGAGCGATACCGCGTGCTGGCGCGAGTCGGTGAACGGTGAATCTCCCGGCCACGGGAAATATTCGGCAACCGAGAACGGAACGGGGCTCGCCGGAAGCAGCGGGAAGGCCATCGGCCCGAGGTCCTTCTCGAGGTGACGGAACAGCGCATCGCGCAACGTCTCGCCGTACATGACGCGACCGGAGACGAGCGTGCGCGTGATCGCACCCTGCGGGGATGCGCGGAGCAGCATGCCGACCTCGATGACCCGGCCGACGCCATCGACGCGAACCGGCACTGCCTCAACGTAGAGAAGCGGAAGCCTGCGTCGGGTCTCGGCGAGTTCCTCTTCGGAAAGCCATCCAGAGTTAGGGTCGGGCGTGCCTACGGAGCTCATGCTCCATTCTTACGCCATATCGGTTGCGCGGATGTTACGCCGCCCGGGCGAAGTCAGTTCCGCGAGCTGCGCATCGCTCTCGTCACGGTGACCGCTGAGCCGTCCGCGGGCGAGACGCCGCTCTCGAAAGCCGCGTACTCCGGGGAGTCGACCGCAAAGGCGGCGACGCGACCATCGGCATCCGCGTGGATGCCCCAGCCGTAGCGTTTGCCGAGGTCGCTTGACCGAAGGCAGGGCTGGCCCTTGCCGTAGAACTCGGCGCGAGCGGCCGGGCGATCTTCGGCCGGGATGTCGCGGCGGTCTGCCCACACGGCAAAGATCACATCGCCCGACGTGTGCTCGTACGGGTGATCGTGGATGAGGGCGAACGTTCGCGCCGCGACCGTGGGGTTCTCCTTCGCGGGCGGTGTGATTCCCGTGTCAGCTGCAGCATCCGGAGCGGTGGCAATGAAAGTATTGAAGTAATCAACACTGTGTTTGTCATTGTTGCGCATGTCCTCGCCGCGCTTATTTTCGCTAGCCATGCCGACAGCCTAGGCAGGCGCCCTCAGGAACGGAACCGACAATGACCCTCGATACCAGCGCAATCCAGTGGTCGGCTCCCGAGCGCGAACGGGCGACCCGTCCGCTGCTCGTCCTGCTGCACGGCTACGGCTCGCACGAGGGCGACCTGTTCGGGCTCTCGCCGCGGCTTCCGCTCGAACCGGTCATCGCATCGCTGCGTGCCCCGCTCACCGAGAGTGGCGGCTACGCCTGGTTCTCGCGCGTCGACAGCCCGACCGGCGACCCCGATCCGGAACGCGTCGACCCACCAGCCTCCGCGATCATCGACTGGCTCGACACCCTCGAGTACACGAGCGTCAGCCTGCTCGGCTTCTCGCAGGGCGCCGCGATCGCGCTGCAACTGCTGCGCCACGCGCCAACCCGCTTTGCCGCAACGGTCGCGCTCTCCGGGTTCGTCACGCGCGGACCGAACGAAGCGGATGCCGAACTCGAAAAAGTGAAACCGCCGGTGTTCTGGGGGCGCGGCACCGCTGATCCGCTCTTCTCGCCGACCACCATCGAACGGCTGCACGAGTGGCTTCCGGCTCACACGACGCCAACGATCCGCACCTACGAGGGGCTCGGGCACGGCGTCTCCGAGGCGGAGATCGCCGACGTCAACGCTTTCCTGAGGGAAAACCTCGCCTGACGCGCCCGCCCCACGCCGTGACGGTGGTTCGGGGGAGGATGGGTCAATGGCCTCTGTGCTCGACCGCTTCTCTCCCATCACGCGGGAGTGGTTTTCCGGTGCCTTCGCCGAGCCGACTCCGGCACAGGCCGGAGCGTGGGAAGCGGTGTCGTCGGGGTCACACGCGCTCGTCGTCGCCCCGACCGGATCGGGCAAGACGCTCGCCGCGTTCCTGTGGTCGATCGACCGCCTTGCGCAGGCGCCGGTCCCGGAAGACCCGCGTCACCGAACGCGCGTGCTGTACATCTCTCCGCTCAAAGCGCTCGGCGTCGACGTCGAGCGCAACCTGCGCGCTCCGCTCGTCGGAGTGACCCAGACCGCCCGGCGGCTGGGGGTCGCCGTTCCCGACGTGACCGTCGGAGTGCGGTCGGGCGACACCTCGACCCAGGACCGCCGGCTGCTCGCGCGAACTCCCCCGGACATCCTGATCACTACACCGGAGTCGCTGTACCTGATGCTGACGAGTGCAGCCAGGGAAACGCTCATGGGCGTCGACACGATCATCATCGACGAAATCCACGCGGTTGCCTCGACCAAGCGCGGAGCTCACCTCGCGGTGTCGCTCGAGCGGCTGGACGAGCTGCTCCCGAAGCGCGCACAGCGGATCGGGTTGTCGGCGACCGTACGCCCACACGAGGAGATTGCGCGGTTCCTGGCCGGAGGTGCGCCGGTCACGATCGTCGCACCACCGTCGACGAAGACGTTCGACCTGCGCGTTGTGGTGCCGGTCGAGGACATGACGGAGCTGGGAACAGCGCCGGCACTCGAAGGGTCGACCTCGGGATCGACGCCGCAGGGGTCGATCTGGCCGCACGTCGAGGAAGGGATCGTCGACCTGATCCTGCAGCACCGGTCGACGATCGTGTTCGCGAACTCGCGGCGGCTGGCCGAGCGGCTGACGGGGCGGCTGAACGAGATCTTTGAAGAACGCGGAGCCAGTGCTGACGCGCCTTCGGACGATAGCGAATCTGTTGCCCTGACGCCCGACCTCGCAGGCTCGGTCGGCGCTGGGGTCGCGCAATCGCTGGCGCGATTGCCTGAGCTCCACCGCGCTCAACCAAAGAGTGAGGTGAGGGAGGCGAGTGAGGCGAGCGTTCCGGCGCAGATGATGGGCCAGTCGGGAACTCTCGCGGGCGCACCACCGCTGCTCGCTCGTGCACACCACGGGTCGGTGTCTAAGGACCAGCGGGCCCTCATCGAAGACGACCTCAAGAGCGGACGCCTTCGCTGCGTCGTCGCCACGTCATCCCTCGAACTAGGAATCGACATGGGTGCCGTCGACCTCGTCGTGCAGGTCGAATCACCCCCGTCGGTCGCGAGCGGCCTTCAGCGCATCGGCCGCGCCGGTCACCAGGTCGGCGAGATCTCGAAGGGCGTGCTGTTTCCCAAGCACCGCGCCGACCTGCTGCACGTAGCAGTCGCGAGCGAGCGGATGCTGTCCGGCGCGATCGAGGCAATCCGCGTTCCGACCAATCCGCTCGACGTGCTCGCCCAGCAGACGGTCGCCGCCGTCGCACTCGACGCACTCGACGCGGACGACTGGTACGAAACCGTGCGTAGAAGCGCACCGTTCGCGACCCTTCCCCGCAGCGCGTTCAACGCCACCCTCGACCTGCTGAGCGGCCTGTACCCGAGCGACGAATTCGCCGAACTGCGCCCGCGCATCGTCTGGGACCGCGTCTCGGGATCCCTCACCGGCCGCCCCGGCGCCCAGCGCCTCGCCGTCACCTCCGGCGGAACCATCCCCGACCGCGGCCTGTTCGGCGTCTTCATGGTCGGAGCAAACCCGGGCACCCCGGGCGGTCGTGTCGGCGAGCTCGACGAAGAGATGGTCTACGAGTCCCGCGTCGGCGACGTCTTCGCCCTCGGCGCCACGAGCTGGCGCATCGAAGACATCACCCACGACCGTGTGATCGTGACCCCGGCGTTCGGCGTTCCCGGCCGTGCCCCGTTCTGGAAGGGCGACGGCCTCGGCCGACCGGCCGAACTCGGCCGCGCAATCGGCGCGTTCACCCGCGAGGTTGCAAGCGGCAAGGCAGAAACAGTTCTCGAGCGGATGTCCGCGGCCGGTCTCGACGACAAGGCAACCAACAACCTGGTCGCGTTTGTCGCCGAACAGAAGGTCGCGACGGGCGTCGTGCCCACCGACACCACACTCGTCGTCGAACGATTCCGGGATGAGCTCGGCGACTGGCGCGTCATCCTGCACTCCCCCTACGGCATGCAGGTACACGCACCGTGGGCGCTCGCGGTCGCCGCCCGCATCCGCGAACGCATCGGGGTCGACGGTGCGGCAATGGCGAGCGACGACGGAATCGTCGTGCGCATTCCCGACACCGACTCCGAACCGCCCGGCGGCGAACTGTTCGTCTTCGAAGCCGACGAGCTTCGCGACATCGTCACCGAAGAAGTCGGCGGCTCCGCGCTCTTCGCATCCCGCTTCCGCGAGTGCGCCGCCCGCGCGCTGCTGCTTCCGCGCTACAACCCCGGCCGCCGCTCCCCGCTCTGGCAACAGCGCCAGCGCGCATCGCAGCTGCTCGAGGTCGCCCGAAAGTACCCGAGTTTTCCGATCGTGCTCGAAACGGTGCGCGAAGTCCTGCAGGACGTCTACGACCTGCCAGCCCTCTCGGCCCTCACCGGCGAGATCGCGAGCCGCCGCATCCGCATCGTCGAAACCGAAACGGATGTGCCGTCGCCGTTCGCGCGCTCGATCCTGTTCGGCTACGTCGCGGCCTTCATGTACGAGGGCGATTCGCCGCTCGCCGAGCGGCGGGCCGCAGCGCTCTCGCTCGACTCGACCCTGCTTGCCGAGTTGCTCGGTCGCGCCGAGCTTCGCGAACTGCTGGATGCCGGGGTTATCGAGCAGACGGAACTCGAGCTGCAGAGACTCGCGCCCGATCGCCGCGCGAAGAACGCCGAGGGCGTGATCGACCTGCTGCGCATCCTCGATCCGATGTCGGTCGAGGAACTCGCCGAGCGCGTTATCCCCGACCAGAATGAGCTCGTCACCGAGTGGCTCACCGAACTCCGCGCCACCGGTCGCGTGATCCCGGTCGGCATCGCCGGCGACGCTCGCTGGGCCGTCATCGAAGATTCAGCCCGACTGCGCGATGCCCTCGGCGTTCCGCTTCCGGTCGGGGTTCCGGTCGCGTTCACCGAGCCGGTTCCCGATCCGGTCGGCGACCTCATCGCCCGCTACGCGCGAACGCACGGTCCGTTCACGGTGGCCGCGGCAGCCGCCCGTTTCGGGCTCGGCGGCGCCGTTGTTCTCGACGCGCTTCGCCGGCTCGCAACCGACCGGCGGGTCGTGGACGGGGAGTTCCGTCCCGGAGCCTCCGGCCAGGAGTGGTGCGACGCCGAAGTTCTGCGGCGCCTGCGCAGCCGCTCGCTCGCTGCTCTTCGCCACGAGGTCGAACCGGTCGACCCGGCGACCTTCGGCCGGTTCCTTCCGGTGTGGCAGAACGTCGGCGGCACCCTCAGCGGAATCGACGGCCTCGCCCACGTCATCGACCAGCTTGCCGGGGTCGCGCTGCCGGCATCCGCGTGGGAGACCCTCGTGCTGCCCGCTCGCGTTCGCCACTACTCGCCAGCCTGGCTCGACGAGCTCACGGTGACCGGCGAGGTCCTCTGGGCCGGCGCCGGTTCCCTCGCCGGTAACGACGGCTGGGTGAGCCTGCACCTCGCCGAGTCGGCGCCGCTCACCCTGCCCGAACGGCTCGATCCAGTGCCCGAGGGCGAGACGGCGAGCAAGATCCTCGCCTCGCTGGCCGGTGGCGGCGCCTACTTCTTCCGCCAACTGTCGAACGCGGTCGGCAGCACCGACGACAAAGACCTGCAGGCAGCCCTGTGGGAACTGGTCTGGGCTGGCCTCGTCACGAATGACACCTTCTCGCCGCTGCGGGCCCACCTCGGTGGCCCGCTCAAAAAGCGCACCCCGTCTCGGGCGCGCAGCTACAGTTCGCGCGGATACAGCGCCCGCGCGGCGATGCCAAGCCAGGCCGGCCCACCGAGTGTCGGCGGACGCTGGTCGTTGCTCCCGGAGCCCGCCCTCGAAACCACGATCCGGGCGAAGGCCAACGCCGAACAGCTGCTCGAGCGCCACGGCGTCGTCACCCGCGGTGCCGTCGTCAACGAGGGCGTGCGCGGCGGCTTCGCACTCGTCTACCGGGTACTGAGCGGCTTCGAGGAAACCGGTCGCGCCAGGCGGGGCTACTTCATCGACGGGCTTGGCGGCGCCCAGTTCGCGACCGGACCGACCGTCGACCGGTTGCGCAGCTTCGCCCGCGACCCGGAGTCCCGGGAGGAACCAACCGCTGTCACCCTGGCGGCAACCGACCCGGCCAATCCCTACGGTGCCGCGCTCGCCTGGCCGCCGACCGAGGGTGCGACCGAGGACGGCCCGCGAGGCCACCGGCCCGGTCGCAAGGCCGGTGCCGTCGTGGTGCTGGTGGATGGCGAACTCGCGCTGTACCTCGAGCGCGGCGGCAAAACCGCGCTCACGTTCGGTCTCGGCGAAGCGCAACTGGCGGTGGCATCCGTCTCCCTGGCGAAAGCGGTACGCGAACGGATCGGCAAGGCGCGCATCGACAAGGTGAACGGCGACTTCGTCATCGGCACTCCGCTCGGCGACGCCCTTGCCGAGGCGGGCTTCGGGGTGTCTCCGCAGGGGTTGAGACTCCGTGCCTGAGGGTGACACCGTCTACCTCTCGGCGAAGAACCTCAACGCGGTGCTGGCCGGTGCCGAGCTGACCCGCTGCGACATCCGCGTTCCCGCCTTCGCGACGGTCGACCTGAGCGGTGAGACCATCGACGAGGTCGCCAGCCGCGGAAAACACCTGCTGATGCGGATCGGCGACTTCACTATCCACTCGCACCTGAAAATGGAGGGGTCCTGGCACCTCTACCAGCACGGCACATCGTGGAAACGGCCCGCGTACCAGGCGCGCGCGATTCTCGAGACCGAAGGCTGGCAGGCGGTCGGGTTCGAGCTCGGACTGCTCGAGGTCGTTCCACGAGCCGACGAAGAGAGCGTCGTCGGCTATCTCGGCCCCGACCTGCTCGGCGCGGACTGGAGCGCGGATGCCGCCCTCGCCAACCTGCGCGCGGATCCGCACCGGGAGATCGGACTTGCTTTGCTCGACCAGCGTGTTCTCGCGGGACTCGGCAACGTCTACCGCGCCGAACTCTGTTTTCTGCGCGGGGTGCTGCCGACGCGACCGGTCGGACAGGTCGACGCGCTCGAGAAGGTCGTCGACCTCGCCGAACGGCTCATCCAGGCGAACAAGGACCGTTCGGTGCGCACAACGACCGGGCGCCTGAACGGGCAGACCTCGTGGGTGTACGGCCGCGAGGGAAAGCCGTGCCTGCGCTGCGGCACCCGGATCAAGCACGGAAAGCTCGGCGACACCGAACTGCAACTGCGGGACACTTACTGGTGCCCGGTCTGCCAGAAATAATCCTCATACTTCCTTCGGAGACGATAGGGTGTGCGCACCGGCACTCAGGGGGAACTGACGCCGGCCTACCAGTGGGGGAACGATGTCGTACCAGGAGCTTGAGAACGCGCCGGCGAGTAGCACACCGGTCGAGAACGTCGCGAGGGGCACGATCTTCGCGCTCGCGATCATCCCGGCGGGCGTCATCGTCTTCGTCGTCATCTGGAACCTCGGGTTCCTCGCGTCGATCGTCTCGTACGGCGTCGCCATTGGCGCCGTGTTCCTGTATCGCTTTGGCGCCGGCGGAGTGATTGGCCGCAGCGGTGCCATCCGGATCGCGATCATCACCATCGGCACGGTGCTGCTGTCGATCTTCGCCGGCATCGTCAGCGACGCTGCGGTCGGGTTCGCCGAAGGAATGGGCACAACCCCGTTTGTGGCGGTGCTCGACCCGACATTCTGGGGAATCTTCTGGGCGATCCTCGGCGAGCCCGGAGTTCTCGCCGACTACGCGCCATCGATCGCCATCGCGCTCGGCCTTGGGCTCGTCGGCTGCTTCAGCCTGCTTCGCGGCGCATTCCGTGCTCCGGCCGAGGCCGCCGCGGCCGTTTCGGTGCAGCCGCTGCCTCCGCAGCGTGCCGAGCCCGACTTCTCTGGCACGGGATACACCCCGTCAGCGGATGCCGCACCGCCGGTTCCGCCCGTCTTTCCCGTGGTCGCTCCGCAGTACGGGGAAGTCGCCCCGCCGGTTCCGCCCGTCGCACCGCCGGTGCCCGGAGACCCGCCCCGCGCCTAAAGTCGGCAGTTCCTGTCGGCACGCCGGGCATCCGGGCGTAGGCCCGGCGCGTCGGCCAGGTTTGCCGACTTTCGGGTCCTACGCCGGACGTCCGCGCCAGCGGATCGCGTAGACGAACAGCACACCGATAGCGGTTGCCAGCCCCAGGCCGACAACGATTGCCGCGCCGACGGTTGACGCCTGCAGGGTGACGAAGTCCAAATCGGTGGCGATATCGGGAGCAAGGAACTTGGCGCGCAACCACTGCAGCGCGCCGATTCCGCCGCCGACGAGCAGGACGCTGATGATGAGCAGTGCGATCAGGAATGGGTTACGTCCGCGCGTGGTTTCGACCGGTTCGTCATCGGCGAGAGCGGATGTCGCCCCGGGCTCGGACGACGCGCGATTCTGGTCGGCGCGGTTGTTGTCGGTACCCGGCTGGTTGGCGCCCAGGAAGTTCTCCCACTCCTGCGGCCGTGCCGGGTCGAGGGGCTGGTTGAGCGCAGCGGGCGGCTGGATCGTCGCCGGACGAGTGCTGCGAAGGTAGCCGGTGGATGCCTCTGCGCCGGTTGCGGCGGAACGACGGCCCACCGGCCCGTCGAATCCGCGCTGGAACGCAGGATCGAACCTCGGATCGAATTCCGGTACATCTTTGTCGGCCACGGCATCCCCTTGCGTCAGCACGAGCCTACTCAGCAGCGCGCGATTGGGCGAGGGTCAGACGGCAGGTAACGGCTGCGTGAGCTCCGGTCCGTCTCCCGTTACCGGGCCCACCTCGTAAAACGCGAGGCGCTCGGCCACCGGTGCGGATGCGGCGAGCGCGGCATCCACCAGCGCCTGGTCGCCGACGACCGACGGCGCGAGCCACTCGCTCCAGAAGTCGCGCGGCAGCGGCACCGGATTGCGATTGTGGATGGGGGCGAGGTGAGGCACGGCATCCATCGTCAGGATCGTCGTTGTCAGCACCCAGCGGTTCGGATCGTCGTCGGCGAGCGAGTGGTCTTTCCACCACGAGTAGAGCCCGGCGAAGCCGATCATTCCCTCGGGGTCATGGATGTAGTACGGCGTCTTGACCTTGCCCTCGGTCAGCCACTCGTAGTACCCCGACGCCGGGATAATCGCGCGCTTCGACCGCACGGCCGCGGAAAACATCGACTTCTCGGCAGCCGTCTCGGCCCGCGCGTTGAAGGTCGGCACCTTTTGCTTGAGCTCCTTTGCCCAGCCGGGGACGAGCGACCAGCGCGCGGTTTCGAGCCGACGCACGAGCTCGCCGGTCTTGGTCGACTCGATGACAACCGGCACCGGATCGGTCGGTCGGATGTTCCAGCCCGGCCGCCAGTCGTTCGGGTTACCGCCCGTTGCCATGAACTCCTCGATGAGCTCGTTCACATCACTGTCAACCGCAAAGCGTCCGCACATGCGAATAACGCTACGCCAGGCCACCCACATTTAGCGGGGCAGCAACCCGCAGACCTAGGCGACGACGAGTCGCGCCAGCGCACACGCGTGGCGATAGACCTCGAGCAGCGTGCGTTCCGATCCGGCCGCTGACTCTGCGGCCCAGGTGTCGAAAGCCGCCCGCACGGTTGCAGAGGCAATTTCGAAGGTCAGCCAGTTCTTCAACTTGTCTTCGTTGCTCGCAGTGGGCTGGTTGGTTGCCCACACCTCCCACGGGTTGGTCTGTGTCAGGAGATGGGCGGCCACCGCTGCCCGGAATGGGCCATCGGTGATGAGAAGTGACCGGAGTCGCAGTAGTCGGCCAGCTGCAGACTCCTCCGCCGCGAGCGTCGTCAGCACGTCGACCACCGTGGACTCGATGACGAACAACGAGAATTCCCGGGTGGGCAGGGCGGCAAGCTGGTCAGCGGCACCTCGCAGGAGTTCCTGTTGCACTACCAGCACAGCGTCGACCCGCGTTTCAAAGTGAGACAGGAACTCCTGCTCAGAGACTCCCGCTGCCGCCGCCAGATCACTCACCGTCGAATGTTCGAATCCTGACTGCTCGAAGACCTCGAACGCAGCGACCTCGATTTTCAACCGAATCTCTGCCTCAGACACCCCGGCTCCGTCCGGAAATCGATCATCGCTCATATAGGCAATGATAATACGCACTGTGAGTTATAGCTGCCCCGAACTGGGGGAGACCCACGCCGCTAACACAGCTAGCGCGAACCCTAAGCTGGATTTCGCACCAGACCGTCGCGTCTTTCCCTCTCGCCCGCACAATCTCCCGGAGTACACCTGTGACCACAGAACCCACCACCGACAAGAAGCCGCGTTTCGGCGCTCTCTTCAGCAGCAATGTCGAGCTCGTCGTCGCCATCCTGCTCGGTCTCGTCTCGATCGTGACGGCTTACGCTTCGTTCCAGGCTGCCCTGTACGACAGCACCATGGCCGGCGCTTACGCCACCTCGAATACGCTGTCGACCGAGGCCGAATCGCTGTACCTCGAGTCGAACCAGACCTATATCCAGGACGTCCAGCTCTACAACACGATCACCGACCTCAAGATCGAAATCGAAAGCGACGACGCCGAGACCGCCTACCTCGCGCAGTCGAAGTACGACTCGCTCACCTTCCAGTCGGTCTCCGAAGAGCTTGCCACCGCGATCACGGATGCCGAGGCCCAGGACGAGGCAGAGCCGGAGTTCTACCACAGCCCGTTCTCGACCGACGCGTACAACGACTACCTCTACTCGGGATACCAGGACACGCACGACCGGTCCGAGACCGCCCGCACAGAGGGCGACGAGGCAAACACGCTGAGCGACAAGCTCACCCTGTACACGGTGCTCATGTCCATCTCGCTGTTCCTGCTCGGTATCGCCGCGGTCGTCCGGGCGCTGCGCACCCAGCTGATCCTCGGATCCGTCGCCATCGTGATCTTCGGAATCGCGGCCGTTCTCACGGCGCTGGTTCCCGCTCTGACGATCTAGCCAAATCCACCCAAATAGGCCCGCGAGCTTCGGCTCGCGGGCCTATTTGACGTCTATACGCGTTTCTGGCAATTTGCGCAATCGACAACGCACGCGGTTTCACCGATCTCGTGACCGGGCGTACCGTGGCTGCCATGACTGGTACAAACCCCGAGCACAAGCAGGATTCGAACTCAACCGAGCAAGGAAACCACGACCCAGAGACCGAGGAAGACACCGCATCGGGTGGACCCGCAGACTAACCGCGGGATTTTTCGGCCTCGGACCCGAAGGACGAGGCATTGCAGAAACGACGTATCGGCGCGCTCATTCTGATCGGGGCGCTCGTCGCGCCACTCGCACTGGCCCTGGAGGCTACAACAGTTGTCGCACCGGAGTTGCCGGCCGCAGCGGCATCGACGGTCCTGCCGTTCAACTCCTCCGGTTGGCGATACATGCGGGGCCAGAAACCCGCGAGCGACTGGAGGACAACCAGGCGCACCTGGTCGTCCGGTACCGCGCCTCTCGGCTTCGGCGAGGACACGGGAGCGCTCGGTACGACCATCATCCCGGGGCCATCGGCGGAGCTGTACGCGATTTACCTGCAGCGACCGTTCGCGCTCACGACGGTGCCGAAAGCCGGGCTGGAGCTGGCGACCTGGGCCGACGACGGCGTCGTGATCTTCGTCAACGGCATCGAAGTCGTCCGCGAGGGCGTCCCCTCCGGAACCGTCAACAGCAAGACTCCGGCCCTCGACAGTGTGCCGTCCGAAACAGCAAGAGATCGCCTTATTCACGCGGTCGTTCCCGCGTCCGTTCTCACGACCGGCACCAATTTCATCGCAGCACGAGTGCAGGCGCACACCCTCACACCGGCCAACATCACGTTCGACGCGCAGCTCACCATCGCAACCAGCGGTGAGTCAGACGATTCAGCCGACGCCTACCAGGCCGGGTGGGGCGAGCCGACATGGTCGGACGAGTTCACCTACCGGGATCCCGCGACCGGCGCGCCAGCAATCGACCCGGAGAAGTGGAACGTGCGCGGTCGGCTGGATCTCGGCCTGCTGCCTGACGCCGCTCTCCCCGTCGTGTCACAGGCCAGTGTTGATACCGCCGACGTGGCGCACCTGCGGGCGGATTGGCTGGACACGGCCATCAAACGGCCGGACGGCCGGCCGGGTGCCAAGTGGATTTGGCACAAGACCGCCTACATCGACCAGAAAAAGATGAAGAAGACCGACATGGGCTATGCCCAGCAGTACGGGCGGTGGGAGATCCGGGCGAAAGTGCCGACCGGGCCGCACACCTACGGTTCCCTCGCGGCTTTCTGGCTTCGCAACGCAAAGTCCGGCGAGATCGACATCATGGAAGCCTGGGGCTATAACGCCGAGGCCAAGAACGACCAGCGCATCGACACTGCCACTACGACGGTGCACACTCGGACTTCGGGATCGGGCGACCAGAAGTACTACTGGACCCACGCCGACTACGGCGCTGAGACTCCGGTCTGGCGCGACTTTCACACCTGGGCTTTCGAACTCACACCGACCTACGCCGCGATCTACTGCGACGGGGAACTGCTCGCGAAAGTGACGCCGAAAACGCACCCCAACCTGTGGAATGCCAACTACTTCGAATCGCCGCTTCACGTTCGCCTGAACCTGCACGTGGGGGCGTCTGCCGACTACTGGGGACTCCCGGATCCCAACCACAAAGCGTGGACGCAGCCGCTGGACTTCCAGGTCGATTACGTGCGCATCTGGAAATTCGAGGGCTGATTTCCCCTCGGCTGACTCGCAGTGCAAAACACTGAAAAACCGCGGATGCTATCAATGAGTTGCAGCGCTTGCCAACCCCTTTCAAAAAAAAGTTTTAAGGCGAATAATCGCCGTAATTGCAGGGCAACCGGGGGGTTGAGCGCGCGATTTTTGCTGGGGGGTTCAGGCTATTGCCAGCTACGTGGGTCAGTTTTGTGGTGTTCGCACGCCCCCATTTCGGGGGCGTCATTGTCTCGAACAACAACCCCCCTGACGACGTGTAGGAGCGTTTGTGCGCAAAAATTTGTTAATCACCACGGCCCTGATGGGCTCTCTCGTGGGTGCGGTGCTGACCCCGGCGATCTCGGCGACCGCCGCTGGCACCCCCACAACCGCCGTTTCGTCTGCGGCATCAACGACGGCGGCAGCCTCTGCGGCAGCAACCGTCAAGACGTACTTCAACTTCGGCAGCAGCTGGCGCTACCACCGCGCGGCGAAGGCGCCGTCAAGCAAATGGAAGACCTCGAGCGGCTGGTCGGTCGCGAAGGCACCGCTCGGGTTCGGAACTAAGACTGGCAAACTCGGCAAGAAGCTCAAGAACTCGTTCACCACCCGCCCGCTCGCAACCTACTTCAAAAAGACGTTCGTCCTGAAGTCGATTCCCAGCACCGGGCTGACCTTCGAGACCTGGGCCGACGACGGTGTCGTCGCCTACTCGAACGGCAAGGAGTTCACTCGCGCCAACATGCCGGCCGGCACCATCAGGTTCACGAGCTACGCCACCTCGGCGCCGCAGACCGTGACCGCGAAATCGCACCACCACTTCGCGACGATCCCGGCATCCGCTCTTCGTAAGGGCACGAACGTGATCGCCGTGCAGGTGCAGTCGAACTGGCGCAAGACGCCCAACGTGACCTTCGACGCGAAGCTCACCGGCAAGAAGACGACTACCCCGCCCGTCACGCCCCCGGTGACCCCTCCGGTGACCCCGCCCGTCACCCCTCCGGTGACGCCACCCGTCACGCCCCCGGTCACCCCTCCCGCCGACAACACGGGCAACATCGCCGGCTGGGGAACCCCGGCCTGGCGCGACGAGTTCACCTACAAGGACTCGAACGGCAAGCCAGCCGTCGACCCGACCAAGTGGAACGTTCGCGACCGCAGTGACCTCGGACTGCTTCCGGATGTCGCCATTCCGGATTCCAAGCAGGTCTCGGTCGACTCGTCCGGCATCGCCCACCTCAAGGCCGACTGGCTCGACGCCCCGCAGACTCGCACCGGAGGAAAGACACTCACCCACAAGACCGGCTACATGGACCAGCGCGTCATCAAATCCGGAGACGTGTCGTACGGACAGAAGTATGGCCGCTGGGAGATCCGCGCGAAGGTTCCAACCGGCCCGCACACCTACGGTTCGCTCGCCGCCTTCTGGCTGCGCAACTCGAACTCCGGCGAGATCGACATCATGGAGTCCTGGGGCTTCAACGAGACTGGCATCAGCGGCCAGCGCCTCGGAAGCGCGACAACCTCGGTGCACAGCAAGACCTCCGGATCGGGCAATGAGACCTACCGCTGGGATCACACCCAGCTCGGTGCGGGCAACAAGCTGTACAGCGAGTTCCACACCTGGGCTTTCGAGCTGACGCCGACCTACGCCGCCATCACGATCGACGGCAAGAAGCTCGCGACGACCACCCCGAAGCAGAGCCCGAACCTGTGGAACACGGCCTACTTCAACTCGCCCCTCGCGGTTCGCCTCAACCTCCACGTTGGTCCTTCCGAGAAGTACTACGGACTTCCCGATTGGAACCACAAGGAGTGGACGAAGAACCTCGACTACCAGGTCGACTACGTGCGGATCTGGTCGTACAAGGGCTAGTCGCTTCACGCACACGCTCCTGATAGCGCGAGGGCTGCACTCCCTGTCCGGTTACCGGACGAGGAGTGCAGCCCTCGTTGCGTTTGGGTCGCGGCGGTAAATCGAGGTACTCAGGATCCAATAACGTGGGGTGTGCTCACCTTCAGCCCTCGTCGGAACCCGAACCGACAGCCCGCCCGCACCGCCAGACGAATCGGCGCCGCCGTGATCGTGATCGCGATCCTCGCCGTCACGGCATCCTGCGCGCGGCACCCCGCCACCGTTTCGCTGCCCCAGTTCACCGACGAGACAGCGATAGTGGACCAGCTCGATGACACGCTGCCGTTCAACCCGACCAACGAGTTCATCTTTCCCTCGGTCTTTCACGCGGGCGCTCACTTCGCCAACCCGCTCGGTGAGTGGTACCTCTACTACGGCCCCCACGATGCGCCGGGAGGCATCGCCCTCATGTATGCCGACTCGCTCGACGGCCCGTGGACGCAGTACGACAAGAGCCCGGTGATCTCTAACGAGTGGACCGGCCACTATTCGGTTTCCCACGTCGCGTCACCCGACACCGTCTGGAATGAGAACGAGGAAACGATGTTCCTGTACTTCCACGGCGAGAACACCGAGACTCGCTTCGCCACGAGCGACGACGGCATCACCTTCGAGTACGGCGACACGATCATCGACACCGACGACGTGACCGCGGCCCAGCCCGGTCGCACGGCGACCGAGGTGTCGTACGCTCGCGTTTTTGCCAACCCCGACGAGAACTCCCACTACGGCTGGGCGATGTTCTTCATGGCGAACTACGACGACGACATCCGTCGAATCGACAAGGCGTATTCCACCGACGGTCGCACCTGGGAGGTGCAGCCCGATGTGATCGTCAACCCCGGCAAAGCGGAAGGACAGAACGTCTCGGGAGCCGACCTGCTGCGATGGGAGGGGAATGACTACGTGGTCTACGGATCAAGCTCCGGCACGATTTTCGCTCGAGCGATCAACGAGGGGCTCTCGAGCACGGGCGTGCCGGTTTCCATCTACGTGCCGTCGGACTCCCCGCCGGAAAATGGTCGCGCCGCAGCCCCCGAAATTGTCAGCGACGGCCTGGCTACTCACCTGTTCTTCGAGATGGGGCAGCGCTCGCACACCACTATCGGTCACGCGACCGCGACCGGATAGCCCACCTCACCGCTCACTGGCGACGAGAGTGCGGTTCGACGTGCCGGCAGCCGACTCGGTTGCAACCGACGCACGCTTCCCCCTCGCGAAGACGAAGCGTCGCTGTGCAAGGTAACTCGCGATGTACAGGGTGACATCCGTCGTCACCTTCGCCGCGAGCAACGGCACACCGACCGCGGTCAGCAGGGCAATGGCTGCGTAGCTGACGGCAAGCAGGGCAAGGGCGAGCGCGACGTAGCGGACCGCCTGCCGGCGAATGCTCACCGTCGAGCGCGCAAAGACCGCGCGGCGGTTCGCGAGAAAGTTGACTGTTCCGCTCACCACCCGCGCACCCACGACAGAGAACAACAGCGATCCGCTGAACGCAAAGATCACCTCGAGTAGAACGAGGTCGAGCAGGAAGGATCCGAGAGACACCGCCGCGAACGTGAGCAGCGGGCGCATGACCCGGATCGAGTCCACGACCGGCCTGAAATGGGATGACGCGTTGTGCTCGAGATAGACGGTGTCGATCTCGATCTCCTCGATACCGATGCCTGCCTCGCGCGTTGCCAGCAGCATCCGCGTTTCATATTCGAATCGATCGCCCCCGACGGTGAGAGCCCACGGCAGGGTCCCGGCAGAGAATCCGCGCAGCCCGGTCTGGGTGTCGCCGATGCGCAGCCCGGCCGCCAGACGGAAGGCAACGCGCGAGACCGAATTGCCGAATCGGCTGCGCAGCGGAACCTCGCCCGCGAACCGCCGCCCTCCGAGCACGATTGCCGGCGGGCCATCGACCTGCGCGGATACCCGCTCGGCGACGCGCACGATGTCGACAACCCGGTGCTGCCCGTCGCTGTCTGCGGTGACAACCGCTTCGTCCGGATAATGCGCGAGTACGTGGCGGAATCCGGTTCGCAGGGCGTACCCCTTGCCGCGGTTGCGGTTGTAGCCGATGACTTCGGCCCCCTGCGCGCGGGCCGCGTCGAAGACGGGGGCGTACGCCGGTCCGCTGCCATCGTCAACGACGAGCACGATCGACCACGGGGAGTCGTCGCGGAGTTCACGGACGATCCGGACAAGGCTGTCGCCGGGTTCATAGGCGGGGACCAGGATGATCATGGTCTCAACCGCCGATGTAGAGGATGTCGGAGGTGCCGCGCTCCTCGTTTTTGCCGAGCGGATTGTTGACGAGCTCGCCATTGAAGTACATCGTTGACGAACCTCCGCCGTCGAGGTTGTACGCGGTTGTTGCGCCGAGCCCGGTCATGATGTCCGCGAGCTCAGGAAGCGTCACTCCCTTGCTGTACCCGGCGCTCCTTCCGTCGACCACCACGAAGACGAGGTGGTTGTCGTCGATGACGCCGACGGCGGTACGGGGCTGGTCACCCTGGATCGAGTGGTTGCCGATGTTCGTGTCGACTTCGACGCTGTCGATGCCGGCGACGACCTGGCTGTCCTCGACGATCGCCGGGCCGAACGACAGGGTGTTCCAGACGCCGTCGGCGACGAGCTCGTCAGCGGTTGTCGCTGTCTCGTCGTAGACCTTCACCGATCCGTCGAGGTAGAAGGCGAGCCCTTCGCGGGCGCCCTCGTCGCGGTACACGACACCGTTACGGATGACGATTCCGGTGTCGCGGAAGCCGTAGTAGTCACCGTTGATGGCGAAAATCGCGTCGTTGTCTTCGGCAGTGTCCGACGTTGTCTCGGTGATGTTCTCGCCGAAACTGTTCTGGGCGAACGCCGACTGAAGTGCCGTCGCGTCCGTGAGCACGACATCCGCTACGTAGTACGTGACGGTGTCGTCGCCACTGCCGGTGACGACGGTAGAGATGGTAATGCTCGCATCGTCTGACTCATAGCTCGTGTCGGTGGTGACGGCGTCACTGGTGTCGACCGTCGTCGCATCGGTCGTAGAGTTCTGCGCTTCGTACTCGTCGACATTGGTGATCTCGACGTGCTCGATGACAAACCGGTCGAGCGCCCAGGCCGTGCCGCCTCCGAGCACGAGGACAACGGCGAGCGTCGAACCGATGACGATGCGTGGGCGCGTTCTGCGCGGGTTCTTTTCCATACCCCGAGATTGCCCGCGCACCCTAGCGGCCTCGTATGGCCGACCTGCCGCGGGGCTGGGAGTTCCTAAGAGTCTGCCCAGACGGTCACTAACGCAGAATGACCCCGGCCGAAGCCGAGGTCATTCTTGTGGGCTGGAAATGCCGTGGTACTTAGCCCTGTCGGGCCTTGAAACGGGGGTTCAACTTGTTGATCACGAACGTACGTCCGTGGCGCCGAACGACCTGTGAACCCTGCATCTTCTTAATCGAACCCAGTGAATTACGAATCTTCATACCGGCTCCCTTCCTCGTTGTTATAGATAACAATTCTCAGCAAGGATTATTCCGTCGGGGGGCCGAATCCGGGAGCGAACTCGAAGGTCACATCCTCGAGAGCGACCGGGTGGTCGGTTTCGTCGACGAATGAAACGTGAAGCGGATGTTCGCCGTTGCGTCGCAGCACACTCGGGCCCTCGACGAGTGGGATGTTCTCGTCGCCCCACTGCTGGAGCGCACCGAGCACGACAACGAGTTTGTCGCCCGCCGGGGTGGGGTGGTAGCTGAAGCGCGAGCGAGCACCATCCGCCTGGTAGGCCCGCTTCTCGAGAATTCCGGCGGCGACCAGCCGGTCGAGGCGATCGGTGAGGATGTTCGGGGCGATGCCGAGCGCGCTCTGGAATTCGGTGAACCGCGTCGTGCGGTAGAGCAGCACCTGGCGAAGTACGAGGAAGGTCCAGCGATCACCGATGAGGTCGAGGGTGCGCTCGATCGAACATTGCGCCGGCGGCCGCTCGGTCGTCCTGGTTGCCATCCGTCGATTCTACGCTCGATAGCAATCTGAAAGTCAGTTGGCGATGCGGGAATAGATCGCGGTAGCATCTCACTTGCATATTGATAGTCAGCATGTCCCGCCGACTTCCTCTCGACAGAAAAGATCGCCGATGTCCACTACATTCAGCAACGCCGTTGTCCTCGTCACCGGAGCGAACGGAGGCCTCGGCCGGGAGTTCGTTCGGCAGGCGCTCGAACGCGGAGCAATAAAGGTCTACGCAACCGCACGCACACCTCGCGAGTGGGATGACTCCCGCGTCGTGCCGCTCGCGCTCGACGTCACGGACGCCGCCTCCATCGCCGCGGCCGTTGCCCTCACCGGTGACACGAGCATCGTCATCAACAACGCCGGCATCACGACGGCCAATGATTCACTGCTGTCCGGGGATCCCGCGGAGATCCGTCGGGTCTTCGAGACGAACTTTTTCGGCGCCGTCGCGGTCGTCCGGGCGTTCGCAGAGGTCGTGAAGGCCAACGGCGGAGGAGCATTCGTCGACGTGCACTCTGCCCTCAGCTGGTGGGCGGGAACCGGCGCGTACAGCGCGTCCAAGGCCGCCTTCTGGTCGGCGAGCAACTCGATGCGCGTCGAACTCGCCACCGCCGGAACCCACCTGCTCGGGCTGCACATGGGTTACGTCGATACCCCGATGACCGCGGGCATCGACGCACCGATGTCGACCGTCGAGCAGATCGTCACGGCGGCGCTCGACGGACTCGAGGCTGGCGAGTACGAAGTGCTCGCGGATGACGTCGCCGTCGGCGCTAAGCAGGGCGTGAGCGCTTCCATCGAAGCGGCGTACCCGAGCCTCGCCCGGGCGTAGTCGCTCGCGTTGCCGGCTGGCGGGCGTGGAACAATGACGGAATGCCCATCGTCGTGGAATCCTCAGTCGTTGTTCCCGTCTCGCCCGCCGTCGCGTTCGCCGTTTCGCAGACGACCGGGGCGGTGCGGATGCGGTGGGACCCGTTCATTCGCAGCCAGCGCTTTCTCGACGGCGCTGTCCTGCCCGCGAAGGGCGTGCAGACGCTGACCGTGCACCGGCTCGGGTTCCGGATGGTGAGCGAGTACGTCTCCTACCGCGCTCCGTCGAACGTCGGTATGAAGATGATCACCGGCTCGTGGTTCTTCGAGCGTCTCGCCGCCGGGTGGCGCTTCGACGCGGTCGAGGGTGATCCGAACAGCACCCGGGCGAGCTGGCGGTACAACTTCGCGTGCCGCCCGGCCTGGCTCGCACCGCTCGAGGAACGCATCGGTCGCATCGTGCTGCAGCGCGACATCGACCGCCGAATCGCCGGGTTCGCCCGCGGTTGCGAAGATCCGTTTGTACTCGAGGCCGTGGCCGGCACGCACTAGGTCTTGCCTCGTCGCTGCGCCCGCGCCTAGGGTCGCGACATGGCGAAACTCATCTACTCCGGCCTCACCTCCCTCGACGGCTACACCGTCGACGCGAACGGGAACTTCGAGTGGGCAGCACCCGGCGAAGAGGTGCACACCTACGTCAACGACTTCGAACGTTCGATCGGCACAAGCTTGTACGGGCGACGTATGTACGAAGTCATGCAGTTCTGGGAAGACGACGAAAACATCGAGGGTGAGCCGCCAGCGATGATCGACTACGCGCAGATCTGGCGCGCTGCCGACAAAATCGTCTACTCCACCACGCTCACCGAGGTCGCCAGCGAGCGAACCCGCATCGAGAAGCGATTCGATCCGGACGACATCCGCGGGTTGAAAGCGGATGCCGCCCGCGACATTTCCATCGGTGGTCCCGGACTCGCGGCGCACGCGCTGCGGGACGGCCTCGTGGATGAGATCCACCAGTTTGTCTTTCCGGTGATCGTCGGCGGCGGCACGCCGTTCCTGCCGGCCGAGCTTGCGCTCTCGCTCGAGCTGGTCGTCGAGCACCGCTTCGCGAGCGGCGTCGTGCACCTGGGCTACGCCGTCACGAACTGAGCAGAATGCACAAGTAAGTGCCCGCTTGGGTCAATAGCGCCCGCGCGAGCAGGCACTGTTGACCCAGACGGCCACTCTCACCAGGCCGGCTAGACGCCTGCGGCGGCCAGCCAGTCGTCGAAACTCGTCGGCGCGATCGTGGCCATGCTGCCGGGCAGCAGTTCGTCTTCGCCGAGGCTATTTCCGAAGTACCGGGCGAGCGGATCGGCGACCACCTCTCGCGGGTCGCTCGCAATTGCGAGTTCGCGGCGAACGATCTCGTCGAGCCGGTACTGCTGCGGGCCGGCAAACTCGACCACGCCGTTGACCGGCGCCCCGACTGCGGTGCGCGCCACGGCATCCGCTACGTCGTCCGCGGCCATCGGCTGGATGACGGTGTGCGCGACACTGACACGGTGCCCGCTGGTCGCGGCGTCGGCGATGCTGCGCAGGAACTCGAAGAACTGCGTGGTGTGGACGATCGAGTACGGGACGCGGGACGCCCGGATGAGCTTCTCCTGTTCGTACTTCGCACGAAAGTAGCCCTGCTCGGAGTCGGCGAGGCGCTCGGTGCCGACGACGGAGAGTGCGACGTGGTGCTTCACGCCGGCTGCTGCGCCGTAGGTGAGCAGGTTGAGCGTCGAGCCCTCGAAGAACTCGCGTGCGCCACCCTCGTCGACATACGACGAGTTGGAAACGTCGACGACGACCTCAGCACCGTCGAGTGCTTCGGCGAGTCCGACGCCGGTGAATGAGTTGACGCCGGTCTCCCTGGATGCGGCGAGCGCGTCGTGCCCGGTGGCCGACAGGGCTGCGACGAGTTTGGTGCCGATCAGGCCGGTGCCGCCAATTACAACGATTCTCATGGTCTTCTCCGTGCTTGTCTGAGTCCGCAGAGCGGATGCTTAGGCGGGTACCTGGGTCGCGGACCAGTCGGTGAGTGTGGTCTCGAAGACGATCGCGCCTTCGCCGGGAACGAGCGTGCGCTCTTCGAGTGCCTCGCCGAAGTAGGTCGCCTGCGCGTCGCCGATGACTTCGCGGTCGTCACCGCGAAGGGCGAGACCGAGGCGCACGAACTCGTCGAGTCCGAACTGCTCTGGGCCGGCGATCTCGAGTGTTCCGCCGAGCGGTGCGCCAACCGCCGTGCGACCGAGCGCCGTTGCGACGTCTTCTGCGGCGATGGGCTGGACGAGGCCCGGCGAGAGACGCACGACGCCGTCGACTTCGCCAGCCGCCGCGATGCTCATGACGAACTCGAAGAACTGGGTGGCGTGGACGATCGAGAAGGGAACGCCGGACTCCTTGATGAGGTTCTCCTGCGCGACCTTTGCACGGAAATAACCACTGTCGGGCAGGCGATCCGTGCCGACGACCGAGAGCGCGAGGTGGTGACCGACCCCGGCCGTCTTCTCGGCGGCGAGCAGGTTTGTCGTCGACGTGACGAAGAAGTTCATGACGTCGGCGTCGGCGAACGACGGCGAGTTGGAGACGTCGACCACGACATCCGCGCCGGTCAGCACGTCGGCGAGACCCTCACCGGTGAGGGTGTTGACGCCGGAGTTGGGCGAGGCGGGGATTGCTTCGTGGCCGTGCTCGGTGAGCTTGCGGACGAGCTTGGTGCCGATGAGTCCGGTGCCGCCGATAACTACGATCTTCATGGGGTGCCTTTCGATTCTCGCCGCCTGGCTTGCTGCCATCCGGTCATCAGCTAAGACAGGGCGCCCCGCTGATTCGTGACCGACTCAGCGAAAAACTTCGATCAGCCGGCGTTCCAGCCGCGCAGCTTGTCCGGATTGAGCACGAGCCAGACATCGGTCACTTCGTCTCCGGCGATCTCGAGACTCGCCACGCCGACGACGTCACCGGCCTGCCGCAGCACGAGGCCGCCGCGTCCGTTGACGGGTTGTTCGACGAGAGTGCTGCCGGGGCAGGAACCGAGGGCTCCGAGCACCAGTGAGGCGACATCCGCTCGGCCGGTCACGGGGCCGGCCGGGACGGTGACCCGTCCGCCGCCGTCGCTCACGGCGGTGACGTCCGCGGCGAGCAGGCGGGACAGCGCAGCCCGATCGTTCGCGTCACAGGCGAGCCGAAACTCGCGAAGCACCCGCTCGTTCACCGTCGCCGCCCGCCTAGGCGGCAGCGACGGAGAACGCGTCGAGCTTTGCGGGGTTCATCAGCCACAGCAGCTGGCCGATTCCGTCTGCGGATGCGGTCGCCGTCAGCACACTGATGACAGTGCCATCGCGGGAGATCACAACGGATGCCTGGCCGTTCGCCTGCACCCAGCGCAGGTCGACGCCGGTCCAGAAGTGTGACGAGAACGCGCTGACGAACTGGGCAACACGCGCTCGGCCAACGACCGGCTTGCGCGCCGCGAGCTTCACACCACCGCCATCGGAGTAGCTCACGACATCCGCCGCGAAGAGCTTCTCGAGGCTAGCAAGGTCGCCGGACTGCGCGGCGGTGAGGAACGCATCGAGCAGGCGACGCTGCTCCGGGGCGGTCGCGGGCTTGCGGCGCTCGGCGGCGAGGTGCTTGCGCGCGCGGCTGACGAGCTGGCGCACGGCGGGTTCGGATACCTGCACGATGTCGGCGATGAGCGGATACGGGTAGTCGAACGCTTCCCGCAGGATGTACGCGGCGCGCTCGGCCGGGGTCAGCTTTTCGAGCAGCAGGAGCACCGCGAACTCGAGGGCTTCGCCGCGCTCGGCTCCGAGTGCCGGGTCGGCGCTGGTGTCCACCGGTTCGGGGAGCCACGGCCCGATGTAGGTCTCCCGGCGGGAGTGAGCGGACTGGGCCAGGTTCATCGACAGCCGGGTGGCGATCGTCGCGAGAAACGCCGGCGGATTCCCGACGGATGCCCGGTCGTAGGCCTGCCACTTCATCCAGACCTCCTGCAGGATGTCCTCCGCCTCGGCGACGCTGCCCAGCATCCGATAGGCAATACCGAAGAGTCGCGGCCGCACCTGGTGGAAGACGGCCGTTGCCGCCTCGAGGTCTTCGTTGGCCATGCGGGTATCCCTTCGAGCTGCGCAGAATGAGCGGTCTCCAGCTAAGACAGGGCAGGCGCACGATCTGTGACCGGTTCGGCAAAACTTTCTGCGACTGTGCCAGTTTGGGTCAATTGTGCCTGCGCGCGCAGCCACAATTGCCCCAAACGGGCACTATTACAGACGGTCAGCCGGCGAAGACTGCCGTCGAGCCGCGGCCGCCATCGACGTCGAGGACGGTGCCGTGCACGAAAGCGGCCTCGTCGCTCGCGAGGTAGACCGCGGCGTGCGCGATCGACTCCGGCGATCCCATGCTGCCGGCCGGGGTTCCTCGCATGTAGCTGTTGAGCGCGGCGTTCTGTGCCTCGTTGTCGCTCGGCTCGTGGATCACTCCGGGCGAGATGGCGTTGACCCGGACCCCGTGCGGACCGAATTCTGCAGCCCAGGACCGAGTAAGCGTTTCAACGGCCGCCTTCGAGGCCGCGTAGACGGGCGAGACGGCGATGGCGAGGCGCGTGACCCACGAGCCGAGGTTGATGATCGCACCGCCGCCGTTCGCCACCATCTGCGGCGCAATCGCCGCGGTCAGAAACAGCGGCGCCTTCACATTGACGGCGAAGATGCGATCGAAAGTGTCGTCGTCGACGCCGGTGGTCGTCGCCATCGGAAAGATCCCGGCGTTGTTGATCAGGATGTCTACCCTTCCGCCGGCCGCCGCTGTCGCGCTCTCGGCGAGGGCCCGGGATGACGCAGCGGAACCGTCGAGGTCGGCCGCGATGAACGTTGCTCGGCCACCGGCGGATTCGATTTCCGTAACCACGGCGGTTCCGCGTTCCTCGCTCCGGCCGGACACGACGACGAATGCGCCCTGGGCCGCGAATTCGATCGCGATGGCGCGGCCGATGTTACTGGTGGATCCGGTGACGAGTGCCGACTTGCCGGCGAGCCTGTGAGACATGGGTTCCTTTCAAGCGGACGTTGTGTCCGGTTGCTCACCATACGGACCAATCGTCCGCTTGGCAATTCGTATCGGACTATTCGTCCGCTTGCTAAGCTCGACCCATGACGAGCGAACCCGCGCCCAAGCGCACCGACGCTCGGCGCAACTATGAAGCACTGCTCGAAGCCGGCCGCGAGATCTTCATCACGCGCGGCGCCGAAGCGGCGTTCGACGAGGTGGCCGCTCGCGCCGGAGTCGGCAAGGGAACGCTCTACCGCCACTTTCCGAGTCGCGAACACCTGGCCGCCGGAATCCTCAGTCGGGACTTCACGCGGCTCGCCGACTCGGCCGACGCGCTGATCGCGAGCGACGTCGAACCGTACGAGGCACTCATCACCTGGCTCCAAGAATTCGACGAGACACCAATGCGCTATCCGGGCATCCGCCCCTATCTCGAAGCGGGAATCACTTCGGCCGATACCCCGGTCTCGACCGCATGCTCGCCGATGAAGCACGGAGCGGACACACTGCTTCGGCGTGCGCAGGAGACGGGCGCCGTGCGCTCCGACATCCAGACGAACGGGCTGCTCGCAATGATCGCCGCGGTGCCCGGTGAACTGCGATCAGCGGGCAAGAATCCCTATCTCGACCTGCTGCTGCGGGGGCTCGCCCCCGATTCGCTCTAGCATCCGGTCTGGTGCGCGCGGACCGGCAGGCAATTGTGGCAGTTGGAGACGAATGATCCCCGGCGCGCGGGATAAGTCGTCCCGGACTGGCACGATTGCGAACCGCCGGCGCCACCGACGGTGGTCTCACGGTACAATGGATGTCTGCTCAGCTCCGTCGCCGAGGAAAGTCGGCATCCGCATCGCGGTTGGCTGGCGAGGTCGGCATCCGGATGACGGATGGCCGGTCCGAGGCTCGAAACCTCCAGCACTTCGTTTCCAGAAGCCTGGAGGTTTCTTTTGTCTGTACTGTCACGCTCCTATAGCCGCTGGTGGTCGCTCGCCGTTCTGGCGCTCACCCAGCTCGTTGTCGTCCTCGACGCCACCATCGTCACCATCGCCCTCCCCCAGGCGCAGATCGAACTCGGACTCACCGACTTCCAGCGCCAGTGGGTCGTCACCGCCTACGTCCTGGTGTTCGGCGCACTTCTTCTTCTCGGCGGCCGCGTCGCCGACTACTGGGGACGCAAGCGCGCCTTCATGGTCGGAATGATCGGCTTCGGAGCCGCCTCCGCCTGGGGCGGACTCGCCCAGACCGGCACGGAACTCGTCGTCGCCCGCGGGCTGCAGGGCCTGTTCGCCGCCCTTCTCGCGCCGGCCGCCCTCGCGTTGCTGACGGTCACCTTTTCGTCGGGCCGTGACCGCAACACCGCTTTCGCCGTCTTTGGAATCATCGGCGGAACCGGCGCTGCGATTGGGCTGCTGCTCGGTGGCGCACTCACCGAGTTCACCAGCTGGCGCTGGTGCCTTCTCGTCAACGTGATCTTTGTGATCGTCGGCCTCATCGGCGGGGTGCTGTTCCTCAAGGAGAGCAAAGCGGATGGCGACAACCGTTACGACGTGTGGGGAGCAATCACCGTTGCCGCCGGTCTCGGTTCACTCGTCTACGGCTTCAGCCTCGCCGAAGAAGGATGGGGAACGCCGTCGACCATCGGGTTCCTCGCACTCGGCGCGGGACTCCTCGCACTCTTCATCTGGATCGAATCCCGCGTCGCCCAGCCGCTGCTCCCACTGCGGGTCATCCTCCACCGTGTGCGCGGTGCGGCATTCCTCATCCAGGCGATCGTCGGCAGCGTCCTGATCGGCGCGACGCTCTACCTGACCTTCCACTTCCAGATCGTGATGGGCATGGAGCCGCTCGTCGCCGGTGTCGCGAACGTCGCGATGACCGTCGTCATTCTGATCATCGTTCCGATCCTCACGAAGCAGCTTCCGGCAATCGGCCCGCGCCCGCTGATGATCGCTGGACCACTGGTCGCCGCCGCCGGACTCTTCTACCTGAGCTTCGTCACGCCCGACGGAAACTACTTCGCCCAGGTTCTTCCCGCGCTCGTCCTGCTCGGAGCGGGACTGGCCGCGATCTTCGTGACACTGCAGAACCTCGCACTGACCGGAGTCGCCCCGCATGATGCTGGGGCGGCATCCGCTACGGTCAACGCCGCGACGCAGATCGGTGGATCGATCGGCATCTCGGTCTTCACGGCGCTGTACGCGAGCGCGGTCGACGGCTCGGTCGCCGATGGAAGCGACCATTTCACGGCGTTCACCGACGGATACTCGGTCGTGTTCATCGGAGCGGCCATCGCAATGGTGGCGGCATCACTCATCGCGATCTTCATGATCCGCGGAAAGAAGGCAGACCTGCTGCCGTCCGGCGATCACGCGCCGGCCGTTCACGTCGGCTAGGCCGGGCTTCTAGGGCTTGCCGGGTTTCTTGTCCGGCTTGCCCTTACCCTTGCCGGGCTTGGCAGCCTCCTCGGCGGCGCGCTTTTCGTCGGCGAGGCGCTGCTCTTCCGCCGCCTTGGCGTCCTCGGCCGCCTGGGCTTCGGCTGCGGCCGCCGCGTCTGCTTCAGCTTTCGCGTCGGCCGCCGCTGCCTCAATCGCATCCAGGTCGGCGCGAACGAGATCGATCGCGGACTGGATGGTGGTGGCGCGCTCCTGTGCAACGGAACCGTCGGCCACGGCCGCGTCAAGCTCCTTCTGCAGTGCGTCGAGTTGCTCGAGAGCCGAGGCGGTGTCGTCCTCGGCTGCGCTCGTTGCCACGAGAAGCACGGATGACTGGAGGTCGCCGGCGACGGAACCATCCAGCTCGGGCTGGGCGGCGCATCCGCTGATCGTCACGGCCCCAAGGGTCACCATGACCAGTGCGGTGAGAATTCGCGTCTTCACGGTGTCACGCTTTCCAGGAGCTGCTCGAGATGGGTGCCGAGTTCACCGTCGTTGGGTGGCAGGGTCGGTGGCGCCGTTGGCTCGCCGCGGCTGCCCAGCGCGACGGCGGAGCCGGCGATGATTGCGATCGCTGCGACTGCGACTATTGCAATCGTGATGCGGCGGCGGATGCCGAGTCGGTTCGGTGCGGATGTCGGGGAACCCGCCGGCGCGGTGCTGCGGGCCTGGGCGTTCGCGGGGGCCGCAAGCCGCTCGGTTACCTCATCCGCCACCGGGAGCAGCCTCGTCGCGGCTGGTTCGTCGGCAATAACTGCGGTCTCGGCGGCATCCATCGCGACCGTTGCGGTAATCGTCGCCTGGGCCATCGTTGCGGCATCCACCGGCTGCTCGGTGTGTTCTGACTGCCCAGTGTGTTCTGACTGCCCGGTGTGTTTAGACTGCCCGGAGTGCACTGACTGCCCAGCGTGCACCGATCGCTCGATCGCTCTCGCCAGATCGGCGACTTCGAGGGCCGTGGGCCGAAGGGCCGGATCCCTTGTCGTCATCGCGGTCAGCAGCGATCTCCAGCGGGTTCCCACTGAACCCGGAACCAACGGGTCAGAGACGAGCCTCGCCGACAGTGACTCCATGAGCGTTCCGTCAAACGCCTTAGTCCTCGTGAGCGCTTCGAGAATCACCAGGCCAAGGGAGTAGATGTCCGACGCCGACTCCGGCGCATCTCCGCGAGCCTGTTCCGGGCTGAGGTATGCAGCGGTGCCGATCACGGTTCCCGGCATTGTCAGCCGGGTGCTGTCGATCAGGTAGGCAATACCGAAATCCGTGAGTTTGGCGCGAAATTCGATCGCGGGCGACGCAGAGGGGTTGAGCAGGATGTTGGCCGGCTTGATATCCCGATGCACCACGCCGCCGGCGTGCACGACGTACAGCGCTTCGGCGAGGTCGATCGTCATCAGGGCGATATCCGCTTCGCCGATCCGCCCGCTCTCGATTCGCTCTTTGAGAGTCGGTCCCTCGACGAGTTCCATGACCAGAAACGCCTGGTCGACCGCTGCGCCGGAGTCGACGCTGGCGTCGAAGAGGGTGACAAGTGCGTGGTGGTTGAGCGAAGCGAGAAGCCGAATTTCCGACGATTCGCGGCCGAGTCCGGCCGAAGTTTCATCGCTCACCGGGAACACCTTCACCGCGACGCTACGGCCGAGCTGGCTGTCTTCCGCGCGATAGACCGATGCCATCCCGCCCCGCCCGATGAGCGAGTTGATGACGTACCGGCCACCGACGGCCGAACCGACGGTGAGGTCTGACGAGGAAATGAGCTGCACCAATGCTTCCGGTCGAGGGCGCTAACCGCGCCTACTCAACCTAACCCACCGCGAAATCCTCGCCTCTAATCGTTCGGGCTGATCAGGCAGAACGGATGCCCGGCCGGATCGAGGTAGACCCTGAACGTGGGTTTTTCCGATCCGGTCCGGGTCGCTCCGAGCGCGAGGACCGCCTGCTCCCCGATGTCGAGGTCATCGACCTTGATGTCGAGATGCAGTTGCTGCGGAACTACCTGTGTCGGCCACTGCGGCGGGTTGTAGTTCTCGACTTTCTGGAACGAGACGATCGGCCGGGCGTCGTTCGGACCGACAAGGTCGATCCAGCCGTCGTCGTCTCCGGGGAACTTTCGCATCCCCAGGATCTCACCGTAGAAATCCGCGAGAAGATCCGGGTCGGGGCAGTCGATAACGATCACGTCCAGTGTGCCAATCATGCAAGCACTGTAAGCGAGGAGGTCGGCGGTCGATAGCCCTAGAAGTAGCAGCCCGCGTCGAGGTCGTCCATTAGCGTCGGTCCTGTCGGGGTCCAGTCGAGGAGCTCCTGGGTGAGCGCACTCGAGGTGGGCATGTCTGCGCCGAAGAACCTGCCGATCCAGCCGAAGTGCGCATCCACGTTGTCGGGCGCAATCGACGCGGTGGGGATACCGAGTCCGCGTCCAATTGCCTCGGCGATGTCTCGCGCTGGGACGCCCTCTTCGCCCACGGCGTGCAGTCGCGAGCCTGCCGGCGCCTTCTCGAGTCCGAGGCGCACCATGCGTGCTGCGTCGCCGCGGTGCACGGCGGGCCAGCGGTTGGATCCGTCGCCGATGTACCCGGCGATGCCCTTGTCCCGTGCGACGGCGACGAGCGTCGACATGAACCCGTGGTCGCCTTCGCCGTGCACGGTGGGAGCGAATCGCAGGCTCACGGCGCGCACACCGCGGTCGCCGTACTCGAGGACGAGCTGCTCGCTGCCGCCGCGCGGCGCATCCGGACCGCTGTGCGAGCTGGCGTCGTTCTCGGTTGCGAGGCGACCCGGGGCGAGGAACGCGACCCCCGCCGCGATCATGAAGGGCTTACCCGTGTTCTCGAGCGCGTCTCCGATCGCAGTAACGGCGGCCCGCTCGGTGCGTCCCGCGCCGGCGTAGTCCGAGAAATCGTGCTTGAACGCGAGGTGGATAACGGCATCGGATGACGCAGCGCCCGCGCGGAGGCTGTCGACGTCGTCGAGGCTGCCGTGGTGGACCTCCGCTCCCGCTGCGGTGATGGCCATGGCCGAATCGTCGGAGCGGGCGAGGCCGACGACAGTGTGGCCGGCGGCAAGAAGTTCTGGGACGACGGCGGAGCCGATCCAGCCGGATGCTCCGGTAACGAATACACGCATGATGGTTCTCCCTGGTGGCCGGCGGTGCGTCGACCGTTGATGTCAGTTGCACTGATGTCAGTTGCTGACATGAACGGTAACACACTATGTCAGTTGCTGACATCACTAGACTGATGGCATGGGACGATGGGAACCGGATGCGCGGGGGCGCCTGGTTCAGAGCGCCCTCGAGCTCTACTCCGAGCAGGGCTTCGAGCAGACCACCGCTGCCGAGATCGCCGAGCGTGCCGGGGTGACCGAGCGAACGTTCTTCCGCCACTTCGCCGACAAACGCGAGGTGCTGTTCCAATCTTCACGAATCCTGCAGGATCTCGTTGTCGACTCGATCGCGGCGGCCCCCGCGAGCCTTTCGCTGGTCGACGTTGCGACGGGAGCGATGGAGAGTGCAGCATCCGTTCTCGAAGGAAACCGTCCGCACTCCGTCCGGCGCGCGGTAGTCATCGCTGCAAACGCCAGCCTTCAGGAGCGCGAACTCCTGAAGATGCACACGCTCGGTGTTGCGGTCGCGGAGGCACTTCGCCAGCGCGGCGCAGCACCCATGCCCTCAGCTCTCGCCGCCGAGGTCGCAGTGACGGCCTTCAAGCTCGGTTTCGAATCGTGGATCAGCGACGAGCACCCGGGGACGTTCGCGGAGTGCATCCACGAAGCCACGACCCAGCTACGCGCCCTAACCGCGGAGGCGTAGTCCGTTGGTGATGGTTTCGATACGCGGCGCTCGTTCCTCGCGGCGCTACTCAACCAACGAGTAACCCCGTTGGTCGAGTTGTCCCAATACTCGTTGGTCGAGTGCGAGCGCCAGCGCCCTTCGACACGGCCCTGACCGAGTTGCCGAAGTACTCGTTGGTCGAGTGCGAGCGCCAGCGAGTGTATCGAGACCATTGCCGGCGACTACGTAGTGGTTTCGATACGCGGCCTCGCAACACCCGTCCTCGCAAGCTCGGGCGGCGCTGGGGTCGCGAAATCGCTGGCGCGATTTCCATAGCTCCACCGCGCTCGGGCGCTACTCAACCAACGAGTTGCTTACTCGTTGATTGAGTGCGAGCGCCAGCGAGTGTATCGAAATCATTGCCTGCGACACCGGGCGTTAGTGGGTGCGTCCTCGGGCGGCGAAGCGTTGCTGGAGGAGGACGGCGACGACGATGATGAGGCCTTTGGCGACGGCCTGGACGGAGGTGTCGAGGTTGTTTTGGGTGAATACGTTGGTGAGGGTGGCGAAGATGAGGACTCCGAGGACGGTGCCGACGATGGAGCCGCGCCCACCGATCAGGAGGGTTCCGCCGACGACGACGGCGGCGATGGCATCGAGTTCGTAGAGCGTGCCGTGGGTGCTGGTGCCGGCGGTGGTGCGGCCGAGCATCATGACTCCGGCGATGCCGGCGGTGAGTCCGGCGAGGGCGTAGAGGTAGACGGTGTGGCGTTTCACGTTGATGCCGGCAAGTCGGGCGGCTTCGCGGTTGCCTCCGATGGCGACGGTGCGGCGGCCGAAGGTGGTGCGGTTGAGCAGGATCCAGCCGGCGACGGCGACGAGGAGGAACATCCAGACCAGGATCGGGATGCCGATCAGGTTGCCGCCGAAGATGTCACCGAAGGTGTCGACGTTGACGATCTGGGTGGAGCGTTTGGAGAGGATTTCGGCGACACCGCGGGAGGCGACGAGCATGGCGAGGGTGGCCATGAAGGCGACGACGTTGCCGTAGGCGATGACGACCCCGTTGATGATGCCGGCGAATACGCCGACGGCGAGGGCGACGATGACCATGAGCGGCCAGAACGAGGTCGCGGCCTGCTGGACGGCGGCGAGGGTGGCGACGACGGAGGTGAGTCCGAGGACGCTTCCGACGGAGAGGTCGATGCCGCCGGAGATGATGACGAACGTCATCCCAATGCTGATCACCCCAATGATCGACGCCAACCGCAGCACGGTGAGGAGGTTGTTGACGGAGAGGAAGTTCTGCCCCGAGGTGATCCCGCCGATGATGATCAGCAGGATCAACGCGATCACCAGTCCGGCGTTGCGGCCGGCGGAGCCGCCGAGGATGCGGGAGAAGACGCTGGCCGGTGGGGTGCCGTGCCCGGACGGGGTGCTGGTGGGGGGAGCGGCGTTGCTCGTGGTGGTGCTCATGCGTGGGTTCCTTTCATGACCAGGTCGAGTACACCGGGTTCATCGATCTGGTTTGCGGGGAGTTCGGTGAGGACATCGCCGTCGGCGATGACCAGGACTCGGTCGGCGAGTCCGAGTACTTCTTCGATTTCACTGGAGACCACGATGATCGCGGTTCCCGCAGCAGCGAGCTGGCGGATGAGGCCGTAGATTTCAGCTCTCGCGCCGACGTCGACTCCGCGGGTGGGTTCGTCCAGCAGCAACACCTTGGTGCCGTGGACCAGCCAGCGGGCGAGGAGGATCTTCTGCTGGTTACCACCGGACAAGGTGCGGGCCGCACGGTCCGGATCCGCCGGGCGCAGCTCGAGGGATTCGAGCTGGGCGCGGGCGGTCGCCCGTTCGGACTTCTCGTTCAGGAAGTTGAACCGGCCGAACCGGGCAAACGTCGACAGGGTGACGTTGCGGTAGATCGGTTCGTCGAGCAGCAGTCCCTGGCTTTTGCGTTCCTCCGGGGAGAGCCCCATCCCGTTGTGGACGGCATCCCGCACGGATCCGCGCTTGAGGACGGTTCCGCCGAGGGTGACGGTTCCGGTCGTGGTTTTGCGGGCCCCGTAGATCGCCTCGAGGATCTCGGAACGGCCGGAACCGACGAGGCCTGCCAATCCGAGGATCTCGCCCGCCTTGAGGGTGAAACTCACCGGCGAGAACACGCCCTTCACACTGAGATCGTCGACGACCAGCAGGTCGGCAGCATCCGCAGCCAACGGCACCGCGGGCGGGAACACGTTGGCGACGGCGCGGCCGGTCATCAACTTGATCAGGTCCGCGGTCTCCGTCGTCTGCGCATCCAAACCGGACGCCATGCTGCGGCCATCTTTGATGACGCTGATGCGGTCCCCGATCTCCCGGATCTCCGCGAGGCGGTGGGAGATATAGACGACGGCGATGCCCTGCGCGGTGAGTTCCCGGACGACCCGGAACAGGTTCTTCACCTCTTCGGAGTCGAGGACGGCGGAGGGTTCGTCCATCACGATCAGTTTGATATCCCGGGACAGTGCCCTGGCCATGGCGACGATCTGCTTATTCGCGGGAGAGAGGGATCCGACTTCACGGGTGGGGGACAGGTCGCCGTGGCCGAGGCGCTTCAACAGGTCACGGGTGCGCTTGTTCGCGACCCGGGCGTTCAGCACCCCGGCGGTGGAGAGTTCGTGGCCGAGGAAGATGTTCTCCGCAATCGACAGGCCGTCGACAACATCCAGTTCCTGGTACATCGTGGCGATACCGAGGGACAGAGCCTGGGTGGGGGAAGAGATCGTGACCTCCTCACCCTGCCAGATGATCACACCGTCATCGGGAAGATGAACACCGGCCAGAGTTTTGATCAGTGTCGACTTGCCGGCACCGTTCTGCCCGAGCACACAGTGCACCTCACCGGCAGCGATAGAGATGTTCACCCCATCCAGCGCCTGAACACCGGCAAAAGCCTTTCGGACCCCGCGTACTTCCAGCAGGGAACCCTGGTCATCTTTGATCATGGAGGCAATTTAGCAGACGATGTCGGCCATTTCGACTTAACCTGTCGATTCTCGCCAGACTTACGATTTATTTTGGTGAAAGACCTTCCATCGTCGTCAGTACCCGTGTTAGGTTTCGATCACGTCAATGTAGACAGTGCGATGGCCCGAGCAATTTGAGCGCCGCGAATCATCTTCATTGACGAAGAGATAGTCGCAATCACTTACTCAGGAGGAACTCCACATGCTTTCAATGAAGTCAGCACGACGTAAGGCGCTCGTCGCCGCTGGAACGTCTTTCGCGGTCATCGGTCTTCTCGCCGGTTGTACTGCTGCTACCGATACCCCGAACGCTGCCCCGACGAACAATGTCGGTAATGACGAGTCGGGGGATACGATCACGATCGGGTTCTCCGGTCCCGCGGCTGACCACGGCTGGTTGGGTGCGATCAACTCGTCCGCGATCGCGGAGGCGGCGAAGTACCCGGACATCGACCTGAAGGTCGCTGAGGGAACCAACGACGCAAACCTGCAGATCAGCCAGGTCGAGGGATTCATCAACGACGGCGTCGACGCCATCGTGCTGCTGCCGACCGATGGTGCAGCCCTCACCGATGTCGCGATCAAGGCGATGGAGGCCGGGATCCCGGTGATCAACGTCGACCGGGAGTTCTCCTCCACCTTCGCCGCCCGCGCCACCATCCTCGGTGACAACTACGGCATGGGAGTTTCCGCCGGTACCTACATCTGTGGCGAACTGGGCGACAACCCCGACGCTGTCATCGCGGAAATCGCCGGCATCGACGCCCTCCCGCTGACCCAGGACCGCAGCAAGGGTTTCGCTGACGCCCTCGGCGACTGCGGACTCGAAGTCTCGAACCGGGTCGCTGCGGACTTCACCGTCCAGGGAGGCGAAGCTGTCACCTCGCAGCTGCTCGCCGCCGCCCCCAAGATCGACGCGATCTGGAACCACGACGACGACCAGGGCATCGGAGTCCTCGCCGCCATCAAGAACGCCGGCCGTGACGAATTCTTCATGGTCGGTGGCGCCGGATCCGCGAACGCCATGCGCGACATCCAGTCCGGAGACGGCGTGCTCCAGGCAACCGTCATCTACCCGTCCACCCAGGCAGCCGACGGCATCCGCCTGGCCCGCCTGGTCGCCCAGGGCAAAGCACTCGGAGACCTCGTCGAAGTAGAGGTCCCCAACCGCATCGTCCTCAACGCCCCCGTCGTCACCGCCGACAACGTCGACAAGTACCTCCCCACCGCATTCGAGTCCTAACCGACACGAAGACCGGTAAATAAGGGAGTGCTCGCGCGATCGAGCGCGAGCACTCCCCTTACTTATGCCCGCACCACCCTGCTCGCCGCCGCGGGCAGATAGCTCCACCGCTCAACAACAAGGAAGCACACGATGTCACGAGGCACCTCCCCACTCAGGATCGGCATGGTCGGTTACGGCTTTATGGGCGCCGCCCACTCCCAGGGCTGGCGCGTCGCTCCTCGTTTCTTCGACCTCCCCGCCCAACCCAGCATGGACATCCTCGTCGGCCGCAATCAAACTGCGGTAGCGGATGCCGCCACCAAGTGGGGCTGGAAAGAAACCCTCACCGACTGGCGCGACCTCGTCGCCCGGGACGACATCGACGTCATCGACATCGTCACCCCCGGCGACTCCCACGCCGACATCGCCATCGCCGCGCTAAACGCCGGCAAACACGTCCTCTGCGAAAAACCCCTCGCCAACACCGTGGAAGAAGCCGAAGCGATGGCCGACGCCGCCGCCCGCGCCGCCGAACACGGTGTCTTCGCAATGGTCGGCTTCACCTACCGCCGCGTCCCCGCCGCCACCCTCGCCCGCAACCTCGTCACCGCCGGCCGCATCGGCGAGATCCGCCAGGTCCGCGCCAGCTACCTGCAGGACTGGCTCGCCGACGCCGAATCCCCCATGACCTGGCGCCTCGACAAAAAACTCGCCGGCTACGGCGCCCTCGGAGACATCGGCGCCCACGCCATCGACCTCGCCCAATACATCACCGGCGACACCCTTACCTCCGTCTCCGGAACCATCGAGACCATCGTGAACGAACGACCGCTGCTCGCCCAGGGCCACGGGCTCTCCGGAACGAGCTCGAGCGAACGCGGCACCGTCACGGTCGACGACATCGCCCTGTTCACCGGTCGCTTCTCGTCGGGCGCCCTCGGTGCGTTCGAGGCAACGCGCTTCAGCACCGGTCGCAAGAACGCCTTGCGCATCGAGGTCTCCGGCTCGACCGGAGCGATCTCGTTCGACCTTGAGAACCTCAACGAGCTCGAGTACTTCGACGCCACGGCGCCCGCCGACACCCAGGGGTTCACGAAGATCCTCGTCACCGAACCGGTCCACCCGTATGTCGAGTCGTGGTGGCCAGCCGGGCATATGCTCGGCTACGAACACGGATTTTCTCACCAGGCAAAGGACTTCGTGGAGGCCGTAACCAGCGGCATCCAGCCCACACCATCGTTCGCCGACGGGCTGCAGGTGCAGCGTGTTCTCGCCGCCGTCGAGGCGAGTTCGGATGCGGGAAGCGCCTGGACCGCAACGTCCTGAACGTCGCAGTACCCACGAAATTTCAGTTCTGAGCCTGGAGGCAATGATGACTCGTCCGATTACTCTTTTCACCGGCCAGTGGGCCGACCTTCCGTTCGAAGAAGTCGCCAAACTCGCCTCCGGGTGGGGCTATGACGGTCTCGAGATCGCCTGTTGGGGCGACCACCTCGACCCGAACCGGTGGGACGATGCCGACTACATCGCCGGGAAGCTGGCAGTCCTGGAGAAGTACAACCTGAAGGTGTGGGCGATCTCCAACCACCTCAAAGGCCAGGCCGTCTGCGACGACCCCATCGACCAACGCCACCGCGACATCCTCCCCGACAGCATCTGGGGCGACGGCGACCCCGAAGGCGTCCGCCAGAGGGCCGCCGAAGAAATGAAAAACACCGCCCGCCTTGCCGCAGCCCTCGGGGTGAAAACGGTCATCGGGTTCACCGGATCCTCGATCTGGAAATACGTCGCCATGTTCCCACCCGTCTCCCAGGACGCGATCGATGCCGGCTACCAGGACTTCGCCGACCGGTGGAACCCCATCCTCGACGTCTTCGACGAAGTCGGCGTCCGCTTCGCCCACGAAGTCCACCCGTCCGAGATCGCATTCGACTACTGGACCACCGTCCGCACCCTGGAAGCCATCGGCCACCGCGAAGCATTCGGGCTGAACTGGGACCCCTCCCACTTCGTCTGGCAAGACCTCGACCCGGTCTCGTTCCTCTGGGACTTCCAAGACCGGATCTACCACGTTGACTGCAAAGACACCAAAAAACGGATGGGCAACGGCCGCAACGGCCGCCTCGGCTCCCTCCTCGCCTGGGCCGACCCGAGGCGCGGCTGGGACTTCGTCTCCACCGGCCACGGCGACGTCCCCTGGGAAGACGCCTTCCGCATGCTCAACACCATCGGCTACACCGGCCCCATCAGCGTCGAATGGGAAGACGCCGGAATGGACCGCCTCCTCGGCGCCCCCGAAGCCCTCGACTTCGTACGAAACATCAACTTCGACGCCCCCGACACCGCCTTCGACGCAGCCTTCAGCACCAAGTGACGAAAATCGAGGGAGCGCATCGCACTTTGGTATGCGACTTCGAAATCTTTTGTCTGAGTTAATGTGAAACTAAGTCCATGGTTGACATAAGTCGAGGATCGACACTCGGATCGTCGGGTGCAAGCGAGTTGTTCCAGCTCCTACGGGACGGCACTCCGCGCACGCGCGCCGAGCTCGCAGCGACCACCGGGCTCGCCCGGTCCACCATCGCGCTGCGCGTCGGTGAACTCATCGACCTCGGACTCGTGAGCCCGGTCAACGACGCCCAGTCCACCGGTGGGCGCCCGTCATCGCAGTTCGCCCTCAACCAGACTGCCCGCGTAGTTCTCGCGGCTGACCTCGGCGCCACCCACGCGACGATCGCGGTTGCCAACCTCTCCGGCAAGATCCTGACCCGCACGAGCGGTCCGATCGACATCGCGGACGGCCCGGAATCCGTTCTGGCCTGGATGGTCGAAGTCGGCCGGAAGCAACTCGACGAACTCGGTCTCAAGCGCTCGGACGTCATCTCGATCGGCATCGGACTTCCCGGCCCCGTCGAGCACGACTCCGGGCGGCCGGTGAATCCGCCGATCATGCCCGGCTGGGACGGCTTCGACGTACCCGCCCGGGTTCGTCAGGACTTCGACGTTCCCGTGCTCGTCGACAACGACGTCAACATCATGGCGCTCGGCGAGCAGGCTTTCGCCTGGCCGCAGGTCGACAACCTCATCTTCGTGAAAGTCGCCACCGGCATCGGTTCCGGTGTCATCTCCAGCGGCAGGCTGCAGCGCGGGGCCCAGGGCATCGCCGGCGACATCGGGCACGTTCGGATCGCCCGCGGGGATGGCGTGGCCTGCCACTGCGGAAACCTCGGCTGCCTCGAGGCCATGGCTTCGGGCCCGGCAATCGCCAAGACACTGCGTGCGCTCGGCCACAACGTCGAGAGCAACGCCTCGGTCATCGAACTCGTCCGCGAGGGCAACATCGACGCCATCCAGGCCATCCGCCAGGCCGGCCGCGACCTCGGTGAAGTCCTCACCGCGTGCGTGAGCCTGATGAACCCCTCGGTGATCGTCGTCGGCGGGTCGATGGCCGCGGTCGGTGAGCACATCATCGCCGGCGTGCGCGAAATCATTTACACCCGCTCGATGCCGCTGGCGACGAGCCACCTGACCATAGCGGCATCCGCTGCCGGTGCTGAGGCGGCAATTCTCGGAGCGAGCCTGCTCGCTATTCACCACGCCCTCTCGCCGGAGAACATCGACAAGCTGAGCCTCTAAACACCACGAAAAAGTGCCCCGCGCGATTCGCGCGGGGCACTTTCTGGTTGCCGGAGCTACGGCTTCGATACCTTCAGCGTGACCTTCGGCGACTTGTCAGCGGCTTGCGTTCCGCTGCCCTTGTAGTCGACCCAGACCTTGTAGGTACCCTTCTTGAGCTTCGGAAGAGTGACCGTGACCTTGCCGTTCGACGAGGCGTACAGCTTGACCGTCTTCGTCTTCGATCCGTAGTGGAGCACAGCGGTTCCGGTCGGCTTGGCCGCGAGCGGGCTGACGAAGATCGAGACCTTGGCCTTCTGCTTCGTCGTGATCGACCGGTCAGCGATCTTGACGGTCGCGGTGCTCTTCAGCAGCGTTACCGACAGCTTCGAGACCTTCGAGTACGTCGTTCCGGCGAGGTTGGTGAAGGCCGCCCGGTAGCGATCGCCGGAGTCCTTTGCCTTCGGCGTGAAGGTGTACGAGGCGCTCGTGGCACCCGCGATGTCCTTCCAGCTCGATCCGCCGTTGGTGCTGACCTGCCACTGCTGTGTCGGCGTCGGCGTTCCGGTCGCTGCGGCCGTGAGGGTAACCGAGTTGCCGATCTTCACCTTCGTAGTTGCGGCGAGGTCGGTCGTTACAGCCGGGACCACATACTGGGTCGCATCCGCGCAGGTGAGGTAGTCGAAGCTGGTCTCGGCGAACTCCCGCGACGCCGGCGCGCTGTCGCGCTCGACTATGTAGTAGTCGACGTTCTCAGCGGCGGCTTCGAGGATCGGAGCCCAGACGATTTCGCCTTCACCGACGTTGGTGAAGTTGCCCGGGTACGGTTCCGTTCCCAGCGGGTGGCCGTCCTTGATGTGCAGCAGGTCGATGCGGTCACCGTACTCGTCGATGAGGTCGGCGACGTCGATGCCAGCCGAGGCGGCCCAGAAGACGTCAACCTCGGTCGTCACCCAGCGCGGATCGGTGTTCTCGACCAGGATCTCCCAGACGCTCTTGATCTCGCCGGTGTCGGGGTCGGGGTAGACCGTGTTGAACTCGCCGGCGTGGTTGTGGCCGAAGTACTTGCCAACTCCCGCGGCAACCGATCGCTTGCCGAGTCGGTTCATGAGCGCGGCAGTCTCGAGGGTGTGCTCGTAGGTGTCGTAGCCGGGGCCACCGAATCCACCCGACCCGATGAACTCCTGGCCGAGGTCCTTCGCCGCGGCGAGAGTCGTGCCGAAGGTCGACTCGGTGACGCTGCCGTGACGGCTCGGAGCCGTGATGCCGTGGTCGTGCAGGAGCTCCTTGAACTCCAGTGCCGTCTTGCCCTCGAACGAGCTGAACGACGTCTCGCCCGGGTTGCCGAACGGCTCGACGTGCTTGTACCCGATGTCTTCGAGCTCATCGAGAATTCCCTCGACCCCGATCTCGTTCTGCCAGCTCAGGTAGCTGAAGAGCTGGATCGAGATCTGGTCGGGTGAGATCTGTGGACGACCACAGTCTGAGGTGGGCGGGGCGGCGGATGCGGGTGAGGTGGCGATCAGGCCACCCGCCATCACCGCGGCCGCTGCGCCGAAGGCGAGCAGGCGATGCGTGTTCCGAGTACGAGACATTCAATTCTCCTTATCAAGGTAGCGACGGTGCTACTTATTACTCGACGGGCCGCTTTGCCCGACGAATTCTGTGGGGGCACGGACGTGCGCCGAGAGGTGGGCGCGAACGAGGCGCTCGAGAGATGCGAATTGGCAGCCGGAAAGGCGAGTCGACCGCGCTGGTCGGGGCGGGAAGTCGGAGGCACGAGCGCGCAGAGAGTGCGTCGGCGTTTCCGATCCACAATGACCATATGCCGAAGCTAGGTTACTTATGTATGAGTGTCAAGCAAAAGTCGCGCGTATGACATCAACATCTGTTCAATTCTCGGCATCTGCAACACACACCGGTCGTCTTTATCCAGACTCGCGCTCAAATCGCAGAATTCCTCACCAATACGCGGCAGGCTGGGCTGATGAGTTCCAAGTCTCGCCGGGTCCCGTACGTCGCCCCCGAACCCGCCCGACCGACTCCACGGCTGCGGTCCCGCCTCCTTCTCATCGTTCCGCTGGTGATCGCCCTTGCTATCCCGATTGTCGGCATCATCGGACCCACCACCTTTCTCTCCGGTTCGGAGCAGACTCGCGAATGCACCGTCGAGTCCATTCACACGGTTACGGTGCGCCGCCGCGCGGATTACCGGGTGATCTCGACGATCGAGTGCGGCGATATTCGGACCTCGCAGGGCAAGCCGATCAGGGTGGACGATCCCGACTGCTTCTACAACCCGATCCACGTTGGTTCGCGATACGAGATGACAAGCTCGGGCGGCTTTTTCGTTTTTCCCCAGTACCTCGTGGGATCGATCAGGCTCGTGCAGGAGCCGGCCGGGACCGCGTGTACGAGCGACGCTTGGTATACCGACGATTAGGCCGGGCGACTGAATCAGGGAGCCTGAAGAAGCTCGATCTGTCGCGCGATGCGCTTCGCTCGCGTGGCTTCGCTCGGCGCGGTGATGATTGTGTGCAGGATCGGGAATCGCTCTCCGCGCTTCAACGACGCGAACCGGGATTCCGCCACCGGCGCCGCGGCGAGCGCCGCCGCAAAATCATCGGGCACAACAATCGATGCCGGACCGGCGTAGGCGCGATCCCAGCGTCCGTCTGCTTTGGCTTTGGCAATCTCGGCGTGGCCGCGGTCTCGCATCCGCTCCTGCGCGATCAGCTCGGCAACGATGCCGAGATTACGAACCGACCACAGCGATCGCGCGCGGCGCGGGGTGAACCGCTGCAGGAACGTGGTCTCGTCGTTGCCCTTGCGCTGCCCGTCGATCCAGCCGCTGCAGAGGGCTTCGTCCAGTGCCTGCGCATAGGTCAGTGAGGTGGGGGCGGTGATTCCTTTTTTGGCCATGAGCAACCAGACGCCGTCAGACGAGTCTTCGTTGCCGTCAAGCCAGGCCCGCCACTCGGGTACTCCCGCCATCACCAGGATGCCGGGACCGGCGGCACTGTCGGAACTGCTCATGTCCCCCAGCGTAGGCCGAGCCGGTGACACGAAACAGCAGTGGGTGGTGCGCGCCCGAATCGGCACTCACCACCCACTTTCGATCGGCTGTTAGCGAGTCGCCGCCGCTGCGACGATGACGTTCGCGACAACACTCGGATGGCTCACCATCGACAGGTGGCCGGCTTCGACCTCGGTCACGGTTGCACCCGCGCGAGTCGCCATCCGAAGCTGCAGGGACAGCGGAATGCTTCCGTCGATGGTCCCGGCGACGTACCAGGACGGCAGTTTCTCCCACGCCTGGTTCGCGACCGCCGGTGCGCCGACCGCGGCAAACGTGATCGGCCGCTGGCGAGCGTAGAACTCGGTCTGCAGCTCTTCGGACAGGCCCGTCGCGAAGGCGGGTTCGAATGCTTCTCGCTTGATATAGAGGTCGAGGTCGCCCTCCGGTGCGCCCGGGTACGGCGCCATGTCGAACAGCTGGCTCGGGTCGACAGGACCCTCGCTGTTCAACAGGTCGAGCAGGCTCTCGCCTTCGATCGGCACAAAAGCGTTCACGTAGACCAGACCGAGCACGTTGTCGACCCTGGCCGCAGCCGTTCCGATCAGTGCGCCGCCGTAGGAGTGCCCGACGAGGACCACCGGGCCGGTGGTGCGGGTCTTGAGGAACGTCTCGAGGTATTCGACGTCTCCGGCAAGGGAACGCAGCGGGTTGGCGAATTCGAGAACGGAATAGCCCTGCGCCGAGAGGATCTTTTGAACCCCCGCGAACGAGCTTGCATCGGTCCACGCTCCGTGGACGATGACGACGGTTGGTGTTGCGGCCGAGTCGGTCATGATGTGTCTTTCTAGCGATTGTGTCAGTAGAACTGGCCATGCGGAGAGGCTCTCCGTTTAGTCATCAGACACAGCGTTCGCGACGGGTAACTAATTCCCGATCGCCGAAGAAAGTCCAAAGAAAAGCGTCAGCCTGCCTCTGAGCACACGATGAGACCCTCGAGGATGACGGCGAGCATCGTGCGCACCTGCTCTCGCGGCAGCGTCGCGGCTTCGGCGACCATCGCGACGCCGGTCACGAGTCGGCCGACGGTACCGCCGTCCACGCCGCCCGCGACGATACCGAGCGCGCGAGCCTGGTCGAAGACGCGGTCATTGGCGTCAAGAGTTGCCCTGTGCGCGTGCTTGAGCGGAGAATCCTCGTCCTCCATGCTCGCCGCGATGCTTCCCGCGAGTCCGCGGTATTCCCGTGCAATTGCGGAAAGTCGTTCCAGCCAGTCGATGAGATCGTCTTTCGACGTGATGACCGTCGCCTCGGCCGCGACCCGGACGCGTTCAACCCACACGATCAGAACCTCGGCGAGAAGGTCTTCCCTGGTCGGAAAGTGGCGATAGAGAGTGGCCGGACCCACTCCGGCGCGTTTCGCTATCTCGTTCAGCGACGCCATCGTGCCCTGTTGTTCGATGATGTCGGTTGCAATCGCGACGATCTTCGCTCGGTTGTCCCGGGCATCCGACCGCATCTCGCGGGGGTGTTCGACCACCTCAACCACATCCATTCTTCGCGCCCGTCGGAGCCGCGACGAGCCCGAGTGGGTCGTCGCAGCTCCCGTCGATTGTATCCGCGCCGTCAGAGCACACTCCCGGCGGCGACGGATGCGGACGGCTCACCGACCGCGCGACTTGGTCGCTTTCCGATGGTGAAGATCGCGACCGCCGTTGCGACGACAGCGAGAACTGCGCCGGCGATCATGGCACCTGCGAATCCCGGCAGGAACTCGCCGTCGACCGCGCCACTCGCGTACACCGAGACCGCAACCGCAATGCCGACCGAGCCTCCGACCTGCTGAACCATTTGCAGCATCCCCGAGGCTGATCCGGTATCGGCTTCGGGCACGGCGCTCATGATGGTGAGGGTTCCCGGCGTGAAGATGAGGGCAACCCCGACAGCCTGGATCAGCAACGGCACCACGACAGCACCGTAGGACGCAGATTCGGTGAGCGGTGCCCACAAGACAAAACTCAGGGTGACGAGCGCGCCGCCGACGATCAGCGGAAGCCGTGCGCCGAACCGGGCGACGATTCCGGGCACCCAGCGGGTGAGGATGAAGACGGTCGCCGTCAGCGGCAGGAACGCCACACCCGCGAGGAGCGGACCGAAATCGAGCACGCGCTGCAGGAACTGCACGATGAAGAAGAGCATCGCAAAGTGCGCGCCGACGATCAGTCCCATGTTGACCAGCGCTCCGACCCGTCGGCGGTCAGCGAGCAAATGAATGGCGACGAGCGGATTCGCGGAGCGACGCTCGACGAGCACCAGTGCGACGATCAAGAGAGCTGCCGCGACAAAGAACCCGATCGTTGCGGGGCTCGCCCAGCCGTACTCGCCCGCGGTGATGAACGCCCAGACCAGCCCGGCGGAAGCGAGACTGGCGAGGATAGCGCCGGGAATATCGAAGGCGCGGGCTCGGTGGCGGTCGGTCTCCCTGACCAGGCGAACGACCAGCACGATGACGACAGCACCGATCGGCACGTTGATCAGCAGTCCCCAGCGCCAGGATGCGAGATCAGTGAGGAAGCCGCCGAGAATCAGGCCGACGGATGACCCGATCGCCGAGATGGATGTGAACCAGGCGAGCCCGCGAGCGCGTGCCGCTTCGTCCCTTGCCATTGTCGCGATGAGGGCGAGCACGCTCGGGGCGGCGACGGCTGCGCCGATTCCCTGCAGGACGCGAGCACCGACGAGAATCATCGGATCGAACGCCAGGCCCCCGATGAGAGAGCCGAGTACGAAGATGATCGTTCCGATGGAGAACACCCGAACTCGTCCGAGCGCGTCGCCGAGGCGTCCGCCCAGAAGAATCAACCCACCGAAAGCCAGCGCGTACGCATTCGGCACCCAGGACAGGGCGGCGGCAGAGAAGCCCAGTTCGGCCTGGACGCTCGGCAGGGCAACGGTCATCACCTGCGCATCCAGCTGCAGCATGAGTTGGAGGGTGAGCACCGCGGACAGCGCAAGCGCAGCGATGCGCGGATGATTCGTAACGGATGACATGGAACCTCGATCGACACGAACGGAGTGGTTCTCCGTTTACCTGTGAAGCATAACCGGAGAAGTGTTCCGGATAATTCCCGATCTGCTGTTACGGAGCCGAATTCGAGGAAGCAGTGTCGACGATAATGACGTCGGCCTGCGGCACTTCCCGGCCCGCTTCATCCACGAAAGCGACACGAACCGTGGCCGAGGACCTGGCTGACCGCCGAACAACACTCGGGCCCTCCGGTCGTGGAAGGTGGACGTCGCCCCACTGCTGCAGCGCGCCGACAACGACGTGGAGGTCCCGGCCGGTTTCCGTCAGGTGGTACTCATACCGCGTGCGGCGCCCGGCCTCCTGGTACTCCTCACGCGTCATCACCCCCTGATCCACGAGAGTCGCAAGGCGATCACTCAGCACGTTCGCGGCAAGTCCGAGATTTTCGCGAAAGGTCTCGAAACGGGTGGTGCCCGATAGCGCTTCGCGGACCACGAGCAGGGTCCAACGCTCGCCTAGTACTGACAGACTGCGCGCGACCGAGCACGAGCTGTCCTGCAGTTTGGTGATCGCCATTCGAGTGCGCTCCGCTCCGTGGGGGTGTCGCCGGGTCCCGGCATCCGTCGTCGAATCTCAGGCTAGTCGCCGGAGGTTCGGGCCGACGGATGCCGACGGGCTCAGCCCTGTTGCGCGATCGCGGCGATATCGGAGGCGAGGTTGTATTCCAACGGACCGCGCTGCTGCATCCCGTTCTCGAGCAGTCGCGCAACGGTCGCGCCGACTTCGGGGCGCACGACCGCTCCCCAGTAGGCGTCGGAATGCAGCGGGTACTCCGCGTCGGGCAGGCGCGTGTACTTGTTCACGAATTCCTTGACCTCGACGATAGCCAGGTGGTCCCAGCCGGAAACGCGAGTGGCGAACGCGGTGACGAACTGCTCGAATTCCGCATCCGGAATCGCGCGGTTAACGAAGCCATACTTCTCGGCCAACGCGCCGTCGAAGTCCTCGCCGCCGAGCAGAATCTCCATTGTGCGTCCGCGGCCGACGAGCGACGGCAGGCGCCCGCTCGCGCCGCCGCCGGTCACCGCCGACAGGGCGATCTCCACTTGGGCGAGCTTCGCCTTCTCCATGCTGGCGAAGCGCATATCCATCGCCAGCACCAGCTCGCTTCCCGCTCCGCGGGTGATGCCGCGAATCGCGGCGATCGTCACGGCGTTGAGCTTGCTCATCCGCACGGTGATGTCGACCCAGGCGGTGTATCCCGTCGTGTTCGGCAGCGCTTCGGCGAGCGCGTTGTCGACTGCGACGTCGTAGTGCGCGATGTAGAAGTCGGCGTCAGCGCTGTCGAACACCACGACGTTAACAGTGTCGTTGTGCTCGAGTTCGCTGAGCAGCGCTTTGATATCCCGCATCATCTCCAGCCCAATGACGTTGATGGGCGGGTTGTTGAAAGTCACTCGCCAGAAGGTGGGCGACTCAACAGTGAGGGTCAGGTGGGTGGGAGCGAAGTCTTCGATAAAGGTCATGGATTGAACCCTAGACCTCTGGATAGTTAAAAGCTATGCAGATGTGGCCGACAGTGCGGTGGTTCATTATCCGTGCGACCGCGCAAACGGCCGCACGGATAACGAACGGGGGCGCGGTCGCGGGTGAAGCGGCGGGCGGCGGGTCAGGCCGCGAGGGTGAACTGGCCGCGGGAGCTTGCCGCACTCTCGTGCAGGCGCTCCGCGACGCCGATGGTCAGGTCGAGCAGCGTCGTGTCGAGCGACGCACCGATCGCGGCGAGGATCTCGCTCGACGGCTCCTTGCCGCCCCGCTCGATCTCGGAGAGATACTGCGGCGAGACCCCGGCGCGCTTCGCGACGTCCCGCAGGGTTTCGCCACGATCACCGCGGATGCCGCGCAACTGCTCTCCGACGAGTTCTCGCCAGAGGCGCTCGGATCGTTTCTTCGACGGGGATGCGGCGGCCATGGGACTCATACGGCAAGTCAACTGGAACCTCGAGGTGAGTGACAGTGTTATCCGCTCACAGCAGACAAGATCAGGCTCTCCGCAGAATCGCCTGCAGTTCGTCGACGACCAGGTCCGGGCGCGTGATGAATGAGTGATGCCCGGTCGGCAGATCGACGGAGCGCGTCGCGCGGGCGGCATGAAACCGCTGCAGCTCCAGCGACGTGCTGCGATCCTGCCCACAGACGAGATAGGTCGAGTCGACTCCCTGCCAGCCCGCAGCCGTCGTCGGCGTCATGAACGCGGACGCAGCCTGTGAGGTCACGCGTTCCCACGCCTGCTGCTGGACCGCGGCATCCGCTTCCTGCAGAAAGCGCGCACCGAACGACGCCGCGTCGTAGCCGGACACCGCAAGGGTGCCATCACCGTTGTCGCCGATCGACACCGGGTCGCTCTCGCCGCTCATGATCCCGCCCTGCGCTTGCCCGACCTCCGGCAGGTAGGACGACACATAGAGCAGGTTCGAAACGGCTGGATGCTGGCCGGCTTCGGCGATGACGGTGCCGCCGTAGGAGTGCCCGACCACGATCGCGGACTCGACGTCGTCGAGCGCGGCGCGGAGCGCGGCCGCGTCGGCGACCAGCCCGCCGGGGACCTCGTCTGCGGAGGTCTCGCCACACGACGGCAGCTTCAGCGCGCGACTCCGGATGCCGGTGCGCTCCTCGAGAAGAGCAGCAGTCGGCTGCCACCACCATTCGCCGTCGCGCACCAGGGCACCGTGGACGAAGATCAGTTCCATTGCGAGTTCCTCAGCATCGATGACGCGTCGGACCGGTTGAGCCGAGCGATCGACTCAACCGTACGACTTCGTCCACGGTGACGGCGGCGAATCAGCCCACAGCAGCCGACTACGCGGCGAGGCCCTCGGCGAGAGGTGTCGTCGGGCGACCGATCAGGCGGGCGAGGTCACCGGGGGTCTCGGCGAGGACACCGTCGCGGATATTGCCGTCGAGCGCGACGACGAAGCCGGCCGTTCCGGCATCCAGACCGAAGGACACCAGCAGCGCGGTGTGCTCTTCGGGAGTGAGGTTGGTGAAGACAACGTCGCGCCCAACGACACCGGCAATGACTGCGGCCAGGTCATCGAAGTTCCAGGCGGTGTCGCCGGACAGCTCGTAGATGGATCCCTCGTGACCCGCGCCAGCGAGCACAACGGCCGCGGCATCCGCGTAATCCTTGCGGCTCGCGCTCGCGACGCGGCCCTCGCCGACGCTCGCGACGATTGCACCGCTCTCGCGGGCCTTCTCGATCTCGCCGGCGTAGTTCTCGGTGTACCAACCGTTGCGCAGGATCGTGAACGGGACGCCGGAAGCAACCAGCACCTCTTCGGTCGCCTTGTGGTCGGGCGCGAGAACGAGCTCCGAGGTCGTGGCCTTCGGTGCGCTCGTGTAGACGATGCGAGCGATGCCCGCATCCTTCGCCGCGGCGATGACGGCGGCGTGCAGGTCGGCACGTCCGCCCGGCTCGCTCGCGGACACCAGCAGCAGGGTGTCGCCCGGCTTCACCACGGCAGTAACCGTCTCCGGCTTTGCGTAATCGAGCTCCGCTACGGTGACGCCCCTGGCGGCGAGGTCGGCAAGCTTGTCGATGCTGCGACCGGTCGCGATGATGTCGGATGCGGGGGTTCCGTTGGCGAGAAGGGAGTCGACGACGAGGCGGCCGAGCTTGCCGGTTGCGCCGGTGATGATGAGAGACATGGTGTCCTTTCGAGAGTGTTATCGAGAAGAACCCGACCGAACCGAGATTACTTCCCAAACGCAGGTACCCACTTTTAGGTAAGCTACCCACATGGACGTAAGCACCAACCCTCAACTGACCGTCGCCGGCTTCACCGGTTCGGGCTTCACCGATGGAATCCTGCCGGCCAATTGCCCGACCCGAACGGTGCTCGATCACGTCACGAGCAAGTGGGGCGTACTGGTCATCATCGCGCTGTCACAGCAGGGCCTGCGCTGGGGAGAACTGCGCCGCACGATCGAGGGAATCAGCGAAAAGATGCTCGCTTCGACCCTGCGAACCCTCGAGGCCGACGGCCTCGTCCTGCGCGAATCCCAGGCGACGATTCCCCCGCGCGTCGACTACAGCCTGACCGATCGGGGCCGCGAACTCGCGGACCGGATGCTTCCGCTGATGGACTGGATTGCCGATAACGCAGCTGCCATCGTCGGCAGAGAGTAGGTCTCTCGCGCGACCCGACCGGCCAGTCGCAGCGACGTTGTCACGACAGCTATCGCTTTTAAGGAATGATCAGAGAATGAGCGACGAGATCACCCAGCGAGAATCGCTCGATGACCTCGTCGAAGATCTCGGCAAACTCCGCCTGGATGCCGGCGACGTGAGCTACGCCGAGATCGCGAGCCGCATCGCCCGGCGCCGCGTTTCTGCCGGGACCAGCCCGGAGGCTGCCAGGGTCGCCCGGTCGTCGGTATTCGATGCCTTCAAGACCGGCCGAAGCCGCATCAACGCCGACCTGGTCGCGGAGATCACCCAGGCGCTCGGCCTCGACGACGCGGAAGCCGAGCAGTGGCGCGTCCGCTGCCTGCGAGCGCGGGCCGCATCCCGAACCCCCGCCGCACCCACCCCGCTCCCCTCGAAAGGCGGCGCCGGTTTTCCACCGGCCTTCGTGATCGTGCTCATGATCGCGTGCGCCGGCATCAACCACTTCGGCGGCGCACTCACCGAGAAGTTCCAGATACCGCTGTGGCTCGACATGACCGGGACGGCGATCGCGGCCATCGTGCTCGGCCCCTGGCAGGGCGCAATCGTCGGACTGTCGAACAACGTGCTCGGCGCGCTCGTCGGAGACTTCGAGACGCTTCCGTTCGCCCTAGTCAACGTTGTCGGAGCGCTCGTCTGGGGCTACGGCGCCCGCCGTTTCGGCCTTTCGCGCAGTGTTCTGCGAATGCTGCTGCTCAACCTCATCGTCGCGGTGGCGTGCACGATCACGGCCGTTCCGCTCAACGTCCTGCTGCTCGACGGGCAGCCGATTCACGCATCGCACACTCTCATCAGCACACTCATGAGCCTCGGCGAAGGGGTCTGGGTTGCCGTCTTCTCGGCGAACATCGTCATCTCGATCATCGACAAACAGATTTCGGGCTTCGTGGCCCTGGCCATGGTGCGGCTGATCGAACGAAGACAGGCCCGCGCCACCGGTCTGACGCCTCTCTAGGCGCGGGCAGCAACAACCGTCGCGAGCCGGTCGGCATCCGCTCGGTTGCCGATCGCGTCAAGCTCATCCCACAGCGCCCGCTCGTGCGGCCAGCTGTGGGCTGCACTCACGTCGCACCTGATCGGCAGCACTCCGACTGCGTAGGTGACGTTGCCCGAGCACTTCGGGCAGGTGAACCGGTGAGTGTTTACCGCGAGGCGTTTGTCGTCGACTTGACCGAGCTCACGTCCGACATCTGACGCGGCAATATCGCGCCCGGCGAGGCTCAGCGTGCGCTCGAGCGGTGCGTGCTTTTTCGCAAGCACCGGGGCGAAGCTCAGGATGCCGAGGCCGAGCAAAGAGAGGGTCGGCACCCCGTACATGACGGCGAGCACCGTGCTCGCGGCGCCCCAGCCGTAGGCCTGGACGGTGAGCGACTCGTCGGTCATCTTCGGGGCGAATACCCACAGCAGCAGGAATGCGACGGCGAGAATGATCGCAATGACGCCGATCGCGGAGCGGAGGTTCTTAGACAACGATCATGCTCACTCTCATGCTTGCATCGACGGGCCGCCCACACGACTCGCAGTCGTGCGCCTGCCCGAGCAGCAGGATGGTCGGGGTCAGACAGGAGTCGCAGGTCGCGAACGCGTGGGTTCCCTTGACGTCGGCGTCGAGCAGCGTTCGGAAGAATCGCGAGATCGTGAGATCGGCATCCGCGTTCGCCCGGTGGCGGTAAACGAAGTAGTTGGAGAGCGGAAGCGCGACGACGATGATCGCGGCAGTCCAGGCGTAGACGTTCAGGAACGGGATCCACTCGAACGCGAATACCTTTGAGCCGAACGCGAAGCCACCGAGCAATACGGTCAGGTAGGTGACGGTGCAGAAGACGACGGTGAGGATGACGGCGAGCAGAAGATTGGTGTCGTTCCCGGCGAACTGCACGTAGGTGTCTTTCCACCGCTTGTTCGGCAGGTAGATGACGGCGATCGCACCGAGCGCGATTGCGAGCGGGATGAACGCCTGCCCGGAGCTGAACAGAGAGAACCACGTCGCGGCGACGAGAAAGATGACCAGCCACAGGCGCAGCGTGAGCAGCAGGCTGCCGACGAAGGTCGCCCGAGCGTACTTGTCGTAGAGCGGCTTCCAGCGTTCGTAGAGCGTCACGCGTCCGCGGAACTTCGAGACGGAGCGCTCGAGCCCGGCATCGCTGGAGGCGGTGTACCGGGCGTCTCCGTGACCACCGCTCGCCTCCCGCGCCAGAACGTCGCCGGTGTACTCGAGCCCATCCACGCTCTGCCCCATCGTTGCGCGGTCGAAGGTAGTGATCCGCAGTACCTGCTCGATGTAGGTGTCGTCCGCTGCGCGCAGCTTCGAAATGACGAGCGCATTGACCTTCGCGCGCTCGAGTCGAGTGGATGCGACAAACATCACCGCGGCGACGGCCAGCACCAGGAGCACATAGAGGAGGGTGATGACGGAGGTCGACTGCAGTTGTTCGTTGGCAGCGGCGGTGATGTCACTGCACGCGGTGCCTGACGCATCCCCCGCGAAGCAGTCGGCCATCTTCTCGGGCGGGAGGTGCACAAAGCCCATGAACAGCCCCGTAACACCGAGCCAGAGGCCAAGGGCATTCAGAAAGTTCGACAGGCTGAAGACGCTCACCACGAGGCCAAGGACGAGGTAAGTCCCGAGGATTCCGAGGACCGCCAGTGACCAGATTCGGATCAGCTTATACATGGCCCGGCTCAGCCTTTCCCGGGCCGGGCGCTGAAGTCGGGTTTGCCGGGAGCGGACTCGGCCTGCGATGCTTCGGCCCGGTTCACTGCGAACGAAACCAGAAGCGCGATCAGCGCGATCGCCCAGGCGATTACCTGCAGGATGACCGTGACGGTCGAGTCAAGGCTGGCCGCGAGCACGATGATCCCGACCAGCAGTGGCGGGATGGTCGCGAGAATTGCCGGGATGAAGTTGTTCGAGTCACCGCGTCGCACCGACGCTGCGAGAATCAGCACACCGAACGCGTAGACCTGAGCGATGACCAGGGCGACGAGCGCTCCGACCTGCGCTTCGGTCGGCTCACCGATAACGACGAGCGTGATGATGATCGTGGCGATCACGACAATCGCAGCGGCGGCCGCCAGGTAGATGCGGGTCACTGGGCTGCTCCACAGTTCGGGCAGAACTTGGCGGTGGTCGCAATCTTCTGGCCGCACTCGGTGCAGAACTTCGTTTCGCTGGCGGGCGAATCGGACGTCCCCGGGGCGGTGTTGTCAGCCAGGTTGTTGGCGACGAAGATCCCCGTCGTCGCGGGCGGTGGGATGTCCGGCTGGTGCTCCCTCGACGCCTCAGCATCCGCTGCCGACTGCACGAACATTCCACCCATCACGTTGCCCATCTGGGATCCCATCGCCATTCCCACGCCGGCCGACAGGAAGTCCCCTCCGACGCCGGCGTTGCTTGCCCCACTGTCGAGAACGTCGAACTGGCGCTCCTCCTGGAACGTGAAACCCTGTGCCTGGCGGCTGGCCGCGGTGCCGAATCCGACCTGCTCGATGCCGTACCGCTCGGCCTCCGCGTGGCGAAGCGCTTCGTACTTGGCGATGTCCGAATCGGTGAGCCGCTTCCACCAGGCCGCGAACTGGGCGATCGACTTCTCGTCACCCTCGAGCGTGCGGACCTGGAACTTCTTCACCTGCAGGCCGTAGCCCTCGAGCTCCGGCACGATCACCGTTGCGGCCAGGTGAGCGGAGAGCTGAGGAAGCTGCGCGTAGTGATCGCCGTAGTTGACCTGCTTGAGCGCCTGCGCGAGCCCGCCCTGGATCTGGGTCAGCATGCTGTCGAGCACGAACCGCTGCAGCCCCGCTACCGAGACGCTGCGGTTGTCGCCGTACTGCTCTCGGAGCTCCTGAATGAAGTCCCAGAACTTCTCGACATCCGATCCGCCCTCGTCGTCGAAGCTCGGCTCGAGTTTGAGCTGGATGTTGCCGTTCGCCGCCACCATCGCCGTCGTTTTGAAGGCGTCGAAGTAGTTGAGGTTGATCGAGATGCGGTTCGGTGTTCCCCACTGCAGGTTGCGCATACCGGTGGAGACGAACCAGATTTCACCGCTCGACGGCACATCGCCGCCGTGGAACTGCGAGACGAGCCAGGAGAAACCCTGCACGTAGTTGCCGTCGAGTTTGTGCTTGCCCGGACCCATCGACTTGATCAGCTGGCCGTTGGAGACCCAGAACGCGATCTGGTTCGCGCCGACGATGACCGAGGTGTTGCGCTTGACGTTCGGGTTCTCGAACATCCACGCGAACGAGTCCTTGTTGCCTTCGTATTTGAGGACATCGAAGAGGTTGAATGCCACGTCTGGTGCCTTTCTGGTACTGAGCCGGGTGGCTATTCGGTGTCGCGGGAATTGAGTTCGTCGAAAACCGCTTGGGCGCGCGGGTCGTCGAGGTCGATGTCCACGGTCCAGCCGTCGACCATGTTCTGGGCGAGGTGACCGCGAAGGACGAAGTCCGTCTCGGTGATCTCTTTCGTGAAGTCGGTCGCGCCGAGAGCGGTAGGCAGGTAGAACTTGCCGTTGTCGCAGCTCGCACCGAAGAAGCGAACGCCACCGGCGACTTCGACCATCGGCACGTTGCACTTCACGCTTGAGCCATCGGCGTGCTTCGGGCTCCAGCGGTCGGAGCTGACAACGCTGTTGAAGCCCACAATCGAGAAGACGAACAAAACGATGGGCAGAACGATCGACGCCAGCGTCAACAACACCCTGGACGCCGTCATCCGCTGACCCGCGAGCGTCGCTCGCGCGCGCTGAAAATCGTCGCGGCGGTGTCCCGCTCGTTCGTGGCCATTGGTCCCCGCTTGCTGTCGGCCGGTTGCTGTACCCCCTCAGCTAATCGACCCGGCCAACCGCTCCACGCCAATTCCGCCATTCCCGAACAATCCCGGACAGTGAGGCTGCGGCCGCGCCATCGGCAAACTCCTGGCGCGGCCGCACCCACACTTAGCCCGCCGGCACCTCGTCGACGACCTCGGTGCTGATGCTCGACCACCGCAGCACGGTTCCGACCGGGATCTCGGATCCCGGATCCGCGGTCACCAGCACCTCGCGTTCGCCGATCAGCAGGCCCGTTCCGGGATCGACGATGACCTCCTGGCGAGTGCCCCAGCCGTCCTCAAAACGGCCGATCGCGACTCCGAGCTGACCGTTCAGCGTGGCCTCATCATCGGTGATCGTCACCCCCGGAATCATGGCCGCGGCCTTGAGCATCGCTGATCGCAGGTCGGCGGGAACCGTGCCGTCCCGCAGCGCGTCCGCGATGAACACGAGCGCCTCACCATCCGGAGACGGCCCGGTACCCACGGTGGAGAGATAAATGCGGTTGAGCAGCAGGTAGGGATCCCGCGGCCAGCCGTCCGGTTCGAACGTATTTCGACTCCCGTAGAACTGCGCGTTCTTCGCGCGCAGTACCTCCACACTGGTCGACGTTAACGCGCCGTTGGCGACGACCGCCTCGGACCGGGGACCAAAGGTTGCCTCGAGGCTCGACGGGTACCGCACCCAGGTCCATTCGTCCGACTGGTCGGCGGGAATGTACAGGGTGCCGTGGTCACGATATTGGTAGTCACCCTCGACGCGATCGACGCTCTCGCCGAATGCGGTACCGACGCTCGTGGTGTCGACCCTCAGGAACTGCGCGGCCCCGACCACCGGGTCGGCGGTCTGGGCCACCGCGTGCGCCGCGTCGGTTAGAACGGCTGCGGCAGCGGCATCCGCTGAACCGCGCCACCCAGCGAGCCCGACGACGTTCGAGAGCACGAGCGCTACGGTTAGCGCCCCCGCGGCGAGCGCGCCCAGTCCCGCGATGCGGACGCGGCGACGAGCAACCCGCGGCGGGCGCGACGATGTCCCTGATTCGATCGCCGCAAACAGTGCCGCGCGACCCTCGTTGATCGCGGCCACGCTCGGCCGCGACTCCTCATGCACCCTGCGCAGTAACGTCAGCTGATCCATGACCCACCTCCCCTGTCGATTCCGAGCGAAGCAGACGCCGCACCCGGTTGAGTCGTGAACGAACGGTTCCGAGCGGTATGCCGAGCGCGTCGGCGATGCCCTGGTAGTCGAGATCGCCCCAGGCATGCAGCAGAAGCACGTCCCGGTCTCCGACATTCAATCGACGGATGGCGCGGGCCAGGCTTCGCACCGCGCGCTCTGCGTCGATGCGACTGCCGATCGCACTGACAACATCCGCCGGAAGCGCCGAAGCATGGGCGGCCATGAGGCCCTTCCAGGCGCGGGCCTCGAGACGGGCGTGCTTTCTCACCAGTGTTGTCGCGATCCCGTACAGCCACGGGCGCGCGTCGGCTACGGCGAGATCGAACGCCGACCGCCGGTCGAACGCGACCAGAAACGACTCGGACGTGATGTCCTCCGCCGTCTCACGGCCGACCCGACCTATGGCATAGCGAAACACTGCTGGCGCATGCCGGTCGTACAGCTCGGCAAAAGCGGCTGGCCGCTCGAGCGAGGCTCTGATGATCTCGTTGTCGTTCACAAAGGGTGTTGTCGATCCGCGGCAGAAAAGTTCACGATTGGGGTCAGTGGGCAAGTCAATCAGCCCACGCGACTAGGTTGGGGCGATGCAGACATTGGGCTCCAACACGTTGGGAGATTTTCTCCGAGCAAGCCGCAACGGAGTGGATCCGGCAACTGTCGGCCTCGGGGACGGGGTCGGAACCCGCCGAGTTGCTGGGCTCCGCCGCGAAGAGGTCGCCGTTCTGGCTGGCGTCAGCGCCGACTACTACGCCCGACTCGAACAGGGCCGAGAGCGTGGACCCTCGTCACAGGTGCTCGACGCGATCGGGCGTGCGCTTCACCTCGACTTCGACGCCCGCGGTCACCTGTACCGCCTTGCCGGATTGACCCCGGCCCCGCACGTTCCCGGCTCCCGGGACCTCGTCGACCCAGCACTGTTGACTCTGCTCGACTCATTCTCGACGGCCGCCGGGTACGTGCTCGGGCCGTCCTTCGACATCCTCGCAACTAATTCCACCGCGAACGCGCTTCTCGAACCGTTTGCAAACGTTGGCGATGAGCCGGTCAACATGGTGCGGGTGCTGTTCACCCATGCCGACGCCAAGTCGATCTTTGTCGAGTGGGAGACCGTGACACGAGCGACCGTCCATGCGCTGCGGCTCAACCTCGGCTACGACCCGAGCAGCCCCGCCATCCGTGCGCTCGTCGATGAGATGCTCGCAATCGACACCTTCCGGGCGCTGTGGAACGACCAGACGGTGGCTGGCCTCGCTCGGGCCTACAAGGTGTTTGTGCACCCAACCGTCGGTCGCATCGAGCTGACCTACCAAACGTTTGAGATTCGGGATGCGCCGGGCCAGCAGTTGCTCGTCGGCACGCCGGCGGTCGGGAGTGCAAGCGCGGATGCGCTCGCCCGGCTCAGTTCAGCCGGGGAGTAGCGCACCCTGTTTGATTGAGGCAATCGCGCGAAGACTTGCCACATGACAGACACCACTCACGCAGTAACCACACTTACTTCCGAGAGCGTTGCTCTCTGGGTCGACGCCTACCTGAAAGCCTGGACGACAAACGCCGCGACCGACATCGCCGCCCTCTTCTCCGAGGCCGCCGAGTACCACGAATCCCCCTACAAAACGAAGTGGGTCGGCCGCGACGCGATCGTCGATGGCTGGCGCAGCCGGTGGAACTGGCAGAAGGGCGGCTGGAACTTCGAGTGGTCGCTGTCGTCGATCACCGGTTCGACCGTCGTCATCACGGGGGTCGGCCACTACAAGGAACTGGGCGACTTCGACAACGTCTGGACGGTGACCTTTGATGCGTCCGGTCGCGCCGCCCGATTCGAAATGCTGAACACCGAACGAGACTGAACTCTCTCACTGGGACTGATCTTGCGCCGGGTCTATCCTCGAAGCCATGACCGCGCGCATCGCCAATGTGTCAATCCATGCGGAGAATCCGACCGCCCTCGCCAGCTTCTGGGCGATCATGATGCGCGATCCGGAGGGCAACGAGTTCTGCCTGCAGTGACGGAAAGCTTCTGAAAGGGGATGCTGTGTTCGACGTGATCATCAGCGGCGGCGGCCCGACCGGCATGATGCTGGCCGCGGAGCTGCGGCTGCACGGAGTGAGCGTGCTTGTGCTCGAGCGTGATGCGGTACCGAGCCCGGCGGTGCGCTCACTCGGCCTGCATCCACGGAGCATCGAGATTCTGGACCAGCGCGGAATTCTCGACCGGTTCCTGGCCGTGGGACAGCCGTATCCGGGCATGCTCGGGCGCTTCGCCGGTATCGACAAGCCCGCACCGACCGACCTCGACACCGCGCACGGCTACATTCTCGGCATCCCGCAGCCGGTGACCGATCGCCTGCTCACCGAGCGCGCGCAAGAGCTCGGCGCAGAGATCCGCCGCGGGGTCGAGCTCGTCGGATTCAGCCAAGACCAGGACGGCGTGGATGTCGAACTTGCCGACCGCACCCACGTTCACGCCCGCTGGCTGGTCGGCTGCGACGGCGGTCGAAGCTTCGTACGCAAACAACTCGGCATCGGTTTTCCCGGTGAACCTGCCGCCACCGAGTGGATTCTCGGCGAGGTCGAGATCACCGCCGCTGCGGATGACGTGGCCAGGATCTCCGACGAGGTGCGCAAAACACACCGGGGCTTCGGCATCGGTCCAACCGGCGACGGCCTGCACCGTGCGGTGGTGCCCGCCGCCACGGTGTCGGAGGACCGTACGGTCGCGCCGACGCTCGACGAGTTTCGCACCCAGCTCATCGCGTATGCCGGCACGGACTTCGGCGTGCACTCGCCACGGTCGCTGACGAGGTTCACGGATGCGACCCGGCTGGCCGAACACTACCGAGCCGGCCGAGTACTGCTCGCCGGCGACGCCGCCCACGTGCATCCGCCGCTGGGTGGGCAGGGACTGAACCTCGGCATCCAGGACGCCTTCAATCTCGGCTGGAAGCTCGCGGCCGAAGTGAACGGGTGGGCGCCGGACGATCTGCTCGACAGTTACGAGGCCGAGCGCCGCCCGGTCGCCGACGACGTGCTGACCATCACCCGCGCCCAGAGCGAGCTGCTGTCGCCCGAGCCCGGACCGCAGGCAGTCCGGCGGCTGCTCACCGAGTTGATGAGCTTCGACGACGTCAATCGTTTTCTCGCCGAGCGAATCGCGTCGATCGGCATCCGCTACAACTTCGGTGACGGGCCGGCACTGCTCGGCCGGCGCCTGCGCGATATCCGGCTGCGTGACTCTGACCACACGGAGCACCGCCTGTACGAGCTTACGCATCGGGGGCGTGGGCTCCTCATCGACCAGACGGGCTCGCTGACGCTCGGCGAATGGACTGACCGGGTCGATCTGGCCGCGGCGCAGAGCGAGGAGCTCGATGCTCCCGCGGTGCTGCTTCGCCCGGACGGCCATGTCGCGTGGGTCGGCGGCGGCCAGGAAGATCTCGACCGGCACCTGGCACGGTGGTTCGGCGCTGCCGCCTAGTAGTCGCCCTTTATAACAAAGTAGGAACCGCGGATGGTGCCAGCGAGCTTCGATTTCTGGCGCGCGAACTTGAAACGGTCGGCGAGTTCCTCGGGGATCTCCATGCCGTCGGAGAGCTTGAAGCCGACCGCGCGCTTTCCCGCCGGATCCAGGGCCCACATCACGTTGATCGAGAGTCCGGACTCGTAAAAGACGTACGTCATCCGTAAGCCCTCCACTTCGAAGGAGGTTGCTTCGAGCGGACGGGAGGCGATCACGATGTCGCGCTCGTCGGCGAGGATGCGGGTCACCCAGTCGAGGGCTTCAGCTTCGTCGTCGGCCGCACCGACCTCGAAGACGTGGTCGTACTTGTTCTTGAAGTAGCGCGCTTCGTTGGCCCGCAATCCGGCGAGCGCCGCTGCGACCGGGCTCGACTCGAGACCGGAGGTCGATACCTCTACGAAATTCACTGCGGTGCGCACGACGCCTCCCGATGGTTCTGCGTACGGCGATTGTAGTGAAATCGGACACCTCGATTGAAGCGACCGTTATGGTTGCGGCATGGCCTGGGGACGAACCGAAGAAGAGAAAGCCGCCGAACGCGCCGCTGCGCTCGAGCGGGAAGCCGCTGCCGCCGCGCAGGAAGAACAGGAACGGCAGGCGGCCGCCGCCGCCGCGTATGCGAGGACTCCGGTCGGTCGCGCGCTGACCGCGTTCTCGGCTGGAGCCCAGTTCTTCCAGATCGAACTGACGGTGAGCCAGCTCGGCGGTGAGGCATCCTTCTTCGGGTCATCGACGAGCTCGGTGACGCACGTGGGCCAGGCATCCGATGCCCTCGGCCAGATCGAGCAGGTCGGCTGGCGCCTCGAGCACGCCGGCTGGACGTTCATCGAGACCGGTGCGACGTCGAGCAACGCGCTCTTCGGCACCGGACAGGGCACCGTCACCCAGGGCGAAGTCACCGGCATCTACCTGTTCCGTCGGGTGCCGGTTACCTCCAGCTAGCGCGGGGCAGGAATTCCCACCTGCTCCTCGACGAAAGCGAGCATCTCGGCGCCGAGTTCGTCGCTGCGCGACGCGGGTGAACGCGTCGCCCTGGTCGGCGGACCACGGGTCTCGAAGACCCACGCCGGACCGAAGAACTGGGATCCGCGCACCCCCGGCTCGGTCGCGGCGTAGAGGATCGGCAGGGCGCCGCCCTCCGCCGGCTGACCGAGCAGGTCGATGCTGCCGCGAGCGATCGTCTTCACCCAGCCGGGCTTGCCGGCCGTTGTCGAGTCGATCAGGCCCGTTGCGCTGACTCCCGGATGCGCGGCAAGGCTGATGGTGTCAGCTCCTACCCGCAGGAAATGGCGCTGAAGCTCCCGCGAAAGCAGCAGGTCGGCGAGCTTCGTGCGGCCGTAGTAGGCGAATGGCACGTATCCCTCGCCGGTCAGGTCTCGTTCGAGGCGCTCAGGGGTGAATCGTCCTCCCCAGTGCGCGACACTGCTGACGAACACGATCCGGCTGCCGGGCACTCGCTCGATGGCGGGCAACAGCGACCAGGTGAGCAGCGCCGGACCGAACACATTGGTCGCCCACTGCAGTTCGACGCCGTCGTCTGAGAACGACAGCGGAGGCGCCATCACCCCCGCATTGTTGATCAGCAGGTCGATGCGGTCGCCGGTTCGCTCGCGAATGTCTGCGACCGCGGTGCGAACGGAATCCAGGCTCGCCAGGTCGAGCTCGACGAGCTCTGGGGCGGCATCCGTTGCAACAGCGGAGACTGACGCCAGTGCTTTCGCGCCGCGTTCTGCGTTGCGACTCGTCATCAGCACGCGGGCACCGGCGCCGGCGAGCACGTGCGCGATTCGCAGCCCGAGGCCGCCGGTCGCGCCCGTGACGAGCACTGTGCGACCGGTCTGGTCGGGAATGTCGGATTCGTTCCAGCTCGGCATGGTGCTCCTCGGGGTCGTGGCTCTTCAACGCTACGGTCCACACACCGGGGCTCGGCGGGTAGCGAGCGTTTGCTCAGCGTCTCGTCAGCCGGCTTGCGCTCGGACCACGGGCCATGCGCTACCGGGGCGCGCGGCCGCGCTGGATCTCGCCCGTACGTTCTTCGCGCAGGGCACGAAGGTGCACCGCAGCCCAGGCCCGGTAGGGCCGCCAGACTTCGGTGATCGACTCGACCGATCGCTGGGCGCCGTACTGTTCTTCGATCTCAGCGCTCAGCCGCCCCTCGTTCTGCGGGATGACGTCCGGGAAGTTCGCCCCGCGGATGACGACGAGTTCAGCTGCAAACGGACCGAGGCCCTTGATCTCCTGAACCTGTCGAAGCGCCTCGTCGACCGTGAGCGAGCGCAGCCGCTCCCCCGACAGCACGCCGTCGAGCGCAGCTTCGGCGACCGCGTGCAGGTACTCGTTCTTGCGGCCGGGAAGCTCGAGCTCCAGTTCGAGCAGGGTCGAGGGCGACGGGAACGCGCCCTCGTCGCCGTGCTCGTCGGCGAGTCGGGTCTTGATGCCCGCAGCCTGGCGCATCTGGATGCGCTGGGACAGCACCGCCCAGGCCGCGGCCTCATACGGCGAGTAAAACCCGCAGGGACGGAAGCCGGGCAGCCGGCGCTGGGCAGCCGCGATGACGGGGTCGCGATCGGCGACATCCGGCCAGCCGCGACCGTCAATGTCGAGCGACATGAACCTGAGTACCTGCGCCGTTGCTGCCGCAAGATCGCCGGCTCCGCCCACCACGATCCGTGCCGATCCGCCCTCCTGCGTGATAACCATGTCGGTGCGGTGCCAGTCGGTGTCCGACAGGAAGACGCCGCGGATGCTGTCGTCTGCCGCCTGGGCCGCGAGGGCGGCGGGAGCGAATCCCTCCCAGAATCGACGGCTCGTGGCGAGTGACCACGGACCGTCGACCGGGTGCACGGTTTCGAGGGTGTCCATCGGTTCAGGCTACGCGCGGTCGTGCAGGGTGATGAGGTAGCCGTCGGGGTCGGCGAACGTGAAGGTACGACCGAAGGGCCCGTCGATCGGAGCGGAGGTGATGCGGATGCCGTCGGCGTCGAGCGCGTCGTGTACCTTCTCGGCTTCGGGTGCGTGCAGCCAGATGCCGACGCCGAGTCCGAGCTGCGAGACCGAGTCAAGGTCGACGCCGGGAGCTGCTTCACGCACGGCGAAGGCAGCGGGCGTCGTAGCCCAGACGACAGCGTGCGGCGGGCCGGGCTGGCGGGCGAAACCGAGGTACTTCTCGTAGAAGGCCGCGGATGCAGCCATGTCGCGAACCTGTAGTGAGATGAATCCGGGGCCGGATGCTGCAGTCATTGTCGTTCTCCTCGTTGCGCTGTGTCAGTATGTTGACATAGAGCACTGTATGTCAGAATGTTGACATGAGTCAAGCTGAAGCGAGAATCGAACTGGACACGTCTCTTGGCTACCTGCTGAAGCAGGCTTCCAGCGCGCTCCACACCTCGATGGAAGAAGTTCTGCGTCCACTCGGCATGAACATCACCCATTACTCGTGCCTCGAACTGCTGTCCCAGCGTCCGGGCCTGTCGAACTCGGAGCTGGCTCGCGGCGCATTTGTCACCCGGCAATCGATGAACGTGCTGCTGCAAGCGCTTGAGCGCGACGGGATCGTCGCCCGGGCGGAGCGACCCGAGGCCGGCCGCTCCCTTCCGACCGTGCTCACACCGAAAGGCAAGGAGCAGCTGGCGGCCGCCAGCGCAGCGGTACGCGCGGTCGAAGACCGGATGAAGTCGGATCTCAGCACGACCGAGCGGGCAGCCTTTGGCGACATGCTCGCGCGGTGCGTGGCGTCGTTACGGGGTTAGCGAATTTCTTGCCGACGGCAATAACACGCCCCATCAGCTAGCCGACTGACAGCGGCCCTTACTTCGTCGCGCGCTGAGTGGCATGCTCGTGTAACCGCCACAACGAATGGATGGTCAATGCCCGCTCCCGTAACCGCTGCTGCCGCTGACCGGATCGGAGCGACGACCGCCGACCTGCCAACCGTTTCGATTGTCATTCCCGCGTTCAACGAGGAATCGACAATCCGGCACTGCCTGGTCGCGGCGATCGAACAGACTCACGCAGCGCTCGAGATCATCGTCGTCGACAACCGGTCTACGGATGGGACTCGATCGGTTGTGGAGGCCATGAAGGCAGCTTTCCCGGATGCGGGCATCCGGCTGCTGACACAGGACAAGGAGCAGGGAATCACCCGCACTCGCAACGCGGGTTTCGACGCCGCCGAGGGCGAAATCATCGGTCGCATAGATGCTGACTCTGCCGTTGAGCCCGACTGGGTCGAGCAAGTGCAACTCGCGTTCTCCACCGGCGAGTTTCAGGCCGCAAGTGGCCCGGTCGAGTATTACGACATGCCGCTGCGGGCCTTTGGCCTTCGAGCGGACGACTCCGTCAGGAAGGCGATGGTGAGACTCGCGGGAACCTACGTCTTCCTTTTCGGCAGCAACATGGCGTTGACCAGGAAGGCCTGGCTGGTCGTGCGCGACCAGGTGTGCCCGGATCGCGCCGACCTCATGCACGAGGATCTCGACCTCGCGGTGCATCTTGCGCTCAACGGGATCAAGGTCGGATACGTCTCAGGGATGGTTGCTGCAATCTCAGCACGACGGCTGGACACCACGCCGAGGGACTACTTGTTCTACGTCCAGCGCTTTGAGCGGACCTACGCCGCCCACGACATTCACGACGTGCGCCTCCTTGCGCCTATGGCCGTATTTCTCGGGATCTACCCGGCACTTCACGCCGAGCGGCGGGCGCGGCGAGCGTGGGACGCACTCACGTAGGTCACCGAGCCCCAGGTTCGACGCGGCCCCACGGGCGCCGGTTGTGGGGTCGCGGGCTCTGCAGATCGCGAGCTCTGCCGATCGCGCGCTCAGCGCCCCGACCGCGTGAAGACGTAGTGCACCACGCCGCTCGGCGAGGCGGTGGTTTCGATGTCGAAGCGCTCTTCGAGTCCTTCGAGGCCATCCCACAAGCGCACGCCGCGACCGAGGACGATCGGTACAACGACCACGTGCAGGTAGTCGACGAGGTCGGCCTCGAGAAACTGGCGAACGACGGTGGGGCCGCCGCCGAGGCGTATGTCGAGACCGTCTGCGAGTTCCGTTGCCAGTGCCAGGGCATCCGCTGGTGACAGCTCGCGAAAAAGGAAGGTCGTTTCGCCGACGGGGAGGTCGGGGCGGTCGTGGTGCGTGAGAACGATGACGGGCGAGTGGAACGGAGGCTCCTCTCCCCACCAGCCGCGCCAGGACTCGTCTTCCCATGGACCGAGCTGTGGCCCGAACTTGCGGCGGCCCATGATTTCGACACCGATGCCCTGGCTGGTCGCGGCAGCGAACGCGTCGTCGACACCCCTGGTGCCGGCACCGGTCGCCTCATCCTCGTGGCCGGTCATGCTGACGAAGGTGCGGGTCGGGAAAAACCAGTTCATGAGGCGCTGCTGGGCGTGGCCGAAGGGCGTCTCGAATGACTGGCCCTCACCGGTGGCGAATCCGTCGAGGGAGACGGCGAGGTTATGAACGCGGAGCTTGGTCATGACTGCACTTCTCCCACATTTTTCCATCGGGGCGATACGCCGAAAAACTAACAGCCCGGGGCGCGGGGCGCAATCAATATCGCCGTTCGCAATTGGTACGGTGTGAGCCATCGCTGGCCGCTCCACGGCCCGCACGGCTGAATGGAAAACTCAATGGCGAAGCCCGCAGCAGGATGGTACGACGACGGTTCTGGACGAAAGCGCTGGTGGGACGGCCAGCAGTGGACGGACACCTGGCAGGAGCAGCAGGCGCCAACGAGCGCGGCGGGTGTCATCGACCAGATCAAGGCGGAGGCTACGTCGGGCGCCGTTCCACGGCCCGCGGCAAACGGGATGAGCTACGTCGTACTTCAGGTGATTCTGAAGGAGAAGCTGTGGGGAACCGGTTCCGGAAACCTCACCGAGCTCGAGAAGGCCATCAACGCCCAGGCCTCCCTCGGATATCGGCTCCACACGATCACTACCGCAAGCTCAGGCAGCAAAGGCCTCGGCGGCGGCGACCGCATCCAGGCCACGCTGGTCTTCGAGCGACTGGTGTGACCTCGCGCGCTTGAGGTGCGGCAAATCCTCCTTCGTTCTGCCAGCGAAGGAGGATTTCGCGCACCTCACCTCGCGAGGAGGCGGCGCTAGAGAAAAAGCCCCGCAATCCTGAGGATCACGGGGCTAAGTTCTGGCGGAACCGGTGGGATTTGAACCCTATGTACGACCTAATCGAACAGCCAGAACTCCCTAGATTCTAGGGATTTCACACATGATTACAGGTCGTTTGGATCATGTGGACGTAGTTGGGCCTCGCGGGATTGTGGACTTTCTGTGGGCGCTGCGTTCGGCGACGCTAGGCCACCGACCGCCGCGCTCGTGAAGATCGCCAAACGCTTCAGGACACTCGAAGCCAACAAACCCGTCATGTAGTCGTCCCTAAGTAAGGCCAGAACAGAGACCACAATTCCGCTCTGCGCATTTTCGTTCACCCTGGAACGAGCGGGAAGCCGCCGGCAAGGTGACCTCCTCAGCGAAATTCGCGGAGATGCACGTTTCGCTTCCAGTCGACATGTTTGCCTTCGGTGGCTATTCGTCAACGAGCATTAACTGACCGGCGTAGATGGGACAAGCATCGATGCATGCTTGAACTGCGCTGTTCTGACGAAGCCACGAAGCCAGGCCGGAATCTATAAAGCCCGCAAGTTCTAGAACTTTCTCATGAGCGGCGCCTAAAGAGATCCTCACCGGTTCACCCTCAACGTCTTTCTCACCGGCGAGAGGAATACCCCATACGACGTGCTCGTGATGGGCAATGCGGTTGCGCAGGGCCTGGACATGTCGCGCGACTCCTTCGACACGCTGGCGTTCCAACTCGCCCACATTGGGGAATGCGTTGTGAGCAGCAGCTTTCCACACCAGAGTGTCGTAGATTCGTCTTTCCCTGCTGCCACCATGATCCCGGTACATGCCGCGACCAAGGAGCTTTACCCAAAAACCGAACATAAGAGTGGCGACGACTTTGCCGTGCACCAATGCCGCATCGTCGGGCAGATCCCACACGCGACTTCGCCTCTTTGCCTCGTCAACAAGTTCGACCGCGCCGTCGTCGAGGATGGCATCCTGTTCGTACCAGAGGAGTCCATACGTGTTTGCTAGCTCTTTCGCCATAGCCGATCGCATCGCGACTTCCACATGACCGATGTCATCAAACACGGCAAGCGCAACCGAGCGCGCCCAAATATATAGTTCGACTCCGTCGACTTCCGGGTCGTGACGGCAGGCTTGGTCGTAGCGCTGCAGACGGATCTCAGGGACAGTGGCACGCAATGGATGCATTCGAGACTCTCGTTCGCTCTGTGAAATCCATGGCCTATTGAAGCGTCTCATTGCTCCTACCCAGATTCCGGTCTAGAGTAACTACATAGCCCCCGGCGCAGCGCACTTCGGTGTGACGGCCGGGGTTTCTTTTTGTTTGGGTGAACCTAGACAGACGCGCATTTTCCAATTCTGCGGCTGCGACCGGAGCCATTATCGGTCGCCGAAATATTCGGCTGCCGACAACCGGATCTTGGCTAGCCGCTTTGAAACTGGGCTGTGATTCGCGTAGCCAAGCATCTTCGCTATCTCAGTTTTCTTTGTTACTCCGCTGTTCAGAAGCACAACTATCTGGCGATTCGTAGGATCGAGGATCGAAAGGAACTCATTCGTCGCAAGGTCATCGAGATACTCACTTTGACCGCTCTGCACAATTGACGTCTCCGTAAGCTCCACGAATCGAACCTTAACTTTTGATCGCTTGTTATAGAGCTTGCGCTCAAAGTCTTCCTTCGCAAATGACCATCGGTCCGAGAAATCGTCCTCCACACGATTCGACTTGACCGCGTCGATGATCTCGCGCAGCCGCCCCGTGCGATCTGCCATCTCGATCGTCTCTGCTCGGACGTTGGCGGCCTCAGACTCACCCGTCCAAACGTCTCCACCCATTCGCGGGTTGGAGGCTGTCGCGCCATCAAGAATTGAACCGTCGATCAACGTGATCGGCGACGGCTCAATTCCGTTCTCGACCGCTGGGAAGTCCTTGAGTCTCGATTGGATGACCTCAGTAACGGCAGGTAGCCAGAAGTCCAGTTGATGGGACAGAATCCGGAGAGGGTCGCCCGGGCTGAATGCACTTATCGACGAGCCAGACATGAGACTCGGCCAGATTGTCCATGCCCAAGCTCGCGAGAGACGCTCCGCGAAGTCTTGCGGAAGGAGCGCGTCGGGCTCAACTAGGTCCGCAAGGAAAGGCCATTGACCAGCGCGCAGCAATGGAAGCCCGAATCTCTCTAGGGTGGACTTTGGCAAGAGGTGTGCGAATACCGCGTACTCGAAATACCTACTCCTTGTCCTCGGCACGAACTGTACGTTCACATCGCCGAGTTCGGCGAAGCGCCAAAGCGACTTGGGTAGATCCTCTTCATCGAAGAAGCGCCGCCGGAACTGAGCGGATTCCCAAAGCAGATTCCATCTGCTCACGGCGACCTGAAGTTTAATGGATCGGCTATTCATCGGGATAGTGACGTATTCGGTCGGCTCCGGCGTGTCCGCTAAAGCGATCGCGCGATACAAGAATCCCGCCGACATGTTGCTCATTCGCGGATACAAATTGGGATCGATCTCGGCAGGCGGGATGAGGAAGTTGTCACGCCTCCAGTCGTCTGGTTCGTCAGTGTCCACAATTGTCCCGCCGTGGGCTGCGTCTAAGAGAGTCATACAAACAACACGACAACTCAGCAGCATTCCGTTCCAGCGCGGAAGAAGATTGTTTCTTTCCTTGCGGCTCGTTCTCGCGGCTCGTTCTAATGAGTTCGACGTGCCGCTGAGGAGGGACAGTCCGTCGCTCGGGACCTGGGCCGACCGCGGCAACAACGACTTGATACTGATCGTCGCGGTGAATCTGGGTAAGACTGCGTACTTCCACTTCGGGCCTATCACCTTCCTGTGCTCTGGATCGAAGCCAAGTTACCTTGTGACCGTGTCGATCCGAATCTCGCATACTTTCGGAATCAACGAAATGATGTGCTCGGGATTGATCCACATTCGAGCACCGCCAGCGAGCCATCCCTATCGGGCAAAGGGACAAAGCGGGGCATGGGGCCATGCTGTGCCGCGTTCGCCTCTCTACCTGCAAGCGGCGCTCTCGCCAATGAACGTGGGTGCTCCTCCCACCTCAGCCATGCCCCGAGCATTAGAACCACTTTCGGCCCCACCGGCGGGTGCGGCTAGCCCACTCCGCTCGGGCCTCGCTCAGTTGCTCTTGGGGAACCGGGATGCTGCTTTCCTTCATCACGCGCAACCCGTGGACTGAAATGCCTGCCGGGGGCCATTGCAGTGGGCCGGATTCGATCGAGACTCTCGACGCGAGCGTTTCGACCTCGGTGGCCATAGAGATCGCACGCCCGATCGAGGTGAGGTTTGACCAGTAGCTTGCAGCTACCTCAGTCCAACCCCAGATCGTGCGCGGAGTGACGGGGATGTCGTTGTCCCGGTAGAACTGCAGTCTCTCCCCGCCGTCGCTGGGAGCTCGGTGATCGACCAGGTTTCGGAATTTGCGCAATGCTTCCGTCGTGGCGAACATCCGCTCCAGCGCCGCATTGTTCTCGACGAATTCGGGGTCCGTCCGCGCGATGGCTTTCGACCGGACCCGAATGATCTTCTGCGAGAGCAGATCGATGAGCCCCCACGAGACATGGTTCGCCTCGATACCGTCGGCTCGACGCTCGTCTCGATTGTGCTCACTGGTGAAGCGTTCGAGGGCTCTAAGATCCGCTCCCGAGAGCGCCTCCTTACCTGCGGCGTAGAGCAGCTCCAAGACTCGTCGCGATTCGTCTTCAGCGCTTGATGTCTCGTAGACGAAGTCCCCGAGCATGGCTGCCAGTCGGCGATTCCCGAGACCAACGGGTCGGGTGCTCCGCCAACGGGCGTATTGAGCGTAAGCATCCATTGATCCGAAGCCTTCCGGGTCGTTAATTCAATGACTTATGTTCGCCGCGAATACCCGGTCGACGATAGTGCCTCGTCGAACGGGATCATGTGAGGCTTGGCGTATGCAGGAGCGGGTTGTGGATTTTGGGCGTCTCCGAGGTATGCAGTGCCACTCGTGTGGGCACGAATGGCGGGTAGATGCAGAATGGCTCGAACGCTTCGACCAGGGGAAGGAAACCTGTCAAAGCTGCGGTACCGATTGCCACGGCGAGGACCGACCCGACTTCTGGGCTCTTGACGATGCCGCGCTCGGCGAGGGTGCGCGAGTGCGCGAGTTGTACTGGTACCACTCGTCGACTCATGCGAATTGGCCAAACTTGGATCTTGACCCGACCGCCACTCTCACCGAGGTGACGAAGAGACGATTCGAGACCCTCGGCACGGACGGGCATGCGCTCGATCGTTGGGCAGCACGTGAAAAGACGAGAGCGATCCACCTTGGCACCTACGAGGCAGCGATCGAGAACATGCTCAGGCGAATGTCGGATCAGGATGGATCTGGCAGTCAGTACTACCTCTACCGAGTGCGCCTGAGTGCCCAGGCAGTCGTGGATCCCGGTGTCCATCCCGAACCGACGGATTTCGTTGGCAATGTCCAACTGGAAGATGTGGCTCCCGGTGTTGACGTCTTGCGATATGTGAACACTCACGAGGACCCCTCGAGCATCTCGCTGGCGGTATCGCATCGATCAATCGGCTCAGTACAGGGCATCCCAATCCCACCACTAGTGGACCAGACAACGCCTTGGGTACGGGCCGCGACAACTCGGTTGCGTGAGGCGGCGTCCCGGCCTCCCCGTCAACCGCAAACTCAGCTCGAGCGGATGCGGCGGCGCATGCCGTCGGCCGTGTCCGAAGAGCTGCGCGAGCTCGAGAGAGAGGTCGCGAGCACGCTCCCGCTGGGGCTTCGAGACCGGTTTTCCGTCGGGTCGAACGAAGACGACAACACTTCAGTAGATCCCGCCGCGTTGGCGGCAAAACTTGCCGGGCTGGCCCAACTTGTCCTAGACCCGTCAGCGATATTCTCAGCGCTCGACGATGAACCGTGCCGCACCGTCAGCACTCCCCCATGACAGCGACAAACCCTCCAATGGATGGAGCCTCGCTCCAGAGCCGACGCAGGAACCCAGTCAGGTTGTTCTGCGGCTACCGGAACGGACCGGCGCGATCCCGGCTGGCTACCCGCCCGCCGCACGGATTACGGTCGCCTCAGCGCAACTGCGCGGACAGACCGCCGAGAAATCTGTGGGCTTTTCGTGGGCTAATGCGGTCAGCCCGACCTAAACAGGTGGGCTGACCACCACTTTTGCTGACAAAAATGGCGGAACCGATGCGATTTGAACTCTATTGCGCGTCTTTCTGCCCCTCGTAAATTGGCCCATGACCCCGGAAAATGAACCATCGCCGCGAGAATAAGATTAGATAAATCACATTAGGCCTAGTTCAGTTGTGGGCAGAATGTGGGCAAGAACTGTTACCGATGTCCTGAGGCATCACATGTCCTGAGACACCACACGCGTTGCAGCCATTCCCCTAGAAGTTCTCCCAACGATCAAACTCGACCGCGCCCGAACGGATTAGAAAGTCGCTTGACACCGCCTCCTCGGGCGTAAGTAGCGTGAGGTCGATGGTCGCGCCTCGATCATCGACGTCCAGCCTTGCGAGGAACTCCTGGAGTGATGCGAAGGACTGGTAGAGGACCACAACATCCAGATCTCTTGCGAGATCCTCAGGGCGCAGGCTTGACCCGAATATCAAAAGTTGCAATTCAGAGTCGCCCGCCCAAGCCCGCTTCAAATGCTCGGCAGTCGACTCGTTCAACGGTGGAGGGCCGCAAGGGTCGGGCCCCAACGAAGCACCTTCACACCCGCGCCCTCCCCTACGCCTATCGCCTCCGGCGTCGGCTGAGAGTTTGGATTCGTAGCTGAATAGATCTGGAAAGGCCCCAGCGCCAATGCCGCCCGAACGGTCTCAGCACTCGGCTGATACTCGCTTCCAATGAACACGACGACATCGTCCAGACCGTTTCGAACTACGCGAATTCGACGGTCGTCCAGACGTTCGATGCTTCGAACTCGGGAATGCTGAAGTAGACCCCTCGAAACGAACGCGTACTCGGGGCTTACCCAAGATCGAGGTTCTTCCAAGTGCAGTGCACTCATTGCCTCTTTCACTCGCCCAACGGCGATCCCATGCGCATCGGCGCGCTCTAGAGCCGACTGCGAAATGTGGCCGTCTCGGGGGATGTTGACAGCGAACTCGGTGGCCGGATAGATCCGCATTAGCTCATCGATCTCATTGCCCTGGAGCAACGGTGCCCTTACAAAGCCAAGATGAGCGGGCGGTTTGTCCCTCCTCGTGATAACCATCGACGCCCCCTCGATCTCTACTTCCGTGACGAAGTCCATGTCGGCAAAAGTGTCACGGAGCCAAGCGATCTCTTCAGTCGGCATAGATGAGGTCCATTTCGAGGGGATATCGGACGGACACGATGCCTTCTTCCTTATCAATATGTCGCGCAACTAGGTCCCGCACGTGGATCCGATATGTCTCAACCAACTCCACCTCTTGAGGCTGGAGTAACGAGCGGTTTGCGTCGATCACCCTCAGAATGGACCGATGGTTGGGCAAGATGTACTCCAACATGTCGTGCTTCCACATACGCGCCTGTTCACTGTCGGGGTCGAATCGATACTCATTGTCTGGGCCTCGAGTTTCATGGATCCTTCGGTTCTGTAGTTGAAGGGGCTCCACCAATGCGCGGGCATCGGGTCGACCCTGGACCGCATGGACGCCAAGACCAAGTTCGACCTTTGCGAGATGTTCCGACTTCCATCGTTGGATGAGTTCTATCGGATGGTCATCGGGTGCTCGATCGATCACAGTGTGACAATTCGCGCAGAGCAGGAGGAGGTTGTCCCAATGCCCGAGTGACTCCGGCGACTGGTCCGGTACGCCGCGTGGCCCCTCCGAGCTCGCTGCGATTACATGAGCTATCTCGCCGAAGTGCACGCTTCCTGACATTGGCAGATCGACAAACAAGTAGCTCAGGCACTCCGGATTGGCACATCGGCCTCCGGAGTCCGCGAACAACCGATACCTCGTCGCGGTAGTTGGGGCGGCTTGCCCTCGAGTACACGTCACTCCGCGATTATGGCAAGCGTGACGACGCTGCGCCATCATTGGCAGGACATAAACCCTCAGGGGGACGCCCAGCTTCGCGCGAAATCGAAATCGAGATCGAAGGCGAAGGACACCAGGATGCCAAGACGTAGGCCCGTGATCCCGCACAATTCACGCGAGGGCTGGGCCGGTGACATCTACGTCTCGATGATTGACAGTCAGGTCTGGATCGGTGGCGCGAGCACACGATCTGCGAGCGAGATAGGAAGTCATGTGATCTCATCGCCCGACCTGACGACGAGCAAAACGGGCGCGGATGCGGCGTCCTTCCGAGCTTCGTCGTGGGTCAACGCAAGGATTAGTGCATGTCGCCCATCGCTGTCTCTCTGCCGGTCCGCGCCTGGACGGTTCAGTCTCCCAACACAACGAACCGACGTCAGCATTCCTCGATCTCGTGGCCGGCGAGTACAGGGACCAGATTCGATCACTCATCGAGGATTGGGTATCGATGGTTCCAGATTCTGCGAAACCTGACTTGGTGGGGCGTCTTCGATCTCCAGACAACCGACACGGGACAGCCGCCTTTTGCGAACTGTACTTGTTCGCATCTTTTCGCGTTCGGGGTACGAGGTAACGATTCATCCCGTGGTGTCGGGGCCCCGTCCGCCCGACTTTCTCGTGGCCGGGAGTCGTGCATCGTTCTATCTGCAACAAGAAAAAGCCACCGATAATTCGGTGGCTTTTTCTGTCGGGCTGAGATTCGAGAACAGAATTGTCAAGAATCGAGAGAAGCCCTCTGGCGGGCTTCTCTCGATTCTCATTTCGCCAAGCAACCACATCAGCTACAGCAGCCTCCCTAGAAAAGATCCTCCACGAGGGCGGCGAATATCCTCTACCGCGTAGAAAATGCTGGTGAGGGGGTGCTCGGCTTGAGTTTCTATCCCGCCGCAACACAGCGAAAAGTAGACTGTTCCCATGGGGACGAATCACTGTGCATAGGTATGGATCGCATCCGATCTCAATTCTTCTGGTCACGTTTGTTCAAGGCTGAACCACGAAAGGTGAGAGTGCGACAAATTACTTCGGCCAAACCACTTCCGTATACGCGATCCATCGAGCACACAGGACATCAGGCAGACGAGGCGCCGGCGGGGATCTACGCGAAGATACCAGCGGCTCAGTTCTGGATCAGAACGGCAATTTCAACTCTCGTCTTGGCGACAATCGTGCTTGCACTTGTGTCCGGCATAACAGGAGGTCCGTGGTCGGCCTTCACGAGTGACAGTCTCAATGACCTTGCTGTGATTCTTACTGGGTACCTCGTTCTCGTTCTAACTCGCGAGGTCAAGGAAACCGTCTTTTACCTGAAGGTGTTTGGCATAGTCGGCTCGTTCGTTCTTTGGTGGGCCTTGGCAACCGGACTGTGGCAGTTTGGCAGCACCCTCTTGGTGCTAGGGACAATCGTTGGTGTACTAATTGGCGTCATCTTCTCCGATAGACCGGTCGCAATCTGGCAGGCGCGTCTAGCTCCCATCCCGCAGCCGGGGGCGACAGAAACGCGCCAGCGGTCCTTCCTGCCGTGGATGGTCGTCGGGTTCCTTTTGGGGCGAGTGAGCCGGAAGGTCTGATGACTGTGGAGCCCGAAAAGTTCGAACTGACCCCGGAGGTCGAAGGCAGCTCACCACCAGAGAGCGATTTCTGGCTCAGGCTTGTCCCTGGCGGTGGCGCAGAGACGCCGACTCTGTGGTGGTCGGCGGCGCGATTCATGCAAGGTGCGAGGCGCTTTGAGGAATTGCAGGCTTTTATCGGCGAAGCGGCTGCTTCATGGACCGGTCACCCTCGGGTCGGGCTGCGGGAGGGAAATCCCGATGTCGAGATCAAACCTTTGACAGATGAGTTTTTCAACACGTTGCCTGAAGCATCAAGTCTGGCTAGTGAGGTTGTCCTCCATTTCCGAGCAGCGCTAGATTCAGCGGTCTACCAGTTGGCGTGGCAGAACACAAGAATCCGTCCGTCCGGCACGATGTTTCCTTTCTGTCGAAATTCTGATGCATGGTCGAAGCGTGTACGCGCCGATCTCAAAGGCTTGGCGTCGGCGGAGATATCGGCGATAAAAGCGATCCAACCCTTCATGGGGACAAAGTGGGCCTCGAATTTAGCCGAGCTCAGCAATAGAGACAAACACGATCACACCCTGGAAATAGCCGCCATCTACACAGGTCACGTTGACCCTGCGAGGCGCGCAAATGATCCAACGGACCCGGGTTTTACGCAATTTCAGGTGACCGAGTCGAAGCTTGCGTTCGTCTTTGTGCCCGTCGACCGAAATCTCGACGGCAACAACCAGCGGATTGTCACCGACGAGCTAATCGAGATAATGACTGGGATTACCGAGTTCCTGAATCCGCTGTTGGACGCCGGCCGTGTATCTAGGATTCGGCTCCATTCCCAAGTCTGAGCAGAGCGATATCGGGCAACGCTGACGTTGCGTCAGGAGTCGCTTAGTGCAGCAGCATGCCACGGCGAACACAGAGTCCGTATTTGCGGATCGAATTCGCACTCCTGACGAAGTCGTCGGGAGGTCTAGGTTTGCATCAGGTGTTGATGTCGTCGGCGTCCCAGGAAAGGGGCGTGTTGAAATCCACCGGCATCGACTCAACGTCACTTAGCCTGGCGATGGCCGCAGCAAGCTGATGGGTGCTTCCGACGACCGCTGTAGTCGAATCAATATCAACTGCAATGCACCAAGTTTGGGCTTCGTCCCAGACAATCTGAGGGCCAAAACCTATGACTGGAGCTGGCCAATCGTCCCCTCCAGCTGAGAGCAGCTCGTCCAAAGTGGATTCGAAAATCCTGTATGAACGTCTGCTCAGATTCAAGTATGCCTCGGGCGGAAGATCTATTGTCCACAGGTCGGCATGGATGGATTCGGTCTCTTCGAGGTCAACAAAATAGGCCATGAAAATGGTGGCCGCGGATGGCGGATTCATCATCAGGGGAGCCAAGGCGAGAAACGTCTGCCACCGCATCTCTCCCTGGCCGACGTCATAGAGAAACCATCCAGAATCCCCCACCTCTTCGTCCATGGGGACGGAGATAGGTTTGAACTGGACGCGGGCGTGCATTTTCTTCCCGCGTGCCTCGGCGACTTCTCGCCACGTAATCTGCCCGTCAATCTCGGACCCTTCAGGCGAATTGCGGTAGACGTCGACAGGCGGAAATATCCGCGTGTAGCTCCCGAAAATATCAGGTATTCCCTCACTGGTCGCGAGTGACCTTGCGGAATCGTGATCTATCAGCCAGCTGGCCACCTCACGAGCGCTTACTGCTTTCATTCACCACCTCGTGGATTCATCGACAGATTGGTTTACAAACCGCACGCAGCCAGATTCGATGCGCTTTTATGTACGGCCAGGTATGCCTTCCCGTTGTAGTTGACCACACCGGTCGGGCGTCAGAATCGCAGACTCCCCTAGAGGTTGCGGAAATCGAAGGCATGTGAAGAGCGACGCTGAGCGAATTGAGGAGGAAACTCGGTTGGGACAGTATCGCAACGATGGTGGCGCGGCTGAAGCGCCCAACCTCACGTTCGAGCGAGGCAAGGGTGTGTCGACCTGGAAGCATGCCGTCGGGGTGAAATGAGCCCTGCGATGCGTAAGCCCTTGCCGGTCGGCCCGGAGTCGGTGGAGTCAGCTAACTTTGTGCCAAACCCAGGAGTGACTTATGCCCGAGATTGACCCTCAATACCTGAAGCATCAATACCTTTACGTTCCCTACGACGAGAAAATAGACACAATTGCAGCAGGCAAGGCGATCGGTCTATACGTCGCTCAGCAGCATCGAGCACGTCTCACAATCGCGACAGTACAAAAGTCGAATGCTGCTTCTCACCCTGAGTTCAACAGACTTCCGGTTGTTACTGAGCGGTCGGGGTCGATACAGGATGGCGGAGTCGTTCTGGCATGGTGCCCGACAAACAAAGTTTTGGAGAAGATATCCCATCTCACCAAGAGCATCGTCGTCGCAGTCGAGTGGCCAACCAATCCCATCAACGGCTGGGCGAAACTCGTGGGGGCGTACAACGTACTTACACACGCGGTCGTGAAATCAACGACAACCGAGGCCGGGTCCAAAGCTCTTGAGGGAATTGTCTGGGAAGGATACAACGGTTGGCACGATGATATCGCTCGCCGGCTGACTCTCAGGCGGCTTCAGGAACTTACCGATGCAGACGGGTATGACCGAGAGTTCGTTTTGGCGTACGCCCGCCGCGCGAAAGGCGAGTACTCGATTGGCAACCTCACGAAGATTCTCGACACCTTCGAATCGACGCTGCCCCGCTGACTATCGGGTGCGATGAACGTGCTCCATGCCGCCCCACGGACGAAGCCATTCCACAATCGAAACAGACGGGCTCTAGAGATGGAAAGTGAAGACATTCGAGTAGCGCTGCCCCACGAACGCTTGTCCCTAGAAATAGCGCATGCCGACTTGATCTACGTGGCGGCTGCTCTCGGCAACGCAGAGTGGGATGTGGGAGGAGCCAGGCGCTGGCCCTTTCTTCAATATGCCGCTCTCGTTGCGTTCGAAACGAAGAAACACTATCGCGCCGTCTGGGACATCGAGTTGGAGGCGGCCTGGGACGAAACGACGGCAACGCGGGCACGAATGAGTGCCAAATACCTTGACGACAACCGCCGGACGATTTCGGATACTCGTGCATACTTCGCCGAGATGTTAGCAAGCAACCACGGTGCGTTTTTCCCGCCAGATCGGCTCGGCGAGGAGTTTGATTTCCTGCGAGATGACCTTTCAGTGGCAAGCACAAACGGCACCCCGCTAGGCACTAACGTTGGCGGGCATTTCATCGCCGGATTTGATCCACAGACGTCCGGAGACTGGGCCGCAGCGAAAACTCATGCATTCGACCTCAGTCGAGGTATTGGGAATATCGCCCGGCAGGTGGTCGGCGACGAGCTCGACGACGCCAGTACGCATCGTTTGGCGATTGCATCGCCCGCGATCTGGTGGGACGGGAAGTCCGCCGAATTTTTGCCCCAGCTATTTGCCGGCGAGTTCGATGAAGCGCTGACAATGGCGCTCATGACGTTGATTGCAACAGCCAGGGCAGTTAACGACGCCGCCCGCCCTGTGTGCTGCGGAAATTGCCGCTTCGCCGCCTTGAAGCATCGTTTCGTTGTTCTTTATCAAACGGCACGATCGCTCGAAATCTTGTCCAACGAGGATCACACGGGCCGGCCTGAAACTCTGGAATTCTTTGGCACTCTTTTCTCAGACAAGCTTGTGAGTCGGATCCTCGAACGCCGCTTTAAGGCTTTAAGGAATGGGCTGGTTCACTTGGGGCTTGGGGATGTCGCAGACCAGGTTGCGCTCGATGCGAGTGCAAACGGGCTGATTGGCGCCTACACGGGCCTCACCGGGCAGGACTTTGAAAATCTCGTTGACCAGTCGTTGAGTTCGCTGTTGGACCTTGCGATGGAATTCCTGGTTACTTCAAGGATTGGCGGGAATGGGTTGTTCAGCGTCATGCACCCTGCGCCAACAGACGAATGATGGGGACCCGCTCACATTTCCTTTTGATTCACATGTGGCGCCGCTTCTTATCACTCGTGTCCGAAATCAGACCCAGTCTTGTACTCGGACGATGCCAACCGGCAGGGCTAGCGCGAGGGTTCGAGCGCGGCAGATCAAGCAACAGGCGCACCCCCAAAGGGCTCCCCGAAATCTCTCGACTCAATCTCCCGGAGATCGGCCGCAGGACGGGCGCAACCACGTGTCGAAAGTCGAGAAGAACAATTCAGCATCACCGGTTGTTGAGAGAGTGCACTTCAAGCTCCCAATACCGTGGTGCCCGCGCTCGGAACTATCGCTAACAATCGGCACTTCTGCATAGAATCGAGGGTCGAGAGGCAAGACGATGATCAGTTTCTGCATCTTTCGCAGCACCGACGCGAAGACCTGAGACCGGTCACCGCCGGAGACTGCGCCCGACGTATTCTCGCGACGGTAGCCCACATAGGTCTTCCGCGGTACGTAGTGCAACCCGGGGTTGCGGACGTGGAGCCCATAATCCACCGATCGAAACAGGTCCCGCATTGCCGCTGAAGACAGACCTATTTGTGCTTCAATCTCGCCGCGGACCGAGCCCAAATGCAAGACATTTCTCAGGATCAGATCAGGTGTGGTCTCATGAATTAGCGCCGCGTCAGCCAGGAACCGCTGCATCGCAACCGAGTCATTGCTCATCGCGGCGGCTTGAACGCGGCTATCAATGTTCGCGCGCGCTGGCTATCCAGCAGCAGCTCCCGTGCGGCGAGCTCCGTCGCTTCTCTCCGCAGGTTTCTAGCCGCATCTTCAGCTTCTGACGCCTCCTGCAATGCCTTTGTTACCTGACTCTGAAGCGCGTCGCCGGGCAGGGGGAGTTTGAGCTCACGAAGTTCGGACCACTTGACTCGTGTTCGCCCGATGCCGGTTGCGAGCAATATGAGTTCTGCGCGTGCTTCATTCGAACGCAGAATGGTCCAGAGGACGCTTGCGGAGATTCGTTCGTTCGCGCGGCAGACGGTGTACTCGTTGGTCACGACGTAGCCGGCGAGTTCTGCTGGCACGATTCCTACTGCTCCGTGAATTGCGTTGATATGGCTGAAGACAATGTCACCTTCCTCCACTCGCGTCAGTTTGATGTTCGGAAGATCTCCTGTGAACGCTTCGTCTCCGGACTCGCAGAAGCCGTCGTACCGGACCCTAAGGTAATTGACGACTTCGTCGGTCTCGCCTGTTTCAATCACTCGTTCGGATTCGTTACTCGAATCGATTGCCAGGTCTGCAAGCTCAGAAAGAGGCACCACCTCAAATGACGCATCCACCCAATCGGCCACCCTTGCTTCTGGTTCAGGCAGACAATGTTTCACATCGAAGCGCTCAGAGACGGCTTGCGCTGAAACTATCCATTCGTCGGCTTCGGATGACCCACGTTCGAATGCGTCGTAGAGCGCGATTACTCGCTCGATTTCGGCCAGCGCGTGTCTGCGGTTGTGTTCGTCGACCGGCAGCAATCTCTGACGTGATGGGTCATCCACACCTACATATGAGCAGTAGTACATAAAGACGTCCGGTTGAACGTCCGCTTTCGATCGCCGTTTCTCAAGCAGGAGCAAGGACGTCTTGACCCGTGCTTGCGAGCGCTGGAAGGCATCGCCAGGCAGCGACACAACGCCCTTGATTATCCAGTTCTCGCGAATCCAGCTTCTTACGCGCGCATGCTTTGGGGCGGCGAGAATGCTGTCGTCCAAAACGGTAATGAGTCGACCTCCAGGCGCAAGGAAGTCGTAATACCGTTCTAGGAACATCACCATCGACGTCAGAGACTTCAATTTACGGGCCGCGCCCCCGGCATGGTCGATCGAAAGAACGTACTCGTCAAGGAGCGCCGCCTCATTCTCTTGGTCCCGACTGTATTCCTTTGCGAACGGCGGGTTAGTGAGAGCAACATCTGCAATTCCCGCGCTGCCGTTGGCGGCAATGCGACTACGAAATTCGTTCTTTTCAGCAACCAACTCCGGGTCTTCGTTCAGCCCAGCCGCGACGTTCTTGTCCAAAGAGTCGAGCTGAAAGATGCTTGTTCCACCGTCACCGTGCAGAAACATGTTTATGCGGGCAATTCGAGCGAGTGCAGGATCGCGGGCGACGTCGATACCGATAAGCGACTCTTGCGCAATTTGTGTTCGCAATTCCTCTTTGCGTATTTCGGACAACGAACGATTGTTATTGACTTTCGCAGTCATGTCTGCCAGCGCCTCGATCAGGAACCCGCCGGTTCCCGAGCACGCATCAATCACTCGGTCAACATGGCCGTCGTCTGCTCTCAGCCGCGCCAGTCCTGTCGCCAGCTTCACGACACTTCGTGGAGTGAAATATTGGCCGAGTGCTTTTCCTCGCAGAGTCGAGTTGAGGAAGGTCTCGAACATCCGACCATTGAGGTCGGCATCAATGCTAATCAGGTCGACAGATTCAAGCCGATCGACCAGAACCTTAAGGGTCTCGGGAGATAGGAGTAGCCGCTCGCCCTTCGGGAAGATGCGTTTCTTACGCGCAGCAGCGACGTCCATTTCAAAGGTGGCAAGAAGATTCTGGAAAAGGATTGAGTCCAGCGGGCTTGGCGTGTCCTTTTCGCGAGACAGGATCCATTTCGTACTGAACTTCACGTCGTCCACTGGAACGCTAATCGCTTCGTCGTCCAGCTTGACGATGTCGAGCGATGCGTGCGCTTCACGGTCAGAATTGAGCTTGAGGAAGATCACCTTCACGAACTCCATAAAGGCGGCGGTGTAGCTCAGATTGTCCCGCTTATAAATGACCGTGTGCGCCCATGCGAAATCGGCGTTTAGGTCCGAAACGGAGTGCCGCCGCAACACATGACGAGCGGGATCTGCCGGGGGCACGCGTCGCTTCTTTGCGAACTGGTTGGGATTGAGGATTCGACGGATTTCTGCATAACTCTGATTTCCATCGACGAAGTCACGGAAATTGGCTTCCACTAGAGGCTTGCTGTCATCCCACCGGTACAACCGCGTGGACACACCGTTTGTGAGTACGAAGTATTCGACAGGGTTGGTTTCCTGCGAGCTATTGAGCGCCAGACAGTAGCTAGAGGCTTGCTGCACCCACTTGTCTAGATCTTCCTCCACGCCCTTCGCTTCGACAATCCAGCGGATTGTGCCCGCCGCCTCGATGGCGTAGTCCGGTCGCCATTTCTCGGACTTTCGACCCTTGGAGACGACGAGTTCGGAGAGTGAGGCTTTGGGTTTGATCTGCGAGTCCTTGTAGCCCAGGTCGCTCAGAAGACGGTTAGCGAAGAACTGTTCGACCGTTGCCTCGTTTCCGAGATCAGAGAGGTTGCCGAACTTGTTCACGCCCTTGCTCACTGCTGAAGCTCCATGTATTGACGATACCGTCAATTGCCGCGCACATGCGTTACATGACCAACTCGCTCTCGGAATCTCCATCGCGACCGCCCCACACCTGGTCGGTCGTCCATTCCCTTCCTGACGGCACCTGGGAGGTTATTCGGTCCCACCAGACGCTCATTGCCGCGGGCGAGATCAGAGATTGGCTCGGTGCGGGCCTATGGGATGGGGTATTCCTGATTGCGCCCGACGCGTGAACTTGTCGGCGCGAAGAGTCGCGACTCGGCTGCCCCGCCCACGCGTGCATCTTTCTATCCCTCTGATCTAGCGAGCGCCGCCTCGCCGGCAACCCTTCCGGCGTCGGTACTCATTAGGTAAGCAATCGAGTTGAGATCGGGCTTGGTGTCCGGCCAGTCATTGACCCACTCCCTAGTGATCCGCACTACTGCCGAGCCGGGAGATTCGCTTCAAGGTCTAACGACTACGGATGAACCGTCGTCAACCAAGTTGCCAGCAACCATCAATCCTTCGGACAACAATTCGGCGATTATTCCGATCGAAAGTTGACGCAGAACGTCCGGTGATGAGGGATGTCGCGCGCGCGTCACCGAGTAAACCCATGCCGCAGAGACTTCGTCTTGGAGTCCCTCGATGAGCAGCTCATCCTTGATGCTCGTCAACTAAGCTCCCGCCCGCTCTGACCAATGCAGCTTGGCTGTCCAAAATCACTCGTATCGCACACTTGCTGATCGCTGTGCGCTGGATTCAGCCGATCGAGTTCATTGGCAGAGCCCCAGTTCTCCATATTAAAGCGCGCCCTCAGCCCGCAGAATAGATTCTGCTTGCGATCTACCCTTGTCGGTGATCGCAAGCCATACGATTGCGCCGGGAAATAGCGTCCTATCGGGGAAATCACTCGACCATTCAGCAGCGATTCGCGCGATGGCGTCACCTGCAGACCCATCCCATGGTGCATGGATCCAACCGGGAAGCATGTCGCCCGCGACTACAAGTTTTTCGACGAGAAGCTCCGCTATCACGCCAATGCTCAATTGCCGCTGCTCGTCATCGTCAAGCACTTTTTCGGAGGCGATGGAGAGTGTTGATCCAGGGTCTAACCAATCTTCATAAGCCACCATGAGCGCGTGGGCCTTCACAGTACGATCTGGAATGTCGTTGTCTTCACTCATAGTTTGATGTGTACCTCAAATACCGACTTAGTTCCGGGATAGCGGATGTCGATAGTGGGCCCGCCGCCGCTCAGGTTCGTCGCAGCAAGACTTCGGAGCCTGAACATCGTTCCGCATTTTTGCGGACTTATTCGAAAACTCTAGGTGATCCCGGCCTCTACCGGTTCAATCGGATTTGCTGGCCAACGCAGCCTCGCCCAAGGCCTTCCCAAGATCCGTGTTTTCTAGCCAAACGATGCTGTAGCTGTCGGGTTTCTCATAAGGCGACTCTTCAACCCACGCATTTGTGATCCGCACAATTGAATCACCGGGCGACAGATCCCACGCTCGGAAGATGCCGTACTCCCCCTGAGTGACCATGTCGCCAGCAACCATCAGCCCTCCGCTGAGCAATTCCGCGATTATGCCGATAGACAGCTGGCGCAATACATCAGGCGCCGCGGGATGATACGAGCGAACCTCGGAATAGGTCCAAGTTGCATCAATCCAGTCATCGAGCCCTTCGATTAGCAACTCATCTTTGATGTTCACCACGGACTGCCCACTCCTATATCTCGCTGCTCATCATCAGCACACCCGCATGTCCACACAAAGCGTGTTCCCGCCCTCCGAGAACCGTCTCATTCGCTCGCAGATGAAGATCCATTCGACGCCGCTCGCCTCACTTCCTCAGCATGGGCGAATTCGTTACCGCGTGGGGTGTTCCTGAGCCACACGATGCTCCACATCTCAGGCATTTCGGCGGGAGTATCCGCAAACCAGTCCAAGGCAATCTTCACTATTGCGTCTCCGACTGGAATTCCTCAAGGGTGAAACTCGCTTTCGCGATAGTCTCCGGCCTCTACTAGCCCTCTGCTCAGAAGCTCTGCTATCAGTCCAATCGACAGTTGCCGCCTCATGTTCAGCGATGAAATCCGCTCCGAAGAAGATGATCCTGCTCTAGCGCTTGAACGCGGTGGCTTCAAGATAGCTTTTGGCAATCGCATCGCCGCGCTCGGTATTTCGGAGCCACACAATGCTGTACATTTCCGGTTTGCCTTCCGGGGACAACCTCAACCATTCGCGAGCCACCCGTATGATCGCCTCGCCCGTGGATAGATCCCAAGGACGAAAAGCGCGATCAACATAGTCACCGGCTTCCATCAATTCGTCGCTTAGGAGTTCGGCGATTAGCCCGACACATATATGTCGCATTGCAGTCGGGTCTTTCCCTGCATCATCGATCGCAAGGGAATATACCCACGCCGCATCTACCCAGTCTCTTTGCCCTTCCAACAGAACTGCTTCTCTTATCGCCATTGCGAGCGAACTCCTCTAGTAGTGAATCTTTAGGTTCTCTCCGCCACCGACTATGTCGATGTCGACAGTTGCGCCGTTCGTCTTCGAAGACTCTCGCACACTTATCCGGGTGCCATCGGGAAGTAGTCGGCTAACGCCTTTACGGCTCCGCACTCTCCCCATCTCGATCGGTGCCCGCTGGTTCGCTAGTGCACCGTGTACCCGCTTTCCCAGTGCAGAACGCCGGTGCTTTCTAGCCCGGCAAGGTAACCCGCCACGGTGTCAGCTAATCTTGCGTCGTCGACGTCGATTCCTATGAGCCGATCAGAACTCCACTCAATCAGCGCCCCAAGTCGCCGTAATTCGAGTTCAACTTCCATCTGAGGACCGTTTTTGGCAGCGAAAAGAGCTCGGAGCGTATAGTGCCCGCCCCAAGCAACCCTGCGAACGATCGCGTTGTCACGGGTCTCCACGGTATCGCCCAACGCTAAGTCGTAAGGGTGAAACGGGATACAACAGATCTCGAAGGTTTGATCATCGACCTGCCGTGCCCACAACTGCTCCCACGTCACTTGGCCTGGAAGCTCCGCGCTTGCGGGCCCCAGATCTATCCCGATGATGTAGTCGGATTTCTCGCGCCAAATCGGGTCCTGGTGTACCGAGATGAATGGATGCTCTATCAACGTCGGCGGGAAATTCCGATGTGATGGCCACGACATTCACACAAATGAAGATTCTGAAAGAGAGAAGTCAGCGCCAAGGACTGGGACTCTCATCGACGTGAACACCCGAGGTTGACACATGCAATTTACGGCAAATCCGCTTTATTCGCGCGATCGCTTCACCTGACTTCAAGGTTGGACAGTGCGCCTGTTCGCTCGGCGACGTGCTTTTGATGTGCAAAGTTCGAGATGCATCCGTGAATTCGCCTACTCACTCGCGGAGGGCGGTGGCTCCAAAGCCGCTCTCCTAGCCTCCTCAGCGTGGGCGAGCTCGTTACCACGGGGAGTGTTCCTCAGCCACACAATGCTCCACATCTCGGGCATTTCGGCAGGAGCATGCGTAAACCAGTCCAAGGTAATCTTCACAAGTGCGTCTCCGACTGGAATTCCCCAAGGGTGAAACTCACTTTCGCGATAGTCTCCGGCCTCCATTAGCCCTCTGGTGAGAAGCTCCGATATCAGTCCAATTGACAGCTGACGCCTGATGGTTGGGTCGGTGATGCCGTTCTTCATTGTCTCGGAGTAGATTGTCGACGCGTCTAGCCAGTCTTGGACGCCATCGAACAAAAGATTCTCAATCATCGCCACGGTTGGGGCCCTTCTACTTCGGTGTGTGAATCTTGAGAAGATTCATCCCTGGAATTTGGAAATCGACGGTCGCTCCGCCGGAGTGAGAACCTTCTCTGAGGCTGATTCTGGTGCCATCTTGCAGGAGTCGACTGATCCCGCCGCCGTAGTTGCTGCCGTAGTTAGTAAGCGGAGAATCCACGGCGTTCTTGGTCATTGTTTCGAACCATTCCCTCAGTGCAGGCTCATCCAACTGACGGTAGTCGGGATTGCGCCCGCGTGGCAATGAATCGTAAGAGCTCTTGACCTCATCTGCGGTCTTGGTCGGATTGGATGACTTCGGTGGTCCGCAGGTGAGACCGTCCCAGCACTGGTTCGGCGGCGGCGGCGGAACAGCGGCAGCAGTGGGATCTGCTGCTGCCGCTGCGTCGCCGGCGGCTCTTGCGTTAGTTGAGTCGCCAGACAACGACAGAACAAGAACTATGGAGGCAGTTGAGGAGATCAAAACCGTGGCGGATGCCGACGCTGCTGCTGCGAGCGTCGCCTTCGCGCTCGCAGCCACCGAAGAAAGCCATGCAGCTATCGCCGGGCCAATCGGAGGCACCTCGTAAGTCGGTGTCCCGAGAAAGCCGCCAGGCGGAGGAAGCGTGTATGTGCTGCCGAGAGACGTCCCGCTCTTTCCGCCTGTCTTTGGCGCAGTCGGCGGCTTACCGCCGCCACCCGAACTAGGTGTAACGTTCGCGTTGTCATCCCGCCCCAGCGGCCTCGTCCCCAACGGGTCCGTCAACGTCACCGGGCTGTTGGCGGAGTACGAGTACCCGTTGTTCTGTTGAGGATTGAGCGGTTCGAGGATTGGATCGACGGACGTAAATCGTCCGATCGTGGGGTCGTAGTCTCTCGCTCCCAGATGCGTAAGCCCGCTCGCGTTGAACGCGGGTGCGTTCAGGTATCCGTGGGCGGACGACCATGTGACGGCTGTGCCGCGAGCTACGCCGTACGGGTCGCTGTAGCGCCGCTTCTGGACGCCTGTCGCAGCGTTGACTTCCAGCGCGACGGTGTTCTGCGCGTTTGGCGAAAGCCAGTTGACGACACTCCCGGTGACTCCGACAGCGGTCGTTCGCTCGGCGATGGGCACACCATCAATGCTGTAGGTCCGTGTTGCGGACGCGACGGTCGCGCCAGATGCGATCTTTAGTTCGGTTCTGTCCAGGTAGAGCGTGGTGCCGTCAGCGACTCCGGACCGCATGAGCAGCTCGCCGTCGGCGTCGTAAATCAGTTTCTCTTCGGTACCTCCGGTGTACGTGATTTTGGTGAGATTTCCGGATGCGTCGTAATCGAGGGTCTGACCCGGTCGGGACGTGGTGTTTCCCGATGCGTCGTACGCATAATTCTTCGTTGTCACCACGCCGGCAACAGTCTTGGCTACGGACTGGACGGCATGTACCTGCGCAGATCCGGCGACTGGATAGGTGTACGACTCGGTTGCTTGGTTCGGCGCCGCAGTAGTGGCGTGAACAGTCGAGCTGAATCGGTTTCCCGTATCGGTGTCAATTGCCCAGGATTTCCAGTACGGAGCGGGTCCGCCAAGTGCTGTCGAGCTGGGCGCTTGTGCACAGTTGAGGCTTGATGGTGTCCACGCCTCAGTGAGATTTTCGAGGTAGTCGTAGTCGAAGCACTGCGTCTCTGTGGCCGATCCGTATGACGCTTCGATTGACGTGACGTTCGAGGCGTCGTCGTAGTGATATTCGAGGTCACTCGGCGTTGTGTAGACGCTCGCGTTGAGGGCAAGTTCCTGCAGATTAGTCAGGGCGCCTGTGCCCTGATCGTAGCCTCGGACCTGCGTGAGGCTCGACGTTCCTGTGCGAGTGTATTGGGACACCTGACCGATGGGCGTGTAGACGACGTTTGCGTAAGCGGCTGCTCCTATTAGTCCACTCACTCGCCCGTAGGCGTTGTAAGTGGTCTGCAAGTTTTCTGCGGCAAGCCCACCCTGTGCCGGGAGAATTTCGTAGTTAGGCTGACCGGCCTGGTTGTAGTAGATGCTCTTCGAATATGTGGTGCCGGCAGTGCCTCCAAATGCGGGTGCAGCTGCGGGAATTGTCACTGATGTTCCGGACGGCCGGTATCCAGCGTCGTATCCGGTAACGGCCTTCTTGTAAGCCGCGCCGGGCACACCTGCTGTCGATCCGGCATAACTAGTTGACGAGGTTGGCAGGCCTTTGAAGATTGAGTCGTAGATCCAGGTGGATAGGAGCTTGCCCGTGATGCCCACTGCGTTCTCGTACTTGGCTGTTTGGCGGCCGAGATTGTCGTAAGCGAAGGCGAGTGTTTTTCCCCGAGCGTCGGTGGTACTGAGCACCCGTCCGGCGCTGTCGTAGTTGGTGGTCGTTGTGCCGCTATCCGGATCACTCTGGCTCACCAGTTGTCCGCGAGCGTCGAATGTCCAGGTCCAATCGTTTCCGGCGGGGTCGGTCATCGAGGTCATCGATCCGCGTCCGTCGTACTCATACTGTGTTGTCTTTGTCGGTACTGATGATCCTGCTGTTGTGCCCAAGTACTCGATGAGACTTGTGGTTCGTCCGCGGGCGTCCTGAACCGTGGTTGTTGGTGTCCCTCCGGAGGGCGGTGTTGTGGTGACTCGATCTGCGCCCGGGTATGCGTAGGTTGTTCGGTAACGTTCCGTTCCAAGAGCTTTCAGTATTGAAGCGGTTGTCCTGCCGGCGCCATCGAACTCGGTGCTTGTTTCTGATGGGATTTGGATTTGTGACGCGGGAAGGAATTGGACAACTGACGGGGAGACTGACGACGTCCAATAGGAGTTGTTGGTCGCCCAGGCATCACCGGCCGAGTTGTAGGCGGTGTCGGTGACGACTGTCCCGCCACCCTCCGCCGCGGACTGCGTTTGTACAGTTCGTCCGAGCCCGTCGAAGAGTTCAAAATCGGTGATTGAGGTGCTCGGCCCAAGACGAATGGTTCTAACAGCATTCGCTGCCGTCGTCGAAGTCGTGTACGCGTATCCCAAAGTTGGCGATGACGGGTAGGTCGCCTGAGGGCGGTCTGGAGCCCACACGTTGAGGACCCGGCCCAGCCCGTCGTAATTTGCAACGGTCTTCTTGGCGTTCGGATCGGTGATGGATGTCGGCACGCCCCATTTGATGTCGTATGTGGTGGTCGTTGCCCAGTTGAAGGGAGCGGGGTTGGTCGAGGTCATGCTCTGGAGCAGCCCCGCCGTCGCTGTTCCTGCAGCTGGTGAATAGGAGGTGGAGGTCGCGTCCCCGCGGCTGTCAGTGACTTTTGTGACTCGACCCATGGCGTCGTACACGTTGACCGCGGATGCTATCCAATGCGCGGAGGAGGCCGCGGCTGATGTGTAATTGTCGACGACTTCGACGCGGGTCGGATTACCCAGGGTTGGGGTGGCCGACAGGGTGCCACCGTCGTAGTAGATACGTGACTCGGCGAGAGCATCTTGGCTGTAATCCGCTGAGTCCTCGTCTGCGCACGATGTCGAGACTGCAGCGATTTGGGCCGGGAGACCTCGGATCCATTTGGAGTCGTTCGGAGTTGCATAGTCGGTGACTGTGCACGTCACGCCGGCGTCTGTCGTCGCCGATTCCACCTTGACCGGGAATCCTAGTGAGTCAAATGTGTTGGTCGTTGTTGAGGTGCGAGTGGATAAGTTTGCCAGCGTTTCTTCTTTTTCGACGAACTTGTCGTTGACCATTCGAGCTCGGTCGCCATTGTTCTCGGCGGTGACAGCCGACGCCCACGGTGTCGTCGTAATCGACGAGATTATGGCGCCGCCCACGCCATTTCGCGTCGTCTCGTTTCGCACCTGACCCGCGAACCACAACGAGTCAGACAAAGTCAGCGAGCCTGTGACGAAGACATTCTTTGTCCCGCCAGAGTCGGAGGCACGATCGCCATCCATGCCCTGGTAGAAGGTGTACTGAGTGACCTTTTGTTTCGCGGGAAGCGCAGGAGTTCCAACCCGGACTTCCACGCTGTCGTAGCCCGCAAAGTCGGACCAAGTCCGGCGGTTGAACGGCACGTAGTCAGACGAGTTGTATCGCCAAGACGGCACCCCGGTATAGATATATTTCGTTTGCTGGACTTCGTCCCGCCCGCCTCCCGTCATCGGGTTGGCACTCACCGTAAGCACGACGTACTTGTGGAACAGGTCCTTCTGTGCGGCCTGCGCTGGGACTACATCTGGGGACCACCATTGCGGGAAGCATCGACGATGATTGTTCTCTAGATCGTCTTTGATTGAGTTCGCTTGGGCCGGGGTGCAGTCCTGCGCCGAGTATCCGACGGAGATTACTGCGCCCATCGATGTCCTGATGGAGGTGACTCGATACTTATCGAGCGGGGCGAGACCATCGGCCGCTTGGACGCGGTTTTGCATAGTTGCGCCGGTGAACAGAGTGGATGGATCAGTTGTCGCTGAAGTGGTTCCCTGATGGTCGATCTTTGTGAGCCACAATGCTGCGCTGGTGCCATCTCCTGGATTGGGGAAGGAATGTCCAAGGGTCCAGGTGTCGACGGTTGTGTAGGCGCCAGCGGAGAGCACTTTGGTCGTGATCGTGTTGAGCATTCCGTCGGTCCAGAAAGTCGGCGAAATCTGGTCTGCACAAGTCGACCCAGTGCAAAGCTGGTCCCACGGCACATCCGGATAGTTCGACGGCGTTGCGGGCGCGGCTGCGGCCGAAGCAAGGTTTTCCGTCGAACATCCGGTCGTGCTTACACAACGTCCCTGGCCGTTGTAGCCAAAAAGAACAGTCGCTGCAGCGGCGTTCGCAACGTAGGCATTTCCGTCTTTGAAACCGTATTGGACTTGGTTGACTTGGCCGCCACGGGTATAGGTCGTTGCCGTTGTGCCATTCCGAGAGTATTTGTTTGTCTCGGGGTAGTAATAGATCGCCTGCGCATTTGCGTGGACATCAACGACATAGTCAAGGTTCCACCTCCAGCCTTGGTCGCATGAAGAGGCAGCGAAGGTCGATTCATGGCATGGCTCAGATGCGTCGTTGCCAAAAACCGGCACAGTCCAAACCGACTTCGTGGTGGCGTTCCCGGTAGCCCAGCCGGTCAGTCGATTCTTGCCGAAGAAGTACTGTGTACCGTCGGTGGTTGTCACCTTCCAGCACTCGTTGTCGCGAGCGTCGTTGACACACCCCGTGTCGGCACCGGTCAGTCGCTGAATCCGGGTTCCGTCGTCCTTCTCCAACCTCCAGTCGGATGTGACGCCGTCGCGTACGAGCTTTCCTGAATGTCCTCCGAAGGAGAGAACTGCGTTGTTGTTCTTCCAGCAGAGATCACCCGAGGTCGGGACATCGTCGTCGTCTTGGGAACAAGACACGTAGGTGCGCTCGATAAATCCGAGCCCCGACACATTCCATCCCTCCCCTACGGCCGATGGCTGGTTATTCGTGGATCCTGTCTCGCCATCCACACTCTGGGAGTCGTACCCGAGAGCCAGTGATGGCTGCGGTCCCGCTGCTGCTGGCGGAGTACGGAGGGGATACTGCCAGGAGAAAGCACCTGTCTGAGCTGAAACGTCCCAGCTTGACGCTGCACTGAGCGGCGACGCGGCGAATGAACCTGTGCCGCTGGCGGATACGGGCGATGCGGCAATCGACAACGTCACGGACTGGGATTCTGCGTTCGTGAACAGGGTGGTGTCTGAGGTCTCTGGGTCGAAAGTCGACTCAGCTCGCTCGGCTTCGGACGACTCCGCCCTCGTTTCGGTCCACCTTGCCCGCGAAGCGAAATCAGCGCCATATTGCGCGGCGAGGTATTCACCGGGGATTCGGACGACCAAGGGGACGGGGTCGACATTTCCATCGGTTGTCACAGTGATTTCAAACGGCCCGGTGCCGGACTCGGCGTCCTCAACCGCGGCCTCCACGACTACGCCGTTTGTGACGTCTCCATTTAGGTCGGTCTCGATCTCGGTTGGATCGCCGGACTCGGGTTCAATCACTGCGGCGACTGTTATGCCCGTGTCTCCGACTCTTTCCCATTCGCCGATCGAGACCTTGTCGCTCACCCCTGGGTCTGCAGCGTCGACCCGGTGTGCAACGGTTTCGGTGTCCAGTGACAGATCCTGAGTGACATCTTCAACGGTAGGAAAGTCAGCGGTCTTTACGTTCTTACTTGAGTCCGCTTTCGCAGGATCCTCGTCGGGCAACGCCGACTTACCAGGGACCGGCTTCATCGGTTTGATGGTCGTGGGCAATTCCGGATCCTCGGCTGACGCAGCCATCGGCATTCCGAGGGTGCCAGCAATTACAGCAATCGATGCCAGCAGCGCAACCGACGTCCGTGCTTTGGAAAAGTAGAACCGCTTCATCGCATTCACACCAATCTGTTCGAGTTGATCGGGGAAGTAAGGGTGCTCAGATCAACCGATCGGTGCGATGTGGCTGAAGACGTTAGTCAGTTGCCCACCCGAAATGACACCGGGGAAGACTGCGACATCGCTGACCTGGCCATTCCATTTGTTCACGAAGGAGCTTCCGGACTTCTCCGATCCCACCACCACCACGCCGTTGTCGCTTGCATCCGTTGCTGCCGCTCCCGCCGCTTCACTGGCGGTCAATGTTCTGACTCCCACGGCCGTGCTCGAATTGTCGATCGCAATCCGGACTTGTTTGTTGGTGGAGTCCCAGATTCCGGTCGCTAGAACCCAGCTGCCGCTCTGAGCCACAGGACCTACAGCGCATTGCTGCCCTGCGGCTGTTGTGTCCCAGCGAACGCAGAACTCCAGCTTTCCGGTGGTCCCGACTTTGAGAGTGAAACCCGATTTCGAGGAGCCGGCCTGCGAGACTGCGACGTACTCCGTCGATGCTGCGGTGGTCCCCGCCTTGATCCACGCGGAGGCGGTGAAGCTATCCCCGACGTCGACTGCGGCGTGACTCGTGGTGGCTGCCCCTGTTGCCGGGAATGCAGTTACTGCTGTGGGGAAGGGCTCAGCGCCAACCGGGCTGGTGCTGTCAAGCGCGATTCCCGCGCCAAGTGCAAGCGGAGTCGAAGAACTGTACCCAGTACCGGTAGAGATGTTCTCATCAGGGATTGAGCTGGGAAGGGGAGAACCAGCATTGCGCGGGATCCACCCGTGACCAGCTGAATAGGTGACTGCGGGATCCGGAATCGCGTTAACGGTCGCGCCCGTTGTGCTTACGACTGGCGATCCAGCCTTCGATACGTTGCCGGCGGCGTCATAGCTCGCCACCCACAGGGTCGTTGTCGTGTCCAGTGGCGCTGTCGAGACGGTTGCAGTTCCGTTGGCTGCAGCTGCGACCACACGGACTTGTCCAGTGACCTGGCCGTTTACCGGCGGAGTGACCGTAGTCGCTCCAAGTACCGGCGCGGCCGTGCCGCCTGAAGTCGATCCGGCGTAGGACCACCAGTAGGCGAAGAGCGCCACCTTGTCCGCGGCTAGAGAGCCGAACACGACGTTGACCGGCTTGCCAATCGTCTTCGCCGTGGCCGGCATCGAGATTGTCGGCAGACCTGGCGACGAGTTATCGATAGTGATGTAGCACGGATCGGATATCGGAGAGAAGTCCACCCCGTCGCTGGACGCGGCGATATACCGGTAGGTGTGACCATTCAGAAGAGTGTCGTTGGCAAACAGCGTTGCCTGGGTTGGCCCCTCTGCCCCGTATGCCGATTGGATCAGTTTCACCTGGGTGGTCGATGCGCCTTCATAGAAGTGAAAATTCGTGTGGAATGTCTGTCCCGTGTCTACGTCAGAGGTGGATGACTGGAAGTAGAGGTTCTGCGTCCCGTTCACGACCGCCGGCGCAGCACTCGTTCCGCAAACACGAGCGGGATAGCTGAGTGTGGGAGCGGCGGGCTTCGCCGGGTAGTGGTTATAGGTAACGGAGAGAGTTGCACTTTCGCTGAATCGCTTCCACGACACATTCGCGTCTTCGTCCGACGCGCGCATTCCCAGTCGAGTAAACGGCGCGTCGTGCTCCGCCGCGTACTGTGCGCTGTCGAGTGCATTGAACACCACAACGTCGTCAGGGCAGGAGGAGCTATACCCGTTTGCGACGTAACGGGCATCAATTTCGTCGAGCCAAATCCCACTGCTTGTGTCGTTCCAGCTTGACCCAGCGTCGACTTCTCCCACGCGCCAGAGCTCGACGGTGCTCTTGGTGCAAGAGTACGACCACACTTCGTTTACTCGAAACTCAGCTTCCGTTACGTGGGTTCCAGCAATCTTTTCGGTATCCATCTTCCAGAACATGCGAGCCAAATGCGTGCGCCCATCGGCGTTTGAGGCCGCGCTAGCGCTTAGGTATCCGAGACGCATTGAACCGCTGGCATTCGCCCCGTCGAGATATGACTGGTTCGGGTAGGCGCGATCGACGTACCAGTAGTGCTGGTCATCTAACACCCAATCGGGGTCGATGAAGAGCGGATAAGTCAGCCCCACATTGCTGGTAGCCGAATCTACGTTTAGCAGCAGATCATCGTCGTCGACCGTGTAGTCCAGTTCAACAGGAATTCCGTTGCCACCTGGGCCATCAATGCCGGCTTCCGGATGACTGGAATCCCACCACAGGGGCGCTGCAGAACTAACTACATCTTCTTTTCTGTCAGTTTCCGCTTCCACTGTGCCGTTGGATTGCTTTGACAGCGTCGCGCCCTCGATACTCAGATTGAGTGTCTGCAATTCAGGTAACGCGGCAGCTTCCGCGGTCCCAATGACGAGCACTTCGGTAAACCCGGTGGGCGAAGCCGTTAGCACTAAGTCCACGTCGTCGAGGACGTCTTCATATGTTGCGACAGGTCCTGTGACACTCGGCTTTGGGAGGTCACCCAGCGGCCAGTACTCAGAGACCCAGTCGCCAGAATCAGTCTGAACTCGTGCGAGCGGCCCATCGCCTCCTGGCGAGAATTCGATTGGGACTTCGGTGGCGACTGGAACCCAAGCGCCGTTGGAGGACTCTTCCAGCGACGGGTCGATATCAACCCACCCGTCGTCAGTCTGCATCCGAACCGCTGCCGAGCTGCTCTCTAGACGCATCTGTCCATCCGGAAGAGCAGAAACAAGCGACGTTGCAGTGGTCTCCGATGTGATTTCAACCTCGTGGTCGAACTCGACTGCGATCTCAGAAGCAAGGTCAGCAGTTTTCGCCGTGTCTGCGTCAATGAGATCAGGTTGATTCTTGACGCTCAGGGAGGATGGTGCGGAGCTCTGCACGGGCGAAGCGAACGCGACGCCTGGGGCCGATAGTGCGCCGAGGACCAACAATCCGGCAGTCGCCGCGGACAAAGAAACGATTCGCGTCATGCGAGCCTCGATCTGTGAAGACGATCCCCAAGTGGCTCGCATTCACAAATTAGTCTCACTTCTAGCGTGAGGAAAAGTCCTCACTTATGAGGACTTGTAATTACCTCGTTCATGTACACGGCGAAATAGATCGTTCCCAGATTCGTTATGGGCTTGCTGCGAGCACCTTGCAAATTGGGTCGCAATACAGGGGAAGGAGAGGTCGCTGCTCGCTCGTCGCCACCGGCACTGCATCGGGGTGTGCTTACGGCCACTTGCCGAAATGTCTTGAGAGACTTTGGCTCCTAGCGAAAGGAAAATCACGGATCGTCGAAATTCGTTAGGTCGCGCGCCGCATAACTTCGCTCTTCACAAGTTCGTGCCCGATCGGCGCGAAGCTGGGCGTAATCGAGTTGATGCCGTGATTCTTGACATCACCCCCTACAGTGGGGGTGAGTCGAACTCGAATAACGATGCCGTCGCCGGGAACCGCAGGGCTCTCGGGGTTAGTATCTAGATAGCACACGCGAGCTTTCCCGGCCCCGCGCCGCACGCAGTAAGTAGATGACTTGCCTTTCCATCGCGAGGGGATCGGCAAAATCATCGCCTAGTCGACGACCTGTCGCGATTCCATGGAATTGGAGTGGATGTATGAGTCTCGGATCAGCATCACTCGCGACAACTCGCTGGCTGCTCCCGCGCACGTGCAACTCCACCCAAGAAGGAACGTCATAATGGTCATCCAGATGCCGAGCGCCCCCGCATCGCAGGACAAAGCGCCATCGGCGGCACCAATCACTACCGACGCCGTCCTGGACCACGTCCCGATCTACGAGATCAACGGCGCCACTTGGGCATTCATTTCGATGCCTTCTACTCTGTAACGCCCAATACGGCCTTAGGGCTTAATCAGCTTCTGACCAGCCTGCTCGATGGCTGTCAATAGCCCGAATAACGCGGGCTCGTCCAACCGGCGAATGAAGGATAATTCAGGATTCGCCAACTCGCCGTGCACAAGGCGGGTTGTCCTCAGCGAGACTACGCCGACCGTGACAGTCTTACCATTCTCTTTTATTTCCAGTGGCAAGGCGATGACACCGCGCCAAGGCCAGTCTTTCTCGCCAGTAAGGGTTGCCAAGCTCGTAATCCCTCGATGGATGGTTTGAGCTTCCACTTCTACTGACCCCAGTATTTCGACAGGAGGGGTGGAAAAGGCAGGGGTACGAACGACGTACTCGGAATTCCCTACAAGGTTCAGCGCATAGGGCGCGTGCGTCGACCGGCCCTTGCGTGCGCGAAGCCAGAGAGACAACCCGAATATTTCATCCACAGTCGAAAAGGGTGCCGGTCTTTGCGCGAGACCGTGAATAAGCTTTCCCAGCGGTTGGCGCCGGCTGATGGCATCGCTGAGTGAGTTGCTAAGTGTGATCGCTGCGTCGGTCGGAAGGGTGTCGGTCAGCTTTGTTACTGCTCCGAGTGATCTGTACGCACCGTCCAGTGCCGCAGTAATCCGATTGCCGTACGCTCCAGGATGTTTTCCTCGAACTGGTTTGTAGCTCGACGGATCCAAGACTGCATAACTCAGTTCCGAAATAAGTTGACGCAGCTGCGTGTAGGACTTCAGGAAGATAGGCGTCGTCATGAGCTTGGACTCAAGGAACAGCGCCTTACGGAAAGCAAACTCGACGGAGAGATCGCGTTGAGACGCGTCGATGATGTCCGGAACTGTCAAGACAAATGGGCCCACCTGAGTCCTCTTCTTGCCCGCGAGCGCCCTCAGAGGAGCCGTCAGATTCGGGTCGGTGAGGCTCACTCCAATGAAGATCACCAAGTCAGTCTCCAACCGTTTGGCGATCACATCGCGGACTTGCTGGCCATAGTCCAAGAAGTGTGATTCGGTCAAGACGACATGGCCTTTAGCCGGGACGTTAGGTTCCAGCACCCCATGTACGTGCAGCACGTGACCCGGGCCGAAACCATTGCTGGCCTCCCAAGCACTCATTTGTGATGGGCCGTATGTCTTCACTACCGCAGTGGGCGACACAGACCGCATCGCTTTCTCCAACAGCGTGTCGTAGTTGGTCGTAATGAACCGAACGCGGTCGCCGAGTGTCTCAGCAAGGGAGGCTAATTCGGTGGCAAGTTTTCCCGGTTGCGGATCTCGGCCGTTCGAGTAAACGGCATCGCGAATGATGGCGTTCTCGTCCGCTGTACCCGCAGCAACGGCCATCTGAAGCGCGTACTCCGCCTTACGTAAAGTGTCAGAGGAATCACGACTTACCAAGCTTTTGAACTGAGGGTCGACCTTCTCGATGATCTCCTCAAGCAGCTTCGGCCAAGTGGGTAGTCCCGAGTTGATCGATATACCGGCCCCGGCGACAATCGTCACTTTCACGGACTGGTCGCGGATCGCGTCAAGAAGTGTTTTTAGCCCGGGCTGCGAAGTCATTGAAAGCGCGTGTTCGTTTAGGAACGCGTTGGAGGTGATCATGAGCATTAATCCTTCCGCGTTGCAACACTAGTGGCACGCGAGCGCGGGACGTTCTGATGGCCAGATTCATTTTCGTGTCGGCCACGGAACGCGTTTAGGCGGAGGTAAATGGGCCGAGGAGCTTGGCTGCACCGAGACGTGGGTCCATTCGGACGTACGAGCATTGAGGACAGGCACATCCGGATCTTCTCGAAAAACGTTCCGCTACGACATGAACTGGCCGGGATTCCCCGTCTATCATTCGAACTTGCTTCTTGACACGATGTCGGCGGTTTCGTGGCGACGTCCAAGTCATGCAAATAAAAAGTGCCCCGGTGATTCACCGGGGCACTTTATAGAATATCGACGAGCTATTTGGGCAATCCAGCACCGGTCCTGAGGACTTGCAAAGAGGTCAAGACGGTCAAAAGAATATGCGTTATATTCATCGCTCGTAAGCAACCGAATTTTGTCTATGCTCTGGTAGCTGGCACCTTCAGGATCGAGGAGCGACCCCAATCCGTCCTTCCGGTGAGCAAGCTCAGCGGATCACTAGTTACGTTACCCCACAATCGCCCAGCATCAAAGATGTCAGTCCCTCCCAACTTCCCAAGAGCGGACTTGAGAGACCGCGAGCCTATTTTCGTTTTCCGCGGGAACGGCGCCGCCCTTGCTTGATCTGGGGGACCACGGCTCGGGAATCCTCCATCTCGGACAGAAAATTGCTGGGTCTTGGAGAAACGAAGGTCCGCTTGGCGGAATTGCCCTGGGACTGGCCCTGCCGGACGGCCCCGTCCGGATTGACGTTGACGTACGAATCTTTCGGAAACTTCCATACCTCGTGTAGCGCGAACAACGAGGAGACGTTTCCCGTGTTCTGCACATCCCAATGAAATCCAGGTTGAAGGTCGAAGCCGGCGACTGTGAGCACTTCTCTGCCGTGAAGCCCTTGTGGCCGACGCCATACACGGCCCACCGTGTCGCGTAAGGCGGTGGGCCTGCCGTGCTGATTCTCAAAGCGCGCATTTCCGGGCAACGTACCGAGATCCGTCCAGTTATCGGAAGCACTGAAGGAATGCATTGGAAGACACCGGGGATCGCGGTCATTTTCACAGTCGCATTCGTCGATCCACCGGTGGAATCCGGCGACGAAATCAGCGACAGTCGGCGTGATCTCCCTCTCATTGCGCGGAGATGGCAGACGCACGAAATACATCTTGTGCCGAGCGAATCGCTCCACGCTCATTGTGTTCGACGCCGACGGATGGTGGCGAGGGTTGATGAGTATTTCGGTGGCTAAGAACTGGACGACGGCGACCATGCGTCGATGTGCCGCTCGATATATGGCCACTGCATCCCACGGGTCCAAAACTCGTAGCCGCCGATTTGCTTCGCCGAGGGCTGCGCTTGTGACCGCTCGGGCGCGGATTACTCTCACCTCCCAGTCGAGGCTTTTTGCCGCGGCGGTGAGTTGTTTCCATTTCTTGTCATGCTCGTCAGTCGTCTGAGTTGACGGGGGCAACAAGATGAACAGCTGGGGTGCAAGCCGTTCAGTGGCCACGGGTCGTTCCCGCACGGAGAGCGACCCGAGCCGTGATATTCACCGAAGACAGCTCCTCGTCCGTCATCGCATCCACGCAGCGATGGAGAAATGATCGGAGAGTTTCTTCCTCCGACGAACCCCTACTCACGGGACGATTCCTGCTCACGAGCAGATCGCGCGGTGGAGGGCTCCCTTTTTCGGCGAAGAATTCATTGAGGAGATCCAACACCCTGTTGTTCTGGATCGCGTTCCAAGCGGCTCGATAGGCAACAGGGAGGAGCATCGTCCCGGCCCGCTTCTCGATCCATCGCCGAATCTGGGCACGGGCTAATTCGTCTACTTGCCCCTCCAAGCTGCTGTACAACTCCTCGCGCCACTCCAAGAGCTTTGAGCGTTCAACAGTCGGGAACAACGGTGCACCAGCATCGCCCGCGGTAGCGCGACGCGCGAGCTGAGAGGTGTCGTCCCATACGTACTTTGACCCGGACGAGTAGTCCATTATTGCCAACCACAGATCCGAACGCACCCGAAGGCGTTTCGACGGCTCCTCGGTTTGAATCCTTGCGGGTTCAACGAAATCTGGTACAGCGCTTTCGTTTCGCAACGTCACGCTTGCTTGAACTCCTTCTTGTTTCGGCTCTAGAAGGTTCGGGTAGAGACGGACGAAATAGGGCATGTTGGGCGCCCCATACTCCGTTTCGTCGAAGGTTCCCTCCGAGGCTGCGATTATTCGGTTCTTAAGGACCGCCATGGTCATCGACGACCATGACTTTCGTCCAGGAGCGGCCCGTGCGGCAGCAAAAGAATCGATGATGAATTGCTCTGCGTCAGCTGGTTGTTTTTGTGGTCGATGACCATCGAGAAGCGTGCTGACCAGATCTGCGTCTAACCACGCATGGATGGGAAAGGTCTCGTCACTGAACTCGGCCAGTCGACGAATGATTTGGGCAGGCTCCTCTCCGAGGACTTTTGCTATTTGCCCGACCCGCGCCCCCAGCGCCGGCACTGATCCCGAAGAACTTTCGACTATCGCTGTCATGATCGGACTCTACTAAAGAACACTGCTGCAGTCGGCATTCCAGGATTGACTTCGCACCATGACGACCGCGGAAACGTCGATCCTGCTGGTTCCACCGGAAGGTAATTAGCCTTCCAGCCGAGGCGGCGCGCAAACATCGCAGACTTCCAGCGTTTCTTCGGCTCGACCAGGTCGAGAGCCGCGCGACTCGGCCTTCTGCGGTCGGCGAAGACACCGCCGCCGTTCGAGGCCCGGTCCGGCTGCGGCCCCGGTAGGGTGTGCGAATGAGCGACGGCGACCTACCCGGTGACTCTGCGAATATAGCGGAGTCAAGCAAGAGCGATCCTGTCAGGAAATCGCGAAAGCGAGGGCGCACGAAGGCTCCCGACCCTCAAGCTGAGGAATCTGGCCCAGGACGCACTAAAGGGAGCCCGATTCCGGGAAAGGTCACCGCAAAAAAGCTCGGGCTCACACCTCCGGCAATCCCGGCGTTGGAAGTATTGAAGAATTCAGGGGCACTGGATGTCTCGAAGCTCGATTCGGCGGTTGCCGGCTGGGTCCGCGGATCTCGCGTTCTTGACGGGATTCTGGCGCAGCAGAAGAAACTTCTCGGTCCATTTGTTTCGGGAGACATGACGAGCGCCCTGGGGGGCTCAAAATCGGCGATGGACTCGTTTGCGGCGGCTAGCGGGTGGGCGGCGCAGTTTGCGAAAATGCGAGTCGACATCACAAAAACCGCAGCGTGGAGTGACCATGCAGTTCTGAGCGCAGACCTTCTGCGACGCCTGCAGATCGACCTCGGCCCTACAGTCGGCGGCGTCGACGAGGCCACAGTGCGCGCTTTGGAGCCTTTGTACCGTGTGACTCAAAGCCGGGCTATGGATTTTCAAGACGTCGAGGACGAACCGTCCCCGTATTCGCCGGAGCTCAGCGGACCGGAAAGCTATTTTCGGGCTGATGAAGGCGAAATAGACTCGTTTCAAGGGCTCACTGCCGCAATCACTCGCCTCATTGACAAGAATCCAGATCTCGAACTCGTCTGGCGCGGACACCAGAACGCCGGATGGGGCCTGCACAGCAACCTTTATCGTCGGCTCATGGCACGGAATGGGGTCGCCGCCCCCAGCGCCAACCCCGTGGGGAATCAAAATTTTCCCAACGAAGACGAGATGAATACTGCGGAGGCCGAAATCCTTCGAGTAGCGCGCGACGAATGGCGAATGGATGGAATACCCGCGCTGGAGATCTTCGCGCGCCTTCAGCACCACGGGGCACCGACCCGTTTGATCGACGTCACTCGGAACCCCTATATCGGGGCATGGTTCGCTGTGGAGTCAGACCCCGAGCTTGACAATCTGGACGGGCGGCTGATCGCAATCGCGACGACTCCTGTGCGCCGCCCAAACGACTCATCTCCAACGCCGGACCCAAAACTGCGCCTAGACGAACTTGGTAGCGCGTACACGCCGTTCTGGCACGAGTTCGCTACTAGTGAGCACCGTCAAGGCGCAGATTGGGGAACCGGGGCCCAACGAAGACTGTGGGTGCCGCCGCCCTACGACGAAAGGATCGTCGCACAGAACGCAGGCTTCTTGCTCGACGGTGTTCCCATGATGACCCCTCGAATCGCTCGCAATTTCAGAATTCCCAACACCACACGGCACTGGACAAGGGCCGACCTATTGGCTTCAGCATCGATCTTTCTAAAAACAGCGAAGCCAACTAGGAAGGCCCCCCATAACGCCTCTCGGCTAGCGCCGTCCTTCACCTTCCGAATCTCGGCCAATGGAAAGAGAGAAATTCGTGAGTTCTTAGAGAAGAGGATGTCCTTGAATCACTCCACCATGTACCGAGACATCTCCGGCCTCGCGAGATGGATCAATAAGACGCCAGGGCTCGACTTACACCGCTAAAAGGTGCCTTCGACTTGCCAGCAGCGATCGAGGCAGCGACCATCCGGTTTTTGCAGTCCACCCCGACGAGTATGTCGTGAAGCAGGTTCCGCGCAACCGCGCTGCACTTTCCGTAACCAGGGTCCAGTTGGTGCGGACATGACATGACTACACCAACTGGACCTCGACTAGACGGTCACATGGATCAAATATGCCCGAGCACCTGGGTATCGGTCAGTGATGGCGGAGTCACCCGTGGCGTATTGCCATTCGTTGTCGTTGACATCCGAGTCGACGCCGGTCACGAGCGGAGCTAGCCCGGAGAACGAAGTAATGATCATGGTGTGATCAGTTAGTCCGTCGAGCGGCTCGCCTGCGGCTGCGCCGTGAAGGTCGTACTGAACGATGTCCCCAACCTGCGCGTCCGGAAGATCTGCAGTGCCTCCTAGATCCACTTCGCGAATCGTCGCGTATCCCGAGTCGACGAGGTAGTTCTTGAAGTAGTCGGCGGACGAGGCGATTTTCGATGGTCCGTCGAAGTCGCCCCTGCTCGCAGAGTTGAACCAAGCCCACGAATCTGTCCATTCATCGGTCCGGGAGAACCCAGATTCGAAGAAAACTCGTGAAGCAAAGAGCGTGCAGTTTCCGACCTCAGGCGAAAAGTACTTGTTGAATGAATAGACATTGTCTACGGCCCATTCGCGCGCCTTGCTGCGGTCGTAGAAGCTGATTGTTGCAATCTGCTCGGAAGACCATGCGACTTCTGGGACGGCCGCTACAGGAGTGTCAAGGTCTTCGCAGCGAGGCAGGCTCTCACTGAACTGGTCGTTCGCGCCGGTCTCCAGGAACGAGTTGGGCAAGAACAGCTTCACTTCGCCGCTTGTGCGGTTCCAGATGCTCGATTCAGTCGCCCCGTTGTAGACGGAGTCGCCGACGGTCTCGCACTCGAAGGTGAACGCTGTACCGTTCGGAACAGCATCTCCTACGTGGTTAGTGTCCAGCATTTGCGTTGAGCTTCGCGGGTAGATGCCGTTGTCCGTGAATGACACGGACAAGGTTTCATCTGCCGCCGCAGGGCTGACGTAGCCAACCGCCAGCAGCACCAGAACGCTGCCGGCCATGGATGCGGCAATTGTTTTATATCGGCCGCTGTAATGCGGCGGCCTGCTTGAGATGGTCATTTGGGCCTACTCTCCAACCGCGTAATTCTGGACCAAGTGGTCCCGTGAGCGGCTATTTCAACGGTAGGTTTCTGAGTGCTTGTTAGCGACCGAATCCAGCGACTGGGGTCAAAGTGGGGACAGGGAAGTCGATCGACCCAGGGAATGCGCTTGGCAAGCTGCTCAAAACGCTTCGTGGGCCGTTGAGTCAGCGCGATCTGGCGAAGCAAGATCTCCCCGTCACGAGATCGTCCATCTCCCGGTTCGAGCGAGGCGAACGTGTTATGGACGCGAAGACGGCAGCAAGCTTCGACAAGGCTCTGAAGTCCGGCGGCGCATTGTTAGCAGAGCGCAAACGCCTCGAAGCAGAAGCGCGTAATAGCCACCGTGGCGCTTTCGTCCACTCTCACACCTGGGACGCCGAATTTGTGGGCGACGTGTGGTTACTTCTTGAATGTCCGCCCGGCATTGACGTGGCGTATCACCTGCAGTGGGGACCATGGCAGACGGGCGACACAGTGCGGATGGGCCATAAGCCCTTAGCGCTAGTTACTGGGAAGGCGCGCGACTCGGGTGAGCCGTCTCCGTTCTACGCCAAGACCAGCGTTCCGGTTTCATCGCGGTTCGGGCACGGACCGATCCCGATCGATGTGGAAATTGTGGACGTGCGGTTCGACTGGAGCTGAACGTCTGATTCGCCGGCTACTCACGGCCGAAGGGATCTGATGACTATCTCTTCTCCGCTCGCAAGGAGCGCCCAGTCCTGAATGCACTCGCTGTTCTCACGAACATGCGGACTGCGCAAGAAGACATCCACCGCCACCAAACCACCGAACTCCAACCCCGTCGTCGCCTCCACATCACTCACCGGCACCTGATACGTCAAGAACGGCCCTAACGACGGAGGGACCGCCACCGATCGCTCCGCCGCTAACACCACCTCCAGCTGCTCCGTCTGGTCGAGGACGAATGCCGCAGCGGCGAGCCGGGGCATATCCACTGCGTCCTCCGAGTCGACGTAGACCCACGTCGCGATCTTCCAGAACCGGCGGGGGATTTGAAGCCCACGATAGGTCGGGTCGTCTGCGGCGAAGATAGGTCCAGTGAAGACGCTGATCTTGTGAGCATGGGCGCCGGCATATTCGAGGACGTGGTCTTCGAGGCCGGACCACAGCTCGGGACCCTGGTTGAAGAGCGCTGCCTGCGGGGCTGCGTTGGTGAATGCGAACGTCGCCTGGTTTGCGACCGATGCGACATCGGGCGTTCCCCAGACCGGATCGCGTCGACGGACGAGGTGGCCGCGGTCGAGATCATTGCGGGCGTAGATATCCGGACCGGCCTGATCAGATTCGTCAATGCGGGCGTCGAAGTGCCAGTCGTCGCCTCGGGCCAGATCGAGGAGCTGAGCGCCATCGATGTTCACCGCGGTGGCTGCGGCTAGCCGACGGTCGGGACGGAAGAGGATCGTGAAGTGAGGGTAGTCGAGCTCGACGGTCAAGTCGGTGGCAGTTGCATCGGGCAGTTCGACGGTGATCGGGAGAAACGTCGAGGAGTATCCGTCCGGGACGTTGGGAGCTGTTTCCGACAATCTGGCCACCTGTCCAATCCGATCGACGCACCACGGCTTTCGTGGCAAGGACGACGTTACGGGCAACGACCGATATCCGCTGTTTCGAGGTCGCAGATTTGGAGTGAATCAGGCGTCTGAAAAATGGCGCGCGATGACGCCCCTAAGCGCGGCCACAGAGCGGTCTGGCAGCACCTCAATTCGTGCGGTGGTTGGGCCGTGGTCGGACTTTGAGCCTGAAACGGTTCGGCCAGGGTGGCAACAGTGTGAACACCCGTTTGACAACCGAATGTTCACAGAAAATCCCACTGAATCATTGGGATGCAGGGGCCTTCGAGAGGGGTGGCAACGTGTTTACCGATTCGGAGGGTATGTATATAGAGAGATGTGTATGTATATCTACCTGTTTCTAGGGGGGATATAGATATAGAAAAGCCTCCTGGTATATATCTCTTTTTTGTAAACAGGTAAACAAGATAGATAGATAGGGCTACTCCCCTATGTTTGCTTGGCAGAATCTGTGAACATCGGATTGTAAACAGCGGTTCACAGCTGTCAATGAAAACCCGTTTCAAGGGCTTTTTGCACGGTGTGCACGAATTTTGGGGGTCAAACCGGGATTATTCCGACGACTCTCAGCTCGGCGAACCGGCCATCGGCAGAATCGATGGAGCGCTTGGTGGCCTGTCTAACGTTCGGCGCGGCTCTTCTCCTGCGCCTGCGGAGCGATTTCCCTCCCCTCGAACAGAGGTGCAACCCAGACTGAGCCGCCGCCGGCACCCAAGTCGGAGCCTTCCGCGGATGCACTATTAATCTGAAAATGGGCATCAAGGGACGGGTCCGCGCGCCAAAAAACACGGGCAAAATCTTGCCCGAACGCGCGCCATTTTTGACGATCATTGCACCCCAAAAAGCGCCATCATTGCGGCTTGGTTCTGCCGAGGAACCAAGCCGCCCAAATGCCCTCCAAAAATCATTCCGATACGGAGGCACGGACCGGCCTCCGCTATCGACAGGAGAATGGCCTGCGTCTCCCGTGGCCGACTGGGCGACTTCGTTTGTGTCCGCGCACCCTCATCACAGACCTAACTATACTTTTAGAAGTTAGACCTTCCGGGACCCCGGAAAACGGCCGCACGTCGCGGCAGAACCTATTCCTCAGGAGCAGCTATGCGTTACACAACCTTTGGCGGTCGATCGGGACTGCGAGTGTCCGAATACGCTCTCGGCACCTCAAACTTCGGAACGAGCTGGGGAACGGGTGCTGACAAGCCGGCATCCAAGCTAGTTTTCGACCGGTTCGCCGAAGCGGGCGGTACCTTCATCGACACCGCGGATACGTACCAGCAGGGAGACTCTGAAAAGTACCTCGCCGATTTTCTTGCAACGGACCGAGAGCACTTCGCTGTGGCTAGCAAGTTCACGTTCGGCACGGCCGGCCAGACAGGGGTGAGCAAGACAGGCAACAGCCGCAAGACGATGAGGCTCGCGCTTGAGAAGACCCTTTTGCGACTTGGTACTGACTACGTCGACCTATTCTGGGTCCACAGCCCTGACTTCGTGACACCAGTCGAAGAGATCACCGAAGCCTTGGACGATTTCATCCGCGCGGGGAAGATCCTCTATGGCGGACTGTCCAATTTTCCCGCGTGGCAAGTCGCAGAAGCCGTTACGGCGAGCCGCGCGCGAGGCCGCAACCCGATTGTCGGCGCCCAGTTCGAGTACAGCTTGGCAGCGCGCGACGGAGAACGAGAGTTGATCCCGATGTCTGAATCCCTTGGGCTTGGAGTGGCGATGTACTCGCCGCTAGGCGGGGGTCTGTTGACGGGCAAGTATCGCCAGAGCTCCGAAGGCCGGCTGACCACGATGAATGCGATCATCCAGCGAGAAGACACACCTCAGAAGACCGCCGTTGTCGACGAACTTCTCGCAGTCAGCAGCGAGCTTGGGGCCGACCCGGCGGTAGTTGCTATCGCTTGGTTACGCGCGCGGAATAACCGAGCGTCGACGTCACTCGTAACAGTGATCGGCCCACGCACTGTTCCGCAGCTTGACTCCTACCTCAGCGCACTTTCTGTCGAGTTGTCCGACGATCATTACCGACGGCTCGACGCCGTTAGTGCGCCTCTTCTCGGCATTCCGCATGACTCAGGACGCGAGACTGCGGCTGCCGTTCTCGGTGGAGCCGATGTTGACTTCTTCGCACCCGCGGCGGGATAGTCATACGCATTGAGTCCCGAGGTGCCGGATGTTCTCAGTCAGGCGCCTTGGGAACTCCTACGACGCAGACGTGCGCTCGCTCCGCAAGGTAGCGACTGGGCACGATCCGGCCGGCGGTGTTGCATGTGTGTCATCGATAGCGAATCGGCCATGGATAGAGGATGATTCAATTCTGAACCCAGTGACAGATGTGTGCGGCAAACTTGGCATCCGCCGCGCACATGCCACTCGACAAGGTGCTCCTCAAGAAGGGAAGTCTCAGTGACCAGTTTCGACACGCAAACCACGCCGTTCCAGCTCGTCCTGGATGGGCCAGAAGAGAGCCCGCACGTCTCGCTCGTTGAGAATCCCTACGGGAAACCTCCCCTCAGTTTCGATTCAAAGGACCGTTGGGTCCCCCTTCTCGGCACTGCTGCGGTACTGAAGCTCGCCTCAGCGATGTCTGCGCACGGTTCGAGGGTGACGCGTTTCGAACTTCGGACTCTCGGGCTGGAGCCACTCCCCGAGGAGTCCGAGAAAGAGATATCAGCGAAGCTCGTGGATGCCATGGCCAACGGCGCCGCTTCGGCAGAGAAAATGCTCGGATCCGAGTTCAAAGACGTTCTCGTCATCGGCGTGGAAGTCATGCTTGACGCGCGACGCGCAACCGTCGCCCGCCAAGGCGTAGTTCGGACGAAGAATCGAGACAAGCTGGTCGCTCTGCTGCAAATGGTGTGGCGAGAAACGGTTATCGGTTGAGCCTCAACGTCCGCGACACGGTCGTCGACGCGCTTCGTCTCGCCAGCGGTGTCGGAACATTCGAGCTGATCGACCCGACATTTTCGAAGTTGCCCGCAGGGTGGCTGCTCTCTCTCCTTATTTCCGTGGTCGTCACTCTGATCCTTAGTTACCTGTTCCTTAACCAAAGCGAAGTGAGGTTCTCCTTCTCGGACGAAGTCAGCAGACTCACTCTCACGGGCCCCACGGCCGATCTTCGAGTCAGTCCGCATTCAAGAACGACTGCTTATGTGCTCACCAGCTCGTGGAGCGGCCACGGCCCCTTCGCAGAAGCTCTCTTGAGTCTCGGCCTTAAGAAAGGCGGACTGACAATCTCCGTCGAGACGCAGAGCACGATTGCGAATCTCGTACGGGAAAAGGGCGACGGAACGCAGCCCCGTCGCGAAATTAAGTACGCCCCGAGTGAGGTTGCCACGGACGGCATCTGGACGTGGAGTCTTGTAACGATCTCAACTGAGGAACTGCCAGAGACCGCGCAACTAGTCGGACTGCGATATCGGCGGCGCTTCAAATCCGTTCCTTGGTATCTGCTCTGCCTGTTTATTCATCTCGAACCCGATGTCACAAAATTCCGACTGGTTGGAAATACCCCATGAGCCTGACCCAACGATTTCTCCGAGCGACGCCGATGCGGCTCGATACCACGGCCACTCTTGACCAGATCCGGCAAAAGATGACGGCGGATACCTTCAAGCCCAGCGCCTCGACACAGCGCCCCGGCTGGGGCAGTTACTTAGAGGGAGACGAGATTCTCAACATCCCCAATTTCACGCCGGAGGTCCACCCGCCGATCCTGATGTCAGCCGAAAGGGAAGAGCCCGAAACCCTTGCTGCTCGGTTCTACTACTTCCGACGTCAACCGTTGCTCCGACGGATGGAGCCCGTAAACGCTGATCCTGCGCGATATCACGTTCTCAAGGCAGTGGACGTTCTAATCAGCCCCGTGCCCGACGCCGAGAACAGTTTCACCGTTCTGGTCGCTTCATGGGATCGCGATGAAACCACACTCGCGAGCATCGGACTACGGAACCTCATCAATTCACTCGATGACGCCGCCATTCTTTATGCGGATACGTCTGTTCTTGATCTGATCGACGACGATTTCTTCCTATGGCTGGTCCGGCGCGCGTTCTATGAGCCGATCATCACAGAGGATATGGAGCTCGATGGCATTCGCCACATGGACACCAAGGATTCGTTGAATCACACGGTCAACATGGGTGCTGGTATCGACTCCACCCGCGGAGAGTTGCTGTACCTCGTCGCGCAAGAATCCGTTCACTTCGGGCCAGGAAAGTTGAACATCGCGCATGATCGTATCGGCCTCAACGTGGATCTAGAGCTACGAGTAGATGGTGGCTTTTCGGTCACGATGAAATCCACAGTCCTCCTCGGAGACGATGACGACAAGCTGAGCGAGCTTGAAAAACGCATCCGAGCATTTCAGCAGTCCGCCCACATCGTCATTCCTGAGCTCAAGACCGCCTACCAGCGCGATCGAGCCTGGCATGAAGCTGGTCGCGCTGAGTTCCGCGAAAGCTGCCGAGCCGAGACGAATCGGCGCACGTCAGCGTAGTCCGTCAGCCGTGAGATCGCGCGACCACCATCGGCCGGAATATCGCGTCCGCCGAGTCACGACGGCCGTTCGTCGTACTCTTGCCGAATGACCCGAGACAACCGCTTCGACCTTCTCCCTTCGGAGATTATTCGGCGTGAGAAACAACTGGAACATGAGGCGGTTACTGGGCGCGTCTGGAAGACAGACACTTGCCCGGTCGAAGCCTCGCAAAAGATCGCCAACTTGGTCGCTGAGACCACCAACGCGGCCTGGCGTGTTTTCGAGATGGCCGACAGAAGGATGATCATCCTTCCGGCAGCCGAGGGCGGGATAGGAACATCTGATCTCTTACGGGGAAGCGGGACTGACGAGGATCGACTCGATGCAGTCGCCGCGGTAGTGCTTTCTTTTCTCCAGCTCGCGAGTTTCGATGATGAGCCTGTCGACAGCGGCAGTTATCACCAAGCCGACGAAGACCCTCGCTATGACAAGGAGATTTTTCTCTATCAAGTGAACGATTTACTTCTTGCATCACGAGTTGAGTGGCACTTCGAGGACGACCACTTCGTTCGACTTGGGAACTCTACGATGCACACAGCGATTGTGAAACCGGCCTCAATCCTTCTGGATTTGGACCCACGCTTTGCACGCGCATCGAGCGGCTTTCAACTCGCCCTCACGCGGTTATCTGACAACCAGCCAGATGTTGCGATCACGGACGCAGCCTCCGCAGTGCAAGAGTTCTTTCGTTGTCTGGATGTGTACGGACAAAGCGTGTCTGACCAGCTCAACAACGCTCAGAAAAAGGGAATAATCACCACGACTGACAAGAAGTTGCTAAAGCCACTGTTTGATTGGGTGAACGCCGACCGTTCCGATAAGGGCAATGCCCATGCTGTCCGCAACCAAGATTCGACGCGTGCTGACGCATGGTTGGCTATCCACGTTGCAGGAGCGCTTATGGTTCGCCTATCCGACCGGGAGCCGCGGGAGATCATGGCCGCACGGGAAAAACGGGAGCTGCAACGTGTGGCGGAGGCCGAAGCCTCAGAGCGCGCCGAGCGGGAACGAGCCGCTGAAGCAACCCGCGCACGGGAGAATGACGTCTGGAATACGCCGGGGACGTTTCCTGATTCTGCTCCGTTCTGATATTTCGTTCGCAGCCGCAACAGCAATAGCTCCTTGCTGATGTCTGTCAGATTGGAGCAGCGGAACTTCCACACAATCGGCGAGCGTGACGCCCGCGACGCGGCGGCAGCAACGCCACCTCCGCCCAGTGGTACGGTCGAGAAATGTTCAGCCTTTTCAGGAGAAACTCTCGAATCCAAGTAGTCGGGGCGCCCGCCGACGCCAGCGTGACCGCTGATTTGAATCTCGCACCTGTGCACCAGCAAACTCTGAGCGTCGCGGCAGAGTTTGAGTCGTCTATCGGCATGAGCCGAGTGTTCCGCGAGGAACGTCGGTATTGGGTCAACGTTGCAATTCGGCTAGTGGTTAGTTTCCTAGTCGCGGCTCTCACCGTCTTCGCCTATTGGGCATTGACACTCACCTTCGGGAGAGGAGTGCCGATCTGGGGGCCGATCGGTCTTGATACTGAAGCCGCCACTACCGCGCTCGGGCTGCTGGCAACCGTCGTGATTGCACTGCAGGTGAGCGTGCGAACCCCCATCTCGACAGAGAATCCGAACCAGGCCCTCGCCAGGCAACTCGCTTTAGAGTCGGTATCCAACATCGCTGCAGCGGCGGCATTCGGGATCTTCTTTGCCGTTGCGGTGACGTTGAAAAATCCGAACCTTGCCGACGACGCGGGATTTCTCTCTCTAATTTTTGCCGCGGCGACGGTCCTGGCTGGGCTGGCAGCCGATGCTGGGGCCGCGTCGTCGATCAAATTCGGATCGCGAATCTACAAGGCCCGCGAACTTGCGGAGCACACTCGCCTACGCGCGCTTCTCCTGGCGCGAAATCGCTCCGCACCACATCCGCTGTCTGTCTCCGACACACTCCGCCAACTTCTTCTTATCGTCGTGGTTGGTTCCGCTGTCAACGCTGCGCTGTACGCTGCGATCCTCGCACCGACAGTCGATTTTCTCGTCTGGGCGGCTATCTACCTGTTGTGCCTGGTCGCCTCAATACTTCTTCTTGGACTTGCCACCCTTGCGCGCGCACTTATTGCGATTGGCCAGAACCTCTTCGGCATTTACGTCCTATCGATCACATCGATCGCCGCAATCACGGTTGCGGTCGCCGCGATTGGCAGCAACGTCCGCGGGCAGAGTGGTTACGTTGATTGGCTAGTCCTCTGCGAGGTGTCGCTTGTCCTGGGGGTGTCGGTGGTCCAAGTTCTGCTTTGGACCGGTCTCATCCCTTGGAGACAACGCACTGCCATTCGCGGGGTGGGTTTCGAATTGTCGACGAGATGGCTTGCGTCGCGGGTACGGGCGACTCACCCTCGGGAAAGGCTTCAGCGAGAAGCGTTCCCGAAGAACCCATCCCCGGCCAGCATCGGAGTATTGCTCCTGAGCGTCTTCTTCGGGCCGGCTGGTGCCCTGCTTTCACTCACCGTGTTGCGCCTGCCAGATACCAACAAGGCCACTCGATTCGTTGGCGTCCTAGGGCTGTGGATCGGATCGCTCGTTAGTCTCGCGCTCGTCGCAGTGGTCGTACTGGCATCGGCCGGACTCTTTTAGAACTCGACGTTGCGCACCACGAACGCCGGCCGAGCGACCCGGTTACTTGCCGCCCACACCCGCTGACTGAGGCGGGCTCACGCCTCCCTGTCGGTGTGGCGGACGATCGAATACATGAGCATCGATTCAGACCGGCCTTCGTCTTCACCATAAACAGCCGATCTCAGTTTCTCGCCTACTCTGCTACTGACGATCCGAGCAAACAGAACTCGCTCGATGCCCAAGATCGACACGCGTGACATCGCTATGAAGGCTCGTATCGACGACTCGATAGCGCGTATCAACGATGTGGATGCCGTCACCTGTTCGATAGCAAACATCCCGCGGTCCGAATCGTTCACTCGTGAGACTGACGTCGGATGCTGTCCTCGGCGCGAGAAACTAGATGCAGCAACCGCCCATTGCGTATGACATTCTTGTTCATTACATTGAACAGCACACTTATTGTCGAGAACGGCGGGCCCGGTGGCTGACGCGACCTATGTTTATCGGCCGGAGCTGGCTGCGCACCTCTGGCCCACCATCGGCGCGTTCGTCACCAGGTGTGTGGAGGCTGCGTCCACCGAATCGCGCTATTCGAAAGCCGAGCTTTTTGCCGCCGCCACTCCTCTCACCGTCTGGACTTGGAGCACTGCGGGACTTCCGCTGGATCCGACCGCCGTCTTTGACCGGGACGTGATTGATCGCTTCACTTCCGTCGTTCCGCAGTACCGAACAAAAGGTTCTCGGAACACAATGCGCTCACGCCTTCTTCGAATTAGCGAGGCACTTCTCACCCCGGATGCAATCGTCACAGCGCTTCGACCACTGGGCCCATCGGACCCGACCGCGCCGTACTCGGACGAGGAAATCACTGGCCTTCGAAGTTGGGCATCCGCGCAGCCGACCGCGGCCAAGCGATTGAGCGCTGGAGGATTGCTGGCTTTGGGAATCGGCGCCGGCCTCTCCGGCAGGGAGATTATTGAGTGCCGTCTTACGGATGTGCACGCTGATGAGCAAGGAGTTGTCGTTTCCGTCCGAGGGGAGCGCTCGCGCCGCGTCCCAGTTGTCTGCGATTGGGAAGATGCCCTGGTCCGACTAATCTCTGAAAGCGACTGCGACCGTCCAGTGTTCCGCGAGGGCCAGACTGGTGACAATCGAAACCTGATCACCGACTTCGTGTCCAGGTCGAGGGGGAAAGTCGGGTTGCAAGCGCGCCGAATGCGCACCACTTGGATCGTGCATCATCTGAATTCGGGCACTCCGACGATTGCTCTACTCGACGCCGCCGGTGTCCAGACCTTGGAGGCATTTGACCGATTTGTCAGATTCGCCGAGCCCGGAAAGTGGCGGGACGTTCGCGCGAAGATGCGCGGGTCGGCTTCATTGCCTGCGTGGGGAGCGATCAGTCATGAGGGAAATTGAAGAGGCAGCAGCGCGGCTAGGTAATGGCGAAATCGATGCTCATACATTCGCGCAGCTTCTAGCCGCTCTTCCCGTCGTGACTCAAGCCCACATTCCTCGAATACCGGTCTGGGACGCCTACGCAACAATCCCGGGACCAATCTCCGAACTACGAGACGCACTCCGCCGCCATCTCATCGATGGCGATACCTACAATTTGGCGCTGCGTGCGATGGCAGATGCGGGACATTCGGCTTAGAAAGCCGAACACGTTAGCCCGTTCCGCGCACGCCCCTATCGTGATGTGTTGCTAGCTATGTGGCATGTCTCCTGTGGTCAATAGACTCAATATGCAGGGCCGGCTGCTTCTTCACCTTGAGAGGCACAGTGGGCACCAGCAAGAGATACGCGGAGTCCATCGATAGACGCATGGATGACCGGGTAGTCGAGAAGGTAATGCGATCGGGTATGCCTCTGAGTTTGACAGATGACGAACTTCAGCTGGATATGCTCCCACTTACGCGAACGCCGAGGCCAGACACGGTGCGCGCGTGGGTGCGCTATCCAACAGCAGCGATCCAGGTTGATGCCTTGTTAGTGGCGTGGACTCCACGAGCGGTTGCGTTGAAGTGGCCGGGGCCGGATGGACTGGAACATCGAGCATGGGTGTGGGCGTCAGCGGTCGATAGCTGAGCATGGCGTCACCCCGGTCCCAACTTGCTGTGGACAACTTCAGAGCAGGAATTGCGAAAGAGCAATGCTGGACTCATGGACGTCGTCGAGTTGATCATCTGCGAACAGTGCGGCGGTCGAATGGCCAGCATTTCCGAGTACTGCCCTTGGGGCGTTGCCCGGCACGTCTGGTGCCGGAGATGCGATTCCCCCAACGAGCTCTGACTTGTCTTTTAGTAGCCTGAGTCGTACCGTAGGGATTGGTCCTGCTCGACGCGAGCTGGCGCTTTCACGGCGACAAGATCGGAACTGCGATGCCCTACGACTTCAATTCGATTGCGACCCGCGTGCTAGATGGGGTTCTGACTGCTCAGATAGCAAACCCTCCGTTGAACCTCATAGACCCGGTGCTGGTAGGTGACTTGATAGCACTATTCGACGAGCTCGACAATGATGCCAGCGTCCGAGTAGTCATTATCGAAAGCGCGGATCCCGAATACTTCATTCCTCACGTAGACCTTAAACAGATTGCTGAGTACACCGCGATCGCGGCTCAAAGTGGAGGCCCTGACGACGCAAGCCTCGGAGCTCTACTTCGACGGATCAGTGAGGCGCGCCAGGTCACTATCGCGAAGGTGCGAGGGCGCGCACGCGGTGCGGGGAGCGAACTGACTCTGGCATGCGATCTGAGCTTCGCCTCCGATGAGGCCACCTTCTGCCAGCCCGAGGTCGGCATGGGAACTTATCCTGGCGGCGGCGCCGTGCAAGCACTGACGCGTCGGGTTGGGAAAGGACGTGCGATGGAGATCATCCTCGGAGGAGCCGACTTCACCGGAACAGAAGCAGCGGACTATGGCTGGATCAACCGCTCTATGCCATCCGCCGACCTTGACGCATTTGTCGACGCCATTGCCCGTCGGATCGCACGCTTCCCGGCCGATGCCGTTCGGTTAGCCAAACGACGCATCAACGCCGTTGCCCTTCCGCCAAAGGAGGACACTCAGGTCGACGCGAGCTCGTTCCAGCTCTTGGCAAAATCGACCGCATTACAGAAGCGGGTCGGCGCGCTGTTTGTGGCGGGTTTGCAAGAACGCGGTGACACCGAGCTCCATCTTGCGGCGGTGCTCTCAGCACTACCATCCGCTGCGACGGAGTAGGCATATTGATGACCCTCCCGGCGCCGAGTGCAGCGCTAACGCGTTGGCCTCTTCATCGCCGCGGCGAAAACATCAAGCGGCTCCCCGTCGTACTCCAGTTTGAGAGTTCCTGACGCTCGCGCGTCCACGTTGGAGGCGGTTGCTTGCCATTCAATCATGACCTCATCCGTCCGATCACGCGGGATGAGAACGACCAACTCGTCCTCGACGACAAGATCCGATTCGAACGGTCGAAGGGAAAACTCCTCAAGACTGTGGTCGAAACTCCCGCCGGTGATCGTGCGTCGTCGAGTCGGCAGGCCCGCTGAATACGTGCCGGGCTCAAAGATGCGATGTGGCAGTCCGACATCGGGAAATCCAGCCAAGACACTCGCTCTCGATGTTGGCCCGAACTTACGTGGACGTCCGGAGAAGTTGAGACGTTGCGCGGCGTTGGGTCCTGGGTCGTCGGCGGCACTGGCCATGCCGGCTATTCGTATATCGAGTTGCACCTCGCTGTAGTTCTTGGCCGTTTTGTTCGAAACCGTAAACACCAAGGGCAAAAACATTGCGGTCGCTATTGCCAGCAGTTGGTCGGGAGCGGAAGTACGGAGTGAGTTTAGATAGTTCTCGACTTCTCGCGTGAACTGCTCGGCGGTTCGCTTGTCAGGATCGCTGCCCGCGAAATAGGTTCCAATCGTCCGCTGCCTTGCACTCATTCCAACATTCGATATGTTTACGGCATCCGTGAAAGGCTTCGGTTTTGCTTGGTCGTCGGTAAGCGTCTTCATCAGTTCACGACGCTCGGCGTCGATGAGGTCATCGATTTGTTTGTCCGTCCAGAAGTATTTTCTGAGACCTGTGGACGGGGTCACCGACAACGTAATCGCAAGCTCAGGCTCCTCGGATGCCGGCGCACTCCGTCCGACCAGCCGTTTCATATCCAGCTGCGAGGCTGGCGCGCTCTTCGATTTGTTTCTGACGAACACTTGGCCCATCTTCAGGTCATTCGACGAGCTCTGAAGCAGGTATGGCGGGTCGCCAGCTCGTGGAGCATCGACCTCAACGATGAGTACATTTTTCGAGTCGAGAGTTACCCACAGGGGATTCCACCTAGGTCCATCAGTTTGACCTATGTAGGTAGCTAGCTTATTCTCCAGATCAGTGGGGTCCAGCGCATCGACACCGCCCGCGGGACTGCCTGGCTCCAAACCAACGATGACTAGACCGCTTCCACTCATGAACGGAGCGGCATCTTCGGGCATCCGATTGGCCATTGCGAGAATTGCGCGCGCCAGTTTTGCGATGTGGAGACTCGAAGACCAATCGTAGGCAGACTTACATTCCAACCAGACGGCCTCATCACCGGGGCTGGCCTCCTCAATCGCTCGCACGAGCTGAGCCCATTCACTGTGGCGGGCGGGCTTCCGGGAGGTATCGAAGTCGATCACATCGCAAGCATACGAAGTGGGGTCGTCTGCTGGCGATGCAGACGAGAATTTATCTCGTGTCACTACAGGGCCGCGTTGGCTGGAGGGCGGCGGCCACCGGCCACCGTCACATAACTTGGAGCCCTGAGACGATCAGTTATATCGGCGGTGGCCGGCGGAAGCGAAAAACTAGCGGAGCGCGGAGACGGTGAGCAGGCTGACGCTAGAACTTGAGCAGGCCGAAAGACCGGCAGAGGCGACGAAGATCGAAGTCTTCGACCCGGGCGGGTATACCCGAAGCCCATCAGCGTTCACTCGGGATCCACATTTGGAGATCGGGTAGTTGGCCGCCTGTGCGATCTTCAAAGTCGCGACGACGCGCATGCCTGGCTTGATTACTACGGTGGAGTGAACGGTCGCTCGGTCCATCTTTGCGGCCTTGCCAATCTGGGTGCCGTTGCCATGTCCGACAAAGGAGACGCCGGGCCATCCCTGCAACGTGCAGGAATGCTTGCCCGTGTTTTTCAGCCACAACCTGTCCGTGACAGTTCCAGCAGCTCCGCCGTCGCCGGTCTGAAGCTTTCCTTGTAGGTGGCCGGTTGTGCACCGCGCGGGCTTTGCCGTTGTTGAGCTCGCAGTGGCCGCGGAGGCTACTCCGATCGAGCCCAATACTGCGAGTGCGATGACGGCTGTGGCTAACCGCTTTCTGATGTTCTTCATGTTCTTCGCCTTTCGGCACTCGGTCACCTAAAGGGTGAAGACGAGCGTCTAACTTTTCTATGGAAAGCCAGACTGTAGCACCGGAAACTTGAAAATCACCTAGCCGAATCCCAATCTCGGCCCCACACGTGGAATGCAGCGCGCGGCGGCCGCGTGCATACCGGAGATAGTCACGCGTCCGTCGCGAGCTGACCAGTTTCCGCCTATGCACCGAGGCACGTTCGTGCCGGCAGATCAAACGAGCAGAAGCTGCTGACCACCGTCGATATCGTAGACACTGCCCGTGATTGCAGAGTTTGTCATGAGCAAAACGGCCAGCTCCGCGACGTCTGACGCCTGGACAACTCGACGGACTGGAAGTGTTTTCGCAAGCCATTCCCGTCGCTCGTCGAGCTCGTCCCCAAGTAAACGCGCCGATAACGGGGTATCGACAAATCCGGCGGCGATGAGGTTAATTCGCGCAGGAGCGATCTCGATTGCGAGACTCGCAGCCGCAGCCGTTGATGCGGCGATCATCGCCCCCATGACCGACATACCTGCTCCAGGCCGTCGCGCACCTGTTCCGCTCATGAAGATCAGGCTTCCGCCGGGATTCATTTTCGCGGGAGCTACTTGAGCCAGCCCGATCATGAGCATTAGCGGCGTGGCGATTGCCGCCTTTGCCTCTTCGAGATCGATGTCGTCAAGCAACTCGTAGTACGGCCCACCGGCCCCCACGAACACGTGATCTATGGGGCCGTCGAGGTGATCAAAAAACTTGACGAGCTCGGAGTGATCCGTCGCGTCGAACGCTGCGCTCGCTATCGCGCCAACTTCCGCGGACGCCTCTGCCAGGCGCTCTCGGTTTCGGCCGGTAATGATGACACTGCCCCCTTCGGCACGGACCAGTCGAGCGATCGCAAGGCCGATGCCTGAACTTCCGCCGATGACTACGACCGTTTGATCAGCCAGCCGTAGTTGACGAGCCGCGAAGAAGCGCTGCGGTTCCGGTGCGTGCTCTTGTTCGCTCATCGAAGGTCGCCTTCCAGTTGAGTGCTGGCCATTTCCAATAGCGTTGCGGTGATGGTGATCGGCACGGTGAGGATTCTCGAAATAGCGCATCCTGTAGATGACTTAGCGGCAGCGGCCTGGAAGACTTCCTTGGACGCTTGTGGGACAGTCGCGATCACCGTGATGTGCGATCCACTTATCGTTGGTCTGCCGTCGACAATTCCGTAGCTGACCTCAACGGTCGTTTCAACGCTGGCGGCCGTCAGGCCTTCGTGGTCGAGGTTGTTTGCCAGAGCTTGATTGAAGCAAGCCGCATGGGCTGCTGCGAACAGTTCTTCGGGACTTGCACCGTGGGGCTCATCAAACCGAGTGGCAAATGAGTGCTTGGCGCCATCAAGGATTCCGCTCCTGGTGGATATGGTGCCGCCGCCTTTTCGCCACGTTCCCGCCCACGTCGATTGAGCCTGTGCTTGCATCGTGGCCTTCTCCTTCTTCGCGGCCTAGGCCGCACTTCGGTCCATGAAAGATCTTTCAGTTCGATGACAACCTACCTGACTATACTTATAGAAGTGAGGTCGAGGCAGGGCATGTTTCGATGCCCTGCACTTCATACGGTCGACCGGTGCGGAGGAGCAGTCCCATGTCCAATGATGAGAAAACGATGTATTCCAACCTTGCTCTGGAGCTGAGTCAGGATGCCGACAATGATGTCGTCGTCTCAGACAGCGGCCTGCGAGTTCGCGGTGCGCAGTTTGCATATCTGGAAGAGCGGAGCCTGGTTGTGAGGCTTTCTGCCGCCCGTGCGACCGATCTCGTGACGCGAGGTGTTGCATCGCGGGTGGCGCCAGCTGGTTCGCGCAGTGATTTTGGGACTTGGGTCAAAGTGACCGATTCCGCTGATTGGGCAGAACTCGCCGCCGAAGCCCACCAATTCGTCGGCGAGCCAGCCATCGGCGGAGAATCCTAGGCCGCGGCGATGATCTTCCTAGCTACAGGCACGTTTACTATCGCGCAAGAAAGCCGGCCGGATCCGTCCAACGAGAATCACGTCGCGCAGGCACTTTACGAAGCGGGTTGCATCACCGCGGCGTATCTGAAAGATGACGGAACGGGAATCGTTCTGGTCATCAACTCCGACAGCGCAGAAGCCGCACACGAACTAATTCAGTCGTTTCCTTTTGTGGAGGACGGTGTGCTCAAGTTCGATGTAGCGCCCGTCCATTCCCTATTCGCGAGTCGCTAGGCCGCTGAGCGTTTCTGCAGCGTCCTTCGCATGCTTCGCCGGCAACGCGCTTCCCGCAACGGCCGCGGCAGATTGCGCGTCGTGCTCCAGCACGGAGAGTTGATCCGCGAGGGCGGGTTCGAGGCCGGCCTGGGCTACCGAGGCCAGTATTGCTGACCTGGTCGATAGGTCTAAGTTGCGGATCACCGCCGTGATTGCCCAGCTGCTATGGGCGAGTTCGGCGTATGTATTCAGATGACCGGATCCGCGCAAATTGCGCGCTTCGGCCCGCGCGATCACAACATCGAAAACGCCAATGATTCGCGCGCGTGGACTTTGCTGCGCGGAGCCGCGAGCTAGCTCTGCCGTCCATTCAGCTCGCCGCTGATTGAGCACCTTGAGAACAATGCCCTCCCGCGACCCGAACAACTTATGGATCCGGACCAGCGCGATGCCCGAATCGTCCCGAAGCCGATCCATTGGTACGGCGTGAAAACCGTAGGCGTTGAAAAGCTCCGGCAGAATCTATGACCGTCGGCGGGCTTATGCATCGTCCAACAAGTTCCCGCTATCCGTTGCGAAGCATGGGTGCGAATCGACGCAGCTGGTACGCCAAGCTGACGGCCAGAACTACCAATCCGACAACAACCCCCATGATGGTGCTGGCGACCGAGGGCATTCCCGTGGCGATTGAGACAATCACCGTAATTCCGGCGCCGCCCAGCACTGAGTTGACGACCGCAATCATGCTGGCAGTCGTGAAGAACACTGATCGTGCCCGGTAGCGAACTCCGAGCGTTCCAGCGTTTGCGTTGTCGTCTGCAGGAAAGAACTCTTGCGCTCTTGGGTCCAGTTTCGTGTAGTACTTGCGGATCGATTCGATCCGATTCAAAGCGACGACGTTGGCGATGCTTGTGTCTATGAGTCGCACGACGGTGAAACAGCCAAGGACGAATATTGTCGGAAACACGGTGAAGGTCAAGGCGGCGAGAATGTCGGGATTTCCGCTTGAGAAGCCCACCGCAACAAGCCCACTTGACAGGGCGGCGAGGTAGATGGAAGCTCGGCTTCCACTTTCGCTGATGGTGGAACTTGCAGCTGACTGGAGAACAAAGTGCTCGGTAACGAGCGCGCTCAGCAATGCAGGTGCGTTCAACTCCACCGGTGGCTGGTCGTCGTCAAGGTCGGTCATCGCGATTCCCTTCAGTGTCCGCAAAGGCGCTCTACGGGCTGACTATTAGAATACAACCTAGACTTGAGTGATGACCGTGCAAACTGATTTTGAGAAACTGCGTGACAGTCTCGTCGGGGGCGGCGTCCACCAGGAGCGCATCTTTGGCGACACCGCCTTGATGCTTGATCGCAAGGTCATCGTCGTGCTCATTCCTGGCTTCGTCGCATTCAGGCTAGGCGCAGGCACGGATGCGGAACTTCGCGCACAAGCCGTCGACGGCTCGACCGGGTTCGATCCGACCCGCAAGGGCAGCTCATTCAAGGGCTGGGTTGCACTTCCGGAATCCGCCTCGCACCTGTGGCGCTCCTTCGCGCTAGAGGCATTGGATTTCGTGACATCGCACAAGTAGTCCACTGGTCATCCTGAAAAATGGCTCACCCTGTCTATTTTTATACAAGTTAGACTAGCGCACGGTGAGTACGGCCCCGCCTTGCACCGCCTTCGCCATCCACATCAGAAATCGAGCCGGCGGCGTGACCAGATCGCCCGGAAAGTAGCGGAAGAATGACCTCCCCAGCAGAGCTTGCAGCGAATCGTCAGTGGACGAGAAAAGTAGCGATACTGGCGCTCATTTCGGGTACCGCGGTGTCGACGATCTATCTTCCACAGACGTTACTCACCGACCTCGCTGAGCACTTTTCCACCACCCCAGCGATCGCGGGAATAACCGCAACTACTATTCAGATCGGTTACGCACTCGGAATATTCTTCCTCGTACCGTTGGCTGATCGCGTACAGCCGCGTCTGCAGGTGACTGTCCAAACATTGCTCCTAGTCGCCGCAATCGTGGTGTCAGTTCTGCTGCCTTCCGTAGGAGCGATCGCCCTCGGATTCATAGTCGTTGGACTTGTGGCTAACGTCGCTCAGGTGATCCTTCCCGCGGCTGCCCGACTCGCACCCGCGGGCCGAGCTGGGTCCACCACATCAACCCTGATCGGCTCGTGGCTAGCCGGAATCTTCGGAGGCCGCATTGTTGCGGGATTGCTTGCGCCATTCATCGGCTGGCAATGGGTCCTTGTCGTCTTCGCGACGATACTCCTCGCGCTCCTTCCCTTTGCCCGACGTGCGCTGGGAAAGGATAAACGAGAGCTCGCAGCAGTATCGAGCTACGGAAGACTTCTCCTTTCGACACTGACTCTGATTCGTCGCAGCCCAACCGTCGGTCAGTCCGTAGCGATGCAGTTTCTGGTCTTCACGACATTCAACTCGCTGTGGACAGTTGTGGTGCTGTACCTCACCGGTCCGGGCGTCAAGTGGAGCGCAATCGCCGCTGGACTCTTCGGATTCGTCGGCCTCGCCGTTGTTCTATTTGTCCCACTCGTCGGAAAAGTCGTCGAGCGATTCGGGCAACTCAACGTGGCGGGGGCAGGCCTCGGCGTCGCCTTCGTAGCGTCACTCTCCCTCATCGCCGACCATACAATTCTTCCCTTGTACGCAGTGTCGATGTTCCTGATCGCTTTGAGCCAGCAGGCCACACAGTCATCGATTCAGAGCCGTCTCCTGATTACCAACCCGCAAGCCCCCGGACAAGCGAACACGGTGTTTATGTTCTGCATGTTTGTCGGCGGCGCGTTTGGAGCATTCATCGGCCCGTGGGGGTACATCAACGGAGGGTTGACCCAAGTTGCAATCCAGGCGTCGATCTTTATTGCCATCTCGCTGGTGGTCTGGGGCAGCGTCTCCACTCAGGCGCGGAAAGCCGTGACAGTAGGCGGGTCGGCTTAAGTCGCCTTCTCCTGGCAGCGATCTGAGGCATCCGAGTGCGCGCTTCCAAGTAGCATCGCCTCAATGACTTCGCTTCATTCGCCACCCAGCCCACCAGATCCCGGATCGCCAAAAACACCACCCACGGACAGCGATCGCCTCCGCATGTTCGTTTCGCTAGCCACAGAGCACTCCGAGTTTGCGGCACTGCTGTCCACGAGCAACACAGTGACGATGGGGGCATCTGGGGCGGCCGCAGAACGCGGAGACTACCTTCGTCGACAGCTTCGCGCGGCGTCGGTGCGCAAATTCGTTCTGACGAAAACGGACCACGTATACCTACCAAAGGTCTTCGACAGCGCAGTGTCCTGTGTGAGCGAGGGTGCGCCGCGCATGGCGCGTTACATCGAAGGGCTCAGAAAACATCACGACGATATCCAGGACGACTCGATATTCGAGTACTCCATCGGCTACAACGAGCCGGTCACTGATAGTGACATGATCGACGACCTCGTGAACGGACGGGTCCTGCACGCCGATTACGGAAAATGGTGGCGAACCGAACAACGCAAGACCAGTGGAATGGAGAGCGTTTCACTTCTGTTCTGGATTTCCTCGGCGGAGCAAATCATCGCCGACACTAGAGACGTGATCGTGCAGGGAGCGGAGAAAGGGTACTTGACGATTTCATGACCGAAGGGCGGTTCGGGCCGGAGTCCCTCGCCGTCAGCAAAGGGCCGCGGGCGGGTCTCGAATGATTCTGCACCTAATTCCCCGGGAGCCGCTTCTAGGCCTGGCTGCCGTCCTCATCTTCGGCGTTCCCGAGTCGAATGTCGTTGCGTTGGGCCCACTCTTCTAGGGCGATGAGTACAGGTTGGGCGTCTCGCCCGAGCGCGGTCAGGTAGTAGCCGACACGTTCTCGTTGCCCCTCGGCGCGGTAGGGACGCTTTTCCATAAGCCCGGCCGTAACCAAGTCTTCTAATCGCCGGGTGAGGACATCCGGGGAGATGTTCAGCCGGCGACACCACTCGTTGAATTTCGTCGCGCCACGGATGGAGTGGTCGAGTATGAGCATCGTCCACCTGTCGCCAATGATCTCGACGGCTCCCGCTACGAATTCGGCGGCGAAAGCCTCCTCGGGCGTCTGTTGGCGCGGAGCCTCCTCGTCGTCAAGCTCTTCAGTGTCGGATGGCATCCAGCTCTTTCCACTTCGTTATGGACTTCTCGGCGCACAGACTGCGAGCAGAAGTTTCAGTTCGGGAGTGCGCACAGCTCGGCGCGCTCAGAGTTGTGACGTTCAGGCGTCTACTAGCGACGCATCCAGTTGGATCTCCACGCCTGTCAGCGCTTTGCTTACGGGACAATTATCTTTGGCTTCAAGAGCGACGGAAGCGAAGTCGTCATCGTCGATTCCTCCGGCGTCTGCCAGCACTGTGAGTCGGATTCCGGTGAGCATAAATTGGCCGTCGCGTGGGTCTGGCCCGAGGGTCACATCTGCGCTGACGAGCAGTTTGTTGACCGTTGCACCGAAGGTTGTGAGAGCGCCCGACAACGCCATCGAATAGCAGGCCGAATGTGCAGCTGCAATCAGTTCTTCAGGGCTAGTGGATCCGCCGGCGGATTCAGCGACTCGCTTGGGAAATGAGACGTCGAATGCGCCTTGCGCTGAACTCACCAACTCAACGCTCCCCACGCCGGTTTGCAGCGGGCCCTCCCAGGTCGTACGGGCTGTTCGTGTAGCCATTGCGGACTCCTTTGCCAGTTTGAGGCCGGACATTGTCGCCAAGCGGCAACGTGCGGGTGAACTTCTCCAGTCTAGCTACTTGTGTGCAAGTCAGCTTCGAACCCTCCTGCTGTGGCTAGTTGTCGCGAAGGAGCGTCGGGCTAGGCGCTCATCGGTTCAGGCTGGCGTTCCACTGAGGCCGGGTAGGCAAAACCCGCAACGGGATTCCGGCAGCCCGATGTGCAGAAAAACGAACCCGGCACCAATTTCGTCCCACCCTTCGAGAAAGCAGCCAACCAGGTCCCCGTCGCGCAAGAGCATGATTTCTCCAGCCGTTGCGACCGCGCCAAAAAGCCAGAGCCGCTGGCGCATTGACCATCGCACGACCTTCTCCTGCTACGCGAGGTCGGCCAATACCGAGTCGTCTTTGTCTGGGAAGCGTGTGAGGAAAGTTGCCCGGGTCGTCTTGGCTTGGGACACCAAGCAGTCAATGCCTACTGCGCGGAGCCCTTCCCCGTAGAACAGGGGTGCAGCGGTCTTCAGCAGGATATTTCAAGGATGCAGCTGCCCGTTTTTCAATCCCGTTTCGGTCGTGTTCGCGATCGTACGTCCATCCCGAAGACTTGACTTGTAAAAACGTAGTCAGTATGTTCGTACGGTGTTGGAGAGATTGTTTCTTCCCCAACCTCCAGCTCACCGAACCGGAGATTTGAGATTGCGCTCATATGCGCTTCGAAAGGAAAATTGCAATGGCTCCCACCGTTCTTCTAGTTCACGGCGCATTCGCCGACGGCTCAAGCTGGTCTAAGGTCATCGCTCATTTGAAGGCGGCCGGCATCAGTGCAAAGGCCCTCGCCAACCCTCTTCGCGGCCTGTCCGCCGATGGTGAGTACGTGGCCAACGTTGTGTCCCAGATCGAGGGTGATGTCGTGTTGGTTGGGCACAGTTACGGCGGGCCAGTAATCACTTACGCGTCGAGCTCAGCGACGAACGTCAAGCAGCTTGTTTTCGTCGCCGCGTTCGGACTCGACCAGGGCGAAAATGCGCAGGACGCGGGCGAGGGCTTCTCGCCGACAGCGCTTGGCGCAGCTCTCCGCCCGTGGACGTACCCCGGCAGTGACCTTCCCGAGTTCACGCTCGCCGAGGACCTGTACAAAGCTGTCTTCGCTGGCGATGTCACTGACGAAGAAGCGGCCGCTGGTGCCACAAACCAGCGCCCTGCGTCGGCGCTCGGATTTGGCGAACCGCTGTCTGTCGAGCCGGGCTGGAAGAGCATCCCGACATCGTGGGTCTACGGCACCGCGGACGGCACCATCGCACCGGACTACCAGGCAGCGACAGCGGCCAAGATCGGCGCAAAGACTACTGTTCTCGATGGTGGATCGCATTCGATCGCCGTCTCACGCTCCGAAGAGGTCGCTGCGGTGATCATCGAGGCGGTCCACGCCATCTCGTAACTATCGAGTAGCGTCCATGAACGCGGCCCGCGAGTTCCTATCCCACAGGAGGTGCCCGCGGGCCGTCTTGTCCTCAAATGCAGTCTGCACCCAGCGTCATACTCGGATCCCGATGGCGGCGTGCGTCGACGCAACAGCACTGGCACCTTCACCAACGGCCGCTGCAACCCTCTTCATGGAACCGTGCCGTACGTCTCCCACAGCGAAAACTCTTGGGATGCTTGTTTCGAATGCCAGAGGCCTGCGGCTGAGCTGAGACCACGGCGAACCCAGCTCCTCGTCGGGAACCTGCGTGTCCGTGAGAATGAATCCTCGGTCGTCGGTTGCGATGTCCGCAAGCCAGCCGGTCGCTGGCGTCGCGCCTATGAAGCAGAACAGGCCCTCGCAAGCGATTGCTTCGGATTCCCCTGACTCCGCACCTTGCAAGGTGATCGCCGCGAGCGAAGTGTCGCCGTGAAGCGCGGTGACTTCAGTGGCGGTGTGAACCGCAATAAGCGGGTCTGCGTCAATTCGATCGACTAGATAGCTGGACATTCCGGCGCTGATGTCCTTACCGCGAATGACGATTTCCACCTGGCAACCCTTTGACGCCAGATAAATCGCCGCTTGCCCGGCAGAGTTCGCCCCGCCGACAACAGTGACCGGTCTGCGCGCCAGAGGCCGGACTTCGAGTTCGGTCGCTGCGTAGTAGATGCCAGCGCCTTCGAAGTCGGCCCACCGCTCCAGATCCAGAGTTCTGTACTGGGCCCCGGTGGCGATAATTACCGCCCGGGCGATGATGGGGCTACCGTCTTCGAGGTGAATGACGAGTTCATCACCGGTGTGATCGAGGTTCGTCACCCGGCATGGACTGTAAATGTGCGCTCCAAACTTGAGTGCCTGGGTGTTCGCCCGACTAATCAGGTCCTCGCCGCTCAGGCCGTTGGGAAATCCGAGATAGTTCTCGATACGAGAACTCGCCGCCGCTTGGCCGCCAGGTCCCACGGCGTCGAGCAGAACCGTCGTCAACCCTTCTGAGGCACCATAGACTGCCGCAGCAAGTCCGGCGGGGCCGGCGCCGACAACCACTAGGTCGGTGGCTTCGTCGCCCCCTGCCCGATAAGTTAGCCCTGACCGCTCCGCCAGCAACCCCGGAGTCGCGTTCTTGATGATGCCTTCCGGGACGATGACCGCCGGCAGTTCAGCGTCTGCCAGTCCGGAGACGGCCATCAGCTTCCGACCCTCCGTCGATTGGGCGTCGATCCATCGGCTTGGCAGTTGCTGCCTCGCCACGTAAGTACGAAGCGCAAGAGCACCAGCGGATCTCGGGTGCCCAATGATCTCCACAGCACGTTCAGCGGACTTCTGCAGCTGTTGACGGCGCGCCATAAACGTCGTCAAAAGGACGTCGGACAGCTCGGCGTCCGTCGACATTAGGTGCCGCAAGCTCTGGGGCGACACACGGTGGATCACCCCGTCCACTTCCATCCGGGCGGTCAGATATACCGTCTGGCGACTAAGGAGACTCATCTCACCGAGGAATCCGTCAGCAATGCCGCGGGACACAATCTCCTCCGAAGACCCAGGCGTAGCTTCACGGACAACTACTGCACTCCCTGACTCAATCACTACGAGGTCATAACCCGGATCGCCGACTTTGTAGAGGATCTCGCCCGCCGCGACGTCATGCCGGACGCCGTAGCCACGAAGGCGTTGCAGCTGGTCGCTCGTGAGTGGCGACGACGGCTTGCTCGGTGGGCGGTTCGCAGTGCTCACGGTTGTCCTCATTTACGTTTAGGCGGGGCGAAGAATGCCATTCGTTCAAGCACAGAAAGACCCGCGACGGCGGCTAGGCATCCGCAGTGGCGCTAACCCAAGAACTCATGCTAGCTACTGGTTGTGTAGTCAGGTTATTCTTGATGCCGATGCAGCGCAATGCGCCGCACTTTCGTTTCGGAAAGTACATGTTCAGAACCACTTCAGAGGCAGCGTTCGAGGTTGTCGCATTTCAATTGGCGCAGAAGCCTGGCGTGACACGCGGCCGATTAGGCCTACTAATCGACGGCGTGCTTTTCGCATTTCTGCACGGCGACCGCCTAGTCATCGAGGTTTCCCAAGCCCGAACTACAGAGCTAAAAATGCGTGGCGACGCGGCATCTCTCAACCTGGGAATTGGGTCGTCGAGAAACTGGGTACAGGTTTGCGACATGTCGTTATGGCACGAAGTCACTCGCGAGTCGATGCGCTTCGTTCACGACTCTGGCTTTCGCGCGAGCGCGAGCGCGAGCGCGTGAGCGACTAGCAGCCGATTGCGGTGCCGATATCGCATTGTGAACCGAGCTGGGTGCTAGGCTGACTCCTAGATTTATAGTCAGGCAACGATGTGCAGGGCGCGACGGATAGTCGGGAGACCACGTGACGATCGATCAGAACCCAATCGAAACAGGGCTGCAGAGCACGCCCGTCAAGGCTAGGAGAACTCTTCCTCGCAATTGGGCTTTCGCTGGAATGGCCGTAATCTTCGTCGCATTCCTCGGCGCCGCAGCGGCACCATCGCCCCTCTACGTCCTCTATCAGGATGAATGGCATTTTTCTTCGTCGCTTCTGAGCGTAGCTTTCGCGGTCTACGCTTTCGGCCTGCTCGTAACTCTTCTGGTGGTTGGAAAACTGTCTGACTACGTCGGTCGCCGTCCCGTGCTCATCGCTGCGCTGATCGCTCAGATCGTCGCGATGACCCTGCTCTTCACCGCAGGAAATATCGAGCTGGTCATCGTCGCCCGAGTCATTCAGGGTCTCGCAACGGGAGCCGCGACGGGCGCCCTTTCCGCAGCGCTGAATGACCTCGCGCCGCTACGAAAGCCATCTCTCGGCGCCGTACTCGCAAGCCTCGCTCCACTGGTCGGCCTGGCGCTTGGAGCCGCGCTCACAGGAATCGTCGTTCAGACTTCGGGCAACCCGATCACGGTCGTCTTCGTAACCCTCGACGTCGTATTCGCGCTGGGGATCGTGATTGTTGCGACTTCACCGGAATCGGTGCTCAGAAAGGCCGGTGCGCTGAAGACTCTCGCTCCCCGCATCTCAGTCCCGGCCACCGCCCGGCGTGAGTTTGTGCCAGGCGCCTTCTTGCTTGTGGGGGTCTGGCTGACAGCAGGAATCTACCTCGGACTAATCGCGCAAGTCGATCGTGACCTACTCGGACTTGGCTCGGGTGTCACCGGTGCGCTAATCACAATCCTTGCAGGGGTCGGTGCGCTCAGCGTGTTCCTGACCACGAACGCAAAGCCGCGAACGGTCGCTGTGTCGGGAGCAGTCGCTTTAGCCGTTGGGGTGAGCTTCACGGCCGTCGCCGTGCTGAATAACTCGATCATCCTGCTCATCGCCGCATCCGTAGTCGCTGGCGCTGGATTCGGACTCGGCTTCGCCGGGCCCATCAGGCTTGTAAGCCCTTTGGCCCAATTGCACGAACGAAGCCAACTTTTCTCGGCGGTCTACGTCGTCTGCTACCTCACGTTCGGTGTTCCCGCCATTCTTGCCGGACTCTTCGTAAGTGCCTTCTCGCTTCTGCCCGTCGTGATTGTGTACTGCGCACTCGCAGCGATCAGTGCTGTCGTCGGATTGTTTGCGCAGCTGCGCCAAGCCGCCCGCGCAAGCCAGACGGACTAACTCGCCTCGACTGAGACCACCGACAGGCGGTACCGATACCGCTCCAACAATCGAGATCTCGATAGGACGGGTCACACAGATGACGCAGGCCGGAACCAGCAACAGATTCGGGATGTCCCGCAACGTCCTTCGGCGCAGTACCAACCCGAATCCCGATCGCGTGACGTACGTCGAACTGTTCTTCGACCTCGTATTCGTCTTGGCAATCACCCAGCTCTCCGAGGTACTTTCCCTCACGCCCGGAGTGTGGGGAGTTGCGGAGTCAACGCTCATTTGTTTGGCCGTGTGGTGGCTGTGGGTTTACACCAGCTGGGCAACGAACTGGCTTGACCCCGACACTCGTCCCGTTCTCTGGCTCCTTCTCGCTCTTATGGTCGTGGGGCTCATCCTCAGCGACTCCATCCCTGAAGCATTCGGGGAAAGAGGCATCCTCTTCGCCGGTGCCTACCTCTTCTACCATCTCGTTCGAACAGTCTTCGTGATTGTGGCAAGCAGAAAACATCGGCCCGCAATCGCCATCGGACAGCAGCGGATCCTCGTCTGGGCAGCGGTCGCGGCACCGTTCTGGATTGTCGGCGCCTTTCTCCCCGGACACTGGCGACTACTGCTGTGGGGAATCGGACTCGCGATCGACTACGCAGGACCCGCGACTCTGTTCTGGATACCGGGGCGGGGCAAGTCTTCGTGGGAGGCGTGGCAAATACGCGGTGCGCACTTTGCCGAGCGGGCCGCCTTGTTCATCATCATCGTTCTCGGGGAATCAATCCTGGTCACCGGCGGATCGCTGGCGGGACGGGAACTCTCCGCAGACTCGGTGCTTTCGTTCGTGTCCGCTTTCGCTGACTCCGTCGTCCTCTGGCTTCTGTATTTCGCGCACGGCGAGAGAGGAGGGTCGCATTACATCAAGGCCAGGGAGAGCACGGGACCCGTCGCCCGTATCTCTTATACCTATCTGCACGTCATTCTTGTGCTCGGGATAGTACTGACCAGTCACGGTCACGAAGTTGTTGCCCACCACCCAGAGGAAGTCCCATCACTGGCGTCGATAGGGTTCATCGCGCTGGGTCCAGCGATCTACCTTCTGGGAAATATCGCGTTCAAAGCCTCCATAGGAGTGAAGCCCAAGAATCTTCCGGGGCACGTCTACGGCGGCATCGCGTTCGTCGTGTTGTTCGCACTAGGGGGTGCGGGATTTCTCCCCATCAGCGCACTGGCGCTGTCCTGCATCGCAACCGCAATGCTGATTGCAATCGTCACCGTCGACGAGCAACTATGGCGCCGCAGAAATGCCGATCGCGGCGCGACGTCGGTCGTCATCGAATAGCGATCAGGCATGTGACCCTGGGTCGAGACCCAAGGAGCCGTCAGCGGTTGGCGCCGTCCGCTTCGCCGGTGCTGGCAGGTATGTCCACCACCCCACCATCGCCCGAATGTGCGCCTCGTCGAAATGGGTCACTCGGAGTAGTTGGCATCGAGTTCCGCGTAAGACTCATCAGCCGTTATCCCTCCGCTGAGAATGCGGCGGGCACGACCCAACGCCTCCTCGGGTGGGAAGTGACACGCTAGTTGTTGACCCTTTTCAATCTCAGCCATGCGCGCGGCGATGTCGCCCTCGGAGAAGGGGGTCACGCTTTGCAGGTGTGACTACTCCAGTCCTATATCGCCGGCCCAGCGAGTGCCGGGTGCATCATGCCTGTGCGCAGCATGAAGGTAAGCAGAAAGGTAAGGCTGAACGCCGTTCTTTTCTTTGTCGTGAAGAATCGACACGGGTAGCTAAATGCCATGAGGACAGGTGCTCCGTGTGCCGCTGGGGCTGATTTCTCTACAGCGGGAAAATGGGCGGACATCCGACGGAGTACATCCGCTGCTGCCCGCCCATTGTCGATTTGCGCTTAGAAGCGACGTGCGACCTACAGACCCTGTCGCTTGAGCCAATTCAGCGTGCTCTTTGCAACCTCGGCCCAGCGGCTGTCGAGAACCAGGGCGTGTCCGCGGTCCGGGAACGTCTCGAAGTCGGTAACTGCACGCGAATTCGCGTACAGCTCGTAAGCCTGCTGAGCAACGACTAGGGGAACTGTGTGGTCCTTGCCGCCTCCGATGATGAGCAACGGCCCACGGTTCGACGCAGCGGTGTCTACTGCGGCCGGGGACTGAGGGTCTTTGCCGGCCGAGGTGACCTCGAACAAAGGCTTGCCCGGTCCAGGGATGGTGAACTTGGCGAACAGAGCGCTGGACTCCGCTTTGCTGATGGCGTTACCGAACCCGAAACGGAACTGCTTCTCAGTAAGGGACACCGCTCCCGTCTTGTTCTTCTTCTTGCTGATGACCGGTATGGCGGTACGGACCTGAGCCAGTGGAACCTTCTTGACACCCTTGATAGGCGCCGGGTCAATGGCAATTGCCGCAGTGGCGAGTCCGTTGGCAAGAAGCTTCTCGGCAATCAGGCCACCGAAGGAGTGGCCGACCACGATCGGCTTCTCTGGCAGTGTCTTGATGTAGGCCGCGTAGCCGTCATAGATGTCAGCGATGCCTTTGTTCGCGACTGCGCTCGGGTTGTTGCGCGTGGCCTGGACGGTGGCGGCGTCTCCGGGCCATCCGGGTGCGGTCGACGAGTAACCGGCTTCCGCGTAGAGGTCGATCCAGTCTTGCCAAGCCTGTGAGTGAATCCACAGTCCGTGAATGAAGACGACGGGCGCCTTGTCTGCCATGTTGTTCTCCGAATAGTTAGGTAGAATGACCGGTAACTCTACCGGCGGCTTTAGCTTGCACCCTTGACTCCTAAAACGCAAGTCAGGCAGCAAACTTAGCGCCATTTCGATGAAGAAAGAAGCAAAAGGTCATGGCAATTCGAGAATCTGTGACCGTCGACTCTGCGAATAGAACCCCTGTTGAACGCTGGATGATTCCGGTCCCAGGCACGACTGTTGTGCGTGAGAGAATTCTCGACGCGGCGACAGCGTTGTTCTATGCACACGGAATTCACCCCACTGGCATCAACGAAATCGTCAGGCGGGCCGAGACCACAAAGGTCACCCTCTACCGCCACTTCCCATCAAAAGAGGACTTGGCACTCGCTTACCTCAGACGGCGAGCCGACTTTGATCGAACAAACATCGCCGAGGCCAGCAAACTCGCCGCCGCAAATGCAGCACCGGCGTTTGACGCGATAGCAGAAAACATTGGAATCGAAAGCTACGCCCCAGGCTTTCGTGGCTGCCCATTCATTAATGCAGCCGCCGAATACGGTGATGCCGACAACCCCGTGCGGCAGCTGGTGGATTCCCATCGGGCTTGGTTCAAGGGTGCGATCGAGCAGCTGCTGGAGGGAACTCGCGTCAAGAATCGATCCCAAGCCGCGGCCGAGATCGTCATGCTCCGTGATGGCGCCATGGTCAGCGGCTATCTAGGCAACGCCGACGAGGTTGCTGGTGCCCTACGCCGCGCCAGCCAGGCCGTCATCGATGCGCACTCGAACTGAAATCAGACAGTCCAGCTGTTAGACCGACGCGCCTGCCAAACGGGCTGCGCGCGCTTCAAATGGGTAGGACTCGGTGGGCAGGATCTTGACCTCTTCCAGCGACCGAGGCTGGTCGGCGTCGTCAATAAATCCCACGCGGACCGGGCGATCGCCTTCTACGGTCTGCCTGACCATGGTCACTCCGCAGTCGGGCGGGATGTTGTTGTCACCCCACTGCTGGAGTGCGGCGAGAACCAATTTCAGCTCTTCACCCTTGGGGGTGGGGTGGTAGCTGAAGCGTGGCCGGGAGCCCTCTTCTTTGTATTCCCGCTTCTCCAGCACGCCGGCGGAAACTAGAGTCGCGAGGCGGTCGGCGAGAACGTTCGGCGCGATACCGAGGATCTTTTCAAAGTCCGCAAACTTCGTCAGTCCGTTCAGCAACGTTTCGCGAAGAATCAGGAAGGTCCATCGCTCTCCGACGACGCTCAGCGTTCGCTCGATCGAGCAGAACATGTCGTCGAGAGATTTTGTTGACTTACTTGCGGGCATGCTGTAATTGTACCCAGCTTGCATAGGAACAGCCAGCTACGGTCCACTGGCTGCTCCTAAGCTGTGAGCCGAGTTATCGCGCTTCGCGACCCACCGCTGGCGGAATAACGAGCTTGTCCAGGTACGCCCCAAGTTCCAGTTCTGCGTCACTGCGCTGCTGCAGCCCGAGCCCGAACATCTGGCCGGCCCGATCCTGGGTTTCCGGACGAGATACCGAGTTCCAAAATGCTGCCATCTGGGCCGGGAACTCCGAATCGTCGGGCAGGGAGACTGCGTTGACGTATCCCTTGATTTCCTGAATTGCCCTGACGTCGAACTTGGATACACGCTCAGCGAAAGCGGTAACAAACTGCTCGAACTCCGCATCGGGAATCGAACGGTTGACGTAACCGTAGCGCTCCGCCAGATCGCCATCGTAGTCATCGGCGCTCAGGAGGATCTCCAGCGCGCGTCCGCGTCCGACGAGACGCGGGAGCCTGCTGGAAGGCCCGCCACCGGGAACCGCACCCGTGCCAAGTTCGAACTGTCCGAGAATGGCCTTCTCACGGCTGGCGAAACGAATGTCAGTCGCCAGCGCAAACTCGCTGCCGGCGCCACGAGCTCGCCCACGGATCGCGCTGATGGTAACTACCGGCAGCTTGCTGATGCGGATCAAGACGTCTACCCACGGGTGGAATCCTGTGGGGCCAGCCGGCAGCGCGTTTGTGAGTTCAGGGTCGGACGCAATGTCCCAATGAGCTAGGAAGTAGTCCGGGTCGGCGCTTTCGAACACCACAGCAGCGAGGAGATCGTTCGATTCGATCTCGGTCAACAGCAGCTGAAGCTCGGAGAGCATATCTGGGCCGATGAGGTTGATTGGAGGGTTGTTGAATTCCACGCGCCACAGCGCTGGGCTTGTTTTGGTAACGGTGAGTTGAGTCATGACGCGAAGATAACACCCCTGACTTCTGGTTTGCAAGTTAGAGTCACGGCACTTGATGCCGGTTTAGCTCGGTCCCGTTCGCACCAAGATTGTCGAACCACTTCCTGCCAGCATTCCGCCCAACCACCGTGCTAGCTTGTTACACGCAAGTCAGGCTCAATGGGAGAAGAAATGAACATCAAGATTCAGGGCGCAGTGGTTTTCGTGACCGGCGCAAACGGCGGTCTCGGCCAGGAATTCGTCAAACAGGCCCTCGATCGAGGCGCGTCGAAGGTATACGCGACCGCTCGCACGCCGCGAACGTGGGATGACCCACGGGTAGTTCCGCTCGCGCTTGATGTCACGGACGTGGCATCCATCCAGGCCGCGGCTACAGCAGCCAGCGACACCACGATTCTGGTCAACAACGCCGGAATCTACACCCACGGTGACCTCATCACGCAGGGCACCATTGAGGACATCCGAAGGATGTTTGAGACCAACTTCTTCGGAGCGGTCATGGTCGGACGGGCATTCGCGCCCATTGTCGGAGTCAACGGCGGTGGAGCGTTTCTCAACGTCCACTCCGCGCTGAGCTGGGCAGGCTACGCCGGCGCCTATAGCGCCACCAAGGCGGCGCTGTGGTCTGCGACCAATTCATTCCGCCTCGAACTCGCTTCGCAGGGCACCCACGTGGTTGGCCTGCACATGGGATACGTGGACACCCCGATGGTTGCCGTCGTCGATGCTCCGAAGTCCAGCCCGACTGACATTGTCGCGGCCGGATACGACGGCATTGAGTCAGGCGCATATGAAGTCATCGCTGACGAGATGGCCCGAGTTACCAAGCAGGGCCTCTCCGGCCCGATCGAAGAGATGTACGCGGAACTTTCGCGCAACTAGGGCCACTGTCGGCCCGAGGAAATGGACCTTCCACGACTTCGGGCCGACGACGCGAGGACTCCAAATGGTCTTCGCTTAGGTTCAGGTGGGTGCTCCCGAAAGCGCCCACCTGGCGGCGCGACCACGACTAGATAGAGGAGCACGATGACTTCGCCAATCTTGGGCATCAACCCCGACATGACGCCAAGCGGCAGCGGGTGTGTTGAGTGCGACCAGACCGGCGGCTGGTGGTTACACCTTCGCCGCTGCGCGGAGTGCGGCCACATCGGATGCTGCGACAACAGCCCATCCCAGCACGCAACCCATCACGCGAAAGAAACCGGTCACCCGGTGATCCAAAGCTTTGAGCCCGGCGAAGACTGGTTCTGGGACTACACGAAGCAGGAATTCACGGGCGGTCCCGTGCTCGCGGCGCCAAACTCACACCCCGCCGCGCAACCAACTCCTGGGCCTGCCGATCGGGTTCCCCACGACTGGCGCGTGCACCTCAATCCCTAAGTGGAGGTGCGCTTCACCGAGGAAGTACAACCTCAGCCAGAAGCCCGCCCTCCGCCCGTGCATGCAGCGTCAGTCGACCGAGATGGGCGCCGACGATTGCGTCGACTAGTGCCAGGCCCAGACCCGACCCCTGTCGGGAAATTCGCCCGGCACCTCGGTAAAACGGTTCAGTTAGCAGCGGAACACTCTCGGGATCCAGAGGCACCCCTGTGTTTTCGATGGTCATCAGCAGGTCGTGTCCAATAGCCCCTGAAACAGAGACCGTGACCCAACCCCCGGCAGTGTTGTACCTGATCGCATTGAGCAACAGATTCGAAATCATCTGCCGGATCAGCGGACGATTCACGAGCACGAGCTGATCCACAGGCGAGGATCTGACTGCAACTCCCGCAGAGTTGGCTTCGGCCGCGACCTCCGCAATTACTTCGTCGAGGAGCGCTCCGAGGTCGACCTGAGAACACTGAAGCGGTGTCGCCGCGAGAGCCGAGAGGTCAAGTAACGCTTCAACCGTCTCAATGCTTCTCTGGGTTGCCACCCGAAGTCGAACGACGTCGGGGCGAAGATCGCGGTGGTGTGGGTCGGCTAGAGCGACATCGATTACCGTCTTTGAGGTGGCCAAAGGGGTGCGAAGCTCATGGGCCGCGTTGGCCACAAATCGCTCCTGAGTTTGAAAAGAACGATCGAGGCGTTCGAGCATCGCATCGAAGGCGAAAGCGAGGCGAGTGATCTCATCCGGCGGTCCGCCGAGAGCAATTCGGTGATCAAGCGAACCGCTTGATGCAAGTTCGACCGCATCACTGATTCTTCGAAGCGGCCGAAGCACCCTGCCCGCGACAAACCAACTCACGAGCGCGCCCACAGCAGCGAGGATGACGAGGGTCACGATCGACGTAACAGTGAGCGTATTTACAACATCAGTTTCAGTCGCAATGGTGAGAACGGTCGAAGGGTTCGCCGCCGTCGTCTCTGGACTGATCGTCACTGGGTCAGCGGAGAGCATTCCGGTCGAGTCCGGGACTGCGACGGAATCGGCGAGGGTATAGGTGGGGACGTATCGCATGAAGACGTTGAGGATAACGAGGATGATGAATGCGGTGAGCGTCAAGAGCGCTGAGTAGGTGAGTGTTAGCCGGGCGCGGGCAGTCATCGCTGGCAGCCACGATGATCTAGTCGCCATTTACAACATCGATCTTGTACCCGACTCCGGGGACGGTGATGATGACCTGCGGGAGGCCGAGGCGTTTTCTCAAAGTCGAAATGGTCACTCGGATGGCGTTGGTGAAAGGGTCGGCATTTTCGTCCCAAGCTTTTTCGAGCAGTGTCTCCGCGCTGATGACTCCGCCGCGGGCTTGCATGAGCAATTCGAGGATGGCGAACTGCTTCCGGCTCAAACTCACATAGCGCCCATCGCGGTGAACTTCTCGCCGAAACGAGTCAAGGCGAAGCCCGCTGGCCTCCAGGACTGGCTGACTGGCCGGTACTTTTCGTCGATCGAGTGCCCGGAGTCTTGCGACGAGTTCAGGAAACTCGAACGGCTTAGCTAGATAGTCATCTGCACCGACAGCTAGTCCGCCGACCCTGTCGTCGAGGGCACGGGCTGCGGAGAGCATCAGAACTCGAACGTCAGGAAAGTCGGCATTTATTAGCCGGCAGACTTCATCCCCTTGCACCACCGGTATGTCCCGGTCGAGAATGACAATGTCGTACTCAGTTATAGAAACGGCTTCTAGCGCCATCGCCCCATCGAAGGCAGTGTCAGCTGCGATGGACTCGCGCCGCAACCCTTCCTGGATTGCCTCGGCCAGCGAGACTTCGTCTTCTACTACGAGAACCCGCATTGAACACCGTTCCTCTCGGCCAAATCAGCCAAGTTGAGTGAATCACGCCGCACATTTGCGAAACATAAGCAGCCTGAGGCTCATTAGATCTCGACGTGGATCAACGAATCCAGCTCTCCCTCGGCCCGACCATTCAGCTGAGCCAACGCCGTCATGTCCGCGTCTGTGAGCTGGAAATCGAATTTTGCACCATTCAGCTTCTTCACTGTGGTGTCCGCCATAGCTCCACCGTAACAGCTTGGCTTGTGTATTCGTAGTCAGCCTTCGACGTCAGTCGGCTGGGATTGTGCTGCCGCCCACTCTGGATCACGGGCAAGACGTCTCAGCCGACCGACGCTTCGTTCGCTTATCGCTGCGGAACGACCGCGAGTGGCGTCGGCTCAACGAAAACCGGGCCGCTCGTGTCACTGAGGCATTCGGATTCGGCTGCGTCAGTCAAGGCTGGCAGCGCGAGTCCTGCCCCCCGCTCCGGGTCTGGCACGTCGAATCCCAAGCCCCGAAGGCACCCTGCGACCTGGAGTTGGAGCTTTTGCTGGTCGAAGTCGGAAAGCATCACCGGGCCGACGTCGTGCGCCGGAGGGGCACCCAGCACGGAGTTGCAGGTCGAATCAGCGTCCGCATATACCGCCGTCCCCGATTCAGCGTCGGGACCGGTGATCAGTGTTATCGCGTTCCCGGACGGGTCTGGCATGTCGATTCCTTCGGAGCGCATGCACTCGGCGTAAGACTGTAGCCAGTCGGAGTAGCCCTCGTTGTCGACGGGTCCCGTGGACCCATCGCTCGCTGTCCCCTCCGGCGCCGTACCGGTGGTGGCTGCGGCGTCGAACGAAACGGGATCAGCATTCACGGTAGCGCTGCAACCGGTCATGAGTGACGCAGCCATGAAAACAAGGACAGGAAGGGCAACAAGCGGCTTAGACAATCGAGCGCGGGAGGTTTTGTTGATCATTGAAGTTCCCTTGGTTAGTTGTGTCACGAGAACACGCGACCTGATCAGTTCATCGAAACCGGTGTTACAGGAGCGTCTGCAAGTTCGTTTAGGTTGCGGACACCTGTCCTTTCCGAGGTGGCGAGCAAACTGTCCGCAGGTGCAGCCGCCAACGGGGATCTGCGGGCAAGGCCGAGTGGCGCATGCATCGCAGATGGAGGACTCCAAAAAACGGGGCGCGCCGGGTCTGCCGCGCCAAGGCTAATGAAGCGTGTTAGGCCATACTGACAATCCGTACTTGAGAGGCGCGCATGAACGAGTTGCCGGATTCACTGCTCCTAACCCACCGGGCCTACTACATTCCATGGGTCGATGGCTTGAACAATTACAGCCCCTCGGTCGACTTCGCTCAGAAGCTCGCCCGCCTCACACAGCTTCCCATCCAGGTGGCGGCACCGACACTAGCCGCCGTGCCTGCCTCCCTTAGAAAAGCCGATGTGATCACCGGCCGAGCCCAAAAGGGAAGCGGCCGCCGGCGGGTGGTGCTCATTCTCCATCCAGACCTGAAGATGCTGCAGAGGGCGTTGCCCGCCGACGACTCATACGTTGTTGGAGTCGAGCACCCCGCCTTTCGGCTCGCTGCCTGGGGCCGATCCGTTGAGGCAATCGACACTTCGACCGGGGAAGCCATGCGTGAGGAACTTCCCGACAACGTCCGCGAGCTTTATAACGCCATCGCGTTCAATGGCAACAATGGCTGGTTTGACGCTCCCGGGAAACGGGACGCGCTGATGGATCTGACCGAACTGCAGGATCTTGGAGCCTTGGACGCTGAATCTCTTGTGGCGTTCATGCTCCCATCGAAGACAGTCGAATCGATCAATCAGTTAGAAAAACTGATTGCGAAAGTAAGAGCGCCGGGGAAGGCCTAGGTCGGGACAGAATCAAAGCCCAGGCCGCGTCCCGACGGCGACCTATCCATGGCGATCGAAGAGGGCGAAGAACTAGGCGCCCCTGCCACGATCGAAAAAACTCACCTTCAGCACCCGCTCCGCCGCCGCAATGTCCTCCAGCCGCATCACCACATCACCTCGCAGAAGAGCTCCCATTCGCCGCTCCGAAACATCGACCGCTCTCGCATAGTCCGCAGCGGAATGTAGTCGGGTCGACCGCGCCAGCGCTTCGCGGATGATGTTCGAGACGAGATGCTGCAGCTTCGAAGCGTGAAGCTGATCTTGTTCCTGGTCCGTGTAGCCGTCATTTGGCCGCCATTTGATGACTCGCTCTTTGCCGAAGAGCTGGTCGTCTATTGCAAACGCTCTCGGAACATACCTATCGTTGGCCACGGCGAGACCCTATCGGGGTGGCTTCAAGACTTCGCGCACATATGCGGCGATCCACGTACGCCAAAAGCGTACGTACGTCAAAAGCGTATGTACGCCAATGACGTACGTCTGTCTCCGCATCTAGATATGCGTGACCATCTCTAACGAACTACTTACTCGGCCGTCCAGGCCAAATGTCGACGCCGAGCCCATGCTCCAGCCGCGCAAGCGTTTCAGCGTCGGGCCAGCTGGTGCCGTCGAGGATTCCCACCAACGTCGAATGATTCATGCCGATCGAGGACGCAACCGCTCGAAGCGTGCGTGTGCCGATGGCGGCACGAAGACGAATCGCGATCTGGCGTCCGACTTCGCCGATGGGGTCGGGCGAAGGGATTTCAGGCCAGGGGGCGGGGGCGAGTTCGACCGGAGTCTTCCTGCTCGTCCGCGCCATAAATTCAGCGTAGAGGCGCGAACGCTCATCGGAGGCCACAAATGACTCCTGACATCGGCGTGTCTGTTCATTACAATGAACGCAACCACTACACTAGCCGACTTTTGCCAGAGGTCCGCATGGTTATTGAGAGATACACACCCCGGCTGGCCCATGCCGAGTGGCTGCGGGTGGCTGAGTTCGTGCGCGAAATCGTGGTCCAGTATGCGCCGGGCAGTGTGGGTGTGGCGAGGGACGCGCTCCGTCTCGTAGCGCATTTATGCGTTTGGGGAGACAGACGCAGTATCCCCATCGGGGCCGAGACGATTTTTGACCCCGATGTTATAGAGAGATTCCTTCACGAGGAACGGATGTCAAATTCTCCAGCCGTGGCATCAAGAGACACTACCCGGCTTCTGAAGGTGACGGCGGCGCTAACCTCCGTACAAAGCACGTTTAGTTCAATCCCCCGGGTCGGGACATTCCCTCTGCCCTACACCCTCGGCGACGAGCCGGAGTTGCTGAGTTGGGCAGCTCAGCAGACAACGCCGGAGAAGCGCCAGGCGGCTCACGCGATGTTGGGGTTATGTCGCGGCGCCGGCCTGCGGAAAGACGAACTGCTGGAAGTAGTGGCAGGCGATGTGACGCGAGACTCGGGAGGCATCGTTATCGCGGTCCGAGGCAAATTCCCGCGACTAGTGCCCGTCGATGCGATCTGGGCGGACGAAGTGGAACGCGGGATTGTCGATGTCCCGCGAGAGAGGATTCTTGTATTCCCCAACCGCTACAAGAGCAGGCCAGAGGCGATTCAAAGCCTCTCTGGCCGGCGCGGACGCCTTCAGGTTGTCTGCACCCGGTTGAGGAGCGCTTGGATCTGCGACCGCCTGCATCTGCCTTTGGCGACGTTAGTTCAGGGGGCTGGTTTCTCTAGCCCGAAAGCACTCGATCCTTACTTTTACGCGATGAAGACACTTGATGAGTCGCAGCTGCTCGAAGCATTGCGAGCCGATCAGTGAACGCCGATGAGGAGTTCGGAGCAGACTTCGATGCCGAAGTCGACGACGTGTCCATGTTCTTCACGGAAGAGGAGATCGTTGCCGGCTCAGGCAAGACCAACCCCTTCGCAACTGCCCAGATCGATCACGCGGCAAAACGGCTCGAACTCGCAAAGGTGCTTCCCAAGTTTGCGGAGTGGGACGAAGCGGATCGTGCTTATCGTGGCGGACGAAAACCAGTGCTTGACGATCGCGCCATCATGATCGCCATCTTCCTCCTCCGAGCGGAGGGGACACCGCTGCACATCACGCAGATCGCAAACGTTTTCCGATACCGGCTCACTCGCGGAGCCGTGGAGCGGTTCGGGCTCCCACGACAGTTCTGGTCGTCGACCATAGAAAAGGACATACGAAACTGGTACAACCGATCGGCCCGTAGCTTGCACCGCATCGTCGACAGAATGGACGCTTGGCCGGCCCGTCGAGGTCGGCACACCAGGTTGCAGCGCATCGAGCTCGCCAACCAGCGCAGCACTCTGGCAAGCCAGAACCTGCGACGTTTGAAGCAGGAGCGAATGGACTGGTTCAGCAACGCAATGCTGGAGATGACGTTTCAGGCGCAACCAGCGCGACTACGCGAAAAATGGAGAGGCGGACTCACTGTCGATCAGACAGCCGTTCGGACTCTGAGCCAGTCCGGTCCCAGGCAAAAAGACTCCGACGGGGCAGAAATCCCAAAACTCAACAGTGCCGGTGTCGAGATAGAGCGCTGGGTTACTGAAGTCGACGCTGCCTGGTACCCGAGAAAGGCGCCTCCCAGCGCCAACCACCAGCCACCGAAATCACCCACCGCGAAGACGAAAAAGACGGACGGAACCAAGACCCAAGAAGGGTTCACTTTTCCCTACGAGCTTGCCTACATGGCAAACATCACCATCATGACGAAGACTGTCTCGGGAAAGAACAAGCCAGCGGAACATCCGATTCTCGCACTTGGTTTGTCAGTCGCGCCGCCTAATAAGGACGTTGCGGGGCAAACCGTCCGAGCAGTGCAGTCCATCGCCGATCGAGGGCACAATGTTCATCACCTCACCTTCGACAGGGGCTACAGAGGCGTTGACAAACTCCTGAAGCCGCTACGAGAACTCGGCGTCCCCGTGGTGATGGACTTCAAGAAAGATCAAGTCGGAATCAACGGAGGCTCCGGCGGTGCCATCCATGTCGAAGGAAAGCACTACTGCCCAGCCACCCCAGAAAGACTCCTAGAGGCGACCAGGAATTTTCGCGAAGACGAAATCGACTGGGATATTTGGCAGAACTATCTCAAAGAGCGAGTCGCGTATGAAGCACATCAACTGGAGAAACCAGATGAAAAGGAGCGCGTGCCGGTCAGCTGCCCGGCGCTCGGCCCCAGCGCGACAGTCAACTGCCCCATCCGCGAAGAGCACCCAGGGCGTTCCAAGAAGTGGAAGTCCCGCCCGAAGGTTCTGAAGGCCAACATCCCAAAGGCTCTGCCGAAGATCTGCACAGCGAAGAAGTCAGTCAGCATCAACCTCCTGGACACGATCGAGCACCAGCAAATGCTGCGCTACGGGTCCGAGGAATGGGACAACCTCTACACCGCGGAACGCAACTTGATGGAGAGCTGGAACGGCATCCTCACCAACGGACCCGAACGGCTGTCACACCCAGCCGACCGCCGCATTCGTGGGCTCGCAGCGCAGCAGTTCATCATCACCATGCTGGTCGTCTCCGCCAACCTTCGACGGATCGCAACATTCCTCCAGGAAGAACGCTTCGAGACACCGAAAAAGGTGTACCCGCGAGGAAGAGACATCCGCGGGGAAAGCACCTACGCGAACGCAAAACGACGTCCGCGGAAATCGGCTAACGAGATCGAAACACCGTCGAGAACGTAAACCGAAGCGTGGATTCGTCAGTTTGAGTACCGCAACACAGCTCGATTCGGCGCGCCCGGATTCGGGCTTCTCGTCGTTTAAGCGGTCATTCGCGGATCTTTGATCGTCGAATTCCGTGCTCGTGGGGAGCAGAACTGTTGAAACGAGAAAAAGCCACCGATAATTCGGTGGCTTTTTCTATTGGGCTGAGATTCGAGAACAGAATTGCCAAGAATCGAGAGAAGCCCTCTGGCGGAACCGGTGGGATTTGAACCCACGGTGGGCTCAACACCCACACAACTTTTCGAGAGTTGCACCTTCGGCCGCTCGGACACGGTTCCGTCGACGATTGTAGTACAGCCTCGCGCGCTTCTCCGCATCGAGGGCGCCGGTGCGGCATCCGAGGGCCCAGCGAAGCGCTCACAGGTTCTACACAGGCGCGGCTTAGCGCCCGCATAACGCCAAACCGCAGTGTGCAGTCATGAAGATTTCCCGTCCCGTGCTGATCAACGTCTCGTTGGCCATCGTCATTGCTGTCGCCATCGCCGGCAGCCTCATATTCCTGCTGCCGAAGTCTGCCGCGAGCAGCGAAGCGGATGCCACCCAGCTCACCACCACGGTGCAGCTCGGCGCCGTGAGCAGCACGATCACCGCAAGCGGATCCGTCGCCGCCAAGAGCGAGGTTTCGGCCGACTTCGAGGTGTCGGGAACGGTCAAGGCGGTCAACGTCACCCTCGGCGAGACGGTCAAGAAGGGCCAGACTCTCGGAACACTCGTCAAGGGCGACTTCGCGGATGCCCTCTCCGATGCCCAGGAAGACCTCGCCGACGCGTACGAGAGCGTCAGTGACGCGAACGAGTCGATCTCCGATGCCGAAGACGACGCCGACTCGAGCAACGAGCAGACCGCATCGAGCGGCGAGCAGGCCCTCTCGAGCGCCGAAGACCAGCTCGACCAGGCGCAGGACCAGGTCGACACCGCACTGGATGCCGTTGCCACGGCCCAGGATAACGTCGACGCGACCACGCTCAAGGCCCCGATCGCCGGACTCGTCATCGCCGTCACCGGCACGGTCGGCGGCTCGAGCGGCTCGAGCTCGGGCAGCTCCTCGGGCGCAAGCACCGGCGACACCACGACGTCGGCCGGCTTCGTCACGATCGCTGACGTGTCCAAGATGACGCTCACCGCATCCATCGCAGAAGCTGACATCGCGGATGTCGCCGTCGGCCAGACCGCGGACGTCACCTTCCCGGCACTGACCGACACCACCACGACCGCGACGGTGACCGCTGTGGCTCCGACGGCCACCGCGAGCAACTCGGTCGTCACCTACGCGACCACGATCACGCTCGACGAGATCCCCGATGGCCTGCGCCTCGGCCAGACGGCCGAGGTCACCATTACGACCGTGACGAGCGCCGATGACGCGCTCTACCTGCCAACCGCGGCCATCACGACCGCGACCGACGGCACCTCGACCGTCGACGTGATCGAAGACGACGACACCACGACCACCACCACGGTCGAACTCGGCGTCGTCGGCGACGAGGGCACCGAGATCACCTCCGGCCTCGAAGAGGGCCAGACGGTGGTGCTCGGAACGGTCGCCGCCACCACCGACGACACCAGCACCGACACCGGAAACACCAGCGGCTTCGGCGGCCAGGGCGGACAGGGCGGCTTCGGCGGCGGCGGAACCGGTGGAGCACCCACCGGCGGATTCCCCGGCGGCGGACAGTGAGTTCGGTAACGAGCCAGGGAAGACGCGAACCGATGAACTACGTTCTCGAACTCGACGACATCAACCAGGTCTACGGAACCGGCGACGCCGCAGTACACGCCCTCCGCGGCATCGACCTTCAGGTCGAATCCGGCGACTACGTTGCGATCATGGGGCCGTCGGGTTCAGGAAAGTCCACGCTGATGAACCTGCTCGGCTGCCTCGACATCGCCTCGAGCGGCACCTATTCGCTCGCCGGTCACGACGTCGCAACGCTCACCGAAAACGAGCTGGCCAGGGTACGCAACCGCGAGATCGGGTTCGTCTTCCAGTCGTTCAACCTCGTCCAGCGGATGACGGCGCTCGCGAACGTGGAGCTTCCGCTCGTCTACGGCGGGGTCGGTAAAACGGAACGCCGCCAGCGCGCGCTCGAGGCACTCGACCGGGTCGGACTCTCCGCTCGCGCCAGCCACGAACCGCAGGAACTCTCGGGCGGCCAGCAGCAGCGCGTCGCCATTGCCCGCGCGCTCGTCACCAACCCGACGCTCGTGCTCGCCGACGAACCAACCGGAAACCTCGACAGCACCTCGACCGACGAGATCCTCGCGATCTTCGACTCACTCGCTGAACAGGGCCGCACGATCGTCATCATCACGCACGAAGAACCCGTCGCCGAGCGCGCCCACCGCGTACTCAAGATCAGCGACGGACTCATCGTTTCTGACCGCCTCACCTCGCACGAGCGCAATTCGCGCCAGAAAATTGGAGCGTCAGCGTGAGCTTCTTCGAAATAATGCGGTCGGCGCTTCGCGGCGTCACCGCCAACAAACTGAGGTCGACCCTCACCCTTCTCGGCGTCATGATCGGCGTCGGCTCGGTCATCCTGCTGCTCGCGGTCGGTAACGGCTCGGCACAGGAAGTCCGCGACGCGATCTCCAGCCTCGGCACCAACACCATTACCGTGCGGGCAAGCTCGGGCGGTGGCGGCCAGGACACGACCACCACCGGCAGCTCCACCAAGGAGATCACCACGACGGTCGCCGACCAGCTCGCCGACGCGAGCCTCGGTCACGTTGAAGCGGTTGTTCCCCAGGTGAGCACGAGCCTCACGATCTCGTCGACGACGGTCTCGTCCGACAGCGTCAGCGTGATCGGCACGACGCCCGGCTACTTCGATGTCGGAACCGCCGAGATCGCCAGCGGCAGCGCGTTCACGGATGCGGACGTCACGACGGCCGCGAAGGTCGCGGTGATCGGGCAGACGCTCGCCACCACGCTCTACCCGACCGGGTCGGCCCTCGGCCAGACGATATCGATCGACGGTTCACCGTTCACCGTCGTCGGAATTCTCGCCAGCCAGAGCAGCTCGGGCATCAGCGACACGAACTCCGTCGCGATCGCCCCGATCTCCCGGGTGCAGCGCTCGTACACCGGCTTCGGCGCGGTCTCGACGCTCACGGTCGAGGCGATCGACTCCGACTCGGTGGACGCCGCCGAAGCCGAGGTCGAGATCATGCTCAACCAGCTGCTCGGCCAGACCGAAGACACCGAGACGTACACGATCACCAACCAGAGCTCGCTGCTCGACACCCAGGAGGCGAGCGCCGAGAGCTTCACCGTGCTGCTCGGCGCGGTCGCCGCGATCAGCCTGCTCGTCGGCGGAATCGGCGTCACCAACGTGATGCTCGTCACGGTCACCGAGCGGACGCGAGAAATCGGCATCCGCAAGGCTCTCGGAGCAACGCGGGGCGCGATCCTCGGGCAGTTCCTTGCGGAGGCCGCGACCCTGTCGCTTCTCGGAGGCGTATTGGGGGTGGTCGCCGCGCTCATCGGGGCGCAGTTTGAGATCAACGGCACCCAACCCGTCGTTCTCGACTACTCGATCGCCCTCGCCCTCGGCGTCTCGGTCGCGATCGGAGTGTTCTTCGGGGTCTACCCCGCAGCACGCGCCGCGGCGATGCGTCCGATCCAGGCCCTGCGCGCCATCTAACCAGCGCCATCTCACCCACCAATTTCAATCTAAGGAATCTCATGACTGACACCACCGCATCCACGCCAGCCCCTAAGAAGAAGGGCGCCGCTCGGTTCGTCACGCCGATCCTCGCTCTCGTCGCTGCCATCGGCATCGGCCTCTTCGGCGGAGTACTGATCGGACAGAACACGGCAAGCTCGAGCACAGCGGATGCCCGCGGCGGCTTCACGGGCGGACCCGGAACGACCGGCACCACCGGCGGCGGACAGGGCGGCGGCGGATTCACGTCGGGCTCGGTCGTCTCGGTGGACGGCGATACCGTCGTCATCGAATCGTCGGACGGCACCCAGGTCACCGTCTCGACCTCGACCGACACCACCGTCACCACGACCGAGGACAGCTCGGTCGATGCTCTCGCGGCCGGCGACACCGTCACCGTGATCGGCGAGACCGACGACGACGGCAACGTCACCGCCACCTCGATCTCCGAGGGTGCGACCGGCTTCGGCGGCGGCGGAATGGGCGGCACGCCTCCCACCGACGCGACGACCGACACGGAGTAGTCACCCCAACCCCAACCCCGCCGGTTGAGCTCGTCGAAACCTCCCCGTGAACCTTTTCGCGTGCGGTTTCGACAGGCTCAACCAGCGGGGCTTTCGTGCTGCGCGGTAGTGTCCAGTGCATGACCGCGCTCCTCATCACCGCAGGCACCATCGTCGTACTTGCGGCGCTCGCCCTGTACGCGCGCTACCTCTGGGTGCGCCGCGGAACCTGGAGCGTTCGCCTCGCCAACAAGATCCCGGTGCACTCGCTCTACTGGCGTGAGCAGCACAGAATCGCCGGCGACATCCACTACGTCGCTATCGGAGATTCTGCCGCCCAGGGCATCGGTGCGAGCCGCCCCGCACACGGTTACGTCGGACTGATCGCGGCCCACCTTCGGCGCCAGCTCAAGCCGCGAACGCTGCGCGTCTCCAACTTCAGCGTCTCCGGTTCGACGATCCGCATGGCGATCGACACCCAGCTGCCGAAGCTCGCGAAGACCAGCCCCGACATCCTCACCGTCTCCATCGGCGCCAATGACATGGGCGCTTTCCGCAGGGAGACGTTCGAAGCGGATGTCCGCGAACTCTTCGCGGCGCTACCCGCGCACGCGATCGTGGCAACCCTGCCGAGCTTCTACTTCCTTCCCGCCGAGAAGAACGTGGTCGTGGCGAACGAGATTGTGCGCAGCGTCGCCGCTGAGCACGGCTTCGTCGTCGCCGACCTCTACCGCGCGACTAAGCGCCAGGGCCTCTGGGGAGTCACCACCCAGTTCGCTGGCGACCTCTTCCACCCGAACGATCGCGGCTACAAGGTGTGGGCATCCGCCCTGTTATCCCCCGTCGACGAGCGCCTCGCCCGGCTATGACGGCGGCCTGACTTAGGCTGTCGGAATGGCCAGGGTCTCCACTAATTTTCGCTGCACAGAGTGTGGCTGGTCGAGCATCAAATGGGTCGGCCGCTGCGGTGAGTGCCAGGCCTGGGGCTCGGTCGTCGACAGCGCGGACCTCGCCGGGCCGAGCCGCGCGCTCAACCCGGTCGTTGTCTCCGACGCCCGCGGCGCACGCCCGATCACCGAGATCGGCGCGGAATCGGTCGCCTACTGGCCGAGTGGAATCTCGGAGTTCGACCGCGTTCTCGGCGGCGGCATCGTGCCCGGGGCCGCCATCCTGTTGAGCGGCGAGCCCGGCGTCGGCAAGTCGACTCTGCTGCTCGAAGTCGCGTCCCGCGCGGCGGCAACCGGACAGCGCGTCCTCTACGTCAGCGCCGAAGAATCCGTCAGCCAGGTGCGGCTCCGTGCCCAGCGCACCGGCGCCCTCCAGCCGACCCTCTACCTCGCCGCTGAGACCGACCTCGCGACGATCCTCGGCCAGATCGACCACGTGCAACCGCACCTCGTCATCGTCGACTCTGTGCAGACCGTTTCGTCATCCCTCAGCGACGGCATCGCCGGCGGGCCATCGCAGGTGCGCGAGGTCGCATCCACTCTCATTCGCGTGTCGAAAGACCGCAACCTGCCGGTACTGCTCGTCGGGCATGTCACGAAGGACGGCACGATCGCCGGCCCGCGACTGCTCGAACACCTCGTGGATGTCGTGCTGCAGTTCGAGGGCGACCGCCAGACGGCGCTGCGCTTCATTCGGTCGCACAAGAACCGGTTCGGGCCGACCGACGAGGTCGGCTGCTTCGAGATGACCGGCGACGGTATCGCCGAGGTCGCCGACCCGTCCGGACTGTTCCTGTCGCGCGCTCAGACTCCGGTGAGCGGAACCTGCGTCACGATCGCCGTCGAAGGACGACGCTCGTTCCCGGTCGAAGTGCAGGCGCTCATCGTCAAGTCGAACGCCCCGCAGCCGCGCCGGGTAGTCAACGGCGTCGACGGATCCCGCGTCGCCATGCTGCTCGCCGTGCTCGAGCGCCGCATCGGCGTCAAGCTCTCTGAGTACGACGTCTACGTCTCGACGGTCGGCGGCATCCGGGTCATCGAACCCGGCGCAGACCTCGCGATCGCTCTAGCCATCTGCAGCGCGTTCCGCGACAAGGCCTTCCCGATCACCCAGCTCGCGACCGGAGAGATCAGCCTCGCCGGCGAGATCCGCCCGGCGTCATCGGCGAAGCTGCGCGCCGCCGAGGCCAGGCGCCTCGGGTTCAAAACCGTGATCGATTCCGAGGCGCTGCACATCCGCGAGGCGGTGCGGCTGGCGTTCGTCACGTCGGTCGACGAAAAGGTCGACGTTCCGCAGTTCTGACGGGCTCCGGACCTATTGGTCCGTAGCCGATTACTCGGCCGGCGTCTCGCCGTCCTGTTCGTGATGACCATCGCGTGGCCCGGGATCGGGAAGCGGCAGGTTCTGCTCGGCATCATCTTGCACGGCGTCGTCCTGCTCGAACGAGGTCGGCTCGGGCGCCGGCGCGGGAGGCGGAGTGGGTGCCGACGGGTCTGCCGGCCGGGCGGGCGGCTCGGGAAGCGACGGCACTTCCGGGGGAACGTTGGAATCAGTCATGGTGGTCTGCCCGATCTATTTCGTCTTCGCTCCGGGGCGAAAGGTTCTGGCCAGCGGCATCCGGCGACCCTCCCTCTTCGGGAGTGACCGAACCCATTCCGGCCGTCTCAGCCTCGATCGATACTTCATCGACCGGTTCTTCCGGGGCAATCGGTGACGACGGCGCCGGCCGCTTCTCGCCCTTTTCCAGCCGGTGGCGGGGTTCATTCATGGTTCGCTCCTCGGTTCACAACGCTGTGAGTGTCGATCATTCTGCTTCGGGTTCGTCAGCGACTTCGCCGTCTCCCAGGTCGGCATCCGCTGCCATCTCACCGTTGTAGGGGTCGGCGCTGGCGTCGTGCTCGTTGGGGTTGCGATCGATCATTGTCAGACTCCCTGTGGCTTGAGGACGACTTTGATGCAGCCATCCTCTTTCTTCTGGAACGTTTCGTAAAGGGCTGGTGCTTCGTCGATGCTGACGGTGTGGGTGACGAGGTCGGTGACACCGAGCGGATCCGATGGGTCTTCGACGAGCGGCAGGAGGTCGTCGATCCAGCTCTTGACGTTGCACTGCCCCATTCGCAGCGAGATCTGCTTATCGAACATCGTCTTCATCGGCAGCATGTCGGCCTCGCCCGCGTACACGCCGCTCAGCGAGACGGTGCCGCCGCGGCGAACCGCATCAATCGAGGCGTGGATGGCGGCGAGCCGGTCGATGCCAGCGGTGTCCATCGCTTTGCGTGCGACCGCGTCGGGCAGGAGCCCGACGGCCGCCTGCGCGAATGCGGCGACGGGATTGCCGTGCGCTTCCATTCCGACCGCGTCGACCACGGCATCCGCGCCCCGTCCCATCGTGCGCTCTGTGAGTTCGGCGGCGATGGTGTCGGTGAGGTCGAACGTCTCGATGCCGTGGCGCTCGGCCATTGCGCGACGCTCGGGGACCGGGTCAACGGCAAGCACTTCGTAGCCGAGGTGCCGGGCGACGCGAGTGGCAAACTGACCGACGGGGCCGAGGCCCATGACGGCGATCGTTCCACCCTCGCGGGCGTTGGTGTATTTGACCCCCTGCCAGGCGGTCGGGAGGATGTCGCTGAGAAAGAGATACCGCTCGTCGGGCAGGTCACTTCCGACCGGGATGGTGTTGTAGTCGGCGAGACGCACGCGCAGGTACTCGGCCTGCCCTCCGGGAACCTGGCCGTAGAGCTTGGTGTAGCCGAGCAGGGCCGCACCGGAGTCGTACTCGCGCACCTGCGTCGTCTCGCACTGGCTCTGCAGGCCGTTCTGGCACATGAAGCACTCACCGCAGGAGATGTTGAACGGAACAACGACCCGGTCACCCGGCTTGATCTTCGTGACGAGGCTGCCGACTTCGACGACGATTCCCATCGGTTCGTGGCCGAGGATGTCGCCGGCATCCATAAACGGCCCGAACAGTTCGTAGAGGTGCAGGTCAGAGCCGCAGATGGCGCTCGAAGTGACCTGGATGATCGCATCGGTTGGTTCGAGGATGCTCGGGTCGGGCACGGTGTCGACGCGTACGTCTCGTTTGCCGTGCCAGGTAACTGCCTTCATGGGAGATCCTCTCGTGGTCAACGCCGCTCGAATGTGTCCATCCCATACCTCGCCCCCGCCGAAATAAAGCCGATGTCGGGCGTCACAGGGCATTCCCACCGGCCGCGCTATTTGCAGGGTTCCGTGCTACTTGTCGGGTCAGACGGCGAAGGGCCCGCCCTGCCGATGCAGGAGCGGGCCCTTTCGAAGCAAGGACTACAGGCCGTTGCGCGACAGGAAGGCGAGCGACTCGTCGGCGATCTCACGCCAGCCGTTGTCGATCGCGAGGGAGTGGCCGCGGTCGGGGAACACCTTCAGCTCGGTAACGGAGCTGTTGTTCGCGTACTGCTTGTAGGCGGCGCGCACAGTGACCTCGGGCACGGTGCCGTCCTTGCCGCCGGCGGTGATGAGAAGCGGACCACGCTTGGCGTCGACCTTGACGGATGCGGCGGTCTTCTTGTTGAAGTTCGCCGACGCCGCTTCGAAGAGCGGGAGTCCGGGGCTCGGGATGACGAACCGATCGTAGAGATCGTCTGATTCCTGCTGGCTGACGACGTTGGCGAAACCCGCGTGGAACTGCTTCTTCGACGGCTGGTTGCTCTTCTTCTTGTTGCTCGGCTTCGACAGCACGGGCAGCGCATTCTTGAGCTGGACGAACGGGAGTGGGAGCACTCCACGGAACTGGGCAGGGTCGATAGCGATCGCTGCGACCGCGAGGCCTTCACCGAGCAGCTTCTGGGCGACGAGTCCACCGAAGGAGTGGCCGACGACGATCGGCTTGACCGGCAGCGACTTGATGATCTGCGCGTAGTGATCGGTGACCGCCTGAACGCCGTATCCCGATACCCGGTCAGCGTTCGCGCGCTGGTCGGCAATGCTCGACCCGTCGCCGGGCCAGCCGGGGTTCATGGCGTCGTAGCCGTTGGCGTTGAACAGCTCGACCCAGCGATCCCAGCTGGAGGAGTGCATCCACAGTCCGTGGATGAAGATGATGGGGGTCTTGTCGGTGGTGGCCATGATTGCTTCCCTGGTTTCTCTAGATAGAACGTTCGTTCTTGTTGGGTACAACAATGCACCCTCGGTCATATTCCGCGCAAGAGAAACTTTCTCGAATCTTTTTCAGGCGCGGCGATATTTCCAAAACGCAGGAACTCCAGAGCGGCGCGCCGCGAGGGGGCGAGCCACAGCGGCGTGTCGGGTCGGAGTTCCTGCGTTTTGGAAAGGGCGGGAAGGGTTGTGGCGAGGGCGGGGGTGGCGCTACTCGCGCAGGCTCAGCAGGTGCGCGTTGATGCCGGCGGTGAGCTCGTCGTCGACGGCGAAGGGTGCTCCGTCGAGCGCACGCACCGGGGCGGCGAGACGGACGGACGAGACGAGCCAGGCGGCATCCGCTTCGCGCAGTTCGTCCGGAGTGATCAGCTGGAATCCCGTCTCGAACCCCAGCGATTCCGCGTACCGGAAGACGTTGGCCTGGGTGGTTCCGTCGAGGATGCCTAGCCCGGTTCCCGGAGTCAGGATGCGGTTGCCGACCCGGTAGACCACGGTCGACGTCGGCCCCTCGAGAATGTAGCCGTCGCTGCTGACGAAGATCACGTCGTCGGCGTCGCGACGTGCAGCCTCGCGCGCAACGGCACGGTTGACCGCATAGCTGAGCGTCTTCGCTCCGGCGAGCAACCACGGCGAGGACTGCTCGACGTCGTGACGGTAGCCGCGATCGAGCAGCACCACCCGCACACCATTGACGCGAATGGCGGAGTAGTCGGGCGCTACGGTCGCGTAGACCCAGCCGGTCGGGCGTCCGTCGCCCTCGACTCCGCGCGTCAGCACGGTCTTGACCCACGACTCTTCGACCGGCCCGAGCGCGTCGACCGCCGCGAGGATCGCGGAGCGCCAGGCGTCGAGGTCCGGTGCCGGAAGCTCGAGTTTCTCGGCCGAGCTCGCGAACCGGCGAAGGTGGTGCTCGAGCGCCTGCGGGTGGCCGTGCCCGACACTGATGGTCTCGAAGATGCCGTCTCCGCGCGTCGCGCCGAGGTCGAGCACGCTCAGGTGCGGTTCACTGGCGTCCACGAACGCAAACGCCGGTGCTCCCGCGGTGTGCGGTGCCGCATCCGTCGATGGCTGATTGAGAATGGCGAGTGCAGTGGTGGACATCCTTCCATTCTGCCGTCTCGACGGGAGCCCTACCTTGTGTGTCTGCCCGACACTCTGGTGGCTCCCACGATCCGGTGGGACGATGGGATATGACCGACACACAAGACGCACCAATCGAAGACGGACACAGCGACGCGAGCGACGCTGACCGTCTTGCGGGAATCCTCATGCAGGTTCGCGCAGACCTCGCCCTCGGGCACAGCCACGACCCCGCCGACCTGCTCAAGCAGCGCCTCGGCGACGCTGGCATCGAGCTCTCGCCCGCCGACCTCGACGCGGAGATCGCCAAGCTCTCCTAGACCACACGACAAAAAGGACCCCCGCGCGAGCGAGGGTCCTTTTCTTGTCTCTACTTGATGATCGGGATGCTGGCCGTATCGTCGTAGCTGCGCTCGCGGCGCGGGATGAGAATGGCGAACACCACACCGACCACCGCAACGCCGGCGCCGATCGCGAACGTCAGCTGGAAAGCTTCGGTCGTCGGAGCCCCGACGCCGTCCGCAATCGTGACGTGCGTCGACAGGATCACACCGACGATCGTGGCCGACACCGTCGACCCGAGCGTGCGCATCACCGAGTTGAGGCCGTTCGCGGCGGCGGTCTCCGAGGGCGGTACGGCCCGCATTATCAGGGTCGGCATGGCGGCGTACGCGAAACCGACTCCCAGCCCAACGAGGGTCGAGATCAGGATGACGTGCCAGATCTGTTCGGTGAGGAAGATTGCGAGCACGAAGGTCACCGCAACGATCGCACCGCCGAGAATCAGGCTCACTCGCGGTCCGCGAGCGTTCGAGAGCCGTGCGGCGACCGGGGATGTGAAGAACATCACCAGGCCGAGCGGCATCAGGCAGAGGCTCGCGAGCAGCAGGGGCAGCCCGAACGAGACTCCCGTCGCTGGCGACCCCTCGAGCAGAACCGGGAGCGTCGCCGAGGTCACGAAGAACGCGAAGCCGATCGAGATCGACGCGAGGTTTGTCAGCAGCACCGGTCGACGCGCCGCTACCCGAAGGTCGATGAGCGCGTGCGGGGTGCGCAACTCGAACACTCCCCACAACAGGAGCACCACGACACCGCCGATCAGCAGCGCGAGAGTGATCGGGCTGGTCCAGCCCCACTCGGTTCCCTTCGAGACCGCCAGCAGGATGCCGATGAGTCCGACCGCCAGCCCAAGAGCACCAACGAAGTCGAACCTGCCCGCGCTGCGAAGGGTGCTCACGGGCACGATCAGCAGCACACCGACGAACGCGACGAGGCTGAGGCCCGTGGCGAGCCAGAACAGGTTGTGCCAGGAGGAGTTCTCGGCGATGATCGCGGCGACCGGCAGCCCGATCGCCCCACCGATGCCGAGCGTCGCGCTGACGAGAGCGACGGCGCCACTGAGGTTCTTCGGGTGGATGACGTCGCGCAGGATGCTGATGCCCAGGGCGATGACCCCGAGTCCGATCCCCTGCAGCGAGCGGCCGACGATCATCGGGATAACCGTGTCTGACAGCGCAGCGACGATCGACCCGGCGGTCATGATCAGCAGCAGGACGAGCACGATGCGGCGCTTGCCGTACATGTCGCCGAGGCGTCCACTGATCGGCGTCGAGATCGCCGCCGCAAGCAGCGTTGAGGTCAGCACCCACGAGGTGTCGGCGCTCGTGCTGCTCAGCAGCACCGGGAGTTCCGGGATGATCGGGGTCACGAGCGTCTGCATGAACGCGGCGATGAGACCGGTGGCAGCCAGAGTCGCAACGATGGTGCGGTCGCTGCGCACCGTCGTGAGTCGGCGACGTTCGCGCGGAGTCAGCGAGCCGGCGTCATCCGCTCGTCCGGCTGATTCGGAATCTTCGGGATTGGTGGGGTTTTCGGACGAGGGGGGCGTGGTCATGCAGGTGCCTTTCGGCGAACAGCACCGTGGGAAGTTCGAACGGTCTACTGTCGCCGTTCAACTCTATGCCCGGGAGGTGACAGCAATTAGCTCGCGGCGAGGGTGCTGACGTAGAGCGTGGCCGCCGTACCGACAATCGACGCCAGGATGCTGCTCGCGAGCCACACCCAGATGAGGGCTGCTCCGGCTCCCATTTCGCGCCTGGTCGCCACTACGCGAAGGATCAGGTACAGCCACGGCCCGAGAAAGATCCAGCCCCAGCTCGGAGGGCGATCGAACCCGAGTTCACGCAGCTTGCGCTGGTCGCTCACGGCGGCCGCCAGCGACAGCGCGGCCGGCAGCATCGACAGCAGGATTACGGCGATGGGCGCAAGGCCGACGTTGATCCAGAGGTAGAACATTCCGCCGGTGATCGCGAGCTGTACCAACGGAAGCAGCGCGAGCAGCCAGCCGGACCGGGTGCTCCACGTCGTCGGCGCGACGTTATAGGAGAGAACGGATGCCGTACTCGCCTGGCCGAGACCGGCGAAGTTCGTGATGCCGAACGGCTCTGCCGGCGCCCCGGATGCCGCGCCCGGAGCTGCGCCGAACGTGAAATCGAATCCAGTGGTGGCTGGGGCAACCGCGATCGAGCCCGTTGTGCTCGGCGCGCTGCCGACAGCGGACGCAGGCGTGGCGGCGAAGGGACTCTCGGCAAACGGCACAGCGGCCGGTACCGCCGGGCTCGCGGGTACAGCCGGGCTCAACGGGGTGGCCGCGAGCGGGAAGACCGATGACGCTTCGAGAGCTCGGACGCCGGTCGGTGCGATGAGTTCATCGACGCTCACGCCCCTGGCAGCCTGCGCATAGGCGGGTCCGGGAGCGGTGGCGAGTGTCGGCGCGACGGCGGTCTGCGCTGGCTGGTAGTAGGCCGTGTTGGCCGGAGCCTGCACGGGAGCGGATGCCGGAGCCACGATCGCAACCGGAGCTACGGGAGCGGTCGCGGCGCCCTGATAGTGCACGGTCCACCCCTGGCCGTCCCACCATCGCTGCTGCGGAGCGCCGCTCGGATCGGGGTACCAGCCGGCCGGAGGCAGGGTGGATTGCGGATCACTCACCTGAACCACCCCCACGAACAAAGACTCGTACTTCCCCTTCGATGAGTCTACGAAAGCTCAGGTCCGGTGAGTTGCTCAGTGAACCCCCAAATCGGGGGCGAGACAGATCGGTGCTAGTTGAGCACCATCTGGCGAGTTTTGGCCGAGGTGACGTCGGCAATCTGCACTTCGAGGTGGTAGCTCGCGCCATCCGCGGTGACCTGCTCGCGGTCATCTCCGCAGGTGTCTGGGGATGACCTGGTGCGGTCCCACTCGAACGGCTGGGTCGAGAGTTCCTTGCCGGCTTCGATCGTCTGCTCGGCGGCAGCGGGTTCGGTCTGGCAGTCGGTAGAGGTCCAGATCGTCTCGTCGCCGGAGGTGATCGTGTAGACCTGTGAGTCGGTGCCGACGTTGAGCGAGCAGGCAACATCGCCGGTGTTCTTGACGGTGAGGGAGATCTGCGGCACGTCGCCCGAGCCGTACGAGGTCTTGTCGCTGTTGGCGGTGACTTCCAGTGCCTCTTTCGCGCACGCCTCGACGTCGGCGGCATCGGTCGGCGGCGCGCTCGTCTCGGTCACGGCAGCCGGCGGCTTGGTGGTCGTTGTTGTCGCCGTCGGGGTTCCGCCCTTGGGGCTGAACACGATCAGCAGGATGATCACGATGACCGCGATAATTCCGAGCCCGAGTATCAGCCTCCGGCGCCAGTACACGCCGCTCGGCTGCGGGCCGACAGGGTTTCGGAACGTCGACATGCACACAGGGTAAGGCAGTCCCCCCGCAGCGCTTCGCCCATTGGTCGGCGTGTGCGGGTTAGAGGTGCTTGAGCATCCGGGTATTGCCGAGGGTGTTGGGCTTCACCCGTGACAGGTCGAGGAACTCGGCGATGCCCTCATCGGGTGAGCGCGCGATCTCGGCGAACACGTTCGCATCGACGATCCCATCGCTGATCGGGGTGAACCCGTGGCGCTCGAAGAACGGCACCTCGAAGGTCAGGCAGAAGAGGCGACTCAAACCGAGCGCGACGGCATCCGTCTCGATGCGCTCCATAATGGCGTGGCCGACTCCCTTGCCGAGCCAGTTCGCGTCGACGGCGAGCGTGCGCACCTCGGCGAGGTCCTGCCACATGACGTGCAGGGCACCGCATCCGATCGGCGTTCCATCGGCGTCGACCGCGATGCGGAACTCCTGCACTGCCTCGTAGAGCACAACGAGGTCCTTACCAAGCAGGATTCGCTGCTGCACGAGCGGTTCGACGAGCGCCTGGATGTACGGGACGTCACTCGTACGCGCTGGACGCACCTCGAACTCGGCTTGGCTCACCTGATAAGCGTACCCGCGAGAATGTCGTCGATCTGGCCGAGCGCGAGGCTCATGCCCTGCTGCATGCCCATGGCGAGAACCTTCTCGAGCGCCTCGATGCTGTCGAAGGATGCGGCGATGGTCATGCGCGTCTGCCCGTCAGACTCGGTGAGGGTGACGATCGACTCGTTCTCGGGCATCGAGTGGTCGGGAACGCCCTCAGCGTCACCGAAACCATCGACAAAGCGGATGTTCGTGGGTTCGTCGACGGCGTCGAACCGCATCCATCCGTGAGCCTTATCTCCCTCTGGGCCCGTCATGTAGTAGCGGCTCTCGTGACCGACCGTGAGCTCGTGGTCGGGAAAGCTTGCCGGCCAGGTGGGCGGGCCCCACCACAGTTCGAGCTGGCGCGGGTCTTCCCACACCTGCCAGACGCGCGCGATATCCGCGTCGAAAACAGCGTTAAAGGTCAGGCTCAGTGCGTCGCGGTCAACAGTAGATTCGACGGTCATCGGTGGTTCCCTTCACTTGCCGCCCGGCCGCGGATCGGCCGAGAGGATCTGATCAATTCGGTTCGCGCGCGACTGCCAGAGGTCTTCCCAGGCGCGCAGTACTTCGCGAGCGTTGCGGATGGTGTGCACGTTGCTCGAGACGATCTGCTCGCGACCCCGGCGCTGCTTGCTCACGAGCGCCGCACGTTCGAGAACCGCGACGTGCTTTTGCACGGCCGCGAAACTCACGTCGTAGCGCTCGGCAAGCGTGGACACCGACTGCTCGCGCTCGATGACGCGACTGACGATGTCACGCCTCGTCGCGTCGGCCAGTGCGTGGAACAGCAGGTCGATCTCGTCTTGAGTCAGCTCTTGTACAACCATTTGGTTGTACGTTACCCCGGTCCTCGCCCGTGCGCAAGAGTCAGTTCGACAGCCTCACCAGGAACAACACGATGCCGCCGACGATGCGCCCGACACCGAACAGCACGCCCGCGAGATCCGCGAGCAGGAAGAGCGCGTCGAGCATCGCGGGATCCCCGAGGAAGAAGATGACGTCGCCGAGCATCTGCAGGTCGTTGAGGGAATCAGAGTCGAGGTTCTGCACCTGCACACCGAGCTCGCGCACCCACTCCTTCTCGAGGCCGAAGAGCACCGCGTACGAGAGCAGCTTCTCGTTGAGCAGCAGCACCTGGGCGTCGAGCGACACATCCTGCCGAAGCAACGCTCCGCCCGGCGACTGTAAGAATGCCAGGCGGTCTTTCTCGGCGAGAGCAATATAGTCGCGGATACCCCACAGGTGATCAATGACCGGGAATGCGGCGGGCAGGGGAATGACGGGCTGGGCATTAGCCCGCGAGAAGGTGCGCTCTATCCAACTGCGCTCCCTTGCGGCCCCGGCGACCACGAGTCGCGCTACGGCACGGCCGTGCGGAGTGCGCAGGCGGCCGCCGAGCGCCTTATTGCGTCCAGGCCGGATGTCGATGGTTTCGCCCGGAACGCCGCGGGGAAACAACGCCTGCATCGTGTCCATCTCGTCCGGCCCAAGCCCGGCGAGCGAGACCAGCGTCAAACGGAAGCCGGTCTTCTTTCGGCGGTCGGCATCCAGTGGTGCGATCGCGAGCGCTTTGCGAACGGCGAGCTCGACGAGCTGCGCGGCGATCGCACGCTTTCCCTCGCCGAGCAGCTCTGCCGCCGCGAGCAGGCTGACCCCGGCCGGAGCCGCGTACTGCGGAACGATGATGCGGTCGGGTCGGCGAAACATATGCTCAGCTTACGGACACCCGCCGGTAGTGATCTCGATACACTCGCTGGCGCTCGCACTCGATCAACGAGAGTTCTCGTTGGATAGTCCTATAGATGTCAATTGGGGCTGAGGTCGGTTTTGAGTGTGTTGAAGACTTCGCGGGCGACGTATCGTTTCAGGGCTCGGATGACGTCGCGTTTGGATTTTCCTTGGGCGAGTTTCTTCTCGAGGTAGGCCTTGGTGGGTGTGTGGTTTTTCATTCTCCCGATCACGATGATGTGCAGGGCGCTGTTGGCTTGACGGTCGCCTCCTCGGTGCAGTCGCAGTCGGGTGGTTTTCCCTGACGAGACTGGTATCGGGGCGGCACCACAGATTCGGGCGAAAGCGGCATCGCTGCGGATCCGGGTGATATTTGCGCCGGCGGTGATGATGAACTGTGATGCGGTCTGGACCCCGATGCCGTGGCGTGCGAGCAGGGTCGGGGCGAGTTCGGTGACCAGGGTTTCCAGGTCTGCGGTGGCGTCGGCGATTTCTGTGTCGAGGTCTCCGATGCGGTCGCCGAGGCGTTTCATCGCCAGTTTTGTGGCGTGCAGCGGGTCTCCGATCATGGTGCGGTCAGGACGGAACCCGCGGGCTCGTTTCGCGACCGCTCGCAACGTCATCCCGTCGAGCTGTTCTCGTAGTTGTGCTGGCGCTGTCACGCGGAGATCTTTCAGCTGGTTCAACGCCTTGGTCCGGTCAATGACTGCGGAAGAGCGGGCAAGTTTCATGATTCGCACCGATTCCACCGCACCGGTGGTGTCTTTCGGGACCGCTGTTGCCATGCCAGCGAGGACTTTCTGGGCGGCTGCGACAGCGTCGATCGCATCGTTCTTGCCGCGCCTGGCGCGGGTCGCTTTATCGGTCGTGTTCACCTCCAACACGGTCACACCGGCCGCGGTGAGGAACCGTGTCAGGCCCGCACCATAGGAACCCGTCAGTTCAACCCCGATGCGGTCGAGGATCCCGTGGGAGGCGATCCAGTCGAGCAGCATCCGGTAGCCGGCCGTGCTGACCGGAAACTCTTTATCTCCCAGCACCCGTCCCTGGAGGTCGAGGGTCGCGGCGTGATGGGTGTCTTTATGGGTATCAATTCCGCCGACAACGATTGTTGCCGTTGACGGTTGCGTCGCGCTAACTAGCATGGTGATGTCTCCTTCTCGATTCCAATGGGATCGGTCGGATGACTTCACCGGGCCGGGTGGACACAACATTGAAGAGTTGGCGGACAGAGTCCTATTAGGTCACTTCCCTCACCCGGCTCGGCCTCCCAAACCGTGATTCACGACCCAGGGACCCGCTCGACAGATCCAATGCCAGACACCCCCAGCACGCTGGAGAGTCGGTTGAGTAGAAAGTCAGAACGAGCCCCGAGGCCGCCCCTCAATCATCAATGTTGAGTAGCGCCCGAGCTTGCGAGGCCGCGTATCGAAACCATCGGCGCGGAAAGGAAAAGCCCGCCGAGACCTGAGTCTCGACGGGCTTTGCGTACTACTGGGGCTTACGCCTCGGCGATCGCGGCTTCCGGCTCCGGAAGTCCGGCCTGGCGACCGGTCTCGAAGAGGAACACGTTGTCGACGAAGTCCACCTTGACGTGGTCCCCGGCGTTGAGCTCTCCGTGCAGGATCTTCTCGCTCAGGGCATCCTCGATCTCGTGCTGCACAGCGCGGCGCAGTGGGCGCGCTCCGAGCGACGGGTCGAATCCAACCTTGATGAGGCGCTCCTTGGCCGACAGCGACAGCTCGATCGTGAGGTCGCGGTCCATCAGGCGCTCGCTGAGGCGCTTGATGAACAGGTCCACGATCTGAAGCAGTTCTTCCGGGCTCAGCTGCGGGAAGACGATGGTCTCGTCAACACGGTTGAGGAACTCGGGCTTGAAGTGCTTCTTGAGCTCCTCGACGACCTTGCCGCGCATCCGCTCGTAACCGGTGGCGGTGTCGCTCGACGAGGTGAATCCGATCGGCGTTCCGGTGATGTCCTTCGTTCCAAGGTTGGTCGTCATGATGATGACCGTGTTCTTGAAGTCGACGACACGACCCTGACCATCCGTCAGGCGTCCCTCTTCCAGAATCTGGAGGAGCGAGTTGAAGATGTCCGGGTGGGCCTTCTCGATCTCATCGAAGAGCACAACGGAGAACGGCTTGCGGCGCACCTTCTCGGTGAGCTGGCCACCCTCTTCGAAGCCGACGAATCCGGGAGGAGCACCGAACAGTCGTGAGACCGTGTGCTTCTCGCCGTACTCCGACATGTCGAGGGAGATCAGTGCGTTCTCGTCGTCGAAGAGGAACTCGGCGAGCGCCTTGGCGAGTTCCGTCTTACCGACACCGGTCGGACCGGCGAAGATGAACGAACCGCTCGGACGCTTCGGGTCCTTGAGGCCGGCACGGGTGCGGCGAATCGTCTTGGAGAGAACCGCGATGGCTTCCTCCTGGCCGATGACGCGCTGGTGCAGTGCCTTCTCCATGAAGATGAGTCGGCTGGACTCTTCCTCGGTGAGCTTGAAGACGGGGATACCGGTGGCCTGGGCGAGAACCTCGGCGATGAGTCCTTCATCGACGGTTCCGCTTGCTCCGACGTCGCCGGACTTCCACTGCTTCTCGAGTCGCAGGCGCTCTCCGAGCAGCTTCTTCTCTTCGTCACGGAGCGACGCGGCCTTTTCGAAGTCCTGGTCCTCGATGGCGCCTTCCTTCTGTCCGCGGACTCCGGCGATGCGCTCGTCGAATTCGCGAAGCTCCGGCGGGGCCGAGAGGATCGAGAGACGCAGGCGTGCGCCGGCCTCGTCGATCAGGTCGATTGCCTTGTCCGGAAGGAAGCGGTCGGCGACGTAGCGGTCGGCGAGGTTCGCCGCTGCCACGATGGCACCGTCCGTGATGGACACCTTGTGGAACGCCTCGTACTTGTCGCGGAGTCCCTTGAGGATGTTGATGGTGTGGGGCAGGGTGGGCTCGTGCACCTGCACGGGCTGGAAGCGACGCTCGAGTGCGGCATCCTTCTCGAAGTGCTTGCGGTACTCGTCGAGGGTCGTGGCTCCGACCGTCTGCAGCTCACCGCGGGCGAGCAGCGGCTTGAGGATCGATGCAGCATCGATCGCACCTTCCGCGGCACCGGCGCCAACGAGCGTGTGGATCTCGTCGATGAAGACGATGATGTCACCGCGCGTGCGGATCTCCTTGGTGACCTTCTTCAGGCGCTCTTCGAAGTCACCGCGGTAGCGGCTTCCGGCGATGAGCGAACCGAGGTCGAGCGAGTAGAGCTGCTTGTCCTTAAGCGTCTCCGGAACATCACCCTTGACGATGGCCTGCGCGAGTCCCTCGACGACGGCGGTCTTGCCGACGCCCGGTTCACCGATCAATACGGGGTTGTTCTTGGAACGACGGGAGAGGATCTGCATGACCCGCTCCATCTCCTTCTCGCGCCCGATAACCGGGTCGAGCTTGCCGTCGCGCGCAGCCTGCGTGAGGTTGCGTCCGAACTGGTCGAGAATCTGCGAGCCCTTGTCAGGAGCTGCGTCGTTGCCGCCCACGGCGACCGCCTCCTTGCCCTGGTAGCCAGAGAGAAGCTGGATGACCTGCTGGCGCACCTTGTTGAGGTCGGCACCCAGCTTGACGAGCACCTGGGCTGCGACGCCTTCACCCTCGCGGATGAGGCCAAGCAGGATGTGCTCAGTGCCGATGTAGTTGTGACCGAGCTGCAGCGCTTCGCGCAGGGACAGCTCGAGAACCTTCTTCGCACGGGGCGTGAAGGGGATGTGACCGGTCGGCTGCTGCTGACCCTGGCCGATGATGTCCTGCACCTGCTCGCGCACTGCGTCGAGCGAAATGCCGAGGGACTCGAGCGCCTTTGCAGCAACGCCCTCACCCTCGTGGATCAGCCCGAGCAGGATGTGCTCCGTACCGATGTAGTTGTGGTTGAGCATCTTGGCCTCTTCCTGGGCCAAAACAACGACGCGACGAGCTCGGTCGGTAAATCTTTCAAACATGATTACTCCCTAAGCACCGGGCAGGATTCGGTGCCGATATAGAGAGACTAACCAGCGGATGCCGCAATCGATGCCCCTGTTCGCCGTGGGCGTGACCGGGCTGTGAACGCGCAGCAGGACCGTGCGCCCTTTTGTTATCCCCGCGGCACTTTAAAACAGCGCACGGATAACAAGACCCGGCACGGATGGATGCTTGCGGTGAAGCGGCGGTCGCGCTAGCTTAACGTTTATCGTTGTTATCGATAATCGTTAGGAGGCTCCACAGTGAGTTCCATTGACACACCCGCCTCGGTCGCCTGGGGCAAGTGGGACAAGCTCTCGCTCCAGCTCATCCTCGCTGGCATCGTGATCTACGCCGTCGTTGTTCTCATCGCGGGAATCGTCGACATTGTCATGTCGCTTGCGAGTGGCGACCGCCTGCTGTCGCTCACGATCAATGAGCCACTGCCGACCGGCGTCGACACCGGTACTGCCACCCTTCTCGACGGCAGACTCGATTCGGCTCGGGTCTACGTAACCGACCTCACCCCGATCACGACCGGGTTACTGGATGCCGGCCTGATCGTCGGGGTGATCACCCAGGTGCTCGTCGCGGCATCCTTCGCTTATCTCGCATTCCGGCTGCTGCGCCGTCGCCCGTTCATGAAATCGCTCACCTGGAGCTTTCTCGCCGCGGGCGCCGTGCTGCTCATCGGGTCGATCGTGGCGCAGGCACTCACCGGTTTCGGCAGCTGGCTGGTCGCCACCGAACTCGGGTCGAATCCCGACAACGACTTCTGGCAGATGTCGTTCTCCGTGGATGTCGCCCCGCTCGGCTTCGGGTTCGCCCTCATGCTCGTCGGCAGCGCATTCGAGTACGCGCAGAAGCTGTCCCGCGACACCGAGGGTCTCGTCTAAATGGCTCCGGCATCCGACGACGAGCTCAGCGGCATCCACTGTCGACTCGACGAACTTCTGGTCGAGCGCGGGATGACGCTGACGCGGTTGAGCGAGCTGGTTGGCGTGAGCATCGTGAACCTGTCGATTCTCAAGAACGACCGGGCGAAGGCGATCCGCTTTTCGACGCTCACGGCAATCTGCGCGGCGCTCGATTGCGAGGTCGGTGAGTTGCTGGTGCGGGTCGAGGCGTAGCGCGCGGCTACGCTTGGCGCGTGGATGAGCTCGCTGCACCGTTCGAACGCCTGACCGAGGCCGCGGCATCCGCTGTTCTCGACGAGCACTACGGACTCACGGCTGATCGCCTCGAGCGACTGGACACCGAACGGGACGACAGCTTTCACGTCGAGTCGGTGCACGGCGAGTTCGTCTTCAAGGTCGCGCATCCGGCTGACGACCCGCTCGTGATCAACCTGCAGACTGCCGCGATGTCGTTCGCGGCCGAGATCGAACCTCGACTACCCCTGCAGCGAGTGCTGCCGAGCCTCGAGGGCGAGGTGGAACCGGTGCTCACGACGCCGACCGGCGAGCGGGTCATGCGTGTGCTGACCTGGCTGCCCGGCTCGCTGTTGCGAGCGGCAACGCCGACCGACGCGCAGCTCGAACAACTCGGAGTCGTGCAGGCCCGCCTCGCGATTGCACTCGAGGACTTTCGACACCCGGCCGCCGAGCGCGAACTGTCGTGGGACATCCTGAACCTGCCGAAGGTGCATCACTTGCTCGAGTTCGCACCGGATGTCGCCCCGGTGCTCGAGCGCATCGACTCCCTCGGCGAGCGCCTCGCGGCACTCCCGCACCAGGTCGTGCACAACGACATCAACCTCGACAACGTGCTGACGGATGCCGGGGACGCCGGCTTTGTCACCGGCATCCTCGACTTCGGAGACGTGGTCTTCACGGCGCGCGCCGCCGACCTGGCGGTCGGGCTCAGCTACCTCATCGACGAACGCGGGCTGGCATCCGTTCAGCCCATCATCGACGGCTACACCCGCACCAACCTGCTCACCGGCGACGAGCTCGAACTGCTGCCGGACCTCATCCGCGGCCGGCTCGCGCTGCGCATCCTGCTCGCGTCGTGGCTGTCGTCAACCGTCCCGGACAACGCCGACTACACCGCGCGCAACCTCGACCGCAGCCGCGCCCAGCTCGCGGCGCTCGGGTAACTCTCCGCGACCGCGCGGGGGTTTGTTATCCGTGCGGCCCTTTAAACGACCGCACCGATAACTAACCGGCGCACGGATGCCCGGCCCTACGCTGGAGGGGTGCCAGGACCTTCGAGTTACTTCGACCCCGCCCGCGCCGCCGACCTCGACGCCGAGACCCGCAGCCTCGTCGAGCGCCGGCAACGCGCACTCGGCAGCGCCTACCGGCTGTTCTACGACCGGCCGATCCGGTTCGTGCGCGGCCTCGGAACCAAGCTCTGGGACGCCGACGGCACCGAGTACCTCGACGCCTACAACAACGTGCCATCGGTCGGGCACGCGCATCCGCGGGTGGTCGCGGCGATGGCCGAGCAGGCGGCAACGCTCAACATCCACACCCGGTACCTGCACGAGGGAATTCTCGACTACGCCGAAGACCTGCTCAGCACGATGCCCGACGAGATCGGCAACGTCATGTTCGCCTGCACCGGCTCCGAGGCGAACGACCTGGCCCTGCGGATCGCCAAGCACGCGACCGGCGGCACCGGCGTCATCGTCACCGCCAACGCGTACCACGGGGTCACGGCCGAGATCGCGGCCATCTCGCCCTCGCTCGGCGGGCTCGAATCGCTCGCCGGCTGGGTGAGATACGTTCCGGCGCCCGGGCCCGGCGTCGACTTCGCCGCCCACGTGCGCGACGCTCTCGCCTCGCTCGAGCGGTCCGGCATCCGCCCCGCCGCCCTCATCGTCGACACGATCTTCGCGTCGGACGGTGTGATTCCGGATGCCGCCGGTCTCGTGGACGCGGTCGCTGCGGTTCGCGCCGCCGGTGGCTTGTTCATCGCCGATGAGGTGCAGCCGGGATTCGGCCGCCTCGGCACCGGACTGTGGGGCTTCGACCGGTACGGCATCACGCCCGACCTGGTCACTATCGGCAAACCGATGGCGAATGGCCAGCCGGTTTCCGCGGTACTCGCCCGCCCTGACCTGATCGATGCGTTCGGCCGCGAAGTGCGCTACTTCAACACCTTCGGCGGATCCACCGTTTCGATCGCCGCCGCGCAGGCAACCCTCGACGTCGTTCGCGATGAGAACCTCATCGAGAACGCCCGCGTCGTCGGCGCCTACCTGGCCGCCGGCCTCCGCGGCCTTGCGTCGACCCACACGACCGTGAGTGACGTGCGCGCTTCCGGCCTCTTCATCGGCGTCGAACTGGATGCCGGAAGCCCGGCATCCAGCGAACGCCTCGCCCTCGCCGTCGTGAACGGCCTGCGCGAGCACGGCGTGCTCCTGGCCGCATCCGGCGCCGGCAACAACGTGCTCAAGGTGCGCCCGCCGCTGCCGTTCAGCCTCGGCGACGCGGACCGGTTGCTCACCGAGCTCGATGCCCAGCTCGCGATTGGCGAACTCACCGAGTTGTAGCGGTCAGCACGAGCGCGTCAGAACCAGGAGGCGCCAGCGCTAGAAGTCGCCAGCGTTAGAAGTCGCCACCACCGAAGTCGCCGCCACCGAAGTCACCAAATCCGCCGCCGCCAAAGTCTCCACCGGAGTCCGCGCCGGAGTCGTAGCCACCGTCGGCGCTGGCGTCTCCCGAATCAGTGCCGTCGGCGGACGCATCACCCGAGCTATCGCCGGACATGTCGGGCATGAACGCCGAGACGAGCGCTGAACCGATGACGTAGCCGGCCACCGTTCCCAGCAGTGAGCTCGCGACCATGCTGCCGAAGCCCATGCCGCCCTGGTTGCCCATGGTGCGTTCCATCGTTCCCGGGTTGCGCAGTTCCGACCGGGTGGCCGACGAGGCGAGGGATGCGGAGTCGGCGCCGCGGGGCGCTTCACCCGCCGGGGCGTTTTCGGTCAGCTCGGTGAACAGCAACTGTCGCTGCTCGGGGGTGAGCTTCTCGAAGGCTTCGGCGTGCACCTTTTCGATGGTTTCCGGCGGCGCAGTGCGTAGCAGGTAGCGGTAGCGCTCGAGCGCGATTTCGTTCTCATCGCGAGGCTGCGCGGCCTGTCGCTGCTGGCCGTAGCCGGTGTTCTGCTGAGGTTCGTTTCCGAAAAGTCGATCGAAGAATCCCATTGCCGTTTCCCGTCGTGAGTGTTGGCTCAACGGTACGGAGATGACCTGAACATCCGCCTATATATTGGCGCTTTCCGCACCTGTTCGCGCGGGGCGTAGCGGCCGCTATTCCTTGGGCAAGTTGAGCTTGGCGCGCTCTTCGGCTTCGATCTCGGCGTAGACCTTGCGTTCGGTGCGGTCGGCACGAAGGATCGAGCGCATCACGAGCCAGAAGATGAGTCCGACGAGGATGGTCGGTGTCACCGAGTAGAGGGCATTGGCCCAGAAGTTTTCCAGCACGCCCCAAGGGTACGCCGGTCTTCCTGAACAAACGAATGCGGTGCCCGCTCAGCGGACGAAAGTCACAATCGCGATGACGACGATGATGCCCACGAGCGTGAGCGTCATGATCAGGCGCGAAGTCGAACGGGTCATTGTTAGAGGGCGTCCGCGTTGATGCCGCCGATGATTCCGGTCACGATGAGGTAGATCGCGAAGCCGCCGACGATTATCCAGATGGCCAGTCGCGTGAATGGCACGTCTTTCTTCTTCTTGTCGTCGCCCGGAAGCTTCAGATCGCTCATGCGCCCGAGTTTACGTGACCTAAGATTCCCCCGTGAGCAACCTCGAAAAGCATCCGGGAGAAGTCGCCCTCGACGACGCACCGATCGTCGCCACCGGCAAGCTGGAGATCCTGTCTCCCCGCGACGTTCCGCTCGGTGGCCCGCGCGCGATGGACGTGCGCCGCACCCTCCCCCAGCGCTCGCGGTCGCTCATCGGCGCCTGGTGCTTCGTCGACCACTACGGTCCGGATGCCGTCGCCGTCAGCGGCGGGATGGTCGTTCCCCCGCATCCGCACACCGGGCTCCAGACCGTGAGCTGGCTCTTCACCGGCGAGGTCGACCACCGCGACAGCATCGGCAGCCACGCCCTCGTTCGCCCCGGCGAGATCAACCTCATGACTGCCGGCAGCGGCATCGCCCACTCCGAGGTCTCGACGCCCGCGACCACGACCCTCCACGGCGCTCAGCTCTGGCTCGCGCTGCCCGACGGCGATCGCCATCGGGCACCGTCGTTCGAACACTTCGCGCCCGAGCCGGTGGTGCTCGCGGGCGCGTCGATCCGCGTCTTCATCGGCACGCTCGTCGGCAGCACCTCGCCGGTCGAGGTCTTCAGCCCGCTCGTCGGCGCCGAGATCGAACTGGCCGCCGGTGCCCAGCTCGACCTGCCCGTCGACGAGTCGTTCGAACACGGCATCCTGCTCGATGTGGGAGACGTTGCGGTCGACGACGAAACCGTCGAACGCAGCCACCTTGCCTATCTCGCGCCCGGTGCGCGCAGCATCCGCCTCCGCGCCGGCGCGAACGGCGCCCGCGTGCTGCTGATCGGCGGTGAGCCATTCGGCGAACGCATTGTCATGTGGTGGAACTTCATCGGCCGCACGCACGACGAGATCGTGCAGTACCGAACGGAATGGCAAGCGGATGTCGTTGCCGGTGGGCGCGACGACGGTCGCTTTTCGCTCGTGCGCGGCTATGACGGCCGCCCGCTGCCGGCACCCGAACTGCCGAACGTGCGCCTCAAACCGCGCGAGTAGCTCGCGAGTCGCTACGGGTTGAGCGGGGCCGAATCCTGGAACGGGACGTTGGAAACGGCGTCCAGCGAGACCGCGACCGAAACGATCACGCCAAGCAAAACGAGCACGCCAATGACGGCAATTCTTGCGAAGGGTAAGCGCATCCTCTCAGGGTAGTTAGGAACTCTAGCTACCGTAACTCCCACAAATGGTTACAACTGCGGTACGCGGAGTTACTTAACCAGCGGAAAGAGAATCGTCTCGCGAATGCCAAGACCGGTGATCGCCATCAGCAGGCGGTCGATTCCCATTCCCATTCCGCCGGTCGGCGGCATGCCGTGCTCGAGCGCGCGAAGGAACTCCTCGTCGAGGCGCATCGCCTCGAGGTCGCCGCGGGTCGCGAGCTTTGCCTGTTCGACGAAACGCTCGCGCTGGATGACCGGGTCGACGAGTTCGGAGTACGCGGTCGCGAGTTCGAAACCACGCACGTAGAGGTCCCACTTCTCGACGACGCCGGCCTTCGTGCGGTGCGCACGCACGAGCGGGCTCGTCTCGACCGGGAAGTCCATGACGAACGTCGGGCGAACCAGGTCGCCCTTCACGAAGTGCTCCCACAGCTCTTCGACATACTTTCCGTGGTTGGCGAGGTGAACCTCGACGCCCTCGCGGTCGGCGATCTCCTTGAGGTCGGCGACGCTCGTCTCCGGCGTGATCTCGATTCCGGATGCCGCGCTCAGCGACTCGTACATCGAGATGCGGTCCCAGTCGCCTCCGAGATCGAACTCGGTGCCGTCGAGCCAGGTGACGGTCGTCGATCCGGCGACCGCGATCGCGGCGTTCTGGATCATCTCCTGCGTGAGGTCGGCCATCTGGTTGTAGTCGCCGTAGGCCTGGTACGCCTCGAGCATGGCGAACTCGGGGCTGTGGGTGGAGTCGGCACCCTCGTTACGGAAGTTGCGGTTGATCTCGAAGACCCGGTCGATGCCGCCGACGACGGCGCGCTTGAGGAACAGCTCCGGCGCGATGCGCAGGAACAGCTCGGTGTCGAACGCGTTCGAGTGCGTGATGAACGGACGAGCGGACGCCCCGCCGTGCATCGTCTGCAGCATCGGCGTCTCGACTTCGAGGTAGTCGTGGCTCGCGAAGGTCGCGCGCAGGCTGGCGTTGACCTTCGCGCGGGCACGCACGGTGAAGCGGGCATCTTCGCGCACGATGAGGTCGAGGTAGCGGCTGCGGACGCGCGCTTCGTCGCTCAGCTCGGAGTGCAGGTTCGGCAGCGGAAGGATCGCCTTCGACGCGATCTGCCACTCCTTGACCAGGATCGACAGCTCGCCGCGGCGGCTGGAGATGACCTCGCCCGAGACGAAGACGTGGTCGCCGAGGTCGACGAGGGCCTTCCAGTCATCGAGCGATTCCTGTCCGACTTCGGCGAGGGAGACCATGACCTGGATCCGCTGGCCATCGCCGGCCTGCAGCGACCCGAAGCAGAGCTTTCCGCCGATGCGCGAGTGCACGACGCGTCCAGCCAGCCCCACGGTTTCGCCGGTCGCGGTATCGGTCTCAATGGCGGCAAATTTCTCGCGCACCGCACCGATAGTGGTCGTGACGGGAACGGACACCGGGTACGCCTCACCGGTCTCGAGCAGGCGATCGCGCTTCGCGAGGCGAACGGACTTCTGTTCGCTGATCTCTTCCGCGGTGGGTTCGGCTGCTTCGGTGGCCTGAACTGGCTCGGTCATGGGTGCTCCTGGTGCTGCGTTGTCGACGTCCAATGGTATCCGGCGAGCGCGCGAGCGGTTTTCGTCGAAGCTCCCGCACCCGAAAGTCGGCAACTCCGCGCGACACGCCGCGCTGCGACATCCGTCCCCGGCGTGGCGAAGAAATCTGCCGACTTTAGTGCTGGCAGCAAGCCGAAGAACGCCGCAGCAGCTAGCCGCCGAGGCGGATGGGCTCGTTGTCAATCAGCCGGGTGGTGCCGACCGTCGCGGCGATGAGCACCACAGCGGGGCCGCGGTAGTTGTCGTCGACCGGCAGGAAGGTGTCGGGGTGAACGACCTTGAGGTAGTCGAGCTCGACGAGCGCCTCGCCCATGAGCGCGGACTGCGCGGCGGCAAGCACAGAGTCGATTCCACGATCAGCGGATGACGCCGCCGCCTCGAGCGCGATGGACAGGGTTCGCGAGGCGCGGCGTTCGCGGGCGTCGAGGAACCGGTTGCGGCTGGAGAGCGCGAGTCCGTCATCCTCTCGTACCGTCTCGATGACGTCGACCGTGACCGGCAGGTTCAGGTCGGCGACCATGCGCTTGACCAGAAAGACCTGCTGGGCATCCTTCTGTCCGAACACAACGAATCTCGGTCCGACGACGTTAAGCAGCTTGGCGACGATCGTCAGCACTCCGTCGAAGTGCCCGGCGCGCGAACGGCCCTCGTAGAGGGAACCGACCGGTCCGGCCTTGACAGTGGTCTGGATCGGCCAGGTCGGGTACAGCTCGTCGACGACCGGAGCGAACACGAAGTCGACCCCGAGCTCATCGAGCTTCGCAACGTCTTCGTCGAGCGTGCGCGGGTACCGGTCGAGGTCCTCACCGGCGGCGAACTGCAGCGGGTTGACGAAGATCGAGACGACGACGGTGCTCGCGATCTCATGCGCGCGGGCGACGAGGGCGAGATGCCCGTCGTGCAGCGCGCCCATTGTCGGCACAAACGCAACGTCAAGGCCAGCGAGGTGACGACGGAGTTCGGCCACAGAATCAATAACGACGGGCACGGTACTCCTTTTCGTAACGGCCGATGGGAGCTGGCCGCTACCCGATAGTACCGGCCATTCCGCGACACTGCGGTGCGGGCGGGAGCGCCCGACGAACGGTCAGTCGAACAGTCCCGGCGGGATCAGCTCCGGTCCGGATGCCGCAGCGAGCGCATTCTCAACCGCCGAACGCACGAGCGGGGCGATGACGCTGCCCGGCGATTCGAGGCCGAGATCGGCGAGCAGGTCGACGGCCTGGCCGACGATGGCGGTGGAAAAACTGGTGGCGGTCGCGATCGCTTCGGCGTAGATCGCGCGGTCGGCCTCGGCAATGATGACCGGTTCGGCCCCCATCTCGACGACGAGCGCCTGCCCGATCGGCTGGACCGGCGTCGGCGCGGTGACGGCGCAGTAGCTCTCGCGCAGCCGGGAGAGGTCGAGGCTCGTACCGGTGAACGCCATGGCCGGATGCACCGCGAGCGGAATCACACCGGCGGCGGTCGCCGGGGCGAGCACCGAGATTCCCACTCCCGGCGCCGTGTGCAGCACGAGCTGCCCGGGCTGCCAGGCTCCGACGGCGGCAAGGCCGGCGACGAGCTGGGCGAGTTCCGACTCGGGAACCGCGAGGATGACGAGTTCGCTGCGCTCGATGAGCTGCGGGATCTCGAGGATGGGTGCTCCCGGAAGCATCGCCTCCGCGCGGTCGCGGCTCGACTCGGAGACCGCAGAGATGCCGACGATCGCGTGGCCGGCGCCCGCGAGGGCAGCGCCGAGAACGGGGCCGACCTTGCCGGCGCCAATGATTCCAATGCCCAGTCGGCCGGAACGAGTAGTCATAGAGCCAGCCCTCCGGCAATCGGACCGGAATGCCACCGGTGAGTGGTGTCGTTGGTGGCTGACGCGATCGTCGCAGCCGCGGCATCCGTGAAGAAATCGGTGGCGAGCGCCGCGTCAACCGCGCCCAGCGATGCCACGACCGGACCGGCGACGGTGTGCACGCGCACCGACGCGACCCGCAGGCGGCGCTCGATCGGGCCCTGCGTGAGTGTGACGCTCTGGGCGCGGGCGAGCGGCACGACGACCAGGCGACGCCACACCGAACCCGACCGGAACAGCACGACATCCGGCGCGAGCGCAAAACCGTTGCGGCGCCACGAGAACCAGCGAAGCACGGCCGCCCGGCGCGGGGAGTTCACAAATCCGTCGTCGCCGCCGCGCGAGGTGAGTCCGCGCTCCAGCAGGGCGATCGACTCCGCGTCCACGAGCCCCGGCAGCACGAGTTCGAGCACGCGTTTGACGTCGGTCAGGTTGCCGACCGGCAGGATGGTGGTGTTCGCCTGCCCGGCAGCGCCCTTGGCCTGCGAGGTCGAGGCGCGGTTGAGCTTGATCTCCCACCAGCCGGATGCCCGCCAGAGCAGCGGCTGCGACACCTGCACCGAGTGGATGCGTCCGGGCGGCAGCGTTTCGTTGCTGGTGGAGAAGAGTCCGAAGCCGACGCGGATGCCGTCGGGGGTTCCGGCGATGCTGTAGCGGAGGGATTTCGTGAACCGCTGGAAGTAGAAACCACCCATACCGATGATGGTCGGGGCGAGCACCGCGAGGGCAAAGAATTCGCCGGTGTTGACGAAGGCGACCGCGGCGCCGGCCGCGAACAGCAGCAGGAACACGGTCGTTTCGCTCAGCACGAGCGAGCCGATGAGACGGCCGACGTGCATGGTCACGACCGACTCGGGGGGCGCGAGGTTCGGGTCGCGCTCGGGAGCGAGGAGTTCGCCGACCCGGGTCTCGACAATACCCGCGTGGACAGCACCCGCCTGGGCGGCGGGAACACTACCGTCGGCTGCCTGCGCAATGGCCGCGGCATCCGCTTCGGCCTGCTGCGTTCCGGACGCCAGCCGCAGCACCTCACGACGCAGCTCGTCGGCCGCAGCGCTGCGCAGGTAGGCGAGTTGCACGTTCGCGTCCTGGCCGGCGACGTTCACCTCGAGCCGCGCGGCTCCGAAAATGCGCGCGAGGAACGGGCGCTGGATGTTGATGCCCTGGATGCGGTCGAGTCTGGCTTTGCGGTTGGTGCGGAACAGTACCCCGCTTCGCACTTCGACAACCTCGTCGGTGATGCGGAAGGTGTGCATGCGCCAGGAGAAGTAGAAGACGACGACGAGCAGTGCAAGGCCGCCGAGTATGACGAGTGCGACGATGCCGGCGAGTCCGCTGTCGGCGAGCCACAGCAGCGGGTCACCCTGCTCGTCCGGGCCGCCGAAGAGCAGGTTGACGAGGGTGTCACGCAGGTTGACGATGACCACACCGACAACGGCGATGAGGGTGAGCCCCCCGCGCAGGAACGGCGTTGCCGGGTGCAGCCGGTGCCATTCGCCGTCGGTGAATCGCCCCTCGACGACGGTGGTCACAGGCCGGCCCGCCGCGATTCCGCGAGCGATACGAGCCGGTCGCGCAGCTCTTCGGCTTCGGCTTCCGGAAGCCCGGGGATGACGACGGTGCTGGATGCCGCGGCCGTGACGAACCGCAGCTCGCTGAGTCCGAGGGCGCGGGCGAGTGGCCCGCGGTTGATGTCGACGAGCTGCATCCGCCCGTAGGGAACGGCAACGAAGCGCTGCCAGGCAAGGCCGCGGCGGAACAGCAGGTCATCCTCGCGGAGCGCGTAGCCGATCGAGCGGACCCGGCGCGGTGTCACGACGATGATGCCGAGCGAGATTGCGCCGACGATCACCGGCGGGATCCAGCCGAGATCCCAGTGGAAGGCGATCAGCGGGATCGCGGAGATCGCGGTCATGATCAGCCCGGACATGATGTAGCCGACGACGTCGACGACGATGTACTTCGACGAGACCCGCCGCCATCCGGTGGTTGCAGCGAGGGCGGTGTCATCCAGTTCGAGACGCTCGGTCACTCGCTGTCCTTTGGTCGTGCCTGATCGGTGAAGTTGTGCTGCGACATTCGTACCGTACGACAGGCTAGGGCCGCGCGGTAGTGCCGCTCGGCTTCTCGTCGTCTTCCGGAGGAAGCGTGCACATGCGCTCGGCGACGAGACCGCCGACCAGCAGCACGACCGCACCGACCGCGGTGAAGATCGACATCGAGACGGATCCAGCCTCGGTGACGACCGGTCGGGTGAGCAGGAAGACAACGATCGCGGCGGACCCTCCGGCGAACAGCGCGCCGGTCAGGCTCGCGGCCTTCGCGAGCAGCACAACGCGCGTCGCGTAGAACGGGTCGACCGGTCGCCTGGCCGCCCTGGTCACCGAACGCAGCACCGGGATCGCACCCGCGATCACGAGGATGCCGATGAGGGCGAGGGCAACTCCGAAAGTGATCGGCGGGATGACGATCGCGCGCCCGGAGGTGAGCATGGCGAGCTCGATGAGCCAGCCGGCTGCCGCACCGAGCACGGCGAGCACGAGCAGCACGGTGGGGCTGGTCTTCTTCACGCGAGTGGCTCGCTCTCGTAGGGGAACACGGCATCCGTGAGGTCGGCGAGCAGGGCATCCACTCGTCCGAGTCCCGGAAGCGTCGCGTTCGGCTCGATCTCGAGCCACGGCTGCAGCACGAACGCGCGCGACGCGGCTCCCGGATGCGGCAGGGTCAGGGTGTCGGTCGAGAGCGTGAACGACGCGAAGTTCACGATGTCGATGTCGAGCGTGCGATCGCCCCAGCGCTCGTCACGCACCCGGCCGTTCGCGATCTCGATCGCGTTGACCGCGTTCAGCAGGCTCTGCGGCGAGAGGACGGTTCGCACGATGACGACCGCGTTCAGGTACGACGGGGCATCTTCGTCAACACCGTGCGGCTTGAGCGCGGGGGTCTCGACGAGCGTTGAGGCTTTGAGCAGCGTGACGCCGTTGAGCGCGGCGATCGCCGTGACGGCGGCGCGGATGGTGGCCTCACGGTCACCGAGATTGCTGCCGAGCGAGAGCACGGCCGGCAGGCCGAACTCGATCCGTTCCGGGCGGATCTGCATCACTCGCGCCCTCGGACGATCGTGACCGAGACATCCGTGAACGGAACCGTGATCGGCGCGCTCGGCTTGTGTACGGTGACCTCGACGAGCGTTGCTGCTTCGTGCGCCAGTGCGACCTGCGCAACGCGTTCGGCAACCGTCTCGATCAGGTCGACCGGGTCGCGTTCGACCGCTGCGACAACTTCTTCGGCGAGTTCGCCGTAGTGGATGGTGCGCCCGAGATCGTCGCCGGCGGCGGCAGCTCGAAGGTCGACCTGCACGGTCACGTCGATGATGAAAACCTGGCCGGTACGGCGTTCGTGCTCGAAAACTCCGTGGAAAGCGGATGCCCGCAGCCCGGTCAGCGTGACGCGGTCACCGCTGATTGCGCCAGTCCCGGTCACTCTGCCCGGCCGTTCTCCCACGCGCTCCACACGTCGAGCGCGGCCTTCGTGGCTTCGACGTTGTGCACGCGCACTCCCCAGGCGCCGGCCTGCGCGGCGAGCGCGCTGATGACGGCGGTCGCGGGGTCGCGGTCGTCGGCGGGGGCGTCATCCGCTACCAGTGGGGCGAGGAACTTCTTGCGGGATGCCCCGACGAGCACCGGGTGCCCGAGGCTCGCGAGCTCGGGAAGGTGCCCGAGCAGTGCCCAGTTGTGCTCGGCGGTCTTCGAGAAACCGAGGCCCGGATCGATGATGATGCGGTCGGGGTCGACTCCCCAGATGATCAGCTCGGCCAGGCGCGACTTCAGTTCGTTGCGAACGTCGAGCACGACGTTGTTGTAGTTCGCGGTGTCGTTGAATGAGTCGCTGTGCCCGCGCCAGTGCATGGCGATATAGGTAAGACCGGTGCGGGCGACGATGCGATACATCTCCGGGTCGGCGAGACCGCCGGAGACGTCGTTGATGATCTCGGCACCGGCATCCGCGGCGGCCAGAGCCGTCTCGGAGTTCATCGTGTCGACCGACACCGGGATGCCGAGGTCGACGAGCCCGGTGATGACGGGAATGACGCGGGCCAGTTCGTCGGCGACCGAGACGCGGCCGGCGCCCGGCCTCGTCGACTCCCCGCCGACGTCGACAAAGTCCGCGCCGGCTTCTACGAGTTTCGAACCCCACTCGATGGCGGCATCCGTTGAATCGAATCTGCCGCCGTCGCTGAACGAGTCCGGCGTGGTGTTGAGAATGCCCATGATGCGGGGGCGGGGGGTGGTCGTGCTTGCGCTGGCGCGGCGGCCGGTTCGTGTGCCGGTCTGTGAAGTGTGAGTGGGGCTAGTCATGGGCACCTCCTGAAATGAGTGCGATGATTTCGGCGCGGGCGACGGGATCGCTGAGCGTTCCGCGCGAGGCCATGGTGACTGTCGAGCTTTTTGCCTGCCGCACGCCGCGGGCCGAGACACAGCCGTGTACGGCGTCGAGCACGACGAGCACACCGAGCGGAGCGAGTCCCTCGTCGAGCGCGTCGGCGATCTCCTCGGTCAGGCGCTCCTGCAGCTGCGGGCGGGAGGCCAGGGTGTCGAGCACGCGCGGGAGCTTTCCGAGTCCGACGACCTTGCGGTCGGGAATGTAGGCGAGGTGCGCGGTGCCGGTGAACGGCAGCAGGTGGTGTTCGCAAATCGACCGGAACTCGAGGTCGCGCAGCAGCACGAGCTCGCCGAGCTGGCCGTCCGCGAGTTCGATCGTCTCGGCGAGGTGCGATTTCGGATCGACGGCGAGGCCGGCGAAGAAGTCCTGGTACGCCTGCGCGACGCGCTGCGGCGTCGACTCGAGGCCGGGCCGCGTTGCATCCTCACCGATCGCAGCAAGGATCTCGGCGACCGCCGCCTCGATGCGTCCGGTGTCGATATTCATATCCGGAGCAGGCATAGCCGGATCAGGCGGTCGCCACGCCGGGCGTCTTGCGAGGCCTCGGCGCGCGCTTCGGCTTCTCGACCGGCGGCTCGGAGTCGACTCCGCCATCCACGATCTCCGGGTCGATCGGGAGCTTGGACGGCACCTTCACGGGCGGACGATCGGACAGCGTGCGCTTGTCGCTCGAGAGCCAGAGCGGACGCTCGGGCAGGCGTTCGACATCCTTGAACAGCTCGGCGAGCTGCACGTGGTCGAGCGTCTCTTTCTCGAGCAGTTCGGTTGCGAGCTTGTCGAGGATGTCGCGGTTGGTGTTGAGCACCTGCCACGCCTCGTCGTGTGCCTGCTCGATGAGCACGCGCACCTCGGCGTCGATCGTCTTCGCGAGGTCGTCGGAGTAGTCGCGGCCGTTGCCCATGTCGCGTCCCATAAAGGGCTCGCCGGCAGCCTGGCCGAGCTTGACCGAACCGATGCGAGCGCTCATTCCGTACTCGGTGACCATGCGGCGAGCCGTCGCGGTCGCCTTTTCGATGTCGTTCGATGCGCCGGTCGTCGGGTCGTGGAAGACGATCTCTTCGGCGACGCGACCGCCCATGGCGTAGGCGAGCTGGTCGAGCAGTTCGTTGCGCGTGACCGAGTACTTGTCTTCGAGCGGAAGGACCATCGTGTACCCGAGGGCACGACCGCGGGGAAGGATGGTGACCTTCGTGACCGGGTCGGTGTTGCGCATGGCGGCAGCAGCGAGGGCGTGTCCACCCTCGTGATACGCCGTGATGAGCTTCTCTTTGTCGTTCATCAGGCGCGTGCGGCGCTGCGGTCCGGCCATGACGCGGTCGACGGCCTCGTCGAGGGCACGGTTGTCGATGAGCTGGGCGTTGCTGCGCGCGGTGAGCAGCGCAGCTTCGTTGAGCACGTTCGCGAGGTCAGCACCGGTGAAGCCCGGCGTCTTGCGCGCGAGTACTTCGAGGTCGACGCCCTTGGCGAGCGGCTTGCCCTTTCCGTGAACCTCGAGGATCTGCTTGCGTCCCTGCAGGTCGGGGGAGTCGACACCGATCTGGCGGTCGAAACGACCGGGGCGAAGCAGGGCGGGGTCGAGGACGTCCGGGCGGTTGGTCGCAGCGATCAGGATGACGTTGGTCTTGACGTCGAAGCCGTCCATTTCGACGAGCAACTGGTTGAGCGTCTGCTCGCGCTCGTCGTTACCGCCGCCGATTCCGGCACCGCGGTGACGACCGACGGCGTCGATCTCATCGATGAAGATGATGGCCGGGGAGTTCTCTTTGGCCTGCTGGAACAGGTCGCGAACGCGGCTGGCACCAACACCGACGAACATCTCGACGAAGTCAGAACCCGAGATCGTGTAGAACGGCACTCCGGCCTCACCGGCAACGGCGCGGGCGAGCAGGGTCTTTCCGGTTCCGGGAGGGCCGTACAGCAGTACGCCCTTCGGGATGCGGGCGCCGACAGCGAGGAACTTCGCCGGCTCTTTGAGGAAGTCCTTGATTTCGCCGAGCTCTTCGACGGCTTCGTCGGATCCGGCGACGTCGTCGAAGGTGACCTTGGGGCTTTCCTTGCCGACGAGCTTGGCCTTCGAACGGCCGAACTGCATGACCTTGTTTCCGCCACCCTGCATGCGGGTGATCAGGAAGTAGAAGACCACACCGAGGATGAGGAACGGCAGCAGGATGCCGATGAGCGAGGTCAGGAAGTTCTGCTGGGGCACCTCGTCGGTGACCTTTTCGACCTTTGCGTCGTCGATCGCCGTGACGACGGCGGCACCGCGCGGTGCGACGTAGTTGAACTGGACCTTGGAGCCGTAGGTCTTGTCGGCTTCCTTGAGCGTGAGGTCGACGCGCTGCTCGCCGTCGACGATCTTCGCCGACTCGACGTCACCGGCGGCGATCATGGCGAGACCCTCCTTGACGGAGATCTGCTTGAAGCCTGAACCGGAGAGGAGGAACGACCCGATGATGACCGCTACGACCGCGATAACGATGTAGACGATGGGGCCGCGAAAAATGCGCTTCAAATCCATGATGACCCGGGCGACAAAAGCCCAGCACCTTCCTGCTCAAATATGTGCTGCAAGGCTACTGCCTCGCCGCTGGGCGAGCGCTGCGTGTTCGCCAAGAGCTTCACCAACGGCATCGCGCTGGTTGAGCTTGTCGAAACCATCGCCAACCTGGAGCTCAGAGCCGCAGGCGATGATCTCGATACACTCGCTGGCGCTCGCACTCGATCAACGAGGTTTTCGAACCACCGTCAGGCGTACACGTGCGGCGCGAGCACCGCGATACCGCGCAGGTTGCGGTACTTCTCCGCGAAGTCAAGGCCATAACCGACCACGAACGCGTTCGGGATCTCGAACCCGACGTAACGCACGTCGACCTCGACCTTTGCAGCATCCGGTTTGCGCAGCAGGGCACAGATCTCGACGGATGCAGCTCCGCGGCTCTCGAGGTTGGCGCGCAGCCAGGACAGCGTGAGTCCGGAGTCGATGATGTCTTCGACGATGAGCACCTTGCGGCCGGTGAGGTCGGAGTCGAGGTCCTTCAGGATGCGCACGACGCCCGACGACTGGGTGCCCGATCCGTAGGACGAGACCGCCATCCAGTCCATCTCGATCGGCAGCTTGAGCTCGCGCGCGAGGTCAGCCATCACCATGACGGCACCGCGAAGCACCCCGACGAGCAGCACGCTCTCGCCCGCGTAGTCGACCTCGATGCGGCGGCAGAGTTCCGCGAGCTTCTCGTGAATCTCCTGCTCCGTCAGCAGGATCTCGGTGAGGTCATTCTCGACGTCGCTGAATTCCATGGGGTTCCTGTTCAGTGCTCGAGGATCGGGTCTTGCCCGGTCAACTCTCCGACGGTGGACGCGGCGAACACGATGAGCCCGCTGCGTCGTTCCACTGTAACCCCCGGCAGGTCGAGTGGTTTCTGGCCGTGCCAGTCGGTCACGAGCCGCGCGACCTCGAGGGTCTGGGCGCGGCTGAGCGACAGGTGGAACTCGCTCGCCACGACGAGCCGGATGAGCCTCTGGCGCAGCGCCGCGGGTTGCGCCGCGAGCGCGGAGACCGGCAGCGCGATCCCGGCCTCGACGATTTCGGCGAAGTCTTCCGCGATCTCTTCGGCGAAGTGATCGAGCGCATCGGCGTCTTCGCGCAACTGGTCGGCGGTGCGCGCGAGAGCCTCGGCAATACCCGGACCGATCTCCGACTCCAACATCGGCAGCACCGACTGCCGCACTCGCACCCGGGCGAACGCGGCGTTGAGGTTGTGCGGGTCGTTCCACGGGGTGAGCCCGGAATCGGCGCAAAACTGCTCGGTCATCGAGCGGCGGATGCCGAGCATCGGCCGCAGGTAGGCGCGACTGTGGGCGTGCGGCCCGTGTCCCGTCCCCATCGCGCTCGAAGCCGCCATACCGTGCAGGCTTGTCGCCCCGCTGCCACGCGCTAGCCCGAGCAGCACGGTCTCGGCCTGGTCGTCGAGCGTATGACCGAGCAGTATGGCTACGGCTGCGGTGTCGGATGCGGCGCTCGCGAGGGCCGCATAGCGGGCGTCCCGCGCGGCAGACTCTGGTCCGCCGTCGGTGCCGACCTGCACGGCCTGGACGAGCACCGGATCGAGTCCGAGCGCGGTGGCCTGCGCGGCGGCCGCGGCGGCGACATCCGCTGAACCGGCCTGCAGCCCGTGGTCGACGATGACTGCTCCGGCACGGAATCCGGCGCGCGGCGCCTCGAAAGCGGTGGCAGCGGCGAGCGCGAGCGAATCGGGTCCGCCGCTGAGTGCGACGAGGACCAAGGGGGCATCCGCTGCCGTCTCGGGACCAAATGAAGGAACGGTCGAAGCATTTTCACGTGGTTCCGCGAGCGAATTTCTGGCGGGTGCGATTGTTCCTTCATTTGGCACCGAAACCCCGAGAAGGGCGAGGGAATCGCGCACCGCACGACGAACATCGGCGATTGCGGGAGTAAGTCTGGGGCGCGATGACTGCATCCAGTAACGTTATTGCAGCAATCACGCTAAATAAGGAGCACGCAAATAATGGCCGCCTACGACGCCGTAATCGAGATTCCCAAGGGAAGCCGCAATAAGTTCGAGGTCGACCACGAGACCGGACGCGTCTACCTCGACCGCGTGCTCTTCACGACTTTCGTGTACCCGACCGACTACGGATACTTCGAGAACACCCTCGGACTCGACGGCGACCCCGTCGACGTTCTCGTGCTTCTCGACTACCCGCTGTACCCGGGAGTCGGCGTTTCGGTTCGTCCGGTCGCCGTCTTCAACATGACGGATGACGGTGGATCCGACGCGAAGGTCATCGCCGTTCCGGCCAAGGACCCGCGCTGGGCACACATCCAGGACCTCAACGACATTCCCGAATTCACGCGCAAAGAGATCGAGCATTTCTTCGAGCACTACAAGGACCTCGAGCCCGGCAAGTGGGTTCGCACTGAGGGCTGGGGCGACGCAGCAGAAGCCGGCGAGATCGTCGAAGCCGGCATCAAGAAGCTCGCGGCCGAAGGCCACTAGGTTTTCAGAAAGCCCGTCCACACTGCGGTGTGGGCGGGCTTTTTTGTTTCTACGGGGTTGGTCGTCCGGCGTACGGCACGAGGTCTCCGTAGCGGATCGGCTTGATGCGCACGACGGCTCCCGGATACGGCGCTTCGATCATCTGGCCGCCGCCGAGGTACATCGCGACGTGGTACTTCGTGCCCGTTGCCGATCCGCCGTCGGAGTAGAACAGCAGGTCACCGGCGGCGATGTCCGCGATCGCGAGCAGCCGGCCAGCTTCCTTGAGCGTCGCGTACTGGTTCGTCGACGAGTGCGTGCCGATGTAGACGCCGACCGACGAATAGCTCTGCTGGGTGAGACCGGAGCAGTCCCAGGTATCCGGGCCGGCTCCGCCGAGTTCGTAGTCTTCGCCGAGCTGCTTCTTCGCGAAGGCGATCGCTCCGTCGACGGAGTTTGTCGCGGGTGGCTGCACCGGCGGATTCACCACCGGTGGCGGAGGCGGCGGTGTGGTCACGGCCTCCTGCGCCTTCTCCCACGCGAGGCCCTCCTGGTACTCGCGTTCGGTGCGCGACGTGGTGCCTTTGAGCTCCGCGAGCTGGCGATACAGGGTTTTGGAGGCATCGTCCTGCGCTTCGACGCGGTTCTCGGCGCTCGATGATGCTGCCTTCGCGGCCGCCAGCGTGCGCTTTGCGTCGGCGGCGAGCGACTCGCGCTCCTCGCGGGCGACGTCGGCCTGGGCCGTCAGTGACTCAGCCGCATTGGCGTCGGCACTCGCCGTCTCGTAGATGAGCGCGGTCTTGGCGGTGAGGCTGTCGCGCAGGCTGAGGGCGTAGAGGAAGTCGTCCGGATCTCCCTCGCCGAAGACGAGCCCCATCGTGATGCTGCCACCTCCGGTGCGGGCGAGCTGGGCGACAAGCAGGCCAGCCCTCGCGCGTGAGGTGTCTGCTTTCTCGCGGGCGGCATCCGCTTGCTTTTGAAGCGCATCAGCGCGGGATTCAGCGTCTTTCAGGTCATCGCGCGCGACGTTGTACAGCTCGTTTTTCTCGAGTGCATCCTTGGCGAGGGTGTTCGCCGCGTCCTCGAGCCCGGCGATCAGCCGTTCGATCTTCTCGATCTGCTCGCGGGTCGCCTGCTCGTCGCCCTTGGCTTTCTCGACGTCGCTCCAGGTCGGGTAGTCCTCGGCAGCGGATGCGGCCGGCCCGGTTGCAGCGAGCGCTGTACTGGTCAGCAGCGCGGTCGCGACGATGACCGCCATCGCGGCGGTCGCGCGGGAGCGGCGGGACACTAGATCCGGGCCGCTGCGTTAGCCAAGCTTGATGCCGTTCTTCTTCATAAACGGCACCGGGTTCGTGACGAGGCCGTCGATGCGTACTCCGAAGTGCAGGTGGCAACCGGTAGCGATGCCGGTAGCGCCGACCTTGGCGATCGGCTGGCCGACGGTGACGCTCGCGCCGTTGCGAACGAGAAGCCCGCCGCCCTGGATGTGGCCGTACTCGGTCTGCACGCCGTTGCCGTGGTTGATGCGGATGAAGTTTCCGTAGACGCCGTTGACGCCCGAGTACGAGACCGTTCCGGAGTGGGCGGCGTAGATGATGGTTCCGCAGGCGTTACCGAGGTCGGTACCGAGGTGGTAACCGGCGCCGCCGGTATTCGGGTCGACCCGGTAGCCGAAGCCGCTGGTGATGCGTCCGCCGGCCGGGCGGGTCCAGCCGTTTGCGCTCACCTCACCGAGGCCGATGTTGTTGTTCTTCTCGCGGATGCGAACACCCTTGAGGTAGTCCTTCTCCGTCACCTTGCGGCGTTCGACGAGAACGGCGAGCTGTGCCGTGAGCGAGTTCTGGTTGGCCTGCTGCTCTTCGAGCGCGTCGGCGGCAATGTCGGCGGCGGCCTGGGCGACTTCGAATGCTTTCTCGGCCTTCTCCTGCAGGTCCTTCAGAAGTGCTTCAGCGACATCCGCCTGGTCGGTCAGGGCCTGCGCCGTGTTCTGGTCCTGGGTGGCCGTCTCGTAGACGCCCTCGGCCTGGGCGCTGACCTTGTTGGCCATGCCGTAGCTGTAGAGCATGTCGTCGGCCTCGGAGGCGTTGACGAGAAGGTTGAGCGTGAAGTCGCTGTTTCCGGAGCGGTACAGGCGCGCGGCCATCTCTCCCGCGCGGGCTACGGACTGGTCTGCGAGCTTGCGGGCGGCATCCGCCTGTTTCTTGAGCTCGTCGGCCTTGAGTGCGGCCTCCTGGAACTCCTGGTCGGCGACCTGGTAGGCGGCGCCCTTGACCTCGGCGTCCTTCTGGGTTTCGGTGACCTGGGCGTTGAGGTTGGCGATCAGCTCTCGCGTGCGCTTGATCTGCAGCTTCGTCGCCTTCTCGCTCTTGCGCGCCTTGGTGACGTCGTTCCAGCTCGGATAGGTGACCTTGGCCTCGGCGGTGGACGTTGGCGCGATCGCCACGGCGCCGGCGACGAGCAGCGAAAGGGCCGCGGCAACGGCAACGGCGCGGCGGATGCCGCCAAAACGTCCCGTGGGACGGTTCAGCGCGCGGGCGGTTCGCCAGTTGCTCATGGTGCTCCAAATATCGGGTAGCCGGGTCAATGCGCGCTGAATGAAGCGCGCCAACCCCACTGGCCACTTCATTCACACTAACAACGGGTCGTGCGCGTTCGCCGGTGCGCCGCGCATGCTCTAAGCTTCAATTACGAGTTGAACTTACTCGGGCTTCGATCGAATGGCAGTTTCATTCGCGGCGAGGGCCACAATCCGTCAGTTTGGATTTTTCGGAACGTGACCCTATGCTTGTCCCTCGGTAGCTAAGAAGTTTTGTTCTTCACGGCCCCATCGTTTAGTGGCCTAGGACGGCGCCCTTTCACGGCGTTAACACGGGTTCGAATCCCGTTGGGGTCACAAACACAAAATTTAATAGCATGGCCCTGTAGCGCAGTTGGTTAGCGCGCCGCCCTGTCACGGCGGAGGTCGCCGGTTCAAGTCCGGTCAGGGTCGCAGATAAGTAAAGCCTCTTCGAAAGGAGGGGCTTTCTTACTTAGAGGCAGCTTTTTGAAAGCAGTCTCGATGGCCCTGTAGCTCAGTTGGTAGAGCGTTCGACTGAAAATCGAAAGGTCACCGGATCGACGCCGGTCGGGGCCACCACTGAAAACCCTCGCATGATGCGGGGGTTTTCGTCGTTTGTGGGCGTAAGCCCGCTACGTGGACGACAGCACCCAGTCGACGACGAGCTCGGCTGTTGGACGAAGGATGTCGTCGCTGAAGGTCGCGCGGCTCGAGTGGTTTGAGGGGCGGTTGGTCTCCGCAGACGTGCGCGCGCCTACCAGCAGGAAGACGCCCGGAACCTCATCCAGAATCCAGGAAAAGTCCTCCGAGATGGCGATTGGCGCATCCAGCCGTCGAATCTCCTCGCCTCGCGCGTGCGCCACGGCGTCGAACCTGGCGAGTTCCCCGGTGTCGGTCATCGTTGGGATAGTGTCCCGGCGTTCCGTGATCTCTACCGTCACCCCGTGGGCCGAAGCGATCCCGGTTGCTACCCGGTGCACAAGAGAGGACACGATCACCTCGTCGTCGATCGAGAACGAACGTACTACGCCCGAGACGCTCGCAGTCTCGGGGATGATGTTGCGAGCTGCGCCAGCGTGGAACTCACCGAAAGTGCAGACCGATGGGGCGAACATCGAAGTTCCGTTGTGGATGGCGGTACCGATCGTGCCGACGAATGCCGCCGCTGCGAGGATCGGGTTGCGGGCGAGCTCCGGAGATGAACCGTGACCGCCGACGCCGGTGAAGGTAACGTCGAGCAGGGTTGAACCAGCGAGGACTGCGCCTTCTCGCGAGGCGAATTCCCCCGGGCCGAGCAGATGCGCAAGCACGTGCAGTCCGAGGGCGGCTTTCGGCCGCGTGCCAGCGACATCGAGCAGCCCCTCTTCCAGTGCAAGCTGCGCGCCACCCCAGCCCTCTTCCCCAGGCTGGAAGAAGAAGACGACATCCACCGCGAGCTCGCTCCGTCGCGACTCGACCTCGAGAGCCGCGGCGATAACGATTGCAAGATGACAATCATGACCGCAGGCGTGCATGGCGCCGTTGGTCGATTTCCAGGCGAGATCCGTGTCTTCGCGAATGGGCAGGGCATCCATGTCAGACCTGACCAGAACGGTGGCTACATCGGAGGTGCGTCGGTCGACCCGGCCACCGCGAACGATCGCGGTCACGGACGACAGGTCGCGCCCGGTCGCGATTTCGAATCCGCGCGAAGCCAGCGTCTCGAGAATCAGGGCCTGGGTTCGGGGCAGGTTCATGCCCACCTCGGGGATTTGATGAAATCGGCGACGTAGGGCGACGAGCTCTTCCGTCGACATCATGACTGCGACCTGTCGGGCTGGTTGCCCCTGCAAACTCGCCGGAGCAGGCCGATTTCTGCCCGCGAGAACGAAATCGACCGAACGATAAGATCGTCGTCACCGTGCATAATTCTTGTTTGCTTCCTGTAAGGCTTTGACTTCGATGACTGAAAACGCGACCGCTGCGTCGAGCGACGCCGCATCAGCGCCGATTCTGAAAATCGGGCACGTCGCGAATATCCTCGGCGTCCCGAGCGCCCGCATTCGACTGTGGGAGCACGAGGGCCTCATCACTCCTCTGCGAACCGAGAGCGGGCAACGACAGTTCTCGATGCAGGACGTCAAGCGACTCGAGAAGATCAAGAAACTCATCCAGGGCGGTTCGATGACGCTGGCTGGCATCCGTCTCGCCCTCGAAGGCACCGGGGGCGTCGAAGAACCCGAGGTGGCCGAGGCCACCAACCTGGTCGGGCGGCGAGTCAAGTTGCTGCGCACCAAACGAAAGATGAGTTTGCGCGACCTGTCCCAGGAGATAGGCATCAGCCCATCCGCGCTGAGCGCTTTCGAACGAGGGCTCAGCAGGCCGAGCATCGGCCGCATCTCCCAGATCGCGCACGCTCTCGGATCGACGGTCAACGAGCTGCTCGGAATGGCCCCCGCGAAGAACGAGATGATCGTCCGTGCCGATCGACGCGACGTTCTGCCGCTCGAGGCGGATGGTGTGGTCATCGAGAACCTGTACGTGTCGTCGACGACGTTGCAGTCGCAGATGGTGACCGTCCAGCCCGGCGGAGGAAGCGGCGAGCCGATGACCCATGCCGGCGAAGACTTTTTGACGGTTGTCGAGGGAGCGATAACGATCGTGCTGGATGCGATCGACACCTTCACCCTGGACACCGGAGATTCGATGACGTTCTCGAGTTCCCGACCGCACAGCTACCTGAACCGTGGCGAAGTCGTCGCCCGGGTGGTGTGGGTGAATACCCCGCCCACGTTCTGACCTCGCCACGGACGGTTAGCCGACGATCGCGACGGCCCGGATCGGCGAACCCGTTCCACCGAGAAGGTTGAGCGGAAGCCCGTAGAAGTCGAAGCGCGTATTCACCAATTCCCCGAGATTGGCGAGGTGTTCAGTGTTCACGATTCCGTATTTCTTACAGACCATGTGTCCGCTGAACGCTTCGTCGAGGCTGTTGTCGATCGCGTTGCAGTCGCTGCCGATGTTGACGACGCCCCTGACCGCAAGGTACTCGGCGCCTTCCCACGAGAATCCGGGGTTCTCATCGATGTACTTCTGCTCGGGGAACCACCGGTCGCCGTAGTCGAACCAGGCCAGCACGATGTCGCCGGGTCGAATTGCTTCGCCCGCCGCCGCCAGCTTCTCTTCGGCGATCATCACGTCGGCAGCATCCGCAAACCCCGTTCGTTCGGCATCGGGATTCGAGAATGTGACGTGCGAGAGATCGAGGCAGACGGCGGAGCCGTAGTAGTACTCCAGTGGGATCTGATCGAGTGGTTTGCCGTCGGGGTCGTATTCGATGGTGGCATCCGTGTGGGTACCAACGTGCTCGGAGATCAGCAGGTTGCGGGCGTAGAAACCGTCGGCGGTACCGTACTTCTCCTTGAATTCCTCGTGGGTCTGATTGACCCGGATCTCGGTGCTCTGGTGTCCGAACCACATGGGCATGCCTTCGTAAATCGGCCGGGTCAGGTCAACGAGCTTCTTGCGCCCCGCGAGCAGTTGCTTGCCGAGCAACGGGACCTGCATCGACTCTTCGATGATCGTCATCGGGTGACTCCTTCGGATTCTGACGGAACAAAAGATCCGAACATGCGGCTGTAATACACGAGGGGTTGGTCACGGTGCAGGTCGGCCTCTGCGCTGGCCGACACCACGTCGGCGACGATGAGGATGTGGTCTATCGCCTCGACGTGGAAAACCACCTTGCACTCCAGGTTTACAAGCGCACTCGCAATGCGTGGAACCCCAAGGATCGGCCCGCTGTCGCCAAGGTCGGTCGGGTCGATGAACTTCGGGGCGCCGCGTGCCGCGAGGGCTTCAGCGAGGTCCGCGCGGTCTGCCGGAAGGATCGCGACGCCGAACTTCTCGTTCTCCCGGATGTACGACGCCGTCGCATTGGCCTTCGTGATCGAGAGTGAGATGCGGGCGGGATCTGCCGAGAACGACGACACCGAGCTGAGCGTAAGCCCCCACGGCCGGTCGTCGACATACGTCGTGATGACAACCACTCCGCTCGCGAGCACACGCATGGCGGCCGCGAAATCAGTCACCTCTACACAATCGTGGTTCGGCGTCGTCGAATGGCGCATGGTGACGGCGCGACGGTCGATTTCCATGTCGTTGAGCACTGCCTGCATCACTGGATACCGACGTAGTCGCGAACGCGGCGTGCGGCTTTGCTGCGGTCGGTCTTCGAGTACACCAGATGACGGACGAAGGCGGGCGGAGTCGCGTTCACGTTTTCGAACAGCGCGACGCGACCGGCGTGTGCACCGCAGAGCAGGTCCCAGACAAAGTTGAAGAACTTGTTCTTTTCCTGGGCGGTCACGCCGGTTCCCGGGAAGAAGGAGTCCATCTTCGCGCCGAACTCGGGGTGGTTCCAAACCTTCTCGGGCCAGCGAGCGATGAGCGCCTGGCCGCACAGGTCCTGGATCAGGTAGGTGATCCGCGGGTAGTTCTCGATCGAATACAGGCGGCCGGCAGTGACGAGTTCCGGGTTGGGAACCTGTAGGCCGTTCCATTCCACGGACTCGTGGATGGTGGCCGTCGCGTACGCCTTGAGGGTCTGCGCATACAGGGTGATTTCAGCGACAGCCGACTGCACACCGGGGATCTTATCGGTGCCGAGGATCTCGGTGATGACCTGAGCGACGCCCGCGAACATCTCTGCCCGGTAGGAGAGGCGGGTCATGATCGACCACAGCGAGTAAGCACAGCTCTCGTAGTAGAGGTCGAGCAGCTCGAGGTTGTAGGCACTGAAGACGTACTCGCGGGGAATGAAGACGTTGTCGAACATGATGACCTGATCGAGCTCTTCACCGGCGTGATCGAGCGGGTGGTCGCCGCGAGACGTGTTCATCCTGGCCGTGGATTCGCGAAGGATCAGCGTGAGCCCGGGGGTGTTGATCGGAATGGCCGCCCAAATGGCAGCATCCGCTCCCACTCCGCCACCCAAGGTGGTCGACAGGGTGAAGAAGTGCGCGAGCGATGCCATGCTGCCGGCGATCTTGGCGCCGTTGAGCACGATTCCGTCGGGTCGGTCTTCGGTAATCCGCAGCTGCGATGGGCGCTCATTGCGGGGGATGCGCTTGTCTGACTGCGGATCCGCGATGAGGTCGGTGCTCAGGAGGTTGTGGTCGGCCGACAGGTCGACGAAGTCACGTACATTCTGCGCGAACTCCGCGTTCTCGGCCTCGATGCGGTCGATCGTCGACAGGAACCCGAGAGCCATCATTGCGCCGTAGTCCGGCGGACGACCGTAAACGCCCATGGTCTGGCTGGTGATGAGGCCGGTGGCCTCGCGCTTCGCGATGAGGTGCTCACGCGTGGTCGGTACCTGCCAGCCGATGGCGCGACGACCGCCGTCTTCGCCGACGAAGGTGAGGGTGTCGCGGGCCGTGTCGTCGAACTGGAGATCCTGGATCGCGGCGATTGTCTCGACCGCCCGCAGGTCGGGGTGCGTGGTGACGTCTTCAACTTCCGTGCCGTCCGACGCAATGATGCGTCGGCCGTCGCGCAGGCTGGCCTTGTACTGGTCGCCCGTCAAGAGGTGCTTCTCGGTGCCGGTTTCGAGCTGCTCGGTGACCTTGTGGATGCGGAGGCGCTCCGCGTCCAGTCGCTGGGATTCCATTGTCATGATCGTCGTCCTGTCTGAATTAGTGGCGGAGAATTGCAATTGCTTCGGCCTCGATGAGGAAGCCGTCGTACATGAGGCCAGCGACGCGAACGCCCGTCCCGGCCGGGCCTTCGTCCGGAAGGAACTCCATCCGAACGCGGGTCATTTTTTCCCAGTTCTTCTGCACTTCCTCGCCGTCACCGTCGAAGCAGTAATAGGTGTTGACCTTCACGACGTCGTCCCACGTCGCACCTGCTTCGGCGAGCACAGAAGTGAGCGACTCGAAAACATTTCTGGTCTGAACTTCGATGTCGCCAACGCCCAGAACGTTGCCGTGCTCGTCCGCCGAGAGCTGTCCGCCGGTGATAATCAGGTTTCCGACCCGCCACCCCTGCGCGAAAGGCGTCTTGATGTGGTGCGTCCAGGTGCTGTTCATCAGCCGTTGACGGTCGGTGCCATCGATGCCGAGGATGTCCGCGTCAGTCATTGCGGCCCTTTCAGTGGAGTAGATGCTTGCGTACGGTTAACCTACATATGTGCAGTAAGAAATTGGCGGGGTTTACGTAAGTGTTCGATGCGCGAAACATACTTGTTACGCGGGGACAGCGGCGACCGTCGAGTACTTTGTGCGGTTTTCCTACTCAGCGACCGCAGTTCCTGCATCCTAAACTGCTCTTAACCGCAAGGATTTCTCGGGACGGTGCTGACGTCCTGTCGGTAACGTAAAGGCACTATGTTCATCGCCAACGACGAAGACCCGTACGGGCTGCCAGGATTCCCCGGTGAAGAAACGCTCGAGGGCTGGGTCGATCGATCCGAGATCCAGTTGCGCAACATCCGCGTGTTCACGCGCGGACCGCTGACGGTAACGCTGATCCAGCATCCGGGGCTCTGGGACCTCATCTTCAGCGACGGCGCCGGCACCGTGACCTACGGCATCCCCCAGACCGAGGAAATAGCGGATGCGATGCGTGCGCTGGCGGCGGAGGCCGACGCGAGCGGGTAGCCGGCCGCTCAGCCCACGGTAATAGTGCCCGTTTGGGTCAATAGTCGCCGGGCGAGCAGCCACTAATGCCCCAACCGGCCACTATTGCTGGCCGATGTCGGAGGTGACCGAGAGTATCGGGGCAGAGATCCGATGGAGGACCACGTGAGCGATTCGAACGACGGCCGGCACGACTTTGACTTTTTGTTTGGCGATTGGAAGATCGTCAATCGCAAACTCGTCGACACCACAGACCCGGAGTGCGACGAATGGGTTGAGTTCTCGGCGACGAGCCACATTGATCCGTTCCTGGGTGGGTTCGGCAACGTCGACCGGATGTGGTCGGATGCCCCACCCGGCGGAAGCCCGTTCGAAGGATTTACGCTTCGGCAGTTCGATCCCGAAGACCAGGTCTGGCGCATTTGGTGGGCATCGAGCACGAACCCCGGCCACCTGGACCCTCCCGTCGAAGGCCGCTGGCAGGACGGCCGCGGAACCTTCAGTTGCACCGACACCATCGCCGGACGCGACGTCATCGTGCGATTCGAGTGGTCGGTGCAGCCACCTTCGGGCGCCCTCTGGGAGCAGTCGTTCTCGTTCGACGGCGGCGAGACCTGGAAGTACAACTGGACGATGACCTTCTCGCGATAGCCCCGGACCCACACCCGACGCGTCGCAGTAACAGTTGCCGTTGGGGACAACAGAGCCCCGGCGCGCAGCATCCCATCGCCCCAACGGCCACTATTACCGTTGGCCGATGTCATTCGCAGGTACCGCCAGCTACGTCGTAAGGATGATGTTTTCTCGAGAACGACGCGACAGGCTGGCCGCATGCACTTTAGAACCGGATGGATGCTCGCGGTCGTCGTCAACTTCGTGGTCGGCAGCCTGGCGGTCGCCGCGCTTCACTCGCCAGTCGACAATCTTCGCAAATACTCGCTCGGGGTCGGCTGCGACTACATCGACGGAGAGTGGTACTGCGAGACGGGCGCGGGAGCAGGGCTCGCCACCCTTATCGTCGGACTCGCGGCTATCGCCGGAAGCCTCGCGGTCGTGCTGATCGTCGCTGCCTTGATAACGAAACGGGAGCAGCGATTCCGGCTCGCCCGCGACCTGCGGCTCGCAGGCGGAGTGATCGCAATCCTCGCGCTCCCCGCCGACTACTTCTTCGGCTGGCCCTCTCTGGCAGCAACAGTGCTGCACATCGTGCTCATCGTGTTGCTCGTCGGAACACTCAAACTCCAGAACCGAACCTGGCTGCTCGCGTCGGTTGGCGCAGCAATCGCAGGATTCGCGTTCATCGGCACGCAGACCTGGCTCGGCTTTCCCGTGACGGTCATCCTCGCCTTCCTCGTCGCGTCCGCCGTCGCAACGCTCATCGCAATCCCGCGTCGCGCAGATGAGCCATCGACCGGACTCGTCGCCATCCTCACGACGGCCGGCGCGTGAACTTTCGGGCGCAGTGGATGGCGGCAGCCGTAGTCGCTGTCATCCTGACGATGCTCGATCTCCGCTTTGGTCCGCGCGTTCTATCTGTGTTCTTCTCCGACGTACTTCACTTCCCGTGCGACACGGTAAACCCGAACTGCGACAATATGTCGACCTTCCTCCCTTCATTCGCAGTGATTTTTCTCGAATTAGGGCTCATCACCGGCGCGCTTTTCGTTGTGGTCATCGGCATCGCGCCCCGCCAGAATCGCGCCAGTCTGTCGAGGGATTTGAGACTCGCGAGCGCCATCTTCATGACGCTGTGCGCGCTTCCGGTCGCGGCATATTCGTTCTTCTCGCTCGGGTCGCTGGTGGGAGTTGTCGGAATTTTCGCGCTCGGCTTGTGGGTGGCGTCGATCGCAGCGCTGTTCGCCTCGCTGGGAGGTCGTTCGAAGGGATTCTCCATCGCCGCTACGGGCGGCGCTGTCGTGGCGATCCTCTTGTGCGTTGCTACCCGAAACGCGATCTTCGTCGTCGCCGGCATTCTCGTCGCCTATCCGCTCGCAGCGCTTCTCGCACTCGCGTTGCCAGCGCGACGCGGCGCCCCGGCGGAGACAGCAGAGACCGCAGTGACCGACGAAGCGTCTACTCCGGCCACCCCGGCACCCTGACCACCGGAATATCCTCCGACCGCCACAGCGCCACCACCGACGGGTTGTCGTCCACGGCGAGCGCGATTCGGTAGTGCTCGCGCAGCCGGCCGAGGATGTCGCGCTTCACGTCGACGTCGGGGCGTTCGTCGGCATCCGGCCGCATCACCAGGTGATCGTGCTCGATGCCCCACTTTCGCAGCCAGACCGTCGTGTGCCAGCGCCACTGCTCCTTGCGCGACGTCACCACGAGAATCGCGAAGCCGGCGGACCGCAACGACCTGGCAAGATCGGCAACCTCCTGGTGCGGTGGCACGAGAGATGCGGCGGCATGAAACTTCGTGAAGTTACGGTGCTTCGGATCATCAGTGACGTAGTGGCGGATGCCGGAGACATCCGCGAGCGTCCCATCCACATCGAAGATCACCGCGTCCTGCATGCGAGCAGGCTAGCGCGCGAGCAGCGGGAAGATCTCGTTCAGCGACAGCGGCGCGACCTCGATCGTGCCGGGGTTGTCGAGGTCGTGCCAGATCAATTCCTCGATCTCGGCGAGCGGCGTAACCGCACCAGCGACGGCGAGCGCGAACACCTCGGCCTCGACCGTGTGGCCTGCCTCGTTGGCGGCATCCGCTTCGAAGTATCCGAGGTAATCGAGCTCCGATTCGGCCGCGACAATGCCGAGCTCCTCGTTCAGCTCGCGCACGAGCGCGGCCCGGGCGCTCTCGCCGACCTCGTACTTGCCACCCGGCTGCATGAAGGCGGTCGTCCCGCGCTTGCGCACGAGCAGCACCTCGCCACGATCGTTCCTGATCAGCGCCGCGACAATGCGAATGACCGAGCTCACGCGAAGGTGTCGCAGGACTCGGATCCGCCGTTGTACCCCGCGAGGAACCACTTCTGCCGCTGCTCGCTCGAGCCGTGCGTCCAGCCTTCCGGGTTGACCCCGACGCCGGCCGACTCCTGGATGCGGTCGTCACCGACAGCGGATGCGGCACTCAGGGCATCCGCGACGTTCGCCTTGGTCAGGGGCTCGAGAAAGGGAACGCCCTCGTCGTTCTCGGTCGTGGCTGCCGCCCCGGCCCAGGCGCCCGCGTAGCAGTCGGCCTGCAGCTCGAGCTTCACGCTGTCGGAGGTTGCGCCGGTCTTCGACAGGTCGAGCCCGTCGGTCTGCCCGGTCAGGTGCTGGATGTGGTGACCCCACTCGTGCGCGAGAACGTAGAGCTGCGAGAGCGGACCGCCGTTGGCGCCGTACTGCGTCTTCAGCTCGTCGTAGAACGCGGTGTCGATGTAGATGGTCTGGTCGGCGGGGCAGTAGAACGGGCCGGTCGCGCTCGTCGCACCACCGCATCCGGTGTTTACCTGGTCGGTGAAGAGGATCGTCTGCGGTGCGGTGTAGCCGCTGTCGGAGAACTGGGTCGGCCAGTAAGTATCGAGGGAGTCCGCAGCCGACGCGATGCGGCAGTCGAGGTTGTCATTGGCGTCTTCGCCGGTCTGGCAATTGGTGATCGCTTCGTCAGGACCACTCTCACCGCCGCCGGTCCCGCCCAGGCCGCTGATGTCAACATTCAGAAACTGCGAGACGAGCAGCGCGATCACGGCGAACGCGAGTCCACCACCGCCGACGGCGATGCCGGTCGTGCGCCCGCGGCGCTTCACCTTGCTCGAGTCGATCTTCGCGTCTTCGTTGAAAGTCATTCCAATACGGTACTGGCGAATGCGGCCAGCGGATGCGGAAAATGCGTCGCTCGATCAGCGGATTCCCGGCTTACAGCGAGCGACACCGGTCGCGTTCTAGGCTGGAGGTATGGCTACCATCAACCTCACCGAAGCTGACTTCGAGAAGACCGTGCTCGACGACGGCATTGTTCTCGTCGACTTTTGGGCCGAATGGTGCGGACCGTGCAAGGCGTTCGGCCCCATCTACGAGACCGCGAGCGGCGAAAACCCCGACATCACGTTCGGCAAGATCGACACCGAAGCCGAGCAGGCACTCGCCGGAGCGGCCGGAATCACCTCGATCCCGACCCTGATGGCTTTCCGCGACGGCATCCTCGTCTTCGCGCAGCCCGGCGCTCTACCGGCTCCCGCTCTCAACCAGGTCATCGATGCCGTTCGCGGACTCGACATGGACGAGGTGCGCGAAAAGGTCGCGGCGCAGCAGCTCGCCGAGGCGTACGGGTCGGAATCCGAGTAGTAGCGGGCGCGGACGCCTCGTGAAGCCCACCAACGGCCTGCCCGACTACCTGCTCGAGCTGCCGGACGCCTATCGCAGCCGCTTCATCGAGCTCTCGGCGACCGTACGCAGCAGCATCGGCACCCTGCCCGACTCCGTCGTCCCGTTTGCGTTCCTGCCGAACCAGACCGATCACCCGGAGTGGGAAGACGCCGCCGACGTCTTCTGGCGCGCGACCGAAGAGCTGTATCGCGCTTCGCCGCGGCGTGACCGCGAACTCCCCCTGTTCTACTGGGGCTTCGACTCGTTCGACGTGCTCGGGCGCCGCTCGTCCAACGGCGTGCTGCTGACCGACCAAGCCGTGTACGTTCGCGACGTGCCGAACGCAACCGTCGCCATCCCGCTCGCCGATCTTCCGACCGACTCGACCGACATCGACGGCACCGTGCTCACGGTCGGCGGCGCTCCGCTCGACCTCGCACCGGCGAGCAAGCTGCTGCAGGATGCCACGGCGCTCGAGTCTGCCGCCGTGCTGAGCGTCGTGATCACGGCCCTCCGGCTTGCCGCCCTCGCCGACCCGTTAACCGAGCCCGCAACGGACGCGACGATCGCCGACCGCATCCAGTCGAGCACCAACTCCGACGAGTTCCTGCTGCCGTCTCGCGCGAGCGACACGAAGAAGCTGGCGAAGCTCGCTGCGAAGTGGAAGATTGCGGATGACGAAGAGATCCTGTTTGCCTGGGTCAGCGCAACGTTCATGGGGTTCTACGGTCTCGCGATGACCGGCACGGCCGTGTACTCGAAAGACCTGCTCGATGCCGTAATGCGCACCGAACGCTCGGATATCGCACCCTCGGCGATCCACTGGCTGCCGGAGTCAAAGGAGTTCGCGCTGACCCCCTCGCACCGCATCCCGGTACTGCCGAGCATCACGGACGACAACCGCGACTACTTCATGGCACTGCTCGGCGAGCTACTCGAACTCGAGCAGTAAGCGGCTTAGCGAGCGACCGCGTGCGCGATCGCTTCGATGTGGCGAACGTCGGTTCCGCAGCATCCGCCGACCACAGTCAGGTGCGGTAAACGGTCGCGCAGCTCGCTGAACTCGCGGCCGAGTTCGTCCGGGTCGCCGTCGTCGAGCTCGGTCGACTCGTCGAGCTCTTCGTGGCTCTTGCGGGAGGCGTTTGCCCTGATCCCCCGCACGCGCATCGGCCACGCCGCCTCCTCGTCGAACAGCTCGTCGGGCAGGTGATCGGGGTGCGCGCAATTGACCATGTAGTACTCCGGATAAGCGCGGGTTGCGGAGTCGACGGTCTCGATGGCATTGCCGAGTGACTCACCACTCGCGAGCCGCCCGTCGAGCTCGACCGTGAACGAGATGACGACGGGCATTCCGAGGTCATGGGAGGCACGGGCGATGCCGATTGCCTCCTCGCTGTAGCTCAGCGTGAGTGCCGCGATGTAGTCGGCCTCGGTGTCGGCGAACAGCGCGATCTGACGAGAGTGGTACGCGGCCGCCTCCTCGGGAGTCCGCTTGTCACCGACGCGATAGCCGTCGCCGCGCGGCCCGATGAGCCCGGCGATCACCATTGGCGATGCATCGTTTTCGTGGCGACGACGCACTTCTTCGGCCAGGTGGATGCCGGCCCGGTTGATCTCGTCGAATTCAGCGCTCGTATAGCCGAGTTTGTCGGTCCAGTCGGGATTCGCCCGCCAGGTCGGCGAGTCGATACTGAACGCGATCCCGGCCTTCACCGCGACGAGCGCGTTCTCGCTGTAGTAGTCGAGCAGCCGGCGCATGCCGTTCTCGGTGCGCAGTAGTTCGCAGGCCGCGAAGTGCGGGAGGTCGATGCCGTCCCGGTAGATGAGTGTCGTTTCGAGCCCACCGTCGGTGAGCATCATCGCGTTGTCTTCGTCCTGCGGAAGCGCGTTCCGGTACCTGGGCATGAGCGGCATCCCCTCGAGTCAGCGGCTGGTGCGGCCACGATAGTTCGAGGCCGCGGCCGCTTCAAGCCCCCGTTCCTACCGGCGTCGTCGTCAGGCGGGGCGGGCGGGGCGGGCGAGCCGGTACAGCACGTGCGACCGCACCGGGCTTCCCGCTTCGATCAGCGGATGCTCAAAATCGTCAGCACCGGACGTGGTCATTCCGAGCCTGGCCATGACCCGGCGGGACGGCTGGTTCTGCACGGCGGTGAACGACAGCACTTCGTCGAGACCGAGCCGGTCGAAGGCCACCACGAGCGCCGCGCGGGCCGCTTCGGTCGCGAAGCCGTTGCCCCAGGCCCGGCGGGCGAAACGCCAGCCGATCTCCACACCGGGCAGGAACGGGGCGTCGAATGTGGGTACGGCGAGACCGGTGAAACCGATGAACTGACCATCGTGCTCGACGGCCCAGAGGCCCCACCCGCGACTGGCGATTCCCGCTTCGAATCGGTCTACCGAGGCATCCGATTGCTCGCGGGTTTGCTTCGCGGGAAAGTAGCGCATGACCTCATCGTCCGCACCCATGGCCGCGAAACCCTCGCGGTCAGAGGCGACCCACTGGCGAAGGACGAGTCGTTCGGTATGGATCGGTTCGGCGGCAAACCGCGGAAGGGATTCGGCGAAACCCTCGTTCGCCATCAGCCCTCCGCGACGACCGCGAGCAGCTTGTCGCCGTACGCCTCGAGCTTTTTCTCGCCGACGCCGCTGATCGTTCCGAGTTCGGCGATCGACGTCGGTTTGGTGAGCGCAATGCCGCGCAGGGTCGCGTCGGCGAAGACGATGTAGGCCGGAACTCCCTGGTCGCGTGCCTCGCCCGCTCGCCACTCGCGCAGCTTCTCGAACAGCGGCATCGATTCGCCCGGAAGGTCGGTCGGCGCCTTGGTGCGACGGGTCGCCGTCTTGGCCGAGCGCTCCGGCTCGCGGCGCAGCTTCACCGGTCGGGCACCGGACAGCACCTCGCTGCTCAGGTCGGTGAGGATGAGCGTTCCGTAGCCGTCGCTGTTGACACCGAGGATTCCCTGCGCGAGAAGCTGGCGCACAACGCTTCGCCAGTCCTGCTCACTGAGATCGGCGCCGATGCCCCAGGTCGACAGGGTCGCGTGGCCGTGCTGGGTGGTGCGGGGCGTGGTCTTGCCGACGAGGATGTCGATGATCGCGCCGGCGCCGTAACGCTGGTTGCGCTCACGCAGCAGGCGGACGACAGTCGAGAGCAGCTTCTGCGCCGGGATAGTTCCGTCGATTCCCTCGGGCGGCGACAGGCAGGTGTCGCAGTTGCCGCACGCCGTCGACTTCTCACCGAAGTACGCGAGCAGCTGCACGCGGCGGCACTCGATGGTTTCGCACAGTGCGAGCATGGCGTCGAGGTTGGCACTCAGGCGCCGTTTGAAAGCCGCGTCGCCCTCTGACTGGTCGATCATGCGGCGCTGCTGCACGACATCCTGAAGTCCGTACGCCAGCCAGGCTGTGGAGGGGAGTCCATCGCGGCCGGCGCGGCCGGTCTCCTGGTAGTAGCCCTCGACGCTTTTTGGAAGGTCGAGGTGCGCGACGAAGCGCACGTCGGGCTTGTCGATTCCCATACCGAACGCGATCGTCGCAACCATCACGACGCCGTCTTCGCGCAGGAAGCGCGACTGGTTCGCGGCACGGATACGGGAGTCGAGACCCGCGTGGTACGGAAGCGCCGGAATGCCGTTCTGCACGAGGAACTCGGCGGCCTTCTCGACGGATGCCCGCGAGAGGCAGTAGACGATGCCGGCGTCTCCGGCGTGCTCGGTTCGCAGCAGCGACAGCAGTTGCTGCAGTGGCTGGTTCTTCGTCTCGATGCGGTACTGGATGTTGGGCCGGTCGAAGCTCGACACGAAGTGCTTCGCATTGCCGAGGTCGAGGCGCGTCGCGATCTCTTTGTGCGTGATCTCGGTAGCGGTCGCGGTCAGCGCGATGCGGGGAACGGTCGGCCAGCGCTCGTGCAGCATCGAGAGCTGCAGGTAGTCCGGACGGAAGTCGTGGCCCCACTGCGACACACAGTGCGCTTCGTCGATCGCGAAGAGCGAGATCTGGCCCCGGTCGAGCAGCTCGACCGTCGACGAGACCTTGAGGCGCTCGGGCGCCAGGTAGAGCATGTCGAGGTCGCCGGCGAGAAATGCGGACTCGACCCGGTTGCGCTCGGCGGAATCCTGCGTGGAGTTCAGGAAGCCGGCGCGCACGCCGACCGCGGTGAGGGCATCCACCTGGTCCTGCATGAGGGCGATGAGCGGGGAGATGACGACGCCGGTTCCCTCGCGAACGAGCGCGGGGATCTGGTAGCAGAGCGACTTTCCGCCACCGGTCGGCATCAGCACGAGGGCGTCGCCGCCGTCGATGACCGTCTGGATGATGTCGGCCTGCTGGTTGCGGAAGGCGTCATACCCGAAGGTCGTCTCGAGCACAGAGAGCGCCGTCGGGGCGGGACCCGTGCGCACCGGGCGCGGAGCGATTGCGACCGGGGCCGGGCGGGTCGCGGTGGTGCGGGATCCGCTCGAGAAGCCCTCCGGCGGCGCGTATTCGTCGAAGGTCGGCTCGTAGAACGGGTCGAATGGAGGCTCGTCGTCGGGCACCCAGCCGCTGTCACCGCTCATAGTCATCCGCCGAGTTTACCCAGTGGTGCTGACACGCGCCCGGCGCCGGTTGAGTCTGTCGAAACCTCGTTGGTTGAGTAGGCGACGCGAGGAACGAGCGCCGTCGTATCGAAACCATAGCCAGCGATTTTCGCCGGTAATGGTTTCGATACGCGTGCTCCTTCGTCGCGCGCTACTCAACCAACGAGAGGTGACCTACCAGACCAACAGGAAGCTGGGCCAGCTGCGGGATGCTGCAACCGCATCAGAGCCGACGTAGCGCGCGGTGACCAGGTGGATGCCACGGCTGAAGCCGGAGAGACTCGCCTCGAAGCTGCCGTCCTCCGCGATCGTCACCGTGGTGAGCTTTCGGCTTCCGTCGTAGAGCGCGACCTCACCGGTCGGTACGGCACCGGATGCCGTCACCTCACCGGTGTAGACGACCGACCCGGACGAGCGGATGAGGGAGCTCGACAGCTGTCCGTCCACGCTGGACGCGAGTTTCGCAACCTCGACCGCGGCGGTCTGCGCGCTGCCGTCGGCAAAGCCCTCCGCACTCACCGTGACGGTCACCGTCAACTCGGCCCCGGCATCCGCTGCAACCACCGTGTACTGCTCGCCGGTTGCACCGTCGATCGGCTCACCGTTGCGGTTCCACTGGTAGGCGAACGCCTCGGGCGTCACACTCCAGCGGCCGTCGGTGACCGACAGCGTGCGGCCGACGCGCGGGCTGCCCGTAATCCGCGGCTCCCGAACGACCGTGATCTCTTCGAGGCTCGATGCGACCTCGAGCGTCACCGGGATCGACGTGCCGGTCTCGGGAACGGCGACCGTCAGCACGAGCGGACCGCTCGCGGCATCCGGAATCGTGATCGTCACCGTTGCCCGCCCCGTCTCGTCGGTCGTGTCGACGATCGTCGGGTCGAGTGCCGCCGAACCGAGCTCGGTCTCGCCGGCGCTCACAACGACTGTTCCCGTGTTCGGCTCGCCATTGGTGAACAGCAGCGACGACAGGTCGAGCGTGACTTCGTCACCGGGCTCGTAGGTCTCCGCGGCCGGCGTCACGACGACACCGACCGAGCGCTGTGCGTAATCCGGACTCACCACCGGGTTCGCCTCGAAGTAGTCGACCATCGCGGCCAGGTCGACCTGGCCGGAGTCGGCGCGGTTCGTTCCCTGTGCCAGCGTGGTGAAGTTGTCACCACCGGCGGCGAGGAACGAGTTGACCGTGATCCGGAATGAATCGGCTTCCGTCACCGGCTCATCGTTGACGTAGATGTCGGTGATGCGCGAACCCGCAGCCGCCGTCGGGTCGTAGGTGTACTCGAGCGCCTTCGACACCCCGAGCTTGAGGAATGGCCTTGTCGCCGTCGCCGGCTGCCACTGTTCCTCGAGTACCGACCGCAGTTGCGCACCGGTGAGGTCCATCGTCACGAGCGTGTTCGCGAACGACTGCACGTTAGCGGCCTCGGCGTAAGTGACGTTGCCGTCCGGGTCGCCTGCGCCGCTGGAGGCGAACTTGAGGTCCGCACGCAGGCCTCCGGGGTTCATCAGGGCGAGATCGGTACCGGTCGCTGCTACTTGCACGTCGGCGACGAAGTTACCGAGCGTCGATTCCCCACCGCGGTTCTCCGAGCCGGCAGCAGTCTGCTTCGCGCGGTTGAGGTCGGCCGTGATCTCGCCGACTTTGACGGCGCCGAGTACCTTCGCGACTGCCACGGCATCCGCGACGATCGCCGCGACCTCTGGGTCGGGGTCGTACGCTCCCGCGAGCGGCAGCACCTCGGCGGAGATGTCGAGCAGTTCGTGCGTGACCGGGTCGACGCTCAGCGACGTGTGGCTGAACTTCTCGCCGTACTGTCCCGACGAGATGACCGGGCGAACCCGGTCGGTTCCCGCGATCGGGATCTCGTGGTCGTAGGCGAGGTGGGTGTGCCCGGAGATGATCGCGTCGATCTCGGCGTTCGCCCCGTTCACGATCTGGCCGAAGTCCGAGTCGTCGGTTGCGCTCTCGATGCTCGTCGTGGCCGCTCCCTCGTGCACGAGCAGCACGATGACATCGGCTTCACCGTTGGATTCATCACCGTCACTCAGCTGGTCGGCAACGCGGTTCACCTCCGGAACGACATCGCGCACTTCGAGGCTCGCGATCTTGTCCGGGCTCACTAGCGTCGGAAGAGTATCCGTCACGGCACCGACGAACCCGACGGTCACGTCGCCGAACTCCTTGAGGTCGTACTCCTGGTATGCCGGTTCACCGGTCGCCCGGTCGTAGAGGTTCGCGGCCAGGTAGTCCCAGTCGGCGCGGGGCAGGATCCGCTCGTCGACATCCGCTCGACCCTGGTCGAACTCGTGGTTACCGAACGCGCTGGTCTCGAGACCGATCTCGTTGAGCGCGTCGATCGTCGGCTCATCCTGCTGGATGAAGGAGGTGAAGGTGGATGCCCCGATAAAGTCCCCGGCACCGACAAAGACGGTGTTGGGGTTGGCCTCGCGGTACGCGTTCACCATTCCTCCGAGCACGGCCGCTCCCGCGATCGGCGGAGCCGCCTCGATGCGCCCGTGGAAGTCGTTCACACTCACGATGTCGATGTCGACCGGTGCGACCTCGGTGGCGAAGCCGAAGACGATCGGGTCGTGGTCGCTCGAGCGGTAGGGCGTTCCCGGCTCGGCGGCCGCGGAGTCGAATCCGCGCCCAGCCCACTCCGGGGAGTTGATGTTCCAGACGTCGACGCCGGTCACCGACTCGGCGAACTCCGGCGTCACGAACACGTGGTCGAGCGACCCGAGCTCACCGTCGAACGTGTAGGTGTACTCGTCCGTCTCGGTCGGCACGAGGTCGACGAGGCCGGCCGCGGTCAGCACCTGGGCCGGGTCCTCCTCGGCGTAGGCGTTGAAGTCGCCGAGTACGGCGACGTTCTCGACGCCGTCGGCCTTGACGCCGGCAACGAGGTCAGCGACCGCCGTCGCCTGCTCGACCCGTTCGGCGTTGAAGAAGCCCTGGCCGTCGGCCGGTTCCGGAGCGGTGTTGCCGCTCGGTGCGCTCTTCGACTTGAAGTGGTTCGCGATGACGGCGAAGGGCTCACTGCCCTCTTCGGTCGAGACGAACGTCTGGCCGAGCGGTTCACGCGCGATGTCCCAGACCGTTTCATCGATGTCGGTGAACGAATCTCCGACGGTCTCCACGGCATCCGACTTGTAAATGATGTCGTTCTGGATGAAGTCGGTCGTTGCCGGGTCCTTAAGCGGGTCGGGAGTGGGAACCCCGCGCCAGACGGTCTCGCCGAGGTCGGCGTTGAGGGCGGCGATGAGGTTGCCGGTCGCTTCTCCCGGCTCCTCGCCGAGCTTTGCGGAGTTCTCGATCTCCATGAGGCCGACGACGTCGGCGTCGAGGGCGTTGATCGCCGCGACGATCTTCGATTGCTGTACAGCGAAGTCTTCGGCGTTGTCGGCTCCGCGGGCGTCACCGCCGAAGGTCGTGAAGTAGTTGAAGACGTTGAAGGTTGCGACGGAGATGTCACCGCCGACGTCCTCGGGAGCGGCGGTACGAGGGTTGACGGTTTCGAAAGTCGGCTCGTACTGGTCGTAGGACGACGGGGAGGTCGAGCTCAGCGGATACTGCGGCTGCAGCCTCCAGTCGTCAAAGCCCCACCCGAGGATCATTCCGGCATCGGGTGAGACGAACCGGTCGCCGTTGCGCACGACCTCGTCGGTAGTGAAGTACGGCTGGTCTCCCGGGTGCGACGCGTTCGTCGTCTGCAGCGAGTAGCCGTCATCGACGAGCAAACGGTTCGCGCGGTTCTCCGCGGCAATCGCGGTTGCCTCAGCCCCGGCATCCTCGGTCTCGGTCGACTTCACCGCGAGCTCGCCAACGCTCAGCCACAGGGTTCCGAAGTTCGCGAGCTGGTGGCTCGACGACAGGTACGCCTCCTCCGGCGTCACGAGCATTCCCTCGAATGCCTCGCGCTCGGTACCGGTCACGTCGTTCGCGAGCTCGACCGCATCCGGAACACCGACCGCGTCGTCGACGACCTCGTAAGCGGATGCCGCACTCGCGGTGATCTGCGTTTGTCCGTTGAATTCCGAGGCAGGCCCCGTGACCCGCACGAGGTCACCGACGGCAATCGCCGGGTCGGCGTTCGCGGCGAAGACGAAGATGCCATCGGATGCGCCGTCCACACCCGAAGGCGTTGCCGACTGCAGGTAGAAACCGCGGTATCCGCTCGAGGACGACGCCCGATAGTCGCCGGTGACGACCCCTTCGACGGTGACGGTGGTACCCGCGAGCGGCGTGGCCTGCCCGGTGCCCTGCACCTCGGCGATGGTGTTGGTAACCTCGGCCGCCGACGCTGCGGGGGCGTTGAGGGTGGCGAGGCCTAAGGCGATAAGAGTGGCAGTAGCGAGAATGGGCGAACGGCTGCGCATGAGTCGATGGTCTCCTTGTGGGAAGTTTCTCGGCGTCGGGTGTGCCCCATAAGGGGGCCACGCGCCAGACTACGTTGGCCCGCGGTGAACTGTCGAGGGGTAGTCGGTAAACAGTTCGGAGCGCGGTGCCGCTAGCGTTGGAGCACCTCGTTCGAACGGTTGTGAATGCTCGCAGTACTCGTCGGTATCTCCAGTGCCCTGGTCTACGGTGCCGCCGACTTCCTCGGCGGCATCGCCTCGAAGCGCATCCCTGCCATCCGCGTCACCGCTCTCGCGGGTGCCGTCGGACTCGTGGTGCTCCTGCTCGCGTACCCGCTAATCGGCGGTGAAATCAGTCGCGAAGCGCTGCTTCTCGGCGCACTCTGCGGGGTGAGCGGAGCGATCGCGATCTCGCTGTTGTACGCGTGCCTCGCCATCGGACCGATGAGCATCCTGTCGCCCCTCACCGCGATCGCTTCGGCGATCGTGCCGATGACCTTCGGGCTGATCCAGGGCGAAAAGCTTGGTTTGATCGGCTACGTCGCGCTCGGTATCGCACTCGTCGCCGTGGTGCTCGTGGGCTTTGTTCCAGAGAAGGGAGCGGTGCGGCCGACGCTGCGCGGCATCCTGATGGCGATCGGTTCCGGCGCGATGATCGGGGTGTTTCTCGTCATCATCGACCAGACGCCGGCCGACTCCGGCATCGTTCCCCTCATCGCGAACCGGGCGATGAGTTCGGCGATCCTGTTCGCCGCGGTCGGAGTCTCGGCACTCGTCGCGATTCGGAAGTCCCGGGCAACCGGGAACCCGGTCGTCAGCGCCGGATGGCGGGCCGGCATTGCGCTCGCGGTGCTGTGCGGCGTGATCGACGCGGTCGCGAACGCCGGGCTGCTACTCGGGCTTCGGCTCGGGGAACTGACCATCATCTCGGTGCTGACCGCGCTCTACCCGGCCGGCACCATCATCCTCGCCGCCATCGTTCTGCGAGAACGCATCGCGCCGGTGCAGATCGTCGGCCTCGTGCTCGCCATCACCGCGGCGGCCATGCTTGCTCTCGCCTGACCGTGCGGCGCTTCGTTACCAGCGCGCACGTTTGAACGCCCGCACGGATAACAAACGGACGCACCGACCGAGGATGACCGAGGGCTCAACCTAGGATTGCTGCATGCCCTCGGTTCTCTCGGTCAGTCGCGACAGTAAACACGACTTCAGCAAGCCGCCGGTCGAGTCGATCGAACTCATCGCGGGCCTCGGCATCGACGGCGACACGCACGCCGGCGCGACCGTGCAGCACCTCTACGACAAGAAGCACCACCCGCAGAACGCCAACCTTCGCCAGGTTCACCTGATGGCGAGCGAGCTGTTCGACGAGCTCTCTGGACGCGGCTTCGTGGTCACCCCCGGCGATCTTGGCGAGAACGTCACGACGACCGGCGTCGACCTCATCACGCTGCCGGTCGGCACACGCCTGCACCTCGGAGAGACCGCGATCGTCGAACTCACCGGACTGCGTAGCCCGTGCTCCAAGATCAACAAATTCCAGGCCGGACTCATGAAAGCGGTCATTGAAAAAGCGGATGACGGCAGCGTCATCCGCAAGTCCGGCGTGATGAGCATCGTGGTCACCGGCGGTGTCGTCCGAGCCGAGGATGCGATCAGGGTCGAGTTGCCGGCCGGAGACCCCGTGCCGCTCGAGGTCGTCTAACCACCCATCTGTTCGCACCCGTTCGCGGTGCGTTTGAAGCCGATCTCGCAGGTGCCGCTCGGCGTCGCACTCGCCTGCACAACGAGAATGACGGCCGCAACAATGAGCACGGCCGCAATGGCAATGATGATGACAACAGTGGGACGGGGCATCGGGAACTCCAGATCCTGTGTGGAGAACACGCTAGTGGCGAGAAACCCTCGGGTACACCCCCATTTCGCGCGGTAGAACGGGTGTAAGGGCGTCCTCGATTGCGTGTGTCGCACGCGCAAACGATGATGGGTACGTAAAGGCGCCGCACCCGACTCGACGCGGCCCACTCCAGTGAGGTGAATGTGAGCGCCAGGTACATCAATTCCGCTGACGTGGCGGCGCGCCTCGCAATGGTCACCGGACGGATGAACCGGCGGATCCGCCCCGCCGGTGGCGGTCTCAGCCACGGCTCACTTTCGGCGCTCGCGTCCGTCAGCAAGGCCGGGTCGATTCGACTCGCGGACCTCGCCGCGCGCGAGTTCGTGTCTGCCCCGAGCATCACCCGCCTCGTCGCCGACCTCGAAAAACGCGGGCTCGTGACGCGCAAGGTCGACGGCCAGGATCGTCGCGCCTTTCTCATCGAAGCGACCAACGCCGGCGAGAATGCCCTCGTCGCGGCGCGTGCCAAGCGCGCGATTCTCGTCACCCAACTTCTGCAGGACCTGAAGCCGGCCGAGCTGGCCGCCGTCGCCGACGCCCTTCCCGCGCTCGAACGTGCCATAGAAAACATTTGAGTTAGCTACACGCCGCTCTACCCTCGTTCGGGGGTCACAGTTTTTCTAGAAGTCCCCCTCCGTTCACCTCGAATTTCAAATTCGGCGTTGGGCTTGGTGCGCACCCAACAGGGTGCATATCGGCTCAAGCGGAGGAATACCCCACATGCCACGATTCACCCCGGCGCGAACTCCAAGAAAGCGCGCCGTTCTCTTTGCCTCGATTGCCCTGGTCGCGAGTGCCGCCGTCATCATCCCGACCGCGGCGATTGCCGCGATCGGCGACTCCGGCGGCGCCCGTCGTCACATCGGCGACAACACCAAGACAGTGAAGTCGCAGATCAAGGGCGGAACCGCCAAGAACGTCATCCTGCTGATCGGCGACGGAATGGGCGACTCTGAGATCACGATCGCCCGCAACTACGCCTATGGCGCCGCCGGAACGCTTCCCGGAATCGACTCCCTGCCGCTCACCGGCCAGTACACGACCTACTCGCTCTACAAGGACGGCGAGAACAAGGGAAAGCCCGACTACGTTCCGGACTCGGCCGCCACCGGTTCGGCCTGGGCGACCGGTACGAAGACGTACGACAACGCCATTTCGGTCGACATCGACGGCAAACCGCACGACACTATCCTCGAACTCGCCAAGGCGAACGGGTACAAGACCGGCAACGTGAGCACTGCGGAGATTCAGGATGCCACCCCGGCAGTGCAGGTAGCCCACGTCGCCGCCCGCAGTTGCTACGGGCCGGACTCACCGACCTGCGCCGATGACGCTCTGGTCGAGGGAGGGCTCGGCTCGATCAGCGAGCAACTGTTGAACACTCGCGCCGACGTGACCCTCGGTGGCGGAAGCGCGAGCTTCACCCAGACGGCGAAAGCCGGCCCGTGGAAGGACAAGACACTCTTCGAACAGGCGGCCGATCGCGGTTACCAGGTCATCGACACCGCTGACGAGCTCGCCGACGTACACTCCGCGACCCAGACGGCACCCGTGCTCGGTTTGTTCACCGCCGGCAACTTCCCGACTCGCTTCGCGTCGACCCCGGCGACAGTCCTCGGAGCGGATGCCCCTCCGGTGACCTGCACCGAGAATCCCGAACGATTGACGAAGAAGCTGTCGCTCGAATCGCTGACCACCAAGGCGATTTCGCTGCTGAAGACAAAGAGCAGTACCAAAAAGGGCTTCTTCCTGCAGGTCGAAGGCGCGAGCATCGACAAGCGCGATCACAGCGCTGACGCCTGTGGCCAGATCGGCGAGACGATCGACTTCGACGAGGCGGTGAAGGTCGCTCTCGACTTCGCCAAGAAGGACAAGAACACGCTCGTCATCGTCACTGCCGACCACGCCCACTCGAGCCAGCTGGTCGACACGACCCCGCCGACATCTCTGAGTGTGGCGCTGACCACCGTCGAGGGCAGCGTGATGAAGGTCTCCTACGGAACCGCCGCCGCCGGCAGCTCGCAGCAGCACACCGGAACGCAGTTGCGAGTCGCCGCCTACGGCCCACAGGCAGCGAACTTCGTTGGCCTCACCGACCAGACGGACACCTTCTACACAATGTCCCGCGCCCTGCGCCTCGACCGGTCGCTGTCAGACCTGAGCGAGAACGCGAGCGCGACGCTGTCGAAGCGAACCGTAGTTCCCGGGGAGATTATCCGTCTCTCCGCGAAGCGATTCAACGGCGACCGCCAGGTCTCCGGCATCATCGCGCCGGCCTCCGGAAGCCTGCCGTCCACGGACGTGCTCTCGGGCAAGGCTGAGTGGTCACTCACCGCCCCCACCACGAAGGGCACCTACACGATCACGGTCGAGGGAGCCCAGACCGGAACGAAGGCGCGGGTGAAGTTCGTGGTCAGGTAACACACTCCACCAACGCGAAAGGCGCTCACCCCGTAAGGGATGAGCGCCTTTCTGCCATTGCTGTGGCGTGATGCGGAATTACAAGCGGCGCTTAGTTAGAGCGCTGCGAGCTGTTCGATGATTGCGTCGCCGGGCGCAGCCTGGTCGACGGTCGCCTTGATCTCGGCGCGGCCGAGAAGCTCGTCCATGCGGCGACGACGCGCACGCGGGATGAGGGTGACGACGGTTCCGACCTTGCCAGCGCGACCGGTGCGGCCCGCGCGGTGAAGGTAGGTCTTGTACTCCTCGGGAGCATCGGCCTGGATGACCAGGCTGATGTCGTCTACGTGGATGCCGCGGGCTGCGACGTCCGTTGCGACGAGTACGTTGACGCGGCCGCTCGTGAGCAGCTGCAGGTTACGCGTACGGCGCGACTGGTTGAGGTCACCGTGCAGGCTCGTTGCCGGGATGCCGGCGTCTTCGAGCTGGTCGGACAGTTCCTCGGCGAACGCACGGGTGCGCGTGAAGACGAGGGTCTTTCCGGAGCCCGAAGCGAGCTGCTCGATGATCGCGCGCTTGTCGCGCTGTTCGATGAGCAGGACGCGGTGGTCGATCGTGGACGAGGCCTGGTCTTCACCGGCGACTTCGTGCACTGCCGGCTCAACGAGGAACTCCTTGACGAGCGTGGCAACACCCTTGTCGAGCGTGGCGGAGAACAGCAGCTTCTGGCCGCCATCCTTCGTCTCGCGCATGATGCGCTGGACGGGCTCGAGGAATCCGAGGTCGCACATGTGGTCGGCCTCGTCGAGCACCGTCACGATGACGTTGCTGAGGTCGAGACGACCCTGTTCGACGAGGTCCTCAACGCGACCCGGGGTCGCGATGATGATGTCGACGCCGCGCTGCAGAGCAGAGACCTGCTTGAACTGCGGAACGCCTCCGACGATCGTCGTGGTGAACAGACCGACGCTGCGCGCGATGGGCTGAACGGTACGGTCGATCTGCTGGGCGAGCTCGCGGGTCGGAGCGAGGATCAGCGCGCGGGGCTTGCGACCCATCTGGCGATCCTTGCCACCGTTGTTCTCCATGAGGCGCTCGACGAGCGGTGCACCGAAGGCGATGGTCTTGCCCGAGCCGGTCTTTCCGCGACCGAGGACATCCTTGCCGGCGATGACGTCCGGAATGGTTGCTGCCTGGATCGGGAACGGGCTGACTGCGCCCATCGAGATCAGCTGGCGAGTCATGTTGTCGCCGATACCGAGGTCGGCCCACGTTTTGCCGTCGACGTCACCTGCGGTGACAACCTGGGCTTCGAGACGCTCGAGAACGACGTCTTCTTCGTGGAAGTTTCCGCCGCCGGTCTTGTTGTCGCGGTTCGGGTAGTAGCTCGAGTCACGCGGGGCGCGCTCGGCACGGTCACCGAAGTCGCGACGGGGACGGTCGCCGAAGTCCTTGCGCGGAGCGCGGTCTTCATACGAACGAGCCGGACGGTCGTTGTTGTAAGCGGGGCGCTCGGTGCGGGGCGCGCGGTCCTCGAACGAACGCGCGGGGCGGTCGTTGTTGTAGGCCGGGCGGTCCGTGCGGGGAGCGCGGTCGTTGTACGACGGACGCTCGGTGCGAGCCGGGCGGTCGGAGTTGTAGGCCGGACGATCCGTGCGCGGAGCGCGGTCGTTGTACGACGGACGCTCGGTGCGAGCCGGACGGTCCGAGTTGTAGGCCGGACGCTCTGAGCGGTCACCGTACGAGGGACGCTCGGTGCGCGGGGCGCGGTCGTTGTACGCCGGGCGGTCGTTGCGGTCGCCGTAAGACGGGCGCTCGGTGCGAGCCGGACGGTCCGAGTTGTAGGCGGGACGCTCGGTGCGGGCGCCGTAAGCGGGACGCTCGGTGCGGCCTGCACCGTTGGAGCGGTCGGGGCGGTCGCCGTAGGACGGACGCTCGGTACGGGCCGGACGGTCACCGTAGGCGGGACGCTCGGTGCGGTTGGCACGGTCGCCGTACGCGGGGCGGTCGCCACCGGTGCTGCGGTCGTTGCTGCGGTTCGGGCGGTCGCCGTAAGCGGGCTTCTCGCGCGGGTTCCAGTCGGGGCGACGGTCAGTCGACGGACGCTGGCTTCCGGCGGGACGATCGCCGGTACGGGCTGCGCGGTCATCCGAGTTCCAGCGCTGCTTGGGAGCAGTGGAGTTACGGTCGGTGTACGGCTTCTTGCCGTCGCGGCCTGCTGATTTGTTGAACGGGGGCATAGTTCTTTCCTGGGTTGTACTCAGTTGCATGAAACAGTGCTTGCGTGATTTTGCATGGTGCGGGAGTACGCACAGCACTTACTGAACCCGGGCAGTCTTTGACCGAGGCCATCACATACATCGTGTGATTTTCTGCAGCAGATTTGCTGGAGATCCGGCCTCTAAGACTTACAAACCCATACGCGTCTAATGCGCGTTGTCTTGAGCCGACCTGTCTACGTTAGTACACGATGCGGGATTGTGCGAGTGATTTATCGTTAATGCATGCCCAGCGTGTCAATCGAAGCCCCTCGCCAGCCCGAGATTCTCGAGCTCTTGCGGCTCGGGGACGAACTGGCACTGAGCCTGTACCCGGCCGAGAACTACTACGGTCTGGCGATCGATGAGCTCGATGCGCCCGGCGTCAGCGTGTTCGTGGCCAGGGTGGATGGCATCGCCGTTGGCACTGCAGCGCTCGTCGATCGCGGGGACGGATCAGCGGAGTTGAAGCGGATGTTTGTGCTCGAGTCCGCCCGCGGGCGCGGCATCGCGAGCCTGCTGCTTGCCGCGCTCGAGGAGCATGCGCTGGCGAACGCGATCGGCGTCATCCAGCTGGAGACCGGTGCTCCCCAGCCCGCGGCGATCGCGCTCTACGAAAAGCACGGCTACCGGCACATCGCCAATTTCGGGCAGTACGTCGACGACCCGACGAGCGTCTGCATGGAGAAGAGCCTCTAGACCCGTCTCGGCGGTGATGGTTTCGATACGCGTCCTCGCAGGCTCGGGCGCTACTCAACCAACGGGTTCCCCCGATGGTGCAGGTGATGGTTTCGATACGCTCGCAGAGCTCGCACGGGGCCAACGAATAACTCGTTGGTTGAGTAGCGCGCGACGAAGGAGCACGCGTATCGAAACCATCACCCGCGACGCCGAGGAGAGCGCTCAACCAGCGACCTGGGCCGCGGCCTTTGCCGCGCGCAGATCAGCCCGCCGCTCCTTGGCGCCCTCGACGAGGTAGTACAGCGTCGGCAGCACCACCAGCGTGAGCACCGTCGACGAGACGAGTCCGCCGATGACGATGATCGCGAGCGGTTGCGAGATGAATCCGCCGTTGCCGGTGAGCCCGATTCCGAGCGGCAGCAGGGCGAAGATCGTCGCGAGCGCCGTCATCAGGATCGGCCGCAGTCGCCGGGTCGCCCCGTGCAGGATCGCGTCGCCGACCTTCATGCCGCGCTCCCGATACTGGTTGATCAAATCGACGAGCACGATCGCATTGGTCACCACGATTCCGATGAGCATCAGCACGCCGATGAGAGACGGAACCCCGAGCGGAATGTCGGAGATGACCTGCAGCGCGATCGCGCCGGTTGCGGCGAAGGGGATCGACACGAGCAGCAGCAGCGGCTGCCGAAGGCTCTTGAACGTCGCAACCATGACGACGTAAACGATCAGGATGGCAACCAGCAGCGCGAGCGACAACTGCGAAAACGCATCGCCCTGCTGCGAGGTGACCCCGCCGAGTTCAGCGGATGCGCCGGCCGGCAGCGCGGTGTCGGCAACAGCCGTGGCGACGACGCTCGACGCCGTCCCGACGTCGTCGCTGTTCGGGGTGATGCTGATCGTTGCGCTGCGGACGCCCTTGATCGTCGTGATGCTCGCCGGCGCCTCGACTTCTTTCACCGTCGCGAGCTTGTCGAGCCGCACTTCGTCGCCGTCAGCGACGGTGATGCGGAACGCCTTGATCTCGGCGATCGTCTGCGGCGCCTTCGTGTTCTCGATGTAGATCGAGAGCGTCTTCTCGTCGATCACGACCGAGCCAACCGAACTCGGATTCATCGCCTCGGCGGCCTGGCTTCCGACCCCGATTTCGCTGAGCCCCTGCTTCGCCGCCTTCGCCCGGTCGACCTCGATCTGGATGAACGGCTGGGTGACCGCGAGGTTGCTCGACGCTTCGGCAACCACGTCGAGGTCCTGCACGTTCGCAAGGATCGCGTCCGCCGCATCCTCCAGGTCGGCGTTGCTGCTCGCCTTGATATTGACCTCGATGTCCGACGAGGCAAAGCCGGAACTCGCACCCGCGAGCGTGACGTCGCCGACGTCCGAGATCTTCGCAATGGCGGCCCGAACCTCGGCCTGCAGCGCGAGCTGGTCGACGGTCGGGTCGGTCGTAATCGAGAACGAGGTGTCGCCGCTGCCCGAGAACGCTGCCCGCAGCGAATTGCCGCTCGAGCCGAGGGAGAGCTGCACGGTCTCGACGCCCGGGACATCCAGCAGCACCGTCTCGACCTTCTTCGCGGCGTCATCGCGAACGTCGAGGCTCGAGCCGAGCGGCAGTGACTGGGTGACCGTCAGCGTGTTCTGGCCGCTGTCGCCTATGAAGTTGGTCTTGAGGTTGGGCGCGATCGCGACGGTACCGCCGAGAACGAGCAGGGCGACGAAGATCGTCGCGAGCGGGCGCTTGAGCGTGAGCCGGATGATCGGGAGGTACGCGCGCTGCAGCCGGGTCGGTCGGTCGAGTTCGTCCTGCTCCGCGCGAGCGGGTGCGGATGCCGCTTTCTTGTTACCGAGGAACCAGTACGCGAGCACCGGCACGATTGTCAGCGCGACGAAGAGGGACGCGGCGAGCGCGATCGTCACGGTCAGCGCGAACGGCCGGAACAGCTCACCGGTGACATCGCCGACGAGCGCGAGCGGCAGGAAGACGGCGACGGTCGTGACCGTCGATGCGGTGACCGCTCCGGCAACCTCGCGCACGGCATCCCTGATCGCCGTCAGCTTGTCCTCACCGAGGCTGAGGTGCCGCTTGATGTTCTCGATCACGACGATCGAGTCGTCGACAACCCGACCGATCGCGATCGTGAGCGCGCCGAGCGTGATGATGTTGAGCGTGTAGCCGGAGGCGAGCATTCCGATGAAGGTGATGAGCACCGAGACCGGAATCGAGATCGCGGTGACGAGGGTCGAGCGGATCGACAGCAGGAACACCAGGATGATGATCACCGCGAAGACCAGTCCCAGCAGCCCTTCGGTCGCGAGGCTGTTGATCGACTCTTCGATGAACGGGGCCTGGTCGAAGACGACGGTGAATCTTGTGTTGCCGCCAACGGCATCCTCGAGTTCCGGAATCATCGCCGTGACGAGCTGCGAAACCGACACGGTGTTGCCAGCCGGGCTCTTGGTCACGGCGATCGTCACCGACGGCTCGCCATTGACCCGCGAGATTCCGGTGATCGGGTCATCGACGATGGCGACCTTCGCGACGTCGCCGATGGTGTGGAGTTTGTTGTCGGGGACCGTCGTCGTTGTCGTGGTCGGCGGCGCCCCGGGGATCGGCGACGGGGTGGCGATCGTCTCGTCCTTCGTCGCCCCGAGCAGCGGAAGGTCTTCAACGGTGGCGGTCGACTCGATCTTCGCTCCGGCCTGCACTGTCAGCGTCTCGCCATCCTCGGTGATCTCGCCGGCCGGAAGCAGCATCCCGTTGGCATCGAGGGCGTCCCGGATCGCCTGCGTGGTGAGGCCGAGATCTTCGAGCTCGTCGAGATCCGGGGTGATGGTGAGCCGCTGGCTGGTCGCGCCGAGCAGGCTTGCGTCGCTGACGCCTTCGATGTCGCGGATGTCGGGAAGGGTCGAGTCTTCGAGAATCGCCGACAAGTCGCGCGGGTCAAGGTCGCTCGTGATCGCGATCTGGATCACCGGAAGGTCGCTGAAGCTGAAGGTCAGGACCTGCGGTTCGACGTCATCCGGAAGTTGCGACTGGATGCGGTTGATCGCGAGCTGCACCTTCTGCTCGGCCGTGGTGATGTCGGTGCCGTAATCGAAGGCAGCGGTCACCGTCGAAGAGTTCGCGTTGGAGGTCGCGGTCGTACTGTCGAGGCCGGCGACGCCCTGAATAGCGGTCTCGATCGGCGTCGAGACGTCATCGCTCACAACTTCGGGACTCGCCCCGGGATAGCTCGAGACGATGAAGATCTGCGGCAGTGAGAGCGTCGGGATGAGCTCCTGCTTGAGCGAGGTGAGCGCGATTCCACCGAACAGCCCGACGACGATCGTGACGAGGGCGATCAACGCGCGGTTGCGCAGGCTGAAGACGGATAACAGGTGCACGATTCACTCCCGAGTACTGCTTGGCCGTCCGACGCTGACGACAGTGAAGGTGACTGTAGAACAACTCGCTGCGCGCGCGCTCACAATCGCGGCATCCGGCGCCCGGGCATTCGCTGCCAGGAAGGGTCAGACGACGTCGGCGAGGTAGGTCGAGTCGAGGATCGGGCCACGGGCGAGGCTCGCCCACGCGACTGCGAGGGCGGCGACCGCGCGATCGGTTTCTTCCGGCGAGTGCGTGAACGGAATGCGGATGAAGCGCTCGAACGCTCCGTCGATCCCGAAGCGCGGCCCGGCGGCGAGCAGCAGTCCCTCGTTACGTGCGGCGAGCGTCAGTTGCGACGACACCGGAACGCCGAGGTTGATCCAGGCGGTTAGGCCGCCGTCGACGTGAGGTACTCGCCATGCCGGGAAGGCGTCGGCGAGCGCTGCCTCGAGGTAGTCGCGACCGGCATGCAGCTGCCGGCGACGCAGGTCGAGGATCTCGTCGTACTCGGCAAGCAGGTTCTTCACCACGAGCTGCTCGAGCGCCGGGGTGCCGAGATCGCCGGCGCTGCGCGCACGGACGAGCTTCTGGATGACCTGGCGTTCCGCCCGGATCCACCCGATCCGCAGTCCGCCCCACAGGGTCTTTCCGACCGAGCCGATCAGAATGGCGTTCTGCCCGCCGCGGTCGTACGCCGCGAACGGGAGCGGGACATCCGCCCGGTCAATCGACAGTTCAGCCATCGTCTCGTCGGCGACCAGCACGGTGCCGTGGGCAGCCGCGAGGTCGAGGATCCGCTCGCGTGTTTCGGCCGGCATCGTGCGACCGGTCGGGTTGTGGAAGTCGGGCATGAGGTAGCCGAGCGCGGGACTCGTGCGCTGGATTGCCTGCTCGAGCGCCGGTTCGTCCCAGCCGTCGTCGGTCGTGACCGACACCGGGACGAGGCGGGCGCCAGCGAGACGCAGCGCCTCGAACGCGTGCGGGTAGCTGGGAGACTCGACGAGCGCGCGGTCACCGCGGGCCATCAGGGTGCGGGAGATGAGGGCGATCGCGTGCTGCGCACCGACCGTGACCATGATCTGCTCGGGATCGGTGGGGAGTCCGCGGGCCGCATACCGGTCGGCGATGGCCTGGCGCAGCGGCAGGATCCCGACGGCGTCGAAGCCGGAGTCACCCAGGTACGCGGGCAATTCTTCGGCGGCCCGGCGTGCGGCATCCGCTATCGCGGGAACCGCGGGCATCGTCGCCTTGCTGAGGTCGAGGTAGCCGGTCTCCCGGGACTCGATGGCAATCGGCGCGCGGCCGGGCAGGCGCGCGACGCTGCCGGATCCGCGAGTGCTACTGAGGTAACCCGAGGAACGGAGGTCGCCGTAGGCAGCGGTGACCGTGGTGCGGCTGACACCGAGGGTTTCGGCGAGTTCGCGTTCTGCGGGCAGGCGGGTGCCCATCGCGATGCGGCCGTCGAGGATGAGCAAGCGGATGCGGTCGGCGAGCGCCAGGTACGCGGGGGAGGTCGTCGGCGTGCGCCAGCGGTCGAGCATGACGGCGAGCGAGCGAGCGGAGAGAGAAGCCACTGGGCCACTCTAGGCAAATTGGCCTCTTGATAAAAGGCCAATTTGAGAATTGGATACTGCTTGTGAACTTCTCCTGGAACATGACCCGCCGTATCGCCCAGCTCATCGTTGGCGTCTACCTCTATGGCGTCGGCATCGCGCTGATGGTGCGCGCCGGGATCGGTGTTGCGCCGTGGGACGTGCTGACGCTCGGCATCGAGAAGCAGACCGGTCTCGAGTTCGGCATGATCACCGTCATCACGAGCGTCTTCGTGCTGTTGCTCTGGATCCCGATCAGGCAGAAGCCAGGGATCGGCACGCTGACCAATGTGCTGCTGGTTGGGCCGTCCGCGCAGTTGTCGCTCGAGTTCATCCCGCCGATCGAGGGGCTCGTCTACCAGGTGCTCGTTTTTCTGGCGGGCCTGCTCATGCTGGCCATTGCAACCGGGCTCTACATCGGTGCCCGCTTCGGACCGGGACCGCGCGACGGGCTGATGACCGGCATCCACAACCGGTGGGGCGTCAAGATCTGGATCGCGCGCACCTCGATCGAGGTCGTGGTGCTCTCGATCGGGTGGGTGCTCGGCGGCAACGTCGGCATCGGAACCCTCGCCTTCGCGCTGCTCATCGGGCCGCTCGTGAACATCACCATCCCGCGACTGCGCGTGCCGGTGGTCGCACGGCCGGAGCCGGTCGACGTCACCGGGCCGCCAACCAGCCCCGTCGCCATCCAGCCCAGCTAGCACGGCTTCTTCACTTCCACTCTTCACCCCTTCCCCCCCCCTTCCAAAATTCAGGAGATCCCGGACCTGTCTCGGCGTGTCACGCGCGACACACCGAGGGGCGTCGCGGATTGCCTGAATTTTGGAAAGTGGATAAGGGAAAAAGGGGGAAGAGTGGGTGGGGCGGGCGCTACTCGTAGTGAGCTTCGGCGAAGGCGAACAGCGCCGCGCGCACGAACTCGGCGCCGGTGACGCCTCCGTAGTTCGCCGCGAAACGCTCGTCGGCCACGTACATCTCGCCGAGCCCGAAGAGGTACTCCCGCGTTGGACCGTTCGCGTCCCGCGGTGTGCCGGGGATTCCCGCCAGCCAGGCGTAGTGCCGTTCGGCGAGCGCTTGCGCCTCAGCGCCGTTCGCGGCGAGATTGCGAGCCGCGGCATCCGCCCAGTCCGCGTGCAGCGCGGCAAGCTCCCGTTGCCAGGCCGCCTTTTCGTCGGCGGTCTTCGCCGTCCACCAGGCGTCGCCCGTCGCGTAGGACCGGGCACCCCAGCGTTCTTCGACTTCCGCGCGGAATTGCGTGTGGTCGAATCCGTCCAGCATTTCTTCTGCCATGAGTTGTTCACTCCCTTTCAGTTTTGAGATGGTCACTTCAACGCTCGCGATCGTTCGATCGAGTCGCTCCTTCTCTGAGCGAAGCCAGCCAAGGTGCGACTCGAGGGCATCGGCATCATCCGCGTGACCGGAGAGGATGTCGCCAATGGCAGGCAGGCCGAGTCCGAGGTTGCGCAGCAGCAGGATTCGCTGCAGCCGGACCAGGGAGGCCGAATCGTAGAAGCGATACCCGTTCGACCCGACGCGGCTCGGTTCGAGCAGCCCGAGCTCGCCGTAGTGCCTCAGCGCGCGACTCGTGGTTCCCGCGAGGCGGGCGACCTCCTGGATCGACCAGTCGGTCGGATGCCCGGGTGACGACTCTGCTTTGTTCATACCGCAACGCTAGATGTTGACGCTGCGTCAAGGTCAAGCGCTGTGCGAGAAGTCGGTTTTAGACCACGGACCGGCGAATCAGACCAGGAGTGAGCGGCGACGACGCGACAGCACGACGACGGTGATCGAGGCCACAACGAGCATTCCGCCGGCTGTGACGAGTGCAAGGCTCAGGATGAATGACCGGTCGGCGAGCACCGACGCCCCGGTTCCAAAATCAGCCAGGCTCAGGACCGACTCGCTCGCGGACCGTTGCACGTTCGACGCTGCTCCCGCGAAGGCGCCCCCGAGGTGACGGCTGGCACCGACGATCAACCCGGAGGCGATTGCCGCGACACCGACCACAGCGGCCACCAGCGACGGTACGTGGACGCGCGAACGAACGCGCGAATCACGTTGCTCGTCGTTTGCAGAAATGAGGAACTCCCAAGGGTGCGATGTAACACACGGTGACTTGCACGGTAACAGCAGGTCGGCGGAGTGCGCGTCCCCGCTTCCGGGGGTAGTTGCACTTGTCGGACTCGCGATATATCGTGTATCCAACAACACGCGATATATCGCGAACCCCCGACACATCACCACCGCGGAAGGAATACCCATGGCGCAGGAAAAATGGCTCGTTGACGGCGAGAAGGTCATCGACGTCGGTCTCGTTCGCAAGCTCAAGGTCAGCCTCATCGGCGGCCAGGTCGACATCGTCGGCCACGACGAGCCCGGCGCGCGCGTCGAAGTCCATTCCGTACGCGGTCGCGAGCTCAAGATCTCCATCGACGGAGACACGCTCGAGGTCGACCACCCGCAGCTCAGCTGGGACAACTTCATCGAGGTGTTCCGCTCATTTACCGGAAGCGCGAAGGCCGACGTGAGCATCATGGTTCCGCGGGATGTCGCCCTCAAGTTCGGCGTCATCAGCGCGAGCGCCCTCATCAGCGGCCTCGAATCGGACGCATCCATCTCGTCAGTGAGCGGTGCGATCGTCATCGACGGCCACACCGGCCCGCTGCAGCTCAACTCGGTCAGCGGAGAACTCGCCGTGCGCAATCACACCGGCTCGATCACCGCCCACACCATCAGCGGTGACATTGCGGCGACCGGGGCAATCTCGAGGCTCACCGGTGACACCGTCTCCGGTGACGTATTCCTCGATCTCGCCGGTGTTCCGGACGAAGTCCGCATCCAGACCGTCAGCGGATCGGTATCGACGAGGCTGGAAGAGGGAGTCGCCGCCCAGTACAAGATCAACACGGTCAGCGGCCGACTGCAGCTCGACGACTCGGAGATCACCGGGATCCACGGTGCGTACACGAGCAAATACGGAACTCTCGACAACCGCTGGCTCGAGTTCAAGGCGAGCACGGTTTCGGGCAACGTCAGCGTCCTGCACGCGGTGAAAGCATGACTCCCCCCGTCTTCGCCCACGGCCACCTTCGCCTGTACCTGCTCAGCCTGCTGAGCGAGCGGCCGATGCACGGCTACGAACTCATCCAGGCGCTCGGGGACCGCTTCGGCGGCACCTACGTTCCCAGTGCCGGAACGATCTACCCACGCCTGGCCAAGCTCGAAGAGGAAAAACTCGTCGAGAAAACGGCCGACGGACGCAAGACCGTCTATGCGATCACGGATGCCGGACGCGCTGAACTCGCGGAGCGCGAGTCAGAACTCGGCGACATTGAAGACGGAGTGACCGACTCGGTGCGCCGGCTTGCCGATGAGGTTCGCACCTCGGTTAACGACGCGATGAAGACGCTGCGTGCCGATCTCGCATCCGCTGCCCGGGATGCCCGGGACGAGTCCCGCCAGAGCGGCAAGTCGACGAAGTACGAGTCCGTGCGCACCGAAAGCCGCGAGAACCTGCAGAAAGCGGAGATCGTGATCGCCGAGTTCAGGCACCAGTTGCGCTCGGACCTGCGGACGCAGGTGTCGAAGGGCGAGCTGTCGAGCGAGGCGGTGACGGCGTTGAAGGCCCAGCTGGATGTCGTGCGCGAGAACCTGAAGCGGTCGCTGACGTAAAAGAGATCGCTGGTTGAGCTTGTCGAAACCTCACCATCGCGCGCTCATACCGCGTCAGATTTCGACGGGGTCAATCAGCGGTCTACCCCGCCGCGAACCCGACCGGCACGTAGAGGTCCTGCACGCGATCGCGGAGCGCGGTGTGGTCGTTGCGGGTGAAGATGCCGCAGGCATCCACGCGACAGTCGAGCCCGTCCGCGACCGGGTCGCCGACCTCGAGGTACGCGGTAAAGGTTCCGGTTTCCTCGTCGTCGTAGCTGCGTGAGCCGAACAGCTTCCAGGCGAACGCGTCGTTGATCCAGTTGCTCGGGGCGTACTGGATGGTGCCCTCGTCGACCTCGGCCTGCTCGCCGGTGTCCGGGACCCCGCCAACGCACGGTCCGGGCTTCGTCTGCGCGTCATCCGGAATCTTGCAGATCGCGACGTAGATTCCCTGCGAGGCGTCGTACCCGGTGCCGCTCACCACGAGCCGGTCTCCCGGCGCGAGCGCCGACGTGTCGACGACTCCGCCCGGTTCGGACGAAACCACGGTGAATGACCGGGTGCGGTCGTCATCGCCGATCGCGGTGACACTCAGCGGCCACTCGTCGGCGGTCGGTTCCTGCACCGAAATGCCGTGGTCGTTATGGGTGAGAATCGGGACGACCATGATGCCGACGGGCACGAGAAGAACAACCACGGCTGCGAGCACGATCCACGGCCAGCGCCTGCGTCTCTTGTCCCCTGCACCCATGCTCGAAGTCTAAGTGCTCACATTTGCCTGCATCCCCCGGAAATAAGAGTATGCTCGCCCCTCGTGACTAACGATGTCCGGTCGCCCAAGCGGTGGCTGATCGGTGATCCGTTGCCCTCCGAGAAACTCGAAGGACAGCTCCTCCCGAAGCATTTGGCTCTCCCGATTTTCGCGAGTGACCCTCTATCTTCCGTGGCGTATGCGCCCCAGGAGCTTTTGCTGATCCTCACCCTCGGTGGGCTCTCATTTCTCGCCTTCGCGCCGTGGATCGCCGCGGCCGTCGTCGTGCTGCTCATCGTCGTCGTGATGTCGTACCGCCAGCTCATCAAGGCGTACCCGTCCGGCGGCGGCGACTACGAAGTCGCGCACCGCAATCTCGGTGAAAAAGCCGGACTCGTGGTGGCATCCGCTCTTCTCGTCGACTACATCCTCACGGTCGCGGTGTCGGTCGCGAGCGGCGTCGACAACATCATTTCGGCGTTCCCGGGGCTCAATCCGTTCCGCGTCGAGCTCGCCGTCGGTTTTATCGTCATTCTCGCGGCGATCAACCTGCGAGGTGTCGCGGAGTCGAGCAAGGCGTTCGCGCTGCCGACTTACCTGTTTATCGCGAGCGTCGGCGTCATGGTCGTCACCGGCATCGCCCGTATTCTTGCGGGAGATTCGCCGGTCGCCGAGTCGTCGCAGTACGAGGTCATCCACACCGACCCGCTGCAGGCCGGCGTCATCCTGCTGCTGCTTCGTGCCTTTGCGAGCGGATGTAGCGCACTCACCGGCGTCGAGGCGATCGCCAATGGCGTGCCCGCGTTCCGCACGCCGAAGGTCAAGAACGCCCAGAAGACGCTCGTGCTCATGGGCGGAATCGCCATCGGCCTGTTCATCGGCGTGACGACGCTCGCGCTGGTCACCAAGGTGCACTACACCGAGCGAGCCTGCGACCTGATCGGCTTCGCCAACTGCGAGACGACGCCGCAGCGAACCGTCATCGCGCAGATTGCCGCGGCGGTCTTCGGTGGCGACACCACCATCATGTTCTTCGTCGTTCAGGCGACGACCGCTGCGGTGCTGCTGCTCGCCGCCAACACCGCGTTCAACGGATTCCCGCTGCTCGGCTCGGTACTCGCTCGCGACAGCTACGCACCGAAGTCGCTCTCCACCCGCGGTGACCGCCTCGTCTACTCGAACGGCGTACTTGCGCTCGCGCTCGTCGCGGCAATCCTGGTGGTCGTCTACCAGGCCAACCCGACATCCCTCATCCAGCTGTACATCATCGGCGTCTTCGTGAGCTTCACGCTCGGCCAGACCGGCATGGTTGTGCACTGGACGCGCATGTTGAGGAACGGATGCGCGAACCCCGGACAGGTCTACCGCAGCCGGGCGATCAACGCGTTCGGCGCGCTTCTCACCGCGACCGTCCTGCTGATCGTCACCGTCACTAAGTTCACCCATGGCGCGTGGCTGGTGTTCGTGATCATGCCGATCCTGTTCCTGGTGATGCTGCGCATCAACCGCTACTACCGCCGCGTTGAGACCGACATCACGGTCGACAACACCACCGTGTTCGGCGCCAACGGCGACCACGCGATCGTGCTCGTCGGAAAGATGACCAAGCCGACTCTCAAGGCCCTCGACTACGCGATCGCCGCCCGCCACGACACGATCGAAGCGATCCACGTCAACATCGACGACGAGGCCTCGGAGCGACTCGAGCGCGCCTGGATCGAGCAGGACATCCAGATTCCGCTGCGCATCATCGGCTCGCCGTACCGCGACATCAGCATGCCGCTGATCAAGTACATCAAGCACCACCGCGAAGAGAGCGGCTCCGAGGTCGTCACGGTCTACACGCCGCAGTACATCGTCGGTCACTGGTGGGAGAGCTTCCTGCACAACCACAAGGCCCGCCGCATTCGCCACAAGCTGTTGCTCTGCCCGGGCGTCACCGTCGCGCTCGTTCCGTGGCTGCTCGACTCGACCCGCGCCCTGTACACCCGCCCGCAGCGACCGCTGCCCGGGCAGGATCGCCGCGGGGAGCCCGTGCGCGTGATCCAGCGCAAGCCGCTTCCGCCGGCCAAGGTCCCCGTCTCGCGAAAGAAATAACGGATGCGGGAACTCACCGCCGTCATCATCGGCGGCCTCGTTGGCACGGGGCTGCGCCTCGGGCTCGACGTGCTCGTGCCGCATAACGGGCGCGAGTTTCCCGTGTCGACGCTCGTCATCAACCTCGTCGGGTCGCTTGCGCTCGGGTTTCTCGTCGCGCGGGTCTGGCCGGTGGCGCCCGCCTGGCTGCGGCTCGGGCTCGGCACCGGTCTAATCGGATCGTTCACCACGTTCTCGGCGCTCATCCTGTCGACGCTCGCGCTCACCCACAACGGCGAGCTGCTGCTCGGCGCCGTCTACCTCGTGGTTTCGCTGTTCGGCGGGTTTGCAGCCGCCCTGCTCGGCCTGCGACTGGGTGGAGCTGCGCGACGCTCGCGGCTCACTGAGATCGACGAGGTCACCGAATGACGCCCGGACTCGTCGTCGCCGTTCTCGTCGCGGGTGCGGTCGGCGCCGTCGCCCGCTGGCTCATCTCGCGCGCCTTCGCGTCGAAGGCGCCGCTTCCGCTCGCCGTGCTCGTCGTCAATGTTCTCGGTTCAGCCATCGGCGGCGCTCTTTACGCCCTCTCGTCGGCTGGTGCACTTCCGCACGGCCTCACCCTCGTTCTGCTGACCGGACTCTGCGGCGGACTCACGACCTTCAGCACCTTCAGCGTCGAAACGGTGCAGCTCGTGCTGTCCGGGCGCGCGCGGCTGGCTGTGGCGAGCGGCGCGGCCAACCTCGCTCTCGGCGTTGCGGCGGCATCCGTCGTCTACGTCGTGGTGACGCTGATCATCTAGCGCCCGCCTAACCCCGACCGCGGGACCAAATGAAGGAACGGTCGGAGGTTCACCCCCGGAACTTCGCGGGTCACCTCGAACTAGGATCGCTCTCTTCCTTCATTTGGCACTGAGCAGGCGGCGGACTCGGGGGCGGCGCGCTACGAGCGGATGCCGGAGACCGCCGAGCGCTCGCGTGGCACCAGGCGCGGGGTGACGAGGCGGTGCCGCGGCTCCGTGGACGAGCGGGTAATGAGTTCGCTTCCGGCTGGCCCGAGCAGCAGTTCGAGCGCGCCGGCCGCCACCTCGGCGAGCGGCTGCTCGACGCTCGAGAGCCCGATCGCCTCGGCGACGGGAGTGTTGTCGTAGCCGACGACGGGCACGTCCGCCGGCACGGCCAGCAGCGCACCGAACGCGAGAGAATCGCTCGCGCTCGCGACGGCATCCACCCGGATGCCGCTGTCGAGTGCCGCCTGCACCGCAGCGCGTCCGGTGCTGACGCCGTCTTCGCTGCGCAGGTCGAGCGCGTCGATTTCGTCATCGCTGAGCCTGGCAGCCGCCATAGCCTCGCGCCAGCCGCGACGGCGATCATCGCCGGTTCCGGACGGGCTCGGCCAGCCGAGATACGCGACCCTGGAGTGCCCGGCGCCGAGCAGGTGCGCGGTGGCAGCGCGCACGCCGCTAAACCCGTCGACGTCGACCCACAGGTGCTGCGGATCGTTCATATCGTCGATCCCCCACGGTCTTCCGAACGTCACGAACGGCACGTCATTCTCGATCAGCCACTCGGTGCGCGGGTCGCCGTAGAACGTCGACGTGAGCACAAACGCGTCGACGTCGGCGCCGTCGCGCAGCTTGCGGATCTGACGAATCTCATCGTCCGGATCCGTCGCCGTGAAGAGCATGACCCGCAGCCCGCGCGCATCAGCCTGCTCCGTTAGCGCGTGCAAAAAGCGGTCGAGCACCGAGCCGGAGATCCCATTCGTCATCGGGTCGAGCCGGATCGCGATCGTCGAACTCTTGCGCGTGCGCAGGCGACGAGCGGATGCGTGCGGCCGGTACCCGAGTTCGGCGATTGCCGCCTCCACCCGTGCCCTGGTCTCGGACTTCACCATCGACGGAGTATTGAGCACGTTCGACACGGTCTGGCGGGAGACACCCGCGACGCGCCCAACGTCGACAACGGTCGGCAGTCGCGCCATGGGCGCCTCCTTACTCGTGCGTGAATCGCAGTCGATAGCGGTACGGTACCGCAGCGCGTTCCCTGCCAATACCGGTGATCGGTTGACAGCGGAGAAAGCCCGCGGTTATCGTGCAATCAGAGTTTGATCGATCAAATAGTAAATGTCCACCTGTTTGGGTCGCGCATTTTTTGAACGATCAAATGCACCAATGACGGTGCTGTGCCACCGTCGGTACCTCGCACACAAGGAGAAGAAAATGCAACGTCGCACTTCACGCTGGCTCGTCGCCGGCGCTCTCGCCACGGCCGGCGCACTCTCGCTCTCGGCCTGTGGATCCGGCTTCAGTGAAACCCCGTCGGGCGACGGCGAGCTCACCTCGTCGGACGACGCCCTCACCGTTCTCATCGGCTCGAGCGGCGATGCCGAGACGAAGGCGGTCAATGAGGCCGTCGCAGCCTGGGCATCCGATTCCGGCACTGACGCCACCGTCACCGTCGCAAGCGATCTCGTTCAGCAGCTCTCGCAGGGCTTCTCGTCGGGCAAACCAGCGGACGTCTTCTACCTCTCGACCGACGCCCTCGCTGGCTATGCGGCCAACGGATCGCTGCTCGCGTACGGCGACCAGCTCGGCAACAAAGACGACTTTTACCCGAGCCTCGTCTCGTCGTTCACCTACGACGGCGATTTCTACTGCGCTCCGAAAGACTTCTCGACCCTCGCGCTCGAGATCAACACCGACCTGTGGGAGAAGGCCGGGCTCACCGACGCCGACGTGCCGACAACGTGGGATGAGCTCGAGGCCGTGAGCAAGAAACTGACGACGGATGACGTTGTCGGTCTCGCAATCGGAGGCGAGTACGCGCGCATCGGGGCGTTCATGACCGAAGCCGGCGGCAACCTCATGAACGACGACAGCACCGAGGCCACTGCCAACAGCGCCGAAAACGTCGAAGCCCTGACCTTCGCCAAGAAGATGCTGAACGACGGCACTCTCAAGTACGCCAAGGATGTCGGCGCGGGCTGGGGCGGCGAAGCCTTCGGCAAGGGACTCGCGGCCATGACGATCGAAGGCAACTGGATCACCGGCGGCCTGCAGAACGACTTCCCGGACGTCAACTACACGATTGCCGAACTCCCGGCCGGCCCCGCGGGACAGGGAACCCTGCAGTTCAGTAACTGCTGGGGAATCGCCGCCGACAGTCCCAACCAGCAGGCGGCACTCGACCTCGTCGAGCAGCTGACCAGCGCCGAATCGCAGCTGGCGTTCTCGGCCGCCTTCGGGCCGATGCCGTCCATTCAATCCGCTGCTTCCGACTGGAGCGATGCCAACCCGACGCTCGTGCCGTTTCTCGCCGGAGCTGACTACGCAAAGGGTGTGCCGACAGTGAAGGGCGCGGCCGACGTGGTTACCGACCTGAACTCGCAGCTGGAAAGCCTGAAGACCGGCGACCCGCAGGAAATTCTCGACAGCACACAGTCGAACCTCGAAGCGCTGCTGAAGTAAGGCGATGACGAAACCGACGAGTCGGTCTTCCCGTTCCGGCATCCGCCGCGGGGAGACCGCCTCGGGGTGGCTATTCACCGCCCCGATGTTGATTCTGCTCGGCTTGTTCCTGGTAGTGCCGGTACTCATGGCGCTCTGGGTCAGCTTTTCGGACTGGAGCGGTCGTGGCAGCCCATTCTCGGGTGGCGTGAACTTCGTCGGTTTCGACAACTATTCCGCGCTGCTGGTCGGTGGCGGCCTCGCCGAACGCGACTTCGGCACGGCCCTGAAGAACAACGCCTGGTACGTGCTGCTCGTCGTTCCGCTGCAGACAGCGATCTCGCTCGGGCTCGCCGTGCTCGTCAATCGGCAGGTCTTGAAAGGTCGGGGCTTTTTTCGCACCGCCTTCTACTTTCCGTCGGTGACGAGCTCGGTCGCCATCACGGTGCTGTGGCTGTTCCTGTTCAACTCGACCGGCGCGGTCAACAAGCTGCTTTCGTTCATCGGTGTCAACGGTCCGAACTGGTTCAACGAGCCGGCCGGAATCTTTCACTTCGGTGCGACCAGCGGGCCGGCGTTCCTCGAGAACAACACCGCGCTCGGGGTGTCCTGGTGGAACTGGCTCGGCGGGCCTTCCGTCGCCATGAGCGCGTTCGTGCTGCTCGCGGTCTTCACCACCAGCGGGACCTTCATGCTCCTGTTCGTCGCCGCGCTGCAAAACCTCGGCGGCGACGTGCAGGAGGCCGCGATGATGGATGGCGCTGGTGCCTGGCAGAGATTCTGGCGGGTCACGCTTCCCCAGCTTCGCCCGACGCTCTTCACCGTACTCACGCTTGGTTTGATCGGCTGTTGGCAGGTCTTCGACCAGATCTATACCGGCACCAAAGGGGCGCCGGGCAAGACGACGCTGACGCCCGCATACCTCTCGTACCAGAGCGCGTTCATCGACCAGGATTGGGGACAGGGCGCCGCAATTGCCTTCATCCTGTTTGTCATCATCGTGGCGTTCACCCTGCTGCAGCGCTGGATACTTGCCGAACGCAAGGTGTCGAAGCGGCGGATGCGCGGCTACGACATTCCGCCCTCGGGTGGCACCGGCCCCGGCACCAACACCAGCACGCCGACCGCCGCCGCGGTTGCGCTGACCGCGCCCGAGCGGAGGGGCTGACATGACCGCCACCCGCACCTACTCACGTCGACGCCACTTCAGTGGCGGCGTCGTCGCCGGCACCTCGGTGCTCTACGCCGTGCTCGTCGTCATCGCGATCATTTACATTTTTCCGTTCCTGATCCAGGTCGCGACGTCGTTCAAATCGGACTCCGAAGCCGCGAGCAATCCCCTCGCGTTGATCCCCACCAACTGGACCACTGCATCCTACGAGCGCCTCTTTCTGAACTCCGATTTTCCAGTCTGGTTTCGCAACTCAGCGATCGTGACGATTTTCGTGACCGCCGGCCGGGTGTTCTTCAACTCGCTCGCCGGGTACGCGCTCGCCCGACTGAACTTTCGCGGTCGGAACATCATGTTCATCGGCCTCATTGCGGTCATGTCGGTGCCGAACGTCGTGCTGCTCATCCCAAAGTTCCTCGTCATCAACCAGCTCGGTATCTACGACTCGTACGTGGGCATGATTGTTCCGCTACTGACCGACGCCGCGGGCATCTTCATCATGAAGAACTTCTTCGAGTCGATCCCGCCAAGTGTGGAGGAGCAGGCACGCATTGACGGGGCCGGCACGTTCCGCGTGTTCTGGTCGGTCGTGCTGCCGATGGCTCGTCCGGCACTCGTGACAATTGTCATCCTGTCGTTCCAGGGATCGTGGAACGAGCTCAGCCACTTCATCGTTTCGACGCAGGATCCGAACCTTACGACGCTCACCAAGGGTGTCGCGTCGCTCGCGTCCGGCGGTCTCAGTCAGGGCACGCAGTATCCGCTCAAACTCGCCGCCGCCGCCATCATGACGATCCCGGTCGCCGTGCTGTTCTTCGTTTTTCAGAAGCGAATCATGAACACGAGCGAGGGCGCCGTGAAGGAATAGCCGACCCCGTCTCTCGACCGATCCAACCAGGGAGCATTTCGCCGTATGAACCCCACACCACCCCTCCAGCCTCTGCTTCACGACCAGACGGTTGTGCTTCGCGCCCCTGCCCAGGTCTGGTCGTCGCCGACCGGGGTGATCGGCGATCGGCCGATCCAGGGTTTATACGTTTCGGACGTGCGGATCCTGTCGACCCTGACGGCCGAGTACGACGGCGTCGCCGCCGAACCCATCGCGACGGTCACGCACGGGGCGGATGCGGTGTCGTTCATCGGACTGCTGCGTCACCTCGACGATACTTCGGCAGACCCGCGCCTGCGGGTGACGCAGCGGCGAGAGGTACGTACCGACGGGCTGACGGAGCGGTTCACGATCGAGTCGACACTTCCGCATTCGATTTCGACGTCGCTCGTGATTCGGCTGGCGGCAGATCTGGCGGCGATGGATGCGGTGAAGTCCGGCCTGGCCCCGACGCCACTGTCGATGGAAGTCGACGGCGACACGGCGACCTGGGCGGACGGTTCCGTTTTCGCGTCCACCGTTGCACCACGGGCCTCGGTCACGGTCGATGGCTGCGGGCTTGTTCTGCGGTGGGATCTTGTGGTTCCGGCGAAGGGGTCGTCCTCGGCCGGATTCTCCGTTGGCGCGACCGACGCGAGCGCGGTCGTGCAGGCTGCTCCGGTCGAGGTCCCCTGGAATGTCCCCGCCGTATCAGCGAGCGACGACCGGCTTTCCCGCTGGGTTGACCGCGCACTCGGTGACCTCGATGCGCTGCGGCTCACGACCGTCGCCGATCCGGCCAATCAGTTTCTCGCGGCCGGGTCGCCGTGGTTCTTCACGCTGTTCGGCCGCGATTCGCTGTGGGCGGCGCGGTTCATGCTGCCGCTCGGAACCCGCATCGCCGGGGATACCCTGCGGGTGCTTGCGGGGCTGCAGGGTTCCGCATCCGTAGCTCCGACGGCGGAGCAACCGGGCAAGATCATGCACGAGCTTCGTCGTTCGACGCTGAGCATTCCGGCCGAAGGCGTGGTGCTGCCGCCGCTGTACTACGGCACCGTCGATGCCACCCCGCTGTGGATCTGCCTGCTGCACGACGCCTGGCGGTGGGGGCTGCCGGATACCGAGGTTCGCGCGCTGCTTCCGCACCTCGAGCGAGCACTCGAGTGGATGCGCGACTTCGGTGACGCCGACGGCGACGGGCTGCTCGAGTACGTCGACGAGACCGGTCACGGTCTCGCGAACCAGGGCTGGAAGGATTCCGGCGACTCGGTGCAGTGGCGCGACGGGACGCTCGCGGTCGGGCCGATCGCGCTGTGCGAGGTGCAGGCGTATGCCTTCGAGGCGGCGACCCACGGTGCCGACCTGCTCGAGCACTTCGGAGTCGCCGACCCCGGCGCCTGGCGGGACTGGGCGTCGCGGCTGAAGGGGCGGTTCGACGAGACTTTCTGGATCTCGGATGCCGCCGGCGCGTATCCGGCGATCGCGCTCGACACAGAGAAGCGACCCGTCGACACCGTCACGAGTAACCTCGGGCACCTGCTCGGCACGGGGCTGCTCGATGACGACCAGTCGTCGCTCGTTGCCCGCCGGTTAGTCTCGACCGAGCTCGACTCCGGCTACGGGCTGCGCACGATGTCGACCGACGCGGCCGGCTACTGGCCGCTCAGCTATCACGGCGGAAGCGTCTGGACCCACGACACCGCGATCGCAATAGCCGGTCTGGTTCGGTCAGGCCATCAGGCGGAGGCCGGCTCGCTGATCGGCGGGCTGCTCGCTGCGGCATCCGGATTCGACTATCGGATGCCGGAACTCCACTCCGGCGACCCGCGCTCGGAGTACTCGGCGCCGGTTCCGTACCCCGCCGCCTGCCGTCCGCAGGCCTGGTCCGCCGCTGCGGCCATCTCGGTGCTGTCGTCGAGCCTGGGGCTGGAGCCGCGGGACGGCGAACTAACCGTGCGCCCCGGAGCATTCGCCGGCGCGCTGTCGGTCAGCTGTATCCGCTTCAACGGAGCGGATGTCGCGGTGTCGGTCTCCGACGACGGCTCGGTGGCGCTGAGCTAGCGGTCGGTGTAGCCAGTGATGGTTTCGATATGCGTGCTCCTTCGTCGCGCGCTACTCAACCAACGAGTTACTCGCTGGTTGAGTAGCGCCCGAGCTTGCGAGGCCGCGTATCGAAACCATCGCCCACGACGACGTCAGGTGGGCAGAACCGCGGTCTTATCGACCTCGAACCTGACCACCCAGGCGTCGATGTTCCTGTTGGGGTCCGTGAACTCGCCGAAATCAGAGAAGGGCAACCGCTCGATTTCCCGCACATCCGACCCGTCGACTGCGGCATCGGATGCCGCTCCGTCGCGGCTCTCGAAAGCGCGGATCGACGTAACCCAACCCGTGACTTCGACCGAGTCTTCTTCGTGATTGCTCTCGATGTACCGGATGTCGTCGCCGTAGCCGTGCGCATGACGGGGCACGAAGAGCGACATGGTCACCCGCTTGCCAACCTCTAGCGCGCTGCCGCAGCACTCCCACTCCCAGTCGTTTTCGAGCAGGACGCCGATTTCCATCCGACTACTCGGTCTCCCACCAGGGGCGGGCATCGGCGGCGGGCGCCTCGGCTGCCTGCTGGGCTGCGAGTTCGATCGCTTCCTGCTCCTCGCGCTCCTGGCGCTTGAAGCGCGAGAGCGAGGCGACAACTTGCCGGGCAATTGTGCGACCGGCGCGGTTGGCGCCGATCGTCGACGCCTGCGGGCCGTAGCCGGCGAAGAAGATGCGCGGGTCTTTCCACGCGGTTCCGGCGGCGACAACGATGCCGCCCTCCTTCTCGCGCAGCTTAAGCGGGGAGAGGTGTCGCAGCTCCGGGCGGAAGCCGGTCGACCAGATGATCACGTCGGCCTTCTGGAACGATCCGTTCGACCAGCGCACACCATCCGGCTCGATCGATTCGAACATCGGGCGAGCGGTGAGCAGTCCACGGTCGATTCCGGCCTGGATGCGGCGAGTGCGCGGAACGCCGGTTCCGCTCACGATGCTCGGCAGCGCCTTGCCCGCGCGAGCCGCTTCGTCCTGCATCTGCACGGCATCCTTGCGCGCTTCGAGATTCAGTTCGCCGTCTTCGAGAAAGTCGATCGGACGACGACTGACCCACATGAGTTCGTCGGCGACCGATTCGAGCTCGAGCAAGAAGCCGATAGCCGACGTTCCTCCGCCGACAACGATGATCTTCTTGCCGGCGAGATCGGCGGCATCCGTGTACTCGTTGGTGTGGATGTGGCGGCCTTCAAAACTTCTGAGGCCCGGGTACCACGGGATGAAGGGGGATCCCCAGGTTCCGGTCGCGTTCACCACGATGTCGGTCGATACCGACTGCTCGCCCTCGGCATCGCCGAAGGTCACGAGCAGGTTCGCGCCGTGGTTTTCAACACGAGTGACGGATGCCGGACGCACAACCTGGAACCCGTAGTGGTCTTCGTACTGTTGGTAATAGTCAGCGACGACATCTTTTGCCGGAATTGTGCGGTCGGCGGTGTCGAAACTGAGGCCGAGAACATCCATTCCGGGCAGGTCGTTAATGCGGTGCGCGGAGCCCAGTCGGAGGGCATCCCAGCGGAATTGCCAGGCTCCACCGGTTCCCGGGCCGCGATCGAGCACAACAAATTCGTTGCCGGGGTCGAGTCCGAGTCGTTGCAGGTAGTAGGAGACCGAGAGTCCGGCCTGCCCTGCACCTATAACGACAACGGAGGTGTCGGTGTTAGCAGGGGTCACCCCTCAACGTTACCTTTCTGCTGCGTGCTAAACTGGCCATTACTTTTAAACCATCCCTGTTCGCTGTTCCGGAACCTCGAAGGTTCTACTCGGACTGATTCATGAGGGGGTCACGCATGGGGCGAGGCCGTCAAAAGGCGAAGCACACCAAGGTCGCACGCGATCTGAAGTACTTCAGTCCTGACACGAACTACGGAGCTCTTGAAAAGGAGCTCGGCACCGGCGTGCCGCAAGACCCGCGCCTTGCTGACGATCTGGCCGCCTGGCCGGAATACGTCGGCGCGCAGTACGGCGCCGCCGATGAGGATGACGACCTCGATCAGGACGATGACGACGATGAGGACGAGGTAGCGCAGCACAAGTCTGCGTAACCCGCGCGGCGTCCTCCGCTCCCGGATGCGCCGCATCCTGAGAATCTCGTAGTGAGGGTCTCTTTCGCGTGTCGCAAAGTCGTGCCCGGCGACCGACTTCTGCGCGCGCCACAGCGATTCCCGTCTCAGGACGACGCGGGAAAGCGGATGCCGCGCTTAGCTCGCGAAGGACCCGACGAGTCGCACCGCTCCACCGTTGACGCCCTTGGCGCCGACGTCGAAGCCGGTCAGGTCGCGCTCGGAGATGCTGACGCGTCCGGCGACCCACGCGGGAATTCCCTGCGCTTCGATCGCACGGACGACGCTCGATGCGGCATCCGCTGAGACGACCGCGAACATTCCGATGCCGAGGTTCCAGGTTCCCTCGGTGTCGGTGAGGTTCATTCCGCCGAGGTCCGAGAGCACACGGAAGACGGGTGCCGGCGACCAGGTCGAGCGGTCGAGCTCGACCCAGGCACCGACCGGCAGCACACGCGACAGGTTCGCAGCGATGCCACCGCCGGTGACGTGGCTGAGCGAGTGGATGGCGCCGGGCAGTTCGTCGAGCACCCTAACCAGTGGGCCGGTGTAGAGGCGCGTCGGCTCGAGCAGCACTTCGCCGACAACGCCGCCGAACTCGTTCGAGTGGTCGGCATAGCCGATCTTGTTCTCGGCGAGGATGTGGCGAACGAGCGAGAAACCGTTGCTGTGGATGCCGGAGGACTCGATCGCGATGATCACATCTCCGTTGGCCACGCGGTCCGGGCCGAGGGCGTCATCCGCTTCGACAACGCCGACCGCAGCGCCGGCGACGTCGTAGTCGTCGGGGCCGAGGAGTCCGGGGTGTTCAGCGGTTTCGCCACCGACGAGCGCGGTGCCGGTAGCGGCACAGGCGTTCGCGATTCCCTCGACGATCGAGGCGATGCGAGCGGGTACAACCTTGCCGCAGGCGATGTAGTCGGTCATGAAGAGCGGGCGCGCTCCGACGACGATGATGTCGTCGACAACCATGCCCACGAGGTCCTGGCCGATCGTGTCGTGCTTGTCGAGCGCCTGCGCGATGGCGACTTTTGTGCCAACTCCGTCGGTGGATGTTGCGAGCAACGGACGCTTGTAAGAGGTGAGGAAAGATACGTCGAACAGGCCGGCGAATCCGCCGACTCCGCCGATTACCTGCGGTCCGTGGGTGCGCGACACGGCAGATTTCATGAGTTCGACCGCGAGGTCTCCCGCTGCCGTGTCAACGCCGGCCTCGGCGTACTTGTTACTCATGCGATGTTCCGTTCCGCGACGTGAAAGACTGTTCTCGTACCATCACTCTACGGTCTGGAGCAGACTCCGCATGTGCGGCATTGTTGGCATCGTTTCTTCCCAGCCAGCCAACCAACAGGTGTATGACGCGCTTCTGCTGCTTCAACACCGTGGTCAGGATTCAACCGGCATCGCGACTGCCGAGGGCAACACCTTTCACTCCCACAAGGTCAAGGGACAGGTACGCGAGGCGTACCGTACCCGCGACATGCGCGGGCTTCCCGGAAACATGGGGCTCGGACACGTCCGCTACGCCACCAAGGGCACGGCGTCGAACGAGCAGGAAGCGCAGCCGTTCTACGTCAACGCTCCCTACGGAATCACGCTCATCCACAACGGAAACCTCACCAATACTCGTGAGCTGACCGAAGAGCTGTTCCACATCGATCGCCGGCACCTCAATACGAGCTCCGACACCGAGCTGCTCGTGAACGTGCTCGCGCACGAACTGCAGGAGCAGGTCTCCGGACTCGACCTCGACCCCGACCAGATCTTCAAGGCCGTCGCCCGCGTGCACGAGCGGGTCGAGGGCTCTTACGCCGCGATCGCACTCATTGCCGGACACGGGATGCTCGCCTTCCGCGACCCGTTCGGCATCCGCCCGCTCGTACTGGGCCGCCGCACCACCGGACTCGTCGGAGACGAGTGGATCGTGGCATCCGAGTCCCTCGTTCTCGAGAGCGGCGGCTACGAACTCGTTCGCGACGTCGCCCCCGGTGAGGCCGTCTTCATCACCCGCAGTGGCGAGATGTACTCGCAGCAGTGCGCGGCGAACCCGCGTCTGGTGCCGTGCTCGTTCGAGTACGTCTACCTCGCTCGCCCCGACTCGGTCATGAACGGCATCTCGGTGTACGACGCGCGCCTGCGTCTCGGCAACCGTCTCGCCGACACGATCGCCCGCTACACGCCGATGGGCGACATCGACGTTGTCATGCCGATCCCGGACTCCTCTCGCCCCGCCGCAATGCAGGTCGCGCAGAAGCTCGGCGTGGAGTACCGCGAGGGGTTCTACAAGAACCGCTACGTCGGACGAACCTTCATCATGCCCGGCCAGGCCGAGCGTAAGAAGAGCGTCAAGCAGAAGCTCAACGCCATGGGCAGCGAGTTCCGCGGCAAGAACATCCTGATCGTCGACGACTCGATCGTGCGCGGAACGACCTCGAAAGAGATCGTCCAGATGGCACGCGAAGCCGGCGCAAACAAGGTGACCTTCACCTCGGCTGCTCCCCCGGTTCGTTTTCCGCACGTCTACGGAATCAACATGCCGTCACGCCAGGAACTCATCGCGCACAACCGCAAGATCCCCGAAATCGCGACCGAACTCGGCGCCGACTACCTGATCTACCAGGAGATCGCCGACATGCAGGCCGCGATTCTCGAGGGCTCGAACATCACCGAGCTCGAGATGAGCTGCTTCACCGGCGATTACGTCACCGGAACCGTCAGCCCCGAGTACCTGGCCTGGGTCGAAGCGAACCAACTGTCCTAAGTGGGTGGGCCGTCCTCGCAGACGCGGGGGCGGCATCCGCTCGACTCGCGCGGACCGTGCTGCGGTTTGTTATCAGTGCGGCCGTTCAAACGGGCGCACGGATAACAAACGGGCGCGCGGATGCGGCGGGCTAGAGGATGCGGCGGGCTAGTCTTCGAGTTCGCCGACGATGGGCGGCGCTTCGACGGTCGTCTGCTCGGCTGAGACCGTGCGGGCGCGGCGCAGGGTTACCCGGTCGATAATGATCGCGATGACGGCACCGATGGTGACGCCGGCGGTCACGCCGTAGAGGGCGAAGTAGCCGTAGGTCGAGGCGAAGCCGACTTCGGGATCGACCGGAAACAGCGACGTGACGATCAGCGAGACGATAGCGCCGACTCCGCCACCGACGATGATGAACGCCGGGTACTTCGGTGCACGACGCACCTTGACGCTGCTCTCGGTGGTCAGCTCACGGCCTTCGGTCTCACTCATGCTCCTATTGTCGCAGTGATCGCTGGGAGCAGCGGCCCGTGCGTCAGGACGTACGGATGACCGGAAGGTACCCGGTGAGATCGGCGCGCTGGCCGGATGCCGACACGCGTCCGCTCGCGAGGGCGTCAGCCCACGACTCGGTTCCGGTGGCAAGGGCGAGCCAGGTCGCGGCATCCGTCTCGATGACGTTCGGCGGGGTTCCGCGAGTGTGCCGCGGGCCTTCGATCGCCTGGACGGCGCCGAACGGCGGAACCCGCACTTCGACGGTGTTTCCCTCGGCCTGCTCGGCGAGCAACTGCAGCGAGTAGCGAACGGCTGTCGCGGTCGTATTGCGGTCAGCGCCCTCGACGAGCGCGGTTCGAACGGCCGAGGTTCCGATTCCGTCGTCGATGCGTGCGCGGGCCATGCGTTAACGGTAGCGCTTCGGTGTGCGGCGCCCGGCGGATTGGGGCGAACTGCCGTTTGGCAGTGCTGTTGCAGGCATCCCCGAATCGCTGGCTTCTGCGGAGGTCGCGACTTACCGTGGTTGAACCCTCCCAGACCGCACGTACCTGGCGGAATGCAGCGACATCCGACGCCCGGTACATTCCGCCAGGTACGTGTGTACGCCAGTTCCCAGCTATCGGGGAGGGTGACCCTGCCGAGCGTTCGGTACTCTGAACCAGTGCGAATCCTTGTTCTTGGCTCCGGCGCGCGCGAGCACGCCATCATCACGTCCCTCCTGAGCGAGGGAGCGGGGCACGAAATCACCGCTGCCCCCGGCAACGCGGGAATCGCGGCCGACGTCGAAACCGTCGCCCTCGACGCGAGCAACGGCTCGATCGTGCGCGATTACGCACGCGACAACAACGTCGAGCTCGTCATCATAGGGCCAGAGGCTCCCCTCGTCGCGGGAGTCGCCGACAAGCTGCGCCTCGCCGGCATCCCGGTCTTCGGCCCCGGAAAAGCTGCGGCGCAGCTCGAGGGAAGCAAGACGTTCGCCAAGCGCATCATGGATGCCGCCGGAGTTCCGACCGGTCGCGCGGCCCGCGCCACCACGCTCGACGAAGCAACCGCCGCCATCGATGAATACGGTGCCCCGTACGTGGTCAAGGCCGACGGTCTCGCCGCCGGCAAGGGCGTACTCGTCACCGGCGAGCGCCACGCGGCCCTGGCCCACGCCGAGTACTGGCTGCACCATGGATCGGTGCTCATCGAGGAATTCCTCGCCGGCCAGGAGGTCTCGCTCTTTCTGCTGAGCGACGGTGAGAACGTCGTTCCGCTGTCTCCGGCCCAGGACTACAAGCGCGTCTTCGACGGGGATGACGGTCCGAACACCGGCGGAATGGGTGCCTATTCCCCGCTGCCGTGGCTCGACGAAGGATTCGTCGACGACATCATCGACACCGTCGCTCTTCCCACCATCCGCCAGCTTGCGAGCGAAGACACCCCGTTCATCGGACTGCTCTACTGCGGCCTCATCGTCACCGAGCAGGGGATTCGCGTCATCGAGTTCAACGCCCGCTTCGGTGACCCCGAGACCCAGGTCGTGCTTCCGCGACTGGTAACCCCCTTGAGCGGTTTGCTCTACGCGGCGGCCACCGGCGGTCTCGGCCGCATCCCGTATCCGAGATTCTCGGATGACGTCGCGGTCACGGTTGTACTCGCGAGTGAGGGCTACCCCGAAGAGCCGATCACCGGCCGCCCCATCCACGGGCTGGATGACGCACTCGCGGTCGAGGGCGTCACGATCGCCCACGCCGCCACCGCCAAGTGGGACGGCCAGTTCACCGCAACCGGCGGTCGCGTGCTGAGCGTCGTCGCCGTCGGATCCGACTTCGCCGCCGCCCGCGCTCGCGCCTACGAAGCTCTCGGCAAGATCAGCCTCGAGGGCAGCCACTACCGCACCGACATCGCACTGCGAGTCGCCCAGTGAGCGCCGTGATCGCAGGCTGGACGCACACCTACTCGGGCAAGGTCCGCGACCTCTACTCCTCACCAGAGCATCCCGGCTGCGTACTCATGGTCGCGAGCGACCGGGTCAGCGCATTCGACTTCCTGCTTGAACCGCCGATTCCGGGCAAGGGCGAGCTGCTCACCCAGCTGAGCCTGTGGTGGTTCGACCAGCTGAGCGACGTGCCCAACCATCTCGCCGCTCCGGTCACCCTTCCGTCCGAGGTCGCTGGCCGCTCGATGCTCGCCAAGACCCTCGAGATGTACCCGATCGAGTGCGTCGTTCGCGGCTACCTGTCGGGCAGCGGCTGGCTCGAGTACCAGGAGTCGCAGAGCGTGTGCGGCATCGCATTGCCTGCAGGACTCTCCGACGGCGACCGCCTTCCCGAACCGATCTACACCCCGGCGTGGAAAGCCCCGATGGGCGAGCACGACGAGAACATCACCTTCGAGCGCACGATCGAGCTCGTGGGGAGCGAGGTCGCAACCGCGCTTCGCGACCTGTCCCTCTCGGTCTTCAGTGCGGCATCCGCTATCGCCGAATCGCGTGGCGTGATTCTCGCCGACACGAAGTTCGAGTTCGGAATGGATGCCGAAACCGGTCTGATCACGCTCGCTGACGAAGTACTCACTTCTGACAGCAGCCGCTACTGGGACGCCGAGCTCTACGCCGCTGGCGGACCGCAGCGTCTCGCAAGCTTCGACAAGCAGATCGTGCGCAACTGGCTCTCGGCCCACTGGGACAAGACCGGTACTCCTCCCGTACTCCCTGACGAAATCGTCGAGCAGACCGCCGCTCGCTACCGCGAACTGATCGAACGCCTCACCGGGGCGTAGCCATGCGCATCCGCTCGGTCGACTGGGATGACGCCTCTGGTGTTCGCCTGCGAGAAGCCCAGCGGGCGGAGATCGAGCTCCGCTACGGCACGCCCGATTCCGAACCCGGAATCGCACCGACCGCGGCGGACATCACGGTCTTCTTCGTCGCCGAAGCGGATGATGGAACCCCGCTCGGTTGCGGCGGTCTGCGTAAGCTCGATGACTCGCACGCCGAGATCAAGCGGATGTTTGTCGATCCGGCGCACCGCGGCACCGGCGTCTCGACCGCGATCATCGGCGAACTCGAGCAGTTCGCGCGCGGACGCGGCTGGGACCGGCTCGTGCTGGAAACCGGTACGGCACAGCCGGATGCGGTGCGCTTCTACGAGCGCGAGGGCTACACGCGAATCCCCAACTTCGGTCACTACGAAGGGCACGCAGAGTCGCTCTGCTACGAGAAGGCGCTGTTCGCTATCGACCCACAGGCTGGCGTGTTTTGCGAGGGGTGCGAGTAGCCGCCTGACGATCGATCGCCACCGAGATCGCCAGGGCGATCAAGGCGACGATGCCGAGCGAGATCGGAATCAGGGCTGTCGCCGCCGCCGGTGACGCGGGCGGATCCGAAATAACGGTGGTCATCGTCGACCCATCGGCCATCGTCCAGTCGCATTCGAGCGCGAAGGGCGAATCACGCAGCCGATATTCGCCCTGCCCGTTTGTCTCGTCGTCCGCGCTGCCGGCGGGAGGGTTCTCGCCGCACAGCAACATCTGGCTCTCGTCCGTCATCCGCCCGGAGCTAAGCGTGTACGCGGTCGAGGGAAGGACGCCGACGATCGCGATGACCGCGAGAATACCGAGAGGCAAGCGCCACCATCTCTTTCGCAGGAGTCCCCCTCTTGAGCGTTGGCTGCCAACCCTAGCGGTCTGCACCACGGGTCGGACGCGCGGTCTAGGCTCGCCGCATGACAGTCCAGACGAACAATGCCGTTCGAATCGAGAAGTGGGACGAGCGCGGACTCGACCTGCTCCGACGCTGCAACATCCCGGCGATGACCGAGTACATCGGAGGCCCGGAGTCCGAGCAAAAGCTTCTGCTGAGGCACCAGCGCTACCTCGGCTACTGGAACGGCGACGGAAGAGCGTGGCCGTTCGAGGCCTTCGTCGGCGATGACGTTGCCGCCTCGCTCTCGTATTGGGAGAGCGAGTGGCGCGGCGAGGCAGTCTACGAAGCCGGATGGGCAACCGTGCCGGAGTTCCAGGGGCGCGGCGTGGCAACCAGGGCGCTGACTCTCGTGCTCGAGCATGCACGGCAGGCAAACGCGCACCGCTGGGTGGTGGCGTTCCCCTCCCGCGACAATGCAGCATCCAATGCCGTCTGTCGTCGCGCCGGGTTCCAGCTGTTCGGTCCATGCGAGGTCGAATACCCGCCGGGCACCACGATGGAGAGCAACGACTGGCGTTTCGACCTGCGCGCCTGATGCTCAGGCTTGATGGTCGGGCCTGACCGCCGGGCCTCCCCGTTCGGGTCGGAGAGGCCTCAACGGCCGGCCAGTGCGGGACTGTCGAGACTCCCCGCTGTGGGACGGAAAGCCTCGACAGCTCCGTGCGATCGGGCCGCAACGCCACCGAGTAAGCGGGCGACGTGACGATACCGACCAAGTGATTCGGTGCACTCCCCAAACTGGTTTGTATCTATTTTGGTCGCGTGTTCAAAGACACAATCCGTGTCGCATCTCGGCGCTTTCGGAATAGTTGTAACTTCAACTAAGTTGTAGTGAGCGAACCAACCGCCGGAGGAACCCATGAGCGCCACCAACCAGAACCTGCTTGCCGCAGACACGTCGATGGGCGCTGTCACGCTGCGCGTCGCCAACCTCGACGTCATGACCGCGTACTACCGCGATGCGATTGTGCTCGAAGTCCTGGATGCGGCCGGCCCCACCGTCACGCTCGGTCGCGCCGGTCGACCGGTGGTGATCCTCGAGCACTCCCCGGAGCTCAAGCACGCCAGCCCACGCGACGCCGGCCTGTTCCACACAGCGATCCTGTTCGAGAGCGAAGTCGCGCTTGCCGCATCCGTCTATTCGGTGGCGCAGAAGTACCCGAACACGTTCACCGGCAGCTCCGACCACCTCGTGAGCAAGGCGTTCTACTTCAACGACCCGGAGAACAACGGAGTCGAGCTGTACTGGGATCGCGACCGTGCCGACTGGAGCTGGGCACACGGCTCGATCGAGATGTCGACGCTGTTCCTCGACCCGAACCTGTTTTTACAGGAGAACCTCACGCAGGAGGCGGTTGATGCGCCGTCGATCGGTGGCGCGAGCGTCGGCCACATCCACCTGCAGGTCGGCGACATCCCGAGCGCGCGCGAGTTCTACGTGAACCAGCTCGGCTTTGAGCAGACCACGACCTACGGCGACCAGGCCTTGTTCGTCAGCGCCGGCGGTTACCACCACCACATGGCGATGAACACCTGGAACTCGGCGGGCGCCGGCCCGCGCAAACTCGCACTTGGACTCGGTCGGGTCGACATCGCGGTTCCCACAGCGGATGACCTCGGTGCGCTCGGCGAGCGGCTCACGCACTTCGGCGTGCAGACTCGTGACGACGGCAAGAGCGTGAGCTTCGACGACCCGTGGTCGAACCCGATTCACGTCACCACGACCCACTAACTGGGTGTCGTGGGGCTGGCCCCCGGCCCATAAGCTCGGCACATGACGACTCCTCTCGCTGAACTCCTCGCTGCAGTACCGGCGATCAACGACCCGTCGGAGCCGTTCACTTTCACCGTCGAGGGCAACACCATCGTCGGCACCTGGGACATCGTGCACGCCCAGTTCGTCCAGTTCGACTTCAGCGCCGGGACGGTCGACAAGGACTACCGCATCGTCGTCTCATTCAACGAAGACAAAGATACGTACGAGTTCACCGAGACGAAGAACGACGCCGACTCGTCGGTCAAGTTCAACGACGGCAAGATCTCATTCGGCAGCTCAACCAGTACTTTCAGGGGCAAGTCATCGGGCAAGTCGTTCAGCTTTCAGGCCGGCGGCGCCTACAAGACAGACAAGGGCGTGAGCCCGACACTCACGTACTCGTTCGAAACCTCGCGCATCAAGGATCCGCTATTCGGATTTCTCAAGAAGAACGGCTGGTCACGCAATAAGGGGCTGCTCGGCGGACTGTTCAACCGCTAGCCCTGACGACTTTCACGCGCCGCGAGATACCCAAACGGCCGAGGAAGCTCTCGTCATGGCTCACAACAACGAGCGCCCCGCGATACGCCTCGAGCGCTTCCACCAGGTGGTCGACGCTCTGCAGGTCGAGGCTGTTCGTTGGCTCGTCCAGCAGCAGTAGCTGAGGCGCCGGATCGGCGAGCAGGATGCGCGCGAGCGACACCCGGAAGCGCTCGCCGCCCGAGAGTTGGCTGGCCGGTTGCTCGACCCGTCGCCCGCGGAACAGGAACCGCGCGAGCTGCGCGCGCACCTCGTTCGGAGTCGCGTCGGTCACGGCCCTGACGTTGTCGAGCACGCTCAGAGAGTCATCGAGACCGTCGAGCCGCTGCTGCAGGTAACCGACCTCCGGCACCCGAAACTCCACCGGACCGGACGAGGCAGCTATCGCATTCAACAGTGTCGTCTTGCCGGCACCTGTTGCACCGGTGATGGCAATGCGTTCCGGTCCGTGCACGGTGAGGTCAATGGGCGACGCGATCTGCAGCATCCGCCTGGCTGAGGGAACCGCCGTGTCCGGCAGGTCGATCCGGATGCGGCGGTCGCCCCGCACCAACTGCTCGGCGTCATCGAGAGCCTGCCGGGCGTCTCCCAGCCGGTCGTCGTGCACGCCGCGGAGTTTGCCAGCCGATCCCTCGGCGCTGCGCCTGAGAGCGCCCGACAGGATCTTCGGCATGTTCGTCGTCTCGAACGTCTTCTGCGCATAGCTCGCCCGCTTCGCGAGCTTGGATTCGGCCTCGATCCGCTGGCGTTTCTGGGTTCGAACGACCTGCTCCGCGGTGCGGACCGCGCGCTCGGCCGCGTTCTGTTCGACCTCGAGGGACTCGGCGAAGGCGCTGTAGGTACCGCCGAACATCCGCAGCGATCCCGCACGCAGCTCGGCGGTCTCGTCGACGAGGTCGAGCAGCTGGCGGTCGTGACTGACGACGACGAGTGTTCCGCGCCAGGACTCGACCGCTGCGTAGAGGGCGGCCCTTGCGGTGCGGTCGAGGTTGTTGGTCGGCTCATCGAGCAGGGTGATCGGATGCTCGGCGAGCAGCAGTCCGGCGATGCCTGCGAGAACTGTTTCGCCGCCGGAGAGGGTCGCGACCGGGCGCTTGAACTCCAGCCCATCGATCCCCAGCGACGCGAGAACCGCATCCGCTCGTTCGGCGATATCCCAGTCCTGGCCGATCACGTCGTAGTCACTCTGCTCGATACTGCCGTCGCCGACCGCGGCAATTGCGCGCAGTCGAGAGCGGATGCCGAGGAGATCCGCGACGGTCGCTGACGCATCGAGGGCGAGGTCCTGCCGCAGGTAACCGACACTGCCGGTCGTGGCGACGGTGCCAGCGGTGGGCGTCAGCTCGCCGGTGATCAGGCGGAGAAGAGTGGACTTTCCGGTGCCGTTGAGGCCGACGATGCTCGTACGGCCGACGCCGAAGGTTGCGGTGATATCGGCCAGTGCGACCGTGCCGTCAGGCCACTCGAACCCGAGGGCGGACAGCGAAATGCTTGCTGAAGAATGCATGGGACTCCGTAGTTGTCAGAATGCGCTGACAGCGGAGTCCGGTCGTGCCGGAGTTCGATCGTCAGCGCGTGGGCGCGGAACCGATGCGAATCTTCACGGGACTAGTCCTTTGGTAGGGAATGGGACGGCGTTAATTGTGCCGGATTGTGCGGGCGTTGTCGAGAGGGCCCGCACGAACAACGTCGGCGTCGCCAGTGATGATTTCGATACGCGGCCTCGTCCCTCGGTCGCTACTCAATCGACGAGGTATTTCGTTGATTGAGTGCGAGCTCTGCGAGCGTATCGAAATACGAGGTATTTCGTTGATTGAGTGCGAGCTCTGCGAGCGTATCGAAATCATCACCCGCGACACCGGTCACACCGGACGACTTGCTCAAGTCTCTATTCGACGCGGTCGTCGATTTCGGTTACTACATCCCAGGCGCCCTCTTCGGAGTTCGAGAGCACAACGACGTCGAGGTTCTCGTCGGGGTAGTGCCGCAGGATGCCGCTCGCTCCGGCGCCGAGTGCGTCTTTATAGAACGAGAGCACCGCGCCCTCGTCGTCGAGATCGAACTCGAGACCGAATCCGAACGACGTCTCGTCGTCGACCTCGACCTGGGGAATGAGGAACTCCTCGGTGAACTCCGCATTCAGCAGGTCACCGGAACGGACAGCCTGCAGGAACGAGAGCAGGTCGGCGGCGGTCACGTGTGCGCCGCCGGCCGGTGATCCGATGGGAGGGCCGGTGAAGAGGTTCTGCACCCAGTCGCCCGACTCGGTCTGGTCCCAGCCTTCGGCTACGAGCGGTGCGGCATCCGTCTTCGAGAAGAAGTCCGAGCCGGTCATGCCGGCCTTGGCGAAGATCTCCTGGCGCACGTAGTCGCGGTAGCCGATGCCGGTCACCTTCTCGAGCGCGAGCCCGGCGAGGATGTAGCCGGCGTTGCACTCCCGCGCGTCGACGCCCGGCTCAGCCCACGGCTGCTTCAAGGCGAACAGCGGCAGATAATCGGATGCTTCGGTGAAGTTGTAGACGGGGTTCGCGCGCCACAGGTCGGCGTAGGTCTCGTCTTCTTCTTCGTCGGCGTCATCCGCTATTCCGCTCGTGTGGGTGAGCAGGTGCAGCAGTGTCACGCCGATCGGGATTTCGGAGTCGTCGAGGTCGACGTAGTGGTGGATGGACGTCTCGAGGTCGAGGTTGCCCGCGGCTACCTGCTGCAGCACCGCGACCGAGGTGAACAGCATGCCGATCGAGCCGGAGTCGAACCGGGTGTCGAGGGTGTTCGGGGAGTTCCAGCGGCGGCTCGCGAGACCGGTTGCCGCTTCAAAAATGGTGTCGCCGCCGTGCCGGGCGAGCACGACCCCGGAGAAATCGTGGTCAGAAAGAAACTCGGTAAGGCCTGCGGTCTTCATGCGTCGAGCTTAGCGACCGCGCGTTCGCGCGCTTCCGTATCGGGCGGCTTAGCATTGTCGTCGTGAGTGCCACCGAGCGGATGAGCAGGGTCGCGATGATCCCGGTAGCACCGGTGCTCGTCGTGCAGGCAAAGACGCTGAGGCGCACGGCGCTGATCCTTCCCGAGGCCGCGCTCCCGTGGTCGGGAACCATCCCAGGACCGGACCCGCTGAAACTGCTCGTGCTCGGTGACTCGACCGCCGCCGGAGTTGGCGCTGAAACGCAGTCCGACGCGCTGCCCGGCAACCTCGGCCGCGAGCTCGCGGACCGCTGGTCGCGCGGCGTCGAATGGACAGCGATCGGAAGAAGTGGCGCGACTTCGCGCGACATCATCCGCGACTTTCTCGACACCGCGACCGCGCAACCGTACGACTTCGTGTTCCTCAGCATCGGGGCGAACGATGCGCTCGGTCTTCGATCCCGCTCGGCGTTCGCTCGTGATGTGCGCCGCATCCTCGCCGCCCTGCGCACCGCCAGCCCCGCCGCGCCGATCCTAATGTCGTCCCTTCCGGTGTTCAAGCGGTTCGAGCTGCTGCCGAACCCGCTGCGCCGCAACCTGTACCTGCACTCGAGCAGCCTCGAGTCGGCGGCGCGTGCGATCGTCGACGGCCAGCCGGGAATGAGCATGTCGCCAGCTCCGCCGCCGTACACCGAGGGGTTTTTCGCGACCGACCTGTTCCACCCAAGCCCCTCCGGCTACCGCGACTGGGCGAAGTTCGCGATCGACGAGGCCTTTGCGAGCGGCGAACTCTCGTGAGCGTTCTGCACTCGATAGCGGATGTCGCCAGCGTCATCCCGCGCACCCATCGCACGATCGTGGGGATTGCCGGCTCGCCCGGTGCCGGCAAGTCAACGATCGGTGCCGCCCTGGTCGCGGAGCTTGGCTCGGATGCCGTTTTGCTGCCGATGGACGGGTACCACCTGCCGCAGGCTCGCCTCGTCGAACTTGGCCGCCGCGAGCGGATGGGCGCGCCCGACACCTTCGACGTCGACGCCTTCGTCAGCACCCTCACCGCCCTCGCCGACCCCGGAAATTCAGGCAATCCGGTCTTCGCGCCGGGCTTCAACCGCGAGATTGAGGAGCCGGTGCCGGGCGACATCCGCATTTCTCCTGAAATTCCGGTGATTGTGATCGAGGGAAACTATCTGCTGCTCGACTCCGGCGGGTGGGAGCGGATCGCGCCGATGCTCGATGTCACTCTGTTTGTCGGAGTCGACCCGGACCTTCGCCGTCAGCGCCTGATCGAGCGGCACGTACGATTCGGCAAGTCGCTGGACGCGGCCACCGCCTGGACACTCGGGCCCGACGAGGCGAACGCGCGGCTCATCGATGCGACGGCAGACCGCGCGCAGTATCGAGTGGAACTGCCCTAGTCGGTCATCCCGGCGACCGTGTCGACGAGCTTGTCCCACAACTCGTCCACTGTCGGTCCGCCGTCGGGGAACCGCTGGGCGAGCTCGATTGCCATCAGGCCGTGCGCCCACGACCAGAACGAGCGCGCGATGAGATTGTTCGGGAAGATGCCGATGTACCGATCGGACTCCGCCCTCTCGATCCCGTAGTTGACCGTCGGGCGCAGCAGTTCGTGGTCGTGCATGAGGCGATAGAGCTGCGGATGCTGCAAGCCGAATTCACGATAGGTGCGCGCGAAGATCGCCAGTCGCTCGCGGTAGTCCGCCTCGGCGTCGACGTTGGCGAGGGCGGTTACGAAGTTTTCAGCGGCAAGGATGTTGCCATAGTCGATGAGCTGCTTCTGGATGTCAGCCTTGCCGTCGAACTGCTTGTACAACGATGGGGTCTTGATGCCGGCCTGGCGGGCGATCTCGCCGACGCTCAGATTCTCAGAGCCATCGCGCTCGAGCACCTCGAGTGAGATCAGCAGCAACTCGTCCCGACGGGTACGTGGACCCTCGCGGTCATTGCTGGACATCCGGATACCTGATTCATCTAGTGAGGCGGTCTCAATTATGGGCCTAACCGAGAATCTTAGCGGTCAGAGAGCATCCTTGGCTGGTACAACGAGCCAACCGACCGCATAATCCGTCGATCTGTTTTTCAGGCGTCAACTGTGGAAGAATTCACGCCCGCTCGCCAGTACATTACTGCGTATTTGATCGCTCCGTGAAACGTCGTAGCGTTCGTGGTTAATCGGTTAACGTCCAAACGGGACGGCCGCAGTTGCGATCGTCCCGTTTGGCGAGGGAGTGAAAGCTACTTGACCTTCTTGCTCTTCTTCGACGTCTTGCTGACCTCGGTGTAGCCGACCTTCTTGCCGTACGACGTCACGGTGATCTTCTTGCCCTTCAGTGCCTTCGTCAGCTTCAACGATGGCTTTGCGGTCTCAGCAAACTTCTTTCCGTTGACCTTCCAGACGTACGAGACCTGAACGCCCGTCTGCGAGAACTTACCGACCTTGACCTTTACCGTTTTGCCGACCTTGAATTTTCCGCTCAGCCTGGGTGCCTTGGAGAGGGTCAGCTTCAGGTACGGAACAGCTTTGGTCACCGATGACTTGAGGGTCAGCGACTGGAAGCCGGTCTTCTTGCCGGAGACCCTGACACTGAGCTTTGCGCCCGCCTTAGCCGCGGGGATCTTGTAGGCGCTGTTGGTCGCACCCGCGATCGCGGACTCCTTTCCGGACCGCTCTTCGAACCACTGGTACGAAGTCGTGACGCCGGTCGTGTTCCAGGCACCGGGCTTCGCGGTCAGCGTTGCGCCCTGCTTGACAGTTCCGACGACGGTCGGATTCGCAGCGACGAGCTTGGGAACAACTACCTTCGGACCGACCGTGACCTCCGCGGACTGGACCGTCCACGGCAGGAATCCCGACTTGCGGGCCGTGATGTAGACAAGAAGCTTCTTGCCGAGCGCGGAAGCGGGCACAGTAAGCGACTTGGACGTGGAAATCACATCGCTCGAGTCGTCGTTGTAGGCCCACCACTCGTAGGTATAGGACGTCGCCTTCGGGGTCCATTCCTTGGTGATCGTCGGCGAAATGGTGTCTCCCACTGCAACGACACCAGGGATCTCGCCGCTGCCGCCAGTTACAAAATCCTCGCCCGTGACATAAGCCGAGTTGTAGTTGTTCTCATAGGGATAGTGATTGGGACCCTTTGAAGCGGTTTGAACCATTCTGAGGGTCGTGCCCACGTAGTCCTCAGCAACTAGAAGGCTGGTCCCGGTTGAACCGGGAATTGCTTCCTCGTTTTTCAGCCATTGAAATTCGTCCACAACACCGTTAGTTGCCCACTGTTGCGGGGTGTACTCGAGGGTTGCGCCGACGGCTGTGGTGTTAGCCATCGAGGGATTCTTCTGCGAACGAATCGACCAGAGGAAGTCGAAGTCGGCGTCAAACGTGCCGCCCGCCGTGACCGTCACAACTCCGGGCACGATCGGGAACGCCCCGTGCTGCTCGCCCCAGACTTCGTATGCGTACTCGTCCGGATTCGTCAATGCCTCGACCATCGCCGCGTAGTTCCCGACCGGAACATTGGGAATGGTGTACTCGCCTCCAATCACCGGCGCATCACCAACCCGAGTCCGATTCGCGAAGTTGCTATAAAGAACGATGCTGGCACCCGCGGGGTTAGCGTTACCACCGAGCACAACCGTGCCGGACACGGTTCCGGTCTCTCCAACCGCGTAAGCAGCAGGCACGGCCGACAGGCCCGCAAAAGCGAGGGCGGTGACGGTCGTCACCGCGAGCAGGCGAGCACCACGGCCGGCGAAGATGCGCCGCTCCAGGGTCTCGATGGATCTTTGAGTCACAAATACTCCTCGATTGGGGGCTAGCCATCTGGCCGCGATACAACGATATGTAGGGATTGCTCACGTGCACAGACCCCCGATAAGGGGGGCAACGCTCAACGCCGAAACGGGACGGCCGCAGTTGCGACCGTCCCGTTCTGTAGGGCGAATGAAGGCTACTTGACCTTCTTGCTCGCCTTCGAGGTCTTCACGGTGTACGCGTATCCGGCCTTGTAGCCCTCAACGGTCACAGTGATCTTCTTGCCCTTCTGGGCCTTGGTGAGCTTGAGCGAAGCCTTCTCACTGCCAGCGAACGGCTTTCCGTTGGCGCTCCAGATGTAGTAGAACTGGAGGCCCTTCGGCGCCCAGGTTCCGGCCTTGGCCTTGATGGTCTTTCCGACCTTGAACGTTCCGCTCATTGTCGGCGTCTTGGCCGTGACCTTCAGGAACGGGATCGCCTTGGTCGAAGCCGAGGTGAGCTCCGTGTTCTGGAAACCGGACTTCTTACCCGTGACCTTCACGAACACCTTGTAGCCAGCCCACTTGGGCTCGACCTTGTAGGTGCTCTTGGTCGCACCGGGGAGCTCATAGTCAGAGCCGTAACCGTTGACGAACCACTGGTACGACACCGCCACGCCGGTCTGGTTCCAGGCGCCAGGTTTCGCGGTCAGTGTTGCCCCCTGCTTGAGCGTTCCGGTAACGGTCGGCTTCGCGGCGACGAGCTTCGGATTGACGACGAACTCAGTGGGGTTCGAATCCTCACTGCTGTCGAAGTAGCCGGTTTTGTGAGCCGTGACCTCCACGTAGACCATCTTGTTGAAGTTCGCCGACGTCACCTTGTAGGACTTCGTCGTTGCGATGACGGCGTCCTTGCCCCACACCCTCCACGCGTAGGTGAGCGAGTCAGCAGCGGGCGTCCATGCCGAGATGGTCGGAGTCAGCGTCTGACCGACGGTCACTCCATATTCGGGGATCGAGACCTTGCCTACCTTCGAAAAGTAGTTGCCATCGATGTCGGTGTAGTCGGCGTTCGTAACCTGGTTGTAGAACCCGGCCTTTGTAGCGGTCTCTTCGGCCTGGATAAATCCTCCGATGGCCGACTGCGGAACGGTAAGGGTAAGGCCGGTCTGTCCGGCGATTGCCTTGTGGTCGACCATCCACTTGATCGTCGACGTGACGTTGGGGGTATCCCAGCTCGGGTGGAAGGTGAGAGTGGAGCCAACCGTCGTGCCACCCGAGATGTACGGCTGCTCAGAACCAGCGCCGAGGATGTACTTCACGCTGATGTCAAGGACGTTCGCCCCGGGGTTGATCGTGACCAATTCTTTCGCGCCGTAAACGGCGTTCGAACCGTAGAACTGGGTGTAGTAGCCAGTGTCGTCGCCGCCCTGGATGTACACCTCGTACTCGCCGGGAACAACATCCTCGACCGTGTAATCACCATCGCCGAGAATTCCGTAGGCGTTGTTGTTTACCTGCGGGTCAAGTTCAGGATCGGTCGGCGTGAAGGTAATGGTCGTGCCCGGAGCCATTGGCCCACCACCAACGAGAGCATCTCCCGAGATAGTTGCGAGTTCAGGGACGGCATACGCAGCGGGCGCGGCCGACAGGCCAGCAAAGGCAAGGGCGGTGACGGTCGTCACCGCGAGCAGGCGAGCACCACGGCCGGCGAAGATGCGCCGTTCCAGGGTCTCGGTGGATTTTTGGTTCACAAATACTCCTCGATTGGGGGGCTACAACCGATAGCCGCTCTACAACGGTAAATAGGATTAGCCCACGGTCACAGACCCCAGACCGGGGGTAAAAGCGCGAAATCGTAGCGTTTTGCAATCGAGGCCGGAAGCGCCGGGTTCAGCGCTCGGGTAGACTGCTCGTATCCACCCGCTGGCGTAATCGTTGGAGTATTTGGTGCCCACAATCGTTGTCGAGGTCATGCCGAAGGCAGTGCTTCTCGACCCACAGGGTAAGGCCGTCACCGGCGCCCTCCACCGACTCGGAAAATCGCAGTTCGCCGAGGTTCGCATCGGCAAGCGCTTCGAGCTCACCGTCGACGGACCCGTCGATGCCGAACTGCTCGCCGAGGTCCAGACCCTCGCCGACGACATGTTCTCGAACTCGGTCATCGAAGACGTCGTCAGCATCACGGTGCTCGACGAGACCGCTGCGGGGGAGACGCACTAGTGAAGATCGGCGTCATCACCTTCCCGGGTTCGCTCGACGACCGCGACGCGCAGCGCGCTGTTCGCATTGCGGGAGCCGAGCCGGTTGCCCTGTGGCACGGCGAGCACGACCTGCACGGCGTTGACGCCATCGTTCTTCCCGGCGGATTCAGCTACGGCGACTACCTGCGCTGTGGCGCAATTGCCGCCCACTCGCCGATCATGAGCGAAGTCATCGATGCAGCCAATAAGGGGATGCCGGTTCTCGGCATTTGCAACGGATTCCAGATGCTCGCCGAAGCGCACCTGCTCGACGGCGGACTCATCCGCAACGACCACGGCAACTTCATCTGCCGCGACCAGCGCCTGCAGGTCGAAAACGTCGACACCGTCTGGACCAACGGCTTCCAGCTTCAGCAGGAGATCACCATCCCGCTCAAGAACGGTGAGGGCGGCTTCATCGCCGACCAGGACACCATCAATCGCCTCGAGGGCGAAGGACAGGTTGTCTTCCGCTACGTCGAGATCAACCCGAACGGATCAGTCAACGACATCGCCGGCGTCTCGAACGCCCGCGGCAACGTCGTCGGCCTGATGCCGCATCCGGAGCACGCTGTAGAAGAGGGCTTCGGCCCCGATACCAGCGCCGCAATGCGTTCGGGTACCGACGGGCTGACGTTCTTCACGAGCGCCATCGCGTCGTTCGTCAACGCCTAACTCGAGTTTCTTCGTGTCACCTCGGCAGCTTTTCCGCGCCGTCGCGCTCGCTGAAGCGATCACCTGGACGCTGCTGCTTGCAGGCCTGGTGCTGAAGTACGGCTTCGGCCTGGATATCGCCGTCACCATCGGCGGAACACTGCACGGGATCGTCTTCATCGCGTACGCCTTCACAGCGCTGCTCGTTGCCCTCAACCAGCGCTGGCCGCTGCCGGTCGCGTTGGTCGCCGTGGTGGTCGCCGCCGTTCCCTACGGCACCATTCCGACCGAAATCGTGCTCGATCGGCGCGGTCTGCTGGCCGGCGACTGGCGCCGCGAGGCGACGGATGACCCGCGCGACAACGCCTGGATCTACCGCCTGCTTCGCTGGCTACTCGGGCACGTCGCGATCTTCGTTGTTGCGGCGGTCGCACTCGTCGCCGTCGTCGTCACCGTCCTGCTGATCACCGGTCCGCCCGGCGGCAAGTAACGCATCCAGGCGCCTACGCGTCCGACGGCCCGGTTTCGATCGGCCCGGTGCGTGGCGTTCCGTCCTGGATCGGGATCGACGTTGTGAAGTGCAGCGCGCGCTCCTCGGCTTCGGCGTTCCCGGTGAAGAGCCCACCGGTGTCGGTCGACACCTTCGCGCGCTTGGGCGGCGCCTTGTCGTCGACCATCTGCACGCGGGTGTGCGGCAGCGAGGCCGGGCTCGTCGTGACGAGCCACTCGACGAACTCTTCTCGAATGAAGCAGCGGAGGTCGAAGAGCGTCGGAGCATCGATCGCGGTCACGAGAATACGCACTCGCACAAAACCGCCAACGGCATCCGTCACCTGCAGGACTGCCGCGCGGCCGTCCCACAGCGGAGACCGCTCGAGGATGTCGTCCAACTGTGCGCGCATCGCTGACGGGCTGATCAGCCAGTCGAGGTCGAGCTCGATCGAGCCGAGCAGTTCACTCGAGCGACGGGTCCAGTTCTCGAACGGCGTCGAGGTGAAGTAGGTCGAGGGAAGCACCAGGCGGCGGTCGTCCCAGATGTGCACGACCACGTAAGTGAGGGTGATCTCTTCGATGCGTCCCCACTGGCCCTCGGCGATCACCACGTCATCCACCCGGATGGCATCGCTGAAGGCGAGTTGCACTCCGGCGAAGACGTTCGCGAGCGTCGACTGCGCGGCAAGACCGGCGACGATCGAGACGATTCCGGCCGAGGCGAGAACGCTCGTGCCGACCGCCTGTACGCCCGGGAAGGTCAGCAGGATCGATCCGAGCGCCAAAACCACGATGACGACGATGACCAGGCGACGAACGATCGCAAGCTGCGTCTGCATCCGCCGCGCGACGCGGTTGTCGGGAACGTCCACGCGGTACCGGGCCATCGCCACGGCGAGCGCGAACGTCACGAGAGCGCCAACGAACCAGGCGCCGACGGCGATCGTGACGATGAGGAAGGTGTGGGTGATGCCGTCCTTCCAGTCCTTCTCCGGCCAACGCGCCGCAAATGCTGCCCACAACGCGATGGTGAAGATGAAGAGGCGGAAGGGATGCCGTGCCCGGCTGATCAGGGCTTTCGGCCACTCGCGTCGGCGCGCAGCGCCCCTCGCAGCGACGGAGACGACGACGATCACGACGGTGGCGGCGACGAGCGCCACTCCGACCGCGAGTGCGAGCGATAGCCAGGGTTGCCAGTTCACGATTGTGCTCCTGTTCCGTTGGTTTCCGTTCGGACTCCCAAGGCTAGCGAGGTGTCCCTGCGCGTTCGGTGTCCGATTTCCCGAAATCGACGCAAAACGCGGATCTTGCGTCGATGTGGGGAGTTTCGATGCGCATTGTGGATGACGCGGACGCCAGGACGCGGAACGCGCGCATGGTGGAGCATGCCCAGGCGCGTTCGAATTCCCCCGGCGCTTACAGGCGCGCCCTTTTCGGTCAGCGATGCGCGGGCTGCTGGCGTCGGCGAAGGGCGACTCAAGAGTGCCGATCTGCGGCGGCCGTTCTACGGCGTCCGCACGCTGGCATCGATTCGAGCGGATGACGAACTCACCCGAGTCATCGACCGTTGCCGGGAATACGCTCCGCGCCTCCTGCCCGGTCAGTTCTTCAGCCACCTGACTGCGGCACGGCTGTGGGGAGTCCCGCTTCCGACTCGCTTCAGCGATGCGGAGCTCATCCACGTGACCTCGACCGCGCCGATGAACGCGCCGCGCGGCCGTGGCGTGAGCGGGCACGTGGCGAACGATGCCGCGACGGTCGAACGGCACGGACTCCCCGTAAGCAGTGCCGAACAGACCTGGATCGAACTCGCATCCCTGCTGAGTCTCGACGATCTCGTTGCGGCCGGGGACGCTCTCGTACTCGATCCGGTGCTGTTCGATCCGTACGACCCGCGCCCGTTCACATCGGTGGCCGCACTCGGCGCAGCGCTCGACGGATTCCACGGGCGCGGTGCGAAGCGGGCGGCATCCGCTCATTCGCTAATCAGAACCGGTGTCGAATCGCGCACCGAGACGCTGCTGCGCCTGCTGGCCATTCGGGCTGGCTTTCCAGAGCCCGAGATCGGTATCGACATTCGGGACACCGACGGCAAGTTTCTCGGACGGGCCGACATGTTCTTTCGCGAGTGGCGAACGATCTACGAGTACGACGGCGACCAGCATCGAAGCAGCACGGTGCAGTACGAACGCGACATCGCACGCATTGACTCCTTCATTGCCGCCGACTTTACCGTCGTCCGGGTGCGGTCTTGGGGCCTCTTCGTCAACCCCGCGCACACCATCGCGCGCCTCCTCCAGGCCCTACGCCGCCGCGGCTGGCCCGGCTAGCGCCCCGAAACTCCCCAGATCGATGCAAAGCGCGAGTTTTTGGGTCGATGTGGGGAGTTTCGAGGGACGGGGAGGCGGGGAAGGACGGCGGGGGCACGGACGAGCGCGCCCGGGTAGAATTGCGGTAATCCGGCACTTCCTCGACCCAGGAGCTCTTCGCCTCGTGACTTCCCCCGTTATTTCCGCTGCTGACACCGTGGCGAACGCCGCAGTAACCCCCGAGAAGGAGCAGCCGTACGGCGCTCTCGGGCTCACGGAGGGTGAGTACCTCAGCATCCGCGAGATCCTTGGCCGCCGCCCCACGAGCGGCGAGCTGGCGATGTACTCGGTCATGTGGAGCGAGCACTGCTCGTACAAGTCGAGCAAGCAGTACCTGCGCCAGTTCGGGCAAAAGGTCAGCCCCACCATGAAGAAGAACCTCATGGTCGGAATGGGCGAGAACGCCGGAGTAGTGGATGTCGGCGAAGGCTGGGCGGTCACGTTCAAGATCGAGAGCCACAACCACCCGAGCTACATTGAGCCGTTCCAGGGTGCCGCAACCGGCGTTGGCGGCATTGTTCGCGACATCATCTCGATGGGCGCCCGCCCGGTCGCCGTGATGGACGCCCTGCGTTTCGGCGCGATCGACCACCCCGACACCGCCCGCGTCGTTCACGGCGTGACGAGCGGCATCAGCTTCTACGGCAACTGCCTCGGCCTGCCGAACATCGGCGGCGAGACTTACTTCGACTCCGTCTACCAGGGCAACCCGCTCGTCAACGCGCTCGCGGTCGGCGTGCTCCGCCACGAGGACCTGCACCTCGCCAATGCCCGCGGCGTCGGCAACAAGGTTGTTCTCTTCGGTGCCCGCACCGGTGGCGACGGCATCGGCGGGGCATCCATTCTTGCGTCCGACTCGTTCAGCGAGGGCGGCCCGACCAAGCGTCCGGCAGTCCAGGTCGGCGACCCGTTCGCCGAGAAGGTGCTCATCGAGTGCTGCCTCGAACTCTTTGCCCAGGACCTCGTCGAGGGAATCCAGGACCTCGGAGCCGCCGGCATCAGCTGCGCGACCAGCGAGCTCGCCTCGAACGGCGACGGCGGAATGTTCATCGAGCTCGAGAAGGTACTGCTGCGCGACCCGTCGCTCACGGCCGAGGAAATCCTCATGTCGGAGAGCCAGGAGCGCATGATGGCGATCGTGACTCCCGACAAGCTCGAGGGCTTCCTCAAGGTCGTCGAGAAGTGGGACGTCGAGACGTCCGTGCTCGGCGAGGTCACCGACACCGGCCGCCTCATCATTAACTGGCACGGCGAAGAGATCGTCAACGTCGAGCCGCGCACCGTCGCCGTCGACGGCCCGGTCTATGACCGCCCGGTCGCCTACCCGACCTGGATCGACGCGCTCAACGAAGACACCGCATCCACTCTCGATCGCCCCGAGGGCGGCGAGCCGCTGAAGGTGCAGACCCTGCGCCTGCTCGCGAGCGCGAACCTCTCGGACAAGAGCTGGATCACCAACCAGTACGACCGCTACGTTCTCGGCAACACCGCACTGAGCTTTCCGGATGACGGCGGCATGGTCCGTGTCGACGAGGAAAGCGGTCTCGGCTTCGCCGTCGCGACGGATGCCAACGGCCGTTACTGCCAGCTCGACCCGTACCAGGGTGCGCAGCTCGCTCTCGCCGAGGCGTTCCGCAACGTTGCTGTCACGGGTGCGACCCCCGTCGCGGTCTCGGACTGCCTGAACTTCGGCAGCCCGGAGAACCCCGAGGTCATGTGGCAGTTCAGCCGCGCCGTCGAGGGCATCGCCGACGGCTGCCTCGAGATGGAAATCCCGGTCACCGGCGGAAACGTCTCGTTCTACAACCAGACCGGCGACGTGCCGATCCACCCGACTCCCGTTGTCGCCGTTCTCGGCGTGATCAAGGACGTCGCCGCGCGCATCCCGAGCGGCTGGCAGGACGAGGGCAACAACATCTACCTGCTCGGAACCACGAGCCTCGAGCTCGACGGTTCGGCGTGGGCCGGAACCATCCACAACCACCTCGGCGGTCGCCCGCCCAAGGTCGACCTGCAGGCCGAAATGCGCCTCGCCGGCCTGATCGCTGCCGGTGGCGAGCAGAGCATCATCGCCTCCGCCCACGACCTCGCTGACGGTGGACTCGCGCAGGCACTGGCTGAGGCCGTTCTTCGCTTCGGTGTCGGCGCTCGCGTCTGGCTCAACGAGATCATCGAGCGCGACGGCGTCGACGCCGCGACCGCGATGTTCAGCGAGTCGACCGGCCGCGTGATCGTCTCGGTTCCCCGCGAGGACGACGTCAAATTCCAGGGCCTGTGCGAGGGACGCGGCTACCCCGTTCTGCGCATCGGCGTGACGGATGCCGGCGGAGCGCTCGAGATCCAGGACGAGTTCACGCTCAGCCTCGACGAGCTTCGCTCCGCCCACCGCGGAACGATGGCCGAGCACTTCGGACCCGTCGTCGGCTACTAACCTCCGATGGTCGGCGGGACGCACTCGACAGGTTCGCGCGGAACGGGTTTCAGGCCCGAAATCCAGGCGCTCCGCGCGATCGCCATCACGAGTGTTCTCGTCTACCACCTGTGGCCTAAACAGCTCACCGGCGGGTATCTCGGAGTAGACGTCTTCTTCGTCATCTCCGGATTTCTCATCACGTCGCACCTGCTGCGCGACTCCGTCGACGGTCGGCTGAGCCTGCCGCGCTTCTGGGCGCGCCGGATCAGGCGACTGCTTCCGGCATCCCTCACCGTGCTTCTGCTGACCGCGGTCGCGATTCTTGTTCTGGTACCGCAGCGCCTGTGGGAGCAGTTTCTCGGCGAGATCATCGCGAGCACCTTTTACGTCGAGAACTGGCTGCTCGCCGTCAACTCGGTCGACTACCTCGCAGCGACAAATGGTCCCTCGCCGACCCAGCACTTCTGGTCACTCTCGGCCGAGGAGCAGTTCTACATCGTCTGGCCGGTAGTCATCGCGCTCGCGCTGGTGGGCTGGCGCGTTGCCCGGGCGCGCTCCGGTGCCACCGCTGCGGCAAGCCCGCGCCGCCTGCTCTTCATCATCCTGAGCGTCGTGACCGCGGCATCCTTCGCCTACGCCATCTACGCCACCGCAACCGACCCTGAACCAGCATTCTTCGCGACAACTACCCGCGCCTGGGAGTTCGGCGCCGGCTCGCTGCTCGCCTTCGCCGCCACCGCAGAGCGGATGTCGCAGAGACTGCGCGCCGCCCTCGCGTGGGCGGGGTGGGTCACCATTGCCACGTGCGCCTTCCTGTTCACCGGTGACACCGTCCACCCGGGCCTGCTCACCGTGATCCCCGTCGCCGGAGCTCTTCTCGTGATCTGGGTCGGGTCGAGCACGCTGCGCTGGTCGCCGACTCCACTTGCCGGCACCCGACCGGTGCAGTTCGTCGGCGACATTTCGTACTCGCTTTACCTGTGGCACTGGCCCTTCATTGCCATCGTGCCGATCGTGACCGGCAGCGAGTTGACCCTGTGGCAGCAGTTCGGCATCCTCGCTATCTCCGTCGCCCTCGGCTACCTGAGCTACCGGTTCATCGAGCGCCCGACACTGCGGATTCCGCTCACGGTCAACGGGTCGCCGAGACGCTGGATCGCGGGCGCCGCGATCGCCGCACTCGTGCTGACGGCGGTACCGGCGGGCGGCATTGCGGCGGAGTCGGCGATCAGTGCCCGCAATGCGGAGATCGCGCACCAGTTCGCGCTCGAAAACGCATCCTGTTTCGGCGCCGCCTCGGTCGAAACACCGGAGCTGTGTGCGGAACAGCTCGATCCGAACGTCCCGTTCGTACCGACAACGGCGGACGCCCCGACCGACGTCGATCCGCGAGGGGTGGAGTGCGGTGCCGATCGCGCGACCATCAAGCTCGAGACCTGCAAGTACACCGGAGGCGACGGCAGCGGACTGCGCGTCCTGCTGGTGGGCGACTCGCACGCCAAGCAGCTGCTCCCGCTCGTGTACGACTTCGCGGACAAGTACAACTGGAAAGTGACAATGGCGCTCAAGGGCGGGTGCCCGTTCGTGGACGCGTCCAGGAACAACGATCCCGTGCTTTCTGCCGCGTGCGGCCCGTGGAACGACAACGTGCTCGCCCTCGCCGAGAAAAAGCCGTTCGACCTCGTCGTGACGAGCCAGCGCAGTGGTGTCGCCTTTCAGACCACCGATGGCCGCACGAGCAACGAGACCGCGGTTGCCGGCGTCGAATCCACCTGGCGGTCAGTGCTCGACACCGGAGCCCGCATTCTCGCGGTGCGTGACAACCCGATCCCGGTCGCCGACATCCAGGACTGCCTCGAACGCAATGCTGCGACCGACCTCTCGGCCTGCGACAGCAAACGGGATGACTCTGTGCTGTTCGATCCCCAGGTACAGGCCGCGGCATCCATCGATTCTGATCGCCTGTTCCTGGCGGACTTCACCGACCTGTACTGCAGCGATACCACCTGCCCGGCGATCATCGGCGGAGTCAACGTGTACCGCGACGACGACGGGCACCTGACGACCACGTTCATCTCGACCCTGGTGCCGATAGCGATGGAACGGATTCCCTCCTCGTTCGTACAGTGACCGCGGGGTTAGCATCGGTGTGTGAGTAGTACAACGAGCGGTACGTTCCTGTAGATCGCTGCCGTGGGTGCGGTCGGGGCGACGTCGGTAGAGCAGACGGCCACGGTGGCCGCCCGCGCGTCACACGCGGGCTTCCGGCCGGAGATCCAGGCGCTGCGAGCAGCCGCAATCCTGAGCGTGTTGCTCTTTCACCTCTGGCCGAATCGCCTCACCGGCGGCTATCTCGGCGTCGACGTCTTCTTCGTGATCTCCGGTTTCCTCATCACGTCTCACCTGCTGCGTGACATCGTGCACGGGCAGCTCAGCCTGCCGCGATTCTGGGCCCGCCGTATCCGTCGCCTGCTGCCAGCGTCGCTCGTCGTGCTGTTCCTGACCGCGATTGCCGTGCTGGTTCTTGTGCCGCAGCGACTGTGGCAGCAGTATCTCAGCGAGATCATCGCCTCGACGGTTTACGCCCAGAACTGGTTTCTCGCGGCGAACTCGATCGACTACCTCGGCGCGGCCAACGAACCGTCACCCGTTCAGCACTTCTGGTCACTGTCGACGGAAGAGCAGTTCTACATCGTCTGGCCGATCCTCATCGCGCTCGCACTGCTCGGCTGGCGCCTTGCGAAGAAACGAACAGCGGATGCCCCGCTTCCGCGCCGCCTGCTGTTCGCCATCCTGCTCGTGGTGACCCTGTCATCCCTCGCCTACGCCGTCTACGCGTCGGCAACGGACCCGTCGCCCGCGTTCTTCGCCACCGCGACCCGGGCCTGGGAATTCGGAGCCGGGTCGCTGCTCGCCTTCGCCGCGACGGCCTGGCTCCACGGCCGCATCAATGACCGGGTACGCGGGCTCATGGCGTGGGCTGGCTGGCTCACGATCGCGGTGAGCGTCTATCTCTTCACCGACAACACCGTTCACCCCGGCCTGCTGACGGTCATCCCGGTCGCCGGAACCGTGCTCGTCATCTGGGCGGGCGCCAGCCCATCCCGTCTCTCTCCGACGGCGATCACCCGGCTTCGGCCAGTGCAGTCCCTCGGCGACATCTCGTACTCGCTCTACCTGTGGCACTGGCCGTTCATCGTGATCCTGCCCATCGTCGCCGGTCGCGACCCGGCGCTGCCCGACCGGCTCATCATCATCCTTGCGGCCGTCGTTCTCGGCTATCTCTCGTACCGCCTCATCGAGAAGCCCACCCTTCGGCTGCCGCTCACACCTCGCGGAAGCACCCGGCGCTGGTTCATCGGCGCTCTCATAGCTGCGCTTGTCGTCTGCGCGCTTCCGGCGACGGGGTTCGCGATTCAAGCCCGGACAATCGCTGCGGCTGAGAAGGCTGGAGAGCGACTCGCCGAAGAGATTCCGGAGTGCTTCGGGGCGGCCGCCGTCGGCAATGAGGACACCTGTGCCGACGTTCTTGAGGGCAAGCCGCTCGTGCCGGGTACGGCAACTGCAGCGGTCGACTTCGACCAGCTGACGAAGGGCTGCACCGCCCAGCGGGACGAGGTTGTTCCCGTTCCGTGCGACTACGTCGGTGGGGACGGCTCCGGAATCTCGGTCGCCCTCGTCGGCGACTCGCATGCCGCGCATCTCACGGCGCTCGCGCTGGGACTTGCCGACCGGTACAACTGGCGCCTGTCGATCCTCAACAAGGGTCGCTGCCCGTTCACCGATGCGGAACGAACGACCGAAGATCGGATGCGCACCGCCTGCGCCGAGTGGAGCACAGCCGCCCTGGAGCTGCTGCAGCGGGAGAAACTGGATCTCGTGGTCACCAGCCAGGTCAGCGGCGTCGAGTTTGCGACCTCCGGCGACCAGTCCAGCGATGAGGCCGGCGTGGCCGGTCTGGAGTCCCGGTGGAGCACGCTGATCGAGTCCGGGACTCGGGTTGTCGCCGTGCTGGATAACCCTCGCCCGCGCAAGAAGGTGCAGACCTGCCTCGAACAGTACTGGCCAGCAGAGGTCGAGAAGTGTGGCCACGAAGCCGTGCGGGCGTTCCTGGTCGACCCACAGGTGACGGCAGTCGAACACTTCAGCGCCGACGAGGTATTCCCGCTCGACTTTTCAGACCTGGAGTGCCAGAACGGCTTCTGCCCGGCAGTGATCGGCGCCGTCAACGTGTACCGCGACAACAACCACCTGACCGACACCTTTGTAAAAACCCTCGTGCCGATTGCGATCGACCGGATCCCGGCATCCTTCGTCGAGCGTTAGATTCCTACAGGCCGAGCTGTGACCGCAGTACCGACAGTTCGCTGCGGGTAATGGTGTCGACGTCGTAGACATCGTCGCTCGCGATGAAGGTGGTCGAGTCGTCGATCGACTGGAGCGAGAAGATGATCTCCCGCTGGTGCGGTCGGCGCGGTTCCAGCCCAAGCTCGGTTTCGTGCATGGTGATGTCGAACTGCTCGAACAGGTCACGGTAGCCCTCAACCGGGTTGGCCCTGCCCTCGCCAAAATCGGTCGCAACTACGGTTCGAGAAACGGGCATCCGATACGTCTCGACCGTCTTCGGCTGCGGGCGCAGCACCATCCACGCGATGACCGCGCCCGTTGTCACGCAGAGCGCGATGAAGCTGAGCAGAAGGCCGAAGGTAACCGACATGTCATTCACTTTCTTGTACGTTCACGAGACTCGCCGTCGCCCGTCGCTGACACCCACATATCAGCGACGGGCGGCGGGAATCGTCGAATCCGACGCACGGTAATGGCGACGTCGGTCGATCGTGCGAGCGCGCCGGTAGCGCGGTTGCACCAGAAACGCTGCCACGGCGAAAAGGGCAGCGGTTATGAACGAGAGCACGATGGCCAGAGCGAGATAGACATCTGGAGATGACATGTCGACCAAAGCCGTCGGGGGACGATCACGCTGATCGTTCGTGGCTCCCTTTCTACCCAAGAGACGGGAAAACCACGGTTCTATGACGCGGATTCGCGAAAACTTTTTCGCGAATTACGGGTGCGTCTCCAGCGAGCCGGTTTCGGCGATTTTCTGGTGGTGGTGGATGACCTCGGCGACGATGAAATTCAGGAACTTTTCGGCGATTGCCGGGTCGAGGTGCGACTCTTCGGCGAGGGCACGCAGGCGCGCGATCTGCACTTTCTCGCGGCCGGGATCGGATGCCGGAAGACCCTCGCGGGCTTTCAGCTTTCCGACTTCCTGCGTGAACTTGAACCGCTCGGCGAGCAGGTGCACGAGGGCAGCGTCAATGTTGTCGATGCTCTGCCTCAGACCGGTCAGTTCGGGCGGAACGCTCTCGTCGATTGCCATAAATCGAGACTACTGCGAAGGCAGGATGCGATCGCGCCCGGTCCAGTTGCGTGTTGGCCGGATTCGCTGCTGTGTGAAGAGGATTCCAACGAGGACAAGCACCGCGCCAACGGGCTCGTTCCACGAGAAGCGCTCGCCGAGCAGCAGGGTGCCGAGCAGCACGCCGACGACGGGAGTGACGTAGGTAACAGTGGATGCCGCGGTCGGGCCCCAGGCCCGAAGAACGTTGATATTCCAGATATACGCCAGCCCGGTGCCGAGAACACCGAGGGTGACGAGGCTCGCGATGATCCACGGGTTGAGAGCAACCGGCTGCCACGCGATCACCGGGGTCAGCAGCAGCATGATCGCCCCGGCGATCCCGATGTTGAGAAACGCGAACGTCACCCCGGGGATTGGCCGATGGCTGAGGAACTTACGGATGTAGCTGTAGCTGAACCCGTAGCAGAGCGCCGCGAGCAGGCAGGCGAGCTGGCCGAGCAGGTCGCCGTTGATCGCCGCATAGCGCCACGGCCCGATGATGACGAGCACTCCGGCGATGCCAATGGCCACCCCGAGCACTTGCCCGCCGACGAGCTTCTCAACCCGGAACGCGAGCGTCGCGAGGATCGCGGTCATGATCGGCGTCACCGCGTTGTAGATACTCGCGAGCCCGGATGAGACGTACTGCTCGGCCCATGAGAATGCGAGGTGCGGAATCACGCAGTTGACCACCGCAATGACGGTGAAGTGGAACCAGACGATGGGTTCGCGCGGCAGTCGCTGGCGCATCACGAGAGTGATGATGCCGAGCGTCAGCCCGCCGAGCACGAGCCTGGTCCAGGCGACCTGATAGAACGAAATGCCGGTCAGAGCCACCTTGATGAACAGGAAGCTCGAGCCCCAGATCACGCCCATTCCGACAAACTGCAGGGCGATGGACAGCCGCTGCTGCGGAACTTGCTCGATGCTCACCCCGCGACGCTACCGGATGCGTCAGTCCCGTGCCGCACGAAAAGCGACCGGCTCTCCACCGAATCGCGCCAGTCTCGTTTCGAGACCGGCCCTGACCTCTGGCCATTCCTCGACGATCACCGAGAACACCGCGGAATCACGCCAGGTGCCGTCGGCACGGAGCCGGTCGCGGCGCACGATGCCCTCGAAGGTTGCACCAATGCCGGCGATGGCCGCTCGCGAACGATCGTTCAGGACATCCGCCTGGATTTTCACCCGACCGAAGCCGTGATCGAAGGCCACGCCGAGCATCAGCAGTTTGACCTCGGCGTTGACCGCGGTTCCCCAGACGCGCGGGTCGTAGGCGGTCCAGCCGATGTGCGCGTGTTCGTTCGGTTCGTCGAAGTCACCGAGGGTGCTCGCCCCGACGAGCTCGCCGGCGTGGTCGCCGCCGATGAGGCGGACGCCGTAAATGAGTCCGGAATCCCACGCGTAGTAGCTGCGGCCCCACTCGACGAAGTCGGCCACGTTTTCGCGGTAACCGAGCGGACCGCCACCGAAGCCGCCGGCGAAGATGATCGGATGCGCGACAGCCGTGAACAATTCCGGCAGGTCATCGACGGTGAGCGGTTCGAGTCGCACGTAGGTGCCGACGAGTGCATCGAGTCCGGGGCGAATCGCGGTCATGACTCGATTATGGCAGGCGGACCGCGCCGGTCGAGGTCGTCGGTTGCGCTCGTCGACACTGCGACGAGCGGGGCGCGCAATCACACGTGAGTAGAAGATGGGTTCGAACTTATCCACAGATCGGGCACCTGAGCCCCGAAGACTTGTGCGGGGTGGGAAAATTGTTGTATGACGCAGACGATGACTCCCACCGCAGCACCAGCCCTCGTGCTGGCAGCCGCGACTGCCGCGCAGGATGCGCTCGCGGGTGTCCCCACTGACGTCACCGCCTACCGCCGCCTCTCCGAAAACGAGCTGCTCGAGGCGGCCCGGATCTCGTCCGCGAACCAGCGGTTGGCGTCCACCCACACGGCGTTGATCGCCGGCGAGATGGCCCGCCGCTCCGCCCCAGAGCTGGGCAATGAGGGGATGGCGAAGCGGCTCGGACTGATCAACCCGATCGAACTGGTGCGGAAGACTACCGGGACGACGATCCGGGATGCCGCGGTCGCGGTGCGGACCGGGAAGATGGCGCAGGATGCCGCCGACGACGGCCGCATCAACCTGGCCACCGGCGAAGTCTTCGAAGCAGCCGAACCATGGATGTCCGCCGTCGCGGCCGCGGTGACTGCCGGAACCCTGTCGACACAGATGGCGGACGCGATCCGGATCAGCATCGGCAAACCGTCCGAGACGGTGACTGCCGGACAGTTGGCGGGGCTCGTGGAGCAACTGCTGGAGATCGCACCGACCACGGATGCGGACCGGTTGCAGCACCACGGCCGGCGCCTGCGCGACAGTATTGATGAAGCCGGGATCGCGGAGCGGGAACGGGCCCGGTATGAGGCGCGGGCGTTCACCTTCCGGATGCGACCTGACGGGTCAGCCTGGTCGAGGACCGAGTACGACATCGAGGGTGCTGCCCTCGCCAAAGACATCTACGACCGCTCCACCTCACCGAAACGTGGCGGGGTCCGGTTCGTCGACCCCGACCGGCAAGCACAAGCCGACAGCATCCTCAACG